>Ga0209381_1000042_pt1 | contig 392207 bp, 360 predicted proteins | sample DewCreD2012metaG_FD_184111 | JGI IMG/M metagenome (GOLD analysis project Ga0209381, IMG submission 184111) | Hot spring sediment bacterial and archeal communities from British Columbia, Canada, to study Microbial Dark Matter (Phase II) - Dewar... ...
CCCACCCCGCCCCAACCGCAAGGGCCTCGGTTCCCGGGCCGGACCGGCCGGATCCGACCAGGTCGACGATCGGACCACGCGGTCCGACGCCGCCGCGGCCGGTGCGCCGTGCGCGAGGGCCGGCTCGTGGACGGTATCCGGCCGTCCAGAGAAAGACGTTCTCGCAGCGAACGCTCCGATCCGGGCGAGCATGTGCGCGGTCGGCCTCGGCCCAGACCGCGCGCACCGCGGCTTCGCCGCCGTGCGCGCTGGCCGCCCGGTCGGCGCCGGCGCCGGCATTTCCCGGCCGAGACATCTCGACGCTCGCGAAGACGAAGAGACGAGAAGAGACGAGCGGCCTCGGCGTCCTCGACGACCCGAAGTCCTGCCTCCGTCGAGTTGGCCGCCGACGTCGGTAGTGCGGCTTGCGAGGGCGAGGGCGAGTACGATGTCCGTGGGGACGTCGAGACCGCGCGGAGCGTCCTCGTGAACGTCGAACATCGGGAGATCGGCCGGCCGACCCGCCGGGACGGCGACGACGAGGCCGAGCCTGCCGGGGACGGGCGGGGCAGGCAGCCGCCCGCTCGACGACGTCGCATCGAGGCGCAGATCCGGCTCCGGGCGGCGCCGCGCACCCTCGGTTCGAGGCTGCGAGCCGGGGTGGATCAGAGCATGTCGGGGCGGAAGAGGGCGCTGCGGTCGACGATCTCGCCGGCCACCATGAACCGCCCCCCGCCCAGATAGTGCACGGTCCGGGGGTGCTCCGGTGCGGTCGCGACCCGCGCCCGAACCACCTCGAAGACGAAGAAATTGTAGCGGTCGACGAGCAGGTCGTCGTGGAGCCGGCACTCGAAATGGGCGTGGCATTCGGCGATCGCCGGGGCCTCTACCTCGAGGGAGGGCTCGGACGTCAGGCCGAAGCTGTGGAACTTGTCGACCTCTGCCCCGCTCGTGTTGCCGACACGCACGACCGTATCGAGAAGTTCCACGGTCGGGAGGTTGATCACGCACTGGCCGCTTCCGCGGATCATGGCGAAGCTGTGATTGGAAGCGGCGATCACGCAGCCCACGAGGGAAGGCGTGAACTCCATCACCGTGTGCCAGCCCATGGTCATGACGTTCGAGCGGCCCTGCCAGTGCGACGTCAGGAGCACGATCGGGCCGGGCTCGAGCCAGCGGCGCACCCCGCTCACCGGAACCTCGCGTTTTTCCGCGGTTGCACCCATGACATCCTCCCTCTGCGCCGAGGGTCCGATGTGCGATCCCGTGTGAACGGCCGAGCACCGGCCCGACGGCCGGACCAGGATAAGGAGCAGAGGCGGGCGGGCAATGCGTGGTCCGGGCGCTGCAGAGGGAAATGCGGCGGCCCGGGACGACGATCGTCGTCTGATCGATCGGTTGGCTGCCCTCGTGCCGAAAGGCCTCGAGGCGCGCTCGGGCAAGGAGTTCTGTGGCGGCCGGGCGGTCTGCGGCCCGCCCTGTCCGATCTACCTCCAGGGCCTCGAGCCGGGCGGGCACGGGGAGGACGACCCGGAGGAGACGATCGGCGAGCACACGTGGCGGGTGCTGGAAGAGTGGTTGCCCGGGTGGAGGTGTGGCGGCCCGGACGGAAAATGTCACCGTGCGGCGGGGAGCCCGCTCGGCGCGGGATCCGACACCTCCTGAAAGGGCTCGGCCTCGACCCGTGGCGGGTGCCGATGAGCAACCTCGTCTACGTCAACCTCGTCTACGTCCACTCGGCGCGCGGCGAGCACCTCGAGGCGGCCGATCTCGGGCTCGTCGCACGGTTCCCAGCGTTCCACCGAGCCGCGATCGAGACGCCCCGAGTCGGCCTGGTGGCCTTTCTCGGCGGCGAGGCAGGCCGCATCGTGCGCGAACGGCTCGGCACCAACAGGCTGGTCGACCACTTCGTCGAGCGGAACGAAAGGGGGTCGTCGAGCGAAGCTCGGCGCAACGACGACGGGCTGGGCGTCGCCGTCCCGACCCACGCGAGCGAGACCGGTCGGGCGAACCCCGCCAGCCACCCGGCCCCACGGGTCCGTGGGCTGCTCGAACGGGCGGGCGCGCGCCCGAGGCTCGCGGGTCGAGCGCCCTCAGCCGGAGGCGCGTTCCTCCGTCCAGCTCTCGTTGAAGGCCAGAGCACAGGTCGAGAAGGGCCGGCCCTCGCGCTCCCGCGGCCAGGGGCGGCCCTTCGCTTCCACCCCGTCGAGCGCGAGGCGCACACCCATGGCCGGGATCAGCACCGTGCAGACCCCGTAGCGGCGGCCCGGGATCTCGTGCGGGCGGGTGTGGAGGAGAAGGGGATCGCCGAGCTCGTACCAGGTGAGGACGAGCTCCTCGCGCGGCGTGACGATCCGCTCGCTCCAGCAATAGGCCGGGTCGCCTTCCTTCTCGAAGGCGGCATCGACCACCGGGATCCCGGGATCGGCCGTCTCGGGCTCGAGCATGCCCTGCACCGTCGCCTGCAACCAGCGGGCCATGGCGAGATTGTCGGTCCAGATCCGCCAGGCGCCCCCCGTGAGTTCGCTCTTGAGGTAGAGCACGTGGCCCGGGCCACGCGGGGAGGCGAGGATCCGCCAGAAGCTCGCATTGGTCGAGAACGGCGCGCCGTCCGTCTCGGAGAGACGGATGAAGGGGTTCTCGCCCACGAGGATCACCCGGTTCGGATCGACCGTCGCCATCGCCCCCCTCCCCTGCCCTTCCGGGCCCGCGCTCGGCCGACGCGGGCACGGCGCGCCGCGGCATGCACCGCGAAGCCTTCCTACTCGACCGAGAGCATGGCAGGTCGGGCGAGCGTCGGGTAGACCCCATGGGCCACGCAGCCGATCGACCTCCGCTTGGTGAAGTCGGTCACCGACAGAGTTCCGAAGCTCCGGGCCAGCGGCCCGTGGGCAGGACACGATCGGGGCCGAGCACGCGATTGCCGACCGTGATCGGCGCCCGGGAGCCCACGAGGATCTCGGCCGCGTTCTCGATCCGGCGGCGATGCACCCGGGGCTCGGCCGAGAGGCGCTCGAGATGCTCTGGGGCGCAGGTGTCGACGAACGGGCAGCGCGGCTCGAGCGAGGGGGCGAGGAGCATGCCGCGGCGCGGGCCTCCGAGAACGGCCTGGAGGAAGCCGCGGCCCAGCGGCGGGCGAGCGCGGCGCGCGCCGCCTCGGCCACCGCGCGGGAGGGTGTGACGAGACAGGCCGAGCCGTCGGGCCCGTGCTCGGCCGCGATCAGGAGATGGGTGGCCGCGATCGGACCGGGCCGCGCCATGCGCAGGACGGCGCGGAACAGCGCGCAGGCGGGCGAGGCGCCGCAGCTCGCGGCCGCCCGCTCGCGAGCGCGTCTCGGCGGTCCCGAAAGGGTGTCGCACGGGGCTCGGAAGAATGGCACCTCGCCCGGGCCAGCGAGGTCCAACCTATTGAAACGGCGCGGCGATCTTCGTCTGTGTCGGCCGATGAACCAGGACGCGCCCGCAATCTCTCCACTTTCGGGCGCCGATGATGGTTTTTCGAACAAGGGACGGGGGTTGTTCCCGGTCGGCGGCAGGCTCCGAAGTCGCTCGGAGCCTTTCGCTTTTTCAGGGGAAGACCTTCGATCCCGGCCGGTGATCGTCCCGCCCGGACTGCGACGCAGCTTCGGTTCGACGATCTCCCGGGCGCGGTTCGGCTGGCTCGGGGCAAGGACGTGCCGTCCGATCGGCCGCGCGGTCAGGTCCGCGATCCGAAGGCCGGAAGAGTTGGTTTTCTTGTCCACGGAAAAGGATTTCGAAACCCGGCATGGCGCCCCAATGGTTCGCTCCATCGCGGATGCGCCGGAACGCCCACTCCGACGCATCGTCTTGGCACTTGCCTCTCCGCTCGACGATGATCTGCGTCGTGCGCGTGTGCCGATCGCGATCGCGCGAGAACGCATGGGCCCGTTCCATGCAAAAGCACAGCGCCGGCTCGTAGGGGTCGGCGGGCCGGCCGTACGCACTCTTCGGCCGAAGCTTGTCGATGCTGACAGCCGCTATGGTGAAATCGGCTTGCTCGATCAACCGATCGAGGTTCTCCATGAACGCGGCTCGCTTCTGTTGGCTTTTGAGGAAGACAAACGGCGGCTTCTGTTCGCGAATCGCGTTCTCGTGCAGGACGACCATGTCGTGGCCGAAGTGCTGAAACTCGAACGTCTGCATCTTCGGCACGACGGTGTTTGCATAATGAATCTTCTGAAAGATGCAGAAGTTCAAAACGAAGACCGGATAATCACTGTCGACGGACGCCGGGCCGTGATCGCCGCTCTCGTCGACATAGACGATGTAATCCCTGTAGGTCATCCGACAACCGGTTCGAGCGTCCGCTCCGTCGCTCGGGCGCGCAACAGACGGCCGACGAGCTCGTCGATACGTCCGGCGACACCGCTTTCCGCGAGGGCTTCGCGCACGCGGCGGCGGGCGCTCCGGAAATGCGTGCCCTCGGCGATCTCGACCTCGGCCGCAGTCTTCTCCGCCTCGGCGGCGGCGGCGGCGAGCTCGTCGTGCAGCCGGTTCTTCGGATCGAAGCGCGGGATGGGAAGCGTGAACATGACCTTGTCGAAGTCTCGGGCTCCCCATTGGCCGCGGCTCTGCAACGCCTCGACCTTCCTTCGCGCCGTCTCGCTGGAAAGGACGGCAACGAGATACATACCTTCCTCACGTGTCGCAACCGATGTCCAATACAATTTATGATCGACCACGGCCCGTTCGTCTTCAACAATTGCTGCCGCAGGCAACGTCCCAGCTTTCGAGTAAACAACGCGAATGGACGCGATGGGGAACTGGCTGCCCAATTCGTTGTGATAGTTCCAGCGATCGATCAGTGTCATATCGCTGACACCGTACTTTTTCCAAAGAGACTCGGCACCGCTCATCCACTCGGCGAGCCCCATCTTGCCCCGGCGCGCAGCCGCCGCGGCGTCGAGCATGGTGCCCATCTCGTCCGCCGGCACGACGCCTTCGAACGCACGAAAGACACGAAACGGCAAGATCGACTCGCCGAGCAGGACCGGTCGCAGGAATTCTGCCTCCACGGCGGCCTCGACCGGATCGAGGGTCTTCCACGGCATCTTTTCCTGGGTGGAACGCCGGCTCCGGACGAGCGGCTTCTTCGGGTTGCCACCGATGCGCCCGGCTCTCACGCGTTCGACCAGGCACAACATGCGCGGCACCAAGGTTGCGCCTTGGCGGAACGCCTCGCGGTAAGGCGACTCTTCATCGTAGGATGTTTCGACCGGCCGGGCCGCATCGTCGACCACCTTCAGCGCTTTGTCGGCAAGCGTTTCTGGTGCGTCGCGATAGGGAAGCTCGCCGCAGTAGCGGCGCACTTTGTCGGGCAATCCTCGCGCGGGCCCGGGACGCGCGGTCGCGAACAACACGCAGGACGGAACCGGAAAGAGCGGCTGCACGTCGTCGCCGAGGACCCAAGCGGCCTCGAACTGCACCTTTTTGCCGCGGAAATCGCCCCTGCGGAACCGCTCGAACTGGCCGCGCGTCATGGCCGCCAGCGGCATCACGAAGGCGATGCGGCCGCCCTCCGCGAGATAGAGGTCGACCGCGCGGGCGAAGAAGAGGGCGGAAAGATCGTTTTGAGTGGCGAGCTTGCCGCCGATGTAGATGCCCTCGTGCTGCGCGAGTTCCTTGAAGCGCTTGCGCAGATCGTCCGACATGTGGCGCAGCGCGAGCCACGGCGGATTCCCGATCACCACGTCGGCGCGGCGTTCGTCGGCGGAAAGGTACAAGGGTCGGCTCAGGTTGCGCGCGACATAGGCCCAGATGGTGTCGCGACCGGCACGGCGCAGCGCGTCGAAGCGGCGATAGGTCTCGGTCAGTTCACCGAGATCGTGGTCGGCGACACCGACCGCCTCGATCGCCGCGCGGAAGGTCTCGGGCGCGTGCCCTGCTTCGCTCGACGACCGCATGCGGTCCACCACGCTGTCGAGCAACTGCGGGTCGCGGCAGACGGTCTCGGGGAAACGCAGCATGTCGCGGCCCTCGCCGTTACCGGACCCCGGCACCCGAATGATCAATTCGCGGCCGGCCAGCATGGAAGAGACCGAGAGCTGCATGGCGTCGCCGACATAGACCGGGATCGAGATGGGGCCGCCCCGCCTCGTCAACGTATCGCCCAGGGCGAGCAGATAGGTGACACGAGCGATGATCGCGGCGACGGGATGGATGTCCATGCCGGCGATCAGCGTGCAAGCCGTTTCGGCTCGCCTCGCCGGATCGGTCCCGGCCTCGTCGGCTGCGGCGAGGTGATGCCGAACGGCGTGGAACAGAAACGTTCCCGAGCCGCACGCCGGATCGAGCACCGGTTGTTCGAGCGGCTTGTCGATGGCTCGATGGACCATCTTCGCCGCGAGCCAGTCCGGTGTGTAGTACTCGCCGAGGCCGTGGCGCTCGCTGCGATCGACGAGACCTTCCTAGGGCAGCTCGAGGACGTCGGTCTCGACGTCGTGCAGCCGGAAGCGCGCCGTGTGGCGCGCGAGCCGACCGATCAGCTCGTGGCCCGCCGGATCTTCGAGCACCCAGTCGAAGACGTCGCCTTCCACCGCGCCGAGCACACCCGTCTCTGCGAACCGGCGCCCGGACAGCAAGTCTATCGGGTCGTCGACATCGAAGCCGAGAACTCGTGCTGCGATGGTCTCGGCGACGATAACCAGGAAGGTGTGCTGCAACCACGGCGCTTCGTTTTCGATGTCACGGCCGTAAACGAGCCGAAGGAGCTGTTGCCACAGTCGGCACTCGAGGACGACGGAGGGCTCGGTGCCGAGCTTTGCCCACAAGGCACGCAAGTCCGCCTCGGCGCGGCGGTAGGCGACGCTGTCGGGACCGAGCTCGCTCCTCACCGTGAGGGCGTCAGTCGACAGCTCGACGCGAATTGCGGCGGCACCGTCGAGCCAGGCGAGCAAGGTTTCGGGCTTTGCGGGATCGACCCGGAACGCGCGCAAGAACTCGAGCTTTCCTTGCCGCCACTCGTAAGCGCGCCAGTCCGAGCCGTCGGTGGCAAGGCCGACGAAGCGGCTTCCGGTCGCTTTTTCGCGCTCCGGCAGGTAACGGGACAATTGTTCTTCGGCGTCACCGAGTTCGCGGGCCAGATCGGATTTCACCTCGAAGGCGGTACGTCCGAGGATGGCGTCGATTCGGCCTCGCGCTTCCGGCACGCGCTGTTCGAACGATACATGCCTGCGCTCGGCGCCCAAACCGTCCACTGGGAGTTCTCGAAGAGGAGGCTCGACCTTGTCGTGTCCTGCCTCGGGTGCACGTTCACCGACGATTTTTGCAAGTCGACGTTCGTCGCTCCGCATTGGTGGAGCGCCACGCTATTCTTGCCGTTGCCGATCTGCGCCGAGATGTCTTCTCCGCTCGGTTCGATCATGCCGCGCGCGGCCGAATTCGACTAGCCGCGGCCGCACCGTGCGATGGGCGATCGCCGGCACGGATTTCGCCCATGGCGGCTCCCGATTGTTTTCGACCGGACCGGGCCCGAGAGCTGCGAATGCCGCGCCGCCGTTCGCTGCCGTCCGAAGTCGTGGACCCCTCCGGCTCCTGCGTGGCTTCGGGCCGCTCGCGGGCGAGCCGCCGGGTCGCGCCGGTGCGGGTCTCGCGGGCCGGGATCGGGCCCGGTCCCGTTTCAGCCCCGCTCGAAATAGCGCAAGAGCTCCCAGTCGGTGACGGCGCGCTCGAAGCAACCGAGCTCCCAGCGCGCGGCGTGGAGATAGTGCTCGATCACCTCCTCGCCCATCGCCTCGCGCAACACGCGCGAGCCCTCGAGGCGCGCGATCGCCTCGCCGAGCGTGCGCGGCACGGAAGGCACGGCCGCGTCCTTGTAGGCGTCGCCCGAATAGGCGGGCGGCGGCTCGAGGCCGGCCTCGATGCCGTGGAGTGCGCCCGCGATCAGAGCGGCGTAGGCGAGGTAGGGGTTCACGTCCGCGCCCGGGATCCGGCATTCGATCCGGGTCGAGGCACCGTGGCCCAGGATGCGGAAGCCGGCCGTGCGGTTGTCGCGGCTCCAGACGATCCGGGTGGGGGCGAAGGAGCCGGCCTGGAAGCGCTTGTAGCTGTTGACGTTGGGGGCGAGGAACAGGGTCGCCTCGGCAGCCGTGGCGAGCATGCCGGCGAGCGAACGGCGGAAGAGAGCGGAGACGCCTTCGGGATGCTCGCGGTCGACGAAGGCGGGCCGGTCGCCGTCCGCGGTCCACAGCGAGAGGTGGATGTGGCAGGAAGAGCCCGCGAGATCGGGCCGCCACTTGGCCATGAAGGTGACGGAGCGGCCCTGCAGGAAGGCCACCTCCTTGACCGCGTTCTTGAGGATCACGTGGCGGTCGGCCATCTCGAGGGCCTCGGCATAGAGGACGTTGAGCTCCTCCTGCCCCGGGCCCCATTCGCCCTTGCTCTCCTGGACCGGGATCCCCGCGCCTTCGAGGCCGTTCCGCAGCGCCCGCATGAGCGGCTCGCGCTTGGTCGTCTCGAGGACGTGATAATCCTCGATGTACCATCCCGCCGTCTTGAGGTCGTGGTAGCGGCGGTCGCGGGCCGTCCGGAAGTCCTCCTCGAAGACGTAGAATTCGAGCTCGGAGGCCATCTTGGCGACGAGACCATGGGCACGCAGCCGCTCGAGCTGGCGCTTCAGGACGGCGCGCGGGCTGTGCGGCAGCTGGTGGCCGTGATGGTCGAGCACGTCGCCGAGCACGAGGGCGGTGCCGGGCAGCCAGGGTGTGCGGCGCAAGGTCGCGAGGTCGGGCTTGACGACGAAATCCCCGTAGCCCCTGTCCCAGGAGGCGGCTTTGAAGCCGGGGACCGGCTCCATCTCCATGTCGACCGTGAGGAGGTAGTCGCAGGCGTGCCACTCCTCGTGCCCGACCTCGAGGAAGTGCCGGGCGGCCATGCGCTTGCCCACGAGCCGACCCTGCATGTCGGTGAAGGCACAGACCACCGTGTCGATCGTCCCCTCGCGCGCTTCGCGGGCGAGATCCTCGATCGACAGCCGCCCCCCGTTCGCCATCCGCTCCTCCCTCGGCACATCCTCGCTGCGCGGCCGAGCATGCCGCCACCGTCCGTGCCGGCCAAGAGCTCCCGTCGGGTGGAGGCGCCTGCGTGAGCTGGGTCTTGGGCAAGCTCGTCTTCCTCGTCGTGCGGCCGAGCAACTTCCTCCTGTTGCTGGCGATCGCGGGGTCGATCCTCGCCTGGCGCGGTCGGCGGGGCGGGCTCGCGCTCGCCACGGCGGCGATCGGGGCGATCGCGCTCGTGACGGTCCTGCCGGTCGGCCTCTGGCTCACCCGGCCGCTCGAGACCCGCTTCCCGCTACCGCGCACCCTGCCCGAGCGGGTCGACGGGGTCGTGGTGCTGGGGGGTGGGGTGGCCCTCGAGCTCTTCGCCGGCAATGGTCGGCCCGACTTCGACGACGCGGGCGACCGCTATCTGGCGCTCCTCGAGCTGGCCCGCCGCTACCCGGAGGCCCGCATCCTCTTCACGGGCGGTATCGGCCGGATCGAGGGGGCAGCGGTGGCCGAGGCCGACGCGATCGAGGCCTTGTGGGCCCGGCACGGCCTGCCGCGCGAACGGCTCCTCCTCGATCGCGCCGCCCGCAACACGATCGAGAACGCGATCAACGCCAAGGCGATCGCCGCGCCGAAGCCGGGCGAGACCTGGCTGCTCGTGACCTCGGCCAAGCACCTGCCGCGCTCGATCGGCTGCTTCCGCGCCGTGGGCTTTCCCGTGACACCCTTCCCGGTGGATTTCCGAACCGGGGGTCCGCCGAGCCCGCTCGACGACCTCAGGGTCTCGGAGCGGCTCTACGAACTCGACGAGGCGATGTACGAATGGTTCGGTCTTCTCTACTATCGGTTGCTGGGCCACACGAACGAGCTGTTCCCGGGACCCGCCGCATGAGACCGCGCCCGGGCCCGGCCTCGCTGCTGCTCCTGGCCGCGCTCCTCGGCGCACCGGCGGCGGCCCAGGAGTCCACCCCGGCGAAGGAGCTGTTCGGCTCGATCACCGCGCCGGCCCCGCCGCTGCCGGGAGCGGCCCGCGTGGTCGGCAGCCACGCCCGCGGCTGCCTCGCCGGTGCGGTGGGGCTGCCCGTCGACGGGCCCGGCTGGCAGGCGATGCGGCTCTCGCGCAACCGAACCTTCGGCCATCCGCGCCTGGTCGCCCTGATCGAGCGGCTGGCCCGGGAAGCACGGGCAGACGGCTGGCCGGGTCTCCTCGTGGGCGACCTCGCCCAGCCGCGCGGCGGGCCCATGCTGACCGGCCACGCCTCGCACCAGATCGGCCTCGATGCCGACATCTGGCTCACGCCGATGCCCGAGCGGCGGCTCAGCGAGGAGGAGCGCGAGACCCTGCCGGCGGTATCGATGCTGCGCGAGGGCAGCCGTAGGGTCGACCCGACCCGCTTCGGGCCGGCGCAGGTCGCGCTGATCCGCCGCACCGCCTCCTATTCCGAGGTGGCGCGGATCTTCGTCCACCCCGGGATCAAGCAGGCGCTCTGCGAGCGCGCCGGGCCGGACCGGGCTTGGCTCGCCAAGATCCGGCCCTGGTGGGGGCACGACAGTCATTTCCACGTCCGCCTGCGCTGCCCCGAGAGCGAGCCCCTCTGCCGCGACCAGGATCCGCCGCCCGAGGGCGACGGTTGCGGGGCGGAGCTCGCCTGGTGGCTGTCGGACGAGCCCTGGCGGCCGAAGCCCCCCGGGCCGCCGCCCAAGCCGCTTCTGTTGGCCGATCTCCCGGCCGAGTGTGGAACGGTGCTCCTGGCGCGCTGAGCCGGCCCCGGCGCGGCTCAGCGCTGCTCCGCGGGGCCGCGCGGCGGTGCGGTCAGCCTGTGGATCAGCACGAAGATGTTGACCACGCCGAACAGGAAGAGGAGGAGGCCCGCCAGGTGGATGGCGGCGTCCTTGGCACCGGAAGCCAGGAACAGGCCGAGGATCGCGAGGAAGCCCATCACCACCCCGTAGATCGCCGCCGCCATCGCCGCCTCTCCTCTCGTGCCGCCGACGCGCTTCGATGTGGGCTCAGCCCGCCGGTTCGACCAGATCGCGATAGGCGTGCCAGGAGGCGAAGCCCAGAAGCGGCAGGACCACGACGAGGCCCAAGAAGAGAGTCACCAGCCCCGCGATCGTGAAGGCGACGATCAGCGCCGCCCAGAACAGGAGCGGGAAGAAATTGACCTGGACCGCCTCGAAGCTCTTGACGATCGCATCGATCACGTTGACCTCGGGCCGGTCGAGCAGGAGCGGGATCGAGACGACGCTCATCGAGAAGGCGATGAAGGCGAGGATCCCGCCGACCGCGGTGCCGATCACGAGGAAGGGCAAGGCTTCCGCCTCGAGGAAGGTCTCGGCGAACAGGTTCTCGAAGGAAGGCGGGTTGCCGCCGAAATAGAGCATGAAGAGCATCGCCGCGAACCGCGCCCAGGCGAACATGAGGAGCAGGAGTGCTACGCCCATGAGCGCGATCTGGCTCGTGTTGCGCCGGAACGCCGCGAGCGCTTCGAACAGCGTGGTCATCTGCCCGACCTCGCGGCGACGGGCGGCCTCGTAGAGCCCGACGGTGAGGATCGGCCCGACGATCAAGAACCCGCCCAGGAGCGGCAGGACGAGGTAGAGCATCCCCGCCCACCAGAGGCCGAACAGGACGAGATAGCCCGTCACCGCGGCCAACAAGCCGTAGAAGACCCCGAGCGCCGGGTTGGCGAGGAAGTCCTGCCAGCCCGCGGCCAGCCACCGCCAGGGCTGGTCGAGCTCGATCCTCCGGATCCGGATCGCCGGCGAACGCACACCGGCCGTCGTCGCTTCGGCCATGGGATCTCTCCCCCCTGCTCGCGAGCGAGCTTAGCGTGGACGTGGCTTCCCGCCCAGCGCGCCGCGCTCCTAGCGCGAAAGGTCGCAGGGGATTTTGATGCAGATCAAAGAGCGCCAAGCTGGCCTCGGGGACAAGGACCGCGCGGGCGCCGGTGCGACCCGGCCGGTGCGCCCGCCGCAACCGTCGAGGAGTGCTCCATGGCCAGCATCGCTCTGGGCCGTGTCGAGGTCAGAGCCTCGGAATACAACGAAGACGTCGTCCGCTGGTTCACGATCGCCACCATGTTCTGGGGCATCGTGGGCTTTCTGGTCGGCACCTACATCGCCTTTCAGCTCGCCTTTCCGGTCCTCAACCTCGATCTCGAGTGGACCACCTTCGGCCGGTTGCGGCCGTTGCACACCTCCGCCGTGATTTTCGCCTTCGGCGGCAACGCGCTGCTCGCCACCTCGCTCTACGTGGTCCAGCGCACCTGCCGGGCCCCCCTGTTCGGCGGGCCGCTCGCCGCCGCTTTCCTGTTCTGGGGCTACCAGCTCTTCATCGTTCTGGCGGCGCTCGGCTACGTCACCGGCATCACCCAGGGCCGGGAATACGCCGAACCCGAATGGTACGTCGATCTCTGGCTCACGATCGTCTGGGTCGTCTATTTCGTGGTCTTCTTCGGCACGATCCTGACCCGCCGCGAGCCGCACATCTACGTCGCGAATTGGTTCTATCTGGCGTTCATCGTCACCATCGCGATGCTGCACATCGTCAACAACCTCGCGGTCCCGGTCTCGCTGTTCGGCGCGAAGTCCTACTCGCTGTTCGCCGGGGTTCAGGACGCGCTGACCCAGTGGTGGTACGGTCACAACGCGGTCGGCTTTTTCCTGACCGCCGGCTTCCTCGGCATCATGTACTATTTCGTGCCGAAGCAGGCCGAGCGCCCCGTGTACAGTTACCGGCTCTCGATCATCCATTTCTGGGCACTGATCTTCCTCTACATCTGGGCCGGGCCGCACCATCTCCACTTCACCGCCCTGCCGGACTGGGCACAGGTGCTCGGCATGACCTTCTCGGTCATGCTCTGGATGCCGTCCTGGGGCGGCATGATCAACGGCCTCATGACCCTCTCGGGTGCCTGGGACAAGCTGCGGACCGACCCGGTGCTGCGCTTCCTCGTGGTCTCGGTCGCCTTCTACGGCATGAGCACCTTCGAAGGCCCGCTGATGTCGATCCGCCAGGTCAACGCGCTTTCGCACTACACCGACTGGACGGTCGGCCACGTGCATTCCGGAGCGCTCGGCTGGGTCGCCTTCGTCACCTTCGGCGCCGTCTACTATCTCGTGCCGCGACTGTGGCGGGCGCAGCGGCTCTACTCGCTCCGCCTCGTCGAGTGGCACTTCTGGATCGCGACCCTCGGGATCGTCCTCTACATCACCGCGATGTGGGTGTCGGGGATCATGCAGGGGCTGATGTGGCGGTCCTACGACAGCCTCGGCTTCCTGCAGTTCTCCTTCATCGAGACGGTCGAGGCGATGCATCCCTTCTACGTGATCCGCGCCTTCGGCGGGGTGCTCTTCCTGCTCGGCGCGCTGATCATGGCCTACAACCTCTACCGCACCACCAAGGGCGACATCCGCGCCGAAGAGCCGATGCCGGTCGGCGCCGCGGCGCGGCTGGCGCCGGCCGAGTGATCCGGGAGGAAGCCGAGCCATGGCGCTGATCGCCCATCACGAGAAGGTCGAGACCCGGGGGCTCCTCCTCGTCCTCCTCATCCTCGTCACGGTCTCGATCGGCGGGATCGTGCAGATCGCCCCGCTCTTCACGATCGAGAGCACGATCGAGCGGGTGCAGGGGGTTCGGCCCTACACCCCGCTCGAGCTCGCCGGCCGCAACATCTACATCCGGGAGGGCTGCTACAACTGCCACAGCCAGATGATCCGGCCGTTCCGTGACGAGGTCGAGCGCTACGGCCATTACAGCCTGGCGGCCGAGAGCATGTACGACCACCCCTTCCAGTGGGGGTCCAAGCGGACCGGGCCCGACCTCGCCCGGGTCGGCGGCAAATATTCGAACGAATGGCACGTCGCGCACATGGCCAAGCCGCAGAGCGTGGTGCCGGAGAGCATCATGCCCGGCTACGCTTTCCTCCTCCAACGCGAGCTGCGTTTCGACGACGTGGCCGATCATCTGCGCACGCTCAGGAAAGTGGGCGTGCCCTACACCGACGAGATGATCGAGAACGCCAAGGCCGATCTCGTGGCACAGGCCTCGGCCGAGGGGCAGGAGGGCGTGCTCGCTCGCTACCCCAAGGCCGCGGTCGGCGACTTCGACGGTCAGCCCGAGCGGCTCACCGAGATGGACGCGCTGATCGCCTATCTGCAGATCCTCGGCCGCATGGTCGATCTGACCGACGTGCGGATCGAGGATCTCCTGCAGTGAGGCCGCGGCGGTGAGCGATCCGATCGCCGTCCTGCGCGAGCTCTGGATCGTCTGGCTGACGCTCCTCTTCCTCGGGATCGTGGCCTGGACCTTCTGGCCCTCGCGCAAGGAGAAGCTCGAGCGGCACGGCCGCATCCCCTTCGAACACGAGGATTGAGCCCATGCCGACCAAGGTCGAGAAGGACAGCCTGACCGGCACCGAGACCACCGGCCACGAGTGGGACGGCATCAAGGAGTTGAACACCCCGCTGCCGAAATGGTGGCTCTACACCTTCTACGCCACCATCCTGTTCTCGGTGATCTGGTGGATCCTCTACCCCTCCTGGCCGAGCCTGAACGGCCACACCAAAGGCATCCTGGGCTCGAACCAGCGGCTCGAGGTCAAGGAGCGGCTCGCCCAGGCGCGCGCCAAACAGCAGGTCTGGCTCGACAAGATCGCCGCCAAGAGCCCGGCCGAGATCAAGGCCGACCCCGAGCTCGCCCGCTTCGCCATGGTGGGCGGGGCCGCCGCGTTCGGCACCAACTGCGCGCCCTGCCACGGCGTGGGCGGCGCCGGCCAGGGCTTCTTCCCCGCGCTCGTGGACGACGATTGGATCTGGGGCGGCACCCTCGAGGCGATCGAGGCGACGATCCGCCACGGCATCCGCAACGCCGACGATCCCGAGGCGCGGACGAGTGCGATGCCCGCCTTCGGCGCCGACGGCATCCTCGACCGTGGCCAGATCCGCGACGTCACCCAGTTCGTGCTCGGCCTCTCGGGTGGGGCCGTGGACAGGGCGGCGGCCGAGCGCGGTGCGCCGCTCTACGCCGAGAACTGCGCCTCCTGTCACGGCGAGGCCGGCGAGGGCAACCCGGACCTCGGTGCGCCGAACCTCAAGGACGCGATCTGGCTCTACGGTGGCACGGCGGAGAAGATCGAGGCACAGATCTGGCGGCCGAAGCTCGGCGTGATGCCGGCCTGGCAGGGACGACTCCCCGAAGAGACGATCAAGATGCTGACCGTCTATGTCCACGCCCTCGGCGGGGGCCGATAGCCGAGGACGGTGGGTTTCTCCTCCGATCGCATCGTCGGACGGGCCTTCGGGCCCGTCCTTCTTTTCGAAGCGCAGGGCGGGCGAGATCGCGAGCCGGTCGGCCGCGCCGAGCGGACCGGCGGCGGGCTTGCGGACGCGGCCGGTCGCGGGCAGAGCAGGGCTCCGTGAGCCCGCCCCCGATCGTCCACCATCCGGCCTATGCGGCACCCTTGCCCGCCGGGCACCGCTTCCCGATGGGCAAGTTCGCCGCCCTCGCCGCCCTCCTGCGCGCCCGGGGCCACCTGTCCGAGCACAACCTCGTCTCGCCCCAGCCGATCGATCCCGACCGGCTGGCGCTGGCCCACGATCGCGGCTGGATCGAGGCCGTGCTCGCCGCGAGGGTCGAACCGGCCGCCGAGCGCCGCCTCGGCCTGCCGGTGAGCCCGGCGGTGGCGTTGCGAGCCCGCGCCGCCTCCGGCGGCACGCTCGCCGCCGCCCGGCTCGCCCTCGAGCACGGGCTCGCGCTCAACGCCGCGGGCGGCAGCCACCACGCGCAGCGTGCCGGCGGGGCCGGCTTCTGCGTCTTCAACGATCTCGCGGTCGCGAGCCTCTCGTTGCTCGCCGAGGGCCGGGTGCGGCGGGTGCTGATTCTCGACCTCGACGTGCATCAGGGCGACGGCACGGCCGCGATCCTCGAGGGCGAGCCGCGCGTGACTACCGTCTCGGTGCATTGCCGCTGCAACTGGCCGGCCCGCAAGCGGCAGTCGAGCCTCGATGTGGCGCTCGACCCCGGCACCGGCGATCGGGCCTATCTCGAGCTCCTGGCCGGACTCCTGCCGGGCCTCCTGCGCCGCGGCGCCCCCGATCTCGTGCTCTACGATGCCGGGGTGGATCCGCACGAGCGGGACCGGCTCGGCCGGCTCGCGCTCTCCGATCGGGGGCTCGCCGAGCGCGACCGGCTCGTGCTCGAGGCCTGCCGCGCCGCCAACGTGCCGGTCGCCTGCGTGATCGGCGGCGGCTACGAGGAGGATCTCCGCTCGCTCGCCGAGCGCCATGCGATCCTGTTCGAGGTGGCGGCCGATCTCAGCCGGCGGCCGAGGCGCCCGGCAGGATCTTGCCGGGGTTCATGATGCCGAGCGGGTCGAGGGCGCGCTTGAGGGCGGCCATGACCTCGACCGCAGCCCCGTGCTCCTTCACGAGGCTCGCGATCTTGCCCATCCCGATACCGTGCTCGCCCGTGCAGGTGCCGCCCATCGCGAGCGCCCGGCGGACGAGCCGCTCGTTGACCGCCTCGGCACGGGCGATCTCCTCCCGGTCCTCGGGATCGACCAGGAGCACGAGGTGGAAATTGCCGTCCCCCACATGGCCCACGATCGGCGCGACCACCTTCGCCTCCTCGAGGTCGCGGCGGGTCTCCTCGATGCACTCGGCGAGCCGCGAGATCGGTACGCACACATCGGTCGCCCAGCCCTTGGCGCCGGGCCGCAGCGCGAGCGCCGCGTAATAGGCGTCGTGGCGGGCCTGCCAGAGGCGGTTGCGGTCCTCGGGCCGGGTCGCCCAGCGGAAGGCCGAGCCGCCCTCCTCGGCGGCGATGGCGCCCACCGCCTCGGCCTGCTCGGCGACGCCGGCCTCGCTGCCGTGGAACTCGAGGAACAGGGTGGGCGCCGGCTCGAACCCCTCGAGCCGGGCGAAGCGGATGCAGGCCTCCATCTGGACCGGGTCGAGCAGTTCGATGCGGGCCACCGGGATGCCCGCCTGGATCGTCTGGATGACCGTGCGCACCGCCGCCTCGACGCTCGGGAAGGCGCAGACCGCGGCCGAGATCGCCTCGGGCAGGGGGTGGAGCCGTAGCCGCACCTCGGTGATCACGCCGAGCGTTCCCTCCGAGCCCACGAAGAGCCGGGTCAGATCGTAGCCGGCGGCGGATTTGCGGGCGCGACCGCCGGTGCGGATCACCCGCCCGTCGGCGAGCACGACCCCGAGGCCGAGCACGGCCTCGCGCATGGTCCCGTAGCGCACGGCGTTGGTGCCCGAGGCACGGGTCGCGGCCATCCCGCCGATCGTCGCGTCCGCCCCCGGATCGATCGGGAAGAAGAGGCCCAGATCCCGCAGATGGGCGTTGAGCTGCTTGCGGGTGACGCCCGCCTCGACCAGCACGTCCTGGTCCTCGGCGTTGGTCTCGAGGATCCTGCGCATGCCCGAGAGATCGATCGAGAGGCCGCCTCGAGGTGCCGCGACGTGCCCCTCGAGCGAGGTCCCGACCCCGAAGGGAATCACCGGGAACCGGTGGGCGGCGCAGATCTCGACGGCGAGTGCGACTTCGGCCGTGCTCGAGGCGAACAGCACCGCATCGGGCGGCAGGCAGGGCCGGAAGGCCTCGCCCCGGCCGTGCTGCTCGCGCACTCCGGGGTTGGTCGACAGCCGGTCGCCGAAGCGCTGCCGGAGTGCCGCGATCGCCGCCGCCCGAGCCGCCGGGTCCATCACCGTTCCCTCGCTCATCCGCGCTCTCCTCGCGCTCCCGCGGCCCCCTTCTAGCGCCGCCCCGGGCCCGCCGACGAGAGCGCACCTCAGCCGGTGGCGAAGCTCTCGACCAGGCTGCCGACGAGGAGCGCCCAGCCGTCCACGAGCACGAAGAAGATCACCTTGAAGGGCAGAGAGATCATCACCGGCGGCAGCATCATCATGCCCATACCCATGAGGATGCAGGCGACCACGAGGTCGATCACCAGGAACGGCACGAAGACGATGAAGCCGATCTCGAAGGCGCGCCGGAGCTCGCTGATCATGAAGGCGGGGACGAGCACCCGGAAGGGGAGGTCTTCGGCCCGCGCCGGGGGCGGCAGCCGGGCGATCTCGAGGAAGAGCGCCACGTCCTTCTCGCGCACCTGGCGGCGCATGAACTCGTGGAAGGGCGCGGCCGCGCGCTCGAGCGCCACCGGCTCCGCGACCTTCTCCTCGACCAGGGGGGCGATGCCCTCGCGCCAGGCGGTCTCGAAGGTCGGCCCCATGACGAAGAGGGTGAGGAAGAGGGCGAGGCTCACGAGCACCGGGTTGGGCGGCGACTGCTGCAGGCCGATCGCGGTGCGCAGGAAGGAGAGCACGATGACGATCCGCACGAAGGAGGTGACCATCACGAGGATCGAGGGTGCGAGGCTCAGGACCGTGACCAGGAGCACGAGCCGCACGACCTGGCCCGTGAAAGTGCCTCCCTGGCCGAGCTCGAGCCGGAGCGACTGGGCCGCGGCCGGCTCCGCGGCGAGCAGGAGGACGAAGGCGAGGCCGGCGGCGAGCGTCGGGAGGCGGCTCACGACGACCTCCGCGCGCCTTCGGCCGCAGCGGTCACCCCGCGCTCGATCAGGAGCGGCGCACCGGGCCCGAGCAGCAGGAGATGCTCGACCCGGTCGCGACGGACCAGGAGGAGGCGCGTGCGGGAATCGAGCCAGCGCTGCTCGACGATCGCGAGCCGGCCGGCGGCCGGGCCCCCGAGCCTGCGGTGCAACTCCAGACGGCGGGCCAGCCAGGCGGCGAGGCCCAGAAGCCCGAGCACCACGAGCAGCGCCCCGAGGCTTCGAGCGAGATCGAGTGTCTCCACGGCGGCTCAGCCCACCGTCAAGGCGGCGTAGCCGCGCCGCGCCCGCTCCGCCCGGCCGAGCCGCTCGAGCTCGGCCCGCAGCCGGTCGCGTTCGGCCGCGAGCTCCATCGCGAACCCCTCGAGCTCGTCGAGCAGGGCGACGAGAGCGGCCTCCTCCTCGGGGCCGGCGGGCGGCCGCCGCTCGGCCTCGGCGAACGCCTCGAGGCCCTGCTCGAGCGGCTCGAGGCCGATCGTGTCGCCGCTCGCGAGACGCCTGCGGGCGGCCGCGAGGCTCGCCTGCAGGGCCCGCCAGGCGGCGCTGCGGTCGGGCGGGAGGGTGCTCATCGAGCACCTCCCCGCCGCCGCTCGGCGGCCAATCGGGCATCCAGCCGGTAGAGATGGACCAGGATCTCGGCCACCGCGGCGAAGGCCACGGTCGGGATGGGGGCGCCGAGCTCGAGCCGCTCGAGCAGCCGCACGAGCGCCGGGTCCTCGCGTACCGGGATCCCGTGCGCGCGGGCGAGGGCCAGGATCCGTGCGGCGAGCGTGCCCCGGCCCTTGGCGACGAGCCGTGGCACACCTCCCTCCTCGGGGTTCCAGCGCAACGCGAGAGCCGTCTGCGAGCCGCCCATGGCCGGTCTCCTTTCGTCCTCCGCTTCCGAGACTAGCGGCGATGTGGTTAACGAACGGTTGAGACCGCGCGGCCCTGTCACCGACCGCAACGGCGACCCGACCGGCCCGGGAGCCCGACCGTCATGGACCTGAGCGAGGAGCAGATCCGCCGCTACGCTCGCCACATCGTGCTGCCCGAGATCGGCGGCGAGGGCCAGGCGCGGCTGTTGGCCGCCCGGGTTCTGGTGGTCGGCGCGGGCGGGCTCGGTTCGCCGCTCCTGCTCTATCTGGCAGCGGCCGGGGTCGGCACGCTCGGCGTGGTCGACTTCGATCGGGTCGACGTGTCGAACCTGCAGCGGCAGGTGCTGTTCGACAGCGGGACCACCGGAACGGCCAAGGTCGAGGCGGCGGCGCGCCGGCTGCGGGCGCTCAATCCCGGGATCCGGATCGTCGAACACGCGGTCCGGCTCGAACCCGACAACGCCCGGGCGCTGATCGAGGCCTACGATCTGGTGGCCGACGGCAGCGACACGATCGAGACCCGCCTCGCGGTCCACGATGCCTGCCTCGCCGCCGGTCGGCCACTGGTGAGCGCCGCGGTCCAGGGCACCGACGGCCAGCTCACCACCTTCAAGGCCCATCTCGGGCCACCGCATCCCTGCCTGCGCTGTCTGTTTCCCGAGCCGCCGCCGCGCGACGCCCTGCCCTCCTGCGCCCGAGCCGGCGTGTTGGGCCCGGCGGCCGGCGTCATGGGCTGCCTGCAGGCGGTCGAGGTGATCAAGGAGCTGCTGGGCCCGCCCGCGCCTTCGCTGAGCGGCACGCTCCTGCTCTACGACGCGATGGCGGCCCGGCTCGACCGGCTGGCGGTGCGGCGCGATCCGGCCTGCGCCGGGGGCTGCCGGCGGTCGGCCGCCCCGGCGGCTCGGCCGCAGGGGTGATTTCGCACGCGCGAGAGTGACTTAGGGTGCCATTTCCGCACGCCGCGGGTTGCCGGCCGTGGTCGGCTTGCGCTAAGGAGCCGCCGCCCGGCGTCACGTCGGGGACGCGGTCCCCGGCCGGATCCGGCGGAGGCGGGATGGCGGACATTCTCCCCGAAGGCTATCGCCCGTCCGAGGACGAGCCCTACATGAACCCGCGCCAGACCGAGTATTTCCGGCGCAAGCTGTTGCGCTGGCGCGAGGACATCCTGTCGGGCTCGGGCTCGACGCTGCGCCAGCTGCAGGAGGAGGAGAACCGGCTGGCCGATCAGAGCGACTGGGCCTCGGCCGAGGTGCAGCGTGCCTTCGAACTGCGGACCCGGGACCGCGAGCGCAAGCTCCTCGCCAAGATCGACGCGGCGCTCAAGCGGATCGAGGACGGCTCCTACGGCTATTGCGAGGAGACCAACGAGCCGATCGGCATCAAGCGCCTCGAGGCCCGGCCGATCGCCACCTTGAGCATCGAGGCGCAAGAGCGGCACGAGCGGCGCGAGCGCGCCTATCGCGAGTGAGCCGGCGCCCTCGGGCGCTCGGCGAGGCCCGGCTCGGCTCCCAGGCGACCGCGTGACGGTCGACGGCGGCGGCGCCCCGGGGCGGCTTCTCGGCGTTCCGCGGTTCCGCGTGATCCCGTTTCGGCCTCGTCGGACGGCCCGGGCTCAGGGCTCGAGCTCGACGTCCCAATAGAGATAGTCGCGCCAGCTCTCGTGCAGATAGTTGGGCGGGAAGAGCCGGCCGTTGCGCTGCAGCTGCTGCATGGTGGGAGCGGTCGGCTTGCTCGCCGGGTGCATGCCGCATTCCTGCGGCAGCCGGTTGCCCTTGGCCAGGTTGCAGCGGGTGCAGGCGGTGACGATGTTGAGCCAACAGGTGCGCCCGCCGCGCGAGCGCGGGACGACGTGGTCGAAGGTCAGCTCGTGAGCCGGGAAAGCGCCGAGACAGTACTGACAGGTGAAACGGTCGCGCAGGAAGACGTTGAACCGGGTGAAGGGGGGTCGCCGGTTCTGCGGCACGTACTCCTTGAGCGCGACCACCGAAGGCAAGGGGTACTCGGCGCGGGCCGAGCGGATGGTCCGCTCGTAGTGGGAGACCACGTCGACCCGACCCAGAAAGATGGCCTTGATCGTGTCCTGCCAGCTCCAGACCGAGAGCGGATAATAGGAGAGCGGCTGATAGTCGGCGTTGAGGACGAGGGCGGGGAAGCCGTCGAGTGCGATCACGGTACCGCCCGGCGCGCCGGTCGGCCGGCCCGCCGCCCCCGCCTAGCGACCGCGCTCGCGCCTCTTCCCATCGCGCGCGCCGTTCCCCTCCTCTTTCCCGGACGCCCGTTAGCCTAGTCCCGTGACCGTCGCGAGGCAATCGGCGCCCGCCGCGGGCGGCTCGGGGCGCTCCTGGATCCGTTCCAGTTCCAAATGTGCCCCGAGCGCCCGTCGCGCCCGCTCGGAGGGCTTCCGGCCGGGCCGCACCCTCCTTAGAAGCGGATCGCGGTGCGGCCGGATCCAGCGCCCACGCGCCGCGGAGAAGGGGTGGATCGGACCCGAACATGGCCGTCTCCGGCAGCGTCTTCGAAGAGCTTCCGGGCGGCGCCGGCACGGCGCCTCTGCGGCCGGCCGCGTTCGCTCGGGTGCTGCCGGCCGCGCTCATCGTCCTCGTGGTGGCCGCCCCGGTCCTCCTGCTCGCGACCTATGTGGGGCAGCCGGACGAGGGGCTCTGGGCGCATCTGGCGGCGACCGTGCTGCTCGGCCATCTGCGGGACACCGCGCTCCTGGCACTCGGGGTGGCCGTGGGCACCGCGGTGGTGGGCGCCGGAACGGCCTGGCTCGTCACGCTCTATCGCTTTCCCGGCCGGCGGATCCTCAACTGGGCGCTCGTCCTGCCGCTCGCCATGCCGACCTATGTCCTGGCCTATGCCTGGACCGACCTCCTCCAGGTGACCGGCCCGGTGCAGGAGCTCCTGCGGGCGCTCACCGGGCGCTCCGTCCGGGAACTGTGGTTCCCCGAGATCCGCTCGCTCGGCGGAGCGATCTTCGTCCTCACCTTCGCCCTCTACCCCTACGTCTACCTGCTCTGCCGGGCGGCCTTCCTCGAGCAGTCGCAATGCGCCCTCGAGGTGAGCCGGACGCTGGGCTGCGGCGCCGGCGAGGCCTTCCGCCGGGTCGGCCTGCCGCTCGCCCGGCCGGCGATGGCCGCCGGCCTCGCCTTCGTGGTCATGGAGACGATGGCCGATTTCGGTGCGGTCAAGCATTTCGAGGTCGGCACGCTCACCACCGCCATCTACCGGGCCTGGTACGCGCAGGGCAGCCCGGTGGTGGCGGCCCAGCTCGCCCTGCTCCTGCTGGCTGCGGTCGCCACGACCCTGGGGGCGGAGCGCTGGGCCCGCGGCCGCGCCCGCTTCGCGACCGGGACCGTCCACATTTTCCGCAAGCGCAGGGTGCCCCTCACGGGCCTGCCCGGCCTCGTCGCCTGCTCGCTCTGCGCGCTCCCGGTGCTGGCGGGTTTCGTGCTGCCGGTCCTGGGGCTCGTCGCGATGGCGACGGACGAGCAACACGAGCTGAGCGCTGCCCGGCTCCTCGAGCTCACCCTCAACACCGTGAAGCTCGCCGGCCTCGCGAGCCTGCTCGTGGTCGGCACCGCGCTCGCGGGCGTTTTCCTCGCCGGCCGCGACCGCGGCGGGCTCGCCGCTCGGCTCGTGCGGCTCGCCACCCTCGGTTACGCGGTCCCCGGAGCGGTGGTCGGCGTCGGCCTGTTGCTGCTGCTCGGCTGGCTCGACCGCACCCTGGACGAGCTCCTGCGGGAGCTCCTCGGCCGGGGCTTGCCCTGGGTGCTGACCGGCTCGATCGCGGGCGTGCTCTACGGTTACCTCGTCCGCTTCTACGCCGTGGCCTACAATTCGCTCGATGCCGGCATGGCCAAGGTCTCGCCGGCGCTTTTGGACGTCGCTCGGGTGCTGGGCGACCGGCCGCTCCGGGCCGCCCGGCGGGTACATCTGCCGCTCCTGCGGCCGAGCCTGCTCACCGCGCTGCTCCTCGTCCTGGTCGATGCGATGAAGGAGCTGCCGGCGACGCTCATCCTGCGGCCCTTCGACTTCGACACCCTCGCGATCGAGGCCTATCACCTGGCCTCGACCGAGCGGCTCTACGCCGCCGCTCTGCCCTCGCTCGTGATCGTGGCGGCCGGCCTCGCGCCCGTCGTCCTGCTCTGCCGGATGCTCGATCGCCGCCGCCCGAACATGGGCCGAGCGGCGGCGGCGGCGCTCACTTCCAGCCGCAGCGATCGGCGAGTTTGAGCGCCTCGGCGCTGCGGCGCGCGTACGCCGCGGCGTTCAAGGCGTCCTGCTTGAAACTGCCCCAAGCGGCGACCACCGGTCCGGGCGGCACGGCCGGATTGGCCGGGTACTCGAAATTGACGTCCGCCAGATAGCGCTGGGCTTCGGGCGAGACGAGGTATTCGATCAGCTTGACCGCGTTGGCGCGGTTCGGCGCGTGTTTGGCGAGGCCCACGCCGCTCACGTTGACGTGGGTGCCGCGGTCGCCCTGGTTGGGGAAGAAGATGCCGACCTTCTCGGCCACGGCCCGGTCCTCGGCCTTGTCCGAACCGATCAGCCGGCCGAGATAGTAGCTGTTGGAGATCGCGACGTCGCCGACGCCGGCGGCCACCGCCTTGATCTGGTCGGTGTCGCCGCCCTGCGGCGGTCGGGCGAGGTTGGCGACGAAACCCGTGCACCAAGCGAGTGCGCGATCGAAGCCGTGGGCCTCGATCAGCGAGCCGAGCAGGCCCAGATTGTAGATGTTGGTGCTCGAACGGGTGAGGATCTTGCCTTTCCATTTGGGCTCGGCGAGATCCTCGTAGGTGGAGAGCTGCTCGGGCTTCACCCGATCCTTGGCGTAGATCAGGACGCGGGCACGTACGCTGAGCCCGGTCCAGAGGTCGCGGTCGTCGCGCAGATGGGCCGGGATCGTCTTCTGGACGAGCTCCGAGCCGATCGGCTGGAGCACGCCCTTCTCGACCGCGACGGCGAGGCGACCTGCATCGACCGTGATGAAGAGGTCGGCCGGGCTGCGCTCGCCCTCGGCGACGAGCCGCTGCAGGAGGGGGTCGTGGTCGCCCGAGACGACCCTCACCTGGATCCCGGTCGCCTTCTGGAAGCCGTCCCAGAGCTGTTGGTCGCTGCCGTAATGGCGGGCGTTGTAGACGTTCACCACTTCGGCCGCGGCGAGCGGCCCCGCCGCCCAGAGCCAGACCGCCGTCGCCAGCAGGCCGAGCCCCGCCTTTCCCTCGATCCTCATGTCCTCGATCCTTCCTCGTTGCCGGCAGTGCCCTCGTGACTCCGTGCCGGCCGATCGCGGCCGACTTAACCAAGGGGCATCTTCCTGTGAAGATCGTTTTCGGGATTGCCGATAATTTTGTAACGCTTCGGACATGTCGCAACGAATGCTCGGCGATGTTTGGATCTGGAACATTTCGATTTCCGTTCCGGAATCTCCCCGCGGGACCGTTCCGAGCCGGCTTGCCGAGCCGGCCGCAGCGGCCCACACTCGGGCCACAGCCGGAGGCGAGGCGATGCGGCGACACCACGACATGGGCGGGCTCGAGGCCGGACCGGTCGAGCGGATCGAGCACGAGCACGCGCCCTGGGAAAAGAAGGTCGACGCGATTCTGAGGCTCCTGGTCGCCAAGAAGATCATGACCCTCGACGAACTGCGGCGCGGGATCGAGGAGCTCGGGCCCGGCGCCTACGACGAGCTCTCCTATTTCGAGCGCTGGATCCGCTCGATCACCAACGTCCTGCTCGAGAAAGGCGTGATCGGGGTGCACGAGCTCGGCCGCGCGATCGAGGCGGCCAAAGCGCGGCGGGCGGCGGCCGAGGCCTGCCCGAAGACGGTGTCGGCCGCATGAGCGGGCCTTTCGCCCCCGGGAGGCGGGTGCGGGTCAAGGCCCTCTTCCCGCCCGGGCACACCCGAACCCCCTGGTACACGCGTGGCCGCGAGGGCGTGATCTTGGACCTCGTCGACGTCGAGCCCGACCCCGAGGAGCGGGCCTACGGCCGACCCGGCCTGCCGCCGGTTCCGGTCTGGCGGGTGGTCTTCGCCCAGCACGAGCTCTGGCCCGACTATCGCGGACCCGCCCACGACCGGGTCGTGGTCGGCATCTTCGAGCCCTGGCTCGAGCCCCTGGAGGAGCGATCGTGAGCCACGACCATCACGACCACGAGCAAGATCACGGGCACGAAAACGGGCACGGCCACCGGCACGATCACGGCCATCCTCCGGGCCATCGGCACCCTTTCCAGCCGGACCTCGAGGACGGCCCCTACACCTGGCACATGGCGCTCACCGACGCCGTCGAGGCGCTCCTGCTCGAAAAGGGGATCGTCCGCCCCGAGGAGATGCGGCGGACGCTCGAGGACATCGATGCCAAGAGCCCGGCTCTGGGCGCCCGCCTCGTGGCGCGGGCCTGGGTCGATCCGGCCTTCAAGGCGCGCCTCTTGGCCGACGTCAACGCGGCCGCGGCCGAGCTCGGGATCGACGCCGGGCCGATCCCGATCCGCGCCGTCGAATGCCGCCCGGCCGAACATCACGTGATCGTCTGTACCTTGTGCTCCTGCTATCCGCGGCTCCTGCTCGGAGCCGCACCCGACTGGTACAAGGCCCGCGCCTATCGCTCTCGGGTGGTGCGCGAGCCGCGCGCGGTGCTCGCCGAGTTCGGCCTCGAGCTGCCGGAGGAGGTGGCGGTGGTGGTCCACGACAGCACCGCCGAGCTGCGCTTCATGGTGTTGCCCGAGCGGCCGGCCGGCACCGAGGGCTGGGACGAGGCACGGCTCGCGGCACTCGTGACGCGCGACTGCCTGATCGGGGTGGCACGGCCGGAGGTGCCGGGGGCGTGAGGCGAGCGGCACGCGCGCTGTCGATCCTCGCTCTCCTCTCGGGCGCGGCCCTGGCCGATCAGCGGGATCCGCGGCTCGATGGCTTGTTCGCCGCGCTCGAGGCGGCCGATGCGGTCGAAGCGCGGGCGATCGAGGAGCGGATCTGGGCGATCTGGAGCGAGACCGAGAACCCCGAGGCGCGCACGCTCCTCGAGGTCGGGTCGGTGGCGATGGCGAACCGCGACCATCGGACCGCCCGGGCCGCTTTCGATGCGCTCGTCGCGACCGCACCCGACTTCGCCGAGGGCTGGAACAAGCGGGCGACGCTCTTCTGGCTCCTGGGCGAGGAGGACGCCGCGGTCCGCGACATCCAGCGGACGCTCGCCCTCGAGCCGCGCCATTTCGGGGCGCTCTCGGGGCTCGGCCTGATCCTCATGGGCCGAGGCCGGATCGAGGCAGCGATCGGCGCCTTCGAGGCGGCGCTCGCCCTGCACCCGCACCTGCCGGCTGCCCGCCATCACCTGGAGCGGCTCGAGCGGGAGCGCCCGGGCGCCCCCCTCTAGCCGGCGAGCCGAGCCGGCCACCCGACCCGGTTCCCGGTCCGGCGGCCGGGCCGCTTCGCGGAGTGCCGCCGTCCGCGCCTCAGCGCAGGAGCGGCATCGAGAACTCCGCCCCGGCGCGGATCCCGGTCGGCCAGCGACCCGTGATCGCCTTGAGCTTGGTGTAGAAGCGGATGCCCTCCATGCCGTGGGTGTGGTGGTCGCCGAACAGCGAGCGCTTCCACCCCCCGAAGCTGTGGAAGGCCAAGGGCACCGGGATCGGCACGTTGATGCCGACCATGCCGATGTTGACGGCATTCGCGAAGGTCCGCGCCGCATCGCCGTCGCGGGTGAAGATCGCCACCCCGTTGCCGTATTCGTGCGCGTTCACCATGGCGACGGCCTCGTCGAACGACTTGGCGCGCACGGTCGAGAGCACCGGACCGAAGATCTCCTCCTTGTAGATCCGCATGTTCGTCGTCACCCGGTCGAACAGGCAGCCGCCGAGATAGAAGCCCTTCTCGTAGCCCTGCATCTTGAAGTCGCGGCCGTCGACCAGGAGCTCGGCCCCCTCCTTCACGCCGAGATCGACGTAAGAGCGGACCTTCTCGAGATGCTCTCTGGTGACGAGCGGGCCCATCTCGACGCCGGGCTCGGTGCCCGGGCCGATCTTGAGCTGGCGCACGCGCGGGACGAGCTTCTCGAGGAGGGCATCGGCCGTCTTGTCGCCGACCGGCACGGCGACGGAGACCGCCATGCAGCGCTCGCCGGCCGAGCCGTAGGCGGCCCCCATGAGCGCGTCGACCGCCATGTCGAGATCGGCGTCCGGCAGGATCACCATGTGGTTCTTGGCGCCGCCCAGCGCCTGGACCCGTTTGCCGTGGGCGGTGCCGGTCCGGTAGACGTATTCGGCGGTAGCGGTGGCCCCCACGAAGCTCACCGCGGCGATGTCGGGGTGGGCGAGGATCGCGTTGACCGTGTCCTTGCCGCCGTTGACGACGTTCATGACGCCGGGCGGCACCCCCGCCTCGAGGAAGAGCTCGGCGAGCGCCATCCCGCAGGAGGGGTCCTTCTCGGAGGGCTTGAGAACGAAGGCGTTGCCGCAGGCGATCGCCAAGGGCGCCATCCACAAGGGGATCATCGCCGGAAAGTTGAAAGGCGTGATGCCGGCGCACACGCCGAGCGGATGGCGAACCGACCAGAGGTCGATGCCGGTCGCGACCTGGTGGCTGAACTCGCCCTTGAGGAGCTGCGGCAGGCCGCAGGCGAACTCGACCACCTCGATGCCGCGCTGGACCGAGCCCTTGGCGTCCTCGAGGGTCTTGCCGTGCTCCTCGGTGACGAGCCGGGCGAGTCGATCGATGTTCTTCTCGAGGAGTTCCTTGAGCTTGAACATCACGCGCATGCGGCGGACCACCGAGACCTCGGCCCAGGCCGGCTGGGCGGCCTTGGCGGCCCGGACCGCGGCGTCCACCTCGGCGGCCGAGGCGAAGGCGACCCGGCCGGTCTCCTCGCCCGTGGCGGGGTCGAAGATCGGGCCGAACACGCCGCTCGTACCGGCGACCCGCTCGCCGGCGATGAAATGCCCGATGTCCTTCATGACCTCCTCCCCCGCACGGCGCGACCAGCCGACCGCATAGGCGGCTCGCTCGCACCCGTCCAGAGGTCGCCCGGCGCGCGGGCGCGGCTTCAGGCCGCCCGCTTGCGACCGGTGATCATGGCGAGGACCAGGTTCTCCCGATGGCGGAGAGAAGCGAGGATCACGCCCGCCACATGGAGGGCGATCAGCACGAGCAGGAGGTCGGCCGCCGCCTCGTGCGCCGCCTCGACCGGCTCGGATCCCCAATAGGTGTCGGTGGTCAAGAGCCAGCCCGAGACGCCGGTCACCGCGACGGTCGAAAGGAGAGCGAGGATCATCCACGCGCCCAGGGGGTTGTGGCCGAGGAAGCGGGGCTCGGACCCGGCGAGCAAGGCGCGGGCGTAGGCGAGGGTCGCCCGCGGCCCGCGCACGAAATCCGAAAAGCGGGCCCGGGGCGGGCCCGAAAAGCCCCAGAGCACGCGGACCAGGACGATGGCGAGCGCGAGATAACCCGCATTGTCGTGCAGGACCGCCGGGCCCTCGTGGCTGAGCCAGGCGGTCGCGACGGCGAGCACGAGGGCCCAATGGCCGATCCGCACGAGCGGATCCCAGACCGGGACCTCGGCTCCGGCCGGGGCGTCGGCCCCGACCGGGCGAGCGGCGGCGCTCATCGGGTGAAGCTCTTCAAATGCTCGAGGCTCACCGGGTGGAAATAGGCTTCGACCCGGCGACCCTGCGGGTCGACGGCGTAGACCTCGTAGCAGCCGCCGTCGACCTTGATGCGGCGGACGTCCCAGCCCCGCTCGACGAGCTGTCGCTGCAGGGTCTCCTGTGGCCGCCACCCGGACGGCGGACCGGAATCGCAGGTCAGGAGGCCGGTGGCCCCGGCCGGCCCGGCCGCGGCCGCGAGCAGGCCTGCGAGGGAGAGGGCGGGAGCGATACGGTTCATCGGGACTCTCCGTTCGTGTCCGAGCGGCGCACAGGAGAGCCCGGAGCTGTCGCGCAGTGATCGCGCCGACGGCCGACGCTCGTCGCCCTTTGTCGCGGTGCGACGGGCTCAGCCTTCGAGCGCGCGGGCGGCGATGTCGGCGCAGTCCTTGGAGAGGCCGGGGGTGGCGGCCAGGCGCTCGAGCTCGGCCCGCATGAGGGCCTGGCGAGCCGGCTCGTAGCGCCGGAAACGGCCGAAGGCGGTGGCGAGGCGGGCGGCGACCTGCGGGTTGATGCGGTCGAGAGCGATCACCCGGTCCATCACCAGCCGGTAGCCGGCTCCGTCGGCCCGATGGAAGCCCGGCAGGTTGGAGCTCGCGAAGGAGCCCAACAGTGCCCGCACCCGGTTGGGGTTCGTCATTCCGAAGGCGGGGTGGGAGAGGAGCCGCTCGACCCGCTCGACCGCCGCTTCGTCCTCGATGCTCGCCTGGAGCGCGAACCATTTGTCGACCACGAGCGGCTCCTCGCGGTAGCGCGCGTAGAAGTCCTCGAGGACGGCCTCGCGCTCCCGCGACGGGCTGTCGGCCAAGGCCCGCAGCGCCGCCATCCGGTCGGTCATGTTGCCGGCGCCCCGATACTGCTCGAGCGCGAGGGCCTCGGCCTCGGGGTCGAAGGCCGCCACGAGATAGCCGAGGGCCGTGTTCTTGAGTGCCCGGCGGCCGATCGTACGGGTGTCGATCGCGGTCGGATCGAGCCCCGCCTGGTCGGCGTAGAGCCTCCGCCAGAGGGGCCGGAGCTCGCGCCCCAGCGCCTCGCGCCAGCCGCGATGGACCGCGGCGAGCGGCTCGACCTCGATCACCGGGAGCTGCTGGGCGAGCCAGGAGCGGCCGGGGAGCTGGGCGAGCCGGGCACGGAAGGCGGGCTGCAACGCAGGATCACCGAGCGCCCGCCGCCAGGCGTCCAGCAGGACCGGGTCGAGGAAGACGACGGGCCGCTCGCGCCAGCCGCGGATCGCCTCGAGCATGAGCCCGGCGGCGAGCGTCTGGCCGGCCTCGAAGCGGGCGAAAGGATCCGGGTCGGCGGCCAGAAGCCGCGCCCGCTCTTCCGCGGAGAGATCGAGCTCGAGCCGAACGGGGGCGGAGAAGCCGCGCAGGAGCGAAGGCACGGGTTCCTCCTCGAGACCCACGAAGGTCCAGACGGCACGCGCGGAATCGAGCTCGAGGACCCGCTCCTCGGGGCCGGGTGCGTTCTCCCCCTCGAGGCGGACCGGCAAGGGCCGGCCGCTCTCCCGGCCGAGCAGGCCCAGCCGGATCGGGATGGGCATCGGCTGCTTCACGGGCTGGCCGGGGGTGGGCGGCACCTCCTGGGAGAGCTCGAGGGCGAGGGCACCGCGCGCCGGGTCCCAGTGCCGGGTGACCCGCACCAGGGGGGTGCCGGCCTGGCGGTACCAGAGGAGGTAGCGGGAGAGATCCTGCCCCGCGCCGTCGCCGATCGCGGCGACGAAATCCTCGCAGGTGACGGCCCGGCCGTCGTGCCGGGCGACGTAGGTGTCCATGCCGCGCCGCCAGCCCTGCGGGCCGACGACGGTGTGCAGCATGCGGACGACCTCCGCACCCTTGTTGTAGACGGTCGCGGTGTAGAAGTTGTTGATCTCGGCATAGGAGTCCGGGCGGATCGGGTGCGCGAGCGGCCCCGCGTCCTCGGCGAACTGGACCTCGCGCAGATGGGTCACGTCGGCGATCCGCTTGACGCCCGGATCGTGCATGTCCGCGGCGAACTGCTGGTCGCGGAAGACGGTGAGCCCCTCCTTGAGGGTCAGCTGGAACCAGTCCCGGCAGGTGATCCGGTTGCCGGTCCAATTGTGGAAATATTCGTGGGCGATGATCCGCTCGACGTTTTGGAAATCGGCGTCGGTCGCGAGGTCGCGACGCGCCAGGGCAGCCGAGGCGTTGAAGATGTTGAGCCCCTTGTTCTCCATGGCGCCGAAGTTGAAATCGGCGACCACGACGATCTGGAAGAGATCGAGATCGTATTCGAGGCCGTAGACTTCCTCGTCCCAGCGCATCGCCTTCTGGAGCGACGCCATGGCATGGCCGCACTGGTCGATGTGCGCGGCGTCGGCCCAGATGCGGAGCGTGACGCGGCGGCCGGAACGGGTCGTGAAGCGGTCCTCGAGGCAGGCGAGATCGCCCGCCACCAGCGCGAAGAGATAGGAGGGCTTGGGGAACGGATCGTCCCAGAGGGCGAAGTGCCGGCCGCCCGGCAGCTCCTCCCCGCCGATCGGGTTGCCGTTCGAGAGCAGGACCGGGAAGCGGGCCTTGTCGGCCTCGAGGCGGACGCGGAAGCGGGCCATCACGTCCGGCCGGTCCTGGTACCAGGTGATCCGCCGGAAACCCTCCGCCTCGCACTGGGTGCAGAGAATGCCGCCGGAGCGGTAGAGCCCCATGAGCTTGCTGTTGGCGGCCGGGTGGATCCGGGTCTCGACCTCGAGGGTGAAGGCCTCGGGCGGCGCCGGGATCCGCAGGATCTCGCCCTCGATCGTGTAGTCGCCGGGGCCGAGGTCCCGGCCGTCGAGTGCGAGACGCACGAGCTCGAGCTCGTCGCCGTAGAGCACGAGGTCGCGATCCTCGGGCACCGCCTGCGGATTGCGGCGCAGATGCTGGCGGCTCGTGACCAGCGTCGTCTCGGGGTCGAGACGGAAGTCGAGCTCGACCCGCTCGGTGGTGAAGGCGGGCGGGCGATAGTCGGCGAGGTACACGCGGCGTGGGCTCGCGATCTCGCTCATCCGGCTCTCCTCGGCGTTGCCGAGGGTCCAACTAGCGCGCACCGCCGGGCGAGGCCAGCCTCGCCGCGCCGGGCCGGGGCGGGCTCGACGGGCGGCGGGGCCCGCGGCTTGCCGCCCGGGAGTGGCGCCACTAGGTTGCGCGGCCGTCGGACAGAGGAGAGCGGTGATGGCACGGACGGCGTTCGTGGGTCTGGGTGTGATGGGCTATCCGATGGCCGGACATCTCGTGAAGCACGGTCACGAGGTCGCCGTGTTCAACCGCACCCCGGCCAAGGCCGAGGCCTGGGCAGCCGAGTATGGCGGGCGGGCCTGCCGGACCCCGCGCGAGGCCGCGCAGGGTGCCGAGATCGTCTTCTGCATGGTCGGTGACGATCCCGACGTGCGGGCGGTGGTCTACGGCGACGACGGGATCCTGGCCGGGATGGGTCCGGATGCGGTGCTGGTGGATCACACCACCGCTTCGGCCGATCTCGCACGCGAACTCTTCGCGGCCGCCGAGGCGCAGGGCAAGCACTTCATCGACGCGCCGGTCTCGGGCGGCCAGGCGGGTGCCGTCAACGGCGTGCTCACGATCATGTGCGGCGGCGAGGAGGAGCCCTTCGCCCGCGCCGAGCCCGTGATGCGGGCCTATGGCCGGCAGATCACGCTGATCGGCGGAGCGGGTGCCGGCCAGCTCACCAAGATGGTGAACCAGATCTGCATCGCCGGCCTCGTCCAGGCGCTCTCCGAGGCCGTCAACTTCGCGATCCGCGCCGGGCTCGACACCGACAAGGTCCTGGCCACGATCTCCAAGGGTGCCGCTCAGTCCTGGCAGATGGAGAACCGCTGGAAGACCATGGTCCAGGACAAGTTCGACTTCGGCTTCGCGGTGGACTGGATGCGCAAGGATCTCCGGATCGCGCTCGAGGAGGCACGCCGCAACGGCGCACCCCTGCCGATCACGGCGGCGGTGGATCAGCTCTATCGCCTGGTCCAGATGAAGGGCGGCGGCCGCTGGGACACCTCGAGCCTGATCAAGAACCTGCGGGAGGGCTGAAGGTCGCGCACCGTGTCCCTGGAATCGGAGACGGCCGCGCCCACATGGGATAGGGTATCGGAGCGCGCGGCGCCGGCCGGTCGCCGGGCCCGCGCGCCGCTCGCGAGGTCGTGACCATGAGGACGCAACGCCCGCATCGGACCGCCAAGTTCCAGATCGGTCAGATCGTCAAGCACCGCCTGTTTCCCTTCCGCGGCGTGATCTTCGACGTCGACCCGGAGTTCGCCAACACCGAGGAGTGGTACAACTCGATCCCGGAGGAGGTCCGTCCGCGCAAGGACCAGCCTTTCTACCATCTGCTCGCCGAAAACGCCGAGGCCTATTACGTGGCCTACGTCTCCGAGCAGAACCTGGTCCCGGACCCGGCCGGCGGACCGGTCGAGCACCCCAAGATCGCCGAGCTCTTCGGCGAGCTCGAGGACGGTCGCTACCGGCCGCGTCGCTTCTACATGAACTGAGCGCGGGGCCCGAGGAACGGGGCGCGGCCGAGGTGGTGGCGGGCGGCCGGCCCGGCCGCCCGGGCGGGGAGGTGGTATGAAGTTCTTCGTGGACACGGCGGACGTGGCCGAGATCGCCGATCTCGCGGCGACCGGCCTCGTCGACGGTGTCACCACCAATCCGTCGCTCGTGGCGAAGACCGGCCGGCCCTTCTTCGAAGTGCTGGCCGAGATCTGCCGGCTGGTCGAGGGGCCGGTGAGCGCCGAGGTCACCGCCACCGACCATGCCGGCATGCTGCGCGAGGCCGACCGACTTCTCGCGGTCGCCCGCAACGTCTGCATCAAGGTTCCGTTGACGCTCGAGGGGCTCAAGGCCTGTCGGTCGCTGAGTGCCCGCGGGGTCAAGGTCAACGTCACCCTCTGCTTCTCGCCCGCCCAGGCGATCCTCGCCGCCAAAGCCGGGGCGGCCTTCGTCTCGCCCTTCGTCGGCCGGCTCGACGACGTCGCCCACGAGGGCATGCGGTTGATCGCCGACATCGTGCAGATCTACCGCAACTATCCGAGCTTTCGGACCGAGGTCCTGGTGGCCTCGGTCCGTCATCCGGGCCACGTGGTCGAGGCCGCCCGGCTCGGCGCCCAGGTGGCTACCCTGCCGCCCGCGGTGATCCGCCAGCTCGTTCGCCATCCGCTGACCGACAAGGGCCTCGAGGCGTTCCTCGCCGACTGGGCCCGGACCGGGCAGACGATCGCGTGAGGCGCCGGGCGGCCGTCCCGCTCCTGACGCTGGCCGCCGCGACGACGGCGGCGCGGGTGCGCGGGCAACCGGTCGACACGCTCTTGCGCGATCTCGGGGGCGGCGGCGGATCGGCCGGGGTCCGGGTGACCGGGCGCCTCGAGCGCGACGGCGCAGCGGTGGAGCTCGTGATCACGCTCACCGCCGAGGGCGGTGCCCGGCTGGTGGCCGACCCCGGGATCCAGGTGGTGCCGCTGCCGGGCCCCGACGGCCCCTGGACCGAGACCGCACGGGTCGAGCTGGTCGATCCGGCGAGCGCCTATCTCGAGCCCACGGTCGAGCTGCGGTTGCCGGTGACGGAGGGGGCATCGGGCGAGGCTTCGGCCGAGGTCGCCTACGCCTGGTGCGCGGTCGAACGGATCTGCCTGTTCGGCCAGGCCCATGTGAGTGTCCCGCTCGCAGGCGGGGGCGACTGAGGGGCGAGGCGGTGGCACGGCTCGGGGTGCTCGGGGCCGGTGCCTGGGGCACGGCGCTCGCGCTGGTCGCGGCCCGTGCCGGTCACACGGTGGTGCTCGTGGCGCGGGATCGCGCGGCGGCGACGGCGATGCGCGCCACTCGGCGCAACGAGCGCCGGCTGCCGGGCGTGGAGCTGCCGGCCGCGATCGAGCCCGTGGCCGACCCGGCGGCGCTCGAACGGGCCGAGCTCCTGCTCGTGGCGGTACCGACTCAGGCGCTGCGGACGGCGCTCGCCGACCTGCCGGCGGCCGGGGCCCCGCTCCTCCTCTGCTGCAAGGGGCTCGAGCAGGGAACCGGCCTCCGGCCGAGCGAGGTCGTGGCCGCGATCCGGCCCGGAGCGGTGGTGGGAGCGCTTTCCGGGCCCTCCTTCGCCCTCGAGGTGGCGCGCGGCCTGCCGACCGCGCTCAGCCTCGCCTTCCCCGACCTCGCCACCGCGCGCCGGATCGCCGCGCTCTTGGCCCTGCCGACCTTCCGGCCCTATCCGACCGACGATCTCGTGGGCGTGGAGCTCGGCGGGGCGCTCAAGAACGTCATCGCGATCGCGGCCGGGATCGTGATGGGCAGAGGCCTCGGCGAGAATGCGCGCGCAGCCCTGATCACCCGCGGGCTCGCCGAACTCTCCCGCCTGGCCGAGGCGGTGGGGGCACGGCGGACGACGCTCATGGGACTCTCGGGCCTGGGCGATCTGGTCCTGACCGCCACGAGCCTCACCTCCCGCAACACGAGCCTCGGCCATGCGCTCGCTCGGGGGCGGCCGCTCGGCGAGCTGTTGCGGTCGGGGGCCGCCCTCGCCGAGGGCGCCTTCACCGCATCCGCGGCCTGCACGCTCGCCGCGCGGCTCGGCCTCGAGCTGCCGATCACGGATGCGGTGCGCCGGGTGGTGGCGGGTGCGACCACGGTCGAGGCCGCGATCGCCGAGCTGCTCGCCCGCCCGGTCCCGGAGAGCGAGTGAGGCTCAGCCGTTGCGGCGGCGGGCCAGGAGCTCCTTGGCCTGCTCGATCCAACGCTCGCGCTCGATGCGGCCGGGGAAGTCGATCGCCTGGTCGATCTCGGCGATCCGTTCGGGCGTGAGCGCCGCGAGGTCGGCGAAGCTCCGCACGCCGAGCTCGTGCAGCCGGCGTTCCAGGACCGGGCCGATGCCCTTGATCAGCTTGAGATCGTCCGGCGCGGCCCGAGGCCCGTCGGTCGACGGGGCCGGCGGCTCGACGGGGAGCACCGGCGACGGGGGCGGAGTGACGGCTGCGGGTGCGGGCGGGTGAGCCGGCTCGACCGGCGCGGGTGGCGGCGGCGGGACGAAGGCCGCGGGCGAATGCTCGATCCGGGCGACGAGCTCCCGGCGCTGCTTCAGGAGGAGAGCGCGGGCGGAGGAGCCGGCCGGCAGCATGGCGAGCTTCGCCTCGAGCCGGCGCAGCTCTTCGGCCGGGTCGATCGGCCGGGCGGGCGAGGGAGCGGCCTCGCCGGGCTCGGCGGCTGCGGCCGGCCCGAGCTCGGCCGGTGCCCCGGCCGGAGTCGGTCGCGTCGGGCCCGCGGCCGGGGCACCCGGCTGCCGGCGGGCGAGCTCGGCCTCGACCTGCTCGAGCCGGGCCCGGGCTTCGGCGACGGCCGCGGCCCGGCTCTCGAGCTGGGCGAGCCGCTCCCGGCAGGCCAGGAGTTCGGCCCGCTCGCGCTCGAGCTGGGCCTCCGCCTCCCGGAGGCGGGCCTGGAGTGCGAACAGGCGTTCCTTGGTCTCGGCGTGCGCCAGATCGGCCTCGCGGGCCTGCTCGCGGGCGTGGGCGAGTTCTGCTGCGACCCGCTCCTCGGCCTCGGCCACCCGCCGGTCGGAGAGACGCTGGAGGACGATCCAGGCGAGCGCGGCGCCGATCACGATACCCAGGAGGAACCAGACCGCTTCCATGCGCCCTCCCCGAACATCCACCCCGAGCCGGTTCGCCGATCGTGGCCCGGTCGGCGGAACTTAGACGTGATGTCCGCTCGCGCAACCTGGGCGCGACGCCACCGCGCTCAGGCCGCGACCCCGAGGGGTGCGGCGCCGCGCGCCTCTTCGCGGATCATGTCCGCCGCCTTCTCGGCGATCATGATCACGGGAGCGTTGGTGTTGCCCGAGGTGATCGTCGGCATGATCGAGGCGTCGACCACCCGGAGGCCCGAAAGGCCGTGCAGGCGAAGGCGCGGGTCGACCACCGCGCCTCGGTCGCCCTCGGGCCCCATCCGACAGGTGCCCACCGGGTGGAAGATGGTCGTGGCGATGGCACCCGCCGCGCGGGCGAGCTCCTCCTCGCCTTCGATCCCGGCTCCCGGGCGGTACTCCTCGGGCCGGTAGCGGGCCATCGCCCGGGCGGCCATGATCTTGCGGGTGAGACGGATCGCATCGGCCGCCACCCGCCGGTCCTCCGGTGTGGCGAGATAGTTCGGGGCGATCGCCGGCGGTGCCGCCGGGTCGGGACTCTTGAGATGGACCCGGCCGCGGCTCGTCGGCCGCAGGTTGCAGACCGAAGCGGTGATCGCCGGGAAGGGATGCAGCGGCTCGCCGAAACGGTCGAGCGAGAGCGGCTGGACGTGGTATTCGAGGTTGGCGGTCTCGAAGGAGGGATCGCTCTTGGCGAAGGCGCCCAGTTGCGAAGGCGCCATGCTCAAGGGTCCCGATCGGAAGAGGGCGTATTCGATCCCCATCCAGAGCTTCCAGAACGGGTTGTGGACCCGTTCGTTCAGGGTCGGGGCACCCTGCACCTTGAAGACCGTGCGGATCTGCAGATGGTCCTGGAGGTTCTCGCCGACTCCGCTCAGTTCGTGGCGGACCTCGATCCCGTGCGCGCGCAGAAGCTCGCCCGGACCGATGCCGGACAGCTGGAGGATGTGCGGCGAGCCGATCGCGCCGGCGGCGAGCAGCACCTCGCGCCGGGCCCGAATTCGCCGCTCCTCGCCCTGCCGGCGGTAGGCGAGGCCGACCACCCGGCGCCCCTCGAGCAGGAGACGCAGGACGAGCGCGCCCGTCCTGAGCTCGAGGTTGGGGCGGTGGAGGACCGGGCGCAGGAAGGCCTTGCTCGCGCTCCAACGGACCCCGCGGCGCTGGTTGACCTGGAAGTAGCCGCAGCCCTCGTTGTCGCCGCGGTTGAAGTCGTCGACCGGCGGGATGCCGACTTCGGCCGCCGCGGCGCGGAAGGCATCGAGGATCTCCCAGGAGACCCGCTGGCGCTCGACCCGCCACTCGCCGCCGGCACCGTGGAACTCGGAAGCGCCGTCGACATGGTCCTCGGAGCGCTTGAAGTAGGGCAGCACCTCCTCCCAGGACCAGCCCGGGTTGCCCATCTGCCGCCAGAGGTCGTAGTCGCGCGCTTGGCCGCGCATGTAGATCATGCCGTTGATCGAAGAGCACCCGCCCAGCACCTTGCCGCGCGGATAGTTGATGGCGCGGCCGCCGAGGCCGGGGTCGGGCTCGGTCTTGAAGCACCAGTCGGCGCGCGGGTTGTTCTGGGCATAGAGATAGCCCACGGGAATGTGGAACCAGATCCAGTCGTCGGTACCACCCGCCTCGAGCAGCAGCACCCGCACGGCCGGATCCGCCGAGAGGCGGTTGGCGAGCACGCAGCCCGCCGTCCCCGCCCCGACGATCACGTAGTCGAAGGTCTCGGCCGCCTCCTCCATCGCCTTCTCCGAGCGTTCGGCCGAACTCACGCGGCCAGCGCGGCATAGCCCCGAGGGCACGGCAGGGGCAAGGCCGCCCGCATGGCGGAGCCCACGCGGCACCGCTATGGTCCGCCGCGACCTTCTGGGATCTCGGAAATGGACGCGGTCGAAGGCGGGAGCGGGCGGCAACGGTACGGGACCGGCGAGCGGGGGCTCGCCCGGCGCCTGGTCCAACTCGTGCTGCCGCATCTCTGGCCGGCCGAGCCGGGCCTTCGCCTCATGGTCGTGGCGGCTGCGATCGCGATGGTCGCGGGCAAGCTCGTCACCGTCGCCACCCCCTTCGCGCTCAAGGGTGTGGTCGACGCGCTCGCACCGCGCGAGGGGGTGCCGCTCGAGGCGGTGCCGCTCGCGCTCCTTCTCGCCTACGGCGCGGCGCGTCTCGGCGGGACGCTCTTCAACGAGCTGCGCGATGCGGTCTTCTCGCGGGTCGCCGAGCGGGCGGGGCGGCGCGTGGCGCTGCGGACCTACGAGCATCTCTTCGCGCTCTCGCTGCGCTGGCACCTCGAGCGGCGGACCGGCGAGCTCGCCCGGGCGATCAGCCGCGGCGTGCAGGCGGTGGGCTTCATGCTGCACACCGCGCTCTTCACGATGGGGCCGGTGATCCTCGAGCTCGCCCTCGTGCTCGGGATCCTGCTCTGGCGCTACCCGCCTTCCTTCGCGGTCGTGACGCTGGTGACGGTCGCGGTCTACGCCGCCTTCACGATCGCCACGACCGAATGGCGGACCCGCTTCCGGCGGGAGATGAACGAGAAGGACAACGAGTTCTCGGCCCAGGCGGTCGACGGGCTGCTCAACTACGAGATCGTCAAGGCGTTCGGCAACGAGGCTTTCGAGGCGCGCCGGCTCGACCGCTCGCTCGCCGCCTACGAGGACGCCTCGGTCAAGGCCCAGGCCTCGCTCTCCTTCCTCAACGCCGGCCAGGCGGCGATCATCGCGGTGGGCGTGACGGCGGTCATGACTCTCGCCGCCCGCGGCGTGGTGGCGGGCGAGCTCACGGTGGGCGACGTGGTGCTGGTCAACGCCTTCCTCCTCCAGCTCTACATGCCCTTGAACTTCCTGGGCGTGCTCTATCGCGAGCTGCGCCAGTCGTTGACCGACCTCGAGCTCGTGGGCGGGCTCTTGGAGCTGCGGCCGGAAATCGAGGACGCGCCCGATGCGCGGCCCTTGCGCCTTTCGGGCGGCGCGGTGCGCTTCGAGCGGGTGCGCTTCGCCTACGATACCCGTCGGCCGATCCTCGAGGACGTGAGCTTCACGATCCCGGCCGGCCGCAAGGTGGCGATCGTCGGCGCCTCGGGTGCCGGCAAGTCGACGATCGTGCGGCTCCTGTTCCGCTTCTTCGAGGTGAGCGGCGGGGCCGTTTCGATCGACGGGCAGGACATCCGCAGCGTGACCCAGGCGAGCCTCAGGGCGGCGATCGGGCTCGTGCCGCAGGACACGGTGCTGTTCAACGACACGATCGCGGCCAATATCGGCTACGCTCGGCCGGGGGCGAGCCGGGCGGAGATCGAGGCGGCCGCCAAGGTGGCGCAGATCCACGATTTCGTGGCCAGCCTGCCGGAAGGCTACGAGACGGTCGTGGGCGAGCGCGGGCTCAAGCTCAGTGGTGGCGAGAAGCAGCGGGTGGCGATCGCCCGGGTGGTGCTCAAGAACCCGCCGATCCTGGTGCTCGACGAGGCGACCTCGGCGCTCGACACCTTGACCGAGCGGCAGCTCCAGGCGGCGCTTCGGGATGCCGCGCGCGGCCGGACCACGCTCGTGATCGCCCACCGGCTCTCGACCGTGGTGGACGCCGACGAGATCCTGGTGCTGGAGGCCGGCAGGATCGTCGAGCGCGGCAGCCACGAGCAGCTGCTCGCCCGCGGCGGCCGCTATGCCACGCTCTGGACGCGCCAGCACGAGAAGGCGCTGGCCGAAGCGGCCGAGGCGGGTTGAGGGTCGACCGGCTCAGGAGCCCGTCGGCGCCATGAGGTGGATTCCTTCCGCGAGGAGCGAGACGGTCGCGCCGACGCCGGGGGCGATGCCGTTGCGGCGGGCGACGTGGAGCGGGACGGAGAAGCGAATCGGCAGCTCGGGCGCGTGCTCCGGGCGCAAAGACAGCCGGGCGGTCTGGCCGAGCGGCAGCATCTGCTCGATCCGGCCGGGGATCGGGTTCTCGTGCTCGCCGCGCGAGGGCCGGTCGCGGCGATGGAGGATCACGAAGCCGTCCGGCACGACCCAGGGAACGCGCGTGCCGGGCGGTGCGGGTAGCGAGCCGCGGACCTCGAGCAGCCGGCCGCGCCAGTCGAGGAGCCCGAGCCCGCGCTCGCGGTCGACCCGGGCGATCCTGCCCTCGAACAGGTTGCCGACATCGACCAGGCGCGCGACCTGGGGCGAAACCGGCTTCGTCGTGACCTCGTGCGGAGTGCCCGTCTGCAGCGTCTCGCCGCGATGGAGCACGGTCAGACGGTCGGCCAACATCATCGCTTCGTCGAGGTCGTGGGTGACGAGCACGACCGGCATCGAAAGTACGCGGCGGAGTTCGGCGATCTCGAGGTAGAGGCGCTGGCGGGTGGCCCGGTCGACCGCCGAGAAGGGCTCGTCCAGGAGCAGCACGGCGGGCTCGCGGGCGAGCGCGCGAGCGACCGCGACGCGTTGCTGCTGGCCGCCCGAGAGCTCGCCGGGCCTGCGCTGCTCGAGACCGTCGAGGTGGACGAGGCGGAGGAGCTCGCGCGCCCGCTGGGCTCGTTCGGCGCGCGGACGGTGCCCGAGCGCGGCTGCGACGTTGTCGAGCGCGCTCAGATGCGGGAAGAGTGCGTAGGACTGGAAGACGAGGCCCACCCGCCGGCGGTGGGTCGGCACGTCGATGCCGCGGGCGCGGTCGAGCCACACCGTGCCGTCGACCACGACGCGCCCCGCGTTCGGTCGGTAGAGCCCGGCGATCGTGCGCAGGATCGTGGTCTTCCCGCTGCCGGAAGGGCCCACGAGCGCGAGGAGCTCGCCGGGCGCGCAGGAAAGCCGTGCGGCGAGCGGGATCGGTGCGTCCTGGTGGAGCTCGAGCTCGAGCACGGCCCCTCAGCCGAGGCGGCGGCCGACCCGCCGCGAGGCGAGGAAGGTCGTGGCGATCGTGGCGAGCGAAAAGACCAGAAGGACGAGCGCCATCTGGCCGGCGCCGGCGTCGTCGAAGGCCTGGACCCGATCGTAGATCGCGATCGCCACGGTCCTGGTCTCGCCCGGGATCGCCCCGCCCACCATGAGGACGATACCGAACTCGCCGAGCGTGTGGGCGAAGGAGAGCACGAGCGCGGTGAGGATGCCCGGCCAGGCGAGCGGCAGCTCGACCCGCAGCACCGCCCGCCAGGGTGGCATGCCGCAACAGGCCGCGGCGGCCCGCAGATCCGCCGGGATCGCCTCGAAGGCCCGCTGCATGGGCTGCACGGCGAAGGGCAGATTGGCGATCACCGAAGCGAGCACGAGCCCCTCGAAGGTGAAGACGAGTTGACGGCCGAAAAGCGAATGCCACAATCGGCCGATCGGCGATGCCATGCCGAAGGCGACCAGGAGATAATAGCCGAAGACGGTCGGCGGCAGGACGAGCGGCAGGGCCACCAGGGCCTCGAGGACTTCCTTGCCACGGAACGCCCGATAGGCGAGGAGGCGGCCGAGGACGACGCCGACCGGCAAGAGCAGGGCGACGGTGATCGCCGCGAGCTCGAGGGAGAGGCCGATCGCTACCCAGTCCACGGCCCTCACCCGCTGGCCGGTACCGCGCGTGCCGCTCAGTCGGTGGCCGCTTCGCCCGGCAAAACGAAACCGTAGCGGCGAAAGATCGGGCGCGCCGGTTCTTGTTGCAGATAGGCGTAGAAGCGCTCGGCCACCGGCGTCGCCTTCTTGGTGAGCACCATGCGTTGACGCAAGGGCGCGTGCCACTCGGCCGGGATCAGGGCGTGCGCGCCGAGCGCCTTCAACTTGGGCGACAGCGCGAGCGAATAAGCGATGATGCCGCCCTGGGCGTTGCCGGAGGTGGCGAACTGGGCCGCCTGGCTCACGTTCTCGCCGAACACCAGGAAGGGCCTGATCTCCTCCCAGATGCCCTTGTGGCGCAGGACCTCTTCCGCCCGTTTGCCGTAGGGGGCGTGTTCGGGATTGGCGATCGCGAAGCGCTTCACCCGGCCGTATCGGACCGCGCGGACGAGATCCTCGAGGCTGCCGTCGGCGGAAAGCGGCGACCCGGTCGGCACCTTCAACACGACCCGGCCGATCGCGTAGAGTGCCCCCTCGTTCTTGGTGAAGCCGTCGCGCGCGAGCTCGAGGACATAGTCCTCGTCGGCCGAGAGATAGAGCTCGAAGGGAGCACCCTGGCGGATCTGGCGGGCGAAATTGCCCGAGGAGCCGAAGACGAGCGTCAATGCCGAGCCGGTCTCTTTCCGAAAGGCTTCGGCGATTTCGGTGAGCGCGAACTGGAGATCGGCCGCCCCGGCGACGAGCGGTGCCTCGGCGGCTCCGAGCGGGGGCCCGCCCACGAGCAGCGCCACGACGCCGCCGAGGAGGAACCGGAGCCCGCGCCGCACCGTTCTGCCGAGCGTCGCCATGCGCCCTCCCGTTATGGCGTTTCAGCGCTATCGGTGCGCTTCACCCCTGTCAAGCGTTCTGTCCATCCGTACCGATCGGCGGCACCGCGGGTGCCAGCCGTTCGCGCAGCCGCGCCAGATCGTCTCCCGCCGCCGCGGCACTCGCCCGCTCGATGCGGCGATAGGCTTCGAGCACCTCGGACCCGAGCCGGGTGAGTACCGCACCGCCGTGGCCGCTGCCGCCGCGCGAGGCGAGCACGAGCGGCTCGGCGAAGCCGCGGTTCAAGGACTCGACCAGATGCCAAGCGCGCTTGTAGCTCATGCCGAGCTTGCGGCCGGCGGCGGCGATCGAGCCCGTCGCCGCGATCGCATCGAGGAGATCGGCCTTGCCGGGGCCGACCGCGACCTCCGGAGCGAGCACGAGGCGGATCCGGACACCGAGCGCGCGGTTACCGGCCTTCATCGCGGCTCGCATGCGCCCCGAGGACGGGCCGCCCGCGGCAAGCGCGCTCAGCCGGCGCGCTTCATGGCCGCACCGGGCCAGACCTGCGGCCGGCAGCGGACATATTGCGCGGGATAGGCGATCTCGACGCCGAGCTCCTGGGCCGCGTGCCAGGCCCAGCGCGGATCGTCCATGATCGTGCGGGCGAGCGCCACGAGGTCGGCCTTGCCCTCGGCGAGCACCGCCTCGGCCTGGCGCGGCGTCACGATCAGCCCCACGGCCATGGTGGGCAGGCCGGTCGCCCGCCGCACCGCCTCGGCGAAGGGAACCTGGTAGCCGGGCCCGAGGGCGAGCTTCTGGCGCGGGTCGAGCCCGCCCGAGGAGACGTCGACATAGTCGACCCCGAGCGCCTTCAGCCGGTGGGCGAGGGCGATGGTCTGCTCGAGATCCCAGCCTCCCTCGACCCAGTCGGTCGCCGAGACCCGCACGCCCAAGGGCCGATCCTCGGGCCAGACGGCGCGGACCGCCTCGACCACCCGCAAGGGAAAGCGCAGGCGACCCTCGAGATCGCCACCCCAGCGGTCGTTGCGGTGGTTCGAGAGCGGCGAGAGGAACTGGTGGAGGAGATAGCCGTGCGCCAGATGCAGCTCGACCAGCTCGAGGCCGAGGCCGGCGGCACGGCGGGCGGCGGCCACGAAGTCCGCCTCGATCTTCGAAAGATCCTCCTCGCTCGCGGCACGCGGGGCGGGCCAGCCCTCGTCGTACGGCAGGGCCGAGGCCGAGACGGTCCGCCAAGCACCCTCCTCCGGGCGCAAGGGGTGGCCACCCTCGAGCGGCACCCGGCAGGAGCCCTTGCGGCCGGCGTGACCCAATTGGATGCCGAGCCGCGCCGTGCCGTCGCGGCGGCAGAAGGCGAGGACGGGCTCGAGTGCAGCAGCGTGCGCGTCGCTCCACAAGCCCAGGCAGCCGGGGCTGATCCGGCCCTCGGGGCTCACCGCGGTGGCCTCGAGGATCAAAAGGCCGGCACCGCTCATGGAGAGCGAGCCCAGATGGACGAGGTGCCAGTTCGTGGCGAGCCCCTCGCGGGCACGGTACTGGCACATGGGCGAGACGGTGATGCGGTTGGGCAGCTCGAGGCCGCGCAGGCGGAAGGGCTGGAAGAGGTGAACGGTCACGCGAGGGCTCCCGCAACGATCGACGCCGATCCGCTAGCCGAGGCCCGGCGCCGCGGAAAGGGGTGCTACCGGGAGGTCGCCCTGCCGAGCCGTTCGAACGGTCAGGCCACGAGACGGTAGTCGAGGACCTCGCCGCGGGTGCGAACCACGGCCTTCACGATCCGCCCGGCCTCGTCGTACCAGACCTCGCCGCCGCGTTTGCCCTGCGGGTTCGTCCGCCAGCGGCGGGCGGTCACCGGGCGCCCGCCCACGCTCACCGTATCGAGCTCGCCGCCCTCGAGGTCGAGCGGCTCGAGCTCGCCCCTCTGGCAGTCGATCAGCCCGCGCTGGCCGACGATCGCGACGTTCCAGTAGCTGAGGTCGTTCATCGTGCCGAGCGGAGCGTGGCGAACGCCCCGCGGCCCCTCGCAGACCAGCAGACCGCCACGTTCGCGCACGCGCACGAAGCTGCGCTCGCCGTTCTCGTCGGTGTCGGCGTCGGTGGCGACGAGGCGACCGTCGCGCCAGAGGTCCTCGACCTTCTGCTCGTAACGGTAGACCGGGATGAAGGCGAATGCGACGACGATGTCGATGGCGTGCCGGACGGTGAGGCCGCCACCCGCGGCGCTGCGGAAGGTGACGCTGTGTGTACCGATCTGCTCGCCCTTGCGGAAGATCGCGAACAGCCGGTCCTCGGGTAGGCCCGTGGCCCGCGCGGTGGAAGCCACGAACAGGCCTGCCGAGGCCATCCCGGCCAGGACGAAGCGCCGCCCGACGGCGGCCGAGAAGGCCGGAGCGCCCATCGCGTCCTCCCGCCGCCCGACCCTTCAGAGGGTCGGCAGCTCGACGAATCCCCTGACCTCGCCGCCCTCCCCGGCGGCGGTCTCGACCGCATCGACCCGGGCCGCGGGTGGCCCGCTGCGACAGGCTTCCACGAGGGCCCGAACGTCCGGCTCCTCACCGACCAAGAGGGCCTCGACCGAGCCGTCGCGGCGGTTCCGGACCCAGCCTTCGACGCGGCGCTGCCGCGCCTCGCGAACCAGCCAGGCGCGGAACCCCACGCCCTGGACCCGACCCCGGATACGAACGGTCACGTTGAACCTCATTCCGACCCGTCGTCCCGTCAAGCCTGCGCGCCGCCGCGGCTGCTTCACTCGGGCGAACGTGACCCGCGTGCATCAACCGCCCATCCTCGCCTCTGGCGCGAGATTAGCACGAGGGCGGCCTCAATCGAACGCCCAGACGTCCATGACGATCGCCCGGTGCGCGACGCTGCGGTGCAGGAGGCGGCCGGGCCGACCCGGGGTGCCGGCGCCGACCGCCACGTGGAGCGGGAACAGATGCTCGGGCGTCGGGTGGTTCCAGAGGGCGAACGGGGCACGATCGGGCCAAGCGGCGAGTGCGGCACGGTCACCGGACTCGAGAGTGTCGCTCACCCAACGGGCGAAGGCCAGCGCTTCGGGTGCGGGCTCCGGCGCGTTCCAGCGGACGGCGGCCAGATTGTGGGTGAGGCTGCCGGAGCCGAGGATCAGCACCCCCTCGGATCGCAGCGGGCGCAGCGCCGCACCGAGGCGCAGGTGGAAAGCGGCGTCGCGGGCGGGCACGACCGCGAGCGCCACGACCGGGAGGTCGGCCGCCGGCCAGGCGAGGGCGAGCGGCACCCACACCCCGTGGTCGAACCCGGCCGTGGGGTCGAGCTCCGCCTCGATACCGGCCGCGGTCAGGAGGTCGGCCGACCGGCGGGCGAGCGCCGGGTCGCCACGGGCCGGGTAGCGGATCGCGGACAGGGCCGCCGGGAAGCCCGTGAAGTCGTGGATCGTCGCCGGCCGCTCGCCCGCGGTCAGTACCGGGCGGTCGGCGGTGAGGTGGGCCGAGACCACGAGGATCGCCCGCGGCCGCGGCAGCCGTTCGGGAAGGGTCGCGAGAAAACGGGCGGCGGGGTGATCCTCGAGAACCAGGGAAGGCGCGCCGTGGGTCACGAACAGCGCGGGCAGAGCCGCGCGGGCGTCCTCGCGATCGGTCATGGCGGCAGTCCGGTCGGGCGGGGCCCCGGGGCACCGCTGAGCCGCGATATGGCACGCACCGCGGGCGGGATCATGCGGGCTTCGGGCGACGGAATGGTGCGCGAACGGCAACAATCCGGGTCGCCTCGGTCACGCACGGCACGCGGACCCTCTCGGCGGCGGCGGAAGTGGTGCGGCGGGCGCGATCGACCTACATCGCCCGGCGGCGCCCGGAACGGGGCGAGCGAGGATCCGGGAATGATCGAGCTCTGGTACTGGCCGACACCGAACGGCCACAAGGTCACGATGTTCCTCGAGGAGAGCGGGCTGCCCTACCGGATCGTGCCGATCGACATCGGCAGGGGCGAGCAGTTCCGGCCCGAGTTCCTCGCGATCGCGCCCAACAATCGGATACCGGCGATCGTCGACCACGAGCCGGCCGACGGGGGGCCGCCGCTCGCTCTGTTCGAATCGGGCGCCATCCTGCTCTATCTCGCCGACAAGACCGGGCGCTTTCTGCCGCCCGATCCGCGCGGCCGGGCCGAAGTGCTGCAGTGGCTCTTCTGGCAGATGGGCGGGCTCGGGCCGATGGGCGGCCAGAACCACCATTTCCGGCACTACGCCCCGGAGCGCATTCCCTACGCCATCGAGCGTTACACCAGAGAGGTGAGCCGGCTCTACGCGGTGCTCGACCGCCGGCTCGCCGACCGGCCGTTCGTCGCCGGGACGGCGTACACGATCGCCGACATGGCCTGCTATCCCTGGATCGTACCCTACGAGCGGCAGGGCCAGCGGCTCGAGGACTTCCCGAACCTCGAGCGCTGGTTCCGGGCGATCGCGGCTCGGCCGGCGACGCAGCGGGCCTATGCGCTCGGCCCGAAGGTCAACCCGCGCCTCGGGCAACCGATCGACGAGGCGGCCCGCAAGGTGCTCTTCGGTCAGAGCGCCGAGACGGTCCGCCGCGCCGGCTAGGGCCCGGCCGGCGGGCGGAGGGCCGAGGCCGGAACCTCGCGGCCCCAGGACCGGCCGGGCCGCGGCTTGTAGGACGGCAGGGCGAGATCGAAGCGGAGCGCCGCGGCACGCAGCGCGAAGGCCGCAGCGAACCCCGAAAGCCCGCCCGCGGCCGGCGGCAGGCCGAGCCCGTCGAGGCCGATCGCCACGATCGCGCCCAGGAGTGCCGGCGTCCAGTAGAGCTCACGGCGCAGCACGAGCGGCAGCTCGTTGCAGATGATGTCGCGCAAGAGCCCGCCCATCACCGCGCTCGTCATGCCCATGAGCACGGCGACCGGGAAGGGTGCACCGGCATCGCGGGCGATCCGCGCGCCGACGACGCAGAAGAGGGCGAGGCCGAGCGCGTCGGCCCAGAGCAGGAGCCGGTAGCGCACCTCGACCCGATGCGCGGTGAAGAAGACGAGCACCGCGGCGGCGGTGGCGACGGCCAGATAGTGGGGCTTGTGGACCCAGAAGACCGGCCCCACGTCGAGGAGCAGGTCGCGCAGCGTGCCGCCGCCGAGCCCGGTCACGGTGGCGACGAAGGCGAAGCCGACGATGTCGAGCTCCTTGCGCGACGCGGTCAGAGCACCGGAGACCGCGAAGACGGAAACACCGGCGAGGTCGAGGGTGGCGAGCAGGAGGTCCATGGGCGGCTCCGGGTCGGGGCGAGGCTGCGCGGCTCTGCCCGAGGGCTTCCGGCACCTCGCGGGCTTCCTCGAGCCGGCCGCGCAGGCGGCACTCCTGGCCGAGGTCCTCGCCCTGGTCGAGCCGGATTTCTGGTTCGCTCCGACCATGCCACGGACGGGCCGTCCCTTCTCGGTGCGGATGGCCAATCTCGGCGCCTTGGGGTGGGTGAGCGACGTCCGCGGCTATCGCTACCAGCCGACGCATCCGGTGACCGGCCGGCCCTGGCCGCCGATCCCCGAGCGCCTGCGCGGGCTCTGGCGGAGCCTCGTGGGCGGGCCCGAGCCCGAGTGCTGCCTCGTCAACCTCTACCGGGCCGGGGCCCGTATGGGCCTGCACCGCGACGAGGACGAGGAGGCCCTCGACGTCCCCGTCCTCTCGGTCTCGCTCGGCGATGCGGCGATCTTCCGAGTGGGCGGGCTCACGCGAGGTGGGCCCACGATCCGGCTCCGGCTCGAGAGCGGCGACGTCGTGCTGCTCGCCGGGGAAAGCCGGCTCGCCTATCACGGCGTCGACCGGATCCTGCACGGGAGCGGCGACCTCGTGCCGGGCGGTGGGCGGATCAACCTGACGCTGCGGCGGGTGACACGGCCCGCCTGACGGACCGGCCGGGCGCCGTCGGCGGAGGAGGAACGGGGCCGGAAGCACGGTCACCACGCCGTCGGTCGCGATGGTGGGGCGGGCGAAGGCGCCGGCGAGCGGGCTCTCCCGGAAGCCGCGGGCGGTGCCGCCGGCTCAGCCCTCCTGCCAGAGCCGCTTCTTCTTGCCCTCCTCGCTCTGGCCGCCGCGTCGCTCGGGCCGCTCGGAGCGGCGCTCCTCGCGCGCTCGTTGCCGCTCGAGCCGTTCGATCTCCGCTCTCTGGCGGCGGAGGAGCTCGGCCTGCTCCTCTGCGGCGTGGCGCCGCCGGAGCTCCTCCGCACGGGCGAGCTCGGCGGCCCGGGCCCGTTCGAGCCGCTGCTGCTCGATCGCCCGCCGGCGTTCCTCCCGTGCCGCGGCTTCCGCCCGCGCCCGCTGCTCCTCTTTCAGACGGAGTTCCTCGCCACGCTGGGCGCGGGCCCGACGTTCGGCCTCGGCCGCCTGCTCGCGGAGCCGCTGGCGCTCGAGCCGGCGCTGCTCCTCCGCGGCCCGCCGCGCCGCCTCGCCGGCATCAGTCGCGGAACCGGTTCCTACCCCGGCCGGCGGCAGCAGGGCGGGTGCGGGCTGGCGGCCCTCCCCGAGCTTCCGGCGCCCGCGGTCCTCTCCCGGATCGCTGCGGCGATCGGGCAGGACGGCGATCTTCGGGCGGCTCTCTTGCCGGAGCTCGTCCGAGCGCGCGCGCCCGCGCTGCTCCGGCAGGACCGCGATCGCCGGCCGGTCCGCCCACTTCGGATCGGAAGTGCGGACGACCGGTTCGGGGCGTCCGCGCCCGCGGGAGCCCCACTCGGTCCAGCGTAGAGGCTCCGACTCGCCCGGGCGGACGAGAGCGACGAGCCCGCCGCGACGGTCGCGGAGATTGCGGACCACGATGTCGTTGCCGGAAATCAGGACGTCGCTGTCCTTGATGACGATCTTGTCGACCTTGACGATCCGCGCGCCCGGACGATGATCGTACCAGTCGAGGCGGCCCTGCCACCAGCCGGGCGGCCGGTGCCGGTCGCCGAAATAATAGTACTTCTTGACGATTTTCTTGTCGTCGTCGCGGTCGGCCAGGAGATAACCCAGCACGCCGCCGAGCGCTGCGCCACCCGCGAAGATCGCCGCATCCGACCAGAAGCTGCGCTGCGGCTCGGCGTAAGTGACGGTCGGCGGCGGTGCCGCCGGCACGGCCGGATAGGGCTCGTAGGCCGCGGGCGGCACGGGGGGCGGTACGTACGCCGTGCTGGCCGGCGGGGGGATCGCCTCGGCCGAGACGGGTGGCGGCGCCGGCTTCGGTCGCGGTGCCGGCGGCTCGGGCTCGGCCCCCGCTCCGGCCGCGAGCGCGGCGGTCGCCGGCGTCGGCGAGCCGGCCGGCTCGCCGGTGGGCTCTCTCGGCATGGCCGCGAGGAGCTGCTTCGCGTCGTAGACGGGCAGTCGGACCCGGTCGGGATCGACGGGCTCGATCGCGATCAGATCGTCCTCGCGGACGATCCGCTGGAACGCGTCGTCGGCGAGAAGGCCGAGCGCAACGGCACCGCGGCGGACGGTCTGGATCGCCTCCTGCACGACCGGCAGATCCTCGACAACCGCCGCCCCGAGCGTGCGGGTCCAATCGAGATCCTCGCTCATCCGCCGCAACAGGTCGGGATGGTTGAGCAGCGCCACGACGGCCGGGCTCCAGTCGGCATCCGGCCGGAGGCCCGGGTCCTTCTCGCGCTTGGCGAGGAAGCGTTCGGCCTCGACGATGTCGAGCGGGGTGGTCGCGGCCTCGAGCACGGCCGCCAGGACGGGATCGGGGTAGAGGGCGATCGGGGCGACCAGCTCCTTCGCCACCTCGAGCGCCACCTTGTTCTCGGGCGCGTTCCGTTCGGTCCGCTGGGCGCTCGAACCATTCGCGGCAGCCGCCGCCGGCGACGCGGTCTGGGCGAGTGCGGGCGGGATCGCGCCCGACAGGAGCGAGGCCGCGCAGGCGAAGGCGAGGGCGAAAGGTCCGAATCTCGGGGCCACGGCTGTCCTCCCGACAACAGCGCCATTGTAGCGTGGCGGCCGGCCGCCTCCATCGGCCGTCATACCCGAGGGCTGCCGGGCGCCGCCGGCGATCTGCGGCACCTCGCCGCAGGCCGGTCGTCAGGTGGGCTCGACCCCGAACAGCCGCCGCAAGGTGCGGGCATCTTCGATCGCGGCCGCCTCGAGGTCGGTATTGTCGAAGAACACCCAGACCTCGACGCCACGGGCCCGCTCCCGGGCGATCCAGGCCGCCCAATCGGCCAAGAGCTCCGGCCCGTAAGCGCCGGCGTAGCGGCGGTAACGGCCGTGCAGGCGGAGATAGAGGAGGCCGCCCGTGACGCGCCGCGGCGAGGCGAGGCCGGCGAGCTCGAAGGTCACGAAAGCGGCGCGCCGACGCTCCAGGATCGCCGCCACCTCCTCGCCGTGCCAGGAGGGGTCGCGGAACTCGAAGGCCGGGCACAGACCGGCCGGCAGGATCGCGAGGAACGCCTCGAGCCGGGCGGGGTCCGCGGGGAAGCGCGGCGGGCACTGGAAGAGCACCGGACCGAGCTTCTCGCCGAAGGGCTCGATCCGGGCGAGAAAGACCTCGAGGAGATCGGCCCGCGGCTCGAGGCGATGAAGATGGGTCAAGGCCCGCCAGGCCTTGACGGCGAAGCGGAAGCCCGGGGGCGTGACCGCGGCCCAGTGCGCGACCCGCTCCCGCTCGGGCAAACGGTAGAAGCTCGCATTGAGCTCGACCGCGTCGAATTCGCGCGCGTAATGCTCGAGCCAGCGACCGGCCGGCAGCCCCTTCGGGTAGAAGCGGCCGCGCCAGGTCGGGTAGCTCCAACCCGAGGTGCCGATCCGGAGGCCGCCGGGGTTCATCGCCCGCCGGTCGGGGTCGGGCCCGCGGCCCCGCTCAATCCACGATATCGGCGCGCTTGGTGCGGTGATCGAAGTAGCAGCGACAGTGGCGCGGCAGCCCGCTCTCCACCAGGAGATCGAGGCGGACGAGGCTCACATCCGGGTGGGTCCGCTCGATCGGGCCCACGCTCACGAGCTGCTGACGGGCGTTCTGGAGCGCGAGCCGCAGGCAGGCGTCGCGGGCCTCCTCGTCGAGTTCCGCTCCGTTCTTTCGCGCCGGCTCGCTCATCGAAGGCCTCCCGTCGGGGCTCAGCGGATGGTCACCGCACCCGTCGCGTCGTCGTAGAAGCAGCGCACCCGCCGTTCCGTGCCCTCGACATTGATCGTCATCGGCATCACCGAGGCGCCGCCCGAGCGCCGCTCGACCCGACCGGCCGCGACGAGCTGGGTGCGGGCGTTCTGCGTGACCTCGCGGATGCAGGCGTCGCGGACGCGGCCGGCCGAGGCCGAGCTTGCCGTTCGGCCGGGGCGACCGCCGGACCGCTCGCTCTCGACTCGGCGGGCCTCGAGCTCGGCGGCCCGGCGCTCGGCGTCGTAGGTACAGGTACCGAGCCAGCGCCGATCGCCGCGCGCGAGATCCATCCGCAGCCGCAACCGGCCATCATCCACCTCGCGCGGCGGGGTGACGCCCCGGATCGCGAAGTTCTGCCGCCGCGCCTCGTGCCGGCAGGCGAGCCGGGCCCGCTCGCGATCGCGATCGCCGATCCGGGCGTCGGCGACGACCGACGCCGGCCGGTCGGTCCGCTCGGATGGCGACACCGCCTGGGCGAAAGCGAGGCTCGCGAAGAGTGCGAGGCTCGCCCCGACGAGCAGCACCGCGACGGCCGATCCCTGCCGCATCCGCCCCTCCCCTGCGCGCGGGCCCCACGCTGCTTCGGCGCGGGGCTTGCCCTTCGATCGCCCGCTGCCTACCAAGCCGCGGCCCGAGAGACCAGAGCGGAGCTTCTGCCGTTGAACCCGATCGCGATCGTCAGGCCGGCCGCCTCGGCGGTCTGGAAACAGCTCGTCCGGACGGCCGTTCTGGCCCCGCTCTTCTGGCTGCCGGTCGAAGAGAGGGTCCGCATCGAGCGCCGGCTTCGCGGCCGCGAGCAGTGGCAGAAATTGCGGAAGGCGGACGTGGTGATCGTCTCCTTCGGCAAGAGCGGACGGACCTGGCTTCGGGTCATGCTCTCCCGCTTCTACGGCTATCGGCACGGCTTCTCCGAGCGGGCATTGATCGGTTTCGACAATTTCCATCTGCGCGATCGGCGAATCCCGAGGGTCTTCTTCACCCACGACAACTATCTCAAGGACTATACCGGCCACGTCGACAGCAAGATCGACTACTACGACAGGAAGGTGGTGCTCCTGGTCCGCCATCCGGCCGATGTCGCAGTCTCGCAATTCCACCAGTGGAAGTACCGGATGCGACCGCGCAAGAAGGTGATCAACGCCTATCCGGAAGGGGACGTCGAGCTCTACGACTTCGTCGTCCGCCACGAGGCCGGGCTCTCCAAGGTGATCGACTGGATGAACGGCTGGGCGCGCGACCTGCCCCGGCTGTCGCGCTGTCTCGTCGTCCGCTTCGAGGATCTCAAGACCGATACGGCCGGCACGCTCGCCCGCATCCTGCAGTTCGTCGAAACGCCCGGAACTGCGGAAGAGATCGCCGAAGCGGTGCGATTCGGCAGCTTCGAGAACATGCGGGCGATGGAGGCGCAGAACCGCTTCTGGCTGTCGGGGGGGCGGATGCGCGCGGCCGATCGCTCCAACCCCGCTTCCTACAAGACGCGGCGGGGCGAGGCGGGTGGCTGGCGCAAGGACTTCACGCCGGAGCAGGTGGCCGAGATCGAGGCGATCGTCGAGCGCCGGCTCATGAAGGGGTTCGGCTATCTCGCAGTCGAGCGGCTGCCGCCGGTAGCCCCCGCGGCCTGAACCGTTGCCGGATCGCACGCCAGGCGGAGGCGCCCACGGGCGCTGGGCGCGGCGGCTCAGAACAAGGAAAGCTGGCCGTCGGCGCGCGGCGGGTGGAAGAGATCGAGGCGCAGGGGCGCCGGCGGCCGGTCGAGACCGAAGCGCCGGCGCGCCTTTTCGACCCGTTGCGCCAGGAGGTCGGCCAGAGGGCCGCTGCCGCGCATCCGGTGGCCGAAGCGCGGATCGTTGAGCCGCCCCGCGCGGCACTGACGCAGAAGAGAGAGGATCCGCCGCGCCCGATCGGGGTAGTGTGCCTCGAGCCAAGCGGCGAAGAGCTCCTTCACTTCGTGCGGCAGCCGCAACAGGATCCAATCGAGGTGCGAGGCGCCGGCCTCGGCCACCGCGGCTGCGACCTGCTCGATCTCGTGGTCGTTGAGGCCGGGGATCAGGGGCGAGAGGTTGGCACCGACCGGCACGCCCGCCGCCGCGAGCGCGCGGATCGCCTCGAGCCGCCGCCAGGGCGCGGCCGCACGCGGCTCCATCTTCCGGGCGAGCTCACGGTCGAGGGTGGTGACCGAGACGGCGACCCGGGCGAGCCCGTGCCGGGCCGCCTCCTCCAGGAGGTCGATGTCGCGCAGAACGCCCGCTCCCTTGGTGGTGATCGCGAAGGGGTGGCGGGTCTCGACCAGGAGCTCGAGGATCGCCCGGGTTATGCCGAGCCGACGCTCGACCGGTTGGTAGGGATCGGTGTTGGAGCCGAGCGCGAGTACGTCCGGCCGGTAGCCGGGACGCGCGAGTTCGGCCCGCAGCAACGCGGCCGCGTCGTGCTTGGCGAAGATCCTGGTCTCGAAGTCGAGGCCGGAGGAGAGGCCGAGATAGGCGTGGCTCGGCCGCGCGTAGCAATAGATGCAGCCGTGCTCGCAGCCCCGATAGGGGTTGACCGAGCGATCGAAGCCGATGTCCGGCGACTCGTTGGTCGTGAGCACGCTGCGTGCGGCGTCCGGCCGGACTTCGGTCACCGGCGCCGGCGCGCCGGCCAGCTCCTCGAGGGTGCCCCAGCCGTCGTCGAACGGCTCGCGCATCGTCCGTTCGAACCGACCGGCCGGATTGCAGGTGGCGCCGCGACCGCGGCGGGGTCCGTCGAGCACCCGCCCTCCCGGAACGTAAGCGGAACATTTTTAGTGCGCAAACGCGCCGCCGTCCACGGCTCTTGACTGCAAAGAGAAAAACGTCAAACGGATCGCGACCATAAGTTTGTGAGATTTCCAGGAGGAACGCATGGTCGGGGGAGCGGAGCCCCTGGGCCGGCAATTGGGCGCGGCCCTGATCGTCGCTTCGTCCATCGCTGCCGTCCTCGCCGCCCCCGCCCGTGCCAGCGACTGGCTCTACACCGTCCGGCCGGGTGACAATCTGTGGGCGATCGCCGAGCGCTTCCTGCGGACTCCATCGCGCTGGCTGGCGCTCGGACGGCACAACGGACTCCGCCAGCCGGACGAGCTCGAGCCCGGCACCCTACTGCGCATCCCGGTCGCTTGGCTGCAGGTCCGCCCGGCCGCGGCAGAGCTCGTGACGGCCAGGGGCGCCGTCGAGCTGCGTCGGTCCGACGGCTCGGGCGGACCCGCCCGTGCCGGTGACCGGATCGAGGGCGGCGAGCTGCTGATCACCGGGGCCGATGGTGTGGCCACCGTGCGGCTCGCCGACGGCACCCGGCTCGAGGTGGGGCCCGACAGCCGGCTCGCCTTCGACCGTCTGAGCGCCTACGGCCGGACCGGCATGATCGACACCCGGCTCGGGCTCGCCACCGGGCGGGTGCGCGCCTCCGTCGCGCGCGGCAGCGGCGGGCTCGCGATCGAGACGCCGGCGGCCTCGGCTGCGGTGCGCGGGACCGTCTTCCGGTTGGCGAGCGATCCGACCGGCACCCGCGCCGAGGGCCTCGAAGGCAAGGTCGAGGTCGAGGCTGCGGGTATCGCCCGCAGCCTGCGGGGCGGGACCGGCACGACGATCCGGCCGGGCACGCCGCCGGCGCCCGTCCGCCCGCTGCTTCCGCCACCGCGAGCGGACGGGCCGGCCGACACCGAGACCGTGCCGCAACGGATCCGGCTCGAACCGCTCGAGGGTGCGATAGCCTACCGGCTGGAGCTGCTCGGCGGGCCGGCCGGCGAAACGCTGCTGCTCTCGCGCGTCGGCGAGCGACCGGAGCTGCGGTTCGACGTCGCCAACGGACGATACAGGCTGCGCGCGCGGGGGATCGACGCCCGCGGGCTCGAAGGTCTCGACCTCGAGCAGGAGATCCGCGTGCACGCCCGTCCCGAGCCGCCCGTGCCGCTGCGGCCGCGGCCGGACGGTATCGAGCGCGGCGACCGGCCGCGCTTCGCCTGGGCCGCACCCGAGGGCGCCCTGGCCTACCGCTTCGAACTCGGCCGCGAAGGCGAGACCACGCCCCTACTCGCGTTCGAGTCCGCCGAACCGGGCCTGACCACCCCGATGGCGCTGCCGCCCGGGCGATATCGGTGGCGGGTGGCGACCCTGCGGGAGGGCGAGACCGGGCCGTTCGGCCCGTCGTGGCGGTTCGAGTTGCGGCCGCCGAGCCCGGCGCCGGAAGCGGCGCCGAGCTTCGCCGAGGAAGGCCTCGTGCTGCGCTGGCCGGAGCTGGAGCCGGGCCAGCGCCGCGAGGTGCAGCTCGCCACCGAGACGAGCTTCGCCGAGATCAGGGTCGCGAAGGTCGTGGAAGGGGCCGAGCTGACATTGCCCTGGCCGGACCCGGGCCGCTGGTATCTGCGGACCCGGATCCTCGAAGCCGAGGGCGAACCGGGCCCCTGGAGCACGCCCCAGGCGATCGACGTGCCGTGGCGGAGCCTCTGGCCGCTCGCGATCCCCCTGCTCCTGGCGGTGGCGGCAGCTCTGCTGTGAGCGGGTCTCGGACCCGGCCGGCCGCCCGGATTCCGGCGCTCCTCGCCGGTTGGTTGGGCACCGCGCTCGGTTGGCTCGGCTGGTTGGCGCCGTTCGAGCGCGCGGCGAGCGATCTGGCGATGACGCTCGTCGCTCGCGCGCCCCGTGACGACGTGGTGGTCGTCGCCATCGACGAGCGCAGCCTCGCCGAACACGGTCGCTGGCCTTGGCCGCGCCGTCTGCAGGCCGAACTCGTCGAGCGGATCGCCGCTGCCCGGCCCCGGGCGATCGGCCTCGTGCTCCTGTTCACCGAACCCGATCCGCACGACCCGGCGGGCGACGCCCGCCTCGCGGCGGCGGTCGCCCGCTCGGGCCGGGTGGTGCTGCCCGTGCACGCGGCTCCGGCATCCCCGTCGGCGCCACCGGTCGAGTGGCTGCCGTTCCCCGCGCTCGCACGGGCAGCAGCCGGGCTCGGCCATGTCGAGCCGGCGGTCGATGCGGACGGGATCACCCGCGGTGTGATGCTCCGGGCAGGGATCGGTGCCCCCTACTGGCCGGCCTTCGCCCTCTGCCTCCTGGCGGTCGGGAGCGGGAGCGGCAGCTGCGCACCGGCCGAGACCTCCGCTCCCGACTCGATCGCCTGGGAACACGAGGCGGCTCGGCTCGTACCGCTCGCCGCCGGCGGCCGGGGCCCGACGACGATCGGCGCGGTCGAACTTCTCGCCGGCGGCGACGGGGCCGCGATGCTCGCCGACCGCTGGGTTCTCCTCGGGGTCACGGCGGTCGGCGTCGACGGTGCGGTGCGGGTGTCGGGCGGCCAGCTGTCCGCGGTCGTCTACCACGCCCGCGTCCTGGCGGCCCTGCTCGACGGCTCGCTCGTGGTGCCGCTGCCACCCGGTGCGGCCGAGGCTCTCGCGACCCTGGTCGCCGCGCTCGCGGCGTTCGCCCGACACCCGCTCCGGGTCGCCCTGGCGACCGCCTGTTGCACGCCCCTGGCGAGCCTGGGACTCTTGCTCGCCACCGGCGTGTGGCTCTCGCCGGTGGCGCCGCTCGCCGCCCTGCTGCTGGTCGCCGCCGTCCGCGGGCTCGCCGCGGTCCGCCGTCTGCGGGTCGGACTCGCGAACATGCGGGCTCGGCACGACCTGATGCTCGAGGCGATCGGCGATGCCGTGCTCGCGACCGATCGGGCGCAGCGCGTGCGATTCGCCAACCCGGCCGCCGAGCGGCTCCTGGGTGCCTCTCGCGACAGCCTGCTCGGGCAACCGATCGAGAAGGTGGTGCGTCTCGTCGAGCCGGCCGACGAGGGGGAGCCGGGCGAACTCGCGGTCCCCGAGCCGGGCCCGGGGGACGCCCGGCTCGCCCGTCTCCCGCGTCCGGACGGCGAGGAGCGGGTGGTACGGGTGGCCCGCCGCGGCCTGGGACCGGCCGGTGAGCGCGGGACCATGCTCGTGCTCTCGGACGTGACCCGGGAAGCCGAGCTCGCCCGTGAGCTCGCCCGGCTCGCCGGTCGCGACCCGCTCACCGGGCTCGCCAACCGGCGGCTGCTGTTGGAACGGCTGCAGCGGGCAGTCGCCCGGGCCGGCCGCGCCGGCACCCGCCTCGCCCTGCTGTTCGTCGACCTCGATCGGTTCAAGATGGTGAACGACGGCCTCGGCCACGGCGCCGGCGACGCGCTGTTGATCGAGGTGGCGCGCCGCCTGCAGGCCGCCTTGCGTGCGACCGACACGGTCGGTCGGCTGGGCGGCGACGAGTTCGTGGTCCTGCTCGATCCCGTGCGCGCCGAGCCCGACGCCGGTCGGGTCGCCGCTTCCCTCCTGGCCGCGCTCGCCGCGCCCTACCTGATCGAGGGGCAGGAACTGATCCTGGCCGCCAGCATCGGCATCGCCCTCTATCCCAGCGATGCGAGGACGGCCGAGGAGCTGCTCGCCCGGGCGGACATCGCGATGTACCGGACCAAGACGAGCGGCGGGGGCGGCTTCGGCTTCTACTCCCCCGAGCTCCATGCCGCCGCGCTCGAGCGGCTCGAGCTCGAGCGCGGCCTGCGCCGGGCCCTCGAGCGCGACGAGTTCGTGCTCCACTATCAGCCGACGGTCCGTCTGCTCGACGGCCGGGTGACCGGTGTGGAAGCGCTCCTGCGCTGGCGCCATCCGAGCCGCGGCCTCGTCGGACCCGGGAATTTCGTGGGTGTCGCCGAGGAGACCGGGCTGATCCTGCCGATCGGAGCCTGGGCGCTGCGTCGCGCCTGTCGGCAGGCGGCCGAGTGGGAGAGGGCGGGGCACGCCCCGCTCGTGGTCGCCGTCAACGTCTCGCCACGGCAGATCCAGCGCGGCGATATCGGGGCCCTCGTCAGGAGTGCGCTCGGCGAAACCCGCCTGCCGCCGGACCGGCTGATCCTCGAGATCACCGAGAGCGCGGTCGTGGACGACACGGAGGCCGCCTGTCGGGTGCTCGCTCCGCTCAAGGCCCTCGGCGTGCGGCTCGCGCTCGACGATTTCGGCACCGGCCATTCCTCGCTCGGCCGGCTCAAGCGGTTGCCGCTGGATTGCCTCAAGATCGATCGCTCGTTCGTGCAGCGGATCGGTGCCGACGCCGACGACGAGGCGATCGTGCGGGCGATCGTGGCCCTGGCCGAGACCTTGCGCCTCTCGGTGGTGGCGGAGGGCGTGGAGCGTCCCGACCAGGCCCGCTTCCTGATCGAGGTGGGCTGCGGTTCGGCGCAAGGTTTCCTCTTCGGCCGGCCGAAGCCGGCGGAAGAGGTCGTGGGCCGTCTGCCGGCCTGAGCGGCCGCTTCAGTCGGCCGACATCGCGAGGATCTGCGAGAGCCGGCAGAGCGGCAGACCGGTTTCTGCGGCCCAGCCGTTGAACACCGCCTGGAGCTCGAGCCGGCCCGCTCGGGTGCGCGGCTCGCCCTCGAAGAGCCCCCAGTGCCGCAACGCCCGCACCACGGACTCGGTCGGGACGAAGGTGTCCTTGCCGACCATCCTGAGGAAGTAGGGCGCCGAATTGCCGCCGAGCTGCTGGAAGCGACGGCCGAGCTCCTCCCACAGGCCGACGATCTCGCTGCCCGGCCAGCCGGCGATCCAGCGCCCGATCCCACCGGCCTCGGTGCGCAGATCGAGGATCGCGCGCGCATTGGCGCGGACCGCGCGCAGCTTGGGCAGGTTGCGCACGAGCCTGCGGTCGGCGAGCAATTCCTCGATTCGCTCGTCCGACAGGCGCGCGCAGCGCTCCGGGTCGAAGCCCGCGAACACTTCCTCGAAGGCCGGCCACTTCCGGTCGACGAGCTCGTGCTTGAGCCCGGCGCGGAAGATCCGGCGCGTCATTTCCGAGAGATAGCGGTCCTCGCCGAGTGCCGCGAGCACCTCGGGCGGACTCGGGGTGGAAAGGCGCGCCTCGACCGCCGCCCGCCCGTGGCGGGCGACCGCCGCTTCCTCGATCAGGGCGAACCCGACGGTCACGCTCCCTCCCCGCCTCGGCGGCGAGCTTGGCACGGGCACGGCCGCGGATCCAGCCGGCGCGATTCTCTGGAAAATGCTAACTCATCCTTTACTATTCTCCTCGTAGGATATAGCCGGCGGCATTCGGAGCGGCGGTATGGCCGGCTGGCGGCGCGCCCCGCGCGGAGCGGGGCCACTCGAGGAGCGGGACGAGCGAGCGGTGAACCCAGGCGGCCCCTGGGACGCGACGGTGTCGACGACCGAGCCTCCTCGGTCCGCGGGATCGGGGTGGGCGGAGCTCGAGGCCCGCGCCGAGCGCGAGGACGGGGCCGGCGAGCCGCGCGACCGGAGAGGACCGGTCCTGCTCGAGGTCGAGGTTCCCGCCTCCGGTTCGCCGACGCCCGCGAACCCGCTCCTGCTCCGCTTCGACGAGGCGGTGCGGGCCGGGCCCGGCACGATCCGGCTCGTGGGCGAGGAGGGCACGATCCGGATCGCCGCACGCGACGGCGAGCGGGTCCGGATCGAGGACGACACGGTCCGGATCGGACTGGATCGCACGCTCGAGCCGGGCTCGACCTACACGCTCGAGGTGGGACGCAAGGCGCTCCGCGACCTCGCCGGCAACCCGTTGCAGCCGATCCGCTCGGAGCTCCTGCCGGTGATCGAGGTCGCGCCACCGGACGATCCCGGACCCGCTCCGGCGCCCTGGACGATCCTGGTCTACATGGCCGCCGACAACGACCTCGAGCGCTACGCGCTCCTCGATCTCGCCGAGATGGAGCGAGTGGCGCTGCCCTCCTCGGTCAACCTCGTGGCCCTGGTCGACCGCAGCCCCTGGTACGTCGCGGGGCCGAACGATTTCACCGACACGCGGGTCGGCCCGGTTCGGCCGGACGGCGATCCGCGGGTGGTCGGCACCGAGCTCGTTTCGATCGGCGAGCGGAACACGGCCGATCCGGCGACGCTCACCGGTTTTCTCGACTGGGCACAGGCGAACTTCCCGGCCGAGCGTTACGGGCTCGTGATCTGGGACCACGGCGGCGGCCTCGAAGGGGCCGCCTGGGACTATTCGAGCCGAGGCGATCGGCTCACGCTCGCCGAGATGCGCGAAGGGATCGAGGCTTCGCGGATCGGCCGCCTCGACCTGGTCGGGTTCGACGCCTGCCTCATGGCGATGGCGGAGGTCGCGGCCGAGTTGTCGGGGGTGGCCGAGGTGATGGTCGCCTCGCAGGAGCTCGAGCCGGCCGAGGGTTGGGCCTACGATCGGATCCTGGCCGAACTCGCCCGACGGCCCGAAGCGACGCCGGTCGAGCTCGGCTCGGCGATCGTCGAGAGCTACGCCGCCGAGTTCGCCGGCAAACGCGACATCACACTCTCGGCCCTCGACCTCTCGGCCCTGCCGTCCCTCGAGCGGGCGCTGGACGCTTTCGCGCGGACGGTCGGGCTCGCGGCCGATCGGAGCGAGCTCGAGGCCGTCGCGGCCGCGGTCGAGGCGACGCGCCCTTTCCCGCGCGACGGCAGCTATCCCTATCGCGACCTCGGGGACTTCCTCGGCGAGGTCGTCGACCGGGTCGACGATCCGGCGATCGACGATGCGGCGCGGCGGGCGCTCGCGGCGCTCGACACCGTCGTGATCGGCGAGCGCGGGACCGTGGCGGAGGCGAGCGGCCTCGCCGTCCACCTGCCCGGAGCCGGCGACGTCGCCTGGCCGGGCTACGATCGCGCGAGCTTCGCCTTCCTCGCCCGAACCGACTGGGACGGGCTGGTCGACCGGCTCGTGGCGGTCGGCTGACACGTGCCCCGAGCCCGGTTCGTGCGCGGTGCCCCGGACGTCCCCTGTCCTCGCCCTGTGCAGCCACGGGCGGGTGTTCGGGCCGGCACGCGCGGCACTCCCTGCCCGACGCGCTCGGGTGGTGGCGCTCGCGCGAAATCGGGTCGGCCTGCCGCCCCTCGCTTCCCCGTCCGGACCGGCCGACGCGATCTCTCGGATCGGCTCGTGGTGGTCGCTCGATCCGGGACCGGCTCGGTAGAGCAGGGCAGCGGACGGTACCCGCCCGTGGCCCCTTCCGGTGCCAGGGAGGCAGCCCCGGGGCACGGAACGGGTCGGGCGAGGAGGACGGTGGGGCGACCGCTCGCCCTCCTCGTCGCCGGGGTGCCACACCGGAGCATCGAAGCCCTCGACGGAGATCGCGCGCCGCGAGGTTCGGTGCGCGGAGCGGCCCTTCGCCGGACATCCGGCTGTTGGCGGTCCGCCGCACGGAGCCCCTGTCGCGGACCGCCGCTCGACCGCACGGAGCCGGCCCGGGGACGGGAGGGAGGGCGCCTACGGCGCCGCGGCGTCAGGCGAACTCGGAGAGGAAAACGGGCGCATAGAGACCCCCGGTGGGGCGATGGTCTACCACCGACCGTCGCCCCCCGGCCGGGCCGGGGGCCGACCCCGTGCCGTCGATCACCCCTCGCTCGCCCTCCCGTGGCGAACGGTACGGGCGCGTCCGCGCTTCCTCGCACGCGCGCCCGCCGCCGGATCGGCCTCGCCGGGAGCTCCGTTCTCACCGAACGGCGCTGCATACATTCGCGCGGCGAACCTCGTGCCTCGCGCGCCGCCGCCGCGGCACCGTGCCACGAGGAGCGCCGAGTGGAGCCGGGCGGGTCCTTCGAACCGGACCGACGGCAGGAGCACCTTCGAGCGGAAGGATCCGGCCCGACGGCCGGAGCGCGGCCCGCGCACCCCGCCACCCGCGATCGGCGCTCCAGCCGAGGCCACGGTCGAAGTCGGGGCACACGCCGCTCGGCCCCGACCCGCACCACGCCCCCGATCTGGTGGGCGGAGCGAGACCCGATGCCGCCGGTCCGAGCCGAGCGTTCTCGACCGGAGAGGTGCGCCGCGGGGCCTGCCGAACACGCGACGGGCCGGCAACGGCCCCCGCCCAGATCCGACCAGGGGTCGCGCCCCCCACCCGCTTTTTCCCCGGCGGTGGCCGCCGCTGTGCGCAGACAGGATCTCGCGGTTCGATCCGACGCGCGGCGCCGGGCCGCCCGCCGGCACCGCGATCACCCTGCTCCGGACCGCTCGCGCGAGCGGCGCGCCGTCCGGACGGCAGAGCTCTCCCTCGAGCCCGTCCTCGGGAAAGCGCTGCTCCGAAGGGCCGGGTGCGCGCCCGCCGCCGGATCGGGTAGGAGCGGGCGGTCTCGGGCGGATCGGGCGCCCCCCTTCGGCCGGGCGCAGGCGCCCGGCCCGCGGGCCGATGCCGGCGGGGTCGGCCCCCGGGTTCAGGGCGTCTGGGCCAGATGTACCTCGCGCTTGACCGGCTGCGGGCGGGTGCGCTCGTTCACCTTGGCCTGCGCCTCGAAGATCGGCGCCATCGGGGGACGGCGGATGTTGCGGCCGGCGCCGCGCCGCACGTCGAGCTTGCCGTCGCGCCAGACGATCCGGCCCTGGCTGATCGTCACGGCCGGCACCCCCTGCACGGTGATGCCTTCGAAGACGTTGACGTCGAGCTTGGAGTGGTGGGTCCTCTGGCTGATCGTGTGGCTCGCCTTCGGGTCCCAGACCACGAGATCGGCATCCGCGCCCGGCAGGATCGCCCCTTTCTGCGGATAGATGTTGAAGATCTTGGCACAGTTGGTCGAGGTGACGGCGACGAACTCTTCGGGAGTGAGCCGCCCCGTGTTGACGCCGAAGTGCCAGACGATCTTCATCCGCTCCTCGATCCCGCCGGTGCCGTTCGGGATCTTGGTGAAGTTGTCGCGGCCCAGCCGCTTCTGCTCGAGCAGGAAGGCACAATGGTCGGTCGCGGTCACCTGCAACGTACCCGAGGCGAGCCCGGCCCAGAGCGCCTCCTGATGTTCCTTCGAGCGGAAGGGCGGGCTCATCACCCGCGAAGCCGCGAAATCCCAGTCCGGGTGCCGGTAGACGCTGTCGTCGAGGCAGAGATACTGCGCGAGGGGCTCGCCGTAGACCCGCTGGCCTTCGGCCCGTGCCCGGCCGATCGCCTCGGCCACCTCCCGGCAGGAGGTGTGGACGATGTAGAGCGGCACGCCCGTGATCTTGGCCATCATGATGGCCCGGGTCGCGGCCTCGGCCTCGACATGCGGGGGGCGGGAGAGAGCGTGACCCTCGGGCCCGGTGACGCCCTGCGCGAGCAGCGCCTGCTGGAGGCGGAAGACGGCCTCGCCGTTCTCGGCGTGGACGAGCGGCAGGCAGCCGAGCTCCCGGCAACGCGTGAAGCTCTGGAACATGATCTCGTCGTCGATCATGATGGCGCCTTTGTATGCCATGAAATGCTTGAAGCTGTTGACGCCACGATCGACGCACTCGGCCATCTGCTGGGCCACTCGGTCGGACCACCAGGTGATGGCGACGTGGAAGGAATAGTCGGCGACCGACTTCTGGGCCCAGCTCGACCACTGATCGAGCGCATCGGTCAGCCCCTGCTGCGGCGAGGGGATGCACATGTCGATCAGCATGGTGGTGCCGCCGGCCAACGCCGAGGCGGTGCCGCTCTCGAAGTCCTCGATCGCCACCGTGCCCATGAAGGGCATCTCCATGTGGGTGTGCGGATCGATGCCGCCCGGGATCACGAGCGCCCCGCCGGCGTCCACCACGGTGGCGCCGGTCGGCGCCTCGAGACCCTCGCCCACCGCCTTGATCACGCCGTCGGCGCACAGCACGTCGGCGCGGAAGCTGCGGTCCGCATTGACCACCGTGCCACCGCGTACCAGGACCGTCATCGTCCCCTCCCTTTGCCGCGATCGCCCCGACCTTATCCCATCGACGGGCTCTGTCCACGCGGCCCGAGAAAGGCCGTGCTACCGCGCGTCGCAGCCGGCCGCCGACCCTCGACGCCGGTCGGGGCCGAGCGCTAGGTTCCCGCCATGAGGCCGGAAGACCGACGCCTCGCCTGCGCGCGCGACGCCGCCCTCCGCCTGATCGCGGCGGGCTTGCTGTTGTTCGCCCAGATCGTCGGCGCGGCGCTCGCCGGGGCCTCGCTCGCCGCACCCTCGCGGCTCGAGCTCTGCGTGGGAACCGGAAGTCCGGCCGTCGCCGCCCTGCCCGGCGAGGAGACGCCGCAGCAGCATCGCCACGAGCTCTGCCCGGGCTGCCTCGCCTGCCCGGGCAAGACGCCGCTGCCCTCGCTCGCGCCCGTGCCGCTGCCGGGGCCCGCGTTTCGTGCCGAGCCCCGGCGTCCCGATCCCGGGCTCGCTCCGGCGGCCCCGGAGCGGACCCTCCGCCCGCCGGGACGCGCCCCACCCGCCCTCTCCTGATCCGCCGCGTTCCCCGCGACCGGAACTCCGGTCGCGGCTGCCGGGCGACACGATCGGGAGAGCCAACCGTGTATCCGCATCCGACGATCCTCGAGACGCTCGCCATTCTGGGGCCCCTGGCCGTGACCAGCGCCGCCCTCGCGCACGTCACCCTCGAGACCGCCGAGGCGCCGGCCGACAGCAGCCACAAAGCCGTCCTGCGGGTTCTCCACGGCTGCGACGGGCAATGGACCCACGCCCTTCGGATCCGGATGCCGGGAGATCGGATCGCCCTGAAGCCGATATCCGAGCCCGGCAGGAAGCTCGCGACGGTCGAGGGCCCCTGCACCGAGACCTACGATGATTTCGCTTCGAAACCGAGCGAAAGGTCGGAGGAGGTGATCTGGTCGGGCGCGGAACTGCTCGACGTGCGTTACGACGAGTTCGTCCTGCGGGGTCGCCCGGCCGACCTGCCCCCCGGTACCTCGCTCTGTTTCGAGACCGTGCAGGAGTGCGCGAACGCCGCCGAACGCTCGATCGAGATCCCGGCGAAGGGGCAAAAGGCCTCGGACCTCGAACGTGCCGCCCTCGCCCGCGCGACGATCGAGAAGATATCCTCCGGCCGTTGATCGGAGCGCGGGACGGCGCGGCACCCCGTCCCGCGGAAGGTGGTCCCTTTGCCCCTCTTCCTCCTCCCGCTCGCTCTGCGCTTCGGCGCCGGGGAGGCCCGCGCACACGCGACGCTGCACGGCCCGACGCCGCTCGACGGCGCGGTGCTCGAGACCACGCCCCCGGTGATCGAGCTCGTCGGCTCCGGGTCCGTGGCCCCGCTCGCCTACGGCCCGGAAAGGGCCGAGGGCGGGGCGGAGGCGGCCCGAGCCGAGGCGGCCGGCGACGGCTCGCGCCTCCTCTTCGTCCTCGCCGAGGCTCCTTCCAACAGCGGCCGTCGGCTCCGTCGGCGGGTCGCTCCGGTGGACGGCCACCCCGTCGCCGGACGGCTCGCCTTCGCGATCGCCACGAACCCGGCGCTCGCTCCGGCCGAGCCCGAGGCCGTCTCGGTCCCGCTGCTCGCCGCCCGCACTCCGAAACTTTCGACGCCCGTGCTCGCGGGCGGTGCGGTGATCGCGCTCCTGCTGCTGCCGCTCCGGCCCGCGGCGCGCGCTCGCAGCGCCCGGCTCGCCCGCATCCTCCCCTCCCCCGCCCTGCCGGCCGCGCTCTTCCGCTTCGCCGCGACCGCCCCGCCGGCCGTTCTCTTCGCGCCCGCCCTCGTCCTCCACGTGGTCCTCGCCCCGGCCCGGCTCGGCGCCTCGGCACCCCAGGCCCTGTCGCGCGGTCACGACCGGCTCCCGACCATGCTGGCCGTCCTCGCAGGGTTCTCGGATCGGGCGCTCCCGGGGGTGCCGACGCCGCTCGCGATCGGTGCCGTGCTCGCGATGCGGCAGATGTCCGAAGGCGGGGCCCTCGTCGGATCCCTCCGGGGAAGGCTCTCGCTCCTCGGGCTCGCTCTGCCCGGTGGGCTCCCGGTGGTCGCGACCGTCGAGCGGTCGCGGCTCGTCTCGGCGCTCTCGGCGGGCGACGGCGCGGCTCGACCCTGGCTCCCGCCGCTGCCCGCCTTCGACCTCTCGCTCGCGACCGGGCTCTTCGCGGTGACCGCGGGCCCCGGCACGGTGCCGTCGTCCCGTCTGTCGGCCGCGGAGGCCGGGCACGGGCTCCGAGTGGCCGGAGCCGGTGCCGTGGCCCGCTTCGAGGGCGTGCCTGCACGCGGACTGGAACCGGCCGGCGATCGCCCGCGAGCGGCTGCGGTCGCGGCCGCTCGCGGTCCGGCTCCGCCTGGCCCCGGAGAACGGTGCGGGCGAGCCGCTCGAAGCGGCGCGACGCCCGCCGAGCACGGAACCTGTCGCACCGAGCCGCCGCTCCTGGTCCCGGCGGGGAGCTGGCAGCTGGCGGCCGGCGCGCCGCTCGATCCCTTCACCCGGGTCGAGCTCCCCGGTCGGCTCTCGCTCCCGTGAGCCGGCCTCCGTTGGGAACCCACGCAAACGGAGATCGACGATGATCGTGCGCCGCTCCTCCCTGGCTCTGCTCGCCGCCCTCGGCCTCGCCGGACTCGCCGAGGCCGGCGAGCCGGTGAAGAAGGGCTCTCTCGAGTTCGCCGATCCCTGGGCCCGCGCGACGGCGCCCCGGCAAGCGAACGGCACCGCCTACCTGACGATCCGCAACCACGGGCCGGCCGATCGGATCGTCCGCGCCGAAGCCGGTGTCTCCCGCAAGGTCGAGCTCCACGCCCACCAGATCGACGCTCGGGGCGTGGCCCGGATGATCGAGCTCCCGACGATCGAGCTGCCGGCCCATGCCACCACCGAGCTGAAACCCGGCGGTCTGCACATCATGTTCGTCGGGCTCGAGAAGCCGCTCGAGGCGGGCCACCGGTTCCCCTTGAAGCTGGTTCTCGAGAAGGCCGGAGAGGTCACCCTCGAGGTCGAGGTCCGCTCCGGCCCGGGCACGGGCCCCGTGCAGCACGGCGCGGGAGACGGCGCCGCGCACGGCAAGGCCCACTGAAGCCGCGGCCCGCGACGCGAGCCGGTGCCGCAGGGTGGAGCTCCGATCGGTGGCCCCGGCCGGCCGGCTCGCCGCTCGGCCGAGCTCCCGGGCGTACCGCGGACGGTGCCGGTCGTCGCGCGGGCCGAGGCCGAGGTCCGGACCGGTTCGACGAGCGCCGGGGACCGGCACCACCCGACGAACCTCGGCCCCCGTCGGCAAAGACGGGGAGCCGAGCCGAGATCGCGCCCCGCTCGGCCTCGATGCGGGGTTTCCCTCTCGCGAACCGCGACGCTCGAGGGCGAACCGGGGGCCGCCGCGGAAGCGGCTCGGGTCCCGTCGGCGCGAGGAAAGGGGCGTGGGCGACGACCCGAGTCGGCCGGGCGTGAACCGATCGGGCCGGCTCCTCGATCGAGGACCCGCTCGAAGGCCCCGGGATCGGCGACGAACGACCCCTGGAGCCACTCGCCCGTCCCAGAACCGAGGTGCCGAGCGACCGGAGAACGGCGCGCGGGCGAGGCGCGCGACGGCGGCCGCTCGCCCGGCCGTCGATCTCAATCGAGCCGATCGAGCACCGCGGCCAGAATGTCCGCGATCCGCGCGATGTCGGCCTCGGTGGCGATCAGCGGAGGCGAGAGGGCGATCGTGTCGCCCGTCACGCGGATCATGAGGCCGCGCTCGAAGGCCTCGCACATGGCATCGTAGGCGCGCTCGCCGGGTCGGCCGGGGCGCGGTGCGAGTTCGACCGCGCCCATCAGCCCGAGATTGCGGATGTCGATCACGTTGGGCTTGCCGCGCAGCGCGTGCAGCCGCTCCTCGAAGACCGGGGCCAAGGCCGCGGCTCGCTCGAAGAGCCGTTCCTCTTTGTAGGTCTCGAGGACGGCGAGTGCGGCGGCACAGGCGATCGGGTGCGCCGAGTAGGTGTAGCCGTGGAACAGTTCGATGGTCTTCTCGGGCGCGGGCGAGCGCTCGACGATCGCCTCGTAGATCGGCTTGCGCACCATTACCGCGCCCATCGGCACGGTTGCGGCGGTGAGCCCCTTGGCCAGCGTCACGATGTCGGGGACGATGCCGAAATACTCGCAGGCATTGGCCTTACCGAGGCGACCGAAACCGGTGATGACCTCGTCGAAGATCAACAAGATGCCGTGTTTGGCCGTGATCTCCCGGAGCCGCTCGAGGTAGCCCACGGGCGGCGGGTAGACTCCGATCGAGCCCGCCACCGGCTCGACGATCACGGCGGCGATCGTCGAGGCGTCGTGCAGCTGGATCAGCCGCTCGAGATGGTCGGCGAGCTCCGCACCGTGCGCCGGCTGGCCGCGCGAGAAGGCGTTGCGCTCGAGGTCGAGAGTGTGCGGCAGATGATCGACGCCGGTCAACAGCGTGCCGAACCATTTGCGGTTGTTGACGATGCCGCCGACCGAGATGCCGCCGAAACCGACCCCGTGATAGCCACGCTCGCGGCCGATCAGACGCGTGCGCGTGCCCTGGCCGATCGCCCGCTGATAGGCGAGCGCGATCTTGAGCGCGGTGTCGACCGATTCGGAACCGGAGTTGGTGAAGAAGGCATAGTCGAGATCGCCCGGGAACAGATCCGCGAGCCGAGAGGCCAGCTCGAACGATTTGGGATGGCCGAACTGGAACGGCGGGGCGTAGTCGAGCTCGGCCGCCTGGCGCTGGATCGCCTCCACCACGCGCGGGTGCCGGTGACCGACGTTGCAGCACCACATGCCGGCCGTGGCGTCGAGGATCGGTCGGCCGTCCGTGGCGGTGTACCACATGCCCTCGGCACGGGCGACCAGCCGCGGGTGCCTCTTGAAGTGGCGGTTCGGGGTGAACGGGATCCAGTGCGCCTCGAGATCGTTGGGAACCGTCACCTGACCCTGCTCGAGCATCCCGACCTCCCCGCGGGCCCGAACCCGCTCCCGGCATTGTCGAGGAGGGCAGGCGGCGTCGTCAACCGCCGCCCGATCGGTCTCCCCCCTCTCTCTGCCGACCGGCCGCGCACGGGTGCGACGGCGGCGAGTCCGCCGGCCAGCGGGGCCGCCGCGACCGCTCGATCCGCAGCCGGAGGAGGACCGCCACCGCCCGGCCGAGGCCGGCGAGGGTCGCGGTATCGATCCCGAACCGGCGCGAGACGAACGCGATATCGGCGAGGAGGAAACCCGACGACGCCTGCAGACCGTCGGCGACGAGGCACGTGAGGACGGCTGGCCGACAGTCGCACATGCGCGGGCGGCGACACTCCGCCCCCCATCCCGGCCGCTCGCGATCGGGACATCGTTAATCTTCCCGCCGATCCACCTCGGACGCGACGGTGGGCGGATCCGGCCCGCACACGGCCGGCGCGCGCGGGAGGCCGAGACCGGCGCGGGCGAGGCGCCCGGCCACCGCCTCCGCGACCCGATCGCCCGCGGCCCGCGCCCGATCGAGCCACGCGGCCGCCCGTTGCGGATCGGGCCTCGGCCAGAAGAGCCCGTAGAGCTCGGCGAGTGCTGCCGGTGCGTGCGGCTCGCCCCGCTCGGCGGCCTCGAGCAGGAGCCTCTCGGCGGCCGCAGGGTCGCGGGGAACGCCGGCACCGGCCATGACGAGACGGGCGAGATTGACGGCCGCGAGACCGTGTCCGAGGTCGGCCGCGCGCCGCCAGAACCTCGCGGCGGCGGCGAGATCGGGTGCACCGAACCGTCCGGTCGCGTGGGCCAGCCCCGCGAAGAACGCGGCGGCCGCATCGCCCCGTTCGGCGGCGAGTTCGCACCAGGCGCGCGCCGCATCCGGCTCGCGCTCGATGCCCGCGCCCTGCTCGAGCATGCGCGCGAGTTCGAGCGCCGCCTCGGCGTCGCCGGCGCCGGCGGCCCGGACGAGCCAATGGGCCGCGAGCCCGGGGTCGGCCGGCACGCCGCGGCCCGTGCGATAGAGTTCGGCGAGCGCCCGCTGCGCCGGCCGGTGGCCCCGTTCGGCCGCGGCCCGCCACCATCGTACCGCCTCTTCGAGATCGTCCTCCGGACCGGCTCGGGCGGCGAGTGCGACTGCCAGATCGGCCATCGCCTCGGCGAGCCCGGCCTTGGCCGCCGCCCGCAACAGGTCGAGAGCCCGCTCGCGGGCAGACTCGGCGAGCGGCGACCGGAGCAGGAGGCGGGCGAGCCGCAGCCCCGCGAGCGCGTGGCCCGAGGCGAGGGCACGCTCGTAGCAGGCGATCGCCTCCTCGATCGAGGACGGCCCGCCACGGCCGTGTTCGTGCGCGAGCCCCAACGCATAGGCGGCCGTGGGTAGACCCGCGTCGGCGGCCCGCGCGAGCCAGCGGCGCGCCTCCACCCGATCGGCGTTCGGGCGTCCGGGCTCGAGCAGCAGAACCCCGAGCCCGAGCCAGGCCGCGGGCTCGCCGGCCAGTGCCGCGCTCCGGTACCGACGCTCGGCCTCCACGGGATCGGCCGGCCCGCCGATCCCGGCGGCGAGCAGATAGCCGAGCAGGGCGGCGGCTCCGGGATGTCCGGCCTCGGCCGCGCGGCGGGCGAGGTCCCGGGCGGCCTGCGGATCGGGCGCCGGTGCGCTCCCCGCCTCCGCGCCGGCCGCTGCGAGGCCCAGGAGCCGGAAAGTGGCGAGCCGGGCCAGCGCCTCGGGTTCGCCGGCACGGGCCGCGACTCCGTACCAACGGGCGGCATTCGCGGCGGAGGCGACGACACCCCTGCCTTCTTCGTACAATCGGGCCAGGGCCAGGGCGGCCCCGGGGTGGCCGGCACGTGCGGCAGCCAACCAGCGGGCCGCCGCCTCGGCGCAACGACCGGCCCGCTCGGCCGCGCGGCCCTCCTCGAAGGCCCGCTCGGCCGCCTCGGCAGACGCCGCGACCCGCGGCACGCGCTCGCCCCTCACGGCTCGCGCATCCCCTCGCCCAGAGCGCCCAGCGCGCCTTCGAGGAAGTAGCCGAGCAGCGAGCGCGACCCGACCAGGATCTCCGCCGAGAGCGGCGTGCCGGGTACCAGTCGAAAGCCCTCGGGCAGGTCGCGGAGTTCGAGAGCGACGATCGCGATCCGCGCTCGGTAGACGGCGGTCGGCGCCGGTCGCTCGTCGCGATGGCGGGTGAACGCGTCGGCACTCACGGTACGGACCGTCCCGCGCACCGTGCCATGGCGCAGGTGGCGGAAGGCGTCGAGCTTGAGCCGAACCGGCTGACCGGGCTCCACGAAGGCCTGATCGGCGGCGGCGATCTCGACCTCGACCTCGAGCGGTGCCCCGGTCGGAACCAGCGTGGCGAGCCGCTCGCCCGAGCGCAGGACGGCGCCCGGCGCCAGCCGTGCCACCTCGAGCACGACGGCGGGCTCCGGCGCCCGCAGCTCGACCAGCTCGCGCCTTCGCTCCGCCTTCACGAGCTCCTCGCGGGTCCGGTCGAGCTCGACCCGGCGCTCGGCCAGCTGCTCGGCGATCCGGGCCGACCATTGGCGCAGGAACACGTCGCGTTCCGCGCGCAGCGCCTCGAGCTCGTGACGGGTGGCGGCCGCCGCTGCCTCGCTCGAGGCCAGGCTGCGTGCCACCTCGACCCGGCCGTCGGTGGCGATCAGTCGGCTGAGCCGGCTGCCGGTGCGGTTGTCCTCGAGCTGGATGCGCATCCGTTCGATCTCGCTCGAGAGCTCGAGCCGCGTGCGCAGATGCTCGGCGTCGCCCCGCAGCCGGGCGAGCCCGGCCTCGCTCGCCCGAATCCGCTCCTCGTAGCGGGCGAGCGCCGCGTCCCGCTCGGCGATCCGGTGTCGGTACACGAGCCTCTGGAGAGCGGCGTCGGGATCGGCCGGGTCGAGCTCGGGCTCGCGGCCGACGAGCTCGGCCTCGAGGCGCGCCACCTCGGCCGTCAACGCCGCCACCCGGCGGGCGAGCTGACCGGCATCGGCGGTCGGGAAGGTGGGATCGAGGGTGGCGAGGAGCGCGCCGGCCGGCACCACCTCGCCCTCCCGGACCGAGAGCGTGCGCAGCACGGCCGTCTCGAGTGGCTGGACCACGATCGGCGGGCTCTCCGCCACCACCCTTCCGCGGGCCACCACCACGCGCTCGAGCGGCACCACCCCGGCGAGCACCAGGGTGGCGAGGAGGAGCCCGGCGATCAGCCAGACGACGAAGCGGGCGGCCGTCGGCAACGGCGCCTCGGCGATGGCGAGGCTTTCGCTGCCGAAGGTGGCGAGCAGGCGGCGCGCCGGGGAACCGTCGGCCATCTCAGGCGACCCTGGCCGGCTCACGGGGACCTTCCACACGGAACGGCACCGCAGCAGACGGTTGCAGGTGGCGGTTCTGGATCAACCATAGGTGGCGATAGAGCTCGCAACGGCCGAGCAGATCCGTGTGCCGACCACAATCGACGAGCCTGCCGTCGTCGAGCACCAGGATCTGGTCGCAGTCGACCAGCGAAGCGAGCCGGTGGCTGATCACGAGCAGGGTCCGGCCTTTGGCGATCCGCCGCAGCCCGGCGTTGACAAGCGCCTCGCTGTCCGGGTCGAGAGCACTCGTCGCCTCGTCGAGGACGAGGATCGACGGCCGCATCAGGAGGACCCGGGCGATCGCGATCCGCTGCCGCTGGCCGCCCGAGAGATTGGTCGAGCCTTCCTCCACCGGATTGTCGAAACCGCGCGGCAGCCTGGCGACGAACTCTTCGGCACCAGCGAGACGGGCGGCCTCGACGACCTCTTCGGGTGTGGCCTCCGGCCGTCCGGCCAGGATGTTCTCGCGGATGGTGCCCTGGAAGAGGAAGCTGTCCTGCAGCACGACACCGACCCGCCGCCGAAGATGGGAGAGCTCGATCTCGCGCAGCTCCACCCCGTCGAGCCGGATCAGGCCCTCGTAGTCCTCGTGCAGCCCCTGGAGGAGCCGGGTGATCGTCGTCTTGCCGGAGCCGCTGCGTCCCATGATGCCGACCATCTGACCCGGCTCGACGGTGAAGCTCACCTCGTCGATCGCCGGCCGAACGGCACCCGGATAGCGGAAGCGGACCCGCTCGAAGCGGACGGCGCCCGTCAGTTCGGGCCGGACACCGACCCGCCGCCGGCGTTCGGGTGGATGGTCGACCACGGACGCGACCTGGGCGAGCGCCCCGCGCACTTCCTGCAGTTGCTGGAGCAGACCGGCGAGCTGGACGAGCGGTTGGGTGGCGCGCCCGGCGATCATGGTGAAGGCGACGAGCGTGCCGGCGAGCACGCTCGCCTGGCCGCTCACGGTGAGCCAGGCGCCGAGGGCGAGCGAGCCCGCGAACACCAGCTTCTCGAGCGGTTGGAGGAGGGTCTGCGGCTGGTTGGCCAACAGCTGCAGTCGGGTCGCCTCGCGGACCGAGGCGGCCGCGAGCGCGTCCCAGCGGCGCCGGCGCAGCGGCTCGAGCGCGAGCGCCTTGACCGTGCGGATGCCGGCCACGGTTTCGACCAGAAAGGCGCTGCGCGCCTGCTCGGCGGCGACGAGTCGGGCGTAGGCCGCCCGCATCGGCCCCATGTAGAGCGCCACGATCAGGGTCATGAGCCCGGCGATGCCGAGCACGAGCCAGGCGAGCGGTGCACTCAGGAGGAACATCGCCGGCACGAGCACGAGCAGGGCCCCGGTGTCCAGCACCACGCCCATGAGCTGGCCCGTCAAGAAGGCGCGCACACGGCGCACCTCGGCGAGCTTGTGGACGATCTCGCCGGTCGGCCGCCGTTCGAAGAAGTCCATGGGCAAGCCGATCAGCCGGTCGAAGAGGTGGAGGCCGATCCGCGCGTCGATCCGCGCGGCGGCGTGCGCCACGAGCTGCCGGCGGACGAAGCCGAGCAGCGTGTCGAAGGCGAGGACGACGAGGATCGCGAGCAGCAGCACGAAGAGCGTGGCGGCCCGCTGATGGACGAGCACGCGGTCGACCACGACCATGTAGAAGAGGGGCGGCGCCAAGGTCAGGAAGCCGCTCGCCAGAGACGCGAGCGCCACGTCTCGGAACAACCGGCGCTCGCGCAGCACGACCGCGAGCATCCAACCGAGACCGAAGGGCCGGTCGAGCCGATCCTCGGCCGGCCGTCGGCGTACCAGGAGCGCCTCGCCCGACCAGCGCTCGGAGAGGGTGAGCGGATCGGTCCGCTCGCAGGGCCGACCGACGGCCTCCGGATCGCGCAGGCTCAGGATCGTCAGATCGCCCCGCCGCTCGACCGCCTCGAGGAGCCGCCAACCGCCGTCGTCGAGCCGCAGCAGCACGGTGGCGTCGCCCGTCCCGGCCGCGAGCTCGGCCCCTGCGAGCCGCACGGGGCGTGCCTCGAGCCCGTGCCGCGCGGCGATGGCCGCGAGCGCCCGGTCGTCGATCGGTCCCGCCGCGGCGTGTTCGCGGACGAGTTCGTCGGCGAGGAGATCGACGCCCACGCGCCGCCCCGCCAGCGCCAACGCCGCGAGCGCCGCACGGTCCCGCTCCGCCGACCGCGGCGCTGCGCTCGCCGCGTGCTCCGCCATCCGGACCTCACCCGCCTGGGGCACGGCGACCTCCGCCGCGCCCTGCGGGCTCCTTATCCGACGCGTTCCCTAATGAACGGTTAACGCCGCGGCTTCTCCGGCCGCCACCGACGACCGTTCCGCCCGCCGGTCGCGCCTCAGGCCGCGCGAGCCCGAGGTGCCTCGCCGATCTCCTCGATGTCGTACGGCGTCGTCTGGTACATTTCGTTGATCCAATTGCCGAACAGCAGATGCGCGTAGGCCCGCCAGCGATTGCGCGGCGGCTTGGTCGGATCGTCGTCGGGATAATAGTCGAGCGGCAGCGAAACGTCCGGCCGCTTCTCGCGGTCGCGCAGATATTCGCGATGCAGGGTCAGACTGTCGTACTCGAGATGGTTGAACATGTAGACGGCGCGGTGCGCCGGCTCGTGCACCAGGCAGAGACCGGCAGCGTTCGAGACCGCCAGGATCTCGAGTCCCGCGTCCTTCGGAAGGTCCTCCGCCCGCACCTCGGTGTGGCGGGAGACCGGCACGTAGAAATAGTCGTCGAAACCGCGCATGAGCGGCGGCCGTCGAGCGTCGCGCCGCTCGATCACGTAGTGCTTGAAGATGCCGAAGCGTTTGCTCGGCAGGACGTGCTTCGGCACGCGGTAGAAGTGGTAGAGGGCGGCCTGTGCCCCCCAACAGATGTGGAAGGTAGAATGACAGTGGGTTCGCGACCAGTCGAAGATAGAACAGAGCTCGTCCCAGTACTCGACCTGCTCGAACGGCAGCATTTCGACGGGCGCTCCGGTCACGATCAGGCCGTCGAACTTGCGATGCCGGATGGCGTTCCAGGTGGTGTAGAAGGCCTGCAGGTGCGACTGCGGTGTGTTGCGCGACTCGTAAGTCGAGGTCGTGAGCAGGGTGAGCTCCACCTGGAGCGGCGTGGCCCCGAGAAGACGGGCGAGCTGCGTCTCGGTCTCCGGCTTGTTCGGCATGAGATTGAGCAGCGCGATCTGCATCGGCCGGATGTCCTGGCGCAGCGCCTCGTCCTCGCGAATGACGTGGACGCCCTCCTCGCGCAGCTTCTCCGCGGCCGGCAGATCGTTCGGAATCTTGATCGGCATCGCTCGCCCGTCCCGCCCGTGCGGCCGCGACGGCGCCGCCCGGGCAACGAAAAACCCGGCCGTCGGGCCGGGTCGAAACGATGCCCGACCTTTTAGCGGATTCTTTAACGTGGCCCGCAAGCCGGCCGGCCCAAATCACCACGCATCGGAAGTAGTGTGGTCGGCCCGCCCCCCTGTCAAGACCGCCGGCGCGGCCGGCTTTACGGCCGCGCGGTCGGAGGCTACCTCGACCGCGCCCGCCCACCGACCGACCGCCATGCCGCCCGAGACCGACCTCGCGAGCCTGCGCGCCGAGATCGACCGGATCGACGACCGGCTCGTCGACCTCCTGGTCGAGCGCGTCGCCGTGGTCGGCCGGATCGCCGCCGCCAAGGGCGATCGGGAGCGCGGCGGCCTCGCCCTGCGTCCGGCCCGCGAGGCGGTCATCCTGCGCCGGCTCGTGGCCCGCGCCGGCGGCCGGCTGCCGGCCACCACCCTCGTCCGCATGTGGCGCGAGCTCCTGGCGACGACGACGCGCTTGCAGACGCCCCTCTCGATCGCCGTCTGGGCGCCGCCCGAGGCGGCCGGCGTCTGGGACGTGGCACGCGACCAGTACGGCTCGACCACCCCTGCCGAGCGGGCTCCGAGCGCCGTCGCGGCGCTCGACCGAGTGAGCGAGGGCGCGGCACGGATCGCCGTCCTGCCGATGCCGGAGGAGGACCGGGACTGGTGGCCCGCTCTCCTGGAGCCGGCTCGTCGCCGGCTCGCGGTGATCGCTCGCCTGCCCTTCGTCGAGGGATCGGGGCCGGCCGCCCTGGCACTCGCCCCCCTCGAGCCGGAGCCGTCGCAGGACGATCTCTCGCTCCTCGTCCTCGAGGCGGAGCCCGAGGTCGACCGCACGCTGCTCGCCGAGCCGCTCGGGCGCGCCGGGCTCGAGCCTTCTTGGCGGGCCCTGGCCCGAACCGACGGCCGGGTCCTTCACCTGGTCGAGGTGCGTGGTTTCCACGGCCTCCACGAACCGTTCCCGACCGCTCTCTTCGGCGCACTCGGCGGCAGGCTCCGGCGAGCCACCGTTCTCGGGGCCTATCCGCGGCCGATCGCCGCCGACGGGCTCCGGTCGGCGGCCGACGCGGCGGGCCCGAGAACCTCCAGCGAAAAGGCCTGATCCCATGTCCACGCTCGGTCCGCGCCCCCGCCCGGGCATCCTCGAGATCAGCCCCTATGTCGGTGGCAAGGCCGAGGCCGAGGGGGGCACGCCCGCGGTCAAACTCTCGGCCAACGAGAGCCCGATCGGCCCGAGCCCCAAGGCGATGGCCGCCTACCGGGACGAGGCCGAGCGGCTCCACCGCTACCCGGACGGCAGCTGCACGGCGCTGCGGGCGGCCATCGGCCGCCGCTTCAACCTCGAGCCCGAGCGGATCGTCTGCGGTGCCGGCTCGGACGAGCTGATCGGCCTCCTGGTCAAGGCCTATGCCGGCCCTGGCGAGGAGGTGCTGCACACCGCCCACGGCTTCTTGATGTACCGGCTCGCGGCACTCGCCGCCGGCGCACATCCGGTGGCCGCGCCCGAGCGCGACCTCAAGGCCGATGTCGATGCGCTTCTCGCCCGGGTGACGAGCCGGACCCGCCTCGTCTTCCTCGCCAATCCCAACAATCCCACGGGCTCCTATCTCACGGGTGAAGAGCTCCGCCGGCTGCATGCCGGCCTGCCGGCCGACGTGCTGCTCGTGATCGACGCGGCCTATGCCGAGTTCGTCTCGGCGGCGGACTACGAGAGCGGCCTCGCCCTCGCCCGCGAGCAGCCCAACGTCGTCACGACCCGGACCTTCTCGAAGCTCTTCGGGCTGGCGGCGCTGCGGGTGGGTTGGCTCTACGGGCCAGCCGAGGTCGTCGACGTGATCAACCGGGTGCGCGGGCCCTTCAACGTGAGCCAGCCCGCCCAGGCGGCGGCCGTGGCGGCTCTCGAGGACCTCGAACACCAGGCCGCGGCCAAGGCCCACAACGATCGCTGGCTGCCCTGGCTCCGCCAGCAGATTCTGGGTCTCGGCCTCGTCGTGCACCCCTCGGTCGGCAACTTCCTCCTGGTCGATTTCCCACCCGAGCCGGGTCGCGACGCGCGCGCCGCGGAGGCCTTCCTCGAGCGGCACGGGCTCATTCCGCGCAACATGGCGGCCTACGGCCTGCCGCACGCGCTCAGGATCTCGGTCGGCCTCGAGGCCGACAACCGGCGGCTCGTCGAGGTGCTGCGCGCCTTCCTGCACGGGCCCGCGCGTGCGGGGGCGCTCTGATGCCGAAGACGCTCGGGCTCGTGGGCTGCGGCGCGTTCGGCGAGTTCATGCTGCGCCACGTGACCCCCTATTTCCGCACCCGCGTGCACGACCCCTATCGCGATCTCGGGCCGGTCACCGCGGTCTACGACGTCGAGGCGGTGGACCTGGCGGCGGCCGCCGCCTGCGACGTGGTCGTACCCGCGGTCCCGGTGCAGAAGCTCGCGGCCGTGGTGGAGGCGCTCGTCCCGCATCTCGCACCGGGCGCTCTCGTGGTCGACGTCTGCTCGGTGAAGCTCAAGCCCTACCGAATCCTCGAGCGGCTCCTGCCGGCCTCGGTCGACTTCGTCTGCACCCATCCCCTGTTCGGCCCGCAGAGCGGCCGGGACGGGATCGCCGGGCTCAAGGTCGCGGTCTGCGCGGGCCGCGGCGGACGGGAGGAATGCGTGGCCCGGTTCCTCGAGGAGCGCCTGCGACTGCGGGTCGTCCGCACCGACCCCGAGCGGCACGATCGCGAACTCGCCTACGTCCAGGGCCTCACCCACCTGATCGCCAAGATCATGGTCGAGATCGAGCCCAAAGAGGTGCTGCAGACCACCAGGACCTGGGAATTGTTGATGCAGAGCGTCGAGCTCGTGCGCTACGATTCCGACGAGCTGTTCCTCGCGATCGAGAGCGAGAACCCGTTCGTGGGCGAAGCCAAGGACCGCTTCTTCGACACCGCCCGGGCGCTCGAGGCACGCCTCGCCGCGGCAGCCGAGGCGCGGCGCAACGGAGGGGCGGGCTGAGACGCCTTGCGCGACCATCCCCTCCGTCAGAGACTCGACGAGGAGCTGCACAGCCGCCCCTCGCTGCCGGTTCGGCCACCGGCGCGGATCCTCCACCTCGCCCTCCTCGATCCGGCCTCCGAGCGTCTGCGCACCGCGTTCGCCACCTTCTGTGCCCGCAACGCCCTGCCGGTGCCGGCCGAGGGTGCGCGTCAGGCCGTGGTCGAGCTCGGAACCCAGCGGCTCAAATGGGAGCGGCACGGCGAGTTCGGCACGCTCACGCTCGTCGGCTCCTGGCCCGAGGATCTCCTCGACCCGCTCGCTGCCCCGCCCGGCCTCCTGCTCGAAATCACCAAGGGCCTCGGGCCCATACGCCTCGCCGCCGCCGACGTCCGCCTGGTGAGCGACGGCGGCGAGCCCGCCGCCCAGCTCGTCGAGCGCTTCTTCGGCCACGACGACGTGGCGGCGGCCTTCGTCGCCGGCGGCACCGCTCGGCTGCTCACCGACTTCCGCACCGGCCCCGAGGGCTTCACCCGCTATCTCCTGCTCGATCGCGAGCTCACCGCGGCACGCGCCGGGCGCACGGTGCGGCGACTGTGCGAGATCGACACCTACCGGATGCTCGCGATGCTGGCCTATCCCTTGGCGCAGGAGCAGGCGCCCGCCATCGGCCGGCTCGAGCAACAGCTCCACGAAGTCCTGGACGACATGGCGGCGGCGAGCGGCCCCGTCGCCGAGCGGGCGCTGCTCGAGCGGATCACCGGCCTCTCGCGCGAGGTCGAGCGGCTGATCGACGCCCAGGCCTTCCGCTTCGCCGCCGCCCGCGCCTATCACCGGATCGTCCAGCAGCGCCTGGTGGAGCTGCAGGAGCGCTCGATCTCCGGATTCCAGAGGCCGACGCCCTTCCTCGATCGGCGCCTCGGACCGGCCATGGCGACCTGCCTCGCCACCGAGCGGCGCCTCGAGACCCTCGCCCAGAGGCTCGCCCGGGCGACCGACCTGTTGCGCACCCGGGTCGACGTGGCCCTCGAGGCACAGAACCAGGAGGTGCTCGCCGGCATGGCCGAGCGGGCCAAGGCGCAGCTCCGCCTGCAGGAGACGGTCGAGGGCCTCTCCGTCGTCGCCATCAGCTACTACGCCCTCTCGGTCCTCGCGAAGGTGGTCGAGCCCGTGGCCTCGCACCTCTTCGGGATGGACGAAGCGGTCGTCGTCGCCGTCCTCGCGCCGATCGTGGTCGCCGTCGTCTGGCTCGGGCTTCGGCGGATCCGAAGACGGATCGCCCGCGGCGCATGAGCTCGACGGGCCCGGTCTGGATCTTCGGCTACGGCTCCTTGATGTGGAAGCCGGGCTTCGACTTCCTGCGCTCCGTGCCGGCCCGGCTCGAGGGCTGGCACCGCGCCCTCTGCATCCGATCGGAGCATTGGCGCGGCACCCCCGAGCGGCCCGGCTGCGTTCTCGGCCTCGCCCCGGGCGGCAGCTGCGTCGGGCGCGCTTTCGCCGTCGATCCGGGTGCCGCGCCCGCGATCCTCGAGGCGCTCGACGCGCGGGAGAACGTGCGCGGCTATCTCTACGAACGGCGGAAGGTGCCGGTCGCTCTGCTCGACGGGAGTGCGACGGTGGAGGCCTGGACCTATCTCGCCCGTACCGAGGACCCGCGCTTCGAGCGCGATCTCTCGCGCGAGGAGCTGCTGCGCCGGTTGCGCGAGGCCCGCGGCCTGGGCGGCAGCAATCTCGATTATCTGCGCGAGACCGTGGCGCACCTGGCCGAGCTCGGCATCCGCGAGCCGGAGCTCGAGGCTCTCCTCGAAGAGGCGCGAGGTTAGCGCAGGGCTCGCCGGGCCGGAGCCGGTCCCGGCGGCCCGGCCGGCCGACGCGAAGGCTCAGACGAGCTCGGTCTTCGGGACCGGCGGCTCGTCCCAACAGCCGAGCACGGTCTGGTCGAAGTCGACGAGCGAGCCCGTCATCATCCCGCTCTCGGCCGAGCAGAGGAAGGCCACCGCGCGGGCCACCTCGGCGGGATCGAGCAGCCGGCCGAAGGGCCTCGAGGCCGAGGCTTTCTCGAGCCAGTCCGGTGGTGCGTCGTGTGCCTTCTTCTGGATCGCGTGCTCGCCCGGGGTGTTCATCCAGCCGATGTTGAGGCCGTTGACCCGGATTCGGTGCGGCAGGACGGAGAAGGCGACGTTCTTGGTCAAGGCTCCGAGCATCGTCTTGGTGGCCGAGTACACGGTCAGGAAGGACTGGCCGCCGTGGGCCGAGACGGAGAGCACGTTGACGATCGCCCCCTGCACGCCCTTGTCGAGCATGAGTCGAATGGAGTCCTGCATGAGGAAGAACGGCGCACGGACGTTGACCGCCACGAGCCGGTCGAAGAGGCCGGGATCGGTCGACAGCACGGTGCCGCGATCGGTCAGCGCGGCGGCGTTGACCAGGCAGTCGACCCGACCGAAGGCGCCCTCGCAGGCCGGGACGATGCGGCGGACCGCGTCGAGATCGGCGAGATCGGCCTGAACGAAGAGGGCCCGCGCACCGCTGCCCTCGAGCGAGTCCGCGACCTTGCGGCCGCGCTCGCGGTCGCGGCCCACGATCACGATCCCTTCGGCACCACGCGCCACGAACAGCCGGGCGATCGCCTCGCCGAGCCCTTGGGTCCCGCCGGTGACGATCGCGACCTTGCCTTCGAGCTGCCGGTCCATGCGCCTCCCTCCCTGGCACCCGGGCTTCGAGCCTAGCAGCCGGCCGCGCCGGCCTCCAGCGCTCGACAGCCGACGGGGTGCGCTCTAGCTAGAGGCGACACATCCCGCGGGGATCGGGGACATGGGCGCGCTCGAGGGCAAGGTCGCGATCGTCACGGGCTCGACCAGCGGCATCGGGCTCGGCATCGCACGATCCCTGGCGGCCGAGGGCTGCGCGATCCTGCTCAACGGCTTCGGCGAGCCCGAGACGATCGAGCGGCTGCGCGGCGAGCTCGCGGCCGAACACGGCGTGCGGATCGCCTACGACGGCGCCGACTTGGCCCGGCCCGAACGGATCCGGGCGATGATCGAGCACGCCACGGCCGAATTCGGCCGGGTCGACATCCTGGTCAACAATGCCGGCATCCAGCACGTCGCCCCGGTCCACGAGTTCCCGATCGAGCGCTGGGACGCCGTGATCGCCGTCAACCTCTCGGCCGCCTTCCACGCGATCCGCTCCGTTCTGCCGCAGATGCTCGAGCGGAACTGGGGCCGGATCGTCAACATCGCCTCCGCCCACGGTCTCGTCGCGAGCGTCCACAAATCGGCCTACGTCGCGGCCAAGCACGGCCTTCTGGGTCTCACCAAGGTCGTGGCCCTCGAGACCGCCGGGACCGGGGTGACCTGCAACGCGATCTGCCCGGGCTGGGTGCTCACCCCCCTCGTCCAGAAGCAGATCGCAGAGCGCGCCGCCCGCGACGGGATCTCGATCGAGGAGGCGAAACGCGCGCTCCTCGCCGAGAAGCAGCCGAGCCGAGAATTCGTAACCCCCGAGCAGATCGGCGCGCTCACCGTCTTCCTCTGCTCGCCCGCGGCGGCCCAGATCCGCGGTGCGGCGCTTTCGGTCGACGGAGGCTGGACGGCCCAGTGAGCGGGGTGCCGGAGCGCAAGCGGATCAACCTGGCGCTCCAGGGCGGCGGCTCGCACGGCGCCTTCACCTGGGGGGTGCTCGACCGGCTCTTGGAGGAGGAGCTCGAGATCGCCGGCATCTCGGGGACGTCGGCCGGCGCGATGAACGCGGTCGTGCTGGCTGCGGGGCTGCTCGCGGGCGGCCCGGAGGGGGCGCGGCAGGCGCTCGACCGGTTCTGGGAAGCGGTCGCCGACGCCGGCCTCTGGAGCCCCTTGAAGCCGAGTCCTTTGGACCGGCTCATCTCCGAGGGCGACATGGACACCTCGCCCGCCTGGCTCTGGGCGGATGCGCTCTCCCGCCTGCTCTCGCCCTACCAGCTCAATCCGCTGGGCTGTCACCCCCTGCGGCCGATCCTCGAAGAGCAGGTCGATTTCGCCCTCCTGCGCCGGCAAGACCGCATCGAGCTGTTCCTCGCCGCCACCGACGTTCGCCGCTGCACGCTCACCGTCTTCGACAAGAGCCGCTCGAGCGTGGACGCGGTGCTGGCTTCGGCCTGCCTGCCCTTCCTCTTCCAGGCGATCGAGATCGACGGCGGGGTCTATTGGGACGGCGGCTACATGGGCAACCCGCCGCTCGAGCCCTTGATCGACGGGACCGACTGCGACGATTTCGTGATCGTCCCGATCAATCCGCTCCGGATCGAAGAGGCGCCGACGCGTGCCGCCGCGATCCTCGACCGTGTGAACGAGGTGGCGTTCAACAGCTCGCTCGTGCGCGAGCTGCGCACGATCGCCCGGATCAACGAGCTGTTGGCCGGGGGCTGGTTGCCGCCCGGGCGCTATCGCCACCTCAGGCTGCACACGATCGGGCCGGAGCCGGCCATGGCGGGCCTCGGCTATTCCTCCAAATTCAACACCGAGCGCGATTTCCTGCGCCGCTTGAAGGCCCTCGGCCGGGCCCGGGCCGATGCGTTCTTGCGCGCGCATCGCGCCGATCTCGGTGTGCGCGGCACCCTCGATCTCGGGACACTCCGCTGACCTCGCAACGCCGTGCTCAGGCGGTCGCGGCGAACAGATCCCGGTAGCGCTCGCGCAGCAGGTTCTTCTGCACCTTGCCCATGGTGTTGCGCGGCAGCTCCTCGACCAGGAACACCCGCTTGGGTCTCTTGAAGGCGGCGAGCTTCCGGGCGAGCGCGGCCAGGATCGAGGCCTCGTCGAGCGCGGCCCCCTCCTCGGGCACGACCACGGCCACGACGGCCTCGCCGAAATCGGGGTGCGGCACGCCGATCACGGCACTTTCGACCACCCCCGGGACCGCGTCGATCGCCTCTTCGACCTCCTTGGGATAGACGTTGAGCCCGCCCGAGATGACGAGGTCCTTGCCGCGGCCGACGATCGAGAGATAGCCCCGTTCGTCGAACCGGCCGAGATCGCCCGTGACGAAGAACCCGTCCGGGCGGAACTCGGCCGCGGTCTTCTCGGGGTTCTTCCAGTAGCCTTTGAAGACGTTGGGGCCCTTGACCTCGATCATGCCGATCTCGCCCGTGGGCAAGGGTCGGCCGGTCTCGGGGTCGGTGATCCGGATCTCCGTCCCGGGGAGCGGGAAGCCCACCGTGCCGGCCCGCCGCTCGCCCTCGTAGGGGTTCGAGCTGTTCATGCCCGTCTCGGTCATGCCGTAGCGCTCGAGGATGGCGTGCCCCGTGCGCGCGAAGAACGCCCGATGCGTCTCGGCCAAGAGCGGGGCGGAGCCCGAGACGAAGAGGCGCATGTGCGCCACGGCCTCGCGCGTGAGGCGCGGGTCGGCGAGCAGGCGGGTGTAGAAGGTCGGCACCCCCATCATCACGGTCGCCCGCGGCAAGAGGCGGAAGACCTCGTCGAGGTCGAAGCGCGGCAGGAACAGCATCGAGCCGCCGGCGGCGAGCAGCGTGTTGCTCGCCGTGAAGAGCCCGTGGGTGTGGTAGATCGGCAGCGCGTGGAGCAGGACGTCGTCCGCCCCGATCCGCCAATAGTCCTTGAGCACGAGGGCGTTGGAGGCGAGGTTGCGGTGCGTGAGCATCGCCCCCTTGGAGCGCCCGGTGGTACCCGAAGTGTAGAGGATGGCGGCCAGATCGTCGGCCGAGCGCGGCACCGTCTCGAAAGGCCCGAGCGAGGCGTCGGCCGCCTCGGCGGCGCTGCCCGCACCGGCCGCATCGAGCGCGAGCACGGTGGCGGCGGGCACGAGCCGGCCCACCTCCTCGACGAGCCCGGGGCGGACCACCACCACCTCGGGCTCGGCATCGCCCAGGAAGTAGGCGAGCTCGGCCGTGGTGTAGGCGGTGTTGAGCGGCAGATAGACCCCGCCCGCTCGGATGCAGCCGAGATAGAGTGCGAGCACCTCGACGGATTTGTCGACCTGCACGGCGACCCGGTCGCCCGGCTCGAGGCCGAATTCCCGCAGCATCCGGGCGTAGGCCGCCGAGCGGGCCTCGAGGTCCGAAAAGCTCCAGACCCGGCCCTCGGCGGTCTCGACCGCCGGCGCCTCGACCCGACCGGCGAAGCCGGCCGCGAGCACCTCGAACAGGTTCTCGCTCATGCGCTCCTCCTGGCGAACAGCGGCCTTCTTAGCCGGCCGACGCATGCCGCCCAAGCGGGCGGGCCGTTGCCCCGGCCCGCGCGGGTGCGCATGCTCCGCGTGGTCGAGGGGAGGCGAAGGATGAAGACGGCCGAGGCGATCAGCGAAATCCTGCGACGCGAAGGCGTCGAGCTGCTGATCGGCTACCCGGTCAACCACCTCCTGGAATACGCCGCCCGCATCGGCATTCGGCCGATCATCGTCCGCCAGGAGCGCACGGGCCTGCACATGGCGGATGCCATCTCCCGGGTCACGAGCGGCCGCAAGCTCGGCGTCTTCGCCATGCAGCACGGGCCCGGCACCGAGAACGCCTATGGCGGGATCGCCCAGGCTTACGGGGAATCGGTGCCGATCCTCGTCCTGCCCATGGGCTATCCGCGCCGGCTCGCCTGGGTCCACCCCAACTACAACGCCAGTCTTCAGATGCGGGGGATCACGAAGTCGGCCGAGCCCTTGACCTCGGCCGAGGAGATCCCGGCCGTCTTCCGCCGTGCCTTCCAGCGCCTTCGGGCCGGCCGCGGCGGACCCGTCCTGGTCGAGATCCCGACCGACGTCTTCGCCGAAGAACTCGCCGCGCTCGAGTGGACCTCGCCCGCTCGGCTCCGGCTCGGTCCCGACCCCGAGGCGGTGCGGGCAGCGGCCGACCTCCTCCTGCGCGCACGGCGACCCGTGCTCTACGCCGGCCAGGGCGTGCACTGGGCCGAGGCCTGGGGCGAGCTCCACCGGCTCGCCGAGCTCCTCGCGATCCCGGTCTCGACGAGCCTCCAGGGCAAGAGCGCCTTCGACGAGACGCACCCGCTCGCCCTCGGCTCGGGTGGCCGGGCGATCCCCGAGACCGTGCACCACTTCCTCGAGCGCGCGGACCTGATCCTGGCCGTGGGTGCGAGCCTCACGCTGAGCAACTTCGCGGTCGCGATGCCCAAGGGCGTGCCGATCGTGCACGCCACGCTCGATCCGATGGACGTCAACAAGGACGTGGCCTGTACACTCGCCCTGCTCGGGGACGCCAAGCTCACCCTCGAGGCGCTGATCGCCGAAATCGAGCGCCGGGAGGGCTCGCGGCCCCGCGACCCCGGGCCGGTCGCGGCCGAGATCGCCGCGGTGCGGGCGCGCTGGCTCGAGCGCTGGCTGCCCGAACTCTGCTCGGATGCCGTCCCGCTCTCGCCCTATCGGGTGCTCTGGGACCTCCAGCACACCGTCGACGTCGGCCGGACGATCGTCACCCACGATGCCGGCAGCCCACGGGATCAGCTCTCGCCCTTCTGGCGCTGCACCCGGCCGCTCACCTATCTGGGGTGGGGCAAGACCACCCAGCTCGGCTACGGGCTCGGCCTCGCCATGGGGGCGAAGCTCGCCCGGCCCGACCATCTCTGCATCAACGTCTGGGGGGACGCGGCGATCGGCTTCACCGGCACGGATCTCGAGACCGCGGTCCGCGAGCGGATCCCGATCCTCTCGATCCTGCTCAACAATTTCTGCATGGCGATCGAGCTCAAAGTGATGCCGGAATCCACGCGGCTCTACCGGGCGACCGACATCTCGGGCGACTATGCGGCGATGATGCGGGCCTTCGGCGGCTACGGCGAGCGGATCGAGCGGCCCGCCGATATCGTCCCGGCGATCCGCCGGGGCATCGAGGCCACCGAGCGGGGCGAGCCCGCGCTGCTCGAGTTCATCACCGGGAAGGAGGAGCGGATCTCGAGCTTCAAGGCCGGCTGAGGCCGGCCCCGGGGCTCGGCCGCGGGCCCTAGCTGCGCGGAGCTCGCCGCCGCCGGGCGGGCGTCCGGCCCTAGCCGAGCGTCGAGCGCCGCCGGGCGAGGTCGGGCCGGGCGAGGAAGGCGGCTGCGAGCTCCACCCCCAGTCCCGGACCCTCGGGCCAGCCGATCGTGCCGCCCGTCGGCTCGGGAAGGCCGGTCACGATCTCGCGATACCAGCCGCGGCTGTAAGCGCGCACGGTCTCGCAGATCAGCCCGTTGGGCTGGCTCGCGAGGAGCTGGAGGTCGACGGCGAGCACGATCGGACCGACGCAGTCGTGCGGGGCGATGCAGCGATCGAAGGCGCGGGCGAGTGCGGCGACGTCGAGCGCCTCGGAGGGACCGCCCATCCATCCCACGTCGAAATGCGCGTAGTCGACCACGCCGAGCGCCAAGGCCTCGCGGTACCAGTGCGCCGTGCCGTGGTTCTCGGAGCCCGCGATCGGCACGCCCGTGGCCTCCTTCAGCCGACGCAGATCGTCGAGCCTGTGCATGGCGATCGGGTCCTCGAGCCAGAAGATGCCGAACGGTTCGAGGGCCCGGGCGATCTTGACCGCCGCGGGCAGGCGCCAGAGCCCGTGACATTCGATCATGATGTCCATGGCCGACCCCACGGCCTCGCGGATCGCGCGCACGGGCGCGAGGCCCGCCTCCAGCGCGGCCGGCCCGATCTCGTTGCCGCCCGTGTCCTTGGCGAAGCGGTCGAACGGCCAGATCTTCATGGCCGTGACCCCCTCGGCGAGGAGGGAGCGGGCGAGGCCAGCGGGATCGTCGAGCTGCGCCTGGAGATCGTCGAGCGGGCCCGAGGCGGCGGCACCGGGCTCGGCCAGCCGCGCCACCCAGCCGACCGTGGGTGCGGTGTTGTAGGCCGGCCCGGCGCAAGTGTTGTAGACTCGGATCCGCTCGCGCACCGGCCCGCCCCAGAGGCGATGGAGCGGGACGTTCAGGCTCTTCGCGAGAATGTCCCAGAGCGCGATGTCGACCGCCGCGTCGCCCCTGAGCTCGATCGAGCGCGAGGGCGTGCCCATGAAGCGGTTGGCGATCACCCGGCCGATCCGCTCGCGATGCGCCGCCACGGGCCGCGGATCGCGACCGAGCAGCTCGGGGGCGAGCGTCTCGTGGATGTAGGCCTCGGTCGCCTCGGCGTTGCGGAACGCCTCGCCGAGGCCCACGAGCCCGGCATCGGTCTCGACCCTGAGCCACAGGAGATTGGCGTAGGCCGGGGAGCGCAGGGTCTCGAGCGCCGTGATCCGCATCGCTCAGGCCGCCCGGTCGACAGCTTCGAGCGCCGCCTCCGCTTCGACGAGGCCGCGCGCGGCCGCGGCGATCTCGCCCGAGAGCGCGTCCTCGCAGTTCGAGAGCATGGGCAGGATCGGCCCCGTTTCCGCGATGCCCGCGAGGCGGACCGCATCGTGCAGCACGCGCACGAGTCCGTGCCGCTCGCGCAGGCTCTCGAGGGCGCGGATCGGCGGCAGGAGCCGATCGAGGGCCGACCGATCGGCCCGCCGCAGCGCCTCGAGGACGAGGCCCGAAAGCCGCGGCGCGAGGCAGACGCAGCCCGAGGTGAAGCCGGCGAGCCCGTGCACGAGAAGATGCGGGACGGCGAGGAGCTCGCCCGATCCCGAGAGGATCCGCTCCGCGCCGATCGCCGAAACGAGCGCGTCCAGATAGGGATCGCGCCCCGTGGCGGGCACAGCCACGCCGTACTTGACCGCGACCACGGCGCCCTCGTCGACCAGCCGGGCGAGATGGTCCGGGTCGAGATGTCCGCTCTGCCGGACATAGGCGACGAGCGGCCGGCCGGCACGCTCGGCTGCGAGCGCGAGCGCCCGGGCGACACCCGAAGGTGTCGTGTGCGCCGGCATCGGCAGCGCCATCGCGGTCGGAAAGGCCGTGCGGGCGAGGACGGTCGCTTGGTCCACGAGCTTGCCGAAGTCGGGCCCGAGCGAGGGGACGACGAGCGTGTCGGGTCCGGCGGTCGCCTCGGCCATCGCGAGGAGCTCGCCGTAGCGCGAGACCGGCCAGTGTTGGATCTGGGCGTTGCCGCCCCAGAGGATCGTTCGGACCCCGCCGGCCTCGCAGCGTGCCACCATACGGCGGCACTCGGCCTCGGCGATCGCGTACCCGTGGTCGAGAGCCAGTGGCGGCACCGCCACGACGGTGCGGGCGAGATCGGCGGCGGTGAGGGGGCCGGTCCGCATCGGTTCGCGCTCCCGGGCGATGGGTCGGCGACCGGCTTAGCCTCGCTACGAGCGTGCGGGAACCGACGCTACCGCTTGCCAGGAGCGCGCGCCGGGCGGAAACCCGCATGCGGGTCGGCCGGGCCCGCGGGCCGACCGGGGAGGTGACGAATGCGCGCTGTCGCGAGCCTGGTCGTGCTCGCCGTTTCGGCCTCGGGGCTCGTCGGTGGGGCGGCGGTGGAAGGCGCCGAGCCGGCGCCCCTCGCACCGGCGAACCCGCAGCCCGATCCGGCGCGGCTGCGCCCCGGCCTCGCCGTGACCTACGCCTATCCGCACGACGTGCAGTGGCTCTCGGATGCCCGCGGCGCGCTGCGCGCCGGCGGCGAGCCGGGCCCGCCGCTCGTGGGTTTCGACTATGTCGACACGGCGCCGGGCGAGAAGGCCCTGACCTCGAAGCGCGCCGAACAGGTCGCGGCTCGGATCGAGGGCTTCATCCGCTTCGATCGAGCGGGGGTCTGGCGGCTGGGCTTCCATTCCAACGACGGGCTCGAGGTCGCGATCGGCGAAAGGCGGGTCTATGTCCACGACGGCCGCCACGCCTGCGAGAGCAAGGGCTGGGAGACGGTGAGCGTGCCCGAGCCCGGCTGGTACCGGCTCGAGGCCACCTGGTTCCAGCGCCTTTCGACCTCCTGTCTGCTCGCCGAGTGGGTGGGACCGGACGGCACCAAGGCCTGGATCCCGAACGAGGCCTTCGCCCATCTCCCGCCCTGAGCGCGGTCGCCTCGTCCCCGGCTCAGCCCGGGACGAGCTGGACCTTCATCGCCCGTTTGCGGTCCGAGGCGAGGTCGAACGCCTCTTTGGCGCGCGAGAGCGGCAGCACCTCGGTCAAGAGCGGCCGCACGTCGACCCGCCGGCCGGCGATCGCTTCGACCGCCCAGTCGAACTCTTCCCAGAAGCGGAAGGTGCCGACCATGTCGAGCTCCTTGGCGACGATCTGGTCGAAGGGGATCGGGTGCATGCCCCTGGGCAGCACCCCGAACTGCACGTAGGTGCCGCCGCGGCGGGTGGCCTTGAGCCCGTCGATCGCGGCCTTGGGCGAGCCCGCAGCCTCCACCACCACGTCCACCGTCCCACCACCCGCCTGCAGCCGGTCGAGCGGGCCGCGGTCGGTGGCCAGGTCCACCACCCGGTCGGCGCCCATGGCCTTCGCCTTCTCGAGCGTCGCGGGCACGAGATCGCAGGCGACGATCTCGGCCGCGCCGGCGAGCCGGGCGGCGGCGATCGTCAGGCAGCCGATCGGCCCGCAGCCCAGCACCAGCACCTTGCGGCCGAGCACGCTGCCGGCCCGGCGGATCGCGTGGAGACAGCAAGCGAGAGGCTCGGCCATCGCCGCCTCGTTGAGCGACAGGGCGGTCGGCACCGGCCGGCACTGCTCGGCCCGGACCACGACGAGGTCCTGGAAGAAGCCCTGGACGTGGGGGAAGGTGCGCGAGCTGCCGGCGAAGCGGATCTGCGGATCGAGATGCGCCCGAGCACCGAGGTCGAAACGGACGCCCGGGCAGGGCCAGGTGGGATTGACGGCCACGGGCGTGCCGGGCTCGAGGCCCTGGACCGCGGGCCCGACCTCGACCACGGTGCCCGCCATCTCGTGGCCGAGCACGAGCGGCTCGCGGATCGGGAAATCGCCGATCCCGCCCTCGTGGTAATAGTGCAGGTCGGAGCCGCAGATCCCGCCGGCGCCGAGCCGCACCCGGACCTCGTGCGGGCCGAGCGGCGCGGGTTCGCGCTCCTCGACCCGAAGATCGTGCGCGGCGTGGACGACGACGGCGTGCATGGCCCCTCTCCCGGCTCGACGGGCGCCCCTCGATAGCGCGGCCGGCGACGCGCGGGAACGGCCGTGCGGGCAGAGGGGGGGAGCGGAACCGTGTCGCGCGGCCGGGGCAACCCGTAAGCAGAAGACGCCGCGTCGTGTGCGCCCGGCTGGCGATGCGCGGCATCCGGCTGCTCGCTTTACGAAAGTTTCACTCGATTCGGGTTACGCTCGACGCGATCGACCCGGGTGTTTTTCCTGTGCCCCTGCCGAGGGCCGGCCCCGGAGGCGACGATGATCCCCACTCCCGTGGTCGACCTTTTGGAACGTCTACTGGCCGGGACCCGGCTCGAGACGCCGGCCCGTCTCGCCGGTCTCCGGCTCGCCGGCCTGGGTAGCCGGCACGGTGCGCGCTCCTGGGCCTACAAGCGCGACGCGCTCGCGATCATGGAGCGGGTGCTCGAGCCCGACTCCTCCACCGTCGACGTCGGTTGCCATCGCGGTCTGTTCCTCGGGCAGGCTCTGCGCCTCGCGCCACGGGGTCGCCATCTCGCGGTCGAACCCCTTCCCGAGCTCGCCGGAAGGCTGCGCCGCCTCTACCCGGCGGCCGAGGTGCTTCCCCTGGCGGTCGCCGACCGCCCCGGGATCCGAAACTTCCTGCGACATCGCAGCGCGCCGGGGCTGAGCTCGCTGCGACCTTGGCGGGTGCTGGCAGGGAGTCCCGACGTCGAGTGCCTCGCAGTGCCCGTCACCACCCTCGACACGCTGGTCGCGGATTGGCCGAGCCTGCGGCTGGTCAAGATCGACGCCATGGGCGCGCAGGTCGAGGTTCTGGGTGGAGCCCGTCGCACCCTCGCCACCCATCGGCCCTTCGTCCTGCTCTACAACCGACTCGCCGACGGCGACGACGTCGCCGAGGTCTGCCGCCGGGTCTGGCAGGAGATCGCGACGGCCGGCCTCCACCTGTCGCGGCTCGTCGATTGGCTCGCCGGCCGACCGCCGCTGGACGAATCCGGCTTCTACGCTTGCTGCGGGCATTTCGACGGTGCCGAGTGGATGTTCCTCGCCCATCCGCCGCGGTGATGTCCGCCCCCCGGGCTCAGCTGCCGACCTTGGCGAGCACCTCGGCTTTGAGGAACCGCTCGATCACCGCCATGAAGAGGAGCGAGGGCACGAGCAGAACGAGCGCCGTGATCGCGGCGATCTGGTAGTTGCCGCCGAGCGAGGCGTTGAACATGAGGAGGGGCAGCGTCACGACGTCCGGCACGCCCACGAAATAGGTGCCGGTGAATTCGTCGAGCGATTCGAGGAAGACGAAGATCGCCGCCGCCAGGATCCCGGGCGCGGCCAAGGGGAGGGTGACGGTGGCGAAGGTCCGCAACGGCCCGGCGCCGATGTTGCGCGCCGCCTCCTCGAGACCGCGGTCGACCGCGGCGAAGGCGGCGGTCGTGATCCAGACCGCGAAGACGAGGCCGTGCAGGGTGTGGACCAGCACCACGCCCGGCACCGTACCGGCGAGCCCGAAGCCGTAGAAGATCCGGGCGACGTTGATGTAGACCGGCAGGCTCGGGAAGGCCTGCGGCAGGAGGAACAGGAGGAGGACGAGTGTCCGCCCGGGCAGGCGAAGGCGGGCGAGCGCCCAACCCGCCGGCACCGCCACGGCGAGGCTCGTGGCCACCGTGAGCGAAGCGATCCACACGCTCGTGCCGAGGGCGGCCCAGGCTCCGCCCCTGGGCGAGAAGACCCGGGCCCAGAAAGCGAAACCGTACTGGCTCGGCAGCCGGTTCGGGAAGTACCAGCGCTCGGCCACCGCCCAGAGCGCCAAGTTGACGAGTGGTCCCAGGATCACGAAGGCGAGCAGGCCGAGCACGAGGCCGGGCAGCAGCAGGCCCAGGAGGAGGCGGCGCGCTCCGATCACCCGCCGACCCGCGCGCGCAGGCTCGTGCGCAGATAGAGCCAGGCCGCCCCGGAGGCCAGGAGGCAGGAGATCAGCCCGAGCGCGTTGGCCACGCCGTAATCGCCGTGCGCCGTGATCCGATAGGCCATGTCGACGGTGATCAAGGTCGGCGAGCCGGCGTTCAGCATGACCGGGACCGAGAGCACCGAGAGCATCGTCACGAAGGAGAGGACGAGGCCCACGAGCAGCGTCGGGCGCACGAGCGGCACGAGGATCTCGAGCACGAGGCGCGGCCGCGAGGCGCCGCAATTGCGGGCCGCCTCGATCAGCCCGCGGTCGAGTGCGGCCATGGCGCCCGCGACCATCAAGGTCACGAACGGCGTCTGCTTCCAGACGAAGGTGATCAATACGCCGCGCCAGTCGAGGAAGCTCTGCGCCTGCAGAGGCCCGATGAGCCCGGCCGAGATCAGCGCGTGATTCATGAGGCCGTTCTTGGCGAGGAAGGAGTTCATGGTCTGGGCCGCGACCACGAACGGCACGAACAGCGGCAGCCGATAGAGCCAACGCAACAGAGCGAGGGTGCGCGGATTGTCGCCCGTCACGAGCCAGCCGGCGATCGCCACCGCGAGGACGCCGCACAGCAACGTGGCGGCGCTCACGAGGACGAGGGTGAAGAGGATGTCGCTTCGGTAGAGTTCGACCGCCTTCTCGAGGTTGGCGAGCGTCCAGCCCCCCTCGCGGTCGCGGAACGCGGTTATCAGGGACAGGCCGAGCGGCACGAGGAAGAAGAGCGCCACGACGAGGAGGGCCGGGCCGACCAGAACGAGGCCGACCCGGCCTTCGCGGCGAGCGACCTCAGTTGGTGACGATGCGCTCATAGGCCTCGAGGATGTCGCCGAAATACTGGGTCAACGGGAAGGGGCGGCCCTTCGCGGCGAGCTCCTCGGGCTTCACGTCGGTGAACAGTTTGCTCCAGGTCTTCTCGTCGAGCTTGGCCCGAACGTGCTCGGCGTCGATGCCCGGATACCAGTTGAACCGCTTGACGATCCCCTCGGCCTGGACCTCGGGGCTCGTCGCGAACTCGATGAACTTCTTGGCGATCGCGGCGTTCGAGGCTTTGGCCGGCAGCACGTAGTACATGGGCTGGCCGGGCAGCCCGGGGTCCAAGAGTGTGAGCTTGAGATCGGGGCTCAGCTTGCCGTCGGCCTGCCAGGTGTAGAACATGTCGACCCAGACCGGCCCCATCGCGATCTCGCCGCGGTTGAGTGCATCGAGGGTGCCGGCATTGCCCGGGGTCAGCGTCACCGCTTTGTTGAACTCCTTGAGCCCCGCGAGCGCCTTCTCGATGTCGGCCTTGAGGGCGGCCTCGTAGGGCCCCTTCTCGAGCTTGTCGGCGAGCCCGCTGTTGGCCGCCACCCAGCCCATCACGAAGCCGACGCCGGACATCCCGCCCTTGATACCGTTGTAGCCGAACTGTTTGGGGTTCTTCTGCACCCACTGGGCGAGCTCGGCATAGCTCTTGGGCGGGTTCGCGACCAGCGCCGGATTGTAGGCGAGCGCGATCTGGCTGTGGAACATCGGCAGCACGTAGCCGCCCACCGGTTGGCCGAGCGCGTTCTCCGCCGTCTCGCGGGTCACGAGCTTGCCGGTGGCGACCTCCTCGCGATAGCGGGCCAGGAGGTTCTCCTTGACCATCTGGCCGGCCATGCGCTGGTGGACGACCGCCACGTCCACGTCCCAGGCCGCGACACCGGCCTTCGCCTGGGCCGCGAGCTTCTCGTAGATCTTCTGCGAGCCGGCATCGCCCGGGCCCGTGCCGGCGGCCCGCACCTTCACACCCGGCACGAGTGCTTCGAAGCGCGGGCCCAAGAAATCGTTGACGTAGTCGACCATGTTCTGGTCGCCCGCGGTCACCACGTTCAAGACGGTCTCGGCCCGAGCGGGCAGGCTCGCGCCGATCAGGATCGCGGCCCCCGCCGCGATCAGGCTGCGTCGCTCCATCCTCGGCGTCTCCACTTCCGGGGTCGGGGCCGGCGACCCCGCGTCGCCGACCGGGAAGAGATGCAGGGCCGCGGCCGGAACTCCGACCGCGACCGCGGTGCCGGGGGCCACCCGCACCGGGTGATCGACCAACAGGCCTCGGCCCTCGAGGCGCACCGTGTGCCGCCAGAGATCGCCGAGATAGGCGGCCTGCTCGACCGTGCCGTGCAGGACGAGCATGGCCGAAGGCCTCGTTGCGGGGTCGAGCAGGCGGGCGGCGGCGCTTCGGAAATGGGCGAGCATCCGGGCCACGGGCGAGCCGACGAGATGCGGCCCGTGCGCGCCGAGCGGCAGGCTCGCGAGCGTGCCGTCGGGAGCGCGCACCGCGAGCCCCTCCGGGCTCGGCTCGACCGCGAGCTCGATCCGGTTGTCGGCACCCATGAAGGCCGCGACGAACGGGCTCGCCGGCCGGTGCCAGAGCCCTTCCGGCGTGTCGAGTTGGACGATCCGGCCCCGGTCCATGACCGCGATCCGGTCGGCCATGACCATGGCCTCCTCGCGGTCGTGGGTGACGTGGAGCGCCGTGATGCCGAGCCGGCGCTGGAGGCTGCGGATCTCGTGACGGAGCTCGTGGCGGATCCGCGCATCGAGGTTGGAGAGCGGCTCGTCGAGGAGCAACAGACGCGGCTCGACGGCGAGCGCCCGACCGAGCGCCACGCGCTGGCGTTGGCCGCCCGAGAGCTGGGTGACGTTGCGCCCGCCCAGGCCCTCGAGGCCGAGCAGGGCCAGCATCTCGCCCACACGCGCGGCGATCCGCTCCTTGGGCCAACCGCGCACCTTGAGGCCGTAGCCGATGTTCTGGGCGGCGGTCATGTGCGGCCAGAGCGCGTAAGACTGGAAGACCAGGGCGGTGTCGCGCCGTTCCGGCGGCAGGTGCTCGATCGGCCGGCCGTCCACCACGATCCGCCCGGAGCGGACCGGCGCGAAGCCGCAGACGGCACGCAGGAGCGTGGTCTTGCCGCAGCCCGAGGCGCCGAGCAGCGCCACGAGCTCGCCTCCGGCGACCGCGAGATCGAGCCCGTCGAGGACCGTCGTGGCGCCGAAGACGACGCGCAACCGCTCGATCGAGAGATAGGTGCCCATGCCCCCCGCCCCGGTCGACCGCCGGGTTACGACGGTATCATGACGGACCGATGACGGGCCGGGAAGGGTCCCGCGAGCGCCTCAGCCGCGCGTCGCAGCGGCGAGCGCCGCCTCGAGGTCGGCCAAGAGGTCGGCCGGGTCCTCGAGGCCGACCGACAGGCGCAAGAGGCCGGGCGGTGCCGGCGTGTCCTGGCCCTCGATCGAGGCCCGGTGCTCGATCAGACTTTCGACGGCGCCGAGCGAGGTGGCGCGGGTCCACACCCGCACGCGCGCCGCCGTGGCGATCGCCGCTTCGGCACCGCCACGGACGACGATCGAGAGCATCGCACCGAAGCCGCCCGCCATCTGCCTTGCGGCGAGCGTGTGCCCCTTGTGGGTCGGAAGGCCCGGATAGAGCACCCGCTCGACCGCCGGGTGGCGCTCGAGCGCGGCCGCCAGATGCATGGCGGCGCCGCACTGGGCGCGCAGCCTGACGGCGAGCGTGCGCAGCCCGCGCAGCAGGAGCCAGGTCTCGAAGGCGCCGAGTACCGCCCCCTCGTCGTGGCGGATCGCTCGAAGACGCGCGAGGAGCTCGTCCTCCTCGGAGGCGACCACGGCCCCGGCCAGGACGTCGCTGTGGCCGTTCAGATATTTGGTCGCGCTGTGCATCACGAGATGGGCACCCAGCGCGAGCGGCCGGGTCAAGAGCGGGGTCGGCACGGTGTTGTCGACCGCGAGCCAGGCCCCGGCGGCGCGGGCGATCTCGGCGAGTGCCACGAGATCGCTCACGACCCAGGTCGGGTTGGCCGGGGTCTCGACCCAAAGGAGCCGGGTTCGGCCGGGTCGGACCGCGGCCCGCACGGCATCGAGGTCGTCCATCGCCACGAGCTCGACCGCGAGCCGGCGGGCCGCCGCCTCCCCGAGCAGCCATTTGCGCAGGCCCCAATACATCACCTTCGGTGCGACGACGTGGGCGCCCGCCGGCAAGGCCCGGAAGATCGCCGTCGCCGCGGCCATTCCGGACGCGAAGAGCAGCGCCGCGACCCCGCCCTCCAGCCGGCAGAGGAGCGTTTCGACGATTCGGCCGACCGGGCTCGCGTCGCGGCCGTAGTCGAAACCGCGGCGATAGAGATTGTCGGCGTCCCGCAGGAAGGTCGTACTCGGCTGGAGCGCCGGCAGCACCCCGCCCGTCGCCTCGTCGACCGCCCCGCCGGCCCGAGCCAGCAGGGTGGCCGGCGCCTGCGAGGACGCGCTCACGGGCGGGCTTCCTCGACCCGCTCGACGCGAACGGGCGCGCCATCGCGCACGACGGCGAGCGCGCGCACGTCGGCGAGGGCACGGGCCCAGACGTTCACCGGTGCGACGAGCCGGCATTCGCCGGCGCGCGAGACGGGTGTGGGCCCGAAGGCGACGGCGATCGACCGGCCCTCGACCCAGAAGGCGATCTCCCCGGGCTCGACGACGTCGCGCGCGTCCGGCTCGCGGGCGACACGGACCGGGGTCGCGAAATAGACTTCCTCGCCCCAGGTCGAGGCACGAGAGTCGAACGGCAGGGCGGCGAGAACGGCCCGGGCGGTCGGTGTGTCGAGGGGCTCGGCCTCGAGGGTGACGGGGCCGATCCGCAGTCGGATGCGCGGTAGCGACATGCGCCCTGCCTAGCGCGCTCGCCCCGAGCCGGCCAGCCCCTTCCGGCACTGCGGGCTCGGGAGGCCGGTTGCCGCCGATAGACGCCGGCCGGCACCGGGCCGTCCGCCCGAGCGCACCCGGAAGGCCGGACGACCGCCTCGCCGGCGACGCCGGGCCATGGAGGCCCTCCGGCGGGCCGAGCAGAGAAGGCGAGGGCGCAACCACCGAGCCCTTCCGCTGCCGGGTCGCACGAAGACCGGCGCCGGTCGCAGAGGAACGGCCCCCGACGCCCGCCTCCCGGCCCGCGGGCGGTCGCTCGGCGCTGGTCGGTTCGACCGGGACGTCGAACGAGCACCGCGGCCTTCGCGGCCGAGCCCGCGACCGACGGCTTCGCCCGCTCAGACCGAGCCCGGCCCGCGTTCCGGCGCTTGCCGGCCGCCGCCGACCGCTCGCTTCTTCCTCGATCGCGCCTTCGAACCGCCGCCCGTCCGCGCCGGCCGCGCGCCGAGCGTGCCCACACCGCGCGAGAGTCGCCCGGCACGCCTTCGGACCGCCGGCCGCCCGGACCGCTCGCACGGACCCCGCTCGGCAGCGACTTCGGGTCGACCCCGGTCGGCTCCGGCGAGGGCCGGCACGCGGGTTCCCCGCAGGGCCGCGTCCACCCGGCTCGTGCCCACACCGCCGACCGGAACCCGCCGGTCGCCCGACAGCCGCTGCTCGGCGGAACCGAAAAGGGCCGATCGTGCGCAGCCGGGGCCCGCCGCCCGCGCCGCGTCGATGCCGGCGCCGCCGGCCCGTTTCCCCGAGGCCGGAGCCCGCCACCGGTCGCTCGCCCGGTCCCTCCGCGGCCGTACCATCGAGCCGGCGCCGACCATTCGCGGCCGCGTCCGCCCGGCGGTGGTCCGGCGAGCCCGCGCGTACCGGCCGCTCGGCGCGTCTTCGCGGCTCGCCGAAATCCCGTGGACGACGTTGGGCCGCGGCCGGCGGCCGCCGCCCGCTCCGAGCCACTCGAGCCGCACCTACCTCCGCTCGGCGCGGCTCGAACCGGGCACCGCTCGCCTCGTTCGACGGTTGGCGTACGGGCGGTTCCGGTCGGAACCGTCGGGCGTCGGGTCGGATCGACCCCCGGCCCGCCGTTCTCGGGTCGCGGTACCGGACCGACACGGTTTGCCCCGTGGCGATCGCCGAGCGGGCCCTCGCACCGGGCTCGAACTGGGCCACGACCCGGAGCGGTCGGCCGTTCGACCGGCCGGTCGCTCGACACCCCCTCCGAGGCACGAGCAGTGCGGTCGAGCGCGAGCGGCCCGCAACCGAGGCGGCCCTCGCCCGGCGCGGCAACGGTCGCACCGCGCCTCCGCGGTCGCTGTTCGACGAAGTCGTCCAGACGGAGCCTCGGGCCGATCGCCCGAACCCGTTGCGAGCCGGCGCGGCCCTTCGAGACCGTACCCGAGCGGCTTTCCCGCGTGGAACGGCCACCAACGGGTCGGCGCGCCGCTTCGACCACCGGGGGCCCGCCCCGGACCCGGATGGATTCGCTCGAGAACCGGCGGAAGGAATACCCGGACCGAGTCGACGGGCGCGGGCCCGCCGCGGCGCCGGGTCCGGCCCGGGTCGGCCGCGACCGCGGTGACTAGCCTCCCGTCCCGTCGGCCCTGGTCGCCGACGGGGTACGTGGCTCGGGGCAAGGGAAGAGACGGGCGAGAGCGGTCAGGCTCACGGTGCCGACGCTCACGATCCGTGCGTAGCGCTCGAAGTCCCGTTGCTGCTCCACGGCCTGGGCGAGCAAGCGGTCGAGTGCCGGCTTGAGCTCGAGGACCGTGGCCGCCCGTTCTTCGGGGGGGCAGTAATAGGCCCGGCCACGCGCCCGGGCGGCGGCGTTGGCCGCCTCGAGCCCGTCGAGCGTACCGGCCAGATAGACGATGACGAAATCCGGCCGCACCGCCCCTTCGCCCCTGGCGATCGCGAGATAATCGGCGATCGGCATGTCGGCACGCGCCGCGGTTCCCGCGACCGCCACGGCGAGGCCGATCCCGAGCGCCGGAGCGCCCGCTCTCATCCCGCTCTCCCGTCGCGCGCACCGGCCTTGGCGAGCGCCGCCAGCTCGCGCTCGAGGGCGGTGAGCGCGTTCGCATCCGCTCCGAGCAGCTCCCGCACGACATCGACGGTGCCGGTGGCCCGTGCGATCCCGGCGAGCGTGGCGGGATCCCGCAGAAAGCTCCGGGCGAGCTCGGCACCCGCCCGTCCCCGCTCGGTTTCGCTGAGCCACGGCCACAGTCCGAGCGCCAGCGCGGAGCGGGCGACGCCGATCTCGGGTGCCACCGGCCCGGTTCGGTGCGAGGCCCGCAACGCCTGCGCCGCCCGCCCGAGATCGAGCAGCGCCGCGTCGAGCTGGGCGAGACGCAGCCAGCCGACGGGATCGGCGGGAGCTTCTTCGAGGCCGGCGAGTGCCGCCTCGCGCGCCTCGACGAGCAGACGGGCCGCGACCGTACCGGATCCGCGCTGCGCGATCCCGTGCAGCGCCACCGCGAGATCCTTCTGGAGCCGAGGCTCCGCCAACCAGGCCCGCGCCCGGTCGCTCGCACCCAGGAGCCGTCGATAGCCCTCGGCGGTCAGCTCGCCACCGTCGGAGAGGCGGTCGAGCGCCGCTTTGCCCGCGAGCTCGGCCAGCCGTCCGCCCGCGGCCGGCAAAGCCAGGCCGCCGAGGAACGCCCCCAGCAGTCCGACCAGAACGAGAAGACCGCGCCGGGGCCGATCCACGGCCGGCCGCCGCGCGCGGTCTTCCACGGGCCGCCGCCGTCCGATCAGCTGCCGCTCGCCACCTGGACCGCGAACTTCTTGAAGAGGACGGCGTTGGTCACGACCGCCGTGTAGCTCGCGTCGGTATCCGTGACCCTGCCGGTGTCGAGGTCGATCCCGTCGGCGTCGTCGACCGCTACGACGAAGGCCCGGTTGTCCGGTCGGTCGAAGGACACCTGGTTCTCGACTTCGGCGGCGTCGGAGGTGACGGTCCCGCCATTGAAGGTACCGCTGACCGTGATCGGCTCGTTCGCCAACGGGTTCGTCATGTTGGCGAACGTGATCTGCACAGTCGGGCCGTTCGCGGCCCGCTTCTTGCCCTTCTTCTTGCTCCCGCCCGAGCCGTCGTCGAGTTCCAGGATCAGGTTCACGAACTGCTTGTCGGCGAAAGGCTTCTTGAGGGTGACCTCGAGCTCGCCGGTGGTCGCGTCGTAGCTGATTCCGTTCTTGGCGATCTTCGCCCCGCCCTTGCCCTTGAGGACCCGCGAGATGCTGTAGACCTCGTCCAAGGCGGTGTAGTCGGCGATCTCACCGGCATCGACGGTTGGCACCAGGAGAGTCGGCAGGAGGTTCTGGCTCAGATCGACCCGGAAGGTCGTCGAACCGTCCTCGATACCGACACCCACCATCCGGTCGAGACCGGCGAAAGCGAACGGCCCGGTCCCCTCGAGATCGGACGGTGTCAGATCGCGGTCCTCGACGTTGAGATTGGAGAGGCTCAGGATACGGCCGAGCTCCGCCCGAGTGAGCCTGCTGAAGTCGCCCCGCGAGAGGGCCCGCTGGACGTTCTTGAAGATCCGGCTCTCGGCTGCGAGCTCGTCCTGGACCGAGGCCTGGTTGCTCGCACTCAATGCGGCGAACACCTCGGGCAGCCAGAGCACGTTGTCGGCCACGAACGTTTTGCTCTTGGCGGCGAACGCGGCCTCCGGCGTCGCCAGGAGCCCGAGTGCCGCCGAGGCCGCGAGAAGCGTCAACCGGATCCGCATCGCCCTCTCTCCCTCTGCGCGCCAACCCGCACCACGCTTTCGCGTCAAGGTTACCCAACCCCGCGCGATGCGCAAGAGCCTAACTGCAAAACTCTACCGGTTGGTTAACGCCGATCGACGATGGGCAACGCCCCGATCAGCGGCCGTCGGCCGCGATCCGTTCCAGGGCCGCACGATCGAGCAGCACGATCCGGCGCCCCTCCTGGCGGACGAGGCCCGCCTCGCGCCAGAGCGAAAGCTGGCGGTTGACGTTCTCGCGGGCGAGCCCGCAATAGGCGCCGAGCTCGCGCTGGGAGAGCTCGAGCTCGATTCGCACACCTTCCGGGACGGGCCTGCCGTGGTCGGCCGCGAGCCGCAAGAGTGCCCGGGCCACCCGCGGCGCCATCGCCCGAAGACCCGCGTCCTCCACCATCTCCGTGGTCCGTCGCAGCCGCTGGCAGAGCACGCCGACGACCCTGAGCGCCACTTCCGGATGCTGCTCGAGGAAGGCCAGCACGTCGCGCCGCTTGAGGCAGAACAGCTCGGTCGGCTCGAGCGCGGTCGCGTCGGCGCTCCGCGGCTTGCCGTCGAAGATCGCCATCTCGCCGAAGGTCTGGCCGGGATCGACGAAGTTGAGGACCGCCTCGCGGCCCTCGGGCGTCACGGTGCCGATCCGCACCCGCCCGCTCACCACCACCGCGAGACTGTCGCCCGGATCGCCCTTCTGGAAGATCGTCCGGCCGGCCGGCACCGTCACCATCGTACCGAACGAGACGAGCCGGTCGATCTCCTCGTCGGTCAGGGAGCCGAAAAAGTCGCTGTCGGCGAGGGCATCGCGGACCCGCTGGAGCTTCTCCACGGCGGTCCCTCCTCGGTCTCGAGCTCCGCTTCGACGCGGGCCGTCTCTGGCGCGTGCTCTCAGGGTACCAGGACCGCCGCCCCCTGCAACCGGCCTTCGCGCAAGGCCGCCAGGGCCTCGTTCGCGGCTTCGAGAGGGTAACCGACCGTCTCGGTTTCGACCGGCGTGTGCGCGAGCTTCGCGAACAGGCCGAGCCCGTCGGCGCGCGTGAGGTTGGCGACCGAGCGAACCACCCGCTCTTCCCACAGGATACGATAGGGAAAGCCCGGGATGTCGCTCATGTGGATGCCGCCCAGCACCACGACCCCGCCCTTGTCCACCGCCCGCAGCGCCGCCGGTACGAGCGCGCCTACCGGCGCGAAGACGATCGCGGCATCGAGCGGCAGGGGTGGTGCCTCGTCCGAGCCGCCGGCCCAGACGGCTCCCATCCGTCGCGCGAAATCCCGGGCAGCCACGTCGCCGGGCCGGGTGAAGGCGTAGACCTCGCGCCCCTCGGCCCTAGCGATCTGGGCCAGGATGTGGCCTGCCGCGCCGAAACCGAAGATGCCGAGCCGCCTTCCCTCGCCGGCCGTGCGATAGCAGCGCCAGCCGATGAGGCCGGCGCAGAGCAACGGCGCCTGGGCGACCGGATCGCCCGCCGGCAGCGGGAAGCAGTAGCGAGCATCGGCCAGCGTGAACTCGGCGTAGCCGCCGTTCCGAGTGTAGCCCGTGAAGAGCGGGCGGTCGCACAGATTCTCGCGATCGGCGCGGCAGAAGCGACACACCCCGCAGGTCCGAGCGAGCCAGGGCACGCCCACCCGCTGGCCGAGCGCGAGGTCCTCCACGGCCGGGCCGAGTGCCGCCACCTCGCCAACGATCTCGTGCCCCGGCACGACCGGCAGTTTCGGATCCGGCAGCTCGCCGTCGACCAGGTGCAGGTCGGTCCGGCACACCCCGCAGGCGAGCACTTTCACGAGCACCTCGCCCGGGCCGGGCGTCGGCACGGGCAACTCGGCGCGGCGCAGGGGCCGGCCGGGCTCATCCAGGAGCATCGCGCGCATGGTCGGCATCGGCTCCCTCCCTCCGATCGCGTCCCGGGCATCCTATATGCGCGCGAGCCGCACGGACCGGGAGGCCGCCCCTTGACCCTGCCCTGGACGCTCGCACTGCTGCTGGCCGGCCTCGGGCTGTCGGCCTTCTGCCTGTGGCACCAGCGCCGACCGCGCGAGCTCGGCGAGGTTTCGCTCTTCCCCTCGACCTTCCTGTTGGGCGTGGGGCTGATCCTCGTGATCCTGGCCCTCGCCCACCTCGTGACGCTGCTGACCGGCCACGCACCACCCGGGCGGATCCCGCGGCTGTGAGATCCGCCCGAGGGCCGCGGGTGTCGCGGCTCAGGCGGCGAGCAACTTCTCGTCCGGCACGATCGTGGCCTTGACCGCCCGCATCTGGTTGGCGGCGTCGATCGCCGCCTGCACGCCCGCCTCGTCGAACGGGAAAAGCGTCTGCATCGCCCGCCAGGGATAACGGTCGCGGGCCCGGTCGAGCATCTTGATGCCGAGCGGAATGTCGTTGGCGGTGAACGCCCAGGAGCCCAGGATCGTCACGTCCTTGGTGCAGATGCGGTGCCAGTTCGTGAGGATCGAGCCGGCGTCGGTGAACTGGCCCATCTCGACATAAGTGCCGCCGTCCCGGAGGAACTCGAGCCCCTCGGGCCCGGCCGTGGGATGGCCCGAGCAGTCCATGACGAGATCCGCCCCGTATCCGCCCGCGAGCTCGCGCACCCGGCGGATGCGCTCCTCGGGCGTGCGCACCTCCTCGATGTTCACGGTGGCGACCGCCCCGAAGGCGCGGGCGAGCTCGAGCCGCGGCGTCTCGGGCGCGCCGACCGCGATCACCCGGCCGGCGCCCATCTCGTAGGCCGCGGCGATCGCGAGGATGCCGATCGGTCCCGTGCCCTGGATCACGACCGTTGCCCCCCAGGGGAAGCCGCCCGCCTTCTTGGCCCGCTCGAAGCCGCGGATGCAGGAGGTCAAGGGCTCGGAGAGCGAGCCCAAGAGGAGCGGCATGTCGTCGGGCAGCTTGTAGATCTTGGTACCCGGCAACATGTCGAGGTCGACATAGACCATCTCGGCCCAGCCGCCCCACAAGTGCGGCGGCTTGTCGAAGCCCAGATAGCGCCCGTAATAGACCGGGGTCAGGCACTTGTTGGCCTGCTCGGGATAGCGCCGGCACCAGTCGCACTGGCCGCAGGGCATCAGGGGCGGCAGCATGACCTTGGAGCCGACCTCGAGCTTCTGGCCGGTCCAGTCGGTCTCCAGCTCCGGCCCCTTCTCGACGATCACGCCCGCGAGTTCGTGGCCGAGGGTGAAGGGCCAGGGCAGAGGCTTCGGCCAGTGGCCCTTCAGGATGTGCAGATCGGTGCCGCAGACCCCGCAGCAGCCGATCCGGATCAGAGCCGCCTTCTTCGGCACCGCCGGCCTGGGCACGGTGCGGATCACCGGCCGCGTCCCCGGCCCGTCGAACGTCGCCACCCGGATTTCGCTCATCCTCGACCCCGCTCCTCCCACGCTCGCCCGCATCCTGGAGCGGAGGTTCCGCGCCGACAACGATCGTCCGCGGATGCCTCCGGCGCACGATGCCCGTGCCCGCTCGTCGGATCCGAGGCCGATAGCCCGGCCCGGAGCGGGTCGCTCGGAGCGAGCGGGCGTCCGGCCTCACGCCGCCTTCCGGTGCGCGGCGAGCGCCACCTCGACGATGTCGGCCATGATCCGGTCGACCCGGTAGTCCTTGGGCGTGTAGACCCGCGCCACGCCGGCCGCGAGCAGTCGCTTCGCGTCCTCGGGCGGCACGATCCCTCCCACCACCACCGGCACGTCGCCGATCCCGAGCCGGCGCATCCGCTCGAGCACCTCGCGCACGAGCGGCTCGTGCGAGCCCGAGAGGATCGACAGGCCCACGAGATGCACGCTCTCCTCGAGGGCGGTCGCGGCGATCCGCGCCGGGGTCAGCCGAATGCCGTCGTAGACCACCTCCATGCCGCAATCGCGCGCCGCCACGGCGATCTGCTCGGCACCGTTCGAATGGCCGTCGAGTCCCGGCTTGCCGACCAGGATCTTGAGCCGGCGGCCGAGCCGGCGGCTCGCCTCCTCCACCCGGGCCCGGACCGGCGCCAACAGATCGCCGCCCACGGCCGCGACCGCACCGACACCGGTGGGGGCGCGATACTCGCCGAACACCTCCCGCAACACGCCCGCCCACTCCCCGGTCGTCACCCCGGCGCGAGCGCAGTCGATCGAGGGCGGAACGATGTTGCGGCCTTCGCACGCCGCCGCCCGAAGCGCGGCGAGAGCGGCCACCACCGCCTTCCGATCGCGGCGCGCCCGGTGCGCCTCGAGGCGAGCGATCTGCTCGGCCTCGGCGCGCGGATCGACCGCCAGGAAACCGCCTTCGCCGGCGGTCAAGGGCGAGGGCTCGGTCTCGGCGAAACAGTTGACGCCCACGACCGGCAGCTCGCCCGCGGCGATCGCCGCCACACGTTTCGTGTTACTCTCCACCAGCCGCGCCTTCATGTAGCCGCTCTCGACCGCGGCCATCGCACCTCCCATCGATTCCACTCGGCCGAGCTCCACGAGCGCCGCCTCCTCGAGCTCGCGGACCTTGGCTTCGATCACCGGCGAGCCGTCGAAGAGGTCGTCGAACTCCAACAGATCCGTCTCGTATGCCAGAATCTGTTGGAGACGCAGCGACCATTGCTGGTCCCAGGGCCGCGGCAGCCCGAGTGCCTCGTTCCAGGCCGGCAGCTGCAACGCCCGGCAGCGCGCCCGCTTGGAAAGGGTGACACCGAGCGCTTCGAGAAGGATCCGGTAGACGTTGTTTTCGGGCTGCTGCTCGGTGAGCCCGAGCGAGTTGACCTGTACGCCGTAACGGAAGAGGCGAAGCTTCGGATCTTCGACGCCGTAGCGCTCGCGGGTGATGCGGTCCCAGAGGCGGGAGAAGGCCCGCATCTTGCAGAGCTCGGTCACGAACCGGATGCCGGCGTTGACGAAAAAGGAGATGCGACCCACCACCTCGGGCAGCTCCTCGGGCCGCACCTGACCCGAGGCCTTGACCGCGTCCAACACGGAGATCGCGGTCGCGAGCGCGTAGGCGATCTCCTGGACCGGTGTCGCCCCGGCCTCCTGCAGGTGATAGGAGCAGACGTTGATCGGATTCCAACGCGGCATCTCGCGCGCGGTGAAGGTGATCACGTCGGTCGTCAGCTTGAGCGACGGACCGGGCGGAAAGATGTAGGTGCCGCGGGCGAGATATTCCTTGACGATGTCGTTCTGGGTGGTGCCGGCGAGCTTGCTCCGCTCGGCCCCCTGCCGCTCGGCGACCGCGACATAGAGCGCCAACAGCCATGCTGCGGTCGCGTTGATGGTCATCGAGGTGTTCATCTTTTCGAGAGGAATGCCCTCGAACAACACCTCCATGTCGGCGATCGAGCCGATCGGCACCCCGACCTTGCCGACCTCGCCCTTGGCGAGCGGATGGTCGGCGTCGTAACCCGTCTGGGTGGGCAGGTCGAAGGCCACCGAGAGGCCCGTCTGCCCCTTTGCGAGGTTCTGCCGGAACAAAGCGTTGGAGGCGGCGGCCGAGCTGTGCCCGGCATAGGTGCGGAACAGCCAGGGCCGCTCCTTGGCACGCCCGTGCGGCTCGCTCGCCTGGTTCGCCATGGCCCTTTCCCCTCGACCCCGCGACCGCCCGACGCCATCGGGCCGGCACCACAGGAGCCCCTAACACTCCTGCTGCGCCGCGTCAAACACGATTCGTCGTTGACCGTCATCATCTCCCGTGTCACCCTGTCGGTATCGACCAGCAGGGGATCACCATGAGCAGGCAGAACGTCGAGCGGATCATCGCCAAGTTCGGCTCGCAGCAGCGGGTGGCCGAACTCCTCGGCATCTGGCAGACGGCGATCTCGGGCTGGGTCCGGCGCGGCGCGATCCCCGCCCGCCGCCAGGAGGAGCTGCTGGCCATCGCGCGCCGCGAGGGGATCCCGCTCGAGCCCTCCGACTTCTTCGAGGAAGCGGTCGCGGCGACCGGGACCAACGGCGGCGCGACACCGGCGACCGGCGCCCCGCCGTCCACGGCCGCTGCGGCCGCCGCCCCGTCCGGCGGTGCCGCCGCGGGCGGTGCCCAGGTGATCCCGATCCACCGCGAGGCGGCGCCGATGGTCAACCGGATCACCACCAAGGATCTCTATGAAGTGGGCGAGATCCCGCCGCTCGGCCACGTGCCGCGCAACATGTGGGCCTGGGTGATCCGCAAGGAGCGGCACGGCGAACCGATCACCGCCATGCAACAGGAGATCGTGCCGACCCACGAGATCGGCGAGGACGAGTGCCTCGTCATGGTGATGGCCGGTGGGGTCAACTACAACGGCGTATGGGCCGCGCTGGGCGTCCCGATCTCGCCTCTGGACGTCCACAAGCAGCCCTTCCACATCGCGGGCTCGGATGCTTCCGGCATCGTCTGGGCGGTCGGCTCGAAGGTGAAGCGGTGGAAGGTGGGCGACGAGGTCGTGGTCCACTGCAACCAGGACGACGGCGACGACGAGGAGTGCAACGGCGGCGATCCGATGTTCTCGCCATCCCAGCGGATCTGGGGCTACGAGACGCCGGACGGCAGCTTCGCCCAGTTCTGCCGGGTCCAGTCGCGCCAGCTGATGCCGCGGCCCAAGCACCTCACCTGGGAGGAGGCGGGCTGCTACACGCTCACTCTGGCCACCGCCTACCGCATGCTGTTCGGTCATCCGCCGCACACCTTGAAGCCGGGCGACAATGTCCTGGTGTGGGGGGCCGCGGGCGGGCTCGGCTCGATGGCGACCCAGATCATCGCCGCTTCCGGGGCGAACGCCATCGGCGTGATCTCGGACGAGGACAAGCGCGACTTCGTCCTTTCGCTCGGTGCCAAGGCGGTCATCAACCGCAAGGACTTCAACTGCTGGGGCGAGATGCCCGATCCGATGGACAAGGAGGCCTATGGCCGCTGGCTCGCCGAGGTCCGCAAGTTCGGCAAGGCGATCTGGGACGTCACCGGCAAGGGCAACGACGTCGACATCGTCTTCGAGCATCCCGGGGCCGCCACCTTCCCGGTCTCGGCCTTCGTCGTGAAGCGCGGCGGTATGGTCGTGATCTGCGCCGGCACCACGGGCTACAAACTGACCCTCGACGCCCGATATCTCTGGATGCGGCAGAAGCGGATGCAGGGCAGCCACTTCGCCAACCTCAAGCAGGCCATGGCGGCCAACCGCTTCGTCATCAACCGCCAGGTCGATCCCTGCATGAGCGAGGTCTTCGCCTGGACCGACATCCCGCGGGCGCACATGAAGATGTGGAAGAACCAGCACAAGCCCGGCAACATGGCGGTGCTCGTCCAGGCGCGCCGGCCCGGCATGCGGACCTTCGAGGAAGCGATCGAGAGCTGAGCGGCGACGCCCGCCCGCCCGGGTGGCCCGGGCGGGCGTCGGCCCAGACTACGTATTCACTCTCAGCACAGGAACTCGTTCATGGCAACCGCCCTGGCCGAGCTGCCTCGCTCCGCTCCCGACCTCCTCGCCGCCTGCGGCAGCGCGCTCGACGCCGCCCGCAACCTGCGCGAGCGTGCCCGCGAGCGGCTCGCCGCCCTGCTCGCCCCGGGCGGTCGGCTCGATCCCGAGCGACTCGAGCACGAGCAGCACGCCGCCCACGGCCTCGCCTGGCTCGAGGTCCACTTCCGTGCCCTCGAGGCCCTGCTGGAGTGGGCCGAGCGGCTGCGCGAGGCCGGCCGGCTCGGCGAGCGCGAACGACTCGAGCTCGCCTGGGGCTTCTCGGAATATCTGGCGCGGCTTTCGGGCGGCTGGCCGATGGCCCAGGGCGAGATCGTGCGGCCGCACGAGCTCGGTCTCCTCGAGGCCGATCTCGCGCCCCTGCGCGGCCCCGAGGTCACGGGCCTGGTGCGCGAGGGTGCACCACCCGAGGCCCGTCGGCGGCTCGCCGAGCTCCTCGAGCCCGGGGCGTTCGGCGATTCGGGGATCCTGGACGACAGCCTCGAGCTCGTCCGCGACCAGTTCCGCCGTTTCGCCGAGGCGCGCATCCGGCCCGAGGCGCATCGCTGGCATCTCGCGGATGCGCTGATCCCCGATTCGATCCTCGAGGAGCTCGCCGGGCTCGGCGTGTTCGGCCTCACCGTGCCCGAGGAGCACGGCGGCCTGGGGCTCGGCAAACTCGCCATGTGCCTCGTCACCGAAGAGCTCTCGCGGGGCTATATCGGCGTGGGCTCGCTGCCCACCCGCAACGAGATCGCGGGCGAGCTCGTGGCCTCCGCCGGGACGCCCGAGCAGAAGGCCCGCTTCCTGCCGCGGCTCGCCTCGGGTGCGCTCGTCCCCACGGCCGTCTTCACCGAGCCCGACACCGGCTCCGACCTCGCCAATCTCGAGACCCGCGCGGTGCTCGAGGACGGAGTCTGGCGCGTCACGGGTCAGAAGACCTGGATCACGCACGCCGCCCGGGCGGATTTCATGACCATCCTCTGCCGGACCCGGCCCGAGCGCGGCCACAAGGGCCTGTCGATCCTGTTGGCCGAGAAGCCGCGCGGAACGGAGGCGAACCCGTTTCCCGTCGAAGGCCTCACGGGTGGCGAGATCCCGGTCCTGGGCTATCGCGGGATGAAGGAGTACACGCTCTCCTTCGACCGCTTCGCCGTGCCGGCCGAGAACCTCTTGGGGGGGGTCGAGGGCCAGGGCTTCAAACAGCTCATGGCGACCTTCGAGAGCGCTCGGATCCAGACGGCCGCGCGGGCCGTGGGCGTCGCGGTGGCGGCGATCGAGGAGGGCCTGGCCTATGCCCGCGAGCGCCGGCAGTTCGGCAAGCCCTTGCTCGCCTTCCCGCGGGTGCATCAGAAACTCGCCTGGGCCGCGGTCGAGACGCAGCTCGCCCGCCAGCTCACCTTCTCCGCCGCCCGCGCCAAGGACGCGGGCAGGCGCTGCGATCTCGAAGCCGGGCTCGCCAAGCTCTTGGCCGCCCAGGTCGCCTGGACGGCGGCCGACAATGCGCTGCAGGTCCACGGCGGCAACGGCTACGCGCTCGAATACCCGATCTCGCGGATCCTGTGCGACGCCCGGATCCTCAACATTTTCGAGGGTGCCGCCGAGATCCAGGCGCAGGTGGTGGCGCGCCGGCTGCTCGAGGGCTGAGGGGCGAGCGTGTCAGCCGTCCCGGGTGAGGCCCGAAGGCGGGCGCTCGGGCGGGCGGCCGGTCGGTGGTGCACCCGCCCCCTGCAGATTGCCGAGATGGGCCGGCAGGCAGCGGGCACTCTTGAGCTCGAAGCCCTCGGGTGTCAGCTCGCGGACGATGTTGGCACGACCGTAGAAGCAGGCCTGGGCGTCGACCGCGTGGTCGCGCACCTCGCACAGCTCCGGCTCGCCCGCGAGACAGAGCACCAGGGTCAAGGTCGCGTTCATCGCCGCCCGTCCACCGTCGGTCGCCCTCGGCAGCTCTCTACGCACGAGCTCTGCCAACGGATCGCGGGCTGCGCAAGCACAGCGCCCGGGTCTCGCCTGCCGACCGTCGCACCGGAGCCTGCGAGGAAGACGGGCGGGCGCACGGCCCAGGCCGAGCTCGGGGCCGCACCTGCACCGGCTCCCTCACCGGAGGCCGAGGCCGAGACGGTCGCGGCCCGGGCCGGTGCCCAGCGCCCCCGGTCGGCGGCCGGTCCGGAGCCCGTGGGGGCGGGGCTCGCCGCCGCCGGCTGGCCGACCGAGGAGGAGGCCAGGCTCGATCCCGAGGCGGACGGGGGAGCGGAAGGGGAAGGTGAGCCGGGCGATCCGACGGCGGCTGCCGCCGCGAGCACCCGGCGACTGCCGCCCGAGCTCGAAGCGGTGCCGGCCGGGATGTGGTGCTCGGCGGGCAGGCCGATGTGGGCGCCGGAGCGGCGCCTCGCGGTCGGGTCGTCGGGGCGAGCGGGGCAGGCGGCGGTCGGTCCCTCGGCCGGCGGCGCATCCGTTCGACGGCCACGGCCGGCCGCGGCGGGAGGGCCGTGCGCGAGGGAAAGGGCCGCTTTCGGAGCGGGTCGCGGACGGCATCGGCCGGTACGGCCCAGCCGGGCGGGTTGCCGCAGGTCGCGGGAAGGGCGTTGGCCGCGACGCAGGGTCGCGCTAGGGAGCGCGCTCGCGGGGGAGAGCAGAGACCCCTGAAGGAGGCGCTCGGATGAGGATGATGGCATGGGTCGCCGCGAGTGCGCTCGTGGCCGGCGTGGCGGTGGGCGCGTCCGCCCAGGAGCGGGGCAAGGGGGGCGACCCCGAGGCGGGCAAGACGGTGGCACGGCAGTGCGTGGCTTGCCACAATCTGGACAAACCCGAATCGAAGCCCACGGGGCCGTCGCTGCTCGGTGTGTGGGGCCGACCGGCCGGCACCGAGCCGACCTACGCCAGCAAGTACGGGCCGGGGATCAAGGAGTCGGGCGTCACCTGGGACAACGAGGAAATCCTCGACAAATACCTCGAGAATCCGCAGAGCGTGATCAAGGGTTCTCGCATGGCTTTCCGGTTGTCGGATCCCAAGAAGCGGGCGGACGTGATCGCCTATCTCAAGACCTTGAAGCCCTGAGCAGCGGGCGCCCGAGCGGTCGTCACCGTCGGGCGCGGCGAGGGCGAGGGCGAGCCTACGCCCGATCGAAGCGGCCGGACGCGATGCGTCCGGCCGCTTCTCGTTCGTGGCGCTTGCCAAGGGGACCCGCTCGGCTATGTGTGGTCGACAACGAGCGGTGCGAGCCAGGGAGGCGCCCATGCAGCTGAGCCGCGACGAACTCGTCCGGGCCTATCGCCAGATGCGGACGATCCGGGCCTTCGAGGACCGGGTCCACGAAGAATTCTCGGCCGGCAACATCCCCGGCTTCGTCCATCTCTACGCCGGCGAAGAGGCTTCCGCCGTCGGCTTCTGCATGCACCTCGAGGACCGCGACCACATCGCCTCGACCCATCGCGGGCACGGTCACTGCATCGCCAAGGGCTGCGACGTGAAGGCGATGATGGCCGAGATCTTCGGCAAGAAGGAGGGCTTGTGCGGGGGCAAGGGTGGCTCCATGCACATCGCCGATCTCGAGAAGGGCATGATGGGCGCCAACGGCATCGTCGGCGGCGGTCCGCCGCTGATTTGCGGCGCCGCCCTGGCCGCGAAGACCCTCGGCACCGGCGGAGTGGCGATCGCCTTCGTGGGCGACGGCGGCTCCAACCAGGGCACCACGCTCGAATCCTACAATCTCGCCAAGATCTGGAACCTGCCGGCGATCTTCGTGATCGAGGACAACGGCTACGCCGAATCGACCGCCTCCTCTTGGTCGGTGGCGGGGAGCCAAGTGGGACGCGCGGCGGGTTTCGGCATGCCCGGCTACGAGGTGGACGGGCACGATTTCTTCGCGGTGTACGCGGTGGCACGCGAGGTGATCGACCGGGCCCGCAAGGGCGGCGGACCCTCCCTCATGCACGTCAAGTTCGCGCGTTACTACGGCCACTTCGAAGGCGATGCGATGACCTACCGCGGCAAGGACGAGGTGCCGCGGCTGTTGGCCGAGCGGGACTGCCTGAAGCTCTTCCGCCAGCGGGTGGTCGAGGCGGCGTTGCTCGAGCCGGCCGAACTCGACGCGATCGATCGCGAGGTCGCGCAGCTGATCGACCGGGCGACGGCCGAAGCCAAAGCGGCGCCGATGCCGACCGAGGCCGATCTCCTCACCGACGTCTACGTCTCCTACCACTGAGTCGCGGGCCGGACGAGCCGGGGAGGCGCACATGCCCAAGAAGACCTATCGCCAGGCGATCAACGAGGCGCTGCGGCAGGAGATGGAGCGCGATCCGCGCGTGATCCTCATGGGCGAGGACGTGGCGGGTGGCATGGGCAGCCCGGGCGAGGACGATGCCTGGGGCGGCCCGCTCGGGGTGACCAAGGGCCTCATGCCGCGCTTCGGCCGCGGGCGGGTGCTCGATACGCCCATCAGCGAGAGTGCGTTCATCGGGGCGGCTGTCGGAGCCGCGGCGACCGGCCTCAGGCCGGTGGCCGAGCTCATGTTCGTCGACTTCTTCGGCGTCTGCTTCGACCAGATCTTCAACCAGGCCGCCAAGTTCCGCTACATGTTCGGCGGCAAGGCGGTCACGCCCGTGGTGATCCGGACCATGTACGGGGCTGGATTCCGGGCCGCCTCCCAGCACAGCCAGTGCCTCTACCCGATCTTCACCCACATCCCCGGGCTCAAGGTGGCGCTGCCCTCCAACGCCTACGAAGCCAAGGGTCTGTTGATCCAGGCGATCCGCGACGACGACCCGGTGATCTTCTTCGAGCACAAGGCGATGTACGACGAGGAGGCGGAGGTACCCGACGAGCCTTACGCCATCCCCTTCGGCGAGGCGAACGTGACGCGCGAGGGTGACGACGTCACCGTGATCGCCATGGGCCGAATGGTCAACTTCGCCAACCAAGTGGCCGACAAGCTCGCGAAGGAGAAGATCGGCGTCACGGTGGTCGACATCCGCACGACCTCCCCGCTCGACCGGGAGACGATCCTCGAGACCGCGGCCGAGACCGGCCGGGTGGTAGTGGTCGACGAATCGCACCCGCGCTGCAGCATGGCGAGCGACATCGCCGCACTGGTGGCCCAGGAGCGCTTCGCCGATCTGAGAGCGCCCGTGAAGATGGTGACCGCTCCGCACGCGCCGGTGCCCTTCTCGCCGGCCCTCGAGGACCTCTACATCCCCTCGCCCGCCAAGATCGAGGCGGCGGTCCGCGAGGTCCTGGCGTTCCAGAGTTGAGGCCACGAGCCGGAGGAGAACGCGGGTGGCCGAGATCACGCCCGTCGTGATGCCGAAATGGGGCCTCGCCATGCAGGAGGGGCTCCTGGCCGCCTGGCACGTGCAACCCGGCGAGCGGATCGAGAAGGGGCGCGAGCTCTGCGACATCGAGACCTCGAAGATCGCCAACGTCTTCGAGAGCCCCGCCGCGGGCCTCTTGCGCCGGATCCTGGTCGAGCCCGGGACCACGGTACCGGTCGGCAAGCTCCTCGCGGTGCTGGCCGAACCCGAGGTGCCGGATTCGGCGATCGACGCCTATGTGGCCGAGTTCGAGGTCCGCTTCGCCTCCGAGGCCGCAGCGGTCGCCGCCTCGGTCCCGCAGCCGCGCCAGCTCGATGCCGGCGGGCGCCGGATCCGTATCCTGGAAGTCGGTGAAGGCGGCGTGCCTCTCCTGTTCGTCCACGGCTTCGGCGGTGATCTCGAGAACTGGATGTTCAACCAGGCCGAGCTCGCCGCCCGCCGTCGGACGATCGCCCTCGACCTGCCCGGTCACGGCGGGTCGGCCAAGGAGGTCGGCGAGGGCGACGTGCCGGTCCTCGCCGATGCAGTGGTCGCGGTCTTGGACGCGCTCGGGGTCGAACGGGCCCATCTCGTCGGTCATTCGCTGGGCGGTGCGATCGCGCTCGCGCTCGCCCTGGATCTGCCGCAGCGGGTCGCCTCGGCCACGCTCCTGGCGCCGGCCGGGCTCGGGCCCGAGATCGCGATGGACTACGTCGAGGGCTTCCTCGCCCAGAGCCGGGCCCGCAAGCTGCGGCCGGTGCTCGAGATGCTGGTCCACGACCCGGAACTCGTGACCGCCGAGATGGTCGAGAACGTGCTCAAGGCCAAGCGGATGGACGGGGCGCAGGCGGCCCTCGAACGAATCGCGGCGGCCGCTTTCGCGGGCGGCCGGCAGCAATGGCTTGCGCGCGAGCGGCTCGGGGGGCTCGCCTGCCCCGTGCAGGTGATCTGGGGCGAAGAAGATCGGATCCTGCCCGTGACCCACGCGGAAGGCCTACCGGCCGGGATCGCCGTCCACCGGCTGGCCGCGACGGGTCATCTCGCGCACATGGAGCGGGCCGCCGAGGTCAACGCGCTCATCGAGCGATTCCTCGGCTGAGCCGCTTCGGCCGGGCGAGGGTTCAGCGGGCGGGCACCACCGGTCGGCCGAGCCCGACGAGCTCGGCCGCGGGTAGGGTGCTGACCACGGCGTAGGAGAAGTCGCGGTCCTGCCAGGCGAGCCGGGCGCCGCCGTCGAGCTTGGCCAAGAGATCGGTGCCGACCTCGCCGCCGACCGTCTCGTGGCGCGGCTGGAGGTAGAGGAGTGCGGTATCCTCGCCGCGCCGGTAGACGAGCACCGCGCTCTCGAGGCCGCCGAGCTTGTCGATGCGGCCGCCCACGAGCTCGAAACCGGCCGGTACCGGCAGGGCGGGGACGGACGCGGCGAGGCGGGAGGCGAGCCAGCCCCGGACGGCGGCCGGATCGCCGCTCCTGAACTCGAGCGGTGGTTCGCCCTTGAGCCGGTCGAGCAGTGCCGGCACGCCGCCCTCGAGGCCGCGCGGGTCGAAGAGCCAGAGACCGAACTGGAACGTCGCGCCGGCCGCGACCGCGGCGACGGCCAGACCGAACAGGCGCGAGCGGAGGCCGCGCGGCCGCGGCGGCGCGACCGGTTGGGGTGCGACCGTGCGGCCGGGAGCGACCGCCGGTGCCGCGGCCGGGGGTGGGGCGCTGGCGCGCGGCGGTGGCAGGGCGCGGAGCGGTGCGGCGAGGCCGGGCAGGGCGCTCTCTCCGCTCCGCACGAGGTCGAGCTCGAGGCCGCCCCAGAGCGATTCGCACCGCTCGAGGCTGCGGATCCGGCCCGCCAGCTCGCGCTCGAACTGGCGCAGCCGCTCGAAGCGCGCCCGACAGGCGAGACAACCCGCCAGGTGCCGGCGCAGCATCAGCGCGCGCGAGCGGCCGAGCCGGCCATCCAAGAACGCCTCGAGATAGCGATCGAGGTCCGCGCACTGCATGTCTGCCCCCTCCCCATCCGACTTTCCCTCATTCCGGGCCGACGCGCAATCGTCGAACGGCGTCGCCGGACATGCCCGGGTGTGGCGCCGGGCCGAGCGCCGCGGGACGATGGACAAGTCACGATCTTGCCACGAACATGCTGCCGATCGGCCACCCGGCGGCGGCGGTCGGCGGGGGCGAGGAAGCGGGAGGCGACATGGACGCGGCGAGCCCCAAGCGGAATGTAGCCCTGGTCGGCCCCAACGGGGCCGGCAAGACGACCCTGCTCGAGAGCATCCTCTTCGTGACCGGCACCATCCCCCGCAAGGGCCGGGTGATGGACAAGAACACGGTCGGCGACGCGAGCCCCGAAGCGCGCGAGCGGCAGATGAGCACCGAGGTCACGGCGGCCTGGTTCCGCACGGGCGGCCTCGAGTTCACGGTCCTCGACTGCCCCGGCTCGGTCGAGTTCGTGCAGGAGGCCCGGGCCGCGCTGATGGGCGTCGATCTGGCCGTCGTCGTGGTCGAACCCGTGCTCGAGCGGATGATCGCGGTGGCCCCTCTGTTCCACTTCCTGGACAGCCACGCCATCCCGCACCTCGTGTTCATCAACAAGATGGACCGCTCCGAGGTCCGCTACCGCGATCTGTTGGACGCGCTGCGCAAGGTGAGCGCGCGGCCGGTGATCCCGCACCAGTACGCGATCGGCCGCGGCGATTCGCTCCTGGGCTACATCGATCTGCCGACCGAGCAGGCCTACGCCTATCGCAAGGGCGGCCCCTCGGACCGCATCCCGCTGCCGGAGGAGTACCGGGAGCGCGAGCAGGCCGCCCGCCGGGCGCTGCTCGAGACCCTCGCCGACTTCGACGACGATCTGCTCGAGGCGCTGCTCGAGGACAAAGATCCGCCGACCGAGCAGGTGCTCGCCGACCTGCGGAAGACGCTCGGGGCCGACCAGGTCGTGCCGGTCTTCATGGGCGTGGCCGAACAGGACATGGGGGTGCGCCGCTTCCTCGAGGCGCTGGTCGCCGAGACCCCCGAGCCCGCGGTCCGCGCCGCTGCTTTGGGCATCCCCGAGACCGGCCCGACGCTCGCCCAGGTGCTCAAGACCTACCATCTGCCGCACGCCGGCAAGCTCTCGCTCGTGCGGGTCTGGCGCGGCCAGGTCAAGGACGGCATGCAGCTTTCCGGCATGCGGGTGGGCGGCGTCTACCGGCTGCTCGGCCAGCAACAGGAGCCGGTCGGCGAAGCCGGCGCGGGCAGCATCGTGGCCCTCGCCCGGATGGACGAGGCGCGTACGGGCCAAGTGTTGAGCAACGGTACGGGGCCGCTCGACGTCCGGCTGCCGACCGCGGCCCCCCTGCCGCCGCTCTTCGCCTATGCGGTGACCGCGGTGAACCGCAACGACGAGGTCAAGCTCTCGGCGGCACTCGCCAAGCTCGTCGACGAGGACCCCTCGCTCAAGGTCGAGCCCGATCCCGAGATGCACCAGACGCTGCTCTGGGGCCAGGGCGAGATGCACCTCAAGGTGGCGCTCGACCGGATGCGCACGAAGTACCACATCCCGGTCGAGCCGCACGCTCCGCGCACGCCTTATCGCGAGACGATCCGCAAGAGCACCGACGCGCACGGCCGCCACAAGAAGCAGTCCGGCGGCCACGGCCAGTTCGGCGACGTCAAGATCCACATCGAGCCCCTGCCGCGCGGCACCGGCTTCCGCTTCGAGAACCGGGTGGTGGGCGGTGCGGTGCCGAAGCAGTTCGTCCCGGCGGTCGAGGAGGGTGCCCGCGAATATCTCGCCAAGGGCCCGCTCGGCTTCCCGGTGGTCGACGTCCAGGTGACGCTCAACGACGGCCAGTACCACACCGTCGACAGCAACGAGCTCAGCTTCAAGATGGCGGTGGCGCTGGCCCTCAAGGAGGGCCTGCCCAAGTGCCAGCCGGTGCTGCTCGAGCCGATCCTCGCGGTCACGATCTCGGTGCCCGCCGACTACACCTCGCGAGCCCTCCAGCTCGTCACCCAGCGCCGCGGCCAGATCCTGGGCTACGAGGGCAAGGAGGGCTGGCCGGGCTGGGATGCGATCCGCGCCCAGATTCCCCAGGGGGAGATGCACGATCTGATCGTCTCGCTACGCTCGCTCTCGCAGGGCACCGGATTCTTCGAGTGGGCCTTCGACCATCTCCAGGAGGTACCCGACCGGCTCGCCCAGACGATCGTCGAGCAGCATCGCGAGCAGGCCTGAGGACCGGGGGCGGCCGGCGCGGTCGCCCGCCCCTCGGCCGGCTCAGCCCCGCTCGGATCCGGACCGCCGAGCGGCGGTGCCGGCGACGGTCGCCATCGTGAGAAGGCTCACGAACGCCACGAGGAGAAAGACGAGCTCGCTCCGGCCGGCATCGACCAGGAAGCCGTAGGCGGGCGGCGCGACGAGGCCGCCCAGGTTGAAGCCGACCATGACGAAGCCGAACACCCGACCCGCCGCACCGGGCGGGGTGACGGCCTTGACGAGCATGTCGCGCGAGGGAGCGATGATGCCCGCTGCGAGGCCGGCGAGCGCGAACAGAACGACGAGCGAAGGCAGCGGCGGGTCGGTCAAGGCTGCGAGCAGGGCCACGACGCCGATCGCGAGCGAGCAGGCGGCGACCACGAGCCCGTGCCGGCCGAGCCGATCGGCGAGCCAGCCGCCCAGGAGCACGCCCGGGCTGCTCGCGAGGAGGAAGGCCGCGAGCGGCAGGTTGGCCGCGGCGAGGTCGAGGCCGCGGGTGCGCTCGAGGACGACCGGCGTGAAGCTCGTGATCCCCCCGTGGCCGACCGCAAGGAGGACGAAGAAGAGGAGGGCGAGCAGCACCGGCCCGCTCAGGAGCAGCCGGCGGTCGGCCGTGCCGGCCGCGCCCTTCGCCCGAGCCGCACCCGGCGGCGTGGCGAGCGCGGCGCGAGCGGCGAGCAGGACGAGACCGACCAGCAGGCCCGCGCCGCCCGCGAGCAGGAGTGCCGCGCGCCAACCGAAGGCGCCGGTGAGGGCCACGATCGCGACCGGTGCCGCGGCGAAGCCCAGATAGCCGCCGAAGGTGTGGACGGCGAAGGCGCGTCCGACCCGCTCGGGGCGGACGCGGGCGCCGAGAATCGCATAGTCGGCCGGATGGTAGACGGCGTTGCCGAGGCCCGCCGCGACCATGCAGGCGACCAGGGCCGGGAAGCCGGGCGCGAGCCCGATCGTCGCGATCGCCGCCGCCATCAGGAAGTGGCCCGCGATCAGGATCGGTGCCGCACCGATCCGGTCGACCAGGAAGCCGAGCGGCGGCTGGCAGAGTATCGTCGTGAGGTTGAGTGCCGCGAGCGCCAGGCCGAGGGCCGCAGCCCCAACCCCGAGTTCCCCGGCGAGCACCGGAAAGAGGGGCGGCAGGGCCAGGATGTAGAGGTGGCTGAAGAAATGGGCGAGGGTGATCAGGCCGACGGTGGTCGAATCGCCCGCCGACCGGGCGAGCGGGGTGGAGGCGGCGGCCATCCGCCTCAGCCCGCGATCGGGGCGGGCGGTGCGAGGCCGGCGGCGCGCGCCTCGCGCTCGAGGGCGGCCAGGATGGCGGGAGCGAGCACGAGCCCTCGCTCGAGGCCGGCGCGCCTTCGGGCGGCCGCCTGGTCGCCCGGGACCCGCACGGCTTGCACACCCGGCCGCGGCGGGCTCGCCCGGACCCGCGCGGCGAGCTCTCCGGTCTGCCGGGTGAAGGCCTCGAGGCCGGCGAACAGCGCCGGATCCCAGGCCTGGACCAGCACCGCGGCCCCCCAGGTGGACGGTGCCTCGACCCGGCCGAAGCCGCCGAGGCCCTGGGTCAGCCCCTCGATCACGAGGGCGAGCCCCGTCCCCTTGTGGCCGTGGTCGAGCCCGCCCACCGGCAGGATCGCCCCGGGCGGGTCGGCCTCGACCGTCCGGGGATCGTCGCTCGCTCGGCCCTCCGCGTCGATCCACCAGGCCGCGGGCCCCCTGCGGCCCTCGCGGGCGAGGCGGGCGCTCATCGCGTTGGTGGTGATCGAGGCGCTGATGTCGACGAGGATCGGGTCGGCCGGGGTCGGCAGGCCGACCGCGATCGGATCGGGGGTGAAGACGGCGCTGCGGCCGCCGTGCGGCGCGACCGTCGCCACCGACGGGTCGGAGGAGGCCACGAGCACCACCTGCCCGCGGGCGGTGGCACGCCGCAGGAACACGGCCAGGCAACCGATGTGGCCCGAGCGGCGGATCACGACGCTCGCCGTGCCGAGCCGCGCGGCGCGCTCGCAGGCGAGATCGACGGCCCTGGCGGTGAGCCAGAGGCCCGGCAGGTACTGCCCGTCCCAGAGCAGCGCGGCCGGTGCGTCGGCGAGGATCCGGGGCTCGCCCGTGCGGGCGAGGCGGCCCTTGCGGATCTCCTCGAGGTAGGGGACGAGCAGTGCCAGGCCGTGCGTGTCGTGGCCCAAGAGGTCGGCCTCGACCAGGAGCTCGGCCGTGACGGCCGCTTTCTCGGCATCGAGCCCGGCGGTGCGGAACAGCGCCTCGGCCAGGGCCACGAGGTCGGCGGGGCGAAAGCGCGGCACGGTCGTCGAGGTCATCGCGGGTTCCCTTCTCCCCGGCCGCGTCGCTCCGCCCTCAACCACCCAGGACCGTAGCGGGCGGGGTGAAGGGCAGGCCGAGGTCGCGGGCCACCGCCTCGTAGACCAGCGCACCCTCGACCACGTTCAGCCCCTGGGCGAGGTGGGGATCGTCGAGGCAGGCACGTTTCCAGCCCTTGCCGGCGAGCGCCAGGACGAAGGGCAGCGTGGCGTTGTTGAGGGCGAAGGTCGAGGTGCGCGGGACGGCACCCGGCATGTTGGTGACGCAATAGTGGATGACGCCCTCTTCCACGTAGACCGGATCGGCGTGCGTGGTGGGCCGCGAGGTCTCGGCGCAGCCGCCCTGGTCGATCGCGATGTCGACGAACACCGAGCCGCGCCGCATCGCCTTGATCATCGAGCGGGTCACGAGCTTGGGGGCCGCCGCGCCGGGGATCAGCACCGCCCCGATCACGAGGTCGGCAGTGGTGACGTGGCGCTCGATGGCGTCCACCGTCGAATATTCGGTGTTGAGCATCGGGCCGAACTGCAGGTCGAGCTCGTAGAGCCGCTCGAGCGAGCGGTCGATCACGTAGACCTGGGCCTCGAGGCCCATCGCCATGCGGATCGCGTTGGTGCCGGCGACCCCGCCGCCCAGCACCACGACCTTGGCGGCGTGCACGCCCGGCACCCCGCCCAGGAGAATACCGGCGCCGCCCTGCATCTTCTCGAGATGATGGGCACCCACCTGGATGCTCATGCGACCGGCCACCTCGGACATGGGGGCGAGGAGCGGCAGGCGGCCGCGCCGGTCGGTCACGGTCTCGTAGGCGATCGCGACGCAGCCCGAAGCGAGGAGCCCCTCGGCCTGGGGCTTGTCGGCGGCGAGGTGGAGATAGGTGAAGAGCACCTGGCCCGGGCGCAGCCGCTTCCACTCCTGGGGCTGCGGCTCCTTGACCTTCACGATCATCTCGGCACGGCCGAAGACCTCCTCGGCGGTCGTGGCGATCTCCGCCCCGGCGGCCCGATAGGCGTTGTCGTCGCAGCCGATCCCGGCGCCCGCACCGCTCTCGACCAGCACTCTGTGGCCGTGATGGACGAGCTCGCGCACGCTCGACGGCACGAGACCCACGCGGTATTCGTGGGTCTTGATCTCTTTGGGAACGCCCACGAGCATCGTCGTTCTCCCTCGCCGGCCGCCGGGGGCCGGGCGCGAAGCTAACCGCTCGGGTCGGCGGAAGCCAGCGGGACGCCCGCTTGTCGCGCGGCGGCCCGGGAGCTATGTCCTAGGAACGGCGGGCTTTCGGACCGCCGGGGAGTGGCCATGCGCGGCCTTCTCGCCTCCCTCGTCGTGATCGCTCACGGGCTCCTCGGCGCCGCGCCCGCGCGCGCCGACGCCGCGGCGATCGCCGGTCGCTGGTCGGCCGAGACCACTTCGGGGCGGGTCGAACTCCTGGTCGAGCCAGCGGGCCGTGCGGTGACGTTGCGTCTCCGGCTCGGCGGTCGGCCCCTCTTCGACGCGAGCTTCGCGCCGACCGAGCGGGCGGGCGTGTTCGAGGCCGCCGCCACCGGGCTCTTCGCCATGCTCGGCAGCCGGCGGGCGCCCGCCAACCCGCTCGAGGGCGAAGAGCTCGTCTGGGCGCGGGAGCTGCCGGCCGGTCTGGCCGTCAGCCGGCTCGCCATCGACGCGGGCAAGCCCGTGATCGAGCGGGCGCGGCTCGAGCGGGTCGGCGAGCGGATCGGGCTTCGCCTCGAGCGGCTCGAGGGCGAGCGGATGCGGATCGAGCTCGAGGCCGAACTCGCACGAGGGGCGCGCTGAGATGGACCGCCGCCGGCTCCTGCTCGCCGCGCCCGCCCTCCTTCTGGTCCGCCCGGCGGCGGCACAGGGCGGCCTCGAGCGGCTGTTCGGCACCTATGTCGGCACCGCCCGGGTCGAGGACGGCGAGGGCCGGCCGGTCGAGCAGCGCGACCTCGACCTCTCGATCGAGCCGTTCCGCCGCACGGGTTTCCGGCTGCGCAGCATCACGGTGAGCCTGGTCGACGGCCGACGCGACCTACCCGGGGTGGTGCGGCGCGAGGGCGAGAGCCTGTTCGTACCGGCCCCGAGGCGGCCCTATTTCGTCGAGTTCCGCGATCCGAACCTGTTCCGCCCGCGCGAGGAGTTCCAACCGATGGCGGGCGATCCGGTGCGCTGGGCGGTGGTCGACGGCGAAGGCCTGCACACTTATGCGTTCGTGCTCCTGGAGGACGGCCGCTTCGAGTTGCAGGAGACGCGGCGGATGCCGACGACCGATGGTCTCGAGCTGCGCTTTCTGCGCAATGTCGACGGCGAGATCGTGCGCCGGGTGATCGGGCGCGCGGTCCGGGTTCGTTGATGCCGGGGACCGTTCGCCCGAACCGTCGCGTTTTCGTCCGCAGCGGCCTCGCCACACTGGTCACGGCCGCGTTCGCCGGCCGCCCGGCGGGACAGGAGCAGCGCTTCTTCCGGATCGCGACGGGCCCGGTCGGCGGCAGCGCCTACGCGCTCGGTGGGGTGCTGGCCGAGACGATCTCGAGCCCGCCCGGCACGCCGCCTTGCGGCGAAGGCGGCAGCTGCGGGGTCCCGGGGCTCGTGGCGCTGGCCCAGTCCTCGGCCGGCTCGCTCGCCAATCTCGAACTGTTGGCGGCGGGGCGGGTCGAGAGCGCGATCGTGCATGCCGACCTGGCCGAGGCGGCCGAGCGCGGCGACCCCGAGATCGCCCGCGGCGCCCTCGCCGGCCGGCTGCGCGCGCTCGCCGCCCTCTTGAGTGCGAGCGTGCATCTCCTCGTGCGCCCGGAGGTCGCGATCGCGGCACCGGGCGATCTCGCCGGCCGACGCGTGGGCTTCGAAGAGCCGGGCTCGGGCAACGGCCGGCTGGCGGGTCGGCTGCTCGAGGCCTACGGGTTGGGCCGGGGGCGGATCGAGCCGGTCTTCCTCACCCGCTCGCCGATGGTCACGGCGATGGCCACGGGCCAGGTCGACGCCCTGCTGCTCGTCGGGGCCTGGCCCTTGCCGGTGGTCGAGGAGCTGGTCCGCGATTGGGGTGCGCGGCTGCTGCCGGTCACCGGCCCGCCGGTCGACGAGCTGATCCGCGCGGTGCCCTATCTGAGCTACCAACTGGTTCCCTTCGGCGCCTATCCCGGCCAGCCGGCGGTCGAGACGGTGGGGCTGCCGCTCGTGTGGCTCACCGGCGCCGAGCTCGCCGAGGAGCTCGCCTATGCACTGGTGATGGCGCTCTGGCGAGCCGAGAACCGGCCCCGGCTGCGGGCCGGTCACCCCCAGGGGCTCGAGCTCGGGCCCGAACAGGCGGTGCAGGGCCTACCGATCGCGCTCCACCCGGGTGCCGAGCGCTGGTATCGCGAGCAGGGGCTCTGGAGTGACCGCTGAGCCCGCGGTGGTAGTCGAGGGCCTGGTCAAACGCTTCGGCCGGGTCGAGGCGGTGGCCGGGCTCGACCTCGTGGTGCCCGCCGGACACACGGTGGCGCTGCTGGGCCCGAACGGCGCCGGTAAGACGACCACGATCGCCATGCTCCTGGGGCTGCTCGAGCCGACCGCCGGCCGGATCGCCCTGCTCGGCCGGCCGATGCCGCGCGAGCGCTTCGCGGTCCTGCCGAGGATGAACTTCTCGAGCCCCTACGTGGACCTGCCCCTGCGACTGACCGTGCGGCAGAACCTCCTCGTCTACGCCGATCTCTACGGGCTCCCCGACCCCGAGGCCCGGATCGCGAGCCTCGCCCGGATGCTCGACCTCGAGGATCTGCTCGACCGGCCGACCGGGAAGCTCTCGGCCGGCCAGAAGACCCGGCTCCACCTCGCCAAGGCGCTGATCAACGATCCCGAACTCCTGCTCCTCGACGAGCCCACGGCCTCCCTCGACCCGGACAGCGCCGACCGGCTCCGCAGCCACCTGTCGGCTTGGCGCGTGCGGAAAGGGGCGACCGTGCTCCTCGCCTCGCACAACATGAGCGAGGTGGAGCGGCTGGCCGATCTCGTCCTGCTCATGAAAGCGGGCAGGCTCGTGGACCAGGGCACGCCCGGCGAACTGCTCGCCCGCTACGGACGGACGACGCTCGAGGAGGTGTTCCTCGACGTCGCCCGCGACCGCCGGGCGGCGAGTGCGGCCTGAGCCGGTGGGCTACCCGGGCCTCGCCGGTCGGCCGTTGGTGGACCGGAACAGGCGATACCGAGCCCCGAGGGAGACGGCGTCTTGGCCAAATGGATCGTGGTCGACATGGAGCCCAACACGGTGCTGGTGGTGCGTTCGACATGGGGGACGGTGACCTTCCGGGGAACCGAGAGCTTCCAGTTCGAGACGCCTCGGGAGCGGCTGTTCACGCCTTTCGCGGTGACCGCCTCGGAACTCATGCGGCTGATCCCGGCGCGGCGGCGGCGCGAAGACGAGCCCCGCGAGCCGAGCTGAGCGGTCCGGGTGGCCGCGCGGCTTCGGCTGCGCGTAGAATGGCGCGGCGTTCCAAGCGATCGGGAAGGGGATGCGCTCGTCGATCGTCGCCGCGATCGTGCTGTCGGCCGGGCTCGCGCTCTGGCTCGGCTCGCGACCGCTCCAGGAGATCCTGGGGCTCGGCGGGCCGCGGCCCGCGAGCGGGCCCACCGCGGCCGACGGTCGGACACAACGACCAGCCTTCAGCGTGCGGGTGCGCGAGAGCGTGGCCCGGCCGGTCGCCCCGGAGATCCTGATCAACGCGGTCACCGAGCCCGCCCGCGCGGTGGCGCTCCGGGCCGAGGTCGCCGGCCGGGTGGTGGCGACCCCGGTCGCCCAGGGTGCGCGGGTCGAGGCGGGCGCGCCGATCGTGCTGCTCGATCCGCGCGACCGGCCGGCGCGGATCCGCGAGCTCGAGGCGCGGCTCGCCCAGCGCGAGCTCGAATACGAGGCGGCGAGCCGGCTCGGCGCCCGCGGCTTCCAGGCCGAGACCCGGGTCGCCGAGGCACGGGCCGCGCTCGAGGAGGTCCGCGCCCGGCTCGCCGCAGAGCGGCTCGAGCTCGAACGGACGAGCGTTCGCGCACCCTTCGCGGGCCGGCTCGAGCGACGCCGGGTCGAGCTCGGCGACTTCCTCGAGGTCGGCCAGGAGGTGGGGTTCCTGATCGAGGAGCGGCCCTTCCTGGTGGTCGGCGGGGCGCCCGAGACCATCGTGGGCCGGCTGGCCCCCGGTCTGCCGGGAACCGCGCGGCTCGCCGACGGCCGCACGCTCGAGGGGCGGCTGCGCTTCGTCGCGACCCGGTCGGAGGGAACGACGCGGACCTTCCGCGTGGAGCTCGAGGTGGCCGATCCGCCCGAGGGGCTGCCGGCCGGGATGACGGCCCGGCTCGCCGTTCGGCTGCCGGAGATCGCCGCCCACAGGCTGCCGGCCGGAGCCCTCGTGCTCGACGACGCCGGGCGGATCGGCGTGCGCCACGTCGACGCGGAGGAACGGGCGCGGTTCGCGGCCGTTTCCGTCGTCCGCAGCGAGGGCGGCTGGCTCTGGCTCGCGGGTCTGCCCGATCGGGCCCGGGTGATCGTCACGGGCCAGGGCTTCGTGGCCGAGGGGGAGAAGGTCCGCGCGGTCGTGGCGACCGACGAGGCCGAGCGCGACGGGCCTTCCGCGTGAGGGCGATCGTCGATGCTGCCATGGCGCGGTCGCGGACCGTACTGGCCGCGCTCCTCCTCCTCGTCGTGTGGGGCGCGATGGTCGCCGTCGAGATCCCCAAGGAGGCCGAGCCCGACGTCCAGCTGCCGATCGTCTACGTGACCGTCACCCACGAAGGGATCTCGGCCGAGGATTCCGAGCGGCTCCTCGTCAAGCCGCTCGAACGCGAGCTCAAGAGCCTCGAAGGACTCAAGGAGATGCGCGCCGTGGCCGGCGAGGGTCGCGCCTCGGTGATCCTCACTTTCGAGGCGGGGGTCGACATCGACCGGGCGATCCCGGAGGTGCGCGAGCGGACCGACCGGGCGAAGGCCGAGCTACCGGCCGAGAGCGACGAGCCCATGGTCGACGAGGTCAATCTCTCGCTCTTCCCGGTGCTCGTCGTGACGGTCGCGGGCGACGTGCCGGAGCGCACGCTCCTGCGGCTGGCCCGCGGGCTCGAGGACCGGCTCGAGCAGCTGCCGGACGTGCTCGACGTCGAGATCGCGGGCGAGCGCGAGGAGCTCGTCGAGATCCTGATCCACCCGGAGCGGATCGAGGGCTACGGCCTCGAGATCGAGAAGGTGCTCTCACTGGTCCGCCGCAACCACCAGCTCGTGGCGGCGGGCGCCTGGGACGTCGGCCGCGGGCGGTTCGCGGTCAAGGTGCCGGGTCTCGTCGAAGCGGTCCAAGACCTCGCCCGGATGCCGATCAAGGTCGAGGGTGGTGCGGTCCTCACCCTGGGCGACGTCGCCACCATCCGCCGGACCTTCAAGGATCCGGTGGGGTTCGCCCGGGTCGACGGCCGCCCGGCCCTCGCCCTCGAGGTCAAGAAGCGGATCGGCAGGAACATCATCCACACGACGGAGGCGGTCCGCGCCGTGGTCGAGGCCGAGCGGGCACGCTGGCCCGCCGGGATCGAGGTGGGCTACTCGCAGGACAAGTCGCGCGAGATCGCCGACATGCTGAACGATCTCGGCAACAACGTGATCACGGCGGTCCTGCTCACCATGATCGTCACGGTCGCGGCCTTGGGCCTGCGATCCTCGATGCTCGTCGGCCTCGCGGTCCCGGTGGCGTTCCTCGCGAGCTTCGTCGTGCTCCAGGCGATGGGGCTCACGGTCAACATCGTCGTCCTGTTCTCGTTGATCCTGGCGGTCGGGATGCTGGTGGACGGGGCCACGGTCGTGGTCGAGTACGCCGACCGCAAGATGGCCGAGGGGCTCGCCCCGGAGGCCGCCTATCGGCGCGCGGCGATCCGTATGGCCTGGCCCGTGATCGCCTCCACCGCCACGGTGCTGGCGGCTTTCCTTCCCCTCCTCTTCTGGCCGGGGATCATCGGCGAATTCATGCGTTACCTGCCGATCACGCTCGTCGCCACGCTTTCGGCCGCGCTTCTCGTTGCACTCGTGTTCGTGCCGGTCCTGGGTGCGCTGCTCGGGCGGCCACCGGCCGACGACATCGCGGCCAAGCGAAACGTGGCGGCGACCGAGAGCGGCGATCTCTCGACCGTGGGCGGGATCATCGGTGCCTATGTGCGGCTCTCCCGCGTCGCCCTTTCGCGACCCGGGCTCGTGATCGCGCTCGCGGCCCTCCTCCTGGTCGCGAGCTGGGCGGCCTACGCGAAGTTCGGCCGCGGCGTCGAGCTGTTCCCGGACGTCGAGCCGGATCGGGCCCAGATCCTCGTCCATACCCGAGGCGATCTCTCGATCGTCGAGCGCGACCGGCTCGTGCGCGAGGTCGAGGCACGGATCGCGGGGGTCGACGGGATCGAGCGGATCTATGCCCGCACCGCCCTCGAATGGCGGGGCGGCGAGCAGGTCGACGACGACGTGACGGGTGTGATCCTGCTCGAGCTCGCCGACTGGCAGCGGCGCCGACCCGCGCGGGCGATCGTGGCCGAGCTGCGGGAGCGCACGGCCGATCTTCCGGGGGTACGCGTCGAGGTCCGGGTGCCGCGGGCGGGCCCGCCGGTCGGAAAGCCCGTGCAGCTCGAGATCGCACACGAGGACGAGGCGCGCCTTCTCGCCGCGACCGCCGCGGCGCGCACCACCTTCGAGCGCCTTCCGGGTCTGGTCGAGGTGGGCGACAGCCGGCCCGTGCCGAGCCTCGAATGGCGGCTCGTGGTCGACCGCGAGCAGGCCGCCCGGCTCGGGACCGACGTGGCCACCGTGGGCTCGACGGTGCGGCTCGTGACCAACGGGCTCGAGGTCGCGGCCTACCGGCCGGACGACAGCGAGGAGGAGGTCGACATCGTCGCCCGGCTGCCGGTCGGCGAGCGCGGTCTGGACGAGCTCGACCGGCTCGTCGTCGCGACACCTGCGGGCGGAGTGCCGCTCGGCCACGTCGTCCGCCGCGAGGCGGCGCCGCGCACGGCCGAGATCGAGCGGGTCGACGGGGCGCGCGCCTTCACCGTGTCGGCGGACGTGGCGCCGGGTGTGCTGCCGGATGCCAAGGTGGCCGAGATCCGGGCCTGGCTCGCGGCGGCGGGCGACCCCGAGGCGCGCTACACTTTCCGCGGCGAGGACGAGGAGCAGGCCGAGGCCTCGGCCTTCCTCGGCAAGGCCTTCGCCGTGGCCCTCTTCCTGATCGCCATGATCCTGTTGACCCAGTTCGACAGCATCTACCAGACGCTCTTGATCCTTTCGGCCGTGCTGTTCTCGACCGCGGGCGTGCTGTTGGGCCTTTTGATCGTCGACCAGCCTTTCGGTATCGTCATGAGCGGCATCGGGGTGATCGCGCTCGCCGGCATCGTGGTCTCGAACAACATCGTGCTCATCGACACCTACAACGAGCTCAGAGGGCGCGGCCTCGAGCCGGTCGAGGCGATCCTGCGGACCGGCGCACAGCGGCTCCGCCCGGTGCTGCTCACGACCTTCAACGGCGTGCTCGGCCTCTTGCCGCTCGTCTTCAAGCTCAACGTCGACGTGATCGGCCGGCGGATCACGGTCGGCGGGCCTTCGGCCGACTGGTGGCAGCAGCTCTCGCTCGCGATCGCCTGGGGGCTCACCTTCGCCACGCTGATCACCCTCGTCCTGACGCCGTGCCTGCTCCTGGTCGGCGCCCGGGTGGGCGATCGGTGGCGGGGCCGGCGGCCGACCGCCGAGCCCGCCGAGCCGGCGGTGCTCCGCCTGCCGCGCGCGGCCGAGTGAGCGACCGCTGCCCCTTCCTCCTCTCGGCCCGGCGAATCCGCGCGATCTTCCGCCGCCACGCTTATCTTCTGCTGGCGTCCTGGCCGAGGGTGCTCGAGCTCGTCTACTGGCCCGCGGTGCAGATGCTGCTCTGGGGTTACCTCACTCTGTTCCTCGAGCGCGAGAGCGGGCTCGTAGCCCGCACCGGCGGACTCTTCCTGTCGGCCGTGCTGCTCTGGGACACGCTCTTCCGTGGCCAGCTCGGGGTCGCGATCTGTTTTCTCGAAGAGATGTACGCCCGGCATCTCGGGCATCTGTTCGTGAGCCCGTTGCGGCCCTGGGAGCTCGTGGCCGCGGTCTTCGGGATCAGCCTCGTGCGGGTGCTGATCGGCGTCGGCGGGGCGGCCCTTCTGGCCGTGCCGATCTTCGGCTTCTCGCTGCCGCACGCGCTCGGCTGGGCGCTGCTGCCCTTCTTCGCGGTCCTGCTCGCCTTCGGCTGGGCGATCGGTCTCGTCATCGTAGGCCTCGTGCTGCGGCTCGGGCTCGCCGCCGAGAACCTCGCCTGGGGTGCCATCTTCCTGATCCAGCCGATCAGCGGGGTCTATTATCCGGTGGCGGTGCTGCCGCAGCCGATCCAGGCGATCGCCTGGTGCCTGCCGTCGGCCGCGGTGTTCGAGGGCATGCGGGCGGTTCTGATCGAAGGCCGGTTCGACCTCGAGCTGTTCTCCTGGGCCCTCGGCGCGCTCGCGATGTGGCTCGTGGCGGGTGCCACGGCCTTCCTCGCCCTTTTCCGCGCCGCTCGCCGCCGCGGTCTCCTCCTCCAGGTGGGCGAATAGGGGCTGCGGGCCTAGGCTCGTTCGGGATCGAGCCGGATCGCCGAGAGCTGCAGGCCGAACGGTCCGCCGCCCGAGAGCGTGGTGCGGCGAAAGCTGAAGAAGAGCTCGGCCTCGGCGCAGGTGTCGCGCCCCACCGCCTGGACGCGACCGACCCCGGCACGGCCGAGGCGGTAGACACAATAGCCCTCGAGGTCGAACCGCGGCCTGCCGGAGCCGGCGGCCTCCAAGAAGAAGGGTTCGCTTTGCGGGTCCTCCTCGAGGAAGCGGGCCCGCAGATCCGGGCCGACCTCGTAGGAGCGACGGCCGATGCAGGGCCCGACCACGGCGCAGATGCGCCCCGGCGCGGCCCCGGCCGCGATCATACCCTCGACCACCGCTTCGAGCACACCGGCGAGCGCGCCGCGCCAACCGGCGTGCGCTGCGGCCACCACACCGGCCTCGGGATCGGCGAGCAGGACGGGCGCGCAGTCGGCGCTCGTCACGCCGAGCAGGATGTCGGGCCGGGTGGTGACGAGCGCGTCCGCCTCGGGTGGGGCCGAGGGCTCCCAGGCCGTGTCGACCCGCAGGCAGGTCACGCCGTGCACCTGACGGGCGATGCAGAGATGCTCGAGCGAGGCGCCGAGGGCGGCTGCGGCCCGGCTGCGGTTCTCGAGGACCCGCGCCCGCTCGTCGCCGGAGCGCAGGCCGACGTTCAAGGATGCGAACACGCCCTCGCTCACGCCGCCCGGCCGGCCGAAGAAGCCGTGCCGGATCCCGGGCAGAGCGAGCAGTGCCGCCTCGAGCCTCATCCGCACCATTCCTCCTCGGCGAGGAAGCCTGCCGGCGGCGGCATCTCGGGGCCGACCAGAGCCAGGAACTTGAAACGTTCTCCCATGGCCGCGGGATCGACCAGCCGGCGCACAGCCGCCGCGAGGGCCGCGCGCTCGGCGGCGGACCGGCCGCGGGCGAGCCGTTCGAGCCTGAGGCCGATGCCGAGCCTGTCGAGCACCACACCCTGCGGCACGGGACCGAAGACCGCCGCACCGGCCGCGCGAGCGACCCGCCTCAGCGCGGCGAAATCGACCTCGGCAGAGAGATCGACCGTGCCGGGCTCGGCGAGCGGGTCGGCCGGGGCGTGCGCACGCACGGCGCGCAGGCTGTCGCCCACGCAGCCCAGCCGGCCGTAGTCGATCAGGAGCGCCAAGCCGCGATCGGCAGCGAGGCGACGGGCGACCTCGGCCACGAGTGCCTCGCGGGCAGGGCCGAGCTCGACCACCGTGCCGACCGGCGGCTCCGATCCGGCCTCGGGGAAGGCCGCCTCGATCGCGGTCGGAGCGAGGGCGAAGGCGAGCCGGTCCTCGGGGTCGAGAGCCAGGAGCCGCTCGCGCCACCCGCGCGCGTCGCGCACGAGCTGGCGGATCGGCAGCGCATCGAGGACCTCGTTGGCGACCAGGAGCAGCGGCGCCCCGGTCGGCACGGTGTCCAGCGTCTCGTGGAAGCGCGGTCGATGGGCTTCGAGCCGTGCGGCCTGGACGGCGCGCAGCGCCCGGCTCGGCTCGACCAGATGCAGCTCGAGGGCGCCGAGCAGACCCGGCACGCTGCGGACCGCGCGCAACAGATCGTCCATGAGCGTGCCACGACCGGGGCCGAGTTCGACCAGGAGCGCGCGCGGGGGCCGCCCGAGGTCGAGCCAGGTACGGGCGAGGGCCGCGCCCAACAGCTCGCCGAAACATTGGGAGATCTCGGGTGCGGTGGTGAAGTCGCCGGCGGCGCCGATCGGGGCCCCGGTAGCGTAGTAGCCGCCCGAGCGGTCCAGAAGCGCGAGCGCCATGAAGCGGGCGATCGAGATCGGGCCCTCGGTAGCGAGGCTCGCCCGGAGGCGCTCGCCGAGCGCGCTCAATGCGTGGTCCGGGGGAGCGCGCCGCGGCTGCGCGCCAGGAGCAGGAGGCCGAGGGCGAGCATCGGCAGCGAGAGGAGCTGGCCCATGGTGAACCCGCCCAAGAGATAGCCGAGCTGCGGGTCGGGCTCGCGGACGAACTCGACCAGGAAGCGGCTCAGTGCGTAGCCCACGAGGAAGGCGCCGGCGAGCCGCCCGGCCTCCTCCGGCCGGCGCGGCCGGCGGGCGAGCCAGAGCATCACGAGGCCGAGCAGGAGCCCCTCGAGCGCGGCTTCGTAGAGCTGGCTCGGATGGCGGGGCACGCCGCCCGCCCGCGGATCGGGGAAGACCACACCCCAGGGCACATCGGTCGGCCGGCCCCAGAGTTCGCCGTTGACGAAGTTGGCGAGCCTGCCGAGCAAGAGACCGGGCGGAGCCGCGACGGCGAGTGCGTCACCCACCTCGAGCGGGCTCAGCCGGTGCTTGCGGGCGAAGAGGAGCAGGGCCAGGACGACGCCGATCAGGCCGCCGTGGAAAGACATGCCGCCCTGCCAGATCGCGAGAGCCTCGAGCGGTCGCTCGAGATAATGGGCGGGGTTGTAGAAGAGGACGTAACCGAGCCGTCCGCCCAGGACGACACCGAGCACGACGTAGAACAGAAGGTCGTCGAGGCTCTCGCGGGGCATCCGCCAACCGGGCCGGGCGAGCAGCCCGCGGAGGATCGCGAGCCCGATCAGGATGCCGGCGAGATAGGCGAGCGCGTACCAGCGGATGGCGACGGGGCCGACGGCGATCGCGACGGGATCGATCGTCGGGAAGGGCAAGGCCAGGACCATGGGGCGGGCCACCTCGCGCACGGGTCGAAGCGCGCCCCGCTCATAGGCAGCGGCCCGGGCCGCGACAAGCTGCGGCGGCGCGTGTTGCAGGGCCGCAGCTCCTGTGCTTTGCAACGGAGACGAGGGCGCCGGTCGGGCGCCCGGCTCGCTCCCGGGCGGGCAGGAGGGCAGGATGCAGATGGAGAACCGGCTGTTCGACGACCTCGCGAGGGTCGCGAGCGGCGCGCTCAACACGCTCGGCGGGATCAAGGACGAGATCGAGACCCGCATCCGCGAGCGGCTGGAGCGTCTGGCCAACGAGATGGACCTCGTGACCCGCGAAGAGTTCGAGGCCGTCCGAGCGATGGCAGCCAAGGCGCGGGCCGAGCAGGAACGGCTCGAGGCGCGTGTGGCGGAGCTCGAACGCCGGCTCGAGGAGCTGGCCGAGGGCGGATCGCGTCGCCCCGCCTCGCCGCGGCGCAAAGCCGCAGGGGACGAGGCCTGAACCGCCACCACCGGGCCCGATCGCCCGGTACCTTCCCGACGGAGCCCCCGCAAGCGGGAGTGCGCAGTCCGTGAACGACGTCCATCCCGAACTACACGGCGCCATCTTGAACCCGCTCGATCTGGTCGAGCGGCTGGCGGCCGGCAACGAATGGGCCTGCCAGCGCCACTCGGAAGACGAGCTCTCGCTCGAGCTCAAGGGCCAGTGGTGCCGATACGAGGTCTGGCTCTCTTGGCACGCCGACCTCGGCGTGCTGCAGATCGCCTGCATGCTCGACCTCGAGATTCCGGCGCGGCGCGTGACGCAGGCCGTGGCGCTCCTGGCGCTCGCCAACGAGAAACTGCTGCTCGGGCATTTCGAGCTCGGCGGCGAGGAGCGTCGGCCGGCGTTCCGCTACGCCCTCCTGTTCCGCGACGGTGTCGTGCCCGGGCCGGAGCTTCTCGAGGAGGTGATCGACATCGCCGTGAGCGAGTGCGAGCGCTTCTACCCGGCCTTCGGCTTCGTCGGCCGAGGCCTCAAAGCACCGCGCGAGGCGCTCCAGGCGGCCATGCTCGAGACCGAGGGCGAGGCGTGAGCGCTCCCTTGCGCGGGCCGATCGCGCTCGTGGGCGGCGGCAAGATGGGGGCCGCGCTCGCCAAGGGCTGGCTCGCGGCGGGCCTCGCGGCCGGCGAGCTCTCGATCGTCGAGCCGGATCCGGAGCGGCGGGCAGCGCTGGCGGCCCTCGGTCCGATCGGGCTCGCTGGCGGCCCCGAGGGGCTCGGCGGGGCCGAGCCGCCCCGGGCCCTCGTCCTCGCGGTCAAGCCGCAGACCATGCCGGCGGTCCTGCCGGCCTGGGCCGGGCGAATCGGGCCCGACAGCCTGGTGTTGTCGATCGCCGCCGGTATCCGCCTCGCCACGCTCGTCGAGGCGTTCCCGCCGGGAACGGGGGTGGTGCGGGCGATGCCGAACACGCCGGCGGCGATCGGTCGGGGTGCCACGGTACTGGTCGCCCATCCCTCGGCGAGGGCGGAGCAGCGCGCGCTCGCCGAGGCGCTGCTCGCCGCGGTGGGCGAGGTGCACTGGATCGAGGACGAGGAGCTGATGCACCTCGTCACGGCCTTGTCCGGTGGCGGCCCGGCCTATGTCTTCTACTTGATAGAGGCGTTGGCCGAGGCCGGCGCGGCCCTCGGGCTGCCGGCGTCGCTCGCCGAGCGGCTCGCGCGGGCGACCGTGGCCGGGGCCGGCGAGCTCGCCCGGACGAGCCCGGCGCCCGCGGCGCAGCTGCGGGCGGACGTGACGAGCCCGGGCGGGACGACGGCCGAGGCCTTGAAGGTCTTGATGGCGCCGGAGGCTTGGCCGCGGCTGCTGCGCGAGGCGCTGGCCGCGGCGGCGCGGCGCTCGCGCGAGCTGGGCGGCGAGGCTGCGGGCGGCCGGGCGGAAGGGAGCGGACACAGTTGACCGGAGCACGGCGGGAGGGCCAGCCGGATCTCCTCGAAGCCGCTTGGCGGCTGGTCGGCGAGCACGGCTGGCGGGGTTGGTCGGGGGTGGCGCTCGCGCGCGCCACTGGCGAACCCTTGGCCACCGTCTACGCGCTCTTCCCGAGCCGACGGCATCTCCTCGTGGCGCTCGGCCGCCGGCTGGATGCGGCGATGCTCGATCTGCCGCTCGCCGAGCTCGACGGCATGAGCGCGCGCGAGCGTCTGTTCGAGCTCCTGATGCGGCGTTTCGAGGCGATGCGGCCGTTCCGCGCCGGGCTGCACGCAGCCGGCCGCGAGGCCGTCTTCGATCCCTGTCTCCTGCTCACCGCCGCCGCCAATCTCGAACGCGCGGCCGATTGGCTTCTGGATGCGAGCGGGGTGGGGCTGGACGGTGTCCGCGCCCGGACCGCGCGGCGCGCCCTCCAGCTCGCCTATCTGCGCGTTTTCCGGGTCTGGCTCGAGGACGACAGCCCCGACCTCGCGCGAACCATGGCCGAGCTCGACCGCCGGCTCGGCGAGTTCGAGACGCTCGTCCGCTTCTTCGGGCTCGGCGCGGCGACTTCGCCGGCGCCGAGCGGGGCGGCTCGAGAAGGGGGCGGAGAGGTTGCGGCGCCGGCTTGAAGCGGCTCAGGGCGGCAGGATCACGACCGTTCGTTCGAGCGCGAAAGTCCGGCCGTCGCGGCGGACCTCGACCGAAGCACGCCAGATCCCGCCGGGCCAGCCCCCTTCCGGCCGGCGTCGCCCGGCCCAGCGGATCGCGAAGGCCTGGTCGCGGTCCTGCTCGAGGCTGCGGTCGACCACCGGCCGACCATCCGGATCGAGCAGGCGCAGCCGCCAGCGATCGCCCTTTCGGAGACCGAAGCCGCGCGCCCAGACGACGAGGGCGGGGGCGTCGGCGGCGAGCGCGGCCGACTGGTGCAGGCCGCGGTCGAGCTCGCTCCGCTCCGGCTCGCGCTCGGCGACGCCGACGCCGGAGAGCGGGACCGCGACATAGGTCAGCGCGGCCGCCGCCTCGGGCCGCCAGAGACCGCGTTCGGCCGTTCCACAACTGCCCTCGCCTGACGGCCGGGCGGTGAAAGGGTCGATCGTCCGGCGCCCCTGCCGAACCTCGAAGTGCAGGTGCGGGAAGCTCGTCAGGCCCGAGAGACCGACCAGACCGAGCGGTGCCCCGACGGTCACGCGATCGCCGGGTGCCACCACGACGCTGCCACGGCGCAGATGGCAGTACTGGGTCTGCCAGCCCTCTCCGTGGTCGAGCAGGACTCCGTTGCCACATTCGCGGCCGGCGATCGCGGCGCGACCCCGCTCCTCGACCCGCTGATCGGGCTCGCCGTCGCGAACCCCGCGGACGATGCCGGCGGCCGCCGCGCGGACTTCGATGCCCTGGGCCATCGCCGCGAGGTCGGCCACGGCGAAGTCGACCCCGTCGTGACCGTCGTAGGTGAGCGTGCCGCAGGTATGGTCGCGCAGCCCCGGGCCGGGGTCGTGATCGAGATGATGGGCGATCCAGCAATCGCGACCGGGCTCGCAGCGCATCGGCAGGTCGAGCTCGAGGGCCGGTGCGCTGCCGGCGATCGGGAAACCGGCGAGCAGGACGAGCAGGAGCTGCCGGGCGGCGGCCGGCAATTTCTGCCGGAGCCGGCAACTCTTTCCTAACCAATCGGCCCTAAGAGCCGGAGTGCGACGCTTCGGCGACGCTGGCACGGCTTTTGGACGGTAACCGACAGCCGGGTACGACGGGCCGGGCACATCTAGGTACGTCGACGGGCCGTCGCCGTCGGCATCCACACGGTTCCGGAGGAACGATGTCTCTCTCGGTCGCAACCAACGTCTCCGCCGCCAGGGCCCATCGCTATCTCAAGAACAACGACATGGAGGCGACGCGCTCGCTCGCCAAGCTGTCGTCCGGCTCGCGGATCGTGAAGGCATCCGACGACGCCGCCTCGCTCGCGGTCGGCACCAAGCTCAAGGCCGATGTCAGCGCGCTGCGCCAGGCGCAGGTCAATGCGAGCCACGCGGCGAGTGTGCTGCAGGTCGCGGACGGCGCCCTGCAACAGATCTCCGACGTCCTGATTCGCATGAAGACGATCGCCACACAATCCGTCAACGGCTCCCTCTCGGATACCGAGCGGAGTTACATCGACGCCGAGTACCAGCAGCTCCTCCAGCAATTGGACCAGGTCTCGAAGTACACCTCCTTCAACGGTGACCCGCTTCTCGACGGGACCTACAGTAAGGACTTTCTCGTGGGCCTCGACCCGACGAACGACGCCATCACCGTGACGATCAACGACATGACGACGACCGGCCTCGGCTTGGCGACCGGGGTCTCCACCTCGGCCGATGCGGTGACTGCGCTCGGCGAGATCGACAACGCGATCGAGACGCTCCTCACCGAGCGTGCGACCATGGGCGCCATGATGTCGCGATTCGACTATGCGAGCGCGAACCTCGCGACGACGGTCGAGAACATGGACGCGGCACGGTCGGTGCTGATGGACGTCGACGTCGCGGCCGAGATGGCGAACTTCGCCTCCAGCCAGGTGGTCATGCAAGCGAGCGTGGCGATGCTCGCCCAGGCCAACCAGATGCCGCAGAACCTCCTGAAGCTGCTGCAATGAGGTCCGTCGTGGCAGGTCGCACCGCGGACCTGGCCGCGCGGGCCGTGGACGGGTCGGCTCGCGCGGGAGGAGGGCGATGACCCTTCACGCACGGACGGTCGGGCCGAGCCGCCGGAAGCCTCGCCCCGTCGCCCCGGCCGAGGCGGGCCGCGGGCCGACACTGACTCAGCCACGGTTCATGGCGCGCTTCACCTGTCTGGGCGAAACCTGCCCCGACACCTGCTGCACGGGCTGGACGATCGATGTCGAGCCGGCGGTGGCACGACGCTATCGGGCGCACCCCGATCCGGCTTGGCGAGCGCGGCTCGCGGAGGCGCTCCTCGATCGCCACGAGCCGGGCCGGCCGACGCGGACGATCGTCCGTCTCGACGGGCGGGGCCGTTGCCCGCTCCTGTGCGGAGACGGCCTGTGCTCGGTCCATGCCGAGCTCGGCGAGGACTGGCTCCCCGGCACCTGTCGTGCCTTCCCGCGCCTCGAGGTGGGCGATGCCCGGTCGAGATACCGGACCGGCTCGATCGCCTGTGTCGAGATCGCGCGGCGGGTCCTGTTCGAGCCCGACGCGCTCGAGGAAACGAGCGAGGGCGATCCGCTCGCGACCATCGGTGAGCGGCGACCGGGTGAACGGCCTCCCACCGGTCCGCTCCCGAGCGTCCAGGAGGCCGCCTGGATCCGTTCCACGATGCTGGGGATCCTCGCTCGGCGGGACCTGCCCTGGTCGGCGCGCGTGGCTCTCTTCTGCGTGACGCTCCAGGATCTCGGCCGGATCGATCTCGTGCGCCGGCGCGGCGATCTCGTCGATCTCCTGCTACGCACCCGGACCGTGCTCGCCCGTGCCGATGTCGCGGACTTCGACACGGTCTTCCCGGCCTCGCACGAGCGGCTGGTCGCGGCCTTCGTGCCCATCCTGCGGGTGTTGAGCGAAGCCGGCGCCCGGGATCCCGTGATCGGCCCGACGATGCGGGCGCTCGCAGAGCCGGTCTGGCACGGGCTCGCCGGGGAGGATCGCACGGCGACCGCGCTCGCGACGACCTATGCACGGGCTGCGCGCGAGCGGCTCGAGCCCGAGCTCGCCGCACGGCCCGGTCTTCCGGGCAATCTCTATGGTGCGCTCCTCCTGCAGCACGGCTTTCCGACGGGGCGGCCTGCCGCCGCGGTAGAGGCGGCGTGGCGCGCGGGCTTCTTTCTGGCGATCTGGAAGGTCGCGACGGTCGCCTCCATGGTGGCAGACGGGAAGGGCTTCGAGGCGGCGGCGGTCGAGGTGGCCTATCGACTCGGCCGGGCGCTCGCCCACTGGCCGGCGGCCGAGGCGTTCCTGCGTGCGGACTTCGCGCGCCGCGGCGCGTTCCAGCCGGCGGTCCTGGCCACCCTGCTGCGCTGACGCCCGATGCGCTCCGGCTCGGAACTCTCCCTCGCTCCTGGACCGAGTCGTTGGACCGGCCGACCGGGGGCGAGCCGAATGGGCACAGGCCGGAGGAAGGTCCCCGGGGTGGTGCCGGCGGCCATACCCTGTCACGGGAGGCCCCGATCGGCCGGAGGCGGGCGAGCACCCGACCCACGACGCCCCCCTGGGCGAGCGAGGGCGAAGGCCGAGCGACGCCGCTCTCGACCGGGTCTCGCGTCGCCGGCGACCCGGATGGCCGGCCGGATGTCGTTCGCGAAGCCCGTCCGACCGGCGGTGTGTGGACGGGCAGGCGTCGAGCGGTGCGCCGACGCTCGGGTCGATCCCGAGCAGGTGACGAGACGGAGCGGCAACTCTTGCCCGGTCGTTTCGACCGGCCCGGCAGGAATTGCCGATCGCGCGACGGCACGACGAGCGAGAGTGCCGAGGCGGGCGCCGGCGGAAAGCACCGGATTCCGGGCGCCTCGGCGATTGGCACGGGACGTGCGTGGCAGTGGGCGCGTCGGTCCCACGACGCCGGCGGCAGGTAGTCGCCGTTCGGACCCGACGGGTCGAACTTCACGTAGAAGGAGTGTCTCGATGGCTCTTTCCGTCGCCACCAACACCTCGGCTGCTACCGCGCATCGTTACCTCAAGGCCAACGACGCGGAGGCCACGCGCTCGCTCGCCAAGCTCTCCTCGGGCTCCCGGATCGTGCGCGCTGCCGACGACGCCGCCTCGATGGCGGTGGGCACCAAGCTCAAGGCCGACGTGGCCGGTCTGAAGCAGGCGCAGGTCAATGCGAGCCACGGCGGGAGCCTCTTGCAGCTCGTCGACGGCGCCCTCCAGCAGATTTCGGATGTTCTCATCCGCATGAAGTCGCTCGCGACACAGTCGGTCAACGGCGCCCTGTCGGATACCGAGCGCGGGTATCTCGACGCCGAATATCAACAGTTGATCGATCAGATCGACCAAATCGCCAAGTACACCACGTTCAACGGTGATCCGGTCATCGACGGATCGTACAACAAGGACTTTCTGGTCGGTCTCGATCCGACGAACGACGTGATCAATGTCACGCTCAACGACATGACGTCGGCAACACTCGGCGTGGCCACCGCGATCAGCACCTCGTCGAATGCCCAGACCGCGATCGGTGAGGTCGACTCGGCTATCCAGACGGTGCTCACCGAGCGTGCCACGGTCGGCTCCCTGATGTCGCGCTTCGACTACGCCGGCTCCAACGTGGCGACGATGGTCGAGAACATGGACGCGGCCCGCTCGGTGCTCATGGATGTCGACGTGGCCGGGGAGATGGCGAACTTCTCCGCCAAGCAGGTGGTCATGCAGGCGAGCGTGGCGATGCTCGCCCAGGCCAACCAGATGCCGCAGAACCTCCTGCGTCTGTTGAGCTGACGGCCGGGACGCGGGCGGGCCTCGGGCCCGCCCGCCATGCGGCTTGGGAGTAGCTGGCCATGGTGCGCGAGCTATCGACGGCGGCCCTCGCTCCGGCCCTGGCCGCGCGAATGGAGCCCGGGCAGCCTTCCGCCGATCGTCCACCCGTGCTCGACACGCGCGGCGCCGTGGGGCCGACGGTGGGACGTCCCGCGGAGCCGATCCGTCCCGTGGAGCAGGCGGTGCAACTGGCGGCGAGCGCCCTCTTTCGTGATCGACAGGTCGAGGTGGAGGGGTTCCGGGACGAGGCCAGCGGCCGGTTCGTCTACCGGATCGCCGATCGCCGAAGCGGCGAGGTGCTCATGCAGGCACCGCCGGAGGCCCTGCTCCGGTTCTTCGCGAGTGCACGCGAAGCGCTCGGGCCCCTGGTCGAGTTCGAGGCCTGACCGCAGCAGAGGGACGGTATCGTGGCGGAGAGCATCAGTCTCGGGACCCTGGTCACCACCGGCAACAGGGTCAGGCTCGCCGGAACGAGCTCCAAGCTCGACACCGAGGCCCTCCTCCAGGCCACCTACGAGGCCAAGCGGCTGCCGGCCATTCGCCTCGAGACCAAGATCGAGAAGAACGACGCCAAGCTCGCGGCGTTCAACGAGCTGCGGAGCCTTTTGAAGAACCTGCGCGACGCGGCCAACGGCCTCCGGAACCCGCCGGGCATCCTCGGACGCAGCGAGAACCTGTTCGAGGCCAAGCGAGCCTATCTCGGCGGCGGCGGAGGGGCCGATCCCGACTCGATCCTGGGTGTCAGCCTCGACGAGGCGGCCTCCACCGGCAGCTTCGAGGTGGAGGTGCAGCGGCTCGCGAAGGCGCACAAACTGCAGGCCCGATCGGCCAGCTCGACGGACCAGACCCTGGCGGATGCCTGGAACGGCGGGGTCGGCTTCGCCGGCACCCTCGAGCTCGGTCTCGCGGGCGGCACCAAGGTCGCGCTCGAGGTGGACGGGTCCATGACGCTCGCCGATCTCGAGGCTGCGATCGACGCCTACAGCAGCGAGAGCGGGGTGAGCGCCAACCTGATCCGAGTCGCCGACGGGGACGTGCGGCTGATCCTGTCCGCCAACGAGACGGGTAAGGCGATCGAGCTCACGGACCTCGGACCCGACGCGGTCACGCCGCTTCTCGCGACGACCGACCTCGTCACGGCGCAGACGGCCCTGATCGAGATCGACGGTGTGGCGGTGGAGCGAACCTCGAACCGGATCGACGACGTCCTGGACGGTGTGGTTTTCGACCTCTACGAGGCGGCACCCGGGACAACCGTGACCGTCACGGTCGAGACCGACGCAGCCGGCGTCAAGGAACAGATCCGCGCCTTCGTCGACGCCTACAATGCGGTCCGCGACTTCCTCGCCAAGCACTCGGCGGTGAGCGCCGAGGGCGAGGTGGCGGCGGATGCGGTGCTGTTCGGCGATCGCACGCTGCGGGAGGTGACGGGTGCGCTCGCGGCAGAGGTCGGCGGGCGCGGGCTCGGGCTCTCCGAGGACGCCCTCGCAACCCTGCGGGACGTCGGCATCTCCATGAAGGAGGGCGGCAAGCTCCGGATCGACGAGGCCAAGCTCGACCGGACGCTGCTCACCCGGCTCGATGCGGTGCGCGACGTCTTCGAGTTCCGGGCGCGGACGAGCTCGACGGACCTCGCGGTACTGGCGCGCGGCAACCTGTCCTCCATCACCTCCTTCGAGGTGGCGATCGTCGACGCCGACAGCGACGGCGTGCCCGAGTCGGCGACGATCGACGGCGTCGCGGCCACGGTTTCCGGCAATCGGATCATCGCCGCGGAGAGCAGCGCGCTCGCCGGTCTCACGCTCGCTTGGGTTGGCAAGGGCAGCACCACGATCACGGTCGAGACGAGCCAGGGGATCGCCGATCGGGTGTACAACGTCCTGGACAACGCGCTCGAAGCCGGGACCGGCTCGCTCGCCCGGGCCACGAGCGCGCTGGGCAGCGCCAACGAGAGCTATCGCAAGGAGATCGAGCGGATCGAGGACCGGGCGGAGCGGGCACGGGCCGCGCTTCTCGAGAAACTGACTTCCATGGAGCAAGCGCTGAGCCTCGCCAATACACTCATGGGACAGGTCCGCGCCCAGATGGACGCGATGTTCGCCGACAATTGACGCGATCGCCCTTATCGGCTGAGGACGAACGCCCGCGATGAACGCTCATCTCCGCCAGCTGGCCTCGGCCGCCTATCGCGGCGCCAGCGAAACCGTCTCTCCCGCGCAGCAGATCGTCATGCTCTACGACGGCGCGATACGCTGCCTGCGCGAGGCCGAGGCCGCGATCGCGGCCGGTGCCATCGAGCGGCGCCACAACAACGTCGCCAAGGCCTTCGCGATCGTCAACGCGCTCCATTGCTGCCTTGACTTCGAAAAGGGCGGCGAGGTCGCACGATCGCTCGACCGGTTCTACGCCTATGTTCTGCACCGGATGAGCCGGATCGACATCACCGGCGACGCCTCGATCTGTGCCGAGCTCATCGGCATGCTCTCGCAGATGCGGGCGAGCTGGGCGGCGATCGCCAGCGGTTCGGCGCGGTCGCCGAGCCCACCGCCGGCCGCACCCACGCGCTCGATCACCGTCTCCACCTGAGATTCGCACCCGGACGGAGGGCCGCGGGCGCGGTGCGATCACGGCCGGGAGCCCGCACGATCCCGCGGATGCCTTCGGGCGAAAGGTTGCAGCCCGCGGGCGGCCTCCCTACATCACGCGCGGCTTTCAGGGCTCCGCCCGCGACGCGTCGCCGGCGGCGGGGCGAGCCGCCCGCCAGGCACGAGGACGTCGCGACACGTCGCTCGCGAGAGGATCGTCATGAGCAAGATCATCGGCATCGACCTCGGCACGACCAACAGTTGCGTCGCGGTGATGGAGGGCAAGAACGTCCGCGTCATCGAGAACGAGGAGGGGATGCGCACGACGCCGTCGATGGTGGCCTACACCGACGACGGCGAGGTCCTGGTCGGCATGCCGGCCAAGCGCCAGGCGGTGACCAACCCCGAGAACACGCTCTTCGCGGTCAAGCGGCTGATCGGCCGGCGCTTCGACGATCCGATCGTCCGCAAGGACATGGACATGGTGCCCTACAAGATCGTGCGCGCCGACAACGGCGACGCCTGGGTCCAGGTCCGGGACAAGAAGCTCGCCCCGGCGCAAGTGAGCGCCGAGGTCCTCAAGAAGATGAAGCAGACGGCCGAGCGCTATCTCGGCCAGCCGGTGACCAAGGCGGTCATCACCGTCCCGGCCTACTTCAACGACAGTCAGCGCCAGGCGACCAAGGACGCCGGCCGGATCGCCGGGCTCGAGGTGCTGCGCATCATCAACGAGCCGACGGCGGCCGCCCTGGCTTACGGCTTCGACAAGAAGAAGAGCGGGACGATCGCCGTCTACGACCTCGGTGGCGGCACGTTCGACATCTCGATCCTCGAGATCGGTGACGGCGTGTTCGAGGTCAAGTCGACCAACGGCGACACGTTCCTCGGTGGCGAGGACTTCGACAAGCGCCTCATCGACTACATGGCGGACGAGTTCAAGAAGGAGCACGGGATCGACCTGCGCAACGACCGGCTCGCACTGCAGCGCCTCAAGGAGGCCGCCGAGAAGGCCAAGATCGAGCTCAGCTCGACCATGCAGACCGAGGTCAACCTGCCGTTCATCACGGCGGACGCGACCGGTCCCAAGCATCTGATGATGAAGATCACCCGCGCCAAGTTCGAAGCGCTGGTCGACGACCTCATCCAGAAGACGATCGAGCCCTGCCGCCAGGCCTTGAAGGACGCGGGGCTCAGGGCCGCCGACATCGACGAGGTGATCCTGGTCGGCGGCATGACCCGGATGCCCAAGGTCATCGAAACGGTCAAGCAGTTCTTCGGCAAACAGCCTCACCAGGGCGTCAATCCCGACGAGGTCGTCGCAGTCGGCGCGGCCATTCAGGCGGCGGTACTTTCCGGCGAGGTCAAGGACGTCCTTCTGCTGGACGTGACGCCGCTCTCGCTCGGCATCGAGACCCTGGGCGGAGTGTTCACGCGGATCATCGAGCGCAACACGACGATCCCGACCAAGAAGAGCCAGATCTTCTCGACCGCCGAGGACAATCAATCGGCCGTGACCATCCGCGTGTTCCAGGGCGAACGCGAGATGGCGGCCCAGAACAAGTTTCTGGGCCAGTTCGACCTCGTGGGCATCCCGCCGGCGCCGCGGGGCGTGCCGCAGATCGAGGTGACCTTCGACATCGACGCCAACGGTATCGTCAACGTCTCGGCCAAGGACAAGGCCACGGGCAAGGAGCAGGCGATCCGGATCCAGGCTTCCGGTGGCCTCACCGAGGCCGAGATCGAGCGGATGGTCAAAGAAGCGCAGGAGCACGCCGAAGAGGACCGGCAGCGGCGGCAGCTCGTCGAGGCCCGCAACCACGCCGACAGCCTGATCTACTCGACCGAGAAGAGCCTCAAGGAGCACGGCTCCAAAGTATCCGCGGCCGATCGGGAAGCGATCGAGCGGGCGATCGCCGAGCTCAAAGAGGTCCTGGACAAGGACGACGCGGCGCTGATCAAGAGCCGGACCGACGCGCTCGCGCAGGCAGCGATGAAGCTCGGCGAGGCGATGTACCGGGCGCAGCAGGCCGAGGGGGCGGCCGGGGCCGGTACCTCGTCCGGCCGCGATTCGGGCGTGGTCGACGCCGAGTTCGAGGAAGTCGACGACGACAAGAAGCGCTCGGCGTGACCCGGCGCGAGGAAGGGGCCGCCGGTCCTACCGGCGGCCCCGAGCGGGCGGCGATCCGACGATAGGCGGACCGGGCGATGGCGCGGCGCGACTTCTACGAGGTGCTCGGCGTTCCCCGCGGCGCCAGCGAGGCCGAGATCAAGCGCGCCTATCGCCAACTCGCCATGAAGTACCACCCGGACCGCAATCCGGGTGACGCTTCGGCCGAGGCCAAGTTCAAGGAGATCAACGAGGCCTACGAGATCCTCAAGGACCCGCAGAAAAGAGCCGCCTACGACCAGTTCGGGCACCGGGCGTTCGAAGGCGGAGCCGGTCCCGGTCCGGGTGCCGGTTTCGACTTCGCCTCCTTCGCCGACGTCTTCGACGATCTGTTCGGCGATCTGATGGGAGGTAGCGGGCGGCGGCGCGGCGCCGCCACGCGTGGGGCCGATCTCCGTTACAATCTCACGCTGACCCTCGAGGAGGCCTTCACCGGCAAGAGAGCGCAGATTCGCATACCGAGCGCAGTGCCCTGCGAAGCCTGCCGCGGCACCGGCAGCGAGGGAGCCGCCGAGCCGCAGCCCTGCCCGACCTGTCGCGGGATGGGCCGGGTCCGCGCCCAGCAGGGCTTCTTCACGATCGAGCGGACCTGCCCGACCTGCCAGGGGAGCGGCCGCACCATCGCCAATCCCTGCCGGGTCTGCGGCGGCGCCGGCCGGGTCCAGCGCGAGCGTACGCTCGCCGTCACCATCCCCAACGGTGTCGAGGACGGCACCCGGATCCGGCTCGCGGGCGAGGGCGAGGCGGGCTTGCGCGGTGGAGCGCCGGGCGATCTCTACATCTTCGTGTCGGTCGCACCGCACCGTATGTTCCGACGCGACGGCACGACGCTCTTCTGTCGGGTGCCGATTCCGATGGTCACGGCCGCACTCGGCGGCCGGGTGGAGGTACCGGGCATCGACGGCGAGCGGATCGAGGTGACGGTCCCGGCCGGCACCCAGACCGGTCGCCAGGTTCGCCTGCGTGGCAAGGGCATGACCGAGCTGCAGGGCCGAGCGCGCGGCGATCTCATCGTCGAGCTCGTGGTCGAGACCCCGGTCAACCTGACGAAGCGGCAGATCGAGCTCCTGCGCGAGTTCGAGAAGGCCGGCGAGAAGGCCAAGGGCCAGCACCCGGAGAGCGAAGGCTTCTTCGCCAAGGTCAAGGAATTCTGGGACGATCTGCGGGATTGAGGAGCGGTCGGCCTCGGCTTCGGGCGGGCCGCCCGGCCGCCGGCTCCGCGGCCGGCTCGGAAACGCGGTCGGTCCGATGCCGCTCTCGCCGGTGGGCCCGCGGTCGAGATCCGCGCGCCCCTCGAAGCAAACGACGTTCTCCCGGCCCCTGTTCCCGCTGCCGAGATCCGGCCGGCCCCGGTCCGGGGAACCACGACCACCCCGTCGAGGCTCCTGCCGAAGCCCGAAGACGGCAGCGATCTCTTCGACAGCTGTTCCGTCGAGGCGGCGGCGCGGAGAAGGCGTGCCCCCTCGCCCGGATCCCCTGCAGGGCGCGGGCGGGCGAGACGCGACCTCAGGTCTTCGTCGCGCCCGCGGTCAGACCCGTCACCATGTACTTGCGCACCGCATAGTAGAGCGCCGCCGGTGGCAGCGCGTAGATGATCGCCGTCGCCATGAGGAGCGGCCAGGGGCTGTCGTCCGTCACGAGGAAATAGCCCATGGTCAAGGGGATCGTGTGCTGCGTCTCGGTCGACAAGAGCAGGAAGGCGTAGAGATATTCGTTCCAGGCCAACAGCAGCGCATAGGTACCGATCGCGATCAGCGCCGGGCGCAAGAGCGGGATGTAGACCATCACGAGGATCTGGACTGGAGTGGCACCGTCCACCTTGGCGGCTTCGTCGAGCTCGAAGGGGACGTTCTCGCTGTACTGGCGCAGCACCCAGATGGCATAGGGAATCGCGAAGGTCGACATGGCGAGGACGAGCGCGGTGCGGGTATTGAGGAGCCCGTACTGGCTCATCACGCGATAAAAGGGGATGGCGAGGAAGGCCATCGGGATCAGGTAAGTCAACAGCGCCATGTTCGAAACGATGTGGCCGCCCGGCATCTTGAGCCGGCCGATCGCGAAAGACGCGAGCGTGGCCACGACGAGCACGACGACCATGGTGGCGAGCGCCACGACCACGCTGTTGGCCAGCTGCAGCCAGAAGCGCTGCAGGAAGAAATGGTCCTGGGCGAAGACGGTCCGGAAGTTCTCGAGCGTGGGATTGTCGGGCCAGAAGCGGCCGCCGAAGGCCTCGTTGATCGGCGTCAACGAGAGCATCACCATGTGGTAGATCGGCAAGAGCGTCCAGATCAGGATCACGAGGCCGAGCAGGATCTCGCCGGCGCCACCGGCGAGTCGACGGAACGCGTAGAAGCCGCTGCTGCGGATGACCGGAGCGTGCGGCAGACTCGAGGCGGCCATCACTGTACCCTCCCCCCGAGGCGGCGGACCAGCATGACGACGAGCGGCACGAGGAAGGGCAGTGCCGTCATGACACAGGCCACACCGACGTCGATCTGGGTCAGGTTGAAGGCGTAGCGGATGCCGAGGGTGGCGAGCACATGGGTCTTTTCGGCGGGGCCGCCGCCCGTCAAGAGATAGACGCTGTTGAAGTCACCGAGCGACCAGATCGTCGAGAGCAGGGTCGAGGTGATGTAGAGGTTCTTGAGCTGCGGCCAGGTCACGTAGGCGAACTTCTGGAGCGGCCGGGCACCGTCGATCGTGGCCGCCTCGTAGAGATCGGTCGGGATCGCCATGCGGCCCGCCAGGAGGATGAGCGTCCAGAACGGCAGATATTTCCAGACGTGGACGAAGATCACCGAGCCGAAGGCCAGATGCGGCTCGATCAGCCACCAAGGCCCCTCGATGCCGAACAGCTCCCACAGGAGGCCGTTGAGCATGCCCCATTCGGAATTGAGCATCCAACGAAAGGAGAAGATCGTGGGGATCGAGGGCACCGCCCAGGGGAGGATGAAGATCACCGAAAGCCAGCGGATCCAGGGCCTGGCCTGGGCGAGGAAGCCCGAGAGAAGAAGTGCCAGGAACAACTTGATGTTGATGCCGAGGGCCAGGAACACGGCGGTGTTCCAGGCCGATTCGAAGTAGATCGGGTCGGCGAAGAGCGTGCGGAAGGCGGCGGGGCTCGCCCCGAGCCAGAGCCCGTAGGCGACCGGCCAGACGACGAAGGCCAGGAACACCACGAGATAGGGGATCACGAGGACGATCCCCCAGGTCACCTCGGGGCCCCAGTGGAAGGGGCGCGCGGGCGGCGTCGCCACCGCCGCCACCCCCTCGACCCGCGCCGCCGTCACCGCCATTCGGTTTCCCTCCCGTTTCGTGCGAGCGGGGCGACCGCCGGGGCCGCCCCTCGGGCTCGTGCCGGCCTCAGCCGGCGAGTTCCTTCATCCGCGCGATCAGCTCGTCGACCGCCTTCTCGGGGGTCCAGTTGTCGAGCACGACGCGGGTCACCGCTTTGCCGTAGGCGTTCTCGGCGTTGACCGCGATCAGCCGGTGATTGAAAACGTGCGGGAACGGCACCTGCGGCCGCTGGGTGAACTGGCGCACCTCGACGACCTTGTGCGGGTCGCTCTGGTCCTTCCAGTAGGGCGTTTCGATCAGACGCTTGTCGACCGGGAACCAGCGGGCGAGGGAGCCCTCGAGGTACGGCCCGAGATTGGCCGGCTCGAGGAAGAACTTCATGAACTCCTTGGCCAACGCCTTGTTCTTCGCGTTCTTGAAGATCAAGGCGGTCTTGATCGAGGTGGTGTACTCGATCGGCCGGCCGTCCGGCTTGTCCGGCCACTCGATGGTGACCATCTTCTCGCGATAGACGCTCTTGTCGGGATTGTTGAACTGCGAGGCCGGGATCGAGAGCGACGGGTTCGGCACCATGATGGTGATGCGGTTGAGGAAGTTGACGTTGTTGTCGGCGTCGCTCCAGTTCACCGCGCCGGGCGGCACGCAGCGGTCCTTGAAGGGCTGGGTGTAGCTCGCGAGTGCCTTGATCATGCCCTCGCGGACCTTGGGATCGTCGACGGTCAGCTTGCCGGTCTTCTCGTCGACGATCTTGGTGTCGAAGGCGTTCAGGAACATCATGTAGGCGAAGATGGTGTCGGAAGCCGAGGAGCTCATCGGCTGGCCGACACCGAAGACGTTGCGGTTACCGGTCGCCTTGCGGACCGCCGGCTGGGCCGTCTTGCACCACCAGCTCCAATATTCGTTCCAGGTCTTCGGAATCTGATCCATTTTGAGACCGGCCTGCTCGACCATGTCCTTCCAGACATGGACGTGCTCGATCTGCTGGGCGACCGGCATCGCGTAGATGCCCGTCTGGCCGGTCCGACCGTTGCGCAAGGTGACACCCTGCAGCGCGCTCGGCAGGAGGTAGGGACGGATCGTCTCCACCACGTCGGAAACGTCTTCGAGGACGTCTTCGTAGGCCCAACGCGCGGTGTGCTGGAGGTCGAACAAGAAGGCGTAAGAGAGATCCGGCGGCTCGTTGGCGGTGAGTGCGGCGAGCACCTTCCGCGGCACGTCCTCGTTCGTGTACATCACGTATTCGACGGACTTGCCGGTCTTCGCCTGGAAGTCCTTCACGATCTTGTCGAACTGCTGGTCCTCTTCGGGATAGTAGGACTTGTTCCACCAGATCGTGAGATCGGCCGCGACCGCTGCACCGGCCACGGTCACGAGACAGCTCGCGGCGAGCAGGCCGCCGATCCAGGACTTCATGAACGGGTGCTCCCTGATTGATCCTACGCGCGAGGCCGACCGGTGGCCGACCTCTTGTGGAAACATTAGGCGCGCCCGGCGCACGGCGTCAAACAGGCCGGCCGTCATCGAACGTCTCGGCCCCGAGAGGCAGGTCGGCAGCCCGGGCATCTCTCGGCCACGGTCCCGCCCGCTTGCCTCGCCCCGACACCCGTGCCATGCCGGCCGCAGCGGGCAGAAGGGACAGGGAGGGAGCGCGTCCGGTGCCCGCCCGCACGATCGTGCGGGGCGCGCGCTCGAGCGAGGGGAAACCGGACCATGGCGTCGGTCGACGTCCGCAAGGTGGACAAGTTCTTCGGCTCGGTGCAGGTGCTGCACGGGGTCGAGGTCGACATCAAGGACGGCGAGTTCGTGGTGCTCGTCGGTCCCTCGGGGTGCGGGAAGTCCACGCTGCTGCGGATGATCGCCGGGCTCGAGGAGATCAGCCGCGGCGAGATCGCGATCGGCGGTCGGGTGGTCAACAACGTGCCACCCAAGGACCGCGACATCGCCATGGTCTTCCAGAACTACGCGCTGTACCCGCACATGACGGTCAAGGAGAACATGGCCTTCTCCTTGAAGCTGCGGAAGGCCCCCAAGGACGAGATCGAGCGGCGGGTGGCGCGCGCGGCCGAGATCCTGGGCCTCACCCAGCTGCTCGACCGCTATCCGCGGCAGCTCTCGGGCGGCCAGCGCCAGCGCGTGGCGATGGGCCGGGCTATCGTCCGCGACCCGCAGGTGTTCCTGTTCGACGAGCCGCTCTCCAACCTCGACGCCAAGCTCCGCGTGCAGATGCGGACCGAGATCAAGGAGCTGCACCAGCGGCTCAAGACCACCTCGGTCTACGTCACCCACGACCAGATCGAGGCCATGACGATGGCCGATCGGATCGTGGTCATGCAGCTCGGCGTGGTCGAGCAGATCGGCGCGCCGCTCGAGCTCTACGACCGGCCGGCCAACCTGTTCGTGGCCGGGTTCATCGGCTCGCCCTCGATGAACTTCATCGATGCTACCGTCCAGCGCGACGGTGCGGGTCCGGTCGCGATCACCAAGAACGGCACGCGCCTGCCGTTGCCGGCCGATACGGCCGCCCGCGAGGGCCAGGCGGTGGTCTACGGGGTGCGGCCCGAGCACATCGAGCTCCGGCGCGACGGCGGCGGGATCGACGGTCGGGTCGTGGTCGTCGAGCCGACCGGCGCGGAGATCCTGGCGATCACGAATTGGGCCGGCAGCGAGGTGCAGGTGCTGTTCCGTGAGCGCTATCCCTTGCGGCCGGACGACGTCTTGAACCTCGCGCCCAAGCTCGAGCACGTCCATCTCTTCGACAAACAGACCGGCAAGCGGATCTGAGCTCCCTCGGTCTCACTCGCCGTCGAGCGGCGCCCCGCTGCAGCAGGTGTCGAGCACCGCGCCGCAGCGGGCGCAACGGCCCTCGCCGTGGATCCAGGTGAGCGGCCCGCGGAAGCCGCAGACCGGGCAGATCGGTTCGGGTCCGACGGTCGGATCGGCGATCGGGCAGGCGGGTGGTTCGGACGGCGGTCGCACCGCCGGCGCGGACTTTCGGGCGCTGCCGCTGCCCGAGCGACGTTTGGTCACTGCGCCATCGCTCCGCCGTGCGGCTCGACCGCGGGCGGGGCGGCGGCCCCGCGGCGGCCGAGCAGGGCGAAAACGGCCGTAGCCTCGCGCGAGCCGCGCGTGACGATCGGGGGAAGCTCGAGCCAAGCGAGCTCGGGGGCGCCCGCAGCGGTCGTCGCACCGACCAGGATCGGGTGGCCGAGTTCCTTGGTCAGCGCTTCGAGCCGGGCGGCGACGTTCACCGGTCGGCCGAGCGCGGAATAGGCGAAGCGCCGCTCGCTGCCCATGTTGCCGATGTGGCAGGGGCCGGTGTTGATCCCCACACCCACCCGCACCGTCGGCCAGGCCTCCCCGCCCGCCGCTTCCTCCGCGCGCAGGGCGGCGTCGAGGCGGGCGATCGCCTCGCCGACCTCGAGGGCGGCGAGGCAGGCGTTGCGGCGATGGTCGGGGTCGTGCAGCGGCGCGTTCCAGAACGCCATGACGGCATCGCCGATGAATTTGTCGATGGTACCGCCGTGCCGCTGGATCGCTTCGGCGACGGCGGTGAGGACGCGGTTGACGAGAGCCGTCAGTCGCTCGGGCGGCAGCAGTTCGCTGATGGCGGTGAAGTCGCGGATGTCGACGAACATCACGGTCGCCTCGCGCAGCTCGCCGCCGAGCCGAAGAGCCGAAGGGTCGGCCACGAGCCGGTCGACCATGGGGCCCGAGAGGTAGCGGCCGAAGGCGTCGCGCACGGCCTTCCGGCCGGCCTCCTCGCGCACATAGTTGGTGAAGACGAGGAAGGCGTAGACCAGGAGGCCGGCGAGTGCCGGGAAGGCTGCGTCCAACAGGATCCGCCGCTCGACGAACAGCCAGAAGGCGCCGCCGAAGAGCAGGAGCGCCACGGTCCCGCCCAGGGCCATCGTCGCGAAGGCGCCGAGCCGCGGCACGAGGACGAGGACCAGCGAGCAGGTCACGAGCGCGAGCCCGAGCTCGAGGCCGAGCGCGGCGCTCGGCCGGGTCACGTCCGCGCCGGCCAGGATCGATTCGAGGAGCTGGGCGTGGACCTCGCTGCCGGGCATCGCGGCGCTGGTCGGGGTCGCCTTGATGTCGAACAGCCCGGCGGCCGAGCTGCCGACCAGCACGAGACGGCCGCGCAGCCGTGCGCCCAGCGCCGGGTCCGCCAGGAGATCGGCCGCGGCCAGCCGGCGGCGCGGGTCGGGTGGGGCGAAGTGGATCGCCTTCATGGCGTTGCGGTCGGTGGCGATGCGCCGCCGCCCGACCGTCACCGAGGCGATGCCGGCGGCATCCACGCGAACGAGTAGGGTGGCCTCGCCGGCCGCCACGCGGAGCATCTCGAGGGCCAGAGCCGGGACCACCCGCTCGCCCACGCGGACCAGCAAGGGCACCCGGCGAACCACGTTGTCGACCTCGGCCGGCAGGCCGATGCTGCCGCGTCCGGCCGCCGCCGCCTCGAGCTCGGGGAGGTTGGCGAGCGCGTCCGGAAAGCTCGGCAGGAACGGGGCGGCGCTTCCGCCGAGTTCGGCGATCGAGGTGCCGGGTAGCTCCGTGGGACGCTCGCCCGGCAGGGGCACGAGCAGCGGCACGCGGGCCAGGACTACCGGCCGATCGCGCATCGCCGCGGCGAACTCGGTATCGGTCGAGGGCAGGCCACGCAGCCGTTCGCCAACCTCCGGCGCATGGGCAGCGAGGCGCTCCGCGATCGCCGCCCAGGAGAGCCGGTCGGGCTCGGCGAACAGCATGTCGAAGGCGACCACGGCCGGGCCGCCCTCGAGGATCCGTTGCAAAAGGCGCGCCACGAGATCGCGCGGCCAGGGCCACTGGCCGTGCCGCTGCAGGGCGGCATCGTCGATGTCGACGACGATTGTGGGAAAATCCAGCTCGCGGCGCGGCGCGGCACGCTGGAAGGCGTCGAGGATCTGCTGACGGAGCACGACCAGGGGAAGCGGATCGACGACGCGGACCACGAGCAGCGCGGCCACGAGCAACAACGCCGCCAGCTCGACCACCCGGCGAGCCGGCGCTCCGGCCATCCGCCCGGATCGAACATGTACCATGGGGCGCCCGACCTCGAGTTTCCGTCGGCTGCGTCCGAGCCGCCCCGGCAAGAACAGACAAGCACGATCGCGCCGTGTTAACCAGAGTGATCGGCGGGAGGCGGGCCATGGGCGAACAGGGGACGGGAACGGCTTCCGGTGGCGCGCCGGCACAGGCTCCGATCGTTCTCGCACAGGCGGCTCTCGTCGCACCCGCTCCGGATCCGCCGACGCGGCCGATCGGCCGGGTCGAGGCGGTGGAAGGCGCGGTGCGCTCGGCGGCGACCGGCGCGGGGGCGCTGCGCCCGGGATCGCCCGTGCATCAGGGCGAGGTGATCGAAACCGGCCCGGACGGGCGGCTCCTGATCCGCTTCGAGGACGGCACCACGCTCTCGACCGGCCCGCGGGCGAAGCTGGTTCTCGACGAGCTCGTCTACGATCCGGCCGGCGGCAAGGCCTCGTTCGTCCTCTCGGTGCTCAAGGGCACGTTCCTCTACGTCACCGGGTTGATCGCCGGCACCAGCCCCGAAGGGGTCGAGGTCCGGACACCCGCGGGAACGATCGGCATCCGCGGGACGGCGTTCGGCTGCGTGGTCGAGGCGAGCACAGTCTGCGTCCTGCTCGAGGACCCCGACGGCAAGGTCGGCAAGATCGAGTTCCGCAACGCCGCCGGCCGGCGCGTCGTCGACCAGGTCTACGAGAGCCTCGGCGCCCGCGACGCGCTCACCCCGCCCTCCTATGCCCGGCTCGGCGCCGGCGAGGCGCGCGATCTCCTGCTGCCCGGGCTCGAGCGTAGCGCGCCGATCGAGCCCGCGGCCGGCCCGGGGCTCGACGGACGGACCGGTGGCGGGGCCGACTTCGCCGGGCTCGACGCGTTCGCGGGCGGCGTGTTCCAGGTCCTCGGCGTGCTCGGACCGCAGAATGCGACGACGGTGACGTCGACCGTCGATGCCGGCACACCCTACTCCGCCCCGCCGCCCGAACTACCCCGCATCACGCTCGCCGCCGCGCGCGAGGCCACCCTGCAGCAACCGGAACTCGTGCCGGCGGCGCGCGATTTCGGCACGACCCTGGTCCTGCCGCCGCTCGTCGACGGTGCCGATCTCTTCGCCGGACCGGCCTTCGCGAGCCTCGGCCTCGCGCTGTTCGGAGATCCCGGCGCGCTGACCGTCGAGCAGCGTCTACCCTATCTCGACCTCACCGTGATCGATGCCGGCGCCGCCTTCCGCAGTATGCTCGGCGCCTACGTGATCGGCGTCGACGGCTCGATCCTGTCGCCCACGGTGGTGGCGGCCGATACCGGCGCAGTGCCCACCGGGACGAGCGTTCGGCTCGATCCGACCGGCCTGGGACTGCGGCCGGGCGAGACGCTCGGCCTCTTCCTCTTGGCGGACGGTGCTCGTCTGAACCCGGCACTCGGCGCGGCGGTCGCTCCGGTCCTGGCCTTTCGCGAGACCGTCCCGGGCGGGCTCGTGCCCGGTGAGGCGGATGTCGCCGATGTCGGGCTCGAGCTCGTTCTGGTCGACGGCAAGCGCAGCGTTCCGCTCGTGGGCGAGCTCTGGCACACCGCGGCGCACGTGGCGGGGCTGCCACTCGGCGACGGCACGGTCGGCACGCGCGGCCTCAATCGCGACGATCCGGGCCCGGACCTACCCCGGGCGGCCGACGGTGGGCCGATCACCCAGCACCATCTCCTCGGCCTGGCCGGCCCCGACCGGCTGCGCATCGCCTTCGAGGACAGCCCGCTCGGCGAGGGGGACCGGGACTTCCAGGACCTCGTCCTCGAGCTCGCGCTGCCGCCGGCCGTGGCGGTGGCGGCGAGCCAGGGAGCGTTCCGCTTCGGCCTGGCCTTTGCCAGCCCGACCGGCACGCTCGACGGGCTCGAGGTCGCGCTCGAGGCCGGTGGCACCGGGGCGCGGCTCGTGCTGGGCCCGGGCCTGGCGCTGGCGGCCGACGGCACCGTTCTGATCGCGGGGGCGGCAAGCGGTGTGCAGCTCGTGGCTGACGAGGGCCGGGTGCTGCGCTTTTCGGCCGATGTCCCGGTGGCGGCCGGCACCTTCGCCGCGATCGCCGACGGCCTCGCGCTGAGCGGCGACGGCGGACCTTTGGCCGCAGGGACCCACGTCATCCGGCTCGAGGCGTTCGAGGCCGGCGCGGAGGTGGCGCAGTTGCCGCTGCGGTTCGTGGTGCCCGAGGCACCGCTCGTGGGATCGCCCGAGAGCGACGACCGGATCACCGCGAGCAGAGGGAACGATGCGCTGTTCGGGCTCGGCGGCGACGATCGGCTCGAAGGCGGCCGGGGCGACGACGTGCTGATCGGAGGCCCGGGCAGCGACGTCCTGGTCGGGGGCCGCGGCGCCGACCTGGTGCGGCTCGGCGTGGTGACGCCGCTGGATGCGGTCGTGCAGCCGGACGGGCCCGACCTCTTCGCCGACTTCCGGGTGGGCGACGGCGATCTGATCGACCTCGCCCCGCTCCTCGAGGGGATCGGTTTCGCTCCGGCCCGCGCCGACGGCTTCGTGCGCTTCGTGCGCGACGGGTCGGCAGAGGCGGTGGAGATCCAGATCGACCCCACGGGCCTCGGCGGAGCGGGCGGCTGGCACACCGCGCTGATCGTCGCCGGGACCATCGATACCGGGCTCGTCGCCGGGCGCACGCTGCTCGAGGTCTGAAGCCGGCGCCCGGCCGGCTCACTCGACCGTGACGCTCTTCGCGAGATTGCGCGGCTGGTCGACGTCGGTCCCCTTGGCGACGGCCGTATGGTAGGCGAGGAGCTGGACGGGCACGGCGTAGAGCAGCGGTGCGACGAACGGGTCGACCGCCGGCATCTCGATCGTCCGCCAGGCGAAATCGCCGAGCCGGTCGATCCCGGCACGGTCGGAAAGGAGCACGACCCGGCCGCCCCGAGCACGTACCTCCTGCAGGTTCGAGGCGGTCTTGTCGAAGAGCTCGTCGGACGGGCAGACGACGATCACCGGCACGTCTTCGGCCACGAGCGCGATGGGCCCGTGCTTGAGCTCGCCCGCGGCGTAGCCCTCGGCATGGATGTAGCTGATCTCCTTGAGCTTGAGGGCCCCCTCGAGAGCGATCGGGTACATCGGGCCGCGGCCGATGTAGAGGACGTCGCGGGCGCCGGCGATCTCCTCGGCGATGGCTTCGATGGCCCTGCCCTGCTCCAGCACCTGGAGCATGCGCGACGGCACCTCGTCCAGAGCCTGGGCGAGGCCGGCTTCCCGCTCGGCCGGCAGGAGCCCGCGGGCCCGCGCCGTGCCGATCGCGAGACAGGCGAGGGTCGCGAGCTGCGTGGTGAAGGCTTTGGTCGAGGCGACGCCGATCTCGGGACCGGCGAGCGTGCGCAGCGTCGCGTGGCATTCGCGGGCGAGCGTGCTCTCGGGCACGTTGACCACCGCGAGCGTCGGGTGGCCCGCCGCCTTGACGTGGCGCATGGCGGCGAGCGTGTCGGCGGTCTCACCCGATTGCGAGACGAAGAGGCCCGCCTCGCCGGGGACGAGCGGCCAGTCGCGATAGCGGAACTCGGAGGCGATGTCCCAGTCGACCGGCAGGCGGGCGAGCTTCTCGAACCAATACTTGCCGACGAGGCCGGCATAGGCCGCGGTGCCGCAGGCGCAGATCAACAGGCGCGGCACGGTGGCCGGATCGAAGGGCAGCTCGGGCAGGCGGATCCGATGGGTGGCCGGGTCCGCGAAGGAGCGCAGCGTGTCGCCGATCACCGCCGGCTGTTCGACGATCTCCTTCTCCATGAAGTGGCGGTGATTGCCCTTGCCGATGAGCGCACCGGAAAGTGCGGTCTGCAGGATCGGTCGCTCGACCGGCCGGTCGTCGGGCCCGAAGATCCGGGCGCCGGCGCTGCCGATCACCGCGACGTCGCCGTCCTCGAGGTACTGGATCCGGCGGGTGAGGGGAGCGAGGGCGAGGGCGTCGGAGCCGATGTACATCTCGCCGTCGCCGTAGCCGATGGCGAGCGGCGCACCTCTGCGGGCGGCGACGATCAGGTCCTCGCGGCCACGGAAGAGGAGGGCGAGCGCGAAGGCGCCGGTGAGCCTGCGGATAGCGGCGCGCGCCGCCTCCTCGGGTGCGAGGCCACGGCGGATCAGCTCGACCACCAGGTGCGGCACCACCTCCGTGTCGGTCTGGCTGGCGAACCGGTGGCCCTTGGCGACGAGCTCGGCGCGGAGTTCGGCGAAGTTCTCGATGATGCCGTTGTGGACGATCGCGACCCCGTCGACCAGGTGCGGATGCGCATTGTCCTCGGTGGGTGCGCCGTGGGTCGCCCAGCGCGTATGGCCGATGCCGGTCGTGCCCGGAAGCGGGTCCTCGGCGAGCCGAGCGGCGAGCCGGTCGAGTTTGCCGGAAGCGCGCCGGCGCTCGATCCGACCGTCGACGAGGGTGGCGATGCCGGCGCTGTCGTAGCCGCGATATTCGAGCCGGCGCAGCGCGTCGAGGAGCAAGGGGGCGGCCGGCTGGCGGCCGATGACGCCGACGATCCCGCACATCTTCCGCTCGTTTCCCGCACCACGAACGCCCGGAAGAGCTTAGCGTGGCCGCGCGACGACCGCGAGCGATCGGACAGGCCGCGGCGGTGGGATCGTATCGGTGTGTCGCTCGATCGCCGGGATCGCAGGCCTCGAGCGGAAGGGAAGAGCGGACGGGTCCACGGACGGCCGCCGGGTCGACCGGCCGTCCGCCGCGGGTGACGAAGAGATCGCCGTGGCGAGCGAGCTCCATCGCGACGGCCAGGACCGCGGGCAAGAGCGCGCGCCGAGCGGGCTCCCAGGCGAGTGCGCGGGCGAGCTCGGAGGGCCACAGCCTCGCCCCGAGCCGGCGCGCTTCGAGCGAGGCGAAGATCGTTCGGGCGATCGTCTCCGGATCGCCTAGAGACGCGCCGTTGCCCGGGGGCGACGGGCTGCTATGTTGGCGGCGAGAAAGAGTGCGTCGGATCTGCGGGAGCCATGGACGGGACGCGGGCGATCGGTGGGACCTTGCTCGTCCTGGTATTGGGGGCCCTCTGGGTCAAGGCGAACGTGGCCGGGGTCTTGGCCCCCCTGGCCCGCTGGTTGCCGTTTTGAACGCGCCGCGGCCGAACTCGCGGCGGATCGGCGGGGCGAGCGCTCCGGCCACCGGAGCCGGGCCGTTCGTCTCCGGAGCGCGGCGGGCCCGGATCCCGAAGGTCTTCGCGGCCCTGTTCCTCTGGCCGCTGCTGATCCGGCTGTTGGGCTTCGACGGTCTGCCGGCGCTCGCGATCGCGGTTGGAATCGGGCTCTTCTGGCTCGCTTCGACCCTCATCGAGCGCGGGTTCGCAGCCGAAGCGGAACGCGCGGGGCGCCGGCTCGCGCAGGCCCCGAGGCTGCCGGCCAAGCTCGTGGGTTCCATCGCCGCGGCGGCCGCGGCCGCGACCATCGGTCTGTTCGCCACCCCCGGCGGGCCGCTCCTCGCGGCTGTCTATGCCGGCCTCACGTTCCTCGGGTGCAGGCTCGCCTACGGCAGCGATCCGACGACCGACCGCGACGCGGTGGCCGAGGCCGCCGGCCGGGCGGGCATGAAGCCGGCCGAGGTGTTGGCCACACTCGAGGAAGCGAACGCCAAGATCCGCGGAATCGAGGAGGCCGCGGCTCGCCTGCACTCGCGCGAGCTGGCCGAGCGGGTCGGCCGGATCGCGAGCGCGGCGCGCAGGGTGCTGGCGCAGATCGAGAAGGACCCGCGGGACATCGCCCGGGCCCGGCGCTTCCTCGCGACTTATCTCGACGGCACGCGCGACGTGATCACCAAGTTCGGCGAGCAGCAGCACGAGGTGACCGACACCCCGCTCGCCGACAATTTCCGCCGGGTCCTCGGGACGATCGAGCAGGTCTTCGAGGAGCAGGTGGAAGTCCTCAAGCGCGACGACCGCCTGGATCTCGAGGTCCAACTCGAGGTGCTGGAGACCCAGCTCCGGCGCGAAGGTGTGCATTGAGGGGAGCCGGACGGTCCGAGAAGCGCGGCCGCACCGAACGAGGACGGGTCGAGGAGAGGGAGAGACGCGATGAGCAGCACCGAGCCGCAGAGCCCGCCCCCGGCCCCGCAGGCCGCGGCCGCACCGTCCCCCGCCGCCGGCAGCGCGTCTGCCGGGGAGACGCCGACCGAGCGGCTCGACACCGCGATCGCCGCGCTCGGAGCCGAAGTCGTTCAGGACTTGCAGATCAAGCTCGACGGGCCGGTCGAGCAACAGATTCGCCAGGTACTCGCCGAGCTCGACATGGGCAACACGAGCTCGGTGATCTTCTTCGGTGCGAAGGCGCAGCAGCAGCTCGCGACCATCTCCGAGCAGATGCTCGAGAAGGTCAAGGTGAAGGACGTCGGGCCGGCAGGCGATCTGCTCGCGAGCATGGTCCAGAAACTCAAGGAGTTCGACGTACCGGACGTCCAGCCGGGGGAGAAACCGGGCCTCCTCGCCCGGCTGTTCGGACTGAAGAGCGAGATCGAGAAGTTTCTCGATCAGTACGACGACATCAAGGGCAAGATCGAAGAGATCACGACCGACCTCGAAAAGCACAAGACCAAGCTTCTCACGGACATAACCTATCTCGACAAGCTTTACGAGGCCAATCTCCAATATTTCCGCACGCTGGAGATTTACATCGCCGCAGGACGGGCCAAACTCCGGGAGCTGGACGAGCAGGTGATCCCCGCACTCGCGAAGAAGGTCGAGGAAAGCGGCGACATGGTGGAAGCGCAGAAGCTGCGCGACATCCGAAGCGCCCGGGACGACCTCGAGCGGCGGATCCACGATCTGTTGCTCACCCGTCAGGTGACGATGCAGAGCCTTCCCTCGATCCGACTCGTGCAGGAAAACGACAAGTCGTTGATCACGAAGATCAACTCGACGATCGCCAACACCGTGCCCTTGTGGAAGCAACAGCTCGCCCAGGCGGTCACGATCTACCGCTCGGGCAAGGCGGCCGAGGCGGTCAAGGCGGCATCCGACCTCACCAACGAGCTGCTGCGCGCCAATGCCGAGAACCTGCAGAAGGTCAACGTCCAGGTGCGCGAGCAGGTCGAGCGCGGGGTGTTCGACATCGAGGCGGTCAAGCAGGCCAACGCGACCCTGATCGCCACGATCGAGGACTCCTTGCGCATCGCCGACGAGGGCAAGAAGCGGCGGGCGCAGGCGGAGCAGGACCTCGTCAAGCTCGAGGAGGAGCTCAAGCACGCCCTGGCCGCCGCCTCGGCGCGCTCGCGGGCGCCGGCGGGGCCCCCGGCTTGAGGCGCCGGAGCGGGAGAGGGGGATGGTCTGGTCGAAGCTCCGGGGCGAGTTCGTCGACGTCATCGAGTGGCTCGACGATTCGCCCGACACTATGGTCTGGCGGTTCGAGCGCCACGGCAACGAAATCAAATACGGTGCCAAACTCACTGTGCGCGAAGGTCAGATGGCGGTCTTCGTCAACGAGGGCGAGATCGCCGACGTCTTCGGCCCCGGGATGTACGAGCTCTACACCCGCAACTTGCCGATCCTCTCGACGCTACAGGCCTGGCCGCACGGCTTCGAGAGCCCGTTCAAGGCGGAAGTCTATTTCTGCTCGACCCGGATCTTCACCGATCTCAAGTGGGGTACGAAGAACCCGGTGATCCTGCGCGATCCGGAGTTCGGGCCGGTGCGGCTGCGCGCCTTCGGCACCTACGCCATCCGGATCAAGGACCCGGCCGTCTTCCTGCGCCAGGTCGTGGGCACGGACGGGCACTTCACGGTCGACGAGATCTCCGATCAGCTCCGCAACCTCATCGTCACCCGTTTCGGAACCGTGCTCGCGAGCTCGGGGATCCCGGTGCTCGATCTCGCCGCCAATACCGAACAGCTCGGCAACTACGTTGCCGGCAGGCTCGCGCCGGAGTTCGCCAATTACGGCCTCGAGCTCGTGACGCTCCTGGTCGAGAACGTCTCCTTGCCGCCCGAGGTCGAGCAGGCACTCGATCGACGGACGGCGATGGGGGTCGTGGGCGATCTCTCGCGCTACGCCCAGTACCAAGCGGCCGAGGCGATGCGGATGGCGGCCCAGAGCCCGGGGCCGGCCGGCACCGGGATCGGATTGATGCTCGGTCAGGCTCTGGGAGCCCAGGTCGCGAGCCCGTGGGGCCCGCGGCCCGCCGAGCCGACCGCGGTACCCCCGCCGCCTCCCCAGCCACCCGCTCGGCAGTGGCATTTGGCCGAAGGCGGCAAGGCCACGGGTCCCTTCCCCACCGAGGAGCTGGCGCGGCGGATCGCCGCCGGCACGCTGCGGCGCGAGACGCTGGTCTGGTCGCCGGGCATGACCGGCTGGATGGCCGCGGGACAGGTGGCGGAGCTCGCCGGCCTGTTCGAGACGACGCCGCCACCGCTCCCCGGCAGCGCCTGAACCGATGCGGCTAGGCCCCTGGGGCCGGCGCGTCGAGACCGACGCCCGGGCGACGGGTGGGGTGCTGGTCAGCGCACCGCCGCCCCACACCTTCGTGTGCGAGCAGTGCGGTGCCGTGCTCGCCTTCGAACCCGGTGCCCAAGAGCTGGTCTGCCGCTATTGCGGGCACGCCAATCGGCCGCCGGAGGTGGCCGGGGCGGTGGTCGAGAACCGCCTCGACGCCGTGCTCGCCCGGCTCGCCGACGAGCCGCCACCGGCACCGATCCCGCGCAGCTGCGAGCAGTGCGGCTACGCCTTCACCCTGCCCGCCGGACGGCACGCCGGCACCTGCCCCTCCTGCGGCAGCCCCACGGTGGCCGACCCTGCCGCCGCGCGGGCGATCGCACCGGACGGCATTCTGCCCTTCGTGATCGCCGAGCCGGAGGGCCGTCGGCTGGTCCGTGACTGGCTGCGAGCCCTCTGGTTCGCGCCCTCGCGGCTCGCCGAGGAAGCGCGGACCGGCAGTCGGCTCGAAGGGCTCTACGTTCCGCACTGGACCTTCGATGCGCGGGCCGACAGCCGTTACGTCGGGCGGCGGGGCGATGTCTATTACGAGACCCGCATCGTCGAGCGGGTGGTGAACGGCCACCGGGTCCGCCAGGCGGTGCAGGTGCCTAAGATCCGTTGGACGCCGGTCGAGGGACGCGTCACCCGGAGCTTCGACGACCTCTTGGTGGTGGCAGGCGCCGAGCTTCCTCGCCACCTGGTCGAGCGACTCGAGCCCTGGGACCTGCAGGGCCTCAAGGCCTACGCTCCGCACTACCTCGCGGGCTTCGCAGCCGAGCTCTACACGGTGCCGGTGCGGGCGGCACACGAGCAGGCCAAGGCGGCGATCCGGGCCGCGGTCGAGCGCGACGTCCGGCTCGACATCGGCGGCGACCAGCAGATGATCGACCGCCTCGAAATCGATCTCACCGAAGAGACCTACAAGCTCGTGCTGCTGCCGGTCTGGGTGGCGAGCTTCAAGTTCCTCGGCAAGGATTATCGGGTCCTGGTCAACGGCCGGACCGGCGAGGTGCACGGCGAGCGGCCGTGGAGCGTTTGGAAGATCCTGGGCGCGCTCGCACTCGTGCTTTTCGTTCTGGCCGGGCTCGTGCTCCTGGGCCAGGCCGGCTCGGGCCAGTTCGCCCTCACTCCGCCCCTGCGCTGACGCCCGCTCGGCGGTTGCGTGGCAGCCCTTCGACCGCGAGGCCGAGGAGCGGAATCTCGACCCGCAGCGGGGCGGGCTCGGGCGGACGCCAATCGCGGGCGCGGTAGAGAACGAGCTCCTGGTCGGGAAGCGGCCGATAAGGAACGGCGCGGATCGGGACGCGGGCGAGCTCGACGAAGCGGTCGGAAGCGAGAACGCGTTCGAAGCGCGCCATGACCTCGAGATCGGTCCAGAAGTCGGCCTGGGCCAGGACGAGATCGACCCCTTCGCGGGAGAGGCGCTGGGCGATCTCGGCCTCGCTCAAGAGGTTCTCCTTGACCCCGAGGGTACGGCGGGCCTCGACCTCCAAGAGGAGCTTGTCGGCGCGCAGGACCCCGAGATCGTCGCGGCCGGCCGCCCGGAGCCAGAAGACGAGGGTGCCGTCGCGCTCGCCCGCGACGAGCACGGTCGAGCCCGGCCGAGCCAGAGCCGCGGCCGTCGCGGCGGCATCGCGGTAGCCGAGGATCGCGGGCGGACGCGCCAGAAGGAGGCCCTGGGCGAAGGCCACGAGGCCGACGAGGAGTGCGATCCGCCCACCCCACGGGCCGGGCAGGAGCCGCCCGAGAGCCAAGAAGCCGAGCGCCACGAGCGGGGCCAAAAGATGGAGGCCCTGGCGATCCTCTTTGAGCGCCACGAAGGAGAAGAAGAGCCAGGCGAAGCCCAGCCAGCCCAACAGGAGCGGCAACTCGCGGGAAAGGCGCGGGTCGCGCAACAGACGCCGGCCGGCGAGAAGCAGGAGGAAGGCCGCGACCAGGGCGCCGATCCCGCCCATGGCCGGGAGTTCGCGGACGTACCAGAGCCAACTCCAGGGGTTGGTCGGCTGCAGCGCGAGGTCGCCCGCACCCGCGAGGTTCACGAGGTTGTGGCGGCCGAAGACGAGTTGGTGGAGGGCCCAAGGGAGGACGAACAGGGCGAGTACCGCATGGGCCCGCCGGACGGTGCGGTCGCGCGGGGCGTCGGGGCCGAGGCGGAGCCAGGCCGCGAGCGGCAGGAGCGGCAAGGCGTAGAGGGTCGCGAACTTGGTCCAGATCCCGGCGGCGAGGCAGGTCACGCCCGCCCAGAGTGCCGCGGGCCGACCGACGCACAGCCAGGCGAGCAACGCCACGACCGCCCAGGCCGGCCAGGTGGCGGCCGGCACCTCGAGCATCACCTGCCGGCTCCAGAACGCGACCGCCGGGCTGCCGAGGAGAACGAGGGCGGCTCCGGCGCCCCCCCAGGGACCCAGGAAGGGGCGCAGGAGGACGACCATGGCGAGGCCCAGGGCCAGAGCGTGCCCCGCCACCGGTAGAAGGCTCACCGTCTCGTCGATCCCGAAGAGGAGAACGAAGGGTACGCTCAGCGCGGCGAACAGCGGGGGATAAAAGAAGACGGTGAGGGCCGGCCAGGTCAGATAGTACTCGAAGGCCCACCGGATCGGCCGATCGAGCGGCATCTCGCGCAGGAAATCGGCGAGCAGCACGCCGTTGAGGGCGTGCCGGGGCGCGTCGCTCCAGAGAAAGCCGTCCGGTGCCGGGGCGGTGAGATAGAGGGCGAGCACGGCCGCGACGACCAGGGCCGTGCTCGCGAGGTCGGCGAGCCTGCGGGTGGGCGCCGGTTCCCCCGGGCCGGGACGCCCGCTCACGAGGCGAGGGAGTAGAGGTCGGCGGGCTCGGCCACGAGGTCCCAGGCGAGCCGCGTGCATACCGCGAGGACGAGGAGCGCGAACAGCACACGCAGCTGTTCGCCGCGCAGTGCACTTCCGGCCCGCGCGCCGAGCTGGGCCCCCACCACGCCGCCGACGATCAGGAGGAGAGCCAGCACGATGTCGACGGTGTGGTTGTTGTGGGCGTGTAAGAAGGTGGTGAGCGCGGTCACGCAGGCGACCTGGAGAAGCGAGGTCCCGACCACAACCCGGGTCGGCATACCGATGAGGTAGATCATGGCCGGGATCATGACGAAGGCACCCCCGACGCCCAGGACCGCGGCGAGCACGCCCACGACGACCCCGGCGGCGAGCGGGACGAGCGCGCTGATGTAGAGCCGCGATTCGGTGAAGCGGATCTTGAGCGGCAGGCGATGGACCAGGAGGTGGCGATGAGCCCGCTGGGGCGGCCGGGGTACCGGGCGACGCTGGGCGAGGAGCGCACGGCTGCTCTCGACGAGCATCAGGGTGCCCACCGTCGCGAGCAGGAGTACGAAGCCCACTGCGATCACCGTCTCGACCTGGCCGACCGAGCTCAGCCAGCGGAACAGTAGGACGCCTCCAGCCGATCCGATGAAGCCGCCGGCCGTCAGCACGAGGCCCATCTTGATGTCGACGGTACCGCGCTTGAGGTGAGCGAGGACCCCCGAGACGGAGGAGGCCAGGACCTGGGGCGCTGCGGTGCCGACCGCGACGGTCGGGGGAATGCCGATGAAGATCAGGAGCGGCGTGATCAGGAAGCCGCCGCCCACGCCGAAGACCCCGGAGAGGAACCCGACCGAGCCGCCGAGACCCAACAACAGGAGGAGGTTGGCCGAAAGCTCGGCGACCGGGAGATAGATGTCCATCGAGCGGGCAGCCCGCACCGGCAGGATGGAGGACTGACAAGCGCCCGGAGCGAGCCTGTCAAGTCGATGCCGAAGGTCACCACCCGATCACCGGGCGAGCGTGGCCTCGGGCTCACGCCCGGGCGGCCAGCGCCACGTCGCCCTCGCGGGAGAGCCGCCGGAGTGCGTCGCGGAAGGCCGTCACCGTCTCCTCCACCTCGGCTGGTCCGTGGGTCGCCGAGGCCAGCATGGCGAGCTGACCGTTGACGTCGATGCCGGCGAGGAGAAGCGCGAGCCGCAAACGGTGGACGAGCTTCGGCGGGCGCGCCTTGAGCTCGGCGAAGGGGAGCGCGTGCGGATCGAACCTCGAGGGATCGATCGGGCGGCCCTCCGGGTTCGGGAAGACGTGAATGCCCGAGAAGGTGCCGTAGGCCGCCCAGGCGAGCCCGAGCTCCGCGAACAGCTCGTTGAGCCGCGCACGCAGGCTCGCGGCGGTGGCATTGGCCCGGGCGCAGGGCTCGCCCGTGGCGATGAGGCCGAGGGCCGCGATGCCGGCGGCGGCGGAGACGGGGTTGGCGTTGAACGTACCGGGATGGGCGATCTTCTCTTCGCCGCGCTCGCGGGTTCGCGCGAAGTCGAGGACCTCCAGGATCTCCGCGCGGCCGCCGACGGCTCCACCGGGCAGACCGCCGGCCACGATCTTGGCGAAGGTCGCGAGGTCGGGGCGGACGCCGTACACCGCCTGGGCACCGCCGGGTGCGACGCGAAAGCCCGTGACCACCTCGTCGAAGATCAGCAGGACACCGTGTCGCTCGGTGAGCTCGCGCAGCGCCTGCGGAAAGCCGTCCCGGGTCGGCACCATGCCGAAGGAGGCCCCGGTGGGCTCGAGGATCACCGCGGCGATCTCTCGGTCGGTCGCCAGCACGTCGGCCACGGCGCGGAGGTCGTTCGGATCGCAGAGCACGACGTTCTCGGCCACGGCATCGAGCACCCCGCGCGTGGCGGTCCCGTCCATGTGGCTCTGCCAGCCCGAGGTCATGTGGTCGTGCCACCCGTGGAAGTGGGTTCGGAACCGGAGGATCTTGCGCCGCCGGGTGAAGGCACGGGCGAGCCGCACCGCCATCAGGGTCGCCTCGGTGCCCGAGCTCGTGAAGCGGAGGCGCTCGCAGGCCGGCACGAGCGCGCGGATCGCCTCGGCCCAACGGATCTCGAGCGGATGGTTGGCGCCCGGATGGGTCATGGTGGCGAGCGCGCGCGAGGCCGCTTCGGTGACCACCGGGTGGCAATGGCCGAGCAGCAGTGCTCCGTGGCCGCCGAACCAGTCGACGTAGCGGTTGCCGTCGACGTCCCATTTGTGCGGTCCGAAGGCACGCTCGACGTAGATGCCATAGGGCTCGAGGAAGCGGCCGTCGTGGGTCACGCCCGAGGGGAACAACTCCCGCGCTCGCTCGGCGAGCCGAGCCGAGCCCGGCGTGCGCGCGCGATAGGCGTCTTCGAGCGTGCGGTTGTCGTGCAGCGGGCCCATGGCGCGGGTCTCCCGATCGGAACCGACGCGAGCCTAGCAGGCCGCCCACCGCCCGAAAGCGCCCGGCAGCGCATGTCGGCGACGCACAACCGGCCGATCGCGTGGCGGCCCGGCGATTTCCCGGCCCCCGAAACGGCCCTAGGATGGCCGCGTCATGGACAGCCCAACCCGAGCCGCCGGGTCCGTCCCGCCGATGCGGCGTCACGAGCGGCGATCCGGCATCGGACGCACGCCGGCCGCGCTGCGGTCGCCGCCGAGCGCTGCCGCCCCTCGAGCGCCCTTCCGCATCGTGGCGCAGGCGGTCGGGTGGCTGCTCCTGTTGCTCGCCGGGGCGATGCTCCTCCCGATGGCGGTCGACCTTGCGGACGGTCACCGCGACTGGCTGGGTTTCGCGGGTAGCTCCCTCGCTACGCTGTTCGTAGGCGTGGCGTTGCTCCTCACCACCCGCGGCCCGTTGCCGCCGATCGACGTGCGAACGGGCTTTCTGCTCACCTCGCTGACCTGGGCCGCGATCGCCTGGTTCGGCTCCTTGCCGTTCCAGCTCGGCAGCGTCCGCCTTTCCACCACGGACGCGGTTTTCGAGACGGTCTCGGGCCTCACCACGACCGGCTCGACGGTGATCGTCGGGCTCGACACGGCGCCGCGCGGAGTCCTGCTCTGGAGGTCCCTCCTCCAATTCGTGGGCGGCGCCGGGATCGTGCTCATCGGTCTCGTGATGCTGCCGTTCCTGCGGATCGGCGGCATGCAGCTGTTCCGCACCGAGAGCTCCGACAAGTCGGACAAGCTCCTGCCGTCGACCGGCGCCATCGTGGGCCGGCTGCTCGGGATCTATCTGGCGCTCAACATTCTCTGTGCGCTCGCTCTCACGACGAGCGGGCTCGATCTGTTCGACGCCGTCAATCACGCGATGGCGGCCGTCTCGACCGGCGGCTTCTCGACCCGTGACGCCTCGCTCGGCGCCTTCGCGAACCCCACCGCCGAGTGGGTCCTGATCGTCTTCATGGTGCTCGGCGGACTGCCGTTCATGCGCTACCTGGCGATCCTCCAGGGCCGCCAGGAGCTGTTCTGGCGCGACAGCCAGATCCGGGTGTTCCTCGCGACCATCCTCGTCGTGTCGCTCCCGCTCGCGCTCTGGTTGGTCGCGAGCCAGGGGCGGCCCCTGCTCGCCGCGCTGCGGGTCGCGCTCTTCAACGTGGTCTCGGTGATCACGACGACGGGCTTCGCGAGCGAGGACTATCAGCTCTGGGGACTGCCGGTACTCGGCGTCTTCCTCGCCATCACCGTGCTCGGTGCCTGCACCGGCTCCACCGCCGGGGGGATCAAGATCTTCCGGATCCAGATCCTGTGGACCGCCTCGGTACTCTACGTGCAGAGCCTGATCCTGCCGAGCCGCGTCGTCCGGCCGCACTATGCGGGCAGGCCGATCGACCAGGAGCTGATCGGTTCGGTGTTGAGCTTCGTGTTCTTCTTCATCGGGACCTGGGGGGTCTTCACCGTCCTCCTCTCCGCCCTCGGCCTCGACCTCGTGAGCGCGATCTCGGGGGCCGCCACCGCCCTTGCCAATGTCGGCCCGGGGCTCGGCGAGATCATCGGCCCGTCCGGCAACTTCAAGCCGTTGAGCGACCCGGTGAAATGGGTGCTCGTGGTGGCGATGCTGCTCGGCCGACTCGAGTTCTTCACGATCCTCGTGCTCTTCCACCCGCTCTTCTGGCGCCGCTAGGTCAGGCCGAGACGAGCCGGTCCGATCTTCCGGACGACGGGCCGGCCTCGCCCAGGATCAGCTCGACCGCACGGTCGGCGGCGTCCTCGAAGGGAGCCAGGACGAGATCGGCCCCGAGGCGGGCGAGCTCGGTTTCTTCTGCCCGGCTGCGTGCGGCGACCGCGATCCGGCCACCGAAGCCGGCGGCCCGCAGGGCCTGGAGGATGGCCTTGCGCGGATCCTCGTGGGTGAGGCCACGGGCGAGCCCGGGCACGGTCACGACCACCCAATGTGCGGTCGAGAGGGGCAGTTGCGCGAGCCGCTCCGGGTCGCTCGCGTCGCCGTAGACGACGACGAAACCCTGGTGGCGGCCGAAGCGAGCCACGGTCGGGTCGAAATCCAAGGCCAGCACCGACAGGCGGCGTGCGGCGAGCCGTCCGGCGAGTGCCGCACCGAGCCGGCCGAGGCCGAGGACGACGACGTCGACCGCGGCATGCGACGCCTCCTCCGGGCCGACCGGCTCGCGGGGCGTCTCCCGGCGCTCGAAGGGGCGCAGCAGGGGCTCGAGCAAGGCGTACAGCTCGTGCGACCAGATGATCATGTAGGTCGAAGCGGCGATCGTCACGATACCGACGAGCGTCACGAGCCCGAGTGCTCCCTCCCCGACATGGCCGAGGGTGACACCCATGGCGACGAAGACGAGGGAGAATTCGCTGATCTGGGCCACCGTGAGACCGGCCAGGAAGCCGGTCCGTTTGCGAAAGCCCATCGCCCCCATGATCGCGAGCACGATCAGCGGATTGCCGATCAAGACGAAAAGCGAAAAGCCGATCGCCGGCACCAGATCGGCCCGCATCTGGGCGAGATCGAGCCGGCTGCCGAGCGCGACGAAGAAAAACAGGAGCAGGAAGTCGCGGAGAGGAGCGAGACGCGCCGCGAGGGCGTCGCGGTAGGGCGTGGAGGCCAACGCGATGCCGGCCAGGAGACCACCCAGCTCCTTGCCGAGGCCGACCGCATCGGCGACGGCGGCACCGCCCGCGGCCAGGGCCACTGCGAACAGCAGGAGGAGTTCGGGAGTTCGCGCCAACCGTTCGGTCAGCGGGTCGGCGAGGAACCGGACGAACAGCAGGACGGAGCCGAGCAACAGGCCGCCGGCCATCACGACCAGCAGGATCGCCCGGGCCGGATCGTCCACGGCGGCGCCGACACCGATCGCCGAAAGGACGATCATGGCGAGCACGACGACGATGTCCTGGACGATCAGGAAGCCGAGCGCGACACGGCCGTGGAGCGAGTCGATCTCGCGTTTGTCGGACAAAAGCTTCACGATGATGATCGTACTCGAGAAGGTCAGCGCCACCGCGACATAGAAGGATTCGAGCACGGGCATCGCGAAGGCGAGGCCGATCAGGAAGCCGAACGCGGCGGTGAACACGACCTGCCCCAGACCGGTGGTGAGGGCCACCGCACCGAGGGAACGGACGAGACCGAGGTCGAGCTTCAGGCCGACGAGAAACAGAAGGACGGCGATGCCCAGTTCCGCCAACAGCTCCACTTGGTCCGCTGCACGAACGAGCCCGATTCCCGCGGGGCCGGCGAGAACGCCCACCAAGACGAAGCTCACGACGAGCGGCTGCCGGAGCATGCGTCCGGCGAGCCCGACGGCGGCGGCGAGCCCGAGCAGAGCCGCGATTTCGGCGAAGATCGAGCCGAGTGCCAGGCTCACGGCGACCGACCCGCGAGCGTACCGGCGACCGCGGAGGGACGGCGATCGGGCGGAACGGCCAGGACGTCGATCTCGGCTTCGCGCAGGAGCCCTTCGGCGACGCTGCCGAGGAGAAGCTTGCCGAGCCCCACGCGCCCGCGGGTGGCGACCAGAACGAGGTCGGCGCGCAGCTTCCGGGCCGCGGCGAGAAGGGTCTCGGCGACCGTGCCGTCGACCCGGACCACGAGCCGCCGGATCCGGGGGAGGCCGAGCTCGACGAGGAAGCGGGCGAGTGCGGCGCCGGCCTCGCGGCGCCGCTCGGCCACGTAACGGTCGCGGTCGGCGGCGGTCACCGGCGTGCGCAGGAGGAGGGTCGAGGCCGGCGCGTCGAAGGCGTGGACGGCGATCAGCGTCACGCCGCGGTCGAGGCCGAGCCGGCTCGCGGCCGATGCGGCCGCACGCGACCCCTCCGAGAGGTCGGTCGCGAGGAGAAGGCGTCGGTAGGGTGCGGAAGGGACCCCGTTGGCGACCAGAACCGGCCGCCGGCTGCCGCGGATCACTCGCTCGGCCGTCGTCCCGGTGAAGACACCCGCGAGGAGCTGCCGGCGTGGCGGGCCGACGAGCACGACGTCGGCGTCGACCGCTTCGGCCGCCTCCAGAACACCCGCGAAAGGATCGCCGCCCCGGACGAGCCAGCGGCAGCCGACCGCGTCGCTCCGATCGATGGTGTCGGCGAGCTCGGCGAGGAGGAGCTCGGCTTCCCGTCGCTCGGCGGCCACCAGCCGAGCCGGCCGGTCCTCGTCGACCACGTGCACGAGGACGAGATCGGCGCCGATCTGGCGGGCGAACAGCACCGCCCGGCGCAGCGCGCGGTCGGAGCGGGTCGAGAAATCGGTTGCGGCGAGAATGGTCGGCATCGCGGCTCCGAGCCGGGGGACAGCCCGCGCCCCCTTTCGGAGCTAGCATGGCGGGTGGACGGCGACGACTCCGGGGTGGTTCCGCGGCGCGAGCGGCTGCTGCTAAGAGCGGCGCCAGCGATCGCGAGGGGTGCCCAAATGATCCCGCGCTACAGCCGGCCCGAGATGGCCGCCCTCTTCGCGCCCGAGACGCGGCTCGCGCTCTGGCTCGAGGTCGAGCTCGTGGCGGCCGAGGCCATGGCCGAGCAGGGGCTCGTCCCGGCAGCGGACATCGCCGCCCTTCGGCGGCAGGTCGAGCAGGCCGGGCCCGGTCTGATCGACCCCGTGCGGGTCGAGGAGATCGAGCGGACGACCCGGCACGACGTCATCGCCTTCCTCACCCATCTCGAGGAGCGGCTCGGGCCGGAGGCGCGCTGGCTGCATCGCGGCATGACGAGCTCCGACCTGCTCGACACCGCGCTCGCGGTCCAGCTCGTGCGCGCCTGCGATCTCCTCCTGGCCGACCTCGACCGAGTGCTCGCCGCCCTCGCCCGCCGCGCCCGCGAACACCGCGACACACCGTGCATCGGTCGCTCGCACGGCATCCACGCCGAGCCCACGAGCTTCGGGCTCAAGCTCCTCGGCCACTGGGCCGAGTTCCGCCGGTGCCGCGACCGGCTGCTCGCCGCCCGGCGGGAGATCGGCACCTGCGCGATCAGCGGGCCCGTCGGCACCTTCGCCTCGGTGCCGCCCGCGGTCGAAGCGGCGGTGGCCGCCCGGCTCGGGCTCGCGATCGAGCCGGTCTCGACCCAGGTGATCCCGCGCGACCGGCACGCCGCACTCGTCTGCGCGCTCGGGCTTCTCGCGAGCGCTGTCGAGCGCCTGGCCACCGAGATCCGCCACCTCCAGCGCACCGAGGTCGGCGAGGCCGAGGAATTTTTCCATCCCGGCCAGAAGGGCAGCTCGGCGATGCCGCACAAGCGCAACCCGGTGCTGTCCGAAAATCTCTGTGGCCTCGCGCGGATGATCCGGGCCGCGGTGGTCCCGGCGCTCGAGAACGTGGTGCTCTGGCACGAGCGCGACATCTCGCACAGCTCGGTCGAGCGGGTGATGCTGCCCGACGCCTGCATCCTCGCCGACTTCGCACTCGACCGGCTCGCCGGCCTCGTGGACCGGCTCGTCGTCTATCCCGAGCGGATGCGGGCCAATCTCGAGGCGACGCGCGGGCTCTACAACTCGCAGCGCGTGCTGCTCGCGCTGACCGACACGGGCCTGCCGCGCCAGGAGGCCTATGGGCTCGTCCAACGCAACGCCATGCGGGCCTTCGAGCAGGGCCGGCCGTTCCTCGACCTCTTGCTGGCCGATCCGGAGGTCCGTGACAGGCTCGGAGCGGATAGGCTGCGCGAGCTGTTCGACGTCGGCTGGCACCTGCGGCACGTGGGGGCGATCTTCGAGCGGGTGCTCGGTGCGGAGGCCGGCCCGTGAGGTTGGTCGCGTGCTCGATCCTCGGCCTCGGGCTCGCGGTCTCCGCCGATGCGGGGATCCTGATCGAGGGCCGGCTCGAGGGCGTGCCCGTCCGGCTCGAGCTCGCGGGCCCGGGCGAGCCGGGCCGCGCGCTCGTCCGCGCCACCGTGGCAGGCGAGGTCCGGCTCGTCGACGTCGAGCGGGGCACGGTCGAGCCGGGTGGTGCCCGGCCGGCTCCCGCCGGCGCGGGCAGGACCGGTCCCGGGCTCGTTCAGGTCACCCCGCTGGGTGGCGGGGCGATGATCGCCGGGCACGGCGGGGCTTGGCAGATCCTCACCGAGGACGGCCGGGTCTGTGGCGAGGTGCTGGCTGCGGCCTGGATGCTCCGGTTTCTCGAGCCCGCGATCCGTGCCCTCGAGCTCCTCGAGGCGAGCGACCCGCGGCTCGCGCCGCGCGCCCGCCACGGCTGCGCGCCGATCGGCTTTCGGCAGTGGACCGGCCAGGGCTGGCCGCTCCTGGCCGGCGGCCGCACCGAGGCGGCGTTCGTCACCGAGCGGATCCGCTTCGACCACCCGCTGGAGCCGTCGCCCGGCCGGAGCGAGCCGCCCCGGAGCGAGCCGCCGTCGCGCTGAGCGGATCCTCGGGCCAGGCGTGCTTCGGGTAGCGGCCCCGCATCACCTTTCGTACCTCCGCCCAGCCGCAGCGCCAGAAGGAGGGGAGATCGCGGGTCACGGCGATCGGCCGCCCGGCGGGCGAGAGCAGCTCCAACACGAGCGGGACGAGCCCGGCTCGGATCGTGGGGTGCCGGTCGAGCCCGAAGAGCTCCTGGACGCGTACGGCCACGGTCGGTGGCTCGCGGCCGTAGTCGATCGGGACGACGCCGCCGCCGGGCAGGGCGAGGCCCGCCGGGGCGAGCCGCTCGAGCGCGGCCGACCCCTCCCGCCCGAGCCGCTCCCACAGGGCTCGGGCGAGGTCGAGGCCCGTGAGCTCGGCGAGCCCGCGGCGCCCCTCGAGCCACGGGCCGAGCCAGTCCTCGAGCGTGGCGATAAGATCGGCGGTCTCGACCGACGGCAGGCCGAGCTCGGGTGCGGTCCGGCCGAGCCAGGCGATGCGCGCCCGAAGCATGGAGGCTTCGCGGCTCCAAGGCAGGGCGTCGAGCCCGACGAGCCGGATGCCGTCGAGCAGCGCCCGCCGCACCGCACTCGGGTCCGAGCCGGCGAGCGGGCGGGACACGAGCTCGATCGAGCCGAACCGTTCCACGCTCCGCGCGACGACACGGCCGCTCCGCCGATCGAAGGTCACCTCCTCGAGCCGTTCGATCCGGTCGGTGAAAGCCGCGCGGAGGGTCGTCTCGTCGAACCTCGCCGCGGACAGGATCCGGCCGTCGGCGCCGGCGTCGTCGAGCTCGGCCACGGCGAGCCAGGAGGCCTGCGCGAGCGGGGAGCTCGGGTCGATCGACGCGCCGCGTCCCGAGGCGAGAAGGAAACGACCTCGGCTTCCCGGGCGGCCGCGGGCCACCCGCTCCGGCCAGGCGCGTGCGACGAGCGGGCCCGCGGCCGCGGGCTCGATCGGATCGAGCGGAATATCGAGCAGCGTGCCGAGCTGGCGGCGGACGCGATCGAGTTCGGCGAGGGCCGCCCGCTCGCCGCCCGCCTCGTCCCGCTCGGCCAAGCGGCGGAGCTTGGCAGAAAGATCGGGCTCGCGCTCGTGGCGCCAGGGATCGCGGCTCGCGAGGAGCGCGACGAGGGCGACGGCGGTCGGCCCCGACCCGCGGTCGCGCCCTTCGAGGAGCAGATGGGCGAGTCGCGGATGCACGGGCAGCTCGGCCAGACGACGGCCGTGCGGCGTGATCCGACCCTGCGGGTCGATCGCGCCGAGCGCCTCGAGAAGGCGGCGGGCCGCCTCGAGCCGGGCCTCGGGTGGCGGATCGAGCCAGCCGAGGCGGGAGGGATCGGCCACGCCCCAACAGGCGAGCTCGAGGAGAAGCGGGGCGAGGTCGGCCTCCAGGATCTCCGGTCGAAGATGGGCGGCCATCCCGCGCTCCTCGGCCTCGGCCCAGAGCCGCAGGCAGAGACCGGGACCGAGCCGTCCGGCGCGACCGCGCCGCTGCTCGGCCGAAGCGAGCGCCACCCGCTCGGTGACGAGCCGGCTCGTGCCGCTGCGGGGATCGAAACGCGGGCGCCGGCAGAGCCCGGCATCGACCACGGCGGTCACTCCCTCGACCGTGAGGCCGGTCTCGGCGACATCGGTCGCCAGGACCACCTTGCGCCGACCGAGCGGTGCCGGCGCCAGGGCCGCCTCCTGCTCGGTTCGCGGCAGGTCGGCGTGGAGCGGGCGGACGAGGAGGTCCGGTCGCCGGGTTCCGAGGGCGGCCGCCGCGGCACGGATCTCGCGCGCACCGGGCAGAAAGACGAGGACGTCGCCCGGGCTCTTCGCGAGCGCCTCCTCGACTGCGGCGACGATCGCGGGCGCGAGCGGTGCCTCGCGCGGACGCGGCCGTCGGAGCGTGGCGACCGGGAAGCCGCGTCCCTCCGCCCGCAGCACCGGGGCGCCGCCCAAGAGTGCCGCCACCCGCTCCGCTTCGAGCGTGGCCGACATGGCGAGCAGCCGGAGGTCGGGGCGGAGCGCGGCGCGCACCTCGAGGAGGAGGGCGAGTGCCAGGTCGGTCTCGATCGCTCGCTCGTGGAGCTCGTCGAGGAGCACGAGCCCGACCCCCTCGAGCCCCGGGTCTGCCTGCAACCGACGCAGGAAGACGCCCTCGGTCAACACCTCGAGACGCGTCGCGGGTCCCGCGACGCGCTCGAAGCGGACGGCATAGCCGATGGTCCGACCGAGCGGCTCGCCGCGGAGGTTCGCCATGCGGCGGGCCAGCAAGCGGGCGGCGAGCCGCCGCGGTTCCAGCAGAAGGGCGCTCTTGCCCGCGAGCCAAGGGGCATCGAGGAGTGCCAGCGGCACGAGCGTGCTCTTGCCGGCACCGGGTGGTGCCACGAGCACCGCCGCCCCGTGGCGCGCGAGCACCGCCTCGAGTTCGGCGAGGACCGCTCGAACGGGCAGGTCGGGAAGCGGGGTCGTCTGCGGCGTCACTGGCGGACCGCGGGTCCAGGGCTCCGGTGCGGGTCGGCGACGCCACGCAGGTTGCCGCGCGGTGGAGAGCCCGCGCAACGGGCGATCCTCGCGGCCGATGGAGACGGGCCCGGATCGGGGTCCGGGGCACCGTGGGGAGCCGGGACTGACATCCGGTTCCGGTCGAGTACCTGCCGGCCCGGCTCCTCGATGCGGTCGAGGTGCCGGGTCGCGGATCGGCCGCGGTCGGCGGGCTGTCGTGCGGCCGCTTTCGGCGATCGGGTAGGCAGCGCCCCCTATCGGTGGCGGGCCGGGCTCAAATGAGCCCCTGGCTGCGGAAGCTCAAATGGCGGTTCTTGCCGACGATGACGTGGTCGTGAACCTGGATGTTGACGGCCGCCAAGGCCTTCACGACGGCCCGGGTCATCTCGATGTCCGGCTGCGAGGGCGTGGGATCGCCCGAGGGATGGTTGTGGACCATGATGATCGCGGAAGCACCGAGCTCGAGGGCGCGTTTGACGACCTCGCGGGGGTAGAGCGGCGTGTGGTCGACGGTACCACGGCTCTGCTGCTCGTCGCGGATCAGGATGTTCTTGCGGTCGAGGAACAGAATGCGAAACTGCTCGCAGCTCTCGTGGGCGAGCGCGGTGTGCAGATAGTCGATGAGCGCGCTCCAGGAGCCGATGACGGGCCGGTCGCGAATCTGTTCCTTGAGCACCCGGAGCACGAGGGCCTGGATCGCCTTCAACAGGACCTGGGTGAAGCGGAGGTCGTCGTCCCGCTGTTGGCCGCGCTCCGGATTGCCGCCGGCGGCGGGCGGCTGGAGGGCGAGACACTCGGCGTAGCGCGCCGGATCGGCCGCCAGTACTCCGCCGAGCGAGCCGAAGCGGGCGAGCATCTCCTTGGCGAGAGGCTTGGTGTCCCGCCGGTAGACCGAGAAGAAGAGGAGGAGCTCCAGCAGTTCGTAGTCGGCCAGGCTCTCCGGTCGGGCATCGAGGAAACGCTGGCGCAGCCGCTCGCGATGCCCGTGATAGTGCTTGTTGCCCCAGCCGGTGCCGGTCGACGGCGGTGCGGGCGGGGCCTCGCCGAGGCCGGGGCCCGCACCACCGGCAGGCAGCATCGCGGCGAGCGCCTCGACCGCGGCGTCGTCCGCGAGCTGCCAGGCGCGACGCTCGGCGAGCCAGCGGCCGCCCGCCCGCTTGATCGCCTCGCGATAATGGAAGGTGTACCCGGTGAGGAGGTAGCCGCCGCCCGCGGCCTGCTCGAGGATCAACCCGAGGCGGCCGAGCCGCTCGGCCGCGGCCGACCCGGCCGGAACCTCCTCGGGCTCGGCCGGCGTCGCCCAGGGGGCGGCCGGGGATGGGGACGGTGCCGTTTCGTGCCCAGCCATGGCGGGCAGTCTAAACTAACGGTTGATGAAACGGTTGTGGCCAAACGCACAGCGAGACAAGCCCGGCGGGCCGGGACGAGCGGGTGGTCGGGTGGGCTCGCAACGGCTAGGACGAGTGGGCGGAACGTCTGTCCGGAGGAGCGATGGCCGAGACCCCGACCGCCTGCCTGATCGTCATCGGCAACGAGATCCTGTCCGGCCGGACGCAGGACGCCAATCTGGCCTACATCGCGCGCTTTCTTGGCGAGCTCGGCATCCGCCTCGCGGAGGCACGGGTGGTGCCGGACGAAGAGGCGGCGATCGTGGAAGCGGTGAACCAGTGCCGCGCGCGGTATCGCTACGTGTTCACGACGGGCGGTATCGGGCCGACCCACGACGACATCACCGCGGCCAGCATCGCCAAGGCGTTCGGTGTCCCCTTCGGCCGCAACGCCGAGGCCGAGCGCCGGCTCCTGGCCTACTACCCGCCCGACAAGGTGACCGCCGCGCGGATGAAGATGGCCGACATGCCGGAGGGTGTGGAGCTGATCGACAACCCGGTCTCGGCGGCGCCGGGCTTCGTGATCGGCAACGTGTTCGTGCTGCCGGGTGTCCCCAGGATCATGCAGGCGATGCTCGACGGGCTCAGAGCCCGGCTCCAGGGCGGGCCGCCGATCCGTTCGCGCAGCATCGTGTGCTTCGCGCCAGAGGGCGAGATCGCCGACCGGCTGGCGGCGATCCAGGACGCTCATCGCTCGGTCGACATCGGCAGCTATCCCTTCATGCGAATGGGCACCCCCGGCACCACGATCGTCTTCCGCTCGGCCGACGCCGAGGCGATCGACCGGGCCGCCGGGGCTTTCCTCGAGGCCATGCGGGAGGCCGGGGTGGCGACCAGCGAGGAGCTGCTCGTCTGAGGGAGACGCTTGCCGAAGCCGCCCACGCGGCGCATCGGGAGCCCGTGCCCGCTTGGCGGAACCGGCAGACGCAGGGGACTTAAAATCCTCCGCCCTTCGGGGCGTGCGGGTTCGAATCCCGCAGCGGGCACCAAGCCCAACGAGGGGAGGAGGGGAGGAAAAGCCGTGGAGCGGGTCGCGATCGCGGTCGTGGGCTACGGGCTGATCGGACGCGAGCATGTGCGGCGGGTGATCGAAGCGCCCGAAGCCCGGCTCGCGGCGATCGTCGAGCCCGAGCCCGGGGCCGCGGCGGCCGCCGCGCGCTTCGGCGCTCCGGTGCTCGCGAGCCTCGAGGAGCTCCTCGAGCGGCGCCTCGCCGATGCCGCGATCCTCGCCACCCCGAGCCAGCTCCACGCCGAGCAGGCGATCGCCTGCATCGAGGCGGGTCTGCCCGTGCTCGTCGAGAAGCCCGTCACCGACACGATCGGGGCGGGTCGCCGGCTCGTCGCCGTGGCGGAAGCGCGCGCCGTACCGGTGCTCGTGGGCCACCATCGCCGCCACAGCCCCTGGATCCGGGCCGCCAAGGCGCTGATCGCGGAGGGTACCCTCGGCCGGATCCTGCTCGTCGACGCGGTCACTTGGCTCGCCAAGCCCGAGCCCTACTTCGCTCCGGCCTGGCGGCGGCGGAGGGGTGCTGGGCCCGTGCTGACCAACCTCGTCCACGTGATCGACGATCTGCGCAACCTCGTGGGCGAGATCGTCGAAGTCCAGGCGCTCGCTTCGAACCGGTTCCGGGGCTTCGAGACCGAGGACACGGCGGCGGCCCTGCTGCGTTTCGCCGATGGCGCGCTCGGCACCCTGTCGGTCTCGGACGGGATCGCCGCACCCTGGAGCTGGGAACACGGCTCGGGCGAGAGCCGCTGGTTTCCCCGCTCCGGCGAAGCCTGCCTTCGGATCGGCGGCACCCGAGCCTCGTTGGCCTTGCCCGGTCTCGAGCTCTGGCGGCACCGCAACGACGAGGGTTGGATGGCGCCGCTCGAATGCCTGCGCCGAACGGTGGTCGAGGAAGATCCACTCGGCCTCGAGATCCGCCATTTCTGCCGCGTCGTGCGCCGCGAGGAGCCACCGGTGCTCGACGCCCGAGGCGGTCTCGCCACGCTCGCCGCGACGCTCGCGGTACTCGAGGCGGCCGAGCGGGGAACCGCGATCCGTCCGGACGAGCTCTGACCCTCGTTTCCGAAACGTCTTTAACAGGAGAACCGAATACACATCCCTTTGATCTGAATCAATGCGTCCGTCCCGCTGCCGGTCGAGAAGGCGGGCCCAGCTGGCGGGACACGACGATGGTCACATTCGACCGCTCCTCGTTTTTGCGCGGACGGCTCTCGAACACCCCCCGGCGGTTGCCGCCGCCCTGGGCGATCGCGGCGTTCCGCGAGCGCTGCACGCGGTGTGACGCGTGCAGCGAGGCCTGTCCCGAGGGTGTGCTCGTCGCCGGCCGCGGCGGCTTCCCGGAACTCCGATTCGAGAAGGCCGGCTGCAGCTTCTGCGGGCGATGCGTCGAAGTCTGCCCGACGGGCGCGCTCGACCGGGCGGGGGGTCGTCGCCGGCCGGGCGCGGCTCGGGTGGCGAGCGCGTGCCTGAGCACCCGAGGGGTCGCATGCCGGCTCTGCGAGGAGGCCTGCGAGGCTCGGGCGATCCGGTTCCGGGCGGAGCGTGGCGGCCTGTCGCGGCCGATCGTTGACGCCGATCAATGCGCCGGATGCGGCTCCTGTGTGAGCCTCTGTCCCGTCCACGCGATCGAGGTCGCGGAGGTCCCGTGAACATCTGCGGGGTGCTCGTCCATGTCCGGCCCGGTTGGCTCGAGCGGGTGCGCGCCGTGCTGGCGGCGATGCCCGGGGTCGAGGTGCATCACGTGACCGCCGACCACCGCATGATCGTCACCGTCGAAGAGGCGGAAACGGCTCGTGCCGGCGAGACGCTTGTGGCGCTGCACCGGGTCGAGGGGGTGCTGGCCGCAGGCCTCGTCTACCACCATGCCGAGCCCGAGGAGGAAGGCGATGCTGCAGTCCAGGCGTGAGCTCATCAAGTCCACGGCCCTGCTCGCGACCGCCTCGGCGGCGGGCGTGAGCTTGCCGGGCGCGGTCGGGCAGGCGGCCAACGGCGTTTCCGACATCCGTTGGGACAAGGCACCCTGCCGGTTCTGCGGCACCGGCTGCAGCGTACTCGTCGGGGTCAAGGGCGGCCGCGTGGTGGCGACGCAGGGTGACCCGGAGGCCCCGGTGAACCGCGGCCTCAACTGCATCAAGGGCTATTTCCTGTCCAAGATCATGTACGGCGAGGACCGGCTGACGCGGCCGCTGCTGCGCAAGCGCAACGGGAAGTACGACAAGAACGGCACGCTCACGCCGGTCTCCTGGGACGAGGCCTTCGACGTGATGGCCCGCCACTTCAAGAAGGCGTTGAAGGAGAAGGGGCCGTCGGCGGTCGGGATGTTCGGCTCGGGGCAGTGGACGATCTGGGAAGGCTACGCCGCCGCCAAGCTCATGAAGGCAGGCTTCCGCTCCAACAATATCGACCCGAATGCCCGGCACTGCATGGCCTCGGCGGTCGCGGCTTTCATGCGAACCTTCGGCATCGACGAGCCGATGGGCTGCTACGACGACCTCGAGCACGCCGACGCCTTCGTGCTCTGGGGCGCGAACATGGCGGAGATGCATCCCATTCTGTGGTCGCGGCTGACGGATCGCCGGTTGACCGCGGAGCACGTCAAGGTCGCGGTGCTCTCGACCTTCGAGAATCGCAATTTCGAGCTCGCCGATCTCGCAATCGTCTTCAAGCCGCAAACCGATCTGGCGATCCTCAACTTCATCGCCCACCACATCATCTCGACCGGCCGGGTGAACCGTGACTTCGTCGAGAAGCACGTCGCGTTCCGCAAGGGAGCGACCGACATCGGCTACGGGCTGAGACCCGAGCATCCTCTGCAGAAGGCCGCGGCGAATGCCGACAAGGCCGCAGCCGCCGAGCCGATCGACTTCGAGGCCTATTCCGCCTTCGTGGCCCAATACACGGTCGACAAGGTCGCGGCACTTTCCGGTGTGCCAGCCGAGAAGCTCGTGGAGCTGGCCGAGCTCTACGCCGATCCCAAGCGCAAGGTGGTCTCTTATTGGACCATGGGTTTCAATCAGCACACCCGTGGGACCTGGGTGAACCAGCTCGTCTACAACGTGCACCTCCTGACCGGGAAGATCAGCGAGCCCGGCAACGGTCCGTTCTCCTTGACGGGCCAGCCCTCGGCCTGCGGCACGGCACGCGAGGTCGGCACCTTCAGCCATCGATTGCCGGCCGACATGGTCGTCACGAATCCGGAGCATCGCAAGATTGCAGAAACCATCTGGCAATTGCCGGAAGGTACGATCCCCGACAAGCCTGGCTACCATGCGGTCTTACAAAACCGGATGCTCAAGGACGGCAAGCTGAATGCCTACTGGGTGCTGTGCACCAACAACATGCAGGCCGCTCCGAATCTCAACGAGGAGACCTATCCCGGCTACCGTAACCCAGAAAACTTCGTGGTCGTCTCGGATCCGTACCCGACGGTGACTGCGCTCTCGGCCGATCTGGTGCTGCCGACGGCGATGTGGGTCGAGAAGGAGGGTGCTTACGGGAACGCCGAGCGGCGCACGCAGTTCTGGCGTCAGCAGGTCGAAGCACCCGGCGAGGCCCGCTCGGATCTCTGGCAGATCATGGAGTTCTCCAAGCGGTTCACGGTCGAGGAGGTCTGGCCCGAGGAGCTGATCGCCAAGAAACCCGAATATCGTGGGAAAACGCTTTTCGAGGTTCTCTTCAGGAACGGAGTGGTCGACCGATTCGGGCTCGATCAGCTCCAGCCCGGCTACCCGAACAGCGAATCGAAGCATTTCGGTTTCTACGTGCAGAAGGGCCTGTTCGAAGAGTATCGGCGGTTCGGGCTGGGCAAGGCCCACGATCTCGCCGAGTTCGACGTCTACCACAAGGCACGCGGCCTGCGTTGGCCGGTGGTCGACGGCAAGGAGACGCTCTGGCGCTTCCGCGAGGGCTACGACCCTTATGTCGCACCGGGCGAGGGCGTACGATTCTATGGCAACAAGGACGGGCGTGCCTACGTGTTCGCGCTGCCCTACGAGCCGCCCGCCGAAAGCCCCGACCTCGACTATCCGTTCTGGCTCGTCACCGGGCGGGTGCTCGAGCACTGGCATTCGGGCTCGATGACCCGACGCGTTCCCGAGCTCCACCGGGCCTTCCCGAACGCCGTCTTGTTCATGAACGAGGACGATGCGCGGCGGTTGAAGCTGCGGCGCGGCCAGGTGGTCAAGGTCGCCACCCGGCGCGGCGAGGTCGAGACTCGGGTCGAGACCAAGGGGCGCAACAAGCCCCCGCAGGGAGTCGTGTTCTTCCCCTGGTTCGACGAGAGCCAGCTCGTCAACAAGCTCACGCTCGACGCCACCTGCCCGATCTCGCTGGAGACCGACTTCAAGAAGTGCGCCTGCAAGGTGACGCCGGTCTGAGGCGTCGGCGAGAGGAGATCGCGCCATGGCTCCGCTCTCGCCCGAGCGGCGCCGCTTCCTCGAGGCGGCGGTACGGGGTGCGGCCGGTGCAGCCTGCGCCGGGCTGGTGCTCGCTTGGCTCGCCCGGCGGGCGCGGGCACTCCCGCCCGACGCGCTGCGTCCGCCCGGAGCCCTGCCCGAGGACGCGTTCCTCGGTGCCTGCGTCCGTTGCGGGCTCTGCGTGCGCGACTGCCCGTACGGGACCCTCCGGCTCGCCGACCTGGTCGACGGTCCGGCAGCCGGTACGCCCTGGTTCAGGGCGCGCGAGGTGCCGTGCGAGATGTGCCCGGACATACCCTGCGTGAAGGCCTGTCCGACCGGGGCACTCGACAAAGGGCTCGAGCAGATCGAAGAGGCCCGGATGGGGCTCGCGGTCCTGGTCGACCACGAGACCTGCCTCAACTGGCAGGGGCTGCGTTGCGACGTCTGCTACCGGGTCTGCCCGCTGATCGACAAGGCGATCACCCTCGAGCCCTCGCACAATCGCCGAACCGGCAAGCACGCGATCTTCGTGCCGACGGTCCACAGTGACGCCTGCACGGGCTGTGGCAAGTGCGAGAAGGCCTGCGTCCTCGAGGAGCCGGCGATCAAGGTCCTGCCGCGTCGGCTCGCCAAGGGCGAGGTCGGCCGACACTATCGCTGGGGTTGGAAGGAGAAGGAGAAGGCCGGCCGTTCGTTGATCGAGGGCGTGATCGATCTTCCCGACCGCCTCCCCGAGCCGCCGCCCGGCACGCCGGAGATCGCGCGATGAGGACGCCCGAGCGGCCCGGCGCAGAGGCCGTTCGCGTCAAGGGATGGCTCGGCGCGCATCGCTGGCTGATCCTCAGGCGTTGCTCTCAGACGGGCTTCCTCGCGATCTTCCTCTTCGGTCCCTGGCTCGGTTGGCGGCTGGTCGACGGCACCTTGGCATCGAGCCGGACGTTCGGCCTGCTGCCGCTCACCGATCCCTTCGTCTTCCTGCAGTCGCTCGCCGCCGGCCATCGACCCGCCGCGACGGCGATCCTGGGTGTCGCGATCGTCCTCGCGGTTTACCTGCTCGTCGGCGGGCGGACCTATTGCAGCTGGGTCTGCCCGATCAACCCGGTGACCGACCTCGCCCACCGGCTCGCCGAGCGGTTCGGGGTCGGTAAGGGGTGGCAGCCGAGACGCGGCACGCGGGTGGCGTCGCTCGCCATGGCGCTCCTCGGGTCGGCCGTGACCGGCACGATCCTCTGGGAGTTCGTCAACCCGATCACGATGCTGCACCGAGCGATCGTCTTCGGAACGACGGGGGGCCTCTTCGTCGTGCTCGCGGTGCTCCTGTTCGATCTCTTCGTGAGCCGGCGGGGGTTCTGTGGCCATCTCTGTCCGGTCGGGGCGTTCTACGGGCAGATCAACCGGCTGTCGCTCGTCAAGGTCTCGGCCGCCCGTCGTGTCGCCTGCGACGACTGCATGGACTGCTACGCGGTCTGCCCGGAGCCGCACGTCATCTCGCCCGCGCTCAAGGGTGCTGCCCGTGGCGCGAGCCCGGTGATCCTCGACCACGACTGCACGAGCTGCGGTCGCTGCATCGATGTCTGCTCGAAGCGGGTCTACCGCTTCACCCACCGCTTCGACCGGCGCGAGGAGCCCGGGCCGGCCGCACCGCCGGCCTCTCCGACCCGCGCCCAGCCCGAGGAGGTCGTCCCGTGACCAGCACCCGGATCCTCGCTCTCGTCCTGCTCGCCGGCACGCTCGTCGCGGCCGCCGCCCTGGGTCAGGAGCCCAGGAGCCTGCGCGGCGACTCCGCGGTCGACGAGCCCGACACGGCACCCAGTGTATTCCGGCAGGAGACCGGCGGGCCGATGGAGCGCGCCTATCGCCAGCAGCCGCCGCTGATCCCGCACCGGATCGCCGGCTACGAGATCGACCTCAAGGTCAACAAATGTTTGTCCTGCCACGACTGGCCGAACAATGTACGGGAAGGCGCCCCGAAGATCAGCGAGACCCACTACAAGGGCCGTGACGGCGTGATGCTCGACCACGTCGCCCGTAATCGCTGGTTCTGCACGCAGTGCCACGTGCCGCAGGCCAACGCGCCGAGTCTCGTGGGCAACACCTTCCGTAACGCCAACGAGCTCCGCTGAGTTCGGGTGGGAGATCGGTCATGGCCGCGAGCCCTTTTCCCGAGACCGCGGGCACGGCGGAAGCCGCCGAGGCGCGGGTCGGTCTCCTCCGCCGGACCTGGCGGGCCTTCACTCGGCCGTCTTTGCGCTGGGCGGCCGGGAGCCTGCTCGTGGTCGGGTTCTTCGCCGGCATCGTGTTCTGGGGCGGCTTCAACTGGGCGATGGAACTCACCAACACGGAAACGTTCTGCATCTCCTGTCACGAGATGGAGGCCAACGTCTATCGGGAGTACCGGACGACTATCCACTACTCGAACCGGACCGGGGTGCGCGCCTCCTGCCCGGACTGCCACGTGCCCGATCCCTGGATCCACAAGGTCGTGCGCAAGATCCAGGCGACCAACGAGCTCTGGCACCATTTCCGCGGCTCGATCGACACCCCGGCCAAGTTCGAGGCCAAGCGGATGCAGCTCGCGCAGAACGTCTGGTACGCGATGAAGACGACCGATTCGCGCGAATGCCGCAACTGTCACGATTTCGGGTTCATGGACCTGTCGCAACAGGAGCCGCGCTCGGCCGCCCGGCACGAGAAGGCGGCCATCGAGGGCAAGACGTGTATCGACTGCCATCGCGGCATCGCCCATCGGCTGCCCGCGGGCGCTTTCGACATCGACCTCGATCGGTTGGTCGAGGAGCGCCGCGGCGGCGCCCGCGCCTCGAGCCGCTGACCGGTCGGCCCCGATCCGACGGATCGCGGCGCGCCGCGCCGCCGGTGCGGACCGTCCGAAAGCCCGGGACCGCGAAGGCGATCGTCGGATCGGCCTCGACAACGAGAAGGAGGAGAAATCCGCCGAGCTCGGCCGCGGTCGCGGCGGCGGCCATTGCACGACCTGTCGGCTCCTGAGCGATCTGCTCGAGCGAGCGGGATCGGGCGGGCTCGCCCCACCCGCAGCGCCTCAGAGCGGCAAGAGGTCGGGGTGGAGCTGGAACAGCCAGGTCTCGCTGATCGGCTTGCCGTCGAGAGCGAGGAAGGCCCTGAGCTCGATCGGGTCGCGTCCCTCCACCGCCAAATCGAAGGTGCCGAACCAGCGCGGCGTGTGCCAGACGGGCTCGGAACGACGCATCGAGATCTCCCCGCGCGAGGCCCAGACGACGACCTCGGGCCGCACACCCCAGGGGATGGAGCCCAGGATCGCGCCGTCGAACTCGAGCCAGAATTTGACGATGCCCTTGGGGCGCGGCTGACCCGGGATCCCGCCGCGGCTCACGCGCGTGGCCACCACCCGTGCGAAGTCGACGATCGGGAAGAAGGGGTCGAACTCGAGCCAGTGGAGGCGGTAGTCGTAGGCGAGCGCGTCGCCGGCCTGGGTCGGCCGCTCGGCGAGCCAGTAGGCCACGACGTTGTCGTGGATCTCGTCGTCGGTCGGAATCTCGACGAGCTGAACGACGCCGCGGCCCCACTCGCCTTTCGGCTCGACCCAGGCGGTCGGGCGGTGATGGTAGTTCACACCGTCCAGATAATGGTCGTAGTCGCGGTCGCGCTGGGCGAGGCCGAAGCCCTTCGGGTTCTCGTCGAAGAAGCTCGAGGCGATGATGCGCGGCGGATTGTTGAGCGGTCGCACGAGCCGCTCGCCAGCGCCGTTCCAGAGTACGAGTACGTCGCTGTCGTGGACCTCGGGACGCCAGTCGAAGCGATCGCGCGAGGGATATTCGGCGAACCAGAACATCGTCGTGAGCGGGGCGATCCCGAGCCGCGCCACGTCACGACGAAGGAAGAGCCGGCAGGAGATGTCCATGATCACCGCCCGGGTCCGGCTCATGACGAAGCGATAGGCTCCGGCGAGGCTCGGTCCATCGAGCAGGGCATAGACGATCTGCGGGTCCCCCTCCCGAGGACAGGGCTCGAACCAGAAGTGGGTGAAGTCGGGGAACTCCTCCGGCTGTCCGGTCGGATCGGCGACGTTGACGGCGATACCGCGGGCGGAAAGGCCCACCTGCCCGAGCTCGCCCACCGCACGGAAGTAGGAGGCGCCCGAGAAAGTCACCCAGGGCTCACGGCGGTACCAGGTGCCGACGCGGCGGCTCTCTTGGATCCAGAAACCCGCGAAGGCCGAGGCGTCCGGCGGCAGCTTGGCGGCCACGTGGTCATCGGGAATCGTGAAATAGGCACGGTCGTAGAGGATCTCGCGGGCCTCGCCTCCCTCGACCATGTGAAGTCGGACCGTCTTCGGGAAGAAGCGACCCTTGTGGACGAAGGTGATCGGGTAGACCCCGCCCGAGCGGCCCCAGAGCGCGTATTCGGGCCTGGTGCGCAGCTTGCCGTGGGCGTCGTAGTCGATCTGATCCACGATCTCGGGGGCCGGGCGCGGGGGCGGCACGTATTCGCGGCGGGAGAGGGCACGGGCGTGCTCCACCAGCCACTCGAAGGAGAAAGGCCGCGCCTCGCCGAGCCGCAAATTCGCTGTGTCGGCCCGCGCCAGAGCACTCGGCAAGGCGGTGAGCGCCGCGAGCCGGAGCACGGATGCGAGGAGTCGACGGCGGGTCGGGCGGGCCCGGAGCATCGTGAGACCTCCCTGCGGGTCTGGGATCGGCTACGGCCCGCTTCTCTGCCGGCGGCGGCGAGTGCGTCAACCCTCGCGCGAGGGGCCGGAGCCGACGACTTCACCGGGCCGACCGCCGCGCCAGCGTGTCACCTTGGCCCAGTCGAGCTCGAACAGATCGAGGGCGCGGCCGAGGATCTGGTCGACGATCGCATCGAGCGAAGCCGGCGCCGCGTAGAAGGCCGGCACCGGCGGCATCACCACCGCGCCCATCTCGGTGACCGCCACCATGTTGCGCAGATGTCCGAGGTGCAGCGGGGTTTCGCGGGCGAGGAGGACGAGCCGGCGCCGCTCCTTGAGCACGACGTCAGCCGCCCGGGTGAGCAGCGTGTCGGTTACACCGGTCGCGATAGCGGCGAGCGTGCGCATCGAGCAGGGTGCGACGATCATCCCGTCGGTGCGGAACGAGCCGGAGGCGATCGCGGCACCGACGTCCATGAGCGGATGGACCACGCTCGCGAGCGCCTTCACCGAACCGATCGGCCTGCCGAGCTCGTGGCCGATCGTGAGGACGGCGGCCCGAGTTAGAACGAGATGCGTCTCCACCTCGAGCTCGCGCAGGATCTCGAGCAGGCGCACGCCCAGGATCGCGCCCGAGGCGCCGCTGATGCCGACGACGATGCGGCGAGCGGTCAAAGGCTGCCGGCCGACAAGAGGCCGCCCACGACGGTGACCGGGCCGGCGCCGCGGAGTTCCAAGAGGCAGCCGGGCGGCACGGCGGGTCGCGCCGCCTCGGCCCGGTCGAAGAGGAAGCGGCGGGCCCACACGCTCGCGAGCCCGAGGCCCCCCATCCTGATGCCCGTGCCGAGGGCGATGAAACGGAGCGGGAGCAGGCCCTCGAGCAGCGTGTCGTCGGCGAGCGCACAGAAGAGAATCAGGAGCGAGACCTCGCGAGGCACGAGACCGATCGGAAGTGCCAGAAGGCCGCCAGCGCGCGGAGGGGCGTGCGCGCCGCAGCCACAGCCGGCACGGTGCCGATGCGGCTGGGCGTGATCCGCCACCCGATCGTGGCCGGTCTCGTCTCCGCCCGCGAGGCTTCGCCGTCCGGCGCGCGCCAGCATCGGGGGGCCGCTCGCGAAGACGAGCGCGGAGCTCGCGATCCGCACGGCCGGGATCTCGACCGGAACGCCGCCGAAGGCCCGCCGCAGCAGGAAATCGGCGAAGCCGACGATCACGATCGCGGAAACGACGTCGAGGAGGGCGGTCTGCGCGCGCGTGGCGAGGGCGCGGGCGATGCGGGCCTCGCGCGACAGGAAATAGCCCGCGACCACGAGCTCGCCGTGGCCCGGTCCGGCGGCGTGCGCGGCTCCGGAGAGGAGAGCGAGGAGGAGGCCCGGAGGGAGCGGGCCGCCCCCCTGACCGTCGCGGATCGCCCTCGGATGCTTCGCGATCTCGCGATCGGCGGTGCGCTGAAAGTCGGCGAGCGCGCCACCGCTCCGGCACGCGGCCGTCGGCTCGGCCGGACCGCTCGGCGTCACCTCCGCGTTCCCGGGCCCGTCGGAAGCGGCGAGGCTCGCCCGCTGGGCGAGGGGCAGGAGGAGGAGCGCGAGCGCTTTGCGCACCGCTCGGGAACTCCGCCGGCAGACGAGCGTCGCCCCCACCGGTGGAACCGGGACGACGACGTTCGCGGGGCTCGTATCGGGCTCGAAACCGAGCTCGCGGGAGGCCGGAGCTTCGCCCAGGAGCCGAGCCGGGGCTTCGGGATCGAGCATCGGCTCGACGTGCCGGGACGGATCGGCGACGGTGAGCGCCACGGATGCGGCCCGCGGATCGATCGGAGCCGAAAGCCGCCGCTCCAAGCGACAGGTCACGAGGCCCCCTCGAGCTCGCCGACGACGCCGCTCGGCGGATGCGCTACTGGCACGTAGGGCCTCGCACGCCAGTCTCGCCTCGAGCTCGCCGACGACGCCGCTCGGCGGATGCGCTACTGGCACGTAGGGCCTCGCACGCCAGTCTCGCCTCGAGCTCGCCGACGACGCCGCTCGGCGGATGCGGCTCGACCGGGCGCCCGTCCACCCGGAGCCGTTTCGGCCAGTCGAGCTCGGCCGGAGCGGCGAAGGCCTCGCGTTCCGTCCTGGCCGTCTCCGCGGCATGGAACCGGCCGTTGCGGTCGCGGTCGATATCGTTGGCCGGGGTGGCCCTCACGAGCTCGTCGAACCGACGGGCCGGCCCGACCGCGACCATCCGGCCGTGCGGATGCGCCAGCGCTCCACCCGCCGACAGCGGAAGGACGGCAGCGGGCGATCCCGCGAAGGCCCTCATGGGACGGTCTCCCGAGCGCCGCAGGCGGCACAGCGCCCCTCGATCTCGACCACCTGGCGGGTGATCTCGAAGCCGGCACGCCGGGCGAGGTCGGCGACCGCCGCCTCGAGCTCGGGATCGACGAGTTCGGCGACCGTACCGCACTCGATGCACAGGAGGAAACAGGCGCGATGCGGCCCTTCGGCGCGCACGCAGCCGACGAACGCATTGCGGCTGTCGACGCGGTGGACCAGCCCCTGGCTCACGAGGAAGTCGAGGGCTCGATACACGGTGGGCGGTGCCACGCGGCCGCGCTCGGCCGAAAGCCGCTCGAGGATGTCGTAGGCGCCGACCGGGGCGTGACGGTCGAGGACCAGCTCGAGGACACGCCGGCGCAGCTCGGTCAGCCGCACGCCCCGTTGGGCACAGACCGCAGCCGCCCGGTCGAGCGCATCGCGCACGCAGAGGGCGTGATCGTGTCCGGCCCGCGGGAAGGGATCGCCCGACTCGCTCGACACTTCGGCACCCCGCACCTGGGCGGAAGCTAGCGCCGAAGCGGGCCTCCCGCCAGCCTCGCCGGCCCGCCCCTGGCGAGCCGCCACTCGAGCAGCCGGCTCGCCGTGGTGCTCACGAGGAAGGCCAGGACCGCGGCGAGCACGATCGTGGGCCCCGTCGGCAGATCGACGAGGGCCGAGGCGAGCACCCCCGAGACGGTCACGACGACCCCCGTGAGGGCAGCCAGCGCCGCCATGCCGTGGGGTGTGCGGACCCAAGGGCGGGCAGTGGCGGCCGGTACCACGAGCAGCGAGACGACCAGCACGATACCCACGAGCTTCATGCCGACCGCGATCGCAGCGGCGATGGACAGGTCGAGCAGCAGGCGGAGCGCTCGTACCGGCACACCTTCGACCCGCGCCAGGTCCGGCTCGACGGTGAGCGAGACGAGCCCGCGCCAGTGCCGTGCCAGAGCGAGACCGACCAGCAACAGCAGGACCGCCAGCACGAGGAGATCGCGGTCCGAGACCGCCAAAATGTCACCGAACAGGTACGCGAAGAGGTCGATCCGCAGCCAGTCGACGAGGCTCACGAGCACGAGTCCGGCGGCGAGGGCGCCGTGGGCGAGCGTGCTCAAGATCGTGTCGGTCGGCAGGATCCGCTGCTCTTCGAGGGCCCAAAGCGCAGTCGCGAGCAGTGCCGCAAACAAAACGAGGCCGATGGTCGGGTCGATGTCGAGGAGGTAGGCCAGAACGACGCCCAAGAGCGCCGAATGGGCCAGCGCCTCGCCGAAGATCGCGAGCCGTCGCCAGACCACGAAAGCGCCGAGCGGTCCCGCGACGAGCGCGATACCCGCGCCGGCGAGCAGCGCCCTGACGAGGAAGCTTTCGATCACCGGTGAGGCCCGTGCGCCGTGTCTTCGTGACGGCAGCTGTGGTGGTGCTGATAGAAGGCGACCACCTCCGCCCAACGGTTTCCGAGCAGGCGGAGGAAGGCGGCATCACGCGCGACGGCCTCGGGCGAACCGCTGCAACAGACGTGACGATCGAGGCAGAGGACTCGGTCCGTGCCTGCCATGACGAGGTGCAGATCGTGGCTCACGAGGAGCACGGCGCAGCCGCGCCGGCGTCGGACGGCGCCGATCAGCTCGTAGAGCTCCAGCTGCCCGGCGAGGTCGACACCGCTCAAGGGCTCGTCGAGTACGAGGAGCTCCGGGCGTCGGAGCAGGGCGCGGGCGAGCAGCACGCGTCGCAGCTCGCCGCCCGACAGATCGCGCATCTGCCGTCGCTCGAGTCCGGCCATGCCGACCTCGGCGAGCGCGTCGTCGATCTCCGCCCGTGGTCGCTTGCCGACGAGGGCGAGGAAGCCGACCACATCCAGGGGCATGGCCCGGTCGATCGCGAGGCTCTGCGGCGCGTAGCCGACGGCGAGGCCCGGGCGCAGCCGGACCTCGCCGGCGTCGGGTGCAAGGAGACCGAGGACCACTTTGACCAGGGTCGTCTTGCCGGCGCCGTTGGGGCCGATCACGGTGAGCAGCTCGCCCGCGTGCAAGACGAGATCGACGCGATCCAGGACGGGCCGCTCGTCCCGCACCACGGAAACGCCCCGGAGCTCGACCAAAATCGGTCTGATCCCTCGGTCGACCGGATCGGCCCGGGCTGGAACCGCCGATGCTTGCGCCAGCACTCTGATATCCTATAACGTTGCCGCAGACGGGAGGATCCTGCCATGGCAGCACCGGTTCGTCATCTCCTGGGCGTCGTTCTCGCGGCTGCGGCGGCAACCGAACCCGTCGATACAGCGAAAGCCGCCGAGCCACCGAAGGTGGTCGTCTCCATCCTTCCCCTGCACGGCCTGGCGGCGGCCGTGATGGAGGGCGTGGGCCGCCCGCATCTTCTGGTGCCGCCCGGGTCTTCTCCGCACACCTTTCAGCTCAAACCGTCCGAAGCTCGAAAGCTTAACGACGCCGACATCGTGGTCTGGGTCGGCGAGGCGCTCGAGACTTTTCTGGAGAAGCCACTGCGGACTCTTCCGAAACGGGCGACCGTCGTCGAGGTGGCGAGGCTTCCCGGTGTGGAGACGCTGGCGCCCCGAGAAGGTGGGGTCTGGGGCGAGCACGAGCACGACCACGGGCGTGGTCACAAGCACGGTGGGCAAGCGGACCACCATGCGGAGATCGACGGACATCTCTGGCTCGATCCGCTGAACGGGCAGGCGATCGTTCGCGCGCTCGGCGAAATCCTGGCGCAACGCGATCCCGCCAACGCCGAGCGCTACCGCGCCAACGTCGCTTCCGAAGTAGCGCGGATCGGCGAGCTTCACGCGGAGCTCGGGCACCGACTACAGCCGGTGGCGAGCCGACCGTTCGTCGTCTTCCACGACGCTTATCAGTATTTCGAGCGCCGGTACCGCCTCGCCGCGGCCGGGTCGATCACCGTTTCGCCGGAACGCCAGCCGAGCGCCAAGCGGCTCGCGGCGCTGCGCCGGACGATCCGAGACCGCGGTGCGGTATGCGTGTTCGCCGAACCGCAGTTCAAAGCACCCGTCGTCGCCAGTGTGGTCGAGGGAACGGGAGCCCGCACCGGGGTGCTCGATCCGGTCGGCGCCCCACCGATCGAGCCGGGTCCCGAGGCCTACCGGACCCTGCTCGACCGCCTGGCTCGGGACCTCGTCGGTTGCCTCGCCGGCCCGACCGGCTGAGCCGGGCTCGGGGCCGGTCCGGCGGATCCCGCCGCCGGAGCCAGGCTTCCCGCGAGACGGAGTAGAGAACGGCGCCGCAGACGATCGTTCCACCGATCCGGGCGAACAGATCCGGCCGACTGGCGAAGAGAACCCGGCCGAGCAAGACCGCCCAGACGAGCTCGATGAAATCGGCCGGCAGGACCTGGGCAGCCCCGGCATCGTGGAAGGCCCGGGCGGCCGCCACCTGACCCGGGCTGCCGATGGACGCGATCGGGAAGAGGAGCGCCAGAGCGCGGGCGTCCGGACAGACCCGGACGGGCAGCGCCTAGGCGAGCGCGATCCGCATCGAGAAAAGGTGGGCATAGCCGGTGATCCGCACGCTCGGCTCGCTGCGTGCCAACACCTCGAAATCGACGAGCGACCCGGACCGAGCGAGTTCCAGGTGACCAGGATCTCGCCGAAACGGGGTGGCTGCAGACCAGGGCGGAGGACGAGGAGCGCCCCACCGCGGTCGATCAGGACCGCGGCCAGCCGGCGGGAGCCGTCCCGGTCGGGGAGCACCAGGGCCGCGAGGAGCGTGGCGAACAGGACGGCTGGATCTCCGCGCCGACGAGGTGGACGAGGTCGTTCAACGCAGCCGAGCCCAGGGCGGCCACCATCGTAAAGAGGACGCCGCGAGCGACGGAACCGCCGCGAAGAGAGGATGCCGGCCGGCTCGACCCGGGGTCCACTGCCGTGGGTCGCCTAGAGAACCGCTTCGATCAGGAACGGCCCGGGCTCGTGCAAGGCTGCGGCGAGCAGATCCCCGAGGGCCTCGGCGGTCTCGGCGCGCGCACCCGGCACACCCAGCCCTCGGGCGACCGACACCCAGTCGATCCGAGGTGGCTCGAGCGCGGTCAGCGCCCGCGTGGCGGCACCGCCCGGTGCCTCGCCGGTACGCTCGAGCTCGAGACCGAGGATCCGGTAGGCGCGGTTGGCGCAGACGATCGTCACGATGTCGAGCCGCTCGCGGGCCTGGGACCAGAACGCCTGGAAGGCATAGGCGCCGCTCCCGTCCGCCTCGAGATTGATCACCTTGCGAGCGGGTGCCGCGAGCGCGGCACCGATGGCGAGGGCCGGCCCTTCACCGATCGCCCCACCGGTGAGCGCGAGCTGCGTGTGCGGCCGGGCCCGATGGGCGATGGCCGAGAAGGGATAGGCATTGGTCACCGCGGTCGGGACGACGATCGCACCCTCGGGGAGCAGGCGAGCGAGCAGTGCCGCGAGCTTGCCGCCGTCGAGTGGGCCCGTCGGGACCGGGGGCGGGTCGAACGGAGCTCCCGGGTCGTCGGTCGTGGCACCGAGCTCGGCCGCGAGCGTCTCGAGGGCGACGAGCGCGTCCTCCTCGGGGCCGGCCGCCCACACGACGCCGGGTCGGTCCTCGAGATAGCGCGAAGGCTTGCCCGGCCAGCCGAAGAAGGAGACCGGCCGCCGCGCACCGACGCCGACGATGTGGGCGAAGCCGTCGAGCAACGCCTGGGCCTGCTCGGGGAAGTAGGGAAGCCGGCGGACGGGCGGCAGGCCCGCACCGGTCTCGAGGCGGGCGAAGCCGGTCTCGCACAGCAGAGTCGCTCCGATCGCTCGGGCGATCCGACCGGCGAGCTTCAGCCCCCTGCCGTGCAGCGCGGCACCCCCCAGGAACAGCGCGCCGGGACCGGCCCCCCGGAGAAGCTCGGCGGCCGCGGCGAGAGCACCCGGATCGGGTGCGGCCGCCGGCTCCGGAGAAGGCGGCGTAGCCGGGGTTTCTCCTAGATCGTCGAGCTGGAGGTCGTGCGGCAGGACGACCGTGACGACACCGCCCGTGCCGGCGCGCGCCGCGGCGATGGCCTCGGCCGTGAGGCGACCCGCCTCCTCGGCCCGGACCAGGCGCCGGCACCAACGCGACGCCGTGCGCGCCACTCCCTCGATGTTCATCGTCAACGGCGCGTCGGCGTCGATGTGCCAGGTGGCGTGCTCACCCACGAGATTGACGACGGGTGAGCGTGCCCGGCGGGCATTGTGCAGATTGGCGAGGCCGTTCGCGAGCCCCGGCCCGAGATGGAGGAGGGTGAGCGCAGGCTTGCCGGCGATCCGGGCGTAGCCGTCGGCCGCCCCCGTGCAGATGGTCTCGTGCAGGCCGAGCACCGGGCGGATCGCCGGCGTCCGGTCGAGGGCCAACACGAGGGGCATCTCGGTCGTGCCGGGATTGGCGAAACAGAGATCGATCCCGGCCGCAGCCGCTGTCCGCATCACCACGTCCGCCACGATCATCCGCGCGCCCTCCCCCCACATCACCGCGTCGGCGACGCTTAGCACACGGGCATCGGCCGGCCAGCGTCGCCACCGGCATCCCGCTCCCTCCCCCCGGCATGGAGCGGCGGTCGAACGAACCCTGGGGACAGATGTGGCCGGGGCGACCCGGCCACGAAGGATGCTGGGATTCTCAGGGAGGCGAGATTGTTTCTAGCTCGCTGGCCCGTGCGCCGCTGTGACCTTCGTCACGCTCGGCGACAGCGTGCAGACGGTCCAGGAACCGGAGCCAACCGCGTCCGGGCCCGGACAGAGCCGGCCGGGCGGCGTAGCCGGGACGACCGGCGCGAAACAGGTGGGCCTGGGTCGGGAACCATAGATTGAGCCCGCCACGCATGGGTCCGCGTTCGGGCCAGAGCTTCTCGGAGCGGAGGATACAGTCGAGAACGGCGTCGACGGCCCGGCCGACGCGCTCGCGCAGTGTTCGATCGTCGAGCGCCGCGGCGAGACGTTCGAGAACGTCGACGGCGTCCACGAGCTCACCGGCGCGCGCGCTCCGGGCGAGCATTCGCGCCGTCAGGATACGGGGCCGCGCGTCGGGCAGGAGCTCGGCGAGCCGCTCGCCGACCCGCGCGACCGCAGCGAGCGCCGCACCGGCGCGATCGGTACGCGCCGCGACGTGGCGGGCGTGCATCTGACCGCGCGCGGCGGCGTCGGTGAGGAAGGCCTCGATCAGGCCCGATGCCGCCGCTTCGGCGTCGTGGGCTCGGGCGAGGATCGAAACCGCTCGGTGGTAAGGGAGGCCACTCGCCGGAACGACCTCGCCCGAGGCGAGGACGAGCGAGGCGTAAGGCGCGAGGTCGGCCACGAGCTCGAGCTTGGCCATGAGGCAGGCATCGAAGATCACGAGGTCGAGCGGTGCTTCCTCCTCGAGCCCGTCGCGTAGAGCGGCGAGCAGCTCGTCGATGTCGAGCGCGTCCGCGGAACCGTCGTCGGTCGCGATCCGCGTGCCTGCGCCGTGGCCCCACAGGAGGAGAGCGCGGCGCCGTGCCGGAAAGGTCGAGCGACCCCAACGAAGGAGCTCGCGCAAGAGCGCCGGATCCCCCGTGTTGCGCGGCCCGCGCGGCTCGACCACGAGGCGGGGGGATTCGCCGGACGGCTCCGAAGAGGTCGCCGGCAACACGGCGAATCGGCCGCAGAGAGCCGCGTCGCGCGAATCGAGCTCGCCCGCCACGTGGAGCCGATCGAGTTCGGGCGCCGCCGAGAGCTCCGCGAGGTCGGCCCGCAGCTCGCCCGCCAGATCGTTGTCGGCGGCCGCTAGGGTCAGCACCGCCCAGCGGCGCATCGGCTGCCGGCCCAGGCCCGAGAGGCCCCCGCCGACCGCCGCGAATGACCGCCCGTCCGTCGCCGCCGCGAGCCGCCGACGCATCTCGGCCAGCAGACGGCGGAACGGCGCCGTTCGGCTCAGGACGAAGCGCCTCGGGGGCGGGCCGGGCTCGCCGTGCAGCCGGGCGCGCAGCCGCCGCAGCAGGCGCGCGGCATCGGCCCGCTTGGCGTCGACCATCGAGCGCCGCGCCCACCGTACGACGGCGTCCGCCCGCCGTGGCCCGACCGTCTCGCACAACACGGCCTCGAATGCCGCGCGCGTGCGTTCCGGATAGAAGCGGGCGGCGAGGGCGCGCGCGGCCGCCTCCGCTTCGCCGGCGCCGATCAGCCCGAGCCGCTCCAGGCGCGCGAGTGTGGCCCGGAGGTTCACCATGGGCTCGCTCAACGCCGGCCAACCCAGTTCGGCCGGACCGTGCAGGAGCGCCACCTCGTCGTCGGCATCGAGGAGGCCGTCGCGGTAGGCGGCGAAGATCGTCCCCACCCCCTCCATGCCGAAGGGATGCAGCTCGGCCGCCCGCAACGCCCCCATGCTGGCGGCGCCGAGCACCGGGATGCCCGACTCGAGTGCCGCGAGTATCTCCTTGTGCCAGACCGCCGGCTCGTGGCCGAACACACCGTCGACGAGCCCGATCAATCGTGCTCCCTCGCCGACCGCGCGCAGCACGTCTCCTTGGGCGGCCGGCGGCAGCACGCGGATGCCGGGCAGCTCCAGGCGATGAAGGCGCGGGAAGCTCGGTCCGACGAACAGCACGGCGCTCACGGCCGGGCTCCGAGCGCGCGAGCCCTGGGCCCGGGGACCCAACCCTCGAGGTCGAGCCCGTCCTCGAGGCCGGGCAGGAGGAGCTTGACGACCGGCACGCCGACGTCGGGACGAGAGAGATCGACCAGGACCGGGCCGGGGATTCCCCGCCGTCCGAGGCGGTCGAGAAGCCTGGCCAGCTGGTCGACGGCCGGCAGAGCCGGATCCCTGGCTGGTGCCGACAGAAGCCGCCCACCCGGCCGTCGCAGGAGGTTGCGATGGTGGGCGAGCCGAGCCGGGTCGATCGCGGCGTAGCGATCGCGACCGATGTCGTCGCGCGAGCCCGTGATCTGCGTGAGCCTCGCCTGGACGGCCTCGAGGAGGGCGGCCAGAAGAGCGGCCTCCGGATCGGCCCGGCAGGCGCTGCCGAACTCCCAGCCGCCCGGATCGTGTGCGCGCGGGCGGTCGGCCACGAGATGGCAGAGGCAGACCGGCACGCCGAGGTCGGAGGTGACGTCCCAAGCACCCACGAGCATCTCGGCGTCCCGCAGCCGAGCGAGGAGGTCGCGAAGGTCCGCCCGGCGGACGGTCGCGAGGTCGATTCGGGTCGAGGCCCGATCGAAGGGATCGCGCAGGCCCCAAAGCGTCACCGCGTCCCGCTCGACCAGCTCGAGGAGGGCGTGCAGGGCCGCTTCCGCCGGTGTGCGGCCACTCGCGAGGCCGCTCGTCGTGAGCGTGAAGCAGCCGCGCCCTGCCGGCGCAGGGAGTGTCGTGTCGAGCTCGACGAGCTCGGCCGGCACCATGATCGGGCGACCGCTCGCGAGATCGCGACCCGCGACCCAGGGGATCGGCAGGTCCGGCCGCAGACGGCTGCCGCGCGGTGGGCTCAACGCCGAAAGATCGAGGAACCCGGGATCGCCCGCGACCCGCGCCGGAGCGGCACGGAGCTCGGCCAGCCCCGGGGTCTCGGCATGCCAGGTCTCGATGCTCTCCATGAGCGCACCGGCGCGGGCCTGCTCCCGGGTGAGACCTTTGCCTTGGCTCACCGAGAGAGCCCGCCCGTTGGGCCGGCAGCAGACCGCCACGGGCACGCCCAGATGGTCGAGGCCGGTGACGTCCGCGAGGCGAGTGATGCCGAAGAGACCGAGGCGCGGCCGCAGCCAGCGGACGAGATCCTCGGCCGAGCCCACCGGCAGCGTGGGCCCGTCGGGAAGGCCGAGCAAGGGATGGAGCGGGCGCCCCGGTCCCGGCCGGGGCGCCCACGCGCTCAGGCGCCGTCCGGACCGGCGGCGAAGCGCTGCTTGCCGGCGGTGGGGCCGACCGGCTCGGGCGCGTCGAACAGGCCGGCGGCGAAGCGCTGCTTGCCGCCCGCCGGCGCCGTGGGTTCGACCGCCTCGAGGAGACCCGGGGCGAAACGCTGCTTGCCACCCGAGGGGCTCCCGGCGTCGGCCTCGACGACCATCAGCCGGTCGCTCAGGAGAGCGCTCTTGAGCCCGGCGAGCGCCGGGGCGTTGTCGAGTGCGGCGATCACGCCGTCACCGGTCGGGCTGCCGCGCTGCTGATCGTCGGGCAGCCGGTAGCGGTCGACGAGATCGGCCAGCGGGACGAAGAACAGGCTGTCGTCGCGGGCGCGCAGGAGCACGCCCGGCTGGTTGGGGCGATCGTTCATCGGGGGCTCCGGTTGGGGGAGCTGGACGCGTCGCGGCCTCGGCCGCGCAGGCCTTATGACCTATTATAGGACATTAGTCAAGATCCTTGCTCGGATCTCGGTCGGAGCCATCGACCTCGGACTCGGCCAATGGCCGCCACACCCAGCCCTCGAGCGCCTCGAGCGGCCGGAAACGCCGCTTGTAGGCCATCTTGCGACAATCGGCGATCCAATAGCCCAGATAGACGTAGGGCAACCCGAGCTCGCGCGCGCGCTGGACGTGCCAGAGGATGAGCAAGGTTCCGAGCGAGCGGTCCGGCTCCTCCGGCTCGAAGAACTTGTAGACGCCCGAGAGACCGGAGGCGACATAGTCGGTGAGGCTCACCGCCATCAGCCGCCCGTCGGTTCGCCGCAGCTCGATCAGCCGGGTCGAGCGCCCGGTCTCCTCGACCATCTCGACGAAATCGCGCCAGCCCATCTCGGCCATGCCACCGTCGCCGTGGCGCGCCTGGATGTAGCGGCGGAACAAGAGGAACTGCTCGTCGGTCGCCCGAGCCGGCCGCTCGCTCGGCCGGAGGTCGGCGTTCCTCTTGAGAATCTTGCGGAACGTTCGCCTCGGTACGAAGTCCGCCACCCTGATGCGCGTCGGTATACAGGCCCGGCAGTCGGGGCAAGCGGGCTTGTAGAGGAAGCGCTGGCTACGGCGGAAGCCGGCCGCGGTGAGCTGGTCGAGCAGCGTCTCCTCTTCCGCCGGGTCGAGGACCGTGACGAGCCGGCGCTCGAGAAGCCCCGGTCGATAGGGACAGGGCGAGAGCTCGGTCGCATAGAACCGGCGGTTCGGGGTCGAGCCGTCCAAGCGGTCCTCGTCACGCTGCGGCGACGATGGAGCCGGATGCGGGATCGCCGGCCGCTCGTCAATGGCCGCGCGACAGACGCAGGAGGGCGCGGGCGACGGCGAGCGAGCGTTCGACCAGCACGAGCGGTGGCACGAACACCACGAGCCACGCGAACACCGCCTCGACGGCGAGCGCCGAGGGATCCGTGCTGCGGCCGGCGCAGAGGAGGTAGAGCAGCCCCACGAGCGCGGCCGAAGCGAGAAGGTAGAGCAGAACCAGGCGTCGCACGGCACCTCCGTTGACGACAGCTTGTCAGACAACTATCCTAGGAACGTCAGCAGACGAGAGCCGCGATGAAGGAGCTGCTCGGGACCCTAGTCCGCGCCGCCCGGCGCTTCGCCGGCTACGGAGGGAGCCGGATCGTCCTGCGCGCGACCGGCGAGCCGGTCCGCATCTTGGGCGTTCGAAGCCCTGCCGACCCGGAGGATCGCGCCTGCCTCGTCGAGACGTCGAGCGGCGAGATCCGCCTCGTTCGCCCCGAGGAGCTCGCCGGCGGCGGCCCGGCCCCGATCGAGGCCGTCCTTCTCCAGCTGGCGCTGGCCCTTGCCGCCTGTGTGGCTACCCTAGCCACGCTCGGCGCTCGCTGAGCGGTCTCGGCCTCGCTCAGCCCACGAGCCCGTGCAGGATCGCCCGCAACAGGCCCCAGAGCCGCCCGTCCTCGAACAGACGCTGTACCAGCAGGGTGAGCGTGGCGCCGAGGCAGGCGGCAGCCGCGATGCCCGTCGGCCCCACCCCGGCACGGGGCGGCCGCGGCGGTCGCGCGACGGCGTCCTCGGGAGCCTCGCGTCCGCCGATGTTCACCGCGAAGCGTTCGACGGGTCGAATCATGGTCCGTCTCCGGCGCGTCTCGTCGCGCGAGAAAAGACCACGACCGGCCGCGGACAGAGTTAAAGATTCGTGAAGAAGGTCGAGCAGCCGTCCCCGGTTACGCCTCGCCGTTCACGATTCGTCACCGCCCTCAGACGTCGAGCCCGGTGACCTGGAGCGCATGTTCCTGGATGTAGGCGAGCCGCAGCTCCGGCCGCCGGCCCATCAGCCGCTCGACCAGCTCGGCCGGTGAGCGACCCGCCACGTCCTCGAGCCGGACCCGCAGGAGCTGACGACGCGCCGGGTCCATCGTGGTCTCGCGCAGTTGCGCAGGGTTCATCTCGCCGAGGCCCTTGAACCGACCGACCTCGACGTTGCGTTTGCCCTTGAAAACGGTGGCGAGGAGCCGCTCACGGTCGCGCTCGTCGCGGGCATAGGCGACGAGCCCGCCGGCGGAGAGGCGGTAAAGGGGAGGTTGGGCCAGGAACAGATGGCCGTGCTCGATGAGCGGCCGCATCTCGCGAAAGAAGAAGGTCAGGAGGAGTGCCGCGATGTGCGCTCCGTCGACGTCCGCGTCGGTCATCACGATGACACGCTCGTAGCGCAGATCGTCGAGCTTCAGCCGCGCACCCGTGCCACAACCGAGCGCGGTCACGAGGTCCTGCAGTTCGCGGTTGGCGGCGAGCTTGTCGGTGGTCGCCGCGGCGACGTTCAGGATCTTGCCGCGGAGCGGCAGGATCGCCTGGGTTTCCCGGTCGCGGGCCTGCTTGGCCGAGCCGCCCGCCGAATCGCCCTCGACGATGAAGAGCTCGGTGCCCTCGCGACCCTCGCGCGCACAGTCGGCGAGCTTGCCCGGCAGTCGGAGCTTGCGAGTGGCGCTCTTGCGGCCGACCTCCTCCTTCGCCTTGCGGCGCGCGAGCCGTTCCTCGGCGCGGCTGACGAGCACGTCGAGCAGCCGGCCCGCCTCGGCCGGATGACCGGCGAGCCACAGCTCGAAGCGGTCCTTGAGCGCAGCCTCGACCAGCCGGCCGGCATCCGGGCTCACCAGGCGTTCCTTGGTCTGCCCCTGGAACTGGGGCTCGCGGACGAACAGCGAGAGCAGAACCGCCGCGCCGCCGAGCACGTCCTCGCCGGTCAGGAGCTGGGCCTTCTTGAGCCCGGCCCGCTCGGCGTGCGCCTTGAGGCCCTTGAGCAGTGCTGCGCGAAGCCCGGCCTCGTGGGTGCCGCCCAAGGGCGTGGGAACGGTGTTGCAGTACCAGCCGGCATAGCCCTCCTCGTCGGCCGGCCAGGCCACCGCCCACTCGACCCGACCGCCCCCCTCGAGCTCGGCCTCGCCGGTGAACGGCTCGTCGATGACCCGAGGGCGGCCGGCGAGCAGGCTCTCGAGAAAGTCGCCGAGGCCCCTCGGGAAGTGGAATACCTCCTCGGCCGGAACCGCGTCCCCGGGCTGCAGCAACGCGGGGTCGCAGCGCCAGCGGATCTCGACTCCACGGAAGAGATAGGCCTTCGAGCGGGCCATGCGGTGCAGCAGGACCGGCCGGAAGCGCACCGAGGCCGGGAAGATCGTCCGATCGGGTACGAAGCTCACGGCGGTGCCGCGGCGGTTCGGGGCGGCACCGACCCGCTCGACCGGGCCGAGCGGCTGTCCGCGCCGGTAACGCTGACGGAAGAGCTCGCGGTTGCGTGCGACCTCGACCTCGAGCTCCTCGGCGAGCGCGTTGACCACCGAGACACCCACCCCGTGCAGCCCGCCCGCGGTGGCGTAGGCCTTGCCCGAGAACTTGCCGCCCGAATGCAGGGTGGTGAGGATGACCTCGAGTGCGCTCTTGTCGGGAAAGCGCGGGTGCGGCTCGACCGGGATACCGCGGCCGTTGTCGCGGACCGTGACGCGCTCGCCCGGCCCGAGTTCGAGCTCGATGCGTGTGGCGTGGCCGGCCACGGCTTCGTCCATCGCGTTGTCGAGGAGCTCGGCGACGAGGTGGTGCAGCGCCCGCTCGTCGGTCCCGCCCACATACATGCCCGGCCGGCGGCGGACCGGCTCGAGGCCTTCGAGGACCTCGATGTCGTGCGCCGTGTAGCTGTCCTTGGCGACGGCCGGTCCGGCATCCCGGCCGGCCTCGACGCCGTCGAGCAGGTCTCCCATCCTCGGCTCCCGATCGGCGCGCCGGCGCCTCGCTTGACCGTGCCGGCCGGCCCGCCCACGATTCGGCGAGGTCCGTCTATCGCGACAGTCGAGCCGTGGCCAGGGCCCGCGCGCTCGCGGGGAGGAGGCATGGGGGAACCCCGCGTCGAGACCGCCGCAGAGGCCCTCCTCGTCCGTCTGGCGCAGCGCGGGGTCGAGTTCGTCCTGGCCAACGCAGGGACCGATTTCGCCCCCTTGATCGAAGGGCTCTGCCGGCTCCGGTCGGTCGGCACGGCCGTGCCCGAGATGCTGGCGATCGCCCACGAGAGCGTCGCCGTGGCGATGGCGCACGGCTACTGGCTCGTCACCGGCCGACCGCAGGCGGTGATGCTGCACACCAATGTCGGGCTCGCCAACGCGGTCATGGGTCTGATCAACGCCGCCGCCGACGAGGTCCCGATGCTGGCCCTTTCGGGGCGGACGCCCGTGACCGAGACGGGGCGCGTCGGTTCGCGCGACCTGCCGATCCACTGGGGCCAGGAGATGCGCGACCAAGCGGCGATGGTCCGCGAGCTCACCAAGTGGGACTACGAGCTGCGCTTTCCCGAGCAGGTCGCGGATCTCGTCGACCGGGCGCTCGCGATCGCGGCGAGCCCGCCCGGGGGTCCGGTCTATCTGAGCCTGCCGCGCGAGGTTCTGTGCGCGCCTCGCTCGGAGTTGCTCGATCCGACCCCGCGCCAGGTACCGGCCGCTTCCTCGCGGCCCGATCCAGCGGCGATCGCCGAGGCGGCCGAATGGCTCGCCCGGGCCGAGCGGCCGCTCGTGGTGGCTCAGCGCAGCGGGCGCGACGCCGCCGGCATGGCGGCCCTGGTCCGTCTCGCCGAAGCCGCCGCGCTGCCGGTCGTCGAGCATTGGCCCGTGCGGATCTCGTTCCCGGCCGATCACCCGCTGCACGCCGGTTTCGACCCGCATCCCTTGGTCCGCGAGGCGGATCTGATCATCGCCGTCGACGCACCGGTTCCCTGGCTGCCGGGGCGAGCGGCCCCGCCGCCCGACTGTCGGGTCGTCACGCTCGGCGCCGATCCCTTGCACGCGCGGATCCCCGTCCGCTTCTGGCCGGCCGATCTCGTGCTCGCCGGGGATCCGACGGCCACCCTCGAGGCGCTCGCCGATGCCGTGAGCGAACGGCTGGGCGACGAGCAGGAGCGCCTCGCGCGGCGCAGAGCGGGGATCGGCACGCTGAACGCGGCCTGGCGGGCGACCGCGGCCGAACAGGCCGAGCGCGGCTCCGGCACTCCCATGAGCCCCGCCTGGGTCGGCCGCTGCTTGGCCCGCGCGATCGGCGAGGACGGTGTGGTGTTCGCGGAGCTCGGCGTCGATCCGGCCCAGCTCGGTCGCACCCGGCCGGGCAGCTGGTTCAACCACGCCCTCTCGGGCGGTCTCGGCTGGGCGTTGCCGGCGGCGCTCGGCGCACAGCTCGCCGACCGCGACCGGCTCGTCGTCGCCACCGTCGGCGACGGCTCCTACCTGTTCGCCAACCCGGTGGCCTGTCACCAGGTTGCAGCGGCGAACCGGCTGCCCGTGCTCACGATCGTGCTCGACAACGGCATGTGGAACGCGGTCCGCAAATCAACCCTCGCGGTCTATCCCGAAGGCCAGGCCGCGCGCGCCAACCGCATGCCGCTCACCGCCCTCGAGCCGCGACCCGATCACGCCGCGGTCTGCAGCGCCTGCGGCGGCTGGGGTCGACGGGTACGGGAGGGCGAGGCCTTGCCGGAAGCGCTCGCCCAAGCCCTCCGGGTCGTGCGCGAGGAACGCCGGCAAGCCCTGCTCCAGGTCGAGGTGACGCCGTGAGCGGTGCCGAAAGCCCTTCGCGGGCCGGCCGCGTCCCCGCGGTCCGCACCCTCGCCATGCCGGCCGACACCAATCCCTCGGGCGACATCTTCGGCGGGTGGCTCTTGGCGCAGATGGACATCGCCGCCGGGACCGTGGCGCACGATCGGGCCCGTGGCCGGGTCGTCACCGTGGCACTCGACGCGATGGCCTTCCACGCGCCCGTCTATGTGGGCGATCTCGTGAGCTGCTACGCCGAGGTCGTGCGAGTGGGCCGGACGTCCCTCACCCTCCATGTCGAGGCCTGGGCGCGACGCGGCCGGACGGGCGAGGAGGTCAGGGTGACCGAGGGGCGGTTCACCATGGTCGCCGTCGACCGGGAGGGGCGACCGCGCCCCGTGCCACCGGGGGAGGACCCGTCGGGCCCGGCGGAGGGAGAGCGGAACGCCCCTCAGAGACCGTAGTAGAGCTGGAACTCGACCGGGTGCGGGGTGGTGTCGACGAGCTCGATCTCGCGCCGTTTCAAGGCGATGTACGCCCGAATGAGGTCGGCCGACATGACCTCCCCGGCGAGCAGGAACTCGTGGTCCTCCTCGAGCGCGGCGAGCGCCTCGTCGAGCGAGCGGGCCACGGTCGGCAGATCCTGGACCTCCTCGGGCCGCAGGTCGTAGACGTTGCGGTCCATGGCGTCGCCCGGCTCGAGCTTGCGCTCGACCCCGTCGAGACCCGCCATGAGGATCGCGGTGAAGGCGAGATAGGGGTTGGCCGAGGGGTCGGGAAAGCGGACTTCGATCCGCTTGCGCTCCGGCCGCGCGGCGTAGGGAATACGGATCGCGGCCGACCGGTTGTGTGCGGCGTAGGTCAGAAGCGTCGGCTCCTCCGCTCCGTGCCGCAGCCGCTTGTAGCTGTTGGTCGTGGGGTTCGTGAACGCGTTGAGCGCCCGGCCGTGCTGGATGATCCCGGCGATGAAGGAGAGGCAGGTCGGCGACAGATCGGCGTAGCCCTGACCCGCGAAGACCGGACGGTCGCCCCGCCAGAGTGCCTGGTGCACGGCGAGACCCGAGCCCGGCTCGTCGGCCAGTGGCCGCGGCATGAAGGTCGCCGACTTGCCGTAGGAAGCGGCCACCTGGTGCGCGCAATATTTGAGGATCTGTACCCGGTCGGCGGTCGCGAGGAGCCCGGCGGCGGCGAAGCTCATCCGGTTCTGCAGGGTCGCCGCGCCATGGTCGTGCTGCACCCGGCCGAAGCCGAGGCTCACGAGGATGCTCGCGAGCTCGGCGCGGATGTCGCTCATGTGGTCGGAGGGCGGCAGAGCGAGCTGGGCGGCTCCCGGATGGGGTCGATGCCCCGGGTTGCCCGGATGATAGGCCTGCGCTCCGGCCGCCCGCCCTTCGCTCCCGGACAGGCGAAAGGCGGCCGCGCTCGACCCGACCTCGATCCGCACGTCGTCGAAGAGGAAGAAGAACAGCTCGGCACCGACCGTGACTCGGTCGGCGATCCGCTGGCGGGCGAGCCAGGCCTCGGCGCGCGCAGCGGCCGAGCGGGGGTCGCGCTCGTAGCCGGTCCCGGCCGCCGGGTCGGCGGCATCGCAGAGGATCACGAGGGTCGGCTGAGCAGCGAACGGATCGAGAAAGGTGGCCGAGAGATCGGGGCGCACGAGCAGATCCGCCTCGCTCACTTCCCGCCAGCCCGGCACCGCCGAGCCGTCGATCATCAAGCCGTGCTCGAGGATCTCGCGGTCGACGCTCGCGGCGTCGATCGTCGTGTGGCGCCAACGGCCGCCGAGGTCGGTGAAGCGGAGATCGACCATCCGCACCCCTTCCCGGCCGATACGCTCCAGGACCGCCTCGACCTCGGCCATGAACCCTCCATCGCTTTCCCTCCGCTGTAGCGCACCCCCGGTACGCGGTGGAAGGCCCGCTCGAGGGCTCGTTCACCGTCCTTCAACCGTGACCTCGGAGAACCGCTTCGACCGTCGCGGCGGACGGCCGCGCTTCGCATCGGAGACCAGCGCATGGCGGACGCGATCGCCTATGCCCATGCCGGGTACGTGCTCTGCGCCGTGCCTTCGGGAAGGGGTTGGCAGGCGCGGGCGCTCCTCGGCGAGTGTACGATCGCCGGAGCCGAAGGACCCACCCCCGATCTGGCGCTCGAGCGGGTCAAGGCCGCGCTCGAGCGCCTACCGCGTCAGCCGGTGCCCGCTTCCCACGGGCGTGCCTCGAGCCAGGCGAGCAGCTGAGCCGTCACCGCCTCGGGCCGCTCGAGGGGTGCGAGGTGGCCGCAGTTCGGCAACACGACGAGCGTGGCCTCCGGAATCGCTGCTGCCATCTCCTCGTGCAGCGAGGGCGGCGTCAGCCGATCCTGACGGCCGCACAACACGAGCGTCGGGCAGCGGATGGACGCGAGCAGCGGTCGGCTGTCGGGCCGCTCCAGGATCGCCCGCTGCTGGCGCAGGAACGCCTCTTTGCCGACCGCCGCCGCCATCGCGGTCACGACCGGTCCGAGCCGCTCGAGGTGGTCCGGGTGCAGGAACAAGGGCAGGAGGCGCGGCGCCACGCCCAGGAACTCGCCGCGCTCGGCGAGCGCCACGAGGTCCCGGCGGCGCTGCGCGGCCTCGGTCGTGTCGGCGCGGGCTTGCGTGTCGAGAAGAGCGAGCCGGGTGACCCGGTCGGGTGCCCGACGCACCACCTCGAAGCAGACATAGCCCCCCATGGAGAGGCCGGCGAGGGCGAACCGTTCCGGTGCCGCGGCCAAGAGCCGCTCCGCCATCGCCCCTAGGCTGTCGTCGAGCCGCGTCTGCGCGACACTGACCGCCGTGCGGGCGGCGAGCGCCGGGAGCTGTGGAGCGAAGAGACGCTCGTCGCACAGCAGGCCCGGCACCAGGATCAGAGGCTCGCTCACGACGGCCGTCCCTCGCGGATCCAAGGGGCGATGGTCCGGAACTCCTCGGTGCCGGCGCGCTCCAGCCACTCGAAGAGCACCATCTCGACATCGACGACGTCGCAGCCTCCCGCACGCATGCGCTCCAACGCGAGCGCTCGGCTCTCCGGGCGGCGCGAGCCGACGGCGTCGGCGACGACGGCGACCCGGAAACCTTCGGTACGGAAGCCGAGCGCGCTCTGCAGCACGCAGACATGGGCTTCCATCCCCGTGAGCAGGACGGTGCGCCGACCGGTGGTCCGGACGGCCTCGAGGATCCCCGGGTCCCGGGCGCAGGAGAACGCGGTCTTGGCGAGCCTCGGGGCGTTGCCGAGGCTCTTCTTCAAGGCCTCGACCGTTTCGCCCAGGCCCCTCGGATACTGCTCCGACGCGACCACCGGCACGGCCAGCCGGCGCGCCGCTTCGACCAGCAGCCGGCAACGGTCGATCACCATCGGACCGTCGGCGATCACCGGGGCCAGGCGTTCCTGAACATCGACCACGAGCACGAGGCAGTCGCCGCGCGCGAGCAGCTCGGACATCGTCCCCTCCTCCGCTCCCGACGCGAGAAGGGTCCGGCCGCGGCGGTTTGTCAAACGGCTCGCCCGTTCGTTGACAAGTGCAAAGCGGTGACTACCTAGAAGGTCGGACCACCAGATCAACGAGATCGGAACAACCGTACTTTGTCAGAGACCAACGCTCCCCGCTTCGAGGATCTCGGCCTGCGCGACGAGATTCTCCGGGCGGTGGCGGAGGCCGGCTACGTGGAGCCGACCCCCATCCAGGCGCGGGCGATCCCCGCGATCCTCGCCCGCCGCGACGTGATCGGGATCGCCCAGACGGGCACCGGCAAGACCGCGTCCTTCGTCCTGCCGATGCTCCACATCCTGGCCTCGGGCCGAGGCCGAGCGCGGATGCCGCGCTCGCTGATCCTCTCCCCGACGCGCGAGCTCGCAACCCAGACCGCCCGCAATTTCGAGATCTACGGCAAGCATCTCAACCTTTCCATGGCGCTCTTGATCGGCGGGGTCGGCATGGGCGATCAGGAGCGACTCTTGGACAAGGGCGTGGACGTCCTGATCGTCACGCCCGGTCGCCTCCTCGACTGGTACGAGCGAGGCCGGATCCTACTGGGAGGTGTCGAGATCCTGGTGATCGACGAAGCCGACCGGATGTTCGACATGGGGTTCATGCCCGATGTCGAACGAATCGTCTCGCTCCTCCTCGGCCGCAAGCAGACGCTTCTGTTCTCGGCGACGATGCCGCCGGAAGTGCGCCGGCTGGCCGAGCGATTCCTGCACGATCCGGTCGAGATCCAGGTGGCCCGGCCGGCCAGCAAGGCCGAGAACGTCGAGGACTTCGTGGTGGAAGTCTCGCGCGACCACAAGCGCGCCGTGCTCGTCCAGCTCATCCGCAGTCAGGCCGTGCCGAAGGCGATCGTGTTCTGCAACCGAAAGCGCGATATCGGCGCGGTGATGCGACATCTGCAACGAGCCGGCCTGAACGCCCGTGATCTCCATGGCGACCTCGAGCAGGTCCATCGCCAACAGACCCTCGACCAGTTCACCTCCGGTGCGATCGATTTTCTCGTCGCCACGGATGTCGCCGGCCGCGGCCTCGACATCTCCGACATGCCGGTCGTGATCAACTTCGACGTGCCGATGAACCCGGAGGACTATGTCCACCGGATCGGCCGCACCGGCAGGGCGGGCCGCAAGGGCCGGGCCTTCACGCTCGTGACACCGGAGGACGCCCGTTACCTGGTCGCGATCGAGAAGCTCACGAAGCGGACGATCCCGCGCCTGAGCCTGGGCGAGGATCGGGCGGCGAAGGAGACGGAGGCGGTCGCCGAGCGGTCCGGAGCCGAGCGCGGGCCGGCATCCGCTTCCGCCGGCTCCGACGGGCGCCGGCGTCGGGCTCCGGCCACACAGCGCGCGGCACCCGCGGCGCCTGCGGCGCGCGAGCCCGCGGCGGCCCACCAGGCAGCCGAGAGCAGGCCGGCCCCGGCGAGGCGCGAGCCGGCACGTCGCCTCGAGGTGGCGGCGCGGCGACGGCCCGAGGCGCGGCGGGAGGTCGGCGAGGAGCGTCCGGTCGTGGCGTTCGGCGAGCACGTGCCGCGCTTTTTGATGACCGAGCCGCGGCTTCGAAAGTCGGCTTGAGGTGCGCCCATGCAGACCATCTTCGTTCTCGTCAAGTGCGACCTCGGCCGCGCCTACGAGGTCGCGGATGCCGCCGTGCAGTCGATCGAGGAAGTGTCCGAAGTCTACTCGATTTCGGGCCAGTACGATCTTCTCATGAAGTTTCATCTGCCGGGAGGCACCGATATCGGCCGCTTCGTGACGAGCCGCGTCCAGACCCTCGACGGCGTGAAGGACACCTTCACGCTGATCACCTTCAAGGCCTTCAGCTGAGCCGCGACGGGCGCACCACCGTGGCGGAAGGCCGGCAGGCGGTCGAGATTCTCGCCCGCGAGCGTCTGCATCAAGGCTTCTACACGCTCGAACGGCTCGTCCTGCGCCACCGTCGCTTCGACGGTGGCTGGACCCGTCCTCTCCGACGCGAGCTCCTCCGCCAGCGCGACGCCGTCGCGGCACTGCCCTACGACCCCGACACGGATCGGGTGCTGCTCGTCGAACAGTTCAGGGTCGGCGCCCTCGAGGCGCCCGACGGCGCGTGGCTCCTCGAGGCCCCGGCGGGCCTCCTCGAGCCGGGCGAGAGCGTCGAGGACTGCGCCCGCCGCGAGCTCCGCGAGGAGTGTGGGCTCGCGGTCGGCCGCCTCGAGCGGGCGCTGATCTATCGCTCGAGCCCCGGGGGCACGAGCGAAAGCGTCACGGTCCTCGTGGCCGAGGCCCGTCTCGATGGGATCGGCGGGCCGTTCGGCGCCGCGCACGAGGACGAGGACATCCGCGTGTTGGTGATGTCGGCGGCGGAGGCCTTCGCGCTCGTCGGAGCCGGCCGGATCGTCGCCACCACCGGTTTGGTGCCGCTCCTCTGGCTCCAGCTCCATCGGGAACGGTTGCGCAGCGCGTGGCGCCCGGCCGCGGCGGCCGGTGCTTGAAAGCTGGCGCCGGCGGGCCTAGGTCGCGAGCGGCGAGGTCACCGATCGGTGCGGGAAGCTGCATGCAGGCGCGCATCTATCAACCGGCCAAGACGGCGGTGCAGTCCGGCCGGTTCAAGACCCGGACCTGGGTGGTCGAGTACGAACCCCGCTCGCCCAAGGTGCCCGATCGGCTGATCGGCTGGGTCGGCTCCGACGACACGGCCCAGCAGGTGCGGCTCCAGTTCCCCACCAAAGAGGCGGCCATCGCTTGGTGCGAGCGCAACGGGCTCGACTACACCCTGAGCGAGCCGCATCCGCGCATCGTGCGGCCGAAGTCCTACGCCGACAACTTCATTCGCCGCGTCTGAGCGGAGCTCCGAGGGGGGGCGTCAGCGCCACGATCCGGCTTGCGGGCTCCGCCCGGCCGGCCGATCCTCGGGCGTGAACCGAGAGACGGGATGGCGAAGGGCGCGTTCGATCTCGCGATCGTGGGCGGTGGCGTGAACGGCTGCGCGATCGCGCGCGACGCGGCCGGGCGGGGTCTCTCCGTCGTCCTGATCGAGCAAGGCGATCTGGCCTCGGCCACCTCCTCGGCCTCTACCAAGCTGATCCACGGCGGACTCCGGTATCTCGAACATTTCGAGTTCCGCCTCGTCCGCGAGGCGCTCGTCGAGCGCGAGATTCTGTTGCGCTCTGCCCCCCATTTCATTTGGCCCCTGCGGTTCGTCTTACCGCACCGACCCGGACTTCGGCCGGCATGGGTCGTTCGCGTCGGTCTTTTCCTTTACGATCACTTGGGGGGCAGAGAGATCCTCCCCGCCTGCCGCAGCCTCGATCTGCGGAGCGACCCGGCCGGAGCCCCGCTCCGCCCGGACCTTCGCCGTGCCTTCGAATATTCGGACTGTTGGGTGGAGGACGCGCGTCTCGTGATCATGTGCGCCCGCGACGCCGCCCGGCTCGGGGCCGACATTCGCCCACGGACCCGCTGTACGAAGGCCCTGAGCACCGACGGCCGATGGCGGCTCCGGCTCGAGGACCGGTCGCGCGGGGGGGTCGAGGAGGTCGTTGCGCGGGCGCTCGTGAACGCGACCGGTCCCTGGGCCGCACGGTTCCTCGAGCAGGTGGTGAGCACACGTCCACCCGCCCGCGTCCGGCTCGTCCAAGGCAGCCACATCGTCACCCGGCGGCTCTTCGATCACGGTCGCGCCTACATCTTCCAGAACGAGGACGGCCGGGTCTGTTTCGCGATCCCTTACGAGGGCGACTTCACGCTGATCGGTACGACCGACCGGGACATCGAGGGCGATCCCGGCGAGGCTCGGATCAGCGAGGACGAAACGGACTACCTCCTCGCTGCGGTCAATCGCTGGTTCCGGCGACCGGTGGGGCGCGGTGACATCGTCTGGAGCTATACCGGGGTTCGGCCGCTCTACGACGACGGCGCGCGTGCCGCGCAGGAGGCGACCCGCGACTATGTGCTCCATCTCGACGACGGCAGCGGAACCGCGCCTCTGCTTTCAGTCTTCGGCGGCAAGATCACGACCTGCCGCCGACTCGCCGAAGCGGCGTTGGCGCGGCTCGCGCGGTTCTTCCCGGGGCTGGGTCCTCCTTGGACGGCCGGCGCGCCGCTTCCGGGCGGCGATTTTCCCTGGGACGGCTTCGAGGCGCTCGTCGGCGATCTGCGACACCGCTATCCGTTCCTGGGCGAGGCGCTGGCACGCCGTCTCGCTCGCTATCACGGTACCCGAACGTTCGCGCTGCTCGGCGACGCACGCTCTCTCGAGGATCTGGGCGAGGCCTTCGGCGCGGGCCTCTACGAACGCGAGGTGGACTGGATGGTCCGCGAGGAGTGGGCCGAGGCGGTCGACGACATTCTCTGGCGGCGAAGCAAGCTCGGCCTGCGTATCGATCCTGCCGGCCGCGAGCGGCTCGCCGCCCGGCTGGCGGGGGTCAGGGGTTCGCGCACCGGTGCCGTAGTCGACGGCGCCGCACCCGCTTGATAGAGGAAGGGGCACGGGCGCCCGTAGCTCAGCCGGATAGAGCATCCGCCTTCTAAGCGGAGGGTCGCAGGTTCGAGCCCTGCCGGGCGCGCCAGCTCCGCGAGGTTCCGTGCACCGCACCCGGGCTTTCCACGCGCGTGCCGGCCTCGCGATGCGATCCAGGGTCGGAACCGACCGATGACCGACCTCGCCTGGTTCCTCCTCGCGGCTTTCGCCGAGATCGCCGGTTGCTTCGCCTTCTGGGCCTGGTCGCGTGGTGGCGCCTCGCCCGCCTGGATCGCGCCGGGCATCGCCTCTCTCCTGGTCTTCGCCCTCGCCCTCACGCGGGTCGACGCGGCCTTCGCCGGTCGCGCCTATGCGGCCTATGGCGGGATCTACATCGTCGCCTCGCTGCTCTGGCTCTGGGCGGTCGAGCACCAGCCGCCCGATCGCTTCGACCTCCTGGGCTCGGCCGTGGCGGTCGCCGGGGCGCTGATCGTGCTCTGGGGGCCGCGGCCCTAGGCCGTCGGCTTGAGGCGAGGCGCGCAGCGGCCGTGTCGTTCGACCCAGTCGCGGACGAAAGCCGCGTCGTCGCCGGCGAGGATGTCGATCAGCCCCTCGGCCAAGGCAGGAGCGAGCCGCGCCTCGAGGTCGAGACCGTGCAGCCGGCGGCGCTCGATCACGGCAGGGCGCGGGATCGTGACGCGAACCGCCACGCCGGCGGCGTGCAGGCTCGCCGCGTCTTCCGGTGCGAACATGTCCCCCTCGATCGCCACAGAGGCGGCCGCGGCCCGCTCGGCCAGCGCCACCGGGTCGACGTGCCGGGCGTGGGTGACGAGCTCGGTCCGCAAGCCCGGGATCCGGGACCGGGCACGGAGGAGCGAGGGGTGGTCGAAGGAGATCACGAGCACGTGGTCGAGCGCGCCGGCAGCCAGTGGGCTCTCGCCCAGCCGGTCGATCAGCGCATCCGTTCGCTCGTGCTCCTTGATCTCGAGCAGAAGGCCGAGCCCCACCCGTGCCGCGGTCTCGAGCGCGTCCTCGAGCGTCGCGATGGGCGTTCCGGCGAAGTGCGGGTCGAACCAGCTGCCGGCGTCGAGCCGTCGCAACTCGGCCAGTGTCGCCTCGCCCACTCGGCCCGAGCCGTCGTCGCTCCGGCCCAGGAGTTCGTCGTGCCGCAGCACGATCCGCTCGTCGCGCGTGAGCAGGAGGTCGACCTCGCGACAGGTGGCCCCCAGCGCCGCCGCGGCCTCGAGCGCCGGGAGGGTGTTCTCCGGCGCGCCGATCGAGTGCCCGCGATGGCCACGGACGTGGGTGCCGCCGGCTTCGAGCGCACGCGGCAGGAACTGCCTCATCGGCCCTCTCCGCCGAGCGGGCGTACCTTCACTGCCAGCGCCTCGTGATCCGAGATCGCGACACCTCGGGCATCCACGGCCGGAAGCACCCGGGGATCCCGACAGTCGAGCCCCCGGGCCAGAGACCAGTCGATCTTGCCGAACGGCTCTCGAGGCGTGCCGTCGGGGCGGGTGCGCTGCGTGGGCACGGCGGGGAGGTTGCATTCCCGCCAGCCATAGCCGCGGGCGGCGGCGAACGCGAACAGCGGTTCGAAGGGTTCGGGCTCCACGAGGCGCCGCGGCTCGGCGGCGAGCGCCGCCGTCACGGCCGGCTCGTCGCGTTCGGTCGCGAGATCGAAGGTGGAGGTGTTGAGATCGCCGCCGATCAGCACCGGGCGGCCCGGGGCGTGCGCGTCGATCGCATCGAGCAGCAGGCGGGTCGGCTCGAGCCTGTCGGCGGGGTCGGTACGGCTCTCGTAGTGGGCGGCTGCCAGGAGCACGGGCCCGCCGATGGCCCGCACCTCGGCGAGAAGCGCGATCCGACCCCCCACGCGACGCTCGCCGAAGCTGCCGTCGAACCAGCGGCCGGAGGCCTCGAGGCGAACCAGGGCCGGCCGCTCCAGCGGGAGCCGGGATAGGATCGCCGCGCCGTGCAGCCCCGCCTCGTTGCTCGAACCCGCGTGCCGGTTCCGCTCGCGGGCATCGCCCAGATCGAGCTCGACGAATTCGACCGCGAAGCACCAGCCCACGCCGAGCCGCTCGGCCAGATCCCGCACCGTGTGACGATTGCCCGAGCGCGCCATGCCGACATCGACCTCGACCAGCAGCACGTCCGCACGGGCCGCTTCGAGAAAAGCGGCCGACTCCCCGACGAACTCGAGGCGCTCGGCGTTCCAGAACACGACCCCGAGCGCCGCCGGCACCGGCGGAACGGGATCCGGTGGCGCTCGCCGCTCGATCGCGTGCAGGCACTCGAATGACGCGTATGCGTTGCGAAACGCGGTCGCGTCGGTCGGACCCTCACGGAGTGCGGCACGGAGGGCCGCCGGCGGCGGCTCGAGCCGAGCGCGTGGCCGTGATCGGGGTCAACGTCGCCCCTCCCAGAGCTCCTGGAGTTCCAGCGGGTCGTTGCTCGCGATCTGATCGCAACCGAGCCGGGCGAGTTCGTCGAGGGTCGCGAGGAGACCCGGTCGATCGGCATCGATCGTCCACGCATCGACGAGCGCTCCGCCTCGCTTCACGAGGCTCGGCAACACCACGCCCGCCCGAGCGGCCGCCAGCACGAGCCGCGCCTCGAGACAGAAGATCGCGGCATCCGGCATCGCGGCGAAGGTCGCTTCGCCGAGCTGCCGAAAGGCCTCGGCCGTCCCGAGAAGGCTCCCGGCCTCGTAAGCCCGCAGCGGGTCGAAGCCTTTGGCGACCCCCGGTGCCGCCCGGGCCAGCGCCTCGATCAACGCCGCCTCGCTGCCGCTCACGGTGAAGCAAGGCGCGATGCCGGCGAGCGGTCCGGCGAAGGCCGACAGGAGTGGTCCGTCAAGCCGTGCGAGCGGCTCCTTGACATCGAGCTGGACCAGACCGAGCGGGCGGGCGCCGTGCCGCCGGACGGCGGCGGCGAGCTCGTCGAGGAACAGGGGCGGTTCGCCGAGGAGGCTGCCGTCCTCCGCCCGCTGGCTCAGCCGCTCGAGCTCGCTGCGCCGGCGCGCGGCGACCGGACCTTCGCCGCTGGTCTCCCGCTCGAGGGTGGCATCGTGCAGGCAGACCCAATGACCGTCGGCCGTCGCCCGCAGATCGACCTCGAGGCAAGCAGCGGCGGAGAGACCGGCCTCGAGGTTGGCGCGCCGGAAGGGCGGGTCGCTCCGTCGCCGCTTCAGACGGTGCCACTTGAAGCGGAGCGGCGGCCGGCTCACGCGACGTCCGCCCGGACGGCGCCCTCGAGGCGCCGGCCGGAGCCGGCCCCGAACGGGAGGCTGTGTTCCCAACGGAGATCCACGGCATCGCCCGTGCGGAAACGCGGTGTCGCACCCGGTTCGACCACCCGCAGGGCCCCGATCTCGGTCTCGACCAGATAGAGCGTCTCACGGCCGTGCGGCTCGTTGTCGATCACCCGACCGCGAATCGGCCCGTTGCCGAGGGTCAGCTGCTCGGGACGGATCCCGACCGCGACCGGCCCCTCGATGCCGGGCGAGATCGCGACGGTGCGCTCGCCGAGACGGATCGCTCCCGCTTCGGCGTGTCCTTCGAGCAGGTTGATCGGTGGCGAGCCGATGAAGCTCGCAACGAACAGGCTCGCGGGCCGCTCGTAGAGATCGGCTGACGCGCCGATCTGCTCGATCCGGCCTTCGCTCATGCAGACGATCCGATCCGCCATGGCGATCGCCTCGACCTGATCGTGGCTGCGGCCGGCCCTCGGGGAGAACGAGCCTTATCGCCGCCCAGACCAGGAACGCCGGGAACGGTGCCGCGAGTGCCAGCCAGAGGACCGCGGTACTCGCCCCGGTCCGCCCGAGAAGGTGACCGTCAACAGCCACGGATAGGGAAGGAGGATCGGCAACGAGCCCACGACCAGAAAGGCCAAGAGCAGGAAGTCGGTCGCCCGTCGCCGGCGGCGTGCACGCTCGGCGAGGACCCGCCAATCCGGCAGAGCCTCGCTCACCTGCGGCGAGACCGAGGCGAGGCTCATGACACCTCGATCCGCGGCCGCTGGAGGAGTGCCCGCATGTCGCAGAACCGCCAGAGCAGGAGCGCGACGACCGTACCGACGACGACCAGCGCGAGCGCCAGCGCGGCCCCATAGGCGTATTGCCCGCTCAGGAAGGCGCGCTGGTGGACGTAGAGAGCCCACACTGTCGTGTCGTAGAATGGCCGGCCATCGGTTATCAGCCACATGGACTCGAAGCTCGCGAGTAGCGACAGTGCCTGGTAGAGCGTGACCAAGGACAGGTGCCAGCGGATCTGCGGCAAGGTGACGTGGCGGACGATCTGGAGCCCTCCGGCGCCCTCGACCCGGGCCGCGCGGAACAGGTGGATCGGGATCGAGCGGATGGCACTCGTGAAGATGATCATGCCGAACGAGGCACCGACGAAACCGTTGGCGAGTACGACGACGAGCGTGGGCGCATCGCTCTTGAAGTCGAGGGGCGCGAAACCGACCGCCGCGCCGATCTGGTTCAAGAGCCCGTACTCGGTCGGAGCCACGACCCAGGTCCGAAGAAGAGCGCAGACCACGGACGGGCTCATGCGCGGCAACAGCCAGACCGCACGGAAGAACGCCCCGCTTCGCTCGGGCAGGGCGGTTGTCACGAGCGCGAGTGGCAGACCCTAGCCGACATCGAAGAGGGCGAGCGTGCAGAGGACACAGACGAGGGTGTTGGCGAGCACCTGCGAGAGCCGACGGTCACCACCCAGCATCCGTTCGACGTTCTCGGTGGTGAAGTGGGCGACCTGCAGGTTCCGGCTCATGTCGGTGAAGGCGATGACGAGATCGACAAGCACCGGCGGAACGTAGAACAGAAGCAGCAACGCCGTCGCCGGCCCCGAGAAGAGCAGCCGGTCCGAGCGTGCCCGACGATCGGCTCTCATCGTGCTCGCGACCGCCAATGGAGCCGGAGGCGCCAAGCCGACCCCGCTCCTTTCCGTCAGCCGATCGAATCGACGACCTTGATCCGATCCTTGAGCTCGCGGGTGGCCTCCTCCTCGAGGAACTCGATCGCCGCATCGACCTCGAGCCGGCCGGTCTCGACATCCTGCAACGCCTTGAAGATCAGGCCGTTGTAGCGACCGAACTCGGGATGGTTGGGGATGAAGGCCGACCAGGGAAGAAGCTTGGTCGCCTCCTGCGGGTACCAGGCCTCGGCATAGGCCGGCATACTCGCCTGACCGTGCAGAATCGCCGTGTGGCCCGAGCCGACGGCGTGCTTCGTATTGTAATAGTGGAGCGTGGCCTGAGCCACGATCATGGCCGCGAGGTCGGCGTACTTCGACTTCGGGTTGACCACGTAGACGATCGGATGCGAGAGATTCTCGGGCTTGCCGCCCTTCACGGCCGGCGGGGCCAGGATCCAGCCGATCTTTCTGAAGTAACCGTCCCGGTCCTTTGGCCAGGTGGCGCCTTTTGCGTCACCGAGCTGGAATTCGGGCAGGGTCCAGACACTGTGATGGTAGGCGAACGCCTTCTCCTGCTCGAAGGGGCTCTGGATCTCGCCCCAGGACACCTGCGTGTTGTTGGGCGGCGTGACGCCGTTGCGGGTGTTCCGATCGAACCAGGCGAGTGCCGCCGCCATCTGCTTTTTCGGCAAGAGCAACTTGCCCGAGGCTCCGACGAGGAACCGAACGCCGAAGGCAGCCATCGACATGAGACAGTCCGGCCCGGCGTTCGGGTGATGCAGGATGCCGAATCGAGCGGCACCCTTCCGAACGACTTCTTGTGCAAACCTGGAGAAGTCGTCCATCGTGAATTCGCCTTCGAAGACCTTGTCCGGCAGGCTTTCGATGAACGCCTCGTCCTTGTCGATCGTGCGCAGCATGTCCTTGTTGAAGAAGAACATGCGGGATTCCGAAACCTGCGGAATCGCGTAGATCTTCCCCTGATGCTTCACGGACTCCCAGAAGACGGGAATCATGTCGGCGAACGCCAAGGGGTGACGCTCGACGAAGTCGTCGAGCGCCATGGCGTAGCCGGATTTCGCGAACGCGCCGACCCATTCGTGCGCGGCGACGCAGAAGTCGGGACAGCGGTCGACGGCGCAGGCCTTCAGGAGCTCGAGAGCGTCGGCATCGTAGCCGGTCGCCGGGCTCTCGAAGACCTCGATCTTCACCGTTCGGTTGGAGTCGGCCGCCTCGAGCCACGCGTTCACCGCTTGGGCGGCGTCCACGATGTTCCCGGCCCGAAGCGGTCCCGATCGGTCGGCTCGGGACCAGACCCTGAGGACCACCTCGTCGGCCGAAGCGACCCCGGCCGACCCGTCGCGAGCATCGCGACCGCGCCCCGGAGCACGATCCGCCTGAGGTCCGGCATCGTCCCCTCCTCCCGACGGGCCCTCTCGAACGCGGCGCCGCGCTCGGCCCGACCGACGGGTACCTAACCGGCGCGCGTGATAGGCCGACGACTTGCCGTCACTGCGACGCGGTCTCGAGGAAGGATGCCTCAGGCGGGCCCGGGCTCGGTACGCAACCACAGAAAGAGTTCGAGTTCGCCCCGATCCCACGCCCCCTCGAAGCGGGCGAGCGGCTCGAGCCGCCCGCTCCGCGCGAGCCGCGACAAGATCTCGCCGGGATCGCCGCCGCGACGTTTGTAGACCAGGAGCCAAGCGCGCGCTCGAAACTCCAAGAGGGAACCCAGCTCGTCGGGCCGAGCGAGCCGGAGCCCGCGATCCACGGGTTCGATGCGAGGCGCCTGCGGGGGCGGCGGCCCTCCGACCAGGAGGCCGACGGCTGCGCCGTCGAACCCCAGCCGAGCCGCATAGTAGGCCCACGGCCAGTGGTAGACGTGTGGCGCGATCAGGATCTCGTCGCCGGGCCGGAACGCCCGGGCGACGGTCCGGACCACCTCCGGCCAAGCGAGTTTCTGCGAACGCGCATGCAAGGCTACCGTATCGGCGGCGCGTGGCAGCAGCACAAGTGCGAGGAGGACCGGCACCGCACGCGGCCACCACTGTCGGCCGGCGAGACCGGCCGCGGCCAGAACCAGGGTCGCCGCGAGGTAGGGCAGCAACACCCGCTCGAGCCAGAGCGGCCGCACGAGGAGCCCGAGCCCCAGGACAAGCAGCGGCCCCCCCACGGCGAAGGTCAGAAGAACGGCGGAGGCGGTGCCGGCTCGACGGAGGCCGAGCCCGGCGAGCAGGAGCACGGGCAGGCCGAACAGGGCCGCCACGACCGGCGGCAGTCCGAGGAAATGCGGGCCGAAGCCCCCCGCCCAAGAAACGAGCGCCCAACGCGGACCGGGTTGCGTGATCCAGCCCACGTTCGAGGCCGCCGCTGCCTGCTCGACAAGCACGGGCAACCAGACGAGGCCGAGAAGGAGCGGAGGCCCGTTGGCGAACAGGAACGGGCGCAAGGACGGTCGCTCCCCACGCCGGTACAGAAGCCAGCGGACGAACCCACCGAGAACGGTGAGCACGGGCACGAGCGAGCCGGTGTTGTGGGCGTAGACGGCGAGTGTCGTACCGGCTGCATAGGCCGTCCCCGCCACGAGGCTTCGGCGGGCCCGCATCTCTCGGCGCTCGCTGCGATCCGGATCGGCGAGGAGTTCCTGCGCGCCCCAGAGCGCCAGGAGCGCGCCGCAGACGAGAAGGGTGTAGCCACGGGCTTCTCGAGAATAGGCGACGAGGAGCGGATCGGTGGCGATCATCGATGCCGCGGCGAGCCCCGCGCCGTGCCCGGCGAGCGCCCGCCCGACGAGGAACGCGAGCGACACCGCGGCCACGCCCAGAATGGCCGCGGGAAGGCGGAGTGCCGCCTCGTCGTCGCCCAGAGCGAGCATCACCCACCGCTCGAGCGTGAACCACAGGGGCGGGTTGGTCTCGGTCCGGGCGGCCGCTCCCCACAATTCCTCGAGCGGCAGATGCGCCCACCGCCAGGAAAAGGCTTCGTCGAGCCAGAGCGGCTCGGCGCCGAGCCCCAACAGGCGCAGAGTGGCCCCGACCAATACGATCGCGGTGAGCGCGCGTCGAACGGCCCCGCCTTCCGAGCGACCGCTCGGGGCAGCAGCCGGCCCCTCCTCGACGATGTCGGTGCTCGCGGAGTGTCCGTTCAATCCCGGCTTCTCCGCCCCCAGGTGTAGAAGCCGGTCACCGCATAGTTCCACACCGCCCCCACGAGGATCCCGCCGATCGCCGCGAGCAGCCAGGAAGCCTCGTGGCCGAACAGGAACGCCGCGACGCCGACATTCGCGAACGCGCCCAACGAGCAGGCGATCGAGAAGCTCGCCCAACCGGCCAGCCAGTCGACGCCTCTGAGCCTCCGATCGCTGTAAGTGAGCTCGTTGTTCAGAGCGAAGTTGAACGTCATCGCCACCAGGGTCGCCAGAACCTGGGCGGCGAGGAAATCCACGGCGAGCGCTCGATGGACGACCGCGAGGACGGCGAGATGGACGATCACCCCGAGCCCCCCGACGGCGGCGAACACGAGGAAGCGGGCGGGCAGCCAGGCACCCAGGAGCTTGTCCAGCAGCAGGGTGAGGAATTCTACGACGACCCGCATGTCGAGCTTGGAGCGGCCGAGCAGGCGCTCACGAAAACGGTAAGGCAGCTCGACGACCCGCAGCGGGTGCGGGGCGGACAACAGGATGTCGAGCAGGAGCTTGAAGCCGACCGCCGAGAGACGGCGCACGGAACCTTCGAACGCCTCCCGGGTCAACATGAAGAAGCCGCTCAGGGGATCGCTGAGGCCGCGCAGCCGCGGGATAGTCACGACCAGCCGGGTCGCGAGGCGGCTCGCGAGGCGACGCTCCTCGGCCCAGCCCGGAACTTCGGTCCCCTCGAGGTAGCGGCTCGCGACCACGACGTCGGCCCGGCCGGAACGGAGCACCTCGAGCATCCGGGAGAGCAGCCGCTCGTCGTGCTGCAGGTCGGCGTCGATGACCGCGACGAACGGCGCCGCGGTTGCAAGGATGCCTTCGATGCAGGCCGAAGCGAGGCCGCGTCGCCCGATCCGGTGGAGGCAGCGGAACCGCGGGTCGTGCAGCGAGAGTTCGCGCACGAGCTCGGCCGTTCCGTCGGGAGAGTCGTCGTCCACCACCACGACCTCGAAGGCGATACCCTCGAGTGCGCGGGCGAGCCGGGCGGCGAGCTCGAGCACATTGTCACGCTCGTTGAAGGTGGGGACGATCACCGCGAGCTCCGGCGGCACGAGCGCGCGCCCGATCGACCGGCCGGCCTCCCCGGTTCTCAGCCGCCCCCCGTCGTGAATCGCTCGCACGCAAACCGCTCCTCGACCACGGTCGGTCCTCCGCGGTCATCATCGAAGGGAAAGGTTAACAGAAGACCAAGGACGCAGCGACCGGCGCCTGTCGGTCGCGCTGCGGCCCGCCTACAACGAATGGCAGCCACGCGTCGCTCGGCGTCTCGCACGTCTTCGCAAGGATGCCGAGCGGTCGAGACCTTTGACGGGTCGGGGGACGCCGGCTAAGCGCCACCGGTCGAGCCCGGCGGCTCGGGCGGAGGAGGCGGAATGCGGGTCGCGGTGGCGCCGCTCAGACGGCTCGTGAGCGCGTGTTTCGTTCGGGCCGGCTGTCCGGCCGACGAGGCCGAACGGATCGCGCTCTACCTCAGCAAGGCGAACCTCACCGGCCACGACAGCCACGGGGTCATCCGAGTGCCCCGCTACCTCGAGTGGCTGCAGCAAGGCCGTGTCCGTGCCGGTCAACATGCCGAGCTGGTCCTGGACGGCCCCTCCATCGCCGTCGTCGAGGGTCGGCACGGGTTCGGTCAGACCATCGGCCCGGAAGCCTGCCGGATCGGGATCGAGAAGGCGAAAGCGAGCGGCCTCGCTCTCGTCGCCATCCGCCGCTCGGGGCATCTCGGCCGGATCGGCGATTTCGCGGAGATGGCGATCGAGGAAGGGATCGTCTCGCTCCACTTCGTGAACGCCTACAATTCGCTCCTGGTCGCGCCCTTCGGGTCGCGGGCCCGGCGCTTTTCCACCAACCCGATCTGCATCGGCGTGCCGACGGGCGACGACCGGCCGTTCGTTCTCGACTTCGCGACCTCGCTGGTCGCCGAAGGCAAATGTCTCGTGGCCCATCAAGGCGGCAAGCCGATCCCGCCCGACTCCCTGGTCGGCCCGGACGGCCGACTGACCGGAGACACGAGTGTCCTGTACGGCCCCTCCGAAGGGGGCGGCTACCCTGATCCCAGGAAGGGGCCCGGGGCGATGCGGGCGTTCGGCGAGCACAAGGGCTCCGGCTTGGCCCTCGCCTGCGAGCTCTTGGCGGGTGCGCTCGGCGGCTCGGGGATCAACGCCGATCCGGACGGCCCGTTCCACAACGGCATGCTTTCCTTCTACGTCGATCCGAAGGCCCTCGGTCACGGCGACGGCTTCCTCCAAGAGGTCCGGCGGTTCCTCGAGTGGATCCGTGCCGCGGCTCCGATCGACCCGGAGGCGGGCGTGCTCGTCCCCGGTGACAAGGAACGGATGACCGCCGCCGAACGGATGGCAAACGGCATCCCGCTGCCGGCCGAGACCTGGGGCGCCATCCTGGCTGCGGCGCATCGGGTCGGCCTCGAACAGGCCGAGATCGACCGCCTGCTCGCCTGAGCCGCCGGCCGCGCACCGCCCCGGGAGAACCTCCATGACCCTGACCGCCGAGCTTCTCGCCAAACTCGCCGAGGCCGACACCCCGACCGTGTGCAACGCGCTTGAGCTCGTCGTACCGCAACGCCGCGCGGTCGGCTTCACCACTCGGCCGTTCGTGGTCGCCTTCCCCGAGCTGAAGCCGATCGTCGGGGTCGCCCGGACCGCGACCATCCGGGCCCGCGAGCCCTCCTCCCGCAAACCGGCCGAGGCCAAGGCGTTGCGTCTCGACTATTACCGCTACGTGGCCGCCGGGACCGGTTTGCCGACCATCGTCGTGATCCAGGATCTCGATCCCGAGCCGGGGTTCGGCGCCTTCTGGGGCGAGGTCAACAGCGCGGTCCACAAGGGGCTGGGTTGCCTCGGCTGCGTCACCAACGGCTCGATCCGCGACCTCGACCTGCTCGCCCCGGGCTTCCAGCTCCTCGCAGGCTCGGTCGGCCCGAGCCACGCCTGGGTGCACGTCGAGGCGTTCGGCTGCGACGTCAATGTCCACGGCATGACGGTCCGGCACGGCGACCTCGTGCATGCCGACCGCCACGGCGCGGTCGTGATCCCGGCCGAGGCGGCAGCCCGGCTCCCGGAGGCGATCGATCTCTGCGCTCGTCGAGAAGCGCCGATCCTCGCCGCGGCCCGCGCTCCCGGCTTCAGCGTCGAGAAGCTCGTGACCGCCTGGGCTGCGGCCGAAGACATCCATTGAGCCGTCGGAAGGCGCGGGCGCTCGGTCGATGGCGCGTTTCCTGATCGGCCTGGGGTTCGTTCTGATCCTTCTGGGGCTTCTGTGGCCCTGGCTCGGCAAGCTCGGGCTCGGGCGCTTGCCCGGCGACATCGTCGTCGAGCGCGAGGGGTTCACGCTCTATCTGCCGATCACCACCTCCTTGCTCGCGAGCTTGCTTTTGAGCCTGCTGCTCTGGCTGCTGCAGCGTTGAGCGGCGCGGTCGGGACCGGCGCGGGATCAGAACGGGATATCGTCGTCGAGCTCCTCGGCGAGCGACGGCTTGCCCCGCGCGGGCCCGGCGGCCCCGGGGCCGCGGCCCGTGACCGCGTTGCGCTGGGGGACCTGACGCGGCGGCGGGCGATCCTCGGGCTCGAGCATCGGCTCCTCGTCGGCCGGACCGATCTCGGCGGGACCTTCGCCACGGCCGCCCAACAGTACGAGCTCGCCCCGGAAGCGCTGGAGAACGATCTCGGTCGTGTAACGTTCCTGGCCCGTCTGGTCCTGCCATTTGCGGGTCTGCAGGCTACCCTCGATGTACACCGTGCGCCCCTTCGAGAGGTACCGCTCGGCGACCTCGGCCAGGTTCTCGTTGAAGATGACCACCCGGTGCCACTCGGTCCGCTCCTTGGTCTCGCCCGAAACGCGGTCCTTCCAACGCTCCGAAGTGGCGATCGAGAGATGCACGATCTTCTGGTTGTTCTGGGTGTAGCGAACCTCGGGGTCACGGCCGAGATTGCCTACGAGGATCACCTTGTTGACGCTCCCGGCCATCGTTCCCTGCCCTCCGAGCGCGATCCGGCGCCGCCAAATTAAAGCCGATCGTCGCTTCCTTCGCCAGCGCGGCCGCGACGCATTTCGGATCAGAGCGGAGGAACCCCCGGGGAGTCTGCCGCGGCCGGAGGCTCACCCCAGGTCAGGCTCGCGGGATCCGGCCCATCGAGGCACCCCAAGAGCGTCCAGCGTGGCCCGGGCGGGTCGAAGCCGGTGCCATCCCAATGTTTCATCCGAAGGCAGCGGTCGCTGCCGATCACCGCCACGTCGATACCGCCCGCTGCGGGCACGACGATCGGCGGCCCGACCTCACCGCCGAGCTCGTGCCAGCGTGCGTCGCCGTCACCCGGACAACCGGGACGCCAGCGTCGCCAAACGAGCCCGCCGCCCGAGCGACCGGCGACCACGAGACCGTCGTCCGATGCCGTGATGCCGCCTGCCACCGGCCCTTCGACCCCGCCGCCGAGATCGGTCCAGTCGGAGTGGGTCGGCATCCCACCCGTCGGCGCCAGCTGCAGGTGGCGAACGTGGCCGTCCACGCCGAGAGCCAGAACGTGGAGCACCTCCTCGCTGCCCTCCGCGAGCGCGGTATCGGCAGCCACGAACCCGCTCCCCAACTCGAGCCAGGACGGGGGCCGGCCGAGCTCCGGACGGTCCCCGACCACGGCGTGCACGACGCTGCCGCCCTCGTCGACGCCGAGCAGGTGCACCCCATCCGTCATGGCCCGGGCCGTCAGCCCGCCCCGCAGCCGCCGATTCAGCGGAACCCAGCTCGACCACCGGCGCTCGCCGCGCCTTCCCGTGGAGAGAAGCTGATACAACGCGCCTTCCGGCCCGAGGCAGAAGGTGACGCTGCGCCCATGCCAGGCAACGGTGGCCGGCGCACCGGGTCCAACTGCGCGCGCCATCGCCGCGTCGCGTCCGCTACGGGCCCCACCCGGTGTGCTGCCGGTCGAGAACATCACCGGCGGCGCAGCGAGCGTGATGTCGCCCGAGAGCAGGATCGTCGCCTTGTAGTGGACAGCCCACCGGCCAGAATCGAGAATTTGTCGATCGGAGAACGGGCCCACCGCTTCGGGAAGCTGCACGCGTTGGTAGGCGTTCGCGAAGGCGAAGTCGCAGGTCTCGCCGTGCGAGGGTCCGAGCGGATCCTGATCCGGGACCCCTCGTCCCATCAGCGGCAGAGGTCCCCAGCACACGATGCTGGCGTCGTCGTCGTAGCCCTGGACGAGTAGTGCGATCTCGCTGGGTGCGCGGGCTATGTCAATACGGCCACCACGGAGAGAGACGATCTTGCCGTCGCAAATCGTTTCCTCGCCGCTCGCCGGGTACCGCAAGGACCCGCCGATCCTCGGCCCCGCGCTCTCGTAGACTGCGAACTCGAACCACATATCGCCGCACGAGGCGGGATCACCGTCGAGGAAGACAGCGACGTCGTGTGGCACGATCGTCAGCGACCGTCGTGCCGTCACGAACCGGCCCACTCGAACGGCGGGCGGGCGGCCCGGGACGACGTCGGCCGCCGTGATCTGTAGCCAATATCGGGTGTTCTGCTGAAGATTGTGGACGCGCAGGCGATGCTTGGATCTTGGATAAAAGCTGAAGGCAACGCCACGGCGATTGGCAGGCACCATGTCCTGCGTGGCGCGCCCAGTCGGCGCGGCAAACACTTCTACTAAGGGCTGTACGCCATGCGCGAGCGTAAAATCGACGTCGACTGCTTCAGGTGTCGGCTGGATCCGAACGTCGAAAATATCCTGAACCACTCGCAAGGCCAGGATCGGTCCTCGGATTTGGTCGTACTTTTCGAGGCCCGCCGCCGTAGTCATTCATGCCTCCCTGAGCTACAAACGGTTGCCGAATCCAGGAGGCTTCCATTATTAAAACTGAACTGGGTCCTGTCAAGGTGGTGATTCCGATGAAAGGGTGGATTGGCCCACCTGTTCGATCGAGGCCGACCCTTCGATACTCGCTGCTCTCCGAAGACGACCCCATGCCCGCGTCGCGCAGCGACCCGACCAGCGTCTGTCGGTGGACAAGACGAGAATCCGACTTCGGCGAGCAATGTCGGACGCCCGCTGGCCAAGTCTTCCCGTTGTCCTGGCTGTGACGCTGACGCTCCCTGTTGCTTCCGGATGGGAAGGGATCCTCCAAAGGTGCCGAGCTGCCGTCGAAGAGGGTGCTCTTTCTTGCCGGGCGTAGCGGGCCCAGCCAACATAGCGAGGTCATGGCTGGACGTCTTGCCCTCCTTCTGACCGTTCTCGCGTTGGCCGGCTGCGCCCGGGCCCAGCTCCTCGATGCCATCACGCCCGAGCAGGGCTACCGCCTCGAGGCCGGCGTCGGCTACGGGTCCGGCCCTCGGCAGCGGCTCGATTTGTACCTTCCGGAGCGGCCGCGCGGCGACGGCGCGATCGTCGTGTTCTTCTACGGTGGCAGCTGGCGGTCGGGAGAACGGCGCCTCTACCGTTTCGTGGGCCAGGGGCTCGCCGCGCGGGGTTATACAGTGGCGATCCCCGATTATCGGCTGTTTCCGGAAGCGCGCTGGCGAGAGATCCTGGAAGACGGCGCGGCAGCGGTGATGCGCACTCGGGCCGTGGTCGATCCGCACCGGCGACGGCCGCTCGTGCTGGCCGGCCACTCGGCCGGTGCCTGGATCGCGGCCATGCTCGCCCTCGAGCCGTGCCGCCTCCCCGACCGGCCGGATACGCTCCTGGGGCTCGCCGGCCCCTACGACTTCCTGCCGCTGCGCGATCCCGTGCTGGTCGAGGTCTTCGGCCCGGGCGAGCCGACGCCCGAAAGCCAGCCCGTCGCCTATGTCGACGGTCCGGAGCCCCCCGCCTTGCTCGTCCACGGCAGCCGCGACCTCACGGTCGTGCCCGGCAACAGCCGCCGGCTCGCGGCGATGCTGCGGGCGGTCGGCACCCGGGTCGAGCTCGTCGAGCTCGAGGGCGAACACGTCCTGCCGTTGCTCGGGCTCTCCAGTCGCTTCGGTCATCTGGCTCCGGTGGTGGATCGCCTGGACGCCCTCCTCGCGGAGCCCCGCCCGGGTGGCCCGGGGGCCGGCTCGGCGGTCTGCCAGAGGGATCCGTCCGGCACCCGGTTCCGGTCGTTCGACCCGCGATGGGCGCGTGTTTCGGACGACGCGAGCGGCAACGGCGATACCAGGAGACGCTGATGGGATCACGGCTCGATTACTGGGAGGTGGTGCCCGAGCTGTTCGGCGAACTCGTGACGATCACGCGGCGTCTCAAAGCCGGAAGACTCGCGGGCACCTTGATCGAGCTCGTGTTCCTGCGCTGCTCGCAGATCAACGGTTGCGCGCATTGCATCGACAATCACGCCCGGGCGCTGCGGGCGCTCGGCGAGAGCGAGCAGCGGCTCGACTGTCTGGTCGCCTGGCGCGATGCTCCTTTCTTCGACGCGCGCGAGCGGGCGGCTCTCGCCTTCGCCGAGGCGATGACGCGGATCGGGGAGGCGGGTGTTCCGGAGCCCGTGTGGCAGGAGGCCCGGGCGCGGTTCGACGACCAGGAGCTCGCCGAACTCGCCTTCGCGGTCGTGGTCATCAACGCCTGGAACCGGCTCTCGATCGGCTTCGCCCAAGCGCCGAAGCCGCGAGGATGAGGGGGCCCGGACCGTGCAGGCCCTCTTGCCGGGGCGATCCGGGCGGCGCATGAACCCGTATCCCGTGCGGGCGCCGGCGGCGCCGCGCTCTCCCGGTGGGCCATGGACGAGTTCATCCGCATCCGTGGTGCCCGCGAGCACAATCTCAAGGGCATCGACGTCGACATTCCGCGCCACAAGCTCGTAGTGATCACGGGCCTTTCCGGCTCGGGCAAGTCCTCGCTCGCCTTCGACACCATCTATGCCGAGGGCCAGCGCCGCTACGTCGAATCGCTCTCGGCTTACGCTCGCCAGTTCCTCGAGCTCATGCAAAAGCCGGACGTCGACCTGATCACCGGCCTTTCACCCGCTATCTCGATCGAACAAAAGACCACATCGAAAAACCCTCGGTCGACGGTTGCCACCGTCACCGAAATTTACGACTATATGCGGCTTCTTTGGGCTCGCGTCGGCGTGCCCTACTCGCCGGCCACGGGGCTCCCGATCGAGGCGCAGACCGTCTCGCAGATGGTCGACCGTATCCTCGCCTCGCCGGAGGGAACCCGCCTCTACCTACTCGCCCCCATCGTGCGCGGCCGCAAGGGCGAGTACCGCAAGGAGCTGCAGGAGCTGCAGCGGCGCGGCTTCGAGCGGGTCAAAGTCGACGGCGAACTCCTGGAAATCGAGGAGGTACCGGCTCTCGACAAGAAGAAGAAGCACGAGATCGAGGTGGTGGTCGACCGGATCGTCGTCGGTCCCGATCTCGCGCAGCGGCTCGCCGACAGCCTGGAGACCGCGCTCGAGCTCGCGGATCGGATCGCGATCGTCGAGAACGCCGATACGGGCGAGCGGACCGTACTGTCGGCCAAGTTCGCTTGTCCGGTCTCGGGCTTCACCCTGCCCGAGATCGAGCCGCGGCTCTTCAGCTTCAACAATCCTTACGGCGCCTGCCCGGCCTGCGACGGCCTCGGCAAGCTCCTGCGGGTCGATCCCGAACTCGTCGTCCCCGACCCCGAGAAGTCGATCGCCCAGGGCGCGGTCGAGCCCTGGGCGTCGCAGACCATGATGTACTATCCACAAGCTCTGCTCTCGATCTGCCGACATCTGGGCGCCGATCCGACGACGCCCTGGAAGCGGCTGCCGAAGCGGGTGCGGGATGTCGTCTTGTTCGGATCGGGCGACGAACCGATCCCCCTCGAATTCGAGGACGGCCTTCGGACCATCAAGACCAACAAGCCGTTCGAGGGCGTGGTGAACAATCTCCAGCGGCGCTGGCGGGAGACCGAATCCGCCTGGATGCGCGAGGAGCTCGAGCGCTACATGGCGCAGAGCCCGTGCGAAGCCTGCAAGGGCTACCGCCTCAAGCCCGAGGCCCTGTGCGTCAAGATCGACGGCCGGCACATCGGCGAGGTGGCCGAGCTGTCGATCCGCGCGGCGGCCGACTGGTTCGCCGGCCTCCCGGGCAAACTCACGGCGAAACAGAACGAGATCGCGGTGCGGATCCTCAAGGAAATCCGCGAGCGGCTCGGCTTCCTGGTCGATGTCGGGCTGGACTACCTGACGCTCGCACGTGATTCGGGCACGCTCTCGGGCGGCGAGAGCCAGCGGATCCGGCTCGCCTCGCAGATCGGCAGCGGGCTCACGGGTGTACTCTACGTGCTCGACGAGCCTTCGATCGGGCTGCACCAGCGCGACAACGACCGGCTCCTCGCGACCCTCGAACGCCTCAGGGACCTCGGCAACACGGTGATCGTCGTCGAGCACGACGAGGATGCGATCCGCCGGGCGGACCACGTGATCGACATGGGACCGGGCGCGGGCGTGCACGGCGGCATGATCGTGGCGCAGGGCACGCCCGAGCAGATCATGCGCGAGCCGGCCTCGCTCACCGGCCAATATCTCTCGGGTCGGCGCCAAGTGCCGCTGCCGGCGCGCCGCCGCCGGCCGGTGCCCGGCCGGTTCCTCGAACTCGAGGGCTGTAGAGCCAACAACCTCAAGGACGTCACTGCCCGCTTCCCGCTCGGCCTCTTCGTCTGCGTGACGGGTGTCTCGGGCTCGGGCAAATCGTCGCTGGTCGTCGACACGCTCTACCCGGCGCTCGCCAAGCGCCTTCTCGGGGCGCGCGCCGTGCCGGGCGAGCATAGGGCGCTACGCGGCATCGAGTTGGTCGACAAAGTCGTGGACATCGACCAGTCACCGATCGGCCGGACGCCGCGCTCCAACCCGGCTACCTATACCGGCGCCTTCACCCCGATCCGCGACTGGTTCACCGGGCTGCCCGAGGCACGGGCCCGTGGCTACAAGGCCGGCCGGTTCAGCTTCAACGTCAAGGGCGGTCGCTGCGAGGCCTGCCAGGGCGACGGCGTCATCAAGATCGAGATGCACTTCTTGCCCGACGTCTTCGTCACCTGCGACGTCTGCAAAGGCAAGCGCTTCAACCGCGAGACGCTCGAGGTGACTTATCGCGGCAAGTCGATCGCAGACGTTCTCGACATGACGGTCGACACCGCGGTGGAATTCTTCGAGGGCGTGCCGGCCGTTCGCCACAAATGCCTCACCCTGCAGAAGGTCGGGCTCGGCTACATCCGCCTCGGACAGCAGGCTACGACTTTGAGCGGCGGGGAGGCGCAGCGGGTCAAGCTCGCCAAGGAGCTGTCGCGGCGGGCCACGGGGCAGACCGTCTACATCCTCGACGAGCCGACCACGGGGCTGCATTTCGAGGACGTCCGCAAGCTCCTCGAGGTGCTGCACGCCCTCGTCGATCAGGGCAACACGGTCGTCGTGATCGAGCACAATCTCGAGGTCATCAAGACGGCCGACTGGCTGATCGATCTCGGTCCCGAGGGCGGGGACGGCGGCGGCCGGATCGTCGCCGAGGGCCCGCCCGAGCTCGTGGCGAGGGTCGAGGCGAGCCACACCGGTCGTTACCTCGCCCAGCACCTCCCCGACCTGCAGCCGGCCCGTCGCCGCGGGAGGGCATGAGCCGAGCGAAGGTCGGTGCCGGCTGCGGCGGCCCCGAGGCTCGGCGCGGCGGCGGGCCACACGATCCGCCCATCTCCTTCGGGAAGCAGGAAGGGGCTCGTATCCCGGAGGCTGCCGTGCCGCGGGGACGAGCTCGCCGTTCGGGACCCCGACGCGGCGCGACCGCCGCAGGTGTCTCGATCGGCCCCGAGCCTCTGGCCGGAGCGGCTCTTTTCATCGGCCGATGCCGGGTGCACGCTCCCGATGCGCGAGAACTTCTACGGGCCGAGATGCCAGAGGAACTTGTCGGCTGGACCGCGCGGCCGATGCCGCCACGCACGGGGTTGCAGGGCCGCCTCGTGCGGCTCGAACCGCTCGACCCGCAGCGCCACGGGGCGGCCCTGTTCCGCGCCGCCGAGGGCCCGGGGGCGGATCCGCGCCTGTGGGACTGGATGGCGGTCGGACCGTTCGGAGACGAGCGGGCGTTTCGGATCTGGCTCGACACCCTACCGGCCTCCGAGGACCCGCTTTACTTCACGGTCGTCACCGAACCGGACGGAACACCACGCGGCATGGCGAGCTTCATGCGGATCACCCCTGCCCACGGCGTGATCGAGATCGGCAACATCTGGTTCGGGGTCGGCCTGCAGCGGACGCCGGCGGCGACCGAGGCGATCCACCTGCTCGCCCACCGTACCTTCGCTGAGCTCGGCTATCGGCGACTCGAGTGGAAATGCGATGCTCGCAACGAGCGCTCGCGGCGCGCCGCGCTCAGACTGGGCTTCACCTTCGAAGGGGTCTTCCGCCAGCACCTGGTGATCAAGGGACGGAACCGCGACACCGCCTGGTTCGCCATGCTCGACCGCGATTGGCCGATCGTCGACGCCGCGTTGCGTGCCTGGCTCGATCCCTCCAATCTCGGACCGGACGGGCGCCAACTGCGACGTCTCGAGGAGATCCGCGCCGGCCTCGTGGGCGCCCCGTGAGCCTGGCGGAGGGCGGCCGAGCCGCCGTCCTCTCGGTTCCCCTCCTGGGCGTCCTCTGGGGTCTCAACTGGCCGGCCGTGCGGCTCTGTCTCGTCGAGATTCCGCCTTGGACCCTGAGGACGACCGGCATGGCGGCTGCCGGCCTCTCTCTCCTCGCGACCGCCCTCGCAACCGGGCGACCATTCGCCGTCCCGCGCACCCACTGGCCGCAGCTCGTGGCGAGCGGCATCCTCCAACTCGCCGCCTTCAACGTGCTGCTGGCGTTCGCCCAGCTCCACGCCGCCACCTCGCGGGCCGCGATCGTGGCCTTCACCATGCCGGTGTGGACCGCTCTGCTCGCCTGGCCGGTGCTCGGCGAGCGACCGGACCGGCGCCGCCTGATGGGTCTCGCCCTCGGCCTCGGCGGCCTCGCCGCACTCGGGCTACCCCTGTTGCGGGCCGACGCCCTCACGATCGGCCTCCTCTGGGCGCTCTTGGGTGGAATGAGCTGGGCGGCCGGCACGGTCGTCACCAAGCGCTGGCCCGTAGATGCCCCCGCACTCACGGTCGCCGCTTGGCAGCTCGTGATCGGCGGCATGGCTGCCGGCGTCGGCATGCTCGCCATGGAAGGGCCGCCTCGTCTCGGGCCGCTGGCCCCGGTCACCTTGGCGGCGCTCGCCTACCACGTGCTCCTCGCCCAGGCGCTGGCCTACCTCCTCTGGTTCGCGATCCTGCCTCGCCTGCCGGCAGGGGTCGCCACGCTCGGCACACTCCCGGTACCCGCCGTGGGCGTGCTCGGCGCCACCGCCCTTCTCGGCGAACGGCCGACTGCCGGTGATCTCGTGGGGCTCGTCCTGGTGATCGCGGCGGCCGCGACGATCCTTTCGCCCCGAAGCGCCGCGCGACGGTGATCCGCGACACTGCGTCGCGCGTCATGTGCGCGCACGATGGCACCTCGTCGACACGGAGAGGGTGTCATGCACGAGGGAATCGTGCGGGAGCAGGAGCTGCAGGTTCATCGGCCGGGCCAAGCCTTCGCCGGTTGGATCGTCGTCGCCGTCCTGTTCCTGCTTTTGAGCCTTGCCTGAGACCGCGCCTCGCACCGATCCTCGCCCCGTAACCGGGGCGAGGATCGGATGCCGGATCTCCCGTTCGCGACCAGGAGCCTGCCGGACGTCGCCGATACGATCGCGCCGGACGGCTCCGAGATCCGAATCCTTCCGCAGCTCGCGCGGGGAAGCATGGTGCACGCCCGGCTGGCCCCCGGGAAGACGTCGAAGGCCGTCGTCCATCGCACCGTCGAGGAACTCTGGTTCGTGGTCGCCGGAACGGGCGAGATGTGGCGGCGCCAGGGCGAGCGCGAGGAGATCGTCGTCCTGCGACCCGGGGTCGCCCTGAGCATTCCCGCCGGGACGGTGTTCCAGTTCCGCAATCTCGGGGAGTGCCCGCTCGACGTCGTGCTCGTCACCATGCCGCCTTGGCCGGGCGAGGAGGAGGCCGTCCCGGCCGCCGGACCGTGGCCTCCGGACTGACCTCGGCGCCGCGGGCTCAGAGAAGAAGAAGATTGCTCGCGAGCACCACGACCAGCGAGCCGCCGAGGAGGGCGGCCACGAGGAGCCGCTCCTTGAGCTGGCGCGTGAAACGCACGCTTCTCGCCATCGACGCTCTCCGCGGAGAAAGGGTGGGCCGGTCGCTCCCGACGCGCCCAGGATCGCCGGATCCGGTTTCCGGGAGATGACGGGCGTCACACCCGATGTCGTATTCGTTTCGCATGGTGCGCCGAGGTCGTATCATCGGATGAGGTCAGCGCCGTCTGGCAATCGGCGCATCCGGCGCCAATCTGTGCCGGGCGAGAGAAGACAGGAGGGCAGCATCGGCAGTGACGGCGCCAAGGATCACGATCATCGGCGGCGGGCTGGCGGGGTCCGAAGCAGCCTGGCAGCTCGCCAATGCGGGCGTCGCGGTGCGGCTCGTCGAGATGCGGCCAGTCGCACCCACACCGGCCCACAAAACCGACCGCCTGGCCGAGCTCGTCTGCTCGAACTCGTTCCGCTCCGACGACGCTTTCGGCAACGCGGTCGGCCTGTTGCACGAGGAGATGCGGCGACTCGGCTCGCTCGTGATGGCGATGGGCGACCGCCACAAACTTCCGGCCGGCAGCGCCCTCGCGGTCGATCGCGAAGGGTTCTCCGAGGCGGTCAGCCAGGCGCTCCTTCGTCACCCGCTCGTCACCGTCGAGCGCCGCCTGGTGGAGCGGCTGCCGCCGCGAGAGGAGGGGCCGACGATCGTGGCGACGGGCCCGCTCACCCACACCGCCCTGGCGGAGGACATCCGTCGGCGCGGAGGCGAGAGGGAGCTCGCCTTCTTCGATGCCATCGCACCCATCGTCTACCGGGACTCGATCGACTTCTCGAAGGCTTGGATGCAGTCGCGCTGGGACGAAGCGGGACCGGGCGGCACCGGCTCGGACTACATCAATTGCCCGCTCGACAGGCAGGAGTACGAAGCCTTCGTGGACGCCCTCCTCGCCGCGGAGAAGACGGAGTTCCGCGAGTGGGAGAAGGAAACACCCTATTTCGAGGGTTGCTTGCCGATCGAGGTGATGGCGGAGCGGGGCCGCGACACCCTTCGCTTCGGGCCGATGAAGCCCGTCGGGCTCACCGACCCGCGGACCGGGAAACGGCCCTGGGCGGTGGTCCAGCTCCGGCAGGACAACGCCCTCGGCACACTCTGGAACATGGTCGGCTTCCAGACCAAGCTGAAGCACGGCGAGCAGGTTCGTGTGTTCCGGACGATACCCGGGCTCGAGCGGGCCGAGTTCGCCCGGCTCGGCGGTCTGCACCGCAACACCTTCATCAACGGCCCGCGCTTGTTGGACCGGACCTTGCGCTTCAAGGCGATGCCCTGGATCCGCTTCGCCGGGCAGATCACGGGCTGCGAGGGCTATGTCGAGAGTGCCGCCCTCGGCCTCCTCGCCGGGCGCTTCTGGGCCGCCGAGCTCGCCGGGCGCGAACCGGTTCCACCGCCCGCCGAGACCGCCCACGGAGCCCTACTCGCGCACGTGACCGGTGGCGCCCGGGCGGACAGCTATCAGCCGATGAACGTCAACTTCGGCTTGTTTCCGCCGCTCGAGGCGACCGTGCCCAAGGCCGAGCGGAAGCGAGCGCTCGCGGAGCGAGCGCTGCGCGTGCTCGACCAATGGATCGCAACCGCGGGGTGACCGCAGCCTTCGGCTTGTCAATCGAGGAAATTCGGCTAGAAGCACCGGATCGAGGAGGCCGGGTCGAAGCTGCCGACCGGTCCGGCACCCGCGCCGCCCGACGTTCGCTTGCCCACGCCGGCCGGAAAGAAGCGACACGGTGGAACGCCCCGCGACCGTGACGACCGCTCCCGATCCGAGACCCGCGCCCTTTCAGGTCCGGGGCTCGGTGCAGACGCTCTTGAGCCTGCGCCTTCTCGCGCCAGCCGATCCCGATCTTTTCCCCCTCCTGCGGGACAAGATCGCGCACAATCCGGACTTCTATCGCGACGCGCCGGTGGTCATCGACGTGGCGCCGGTCGCCGATAGCGCGCCGATCGATCTCGAGGGGTTCGCAGCCGAACTGCGCCGACTGCGCCTCGTGCCCGTGGGCGTGCAGAACGCTGGACCGGCCTGGCAGGCGGCGGCACGGAGCGCCGGCCTCGCCGTGCTCGCCGGCGGCGGTCGGCCTGCGACCAACAACACGTCGGCGCGCCCGGAATTCGTGCGCAGCCGGCCTTCGCCACATCCGCCCCGTGGTGCCGGCCTCGTGATCGCCGAGCCGGTCCGCGGAGGCCAGCAGGTGACTTGCCCGGACGGCGATCTCACGGTGTTGGCCTCGGTCAGTCACGGTGCGGAGCTGGTCGCCGCCGGCCACATCCACGTCTACGGGCCGCTTCGAGGGCGGGCGTTCGCCGGGGCGAGCGGCGACGAGCGGGCGATGATCTTCTGCGACCAGCTCGAAGCCGAGCTCGTCTCGATCGCCGGCGTCTACCTCGTGAGCGAGGATGTCGACCCGCGGCTGCGCGGCAAGCGCGTGCGGGTCTGGTGCGACGGCGAGCGGCTGTCGATCGGACCGGTTCCCTGAGGCGGGTGGCGCGCCCGTCTCGCTGATTGCCCGGGAGGAGGCTCTTGTCGCAGGTCATCGTCGTCACGTCGGGCAAGGGCGGGGTCGGCAAGACCACGAGCGCTGCGGCCATCGCCGCCGGCCTCGCCATGAAAGGCAAGAAAGTCTGCGTGATCGACTTCGACGTCGGCTTGCGCAACCTCGACCTGATCATGGGCGTCGAGCGGCGGGTCGTGTTCGACTTCATCAACGTGATCAACGACGGGATTCGCCTCAACCAGGCGCTCATCAAGGACAAGCGGGTCGAGGGCCTCTACATCCTGCCGACGTCGCAGACTCGGGACAAGGACGCCTTGTCGCGAGAAGGCGTCGAGCGGGTGATCGAAGAGCTGCGCCAGGACTTCGACTACGTCATCTGCGACAGTCCGGCGGGGATCGAGAAGGGGGCCTATATGGCCCTGTACTTCGCCGACGAGGCGATCGTGGTGACCAATCCGGAGGTGAGCTCGGTCCGCGACAGTGATCGCATACTCGGTATTCTCAATTCGAAGTCGCGACGCGCCGAGAAGGGCGAAGCGCCGATGAAGCAGCATCTGCTGCTGACCCGCTACGATCTCGATCGGGTGGCACGCGGCGAGATGCTGAAGCTCGAGGACGTGCTCGAGATCCTCGCCATTCCGGTCCTCGGCGTGATCCCGCAGGACGATCTCGTCCTGCAGTGCTCGAATCTCGGCATGCCGGTCGTGCTCGAGCCGAAGTCGATCGCGGGCCAGGCCTATATGGACGCGGTCCGGCGGCTCGTGGGAGAGACGGTCGAGCTCCGGTTCACCACGCCACCCAAGAAGAGCTTCGTCAACTGGCTCCTGCGGAGGACGGCGTGAGGCTCAAGGACCTCTTCGCCCTCTTCCGCGGTCCGACCCGCACCGAGGGCAGCGCCTCGGCCGCCAAGCAGCGCCTGCAGGTCATCCTCGCCGTCGAGCGCCCCCTGACGCGCGGTCAGCCCGACTTCCTGCCGTTGATGCAGCGCGAGATCCTCGACGTGATCCGCAAATACGTGCCGATCGACGAACGCAAGCTCAAGATCGAGGTCGAGCGCGAGGCGGACATGTCACTGCTCGCGGTCTCGATCGAGCTGCCGAACGCCGTGCTCACCCGGGCGATCTGAGATCGGGCCCGAACCCACGCCGGACCTCCGACGCCGGTTCCGCGCGAGCACACGCGCCGATTCCTGGTCCGCTGGACACTTCGCCTGGCGTCCCGGGCCCGGTCGCGCTCGTCGGTTTTCTCGCTGCCCGTGCATGGTACGCTCTCCTCTTGCAGCCGCTCGAGCGCTGGCACACCCCGGTGCCCGCCGAGCCCGACCTCGCGACCCTCGAGCGCCTCGACTGGCAGGGCCGGCTCGAGGCAGAGGCCCACTCGATGGCCGAGGTCGAGCGCGAGGTGGGGCGCGCCCGGCCGTCCGAAGGTCTGGCACGCCTCGATCGTTGCGTCCGCTCGACGCCTGTCTGGCCCGGTCGGTTCACATCGAATTGGCACCGCACCGACCTGCTCGAGCCGGAAGGCGCCCCGGAGGGCTCGATCGAGCCGCTGCACGGGCTTCTGCGGGCCCGGCTGCGCCGCATGGGGCCTGGGGTTCGATCGTGGTGACGATCCCGGGTCCCGACGACCCGAACGCCGTGCCGAGGATCGTCTGCCCCGTTCCGTGGACGAGCGCCTCCAACCGCTGTCGATCCCCTGGCCGAGCGAGCTCCGCTCCTCGAGCTACGTCGCACTACCCTTCCCGCCGGGTGATGCCCCGTGCGGCTCGGCTCCGGACGGCAGCGATGACTTCGGGATCGAGCTCGGAACGGTCGCCGCACGCGGGGAGGTCGGCGTCCCGATCTCGCCCTTGGACGCGACGTTGCGCGCCTCCTCGAGCCCTTTCTTCCCCTGCTTCGTCGAACGCGTGGGGGCCGGCATCGACGATCCCGCCCCTCGCCGCCGAGGAGGTTCAAGGTCTCGGGTCGAGCTCCATCGGTAGCAGGAGCCAGTAGCGTCCGCGGCTTTTCATGTGCCCGGCGGCGTGCTCGGCCTCGGGCCCCGAGCCCCAGAAGAGATCGCCACGGACGGGGCCGCGGATCGCGCCCCCGGTGTCCTGGGCGACCACGAGCCGCCGGACCGCCCGCTCGCCCTCGGGCAGTGGTGCGGAGGTATCGAGCCAGAGTGGTAGGCCCAGGGGCACGAAACGGCGATCGACGGCGAGCGAGCGGCCGGGTGTCAGGGGCACTCCCTGCGCTCCGGGCGGGCCGGGCGCATCCTCGGGCAGCGCCAGTTCCCGGAAGAACACGTAGGACGGGTTGCGGTGGAGGATCTCGAGGGCACGGTCCGGGTTGGCCGCGAGCCAGGCTTTGATGCTCTGCATCGACACGGCCTCGCGGGACAGCGCACCCATCTCGACGAGGTCCCTTCCGATCGCCCGGTAAGGGTGGCCGTTCTGATCGGCGTAACCGACCCGTAAGGTGCCGCCTTCGACGAGCGCGATCCGGCCGGACCCCTGCACGTGCAGAAAGAAGAGTGCCACGGGATCGGCGATCCAGGCGAGCTCGAGACCGCGACCGGCGAGCGCACCGGCATCGATCTCGGCACGCGTCGGATAGGGCACGAGACGTCCGTTCTGCACGCGTCCGGCGATCCGCCGCCCCTCGAGCGCCGGATCGAAGCGGCCGAGCTCGACCGTCACGAGATCGGCCGGGCGACGGTAGATCGGATGGCGAAAGCGCCCTTCCGGCTTGCGGGAGCCTTCGAGGAGCGGCTCGAAATAGCCGGTGAAGAGCCCATCGGGATCGCCTCGATCGCTCGCGAGCCACGGACGCAACGCGGCTTCGATCCGCTCCCGGGCCTCTTCCGCACTCGGCAGCGGCACGCTCAGGGTGGTGCAAGCCGCACGCCAGTCCCCGACCCGCCCGAAGCGGGGGTCGCGCGCGAACGGTTCCTCCGAGTGGCGACCCGCCAGAAGCGCGCAGGAGCGAGCGAACGCCTCGATTGCCGGGCGCGGGTCGTCCTCCCTCCAGCCCGGGAGATCGGCGTAACGTGCGGGTCCCAGTACGAGGACGGCCTCGCCCGGTGGCGTCGGTCGCAACCACCACCAGAAGCCGACCCCGAGGCCGGCTGCGAGTAGGGCGGCGAGGACGGCGAGGAGACGGGCCCTCACGCCCCGGAGCGGGTTTCGACGAGTACCCAGTTCGGGTCCCGCGAGGTGACGTCGCGCTGGAACGTCCAGACGTCGATCACCGTCTCCACCGTCGAAGGATCACCCTCGACCACCGCCCCCGAGGCGTCGCGCGTGCAGTTGATCTGTTCGCTCGTGAAGCGGACCGTGACACGGGCCGACCGTCCGTCCAGGGCGGCACCCACGATCTCCGCGCCACGCAGGGCCACGAGTTCGGTCTCGAGGGTGCGGCCCCGCCGCTGCCGCTCGTCGATCGCTGCAGCGAAACTGGCGAAAACCGGTGGTGCGAGCAGCGGCTCGAGGGTGGCTTTGTCGCCCCTGGCGAAGGCTTCGACGATCATGGCGAAGGCCGCTTTGGCGCCCTGCAGGAAGGCGTCGAGGTCGAAGCTCGGATCGGCGAGCCGAATGCGCGTGAGTCCGTCCTTGAGAGCCGGTCCCGCTTCGGCCGCGATCGGCGCTTCCTCGACCGAGGTCCGCCGACGGTCGGGAAGCGGTACGACCTTGTCCGCGGCCTCGCCGCCGGCCGGGGCCGGTTGCGGCTGGATCCGCGGTGGCCGCTGGCGCTCGTGGCCCGTTCGGCGCCCGAGCACGGAACGCAGTCGGACCGCGATGAACACGGCGACCGCCGCGAAGAAGATGATGTCGAGGAGCGCGTAACCGTCGGACATCGAGGATGGTCGGGCCTGCTCGACCGGCGGATGAACCGGCGCAGCCGCGCCGGTGGCATGCAGCGCCGCCCTGCATCATATAAGCCGCGCCGAGCAAAAACAAACCGCCCGGCCCCGCGATCGGCGGCGGGGCGTCCCTCGGGGATCGTCGCGATGCTCCTCGTGCGTCATGCCCAATCGGAGTGGAATCGCCGTTTCGGGGCGAGCCGGATCGACCCCGGGCTGCCCGACCCGCCGCTCACCGAGCAGGGCATCGCCGAGGCGCGGGCCGCCGCCGACCTGCTGCGCCGCGAGGGGATCCGGCGGATCCTCGCGAGCCCCTATCGGCGGGCCTTGCAGACCGCGCAGATCCTCGCCGAGGAGCTCGGATTGCCGGTCGTCGTCGAACCGCTCGTCCGGGAGCGGTGTGCCTTCTCTTGCGATCAAGGCGCTCCACCGGAGCGGCTGCGGGCCGAATGGCCCGGCTTCGACTTCGCCGACCTCGAGCCGGTCTGGTGGGGTGGCGTCATCGAGAGCATCGCGAGCCTCGAGGCCCGGGCCCGGCGCTTCCTCGCGATGGCGGCGAGCCTCGAGGAGCCGCAGACCGTGGCCGTGGTCACGCACTGGGGCTTCATCCGTTGCCTCACGGGCCAGGAAGTGGGAAACCTCGGCGCCGTCCGACTGCGGTTCGACCGCCCGGCCGGGTGGGCCGGGTAGGGCCGGCGGTCCGAATCAGACGAGGAGCGGAAGATGAGTGAGCCGGGCGCGCCCGCGGGCACGACCGATGAAGGGCAGGCACAGGCGGCACAGCCGCGCCTGTCGATCCTGACCCAGTACGTCAAGGACCTGTCGTTCGAGAATCCGCGCGCGCCGATGGGCATCGCACCCGGTCAGCCGCGCCCCGAGATCCAGATCGCGGTGGACGTCAACGCCCGCCAGGTCGGGGAGCAACACTACGAGGTCGTGCTTCAGACCAACATCGAGGCGAAGTCCGGGGACACGCCCTTCTTCCTCATGGAGCTCGCCTATGGTGGCGTGTTCGCCCTCGCCAACATTCCGGAGGACACGCTGCAGCCGCTGCTCCTGATCGAGTGCCCGCGGATCCTGTTCCCCTTCGCGCGGCGGATCGTCGCGGACGTGACCCGGGACGGCGGGTTGCCGCCGCTTCTCCTCGATCCCATCGACTTCGCTACACTCTATCGTCGCCGGCTCGCGCAACGGGCGCAGCAGGAAGGCACCGCCGGCAACGCCTGAGCTCCGGTGCGGCGGGCGCCCGCGGATCGGCGGACCACCCCGCCGATCCGCGGCCGACGTCAGCCGACGTGGCTTCGGGTCAGACGGTGGAAATCGTCGAGCAGCGTGCGCGTGACCGGACCCGTCTGATAGGTCAGATCGTCGATCGCACGCACCGGGGTGATCTCGGCGGCCGTTCCCGTGACGAAGATCTCCTGGGCGCCCGCGAGTTCCTCCGGCTTGATGTGCCGCTCGATCACCTCGATGCCGCGCGCCTTGGCGAGATCGATCACCGTGCGGCGGGTGATGCCGTTGAGGAAGCAGTCCGGCTTCGGTGTGTGCAGCTTCCCGTCGATCACGAGAAAGATGTTGGCGCCCGTGGTCTCGGCCACGTAACCTCGCCAGTCGAGCATCAGCGCGTCACCGAAGCCCTTGGCCTCGGCAGCGTGTTTGGAAATCGTGCAGATCATGTAGAGGCCGGCGGCCTTGGCATGCACGGGAGCCGTGTTCGGCGCCGGTCGGTCGTAGACTGCCCGCGTCAGGCGCAGGTCCTGGTAATAGGCTCCCCACTCCCAGCAGGCGATCGCCACGTTGATCCGCGAGCGCTGCGCCGAGACGCCCATCTGTTCCGAGCCGCGCCAGGCGAGCGGCCGGACGTAGCAGTTCTTGAACCCCATCTTGGCGACGGTCGCGGCCTTGGCGGCGTCGAGCTCCGCCACCGTGTAGGGGATCTCGAAGCCCAGGATCCGCCCGCTGTCGATGAGCCGCTGGCTGTGCTCGCTGCTCTTGAAGATCCTCCCCTCGTAGCAGCGCTCCCCCTCGAACACGCAGCTGCCGTAGTGCAGACCGTGGGTGAGGACGTGGACCTTGGCATCGCGCCACGCCACGAACTCGCCGTTGAACCAGATCCAGCCGTCACGGTCGTCGAAGGGAACGAGCTCGGCCATCGCGGCGCTTCCGGGGGTTTGTACGTGGCCCGTCTGTGAAATTCGGGATTGCCTTCGCTAACATCGCCCACCATAAGTGTCAATGTGAGCCCGGGCACGACGGTTCCCTCGGGCGGCATGGTCCCCCGTGCCAGCCCCTTGTTCCTGCGCGACGAGGAGCTCGACCGCGCGCTCGAGCTCCTGCTGCTCGCCGGGCACGGACTGGCCGCGTTGCGTCCGGCGCCGCCGGTTCGGCGCGGGCTGGCGGAGGCCGAGCTCGAGCTCCTCTGGCTGATCCACAGGAGGCCCGGGGTGAGCGCCGCCGAGCTGGGCCGGCTCCTCGGCGCCGCCAAACAGTCGACCTCGAGGCATCTTCGAGCCCTCGAGGACGCCGGCTTGCTCTCTCGCGAGGCGGACGGAGCCGACCGCCGGCGGCGGGCGCTGCGCCCCACGCCAGCGGGCCTGGAACTCGTGACCGCGCTCGCCGAGCGCCGGCGGCTCGCGCTCAGGCGGGCGTTCCAGAGGGCGGGGGCCGAGGCGGTGGCGGGCTTCCAGCGCGTGCTCGGCGAGCTGGTGGAGGGGCTCGGCCGCCGTGCCGCGGGGCGCCCCTCGAGCTGAGGACGATCGTGGTGGCGAGCGACGGCTTCCACGTGCTGGTGGTCGACGACGATGCCCGTCTGCGCGAGCTGTTGCAGCGCTATCTCGTGCAGAACGGCTATCTCGTGTCGGTCGCGGCCGATGCCGCTGCCGCGCTCGCTGCCCTCGATCGGATCGCCTTCGACATCATCGTGCTCGACGTGATGCTTCCCGACCGCGACGGCACCGAGCTCACCGCCGCGCTGCGGAGCCGTCGCGACGTGCCCATCCTGCTCCTGACCGCGCGCGGTGAGCCGGAAGACCGGATCCGCGGCCTCGAGGCCGGAGCCGACGACTATCTCGTCAAGCCCTTCGAGCCGCGCGAGCTGCTCTTGCGGATCGCGAGCATCTTGAGGCGGGCCCCGGGCGGCACGGAGCCGACCGCCGTCCGTTTCGGGCCCTTCCGGTTCGATCCCTCGACCCTCGAGCTCACCCGCGACGGCGAGCCCGTCCGGCTGACCGCAGGCGAAGCGGCCCTGTTGCGCTGCCTCGCCCTGCAGCCGGGGCGGGCCCTCAGCCGCGCCGAGCTCGGTGCCCGTGCGAGATTGAGCGGCTCCGACCGAGCCGTGGATGTCCAGATGGTGCGACTGCGGCGCAAGCTCGAGGAGGATCCGCGCCAGCCGCGTTGGCTCCTGACGTTGCGCGGCGCCGGCTACGTGCTCCGGACGGGGAGTTGAACGCGGTGGGGCGGATCCGCCGCTTCATCGACCGCACGCTCGTCCCGCGCTCCCTGTTCGGCCGCTCGCTGCTCATCGTGGTGGCGCCGGTCGTCCTCCTGCAGCTCGTCCTGACCGTCATCTTCTACAACCGACACTGGGACGTGGTGACCCGTTGGCTCGCGAGCGGCGTCGCGGGCGAGGTCGCCCTCCTCGTGGAGCAGCTCGAGGCGACGTCCGACCCCGAGGCGCGCCGAGGACTTCTCGACCTGGCGCGGCGTCGGCTCGACCTTCGCCTCTCCTTCGAGCCCGGTGCCCGGCTCGAGAGCGCCGCCCGGGCCGCCGGCCTCGACCGCGGGATCCTCCAGCACATCGACAACAAGATCCTGGAAGCTTTCACCGAGGCCCTGGAGCGGCCTTTCCTGGTCGATCTCCGCCCGGCCGAGAGCGATCGGATCGCGGTCTACGTCGAGCTGTCGGACGGTCTTCTCCGCGTGCTCGCTTCGCGCAAGAGGGTGACGGCGACCTCGACGGGGCTGCTCTTCGCTTGGATGGTGGGTGCGTCTATCGTCCTCCTCTTGATCGCCGTGCATTTCCTGCGCCTCCAGGTGCGGCCGATCCGGCGGCTCGCGCGCGCGGTCGAGAGCTTCGGGATGGGCCGTGATCCAGGGCCCTTCCGACCGCAGGGGGCGGCCGAGGTCCGCGCCGCGGCGCACGCCTTCAACCAGATGCGAGAACGGGTGAACCGCCACCTCGCCCAGCGGACCGAGATGCTCGCCGCCGTCAGCCACGATCTGCGCACCCCGCTCACCCGCATGAAGCTCGAGCTCGAGCTCCTGGGAGACGACGCGGACCCGGTGGTCGCCGGTTTGCGCTCGGACGTCGCGGAGATGGTGCAGCTCGTCGAGGACTATCTGAGCTTCGCCCGAGGCGAGGGTCGAGAGAGCATCGAGCCCACGCCGCTCGCCCCGATCCTCGAGAGCATGCGCGAGCGCGCAGAGCGGAGCGGCCTCGCGGCCGAGGTCCGCGCCGATCCGGACATCACCCTGCCCGTTCGTCCGCTGGCCTTCCGGCGCTGCCTCGGCAATCTGGTCGACAATGCCTGCCGGCATGCGCGCTGGGTCGGGATCACCGCCCGCCGCAGCGCCCAGCACGTCGAGATCGCCGTCGAGGATGACGGCCCGGGAATCCCCGAATCGCAACGCGAGCGGGTGTTCCAGCCCTTCGTCCGGCTCGATCAATCGCGCTCGCGAGAGACCGGCGGCGTCGGGCTGGGGCTCACCATCGCCCGCGACATCGTGCTCGGCCACGGTGGCGAGATCAGCCTGCACGCCTCCTCGCGCGGCGGGCTCAAGGCCTTGGTGCGCCTGCCCCTCTGAGGCTCCGTAGCGAAGCGTGAGGGACCGGGCGGGCCGCGGCCGCACCGCTCTTCAATGCGCGTCGGCCGGCTCGAGCGACGCCTGACGAGCGGCGAAGAGGGCGAGGGAGCGGGTCGGAGCGACCCCGACCAGCCTCCCGTCGGCGGTGAAGACTGCGTAGACGGTCTCGCCGTCCTCGCTCACCGGCTTGACGTAGGCATCCGGCCCGATGGCATCCGGCGGCCCGACCGCATCCGGCGGCCCGACCGCATCCGGTGGCCCGACCGCGTCCGGTGGCCCGACCGCGTCCGGTGGCCCGACCGCGTCCGGCGGTCGCACAAGCACCGATCGTTGCCGGGAACGGCGCTGCATGGCAACAGGACCTCGTCGAGACCGCGTCGCGACCCGGGGCGTCCTGGCCGCCACCGGCCGCTGGCGGGATTCGAGTGCGATCGGATTGACGAAACGTTAGCAGCGAGTCCCGAACCACCCATGCGGCGTTCTCTGCAGGCTCCCGAGCCTCCGCTCGTGCTGGCCTCCGCGAGTCCGACCCGGGCCGCGCTCCTCGAGGCGGCCGGCCTCGTCCTCACCCGGGTACCACCTTCGGTCGATGAGAGCGCAGCACTCGCGGCCCTGCGCGCGGAGGGCGCTTCTGCGGAAGACGCCGCCACCACACTGGCCGAACTCAAGGCTCGTTCGGCAGGAGGACGGGCGCCGACGGGGAGCCTGGTGCTCGGTGCCGATCAGATCCTCGAGCTCGACGGCGCCTGGCTCGAGAAGCCCGCCGACCGCGCAGCGGCGGGTGCCCAGCTCGCGAGCCTGCGCGGCCGAACCCACCGCCTCGTCTCGGCGGTCGTAGCGGTCAAGGACGGTGCTCGCCTCTGGCATGCGGTCGACGAGGCCGAGCTCACGGTCCGGCCGTTCTCCGATGCGTTCCTCGACGCCTATCTCGACCGCTGCGGCGCGAGCGTGCTGGGCTCGGTCGGCGCCTACCGGATCGAAGGAGAGGGCGCCCAGCTCATGGCCCGGATCAGGGGGAACCATTTCACCATCCTGGGCCTGCCGCTCCTGCCCCTGCTCGCCTTCCTGCGCGAGCAGGGTGTGCTGCTCTCCTGAGGTCGGCCGTGCTGGTCGTGGGGCTCACCGGCTCGATCGCCATGGGCAAGAGCCACGCCGCAAAGCTCTTCCGCGCCTTCGGAATCCCGGTGTGCGATGCCGACGCGCTGGTGCACGATCTGTTCTCCCCGGGCGGTGGCGCCGTGGGCCCGGTCGGTAGGGCCTTTCCGGAGGCTTTGGACTCCATGGGCGGGATCGACCGCCGCAGGCTCGGCCGCATCGTGCTCGGCGACCGTGCCGCGCTCCGCCGGCTCGAGGCGCTCGTGCATCCCCTGGTGCGCGAGGCTCAGCGGCGCTTTCTCCAGGCTCAATGCCGGGCGGGTCGCCCGATGGTCGTGCTGGACATCCCGCTCCTGTTCGAGACCGGTGGCCTCTCGCGGGTCGACCGCGTGGTCGTGGTGAGCGCCCATCCGCTCGTCCAGGAGCAGCGCGCGCTGCGGCGAGAGGGGATGACGCCGGCCCGTCTCGCGGCGATCCGCGCCGAACAGACCCCCGACTGGGTGAAGCGCCGGAGCGCCGATTTCGTGATCGCCTCGGGCGCCGATCGCGGTCGCACCGCCGAAGCAGTGGCGACCATCGTCCATCGGCTGCGGAGCGAACGCGGCCGGGTCTGGCCAGAGCGCTGGCTCGGCGCGTCCCGGGCGGGCGGGAGACGGGACTGATGCTGCGCGAGATCGTCCTCGACACCGAGACCACGGGCCTCGAGCCGGCCGAGGGCCACCGCATCGTCGAGGTGGCCGCGGTCGAGTTGCTCGACCATCTGCCGAGCGGGCGGACCTTCCAGAGCTATCTCGATCCCGAGCGGGACGTGCCCGAAGAGGCGCGCCGGGTCCACGGCCTCACCCGCGAGTTCCTGCAAGGCTACCCGACATTCGCCGAGGCCGCCGAGGAGTTCCTCGGCTTTCTCGGCGACAGTCCGCTCGTGATCCACAACGCGTCGTTCGATCTCAAGTTCCTCAATGCCGAGCTCGCCCGGATCGGTCGCGAGCCTCTCGCTTCCTCGCGGGTGATCGATACGCTCGCCCTCGCCCAACGGCGGTTCCCGGGTGCCCCTGCCAGTCTGGATGCGCTCTGCCGACGCTTCGGCGTCGACGCGAGCGCGCGGAAGGTCCACGGCGCGCTCCTCGACTGCCAGCTCCTCGCGGAAGTCTATCTCCACCTCCTCGGCGGTCGGCAGGTCGAACTCGGCCTTCGCCAGAAAGCTCCGGTCGCAGCACAGTCCGTGCCGGTCCCGACGGAGTGGGCCGGCCGGCGTCCCCGGCCGCACGCGCCCAGTGCGGCCGAGGAAGCGGCGCACGCTGCCCTCCTCGACGAGCTCGTCGGTCCGATCTGGCGTCGTTGAGTCTGCTGCGACGCAGCATCGCTTGGCGGGGGCGACGCCCTTCGGCTACGAGGAGCCCGAAGCCCGCCCCGGGGGAGCAAGCATGCCGAAGATCAAGGTTGCGAAGCCGATCGTCGAGCTCGACGGCGACGAGATGACCCGGATCATCTGGAAGATGATCAAGGACAAGCTCATCCTGCCCTACCTCGACGTCGAGCTGGTCTATTTCGATCTCGGCATCGAGAACCGCGACGCGACCGACGACCGGGTGACCGTGGAGGCAGCCGAAGCCATCAAGAAATACAATGTCGGAGTCAAGTGCGCGACGATCACTCCCGACGAGGCCCGCGTCAAGGAGTTCGGCCTCAAGCAGATGTGGAAGTCGCCGAACGGTACCATCCGCAACATCCTGGGCGGCACGATTTTCCGCGAGCCGATCATCTGCCGGAACGTACCGCGGCTCGTGCCGTCCTGGACCAAGCCGATCGTGATCGGCCGGCATGCCTTCGGCGATCAGTACCGCGCTACGGATTTCCTCGTTCCTGGTGAGGGCACGCTCACGATCACGTTCCGGCCGGCGGGCGGCGGCGCGCCGATCGAGCGGGAAGTGTATCGCTTCCCGGGCTCCGGTGTAGCGTTGGCGATGTACAACCTCGACGATTCGATCCGCGACTTCGCCCGGGCCTCGTTCAATTACGGCCTGCAGCGCGGCTACCCTGTCTACCTCTCGACCAAGAACACGATCCTCAAGGCCTATGACGGTCGCTTCAAGGACCTCTTCCAGGAGGTGTTCGACAGCGAGTTCAAGGATCGTTTCGCGGCCGCCGGCCTCGCTTACGAGCACCGTCTCATCGACGACATGGTGGCCTCGGCCCTCAAGATGCCGGGCGGCTTCGTCTGGGCTTGCAAGAACTACGACGGCGACGTTCAGTCCGACACCGTCGCGCAAGGATACGGCTCGCTCGGCCTGATGACGTCGGTGCTCATGACACCGGACGGCAAGACCATCGAGGCCGAGGCGGCCCACGGTACGGTGACACGCCATTACCGCCTGTGGCAGCAGGGCAAGGAGACTTCGACCAATCCGATCGCCTCGATCTTCGCCTGGACGCGTGGCCTGACCTATCGGGGCAGAATCGACGGGACGCCGGAGGTCGAGCGCTTCGCACAGACCCTCGAGCGCGTCTGCATCGAGACGGTCGAGGCGGGGTTGATGACCAAGGACCTCGCGGTGCTGATCGGCCCGCAGCAGCCCTGGCTCACGACCACCCAATTCATGGACGTGCTGGCCCAGCGCCTCGAGGCGGCCCTCGCCGGCTGAGGCCCGATGAGGCCCGCGGGCGCCAGCGCTTACCCGAGGTAACGTTCGCGGAGATGGTCGAGCAGAGGCTCGACCATCAGCGGGCCGCCGGTCGCCTCCTCGATCAGCTCGGCGAGCCTCGGCTGCGAGCCGCGCTCGTGCACCCGGCGTCGCAGCCAACCGAGCACCGGGCCTATCTCGCCACGCGCGATCGTCCCGTCGAGATCGGGGAGATCGGCCCGGATCGCCGCATGGAGCTGGGCTGCCAGGAGCGCACCGAGCGTGTAGCAGGGAAAATAGCCGAAGGCCCCCGCAGGCCAGTGGATGTCCTGCAGGCAGCCCCGGGCGTCGTCCGGGGGAACGATCCCCAACAGATGCCGCATGCCCTCGTTCCAGGCGACCGGCAGGTCGGCGACGGCGAGATCGCCCGCGAGCAAGGCCTTCTCGAGCTTCCAGCGCAGGATCACATGGAGCGGATAGGAGACCTCGTCGGCGTCGACCCGGATGAGGCCACGTTCCACCCGGTGCCAGAGGGCCAGGAGATTGTCCGGCGCGAAAGCGGGGTCGGGACCGAAGGTGTCGCGCAGCTCGCCCGCGAGAAAGCGGACGAAGGCCGGCGAGCGGCAGATCTGCATCTCGAGGAAAAGCGATTGGCTCTCGTGGACCACGATGCCGCGTGCCTCCCCGACCGGCTGGCGGAGCCACCGCCGGGGCAGGCCGGCTTCGTAGAGGGCATGCCCGGTCTCGTGCAGCACCGCCATCAGCGCCGAAGCCACATCGTCCTCGCGCCAGCGGGAGGTCACCCGGATGTCGCTGGGCGTTCCACCGCAGAAGGGATGCGGGCTCTCGTCGAGTCGGCCCGCCCCGAAGTCGAAGCCCAGGCGGGCCATCAAGCGTCGAGCGAGCTCCTTCTGCCGCTCCACGGGAAACGGACCCCGGGGCAGGCGGGCCGGCTGCCGGCGCGCCAGGGCCGCTTCGAGGATCGGGGGGATCGCGGCCGCCAAGCCGTCCAGCAGCGGAGCCACGAGCGCATCGGTGAGGTCGGGTTGGTGCTCGTCGAGCAGCGCGTCGTAGGGCCGGAGGCCGAGGGCGGCACCGGTCACCCTCGCGACCTCCTGGACGAGGCGCACCACCTCTTCGAGGCTCGGCCGGAGCAGCGCGAAGTCCGAGCGCAGCCTCGCCTCCCGCCAGACCATCTCGCAGCCGTTCACGGCGCGCGCGAGGGCCTCCACCAGGCCCGGCTCCAACGCCCTGGCGCGCCGGAAACGGCGTCGCATCTCGCGCAGATTGGCGCGTTGCCAGGAGTCGAGGTCCTCCTCCGCCTCGGCACCGGCGAGGAGCTCCCCCGTCTCGTCGGCCGTCAGCAGATCGTGCGCGATCCGCTCCAGCGTAGCGAGCTGTTCGCCGCGCGCCGCGCTCGCGGCCTTCGGCATGCAGACCGCGGTGTCCCAGTGCAGGATCGCGAGCGCGCCTCGAAGGTCGCTCAGGCGCTCGAAGCGTTCCTCAAGCGCCGCGTAGTGCCAACCCATCGCTCCCTTCCGCCGCGGCCGGACGCGGCGCCGCCGCGCGTGCCTGCCACCAGAGAAGCGTGAGCTTCGCGAAGACCGCGACGCCGAGTGCCTGATGAGCAACGGCGAGCGTGGTCGCGATTTCACCCCACACGGTTACCGCCCCGAGCAGGACTTCGAGGAGGATCAATCCCGCGGCCATCGCGGCGAGACGGGACACGGTCGGCGGCAGATCCGAAGCGCGAGCTCGCCACGCGACCCCGACGAGCGCCAGCGCCGCCAGACCTGCGAGCACGCGGTGGACGAAATTGGCTCGAACGAGCGGGTCGCCGAGCTCCGGTATCAGTGCACCGTTGCACAACGGCCAAGTCGAGCAGGCGAGGGCGGCACCGCTCTTGGCGACGATCGCCGCCGAAGTGATCGCCGCGAAGGCCAGGACCCAGGAGGCCCCGACCAGCGTGGCGAACTTCGGCGGCACGGTGCCGCGCACCGGTTCGCCCGCGCGAACCGCGATCCAGAGGATCACCGCGAGGACCAACATCGCGTTGCCGAGATGAAGCGCGACGGACCACGGGCTGTTGCGGTCGAGCACGGTGATCCCACCCAGGAGCTTCTGGAACAGGAGAAGCGCCAAGAGGAACGCTGCCGCCGGCACGAGGCCGACCCGCTCCCGCCGCCGCCACAGGATCAGCCCTACGAGAACGAGCACGAGCGGCCCGAGGAAAACGCCGGCGATCAACCGGTGGACCCACTCGAGCATCACCTGCCCATAGGTGTATCCGGTATAGGGCAGGGCCGCGAAGTCCGAGGGCGTGAGCAGCCAGTAGCCGTAGCAGGTCGGCCAATCCGGGCACGAAAGGCCCGAGTTGGTCGACCGGACGAGCGCGCCGAGCACGATGAGGGCGTAGGTGAGGAGCGCCGTCGACAGCGCTACCCGTCGGATCAGCCTCACGAGCTTTTCTCCCCGAGCGGCCTGCGCGCGAGCAGGATGTAGAAGGCCAACAGGGCACCGGCGAGCCCGAACCAGGTCAGTGCGTAGCCCAGATGGGGGTTCGGCAGATCGACGACCACGGGAATCGGCTCCGCCTCGGGTTCGCCGTCGGGCTCCGATCTCTCGAGCACCAGCAGAACGGGCTCCAGTCGCAGGCCCAGCTGCCTGCCGATCGCCTCGAGATCGGGGCTGTACCATCGGGGGACGGAGAGATCGGGAGCCGGCGTCGTCCACGAGCCCCGCGACCCCGCCCGCGCTACGCCTTCGAGTTCTCGAACACCGGCGGGCGGGGGTGTCGCGATCGCCCGGGCGAGCCGGTTCTCGGGCACGAAGCCCCGGTCCACGAGCAACGTCCTCCCGTCCTCCGCACGCAGGGCGGTGAGGAGGCGTGTGCCTGGTCGCCCGTTTCGGGTCACCAACCCGAACGCCACCGAGGTGCCGGGCAGGTACTCGCCTCTCAAACGTAATCGCGTGAACTCGAGTGCCGCCGGATCGAGCACACCACCCGGGAGCGCCCGAGCCGGGCCCGCCAAATTACGTTCGACCCGTTCGAGGAGGTCCACCTTCCAGGCCAACCGCTGGAGCTGCCACGTCCCGAGTCCGAGCAACAACGCTGTCGCGGCGGCCCAGGAGATGGTCAGGGCCGGACCGGGCCGGAACCGATGCGCGCCCGTCTCAACCCTCCCCGCCGAACTCGTGGCGTCGATGGCGAAACTGGAGGGCCACGAGTGTCGCCTTCAACGGCCTGATGAGCAGGATGCTGAGCGCGGCGGCGAGCGGAAGCCAGACGATCAAATGGAGCCAGATCGGCCATTCGTACCGCACCTCGACCACGAGTGCGGCACCGACCACGACGAAGCCGACGATCAGGATGATGAACGCCACGGGGCCGTCGCCGCTGTCCTGGGCCCGAAGGTCGAGCCCGCAGAACGAGCAGCGCTCGGCCACCGTGAGAAACCCCTCGAAGAGGGGGCCTCGACCGCAGCGCGGACAGCGCGCAGCGAGGCCCGCCCGCACGAGCGAGGTAGAGTCTTGGCTCACCCCTGACCCGCCGTCCAGTGAAGGCTCCCGCCCCACCAATAGACCCAGACGAACAGGAACAGCCAGACGACGTCGACGAAATGCCAATACCAAGCGGCCGCCTCGAAACCGACGTGCTTGTCCGGCTTGAAGGTGCCGTACCAAGCCCGCATCGTCATGACGATCAGAAATACGGTGCCGATCTGCACGTGCAGGCCGTGGAACCCGGTCGCCATGTAGAAGGTCGAGCCGAACATCCCCGACTGGAGGGTGAAGCCCTCCCGATAGGCGTGGATGTACTCGTAGAGCTGGAATGCAGTGAAGGTGAGCCCCAGCGCGACCGTGAGCAGGAGCGCTTTGAAAGCGGTCCGCTGGTCGTTCTGCCGGATCGCGTGATGGGCCCAGGTAACCGTCGTCCCGGAGGTCAGCAGGATGAGCGTGTTCAGGAAGGGGATACCCCATGTCGGGACCGGCTCGACACCCTCGGGCGGCCAGCTCGTCGGCACCGTCTCCGGCGGGACGAGGGCGCCCCAGAAGAAGGCCCAGAAGAACGCGAAGAAAAAGAGCACCTCGGAGGTGATGAAGAGAATCATCCCCATCCGGAGACCGCGGGACACGACGTCCGTGTGCGCGCCGCTGTAGGCCTCGGCGAGCACGTCGCGCCACCACATGACCATCACGAACAACACGAGCGCGAATCCGGCGAGCGTGATCCATTTGCCGCCGGCAACGCCGTGCATCCACATGACCGCTCCTCCGGTCAGGGCCAGGGCGGCTATGCCGCCCAGGAGCGGCCAAGGGCTCGGATCGACCAAATGATAGGGGTGCTTCACCTCGTGGGCATGGCCGTGTCCGTGTACCATGCCCGCAGCCGCGCTACCCGCCATGATCCCCCGCCTCCTGCCTTGAAAGCTCCGCCGCGTTCAGTCGTTCACCGCGGCCACGCGCCGCTTCCGCAGCGCCTCCGTGGCCTCTCGGTCGACGAAGAAGGTATAGGACAAGGTGATTTGCCGCACCTCGCGGGTCGTCGGGTCCTCCAGAAGAGCCGGATCGACGAAGAAGGACACCGGCAGCTCCACCCGCTGTCCGGGTTCGAGGGTCTGTTGCTCGAAGCAGAAGCAAGCGAGCTTCTGGAAGTAGACCCCAGCCTTGTGCGGTGTCACGTTGAAGGTCGCCGTGCCGACCACGGTCTCGCTACCCCGGTTCTCCGCCTCGTAAAAGGCGAGGTGCTGCTCGCCCGGCAGGACCTCCATGCTCCTCTGCACTGGGCGAAACCGCCAGGGGAGCGCCGGCGCCACATCGGCGTTGAAGAGAATCTGCACGGACTGCGTCGCTACCGAACCAGGGACGGCCTCCGCCCGCTGGGTGGTTCCGCCATATCCCGTGACCTGGCAGAACAGCCGGTAGAGGGGCACGGATGCGGCGGTCAGCCCTACCATGCCCACCACGACCATTCCGGCCGCCGCTGCCGTGACCCGGTTGCGCCGCGCCACGCTCATTGCAAATTGCTCCCGATGCGCGCGATCGTGATCGCGTAGAACAGCAGCACCAGGAGGAGCAGAGCTCCCGCCACCAGAAGGTTGCGGGCGCGGAGCCGGCGCCGCTCGGGGTCGTCCATCGCTCTCACCATGCGACCGCGACGGAGCCGAAGAGGGCGCGGTCCAGCGCCATCGCCCCGAACAGCCCGAACAGATACAGGATGGAGAAGCGGAACAAGCGATTGGCGACGACATCCGAGTCGGTCCGCCAGGCACGCCCGGCGAGCGTCACCAGGCGGCCACCGAGCAGGGCAGCCGCCGCCCCGTAGAGCGCACCGAGGTCGAGCGTCGCGACCGGGACCAGCGAGGCGACCGCCGTCGCCACGGCGTAGACGGTCATCTGGCGGCCCGTGGCCCACCGCCCGGCCACCACCGGTAGCATCGGCACCCCGACCTTACCGTAATCCCCGGCACGATAGAGTGCGAGTGCCCAGAAATGCGGCGGCGTCCAGAGGAAAATGATCGCGAACATGACGATCGGCAGCACGTCGATCCTGCCGCAGGCCGCGACCCAGGCGACGACCGGCGGCAGCGCCCCGGCCGCTCCGCCGATGACGATGTTCTGCGGCGTCCGCCGCTTGAGCCACATCGTGTAGACGAAGACGTAGAACCCGATGGTGAGCGCGAGCAACGCCGCGGCCAGCCACCCTGCGGCGAGGCCCATCACGGCGATCGCGAAGCCCGCCGTGACGATGCCGATCCCGAGGGCCTCCGCGGGAGCGATCCGGCCCGCCGCCGTCGGCCGCCGACGCGTCCGAATCATGATGCGATCGATGTCGGCGTCGTACCAATTGTTGATCGCCGCCGACGCCGCCGCGCCCGCCGCGAGCGCGAGCATCACGGCGAGCGCGAGAACCGGATGCGGTCTTTGCGGCGCGAGCAAGAGAGCCACGAAGCTCGTGAAGAGCACGAGCTGCATGACCCCCGGCTTGAACAGCACGACCAGGTCTCGGAGGAGCGCGGCGGCCTCGCCGACGACCGTGGACGTCGCCGCCCTTGGCGCGAGCTGCTGGGCCACCGCGCTCCTCCTTCCCTCTCAGTGCCGCTCGGCGCTGACGACCGGCAGCTCGTTGAAGGTGTGGAACGGCGGCGGCGAGCTGACCGTCCACTCGAGGGTCGTCGCCCCCTCGCCCCACGGATTGTCGGCACAGCGCTCCTTGCTCGTGAAGGTCCGGTAGAGGACGTAGAAGAAGAACAGGGCGCCGGCCGCCGAGATGAACGCGCCCACCGACGAGATCATGTTCCAGCCGGCGAACGCGTCCGGGTAATCGGGAATCCGTCGCGGCATGCCGGCGAGACCCAAGAAGTGCTGCGGGAAGAAGGTGAGGTTGACACCGACGAACGTCAGCCAGAAGTGAATCTTGCCGAGCGTCTCCGGGTACTGATGACCGGTCATCTTGCCGATCCAGTAGTAGAAGCCGGCGAAGATCGCGAACACCGCACCCAGGCTCAGCACGTAGTGGAAATGCGCGACCACGTAGTAGGTGTCGTGCAGGACCTGGTCCATGCCGGCATTCGCCAGGACGACGCCCGTGACGCCGCCGACCGTGAAGAGGAAGATGAAGCCGACCGCCCACAGCATGGGCACGGTGAAGCGGATCGAGCCGCCCCACATCGTGGCGATCCAGGAAAAGATCTTGATCCCGGTCGGCACCGCGATGACCATGGTCGCGGCAGTGAAGTAGGCCTTCACGTTCACCCCCATGCCCACCGTGTACATATGGTGAGCCCAGACGATGAAGCCGATGAAGCCGATCGCCACCATCGCATAGGCCATTCCGAGATAGCCGAAGATCGGTTTCTTCGAAAAGGTCGAGACGATGTGGCTGATGATCCCGAAGGCCGGAAGGATCATGATGTAGACTTCGGGATGGCCGAAGAACCAGAAGAGGTGCTGGAAGAGGATCGGATCGCCGCCGCCGGCGGGATCGAAGAAGCTGGTGCCGAAGTTCCGGTCGGTGAGGAGCATGGTGATCGCCCCCGCGAGGACCGGGACGGCCAGCAGGAGAAGGAAGGCGGTGACCAGGATCGACCACGCGAACAAGGGCATCCGGTGCAACGTCATGCCCGGCGCCCGCATGTTGAAGATCGTCGTGATGAAGTTGATCGCGCCCAGGAGCGAGCTCGCACCAGCGAGGTGGAGCGAGAAGATGGCCAGATCGACCGCCGGCCCCGGATGGCCGATCGCTGCGGAGAGCGGGGGATAGACGGTCCAGCCACCCCCGAAACCACCGACGAACACCGTCGCGAGCAAGAGAATGAACGAAGGAACGATCAGCCAGAAGCTGATGTTGTTGAGGCGCGGGAACGCCATGTCCGGGGCGCCGATCATGAGCGGCACCATCCAGTTCCCGAAGCCGCCGATCAGGGCCGGCATGACGAAGAAGAACACCATCGTGAGTCCATGTGCGGTGACCAGCACATTGAATTGATGGTGATCCTCGATCAGCTGGGTACCGGGCTGCAGGAGCTCGGCGCGGAAATAGACCGACATCAGCATTCCGATGATGCCCGCCACGAAGGCGAACACCAGGTAGAGCGTGCCGATGTCTTTGTGGTTGGTCGAGAACAACCAGCGCTTGATGCCGGTCGGAGCGCCGTGATCGTCGGCGTGCACGGCAGCGTGAGCCATGGTCTCGCGTCCCTTCGTCTCGCGGATCGCCGTTCGGCGTTCACTCGGTGGGTCGGGCGCCGTCGGCGAGGGCGGCCACTCGCGTGACCTCGCCGACTTTCGCGTACTTCTTCTGGGCCTCGGCGACCCAGGCCTCGAATTCCGGCTTCGACACCGCCTTCACCGCGATCGGCATGAAGCCGTGGCGCAAACCGCAGAGCTCCGAGCACTGACCGTAATAGGTGCCGGGCTCGTTGATGTAGAGCCACACCTCGTTGAGGCGGCCGGGAACGGCATCGATCTTCACGCCGAACGCCGGCACGGTCCACGAATGCAGCACGTCGGATGCCGTGACCTGCACCTTGACGTAGGTCTGGGCCGGCAACACCACGATGTTGTCCGTATCGAGCAGGCGGCGTTGGCCGGACTGCAGCTCGGATTCGTCGAGCACGAGGGCGTCGAACGTGAAGTTTCCGTTGTCAGGATATTCGTAGCTCCAGAGCCACTGCTTGCCGATCGCCTTGATCGTCAGCTCCGTCTTCGGCAGCACGTCCTGGAAATAGAGAAGTTTGAAGGACGGGACGGCGATGATCACGAGAATGAGGACCGGAACCGCCGTCCAGACGATCTCGAGCGCCGTATTGTGGGCCTGCTTCGACGGGACGGGGTTACGATCCTCGCGGAACCGCCAGCAGGTGTATAGGAGGAGAGCCAGAACGAACAAACAAACGAAAGTGATGATGCCGAGCAGCAGGCCGTGGAAGCTCGCGATCCTTTCCATGATCGGCGTCGCGGCGGGCTGCAGGCCCATCTGCCAGGGCGCGGGCGCCGCGGCCAGCGCCGGCCCGGTCACGAGAAAGGCCGCGAGCGCGGCCGTCGAGCGAATGAGCCTCGCGGTCATGCGGTCTCGGATCCCCTGCTGGGCCGCGGAGGGCCTCGAACGGACACGGAGCCGGCTCCGGCTCGGGCCGGCGGAGGCGAGGATACGGGGGCCGCCGACCCGCCGCGCGTGACAGATTGTCGCAAAAACAGCGCTTTCGAATATGTATTTGGCACCGCTCGCGGCATCGCGCGTTAACCGTTTGTTGGGTTGCGACGCTTAGGTAAGGGGTAGCGGCCGTTGGCGGAGCCGGCCCGCGATGCGGTGACAGCGGAGAGCATCCATGCGGTTCGTCCTGGCTGTTGTCACGGCACTCCTCACGATGGCGACCCGCCTCGCCGCCGGGGAACTTCCGCAGCCCGAGGGCCGGCCGATCCTGGAAATCAGCGGCGCTATCGGGCGCACCAACGCACCCGGCAAGGCCGTGTTCGACCTCGCGATGCTCGAAGCGCTCGGCCTACGGGAGCTCGTCACCACGACCCCCTGGACAGAGGGCGAGCAGCGCTTCTCGGGCATCGACCCGCGCGCACTCCTGCGGGCCGTGGAGGCTCGAGGCACCGAGCTCGAGGCGCGGGCTCTCGACGACTACCGCGTCGTCGTGCCGATCGCCGACTTCGAGCGGTTCCCGGTGCTGCTCGCCACCCGCAGGGACGGTCGACCGATGGCGGTCCGGGATCGCGGGCCGCTCTGGCTCGTCTACCCCTGGAGCACCCACCCGCAGACCGCCGATCAGCCCTATCGTGGTCGAGCCGTCTGGCAGCTACGGACACTGGTCGTCCGCTGAGGGTCGCGCGAGCCTCGGCCGAGGTCGGAGATGACTCCCCGCCGGCTCGGCGTGTTGGTGTTCGCCGCGCTCTGCCTTCTCGCGGGGCTCGTGTTCGGGGCGGTCTGGATCCGGGAAGAAAAGGCCCTGGGCGTCGCCGAGGTCCTGCGCTCGGGCTGGTTCGCGAGCCGCACCGAGGCCCACCTCCTCCGCTTCCTCGCGGTCCTGGAGCGCTACGCCGCACGCGGCGAGCCGGATCGGGAGAGCTTTCTCGAACGCGTCGACGTGCTTCTGCTCGCGGTGCGGCGCCTCGTTCGCGAGCCCGACGGAGCCGGCATCATGGCCGATCCGGTCGCCGCGGCGCTCGGGTTCGAGGTGGAGGGGCGTCTGGCCGAGCTGGAACCCGCCCTCGCCGCGCTCCAGCCCGGCGACGACGCCGCTTACGGCGTGCTGCGAAGCCAGCTCGAGGCGATCGAGCGACCGCTCGCCGATCTCGTCGCGCAGAGCTACGAGCAATTTCTGGCCGCTGCCGCCTCCACCGACGACCTGGCCCGGACGCTCCGTCGCGCTCTCCTCCTCAGCCTGGGCCTCGCAGCTCTGGGCGGCGGCCTGCTGGTTTGGCTGCTCGTCGGAGCGATCCGCGAGGCGCGAAGGGCCCACGGGCAGGCCGATCGAGCCGCGTACGTCGCCCGCGAGGCGGAGAGCAGCCTGCGCACCCTCGTCGACGCCTTGCCCGTCGCCGTGACGGCGGTCGACGAGCACGGCCGGCTGCTCCTCGTGAATCGGCACGCGAGCGAGCTGACCGGCGTCGTCGAAGCCGGCGCCCTCGGCCGAACCGCCTCGGAGACCGACCTGCCGGCCGCTCTCACGCAGATCGAGCCGGCCGACGCCCGGGGCTTCCGCGAGTGCACGGTCGAAGGGCCGGACGGTAGTCGCCGCCACCTGATCGCGACGGCGCGCCCCGTTCTGCGGGCCGACGGTTCCCTCGCACGCACGGTCCACATCGCGCTCGACGTCACCGATCGCCGGAACGCCGAGGAGCGGCTGCGGCATCTCGCCGAGCACGACCCGCTCACGGGGCTCGCCAACCGGAGCCGGTTCGGGACCCTGCTCGCCGCCGCACTCGCACGCCCGGGCGCCCGGGTCGCGCTGCATCTCCTCGATCTCGACGGGTTCAAGGAGGTCAACGACAGCCTCGGTCACCCGGTCGGCGACCGGCTGTTGCTGGCGGTGGCCGGCCGACTGGTGCGGGCCGCGGGCCCGGGTGCGGCGATCGGCCGCCTCGGGGGCGACGAATTCGCGGTTCTGCAGACCGACCCGGACGGCCCGGAAACCGCGAGGGCACTCGCGGATCGTCTCGTGGCCTCCCTGTCCCAGCCCATCGTCCTGCCCGAGGGCCGGCTTCGGGTCGGCGCGAGCGTCGGCATCGCCCTCGCCCCGGAGCACGGTCGCGACGTCGACGAACTGTTGCGGCACGCCGACATCGCCCTTTATCGGGCCAAGGAGCAAGCGCGCGGCAGCATCGTGTTCTTCTCCGGCGAGCTGGCCGCGGCACAAGTGTTCCGCCATCGCCTGGCCGGCGCGCTCGAGCTCGCCTTGCAACGCGGTTCCCTGGCCCTCCGGTTCCAGCCGATCCTGCGACTGCAGGACAGTCGCCTGGTGTCGCGGGAAGCGCTCCTGCGCTGGCCCGATTCGCAGGCTCCGGACCCGGTCTCGGCCGCCCAACTCGTCTCCGTCGCCGAGGAGACGGGCCTGATCGTTCCGCTGACCGAATGGGTGCTCCGCGCGGCTTGCCGGCAGGCCCGGTCGTGGCTGGCGCTCGGCCGACCCTGTCCAGTAGCGGTCAATATCTCCATGACCCCACCCGTCGTCGAGCGACTGGAGGCCATGGTCGCTGCCACCCTCGAGGACACGGGGCTTCCCCCGCACCTTCTCGAGCTCGAGGTCACCGAGGGGGTCCTGATCCGCAATTTCGAGCAGACGACGCGCGTCCTGGAACGCCTGCGGCAGCTGGGCGTCCGAACCGCGCTCGACGATTTCGGGACGGGCTATTCGGCCCTCGCCTATCTTCAGCGCTTTCCGCTGGACAAGCTCAAGATCGACCGACAGTTCACGAACGAGCTCGGTTCCGGCCCGACGGCCCTCGCGATCGTCGATGCGATCGTCCGCTTGGGGCACGCCCTCGGCCTCTCGATCGTGGCCGAAGGGGTGGAGCGGCCGGACCAGCTCGAGCTCCTCCGCCGTGTCGGGTGCGACGAAGCCCAGGGTTTCCTTCTCGGCAAGCCGGGGGACCCCGAGGAGGTTCTCCGGGGAACGGCGACCACATCGGCCCAGGTCCCGCCGACGGCCCAGCCTCGTCCCGCGGCCGTCCTCGGCGTCGTTTCCGGCTGAGGCGAATAGCGTCCCGGTCGGCTCGTCTTCGGCCTCCGTTGGCCGCCTCCGTCTGCGTCGCCAAGTCTCGACCTGCGCCGGCGCGGACGATCGAGGCAGGGAACGCTCCCGGTGCGTCCCTCCGGCCCTCAGGCGTTCGGCGGCACGGCCGTTTCCCGAGCGAGCCGCTCGGCCATCAGAACGTAGAGGGCTGCGGTCTCGCTGCGCAGGATCCGCGGGCCCAGTCCGACACGGACGGTGCCCGGACGCTCGGCGAGCAGGCGTCGCTCCTCCGGGGCGAAGCCGCCCTCGGGCCCGACGAGCAAGACGACGTCGAGCAGGCGTCGCAACGCCGCGAGCGGAGGCGCGCCGCCGGTCTCGTCGGCCACGACGAGGTTGGTGCCCGCCGGAAGCTCGGCCAGCCAGGGGCCGAGCTCGACCGGTTCACGGATGGAGGGAACGTCGAGGCGCCCGCATTGTTCGGCGGCCTCGGTGGCGATCGCCATCAGCCGATCGCTCCGGGTGGCCCGCACGACCGTGCGGCGCGTCACGACGAGGTCCAGAGAGGCGACGCCGAGCTCGACGGCTTTCTCGACGAGCCAGTCGAGCCGGTTCGCTCGGATCGGTGCGACCGCCAGGCGGGGACCAGGCTCGGCGGCCGGCGCCCGCAGCCGTTCGCCGAGGCGCGCTTCGCCGCCGCGCCGGTCGAGCCGGAGCAGCTCTGCTCGCCACTCGCCACTCGCCGCGTTGAACAGCCGCACCGTGGCTCCCGGCTCGAGGCGCAACACGTGGCGGAGCCGGTGCGCCTGCTGCGCGTCCAGCTCGACGACCGCCCCTTCCACGAGCGGAGTGCCGAGGTGGAGACGTGGTGCCCGATCGTGATGCCGCATCGCTTTGCCCGACCGCCGTCGGACGCTAGAAGGACGGCCATGCACGGGCAAGCGAGCGAGGCCGTGGTCGCCGATCAGGAGCTCGGCTGGGTGGTCCGGCTGCCGCCGCGACTGCGCGATCTCGCCATGCTCGCCCGCTGGGATCGACCGATCGGAACCTGGCTCCTGTTGCTCCCCTGTTGGTGGGGTCAGGCTCTGGCACCCGCCGCCTTCGATCCGGTCCTGGCGTTGCTCTTCGCGATCGGCGCGATCGCGATGCGCGGGGCCGGCTGCACCGTCAACGATCTCCTCGATCGCGACTTCGACCGCCGGGTGGCGCGCACCCGCAACCGACCGCTCGCGGCCGGCCGCCTGGGCGTCGCCCAGGCCCTCGCCTTCGTTGCCGTCCAGTGCCTCGTGGGCCTGCTCGTGCTCCTCCAGCTGCCGCCGCTCGCCGTCTTCGTGGGCTTGGCGAGCGTGCCGTTGATCGTGGTCTACCCGCTCATGAAGCGGGTCACCTGGTGGCCGCAGGCCGTCCTCGGCGTGACCTTCAACTGGGGAGTCCTCGTGGGCTACACCGCGACCGCCGGTACGCTCGATCTCCCGGCGCTCCTGCTGTATGCGGCCGGTATCGCCTGGACTCTCGGCTACGACACGATCTACGCGCACCAGGACAAGGAGGACGACCGCCTCGTGGGTGTTCGCTCGAGTGCGCTCCGCCTGGGCGAGGCGACGCCGCACTGGCTCGTCGGGTTCTACGGGACGATGCTCGTCCTGCTCGCGGCCGCGGGATGGCTCGCCGGCAAGGATCTCGGGTTCTGGCTCCTCCTGCCCGCCGTCGCCTGGAGCCTCGCCCGCCAGCTCCGTGCGCTCGACCTCGACGATCCTCGCGACTGCATCCGCCGCTTCCGGATGAACCGGCTCACCGGGCTCCTCGTGGTGGCCGCCCTTCTGGCGGGCGGGCCCTGGTCCGTCGGGCCGGGTGCGGCCGCGATCGCGCCCTGAGCCGCGGTGATCGCCGCCAGCGGCGCAGCCGGTGAACCGGGCTGGGTCGGCGGGCTCCTCGACGATGTCGGCCAGCTCGTCGACCGTGCGCTCGACCGCCATCTGCGGCTCGCCGTCACCGGCCTTCGAAGGAGCGGCAAGACGGTCTTCACGACCGCCCTCGTCCACCACCTCCTCGACGGGCGCGGCCTCCCCTTTCTGGAGGCGGTGCACGAGGGTCGGTATCTGGGGGCGCGCCTCCTGCCGCCGAGCGAGGGCGAGGCCTTCCCCTTCGAGCGATACGCGAGCGCGCTCGGCAAGGATCCGCCCGAATGGCCCGCTGCCACCGAGCGGCTGACCCGTCTCCGCCTCCGGCTGCGGTTCCGCACCACCAACACCTGGCTGCGGGCCTTGCGACCGATCCAGGAGCTCACGCTCGAGATCGTCGATTATCCCGGCGAGTGGCTTCTCGACCTTCCGCTGCTCGAGACGAGCTTCGAGCGGTTCTCCGAGACGGCGCTGGAGCTCGCCTTCGAAGAGCCGCGACGCGCGGTGGCCGAAGGCTGGGTGCGGATCGCGCGCGAGCTGGACCAGGAGGGTCCCCCGGACGAGGCCGCGATCGATCGCCTGGTGGCCGCCTATACCGGCTATCTGCGGCATTGCCAGCGCCGGCTGGGGTTGGCCCTGATCCAGCCCGGGCGCCTGCTGGCGCCCGGGCCGCTCGCCGGCTCGCCCGCCTTGCGGTTCGCACCGCTCCCCCCTGCCCCGACCCGACCACGGAGCCTGCGGGCGTCGGTGATGGAGGCCTTCGAGCGCTACCGCGAAGAGGTCGTCCGCGCCTTCTACGAGGAGCACTTTCGCCAGTTCGATCGCCAGATCGTGCTGGTCGACCTGCTCGCCTGCCTCAACCTCGGCCCGGCCCAGTTCGCCGACACGCAGCGGGCGCTCGCACTCGTGAGCGAGAGCTTCCGCTACGGCCGCACCGGGCTCTTGGGGCGGCTCTTCGCCCCGCGCATCGATCGCCTCCTCTTCGCGGCGAGCAAAGCCGATCACGTGGCGCCCTCGCAGCACGCCGCCCTGCGCCAGCTCCTGCAGCTCTTGGTGGCGCCGGCCGGACGGACGGCTCGCTTCGAAGGCCTCGAGCCCGAGTTCCTGGCGATCGCGGCCCTGCGCTGCACCGACGTGGTACGAACGGAGCACCAGGGCCAGGTGCTGTCCTGCGTCCGGGGCAGGCTCAAGGACGAGGCGCGCGAGACGGTGCTGTTCCCGGGCGAGATCCCAGAGGGCCTTCCGGAGCCCGAGGACTGGACCAGCGGTCGTTTCCGCTTCCGGGAATTCGCGCCGCGGCGGTTGCGAGCGGGCGAGCCCGGCCAGCACATCCGGCTCGATCAGGCCCTGCAGTTCCTGATCGGGGACAAGTTGCGATGAGCGAGCAGCGGCGCCCGGCTCTCCGGCCCTTCGAGCTCGACCCCGCAGCGGCCCGCATTCTGCCGGAGACCGAGCCCGCTCCGCCCCGCACTGTCGAGCAACGGCCAGCCGATTCGCGCGGAGGACACCGGCGCCGGACCGGCATTCTTCTCCTCGGCGGCCTCCTCGGGCTCCTCGTTTTCCAATCGGTCCTCTACGTCCGCGATCTGGTGGCCGAAAGCCCCTGGCTCGGCTGGCCGTTCGCGGCTCTTCTCGGGCTCGTCGGGGCCGCCTCGCTCGCCCTCGTCGGCCGCGAAGTCCGCGACGTGCGCCGGCTCGCTCGTCGCGCCGCGCTGCGGGATCGGGCCGCCCGGCTGGCGGGCTCCGAGCTGCACGGCGAGGCGCCGAAGCTGCTCGAGGCGATCGCCCGAGAGCTCGTGGGCCCGGGTGAGAGCGGCCGGGCGGTCGAGACCTTTCGCGAGCGCGCGAGCGATGCTCTGGCCGACGGCGAGCGGCTCGTGCTCTTCGAGCGCACGGTTCTCGCCCCGCTCGACCGGCGCGCCTACCGGCTCGTGCTCGAGAGCGCGCGCGACATCGGCCTGCTCACCGCGTTGAGTCCATTGGGCCTTCTGGACGGCCTCGTCGTGCTGTGGCGCACGCTCCATCTGCTGAAGGCCATCGCACTGCTCTACGGCATGGCGCCCGGGCCCGCCGCCAGCCTCGCCCTCTTCCGCAACTGCCTGCGCAACGCCGCCCTGGCCGGCATGGCGGACCTCGTCACCCAGGCGACGTTGGAACACGCCGGCGCCTCGCTCCTCGCTTCGCTTTCGGCACGCGCCGGCCAGGGGGCCGGCAACGCCCTGCTCGCCGCGAAGCTAGGCCTCGAGGCGATCCGCGAGACGCGGCCGCTCCCCTTCCTGGCCGAGGAGCCGCCGCGCCTGGCCCACATCCGCAAGGCCCTGTTCGACCCCCGTTCCGCCGATTGAAAGCGGCGATCGCCCTAGGCGCGCAGGGCGGGTGCCGGCTCGAGGCGAACCGGCACGGCGAGCTTGTCGAGGATCTCCTTCGGCACGACCTGCCAGAAGCGTCCGAGCTCGACGTCGAAGTCGTGCAGCAAGCGGCGGGCGAGCTCGGAGCCGGTCTCCCGGGCATGCTCTTCGATCAGGGCGCGCAGTTCCGCGACGTAGTGATCGACTTCGAGGCGCTGGAAGATCACCATGTCGGGATTGATCCGCTGGGCCAGGCGTTCCTCGGGATCCCATACATAGGCCATGCCCCCGCTCATGCCGGCGGCGAAATTGTCGCCGACCGGCCCGAGGATCACGGCGACACCGCCCGTCATGTACTCGCAGCCATTGTCGCCGCAGCCCTCGACCACGGTGACGGCACCGCTGTTGCGGACCGCGAAGCGTTCGCCGGCCCGGCCGGCGGCGAACAGCCGACCGGCTGTCGCCCCGTACAGGCAGGTGTTGCCGATGATGGTGTTCCGGCTCGCGACGAGTGGCGAGGAGACCAGCGGGCGCACCACGATGGTTCCACCCGAGAGCCCCTTGCCGACATAGTCGTTGGCATCCCCGAACACCTCGAGCTTGAGGCCCTGGACGGCCCAAGCGCCCAACGACTGCCCGGCCGAGCCCCGCAGCCGCACGGTGAGGTGGCCCGGCTGCAGCCGGTCCATACCGTAGCGGCGCGTGATGTGCGCCGACATCCGCGTGCCGACGGCACGATGCACGTTCCGGACATTGTACTGGAGCTGCATCTTCTCCCCGTCCTCCAACATCGGACGGGCGTCGTTCACCATCTGCGCATCGAGGGTGTCGGGCACCTCGTTGCGACCCACCAGCGTGCAGTGACGCGGATAGGGACCCGGATCCACCCGCACGAGGATCGGGTTGAGGTCGAGGTCGTCGAGATCGGCCGAGCCGCGGCTCACCTGCTTCAGAAGGTCGGTGCGGCCGATCGCTTCCTGCAGCGACCGCAGCCCCAAGGAGGCGAGGATCTCGCGCACCTCTTCGGCGATGAACGACATGAGGTTCACCACCCGCTCGGGTGTGCCCTCGAACTTGGCGCGGAGGTCGGGGCGCTGCGTGCACACCCCCACCGGGCAGGTGTTGGAATGGCACTGGCGGACCATGATGCAGCCCATCGCGACGAGGGCCGCCGTGCCGATACCGTACTCCTCCGCACCCAGGAGTGCCGCGACGACCACGTCGCGACCGGTCTTGATGCCGCCGTCGGTGCGCAGGACCACGCGATGGCGCAGACGGTTCAAGGTGAGGAGCTGGTTGGCCTCGGAGAGGCCGAGCTCCCAGGGCGTGCCGGCATATTTGATCGAACTCTGCGGCGACGCGCCCGTCCCACCCACGTGACCGGAGATCAGGATCACGTCGGCCTTGGCCTTGGCGACGCCGGCGGCGATCGTCCCGATGCCCGATTCGGAGACGAGCTTCACGCAGACTCGTGCATCCGGGTTGATCTGCTTGAGATCGTAGATGAGCTGGGCGAGATCCTCGATCGAGTAGATGTCGTGGTGCGGCGGCGGGCTGATCAGGGTCACACCCGGCGTCGCATGCCGCAGGCGCGCGATCTCGACCGTCACCTTGAAGCCCGGGAGCTGACCACCCTCGCCGGGCTTGGCGCCTTGGGCGATCTTGATCTCGAGCTCCTTGGCGGCATTGAGATATTCGGCGGTCACCCCGAAGCGACCGGAGGCGACCTGCTTGATCGGGGAGTTCGGATTGTCGCCGTTCGGCCGCGGCTGGTAGCGCTCGCGGCCTTCGCCGCCCTCGCCCGAGTCGGACTTGGCGCCGATCCGGTTCATCGCGATGGTCAGGCATTCGTGCGCCTCGGGCGAGAGCGCGCCCAAAGACATGCCCGGAGTCACGAAGCGCTTGCGGATCTCCGTGATGCTCTCCACCTCCTCGACGGGAACGGGCGGCAGCACCCGGTTGAAGTCCAGGAGGTCGCGGATGGCGATCGGCTCCTGGCTGTAGACCATCTCGGCGAACTTCTTGTACGCTTGATAAGAATCGGTCGCGACCGCGTGCTGGAGCTGGTGGATCAGCCGGCCCTCGAGCGCATGCGCCTCGCCACCCCGCCGGTAGCGGTAGAAGCCGCCGATCGAGAGAGGCGGCTCCGCCTCGCCCATGGCGCGGCGATGCATCGCCAGGACCTTGTTGGTGATCCCGGTGAGCCCGATGCCCGAGATGCGCGTGATCAGCCCCGGAAAATATTCGCGGCACAGCGAACGCGACAGGCCCACCGCCTCGAAATTGCAGCCGCCCCGGTAGCTCGAGATGATCGAGATCCCCATCTTCGACATGATCTTGAGAAGACCCTGGTTCAGGGCCTCCTTGTACCGGGCGAGGCAGTCCTCGAGCGACAAGCCGGGGAACAGACCGCGGGCGTGCCGATCGGCGATCGCCGCCTCGGCGAGATACGGATTGACCGCGGTCGTGCCGACGCCGATCAGCACCGCGACATAGTGGACGTCCAGGCACTCGCCCGAGCGCACGGTGATCGAGCTGAACGAGCGCAGGCCCTGGCGGACCAGATGGCTGTGGACGGCACCGGCGGCGAGAATCATCGGGATCGGCGCCCGTTCGCGGCTCACCCGCTCGTCGGTGAGGACGATGTCGCGGGCCCCCTCGCGGACCGCCTCCTCGGCCTCCCGCCGCACCCGTTCGAGCGCGTCCTTGAGGCTCTCGCCCTCGACCGCGAACGTGCAGTCGATCACCCGCAGATCCTCGCCGAAATAGGCGACGAGCGCGTCGTACTCGCCGGTCAGGAGGACCGGGCTCTCGAGCTCGAGGATCCTCGTTTGGCTCGGGTCCTCGTCGGCGATGTTGCCGAGATTGCCGAAGCGGGTCTTGAGGCTCATGACCCGCCATTCGCGCAAGGGGTCGATCGGCGGGTTGGTGACCTGGCTGAACTGCTGCCGGAAGAAGTGGTGGAGTCCCCGGTAGCGCTTCGACAGCACGGCGAGCGGGGTGTCGTCGCCCATCGAGCCGACCGCCTCCTTGGCGTCGATCACCATGGGCGAGAGGATCAGCTCCATGTCCTCGATCGAAATATCGAACAAGGCCTGACGACGACGGAGCTCGGACCGCTCGAAGAGGGTGAACCGCTTGGGCCGTTCGGCGACCAGCCCGTCGAGCCGGGTGATGTGCTCGACCCACTTCGAATAGGGCTTGAGACCCGCCAGGAAATCCTTGAGCTCGCCGTCGCGGTAGAATCGCCCGGCGGCGAGGTCGACGCCGATCATCTCGCCGGGACCGACCCGCCCCTTCTCGACGATGTCCTGCTCGGAGAGCGGCACCATGCCGGCCTCGGAGCCGACCACGAGCAGCCCGTCCCGCGTGCGGGCATAACGCATCGGCCGCAGGCCGTTCCTGTCCATGCCCGCGATCACCCAACGGCTGTCGGACCCAACGAGGGCCGCCGGGCCGTCCCAGGGCTCCATGACGCAATTGCAATAGTTGAAGAGGTCGCGATGCGCCTTGGGCATCGCGATCCGGTTCGACCAGGCGGGCGGCACCAGGAGCGTCTTGACGAGCGGCAACAAGCGACCGGCACGGACGAGCACCTCGATCACGTTGTCGAGGGCCGCGCTGTCGGACCCGCCGGGCAGGATGATCGGCTTGACGTCTTCGTTGTATTCACCGAAGGTGGGCGACCACAGTCGGGTCTCGTGACTCTTCATCCAGTTCACGTTGCCGCGCAGGGTGTTGATCTCGCCATTGTGGGCGATCACCCGGAACGGCTGGGCGAGCCGCCAGGCCGGCCACGTGTTCGTCGAGTAGCGCTGGTGGAAGATCGCGAAGCTCGAGACGAACCGCGGGTCCTGCAGATCGGGGTAGAAGTTGGCGAGCTGCTCCGCGAGAAACAGCCCCTTGTAGATGATCGATCGACAGGATAGCGAGCAGACGTAGAAATCGGTGACGTTCTCGGCGAGCGCCTGCTTCTCGACACGCCGACGGATGATGTAGAGATCGCGCTCGAACGCGTCCTCGTTCGTCCCGCGCGGATTCCCGACGATGATCTGCTCGATGTCCGGCTGGGTGGCCTGGGCCTTCTCGCCGATCACCGAGGTGTCGACCGGGACCTGGCGCCAGCCCAGCACACTGTAGCCGAACCGCAGGAGCTCGCTCTCGACCAGCGTGCGGCAGAGCTCGGCCTGGGCGAAGTTGTTGCGCGGTAGGAAGACCATGCCGACCGCGAGGCCGCCCGCCTCGGGCACGCGCCCCTTGATCTGGTCCCGGAAGAAGTCGTGCGGGATCTGCAGGTGGATCCCGGCCCCGTCACCGGTCTTGCCGTCGGCGTCCACCGCGCCGCGGTGCCAGACCGCCTTGAGGGCCTGGATCGCCTTCTCGACCACCCCGCGCTGCGGGCGACCGTCGATCGCGACGACGCAGCCCACACCACAAGAATCGCGTCCGAGTTCGAGATCGTCGAGGCCGGCGGCGCGCAGGCGCGCGAGGTTGGACTCGTAAGCCGCGACGAACTCGAAGCCCGATTCCAGCTGTCCACCCATGCCCCGTCTCCCCGGGCCGTTCACGACGCGAGCGCCAGTTCCGCCCGGCCCTGCCGATCCGCGCCGGCGCGCGCGTCGAGATAGCGTCGGATCGCGGCCGCGGCGTCGCGGCCGTCGCGGATCGCCCAGACCACGAGCGAGGCGCCGCGGACGATGTCGCCGGCGGCGAAGACCCCCTCGAGGCTCGTCATCATGGTCGACCAGTCGATCTTGAGCGTGCCCCAGCGGGTCACCGGCAGTTCGGGCAGACCCCAGAGCGCGGGCAGATCCTCGGGGTCGAAGCCGAGCGCCTTGATCGCGAGGTCGGCGGGCAGCCGGAAGCTCGAGCCCGGCACCGGCTCGGGCGCCTGGCGCCCGCTCGGATCGGGCGCGCCGAGCCGCATGCGGTGGGCCTGGACCGCCTCGAGCCGTTCCCCGCCCACGAAGGCTTCGGGGGCGGCGAGCCAGACGAACTCCACCCCCTCCTCCTCGGCGTGTTGCACCTCGCGAACCGAGCCCGGCATGTTGGCCCGGTCGCGCCGGTAGAGGCAGCGCACGCTCTTCGCACCCTGCCGGACCGCGGTCCGCACGCAGTCCATCGCGGTGTCGCCGCCACCGATGACGACCACGTGCTTGCCCGCCGCGTCGAGCTCGCCGGAGTCGAAGGCCGGAACCGGGTCGCCGAGGTTCTTGCGATTGCTCGCCGTGAGATAGTCGAGCGCCTTGACGATCCCCTTGAGCCCCGAACCCGGGATCTCGACGTCGCGCGCCTTGTACACGCCGGTGGCGATCAGGACCGCGGCGTGCCTCCGGCGCAGCTTGGCGAAGGACAGATCGCGGCCGACCTCGACACCCAGGTGGAACCGCACCCCGCTCTCCTCGAGGTGGCGGATGCGGCGCAACACCACGGACTTCTCGAGCTTGAAGCCGGGGATGCCGTAGATGAGGAGACCGCCGGCGCGATCGTAGCGGTCGTAGACGTGGACCTGGAATCCGTGCTTGCGGAGCTGTTCGGCCGCCGCGAGGCCGGCCGGTCCGGCGCCCACGATCCCGACGCTCTCGGTCCGCTCGCGCAGCGGTCGGACGGGCTTCACCCAGCCGCGCTCGAAGGCGGTGTCGGTGATGAACCGCTCGACCGCACCGATCGTGACCGAGTGGAACCCCTTCTCCAGCACACAGTTGCCCTCGCAGAGCCGATCCTGCGGGCAGATCCGGCCGCACACCTCGGGCATGTTGTTGGTCGCCGAGGCGAGCTCGTAGGCCTCCTCGAGCCGCCCGTCGGCGGTCAGCATGAGCCAGTCGGGAATGTTGTTGTGCAGCGGGCAGTGCACCTGACAGAAGGGAATGCCGCACTGCTCGCAGCGCGCCGCCTGCTCGCGCGCCCGGTCCGGCGTGAACCGTCCGTAGATCTCGGCGAAATCGTGCGTTCGCTCGGCGACCGCCCGTTTGTCCGGCAGGCGCTGCTCGACCGACACGAATTGCATCATCTTGGCGGGCATCGTTCCCCCGGAGGCGCAGGATCCCGCGGGGGCTCGCCGCCGCGCGGGACCCCGCGCTTAGCGCCCGGCCCCGCGGCTGTAAATCGTCGAGGGAGGATTCGGTCCCATTTCGGTACCGAATTCGTCCACAACCGTCGCAGAAGAGCCGGACTCGCCCGACATACCCCCGGGCGGGCCCGATCGTATAGTCTCGAGGCGAGACTTTCAGCCAACCGGCAGGGTCGGCCCGCAGACGCGGTAAGCCGCCAGATAGTCCGGCACGACCACCTCGAGCGGCGTCGGCGTGATGCCGAGTTCCGCGAGGCCCGCCGCGCCCGGGCTCACCACATTGTCCCGCTCGAGGAGTGTCACCTGGTCGCGGGTGAGGGGCGGGTTCGGTAGGAGCTCGAGCAGACACGCCTGCAACCGGGCGAGCGGAAAGGGAAGCGGCAGGAGCAGCCGTCGGCGGCCGGTGACCCGCAGCACGTATTCGAGCAGCTCCTTGAAGGTGTAGACCTTGGGCCCACCGAGCTCGTAGGTCCGCCCGGCCGCCTCGGGCCGCTCGAGGCCGGCCAGGATCGCCTCGGCCACGTCGCCCACATAGACCGGCTGGAAGCGCGTCGTCCCGCCCCCCACGAGCGGCAATGCCGGAGCGATCCGGGCCATCGCCGCGAAGCGGTTGAAGAAACCGTCCTCGGGCCCGAAGACGATGCTCGGCCTCAGGATCACGGCCTCCGGGAAGGCCGCCCGCACGGCCGCCTCGCCCTGTGCCTTGCTGCGGGCGTAGAGGCTCGCGGAGGCGGGATCGGCGCCGATCGCCGAGAGGTGCACCAGGCGACCGACCCCGGCTGCCCGCGCGGCTGCCCCGATCCGTCCGGGGAGCACGGCGTGCACTCGCTCGAAATCGCCGGCCCGCCGCTCGAACAGGATCCCCACGAGGTTGACCACGGCCGAGGCGCCCTCGACGAGCTTGGCGAGCGTCATTTCGTCCTCGGCGAAGCGGACGAGGACGATCTGGCCCGGGTCGCCCATCGGAAGGAGGTGGCCCGCGCTGTTCGGCGACCGGGTCGCGACCCGAAGGGTGGCACCGCGCGCTGCGAGCCGCCGCACCAGATGACGGCCGATGAAGCCCGCTCCGCCGAAGATCGTCACGATCTCGTCCCGCATGCCCGTCCCTCGTCTCGAGGCCACCCGCCGGCCCACCGTCGGGCGGCCGTTGACGCTCGCCCGGCTTGCTCCTAATGAGGCCGTCCGAAGCCCAGGTGGCGGAATTGGTAGACGCACTAGCTTCAGGTGCTAGCGCCCGCAAGGGCGTGGAGGTTCGAGTCCTCTCCTGGGCACCATCGGCCGCGGCGGCGGCCGGATGGTTCGTGGCGGGGCGGTGATGAGACCGGTGCTCCATCACGGCGACCTTCCCGAGGCCGTCGAGCTCGGGCCGGTCGTCGCGGTCGACACCGAGACGATGGGGTTGGACCCGTTCCGCGACCGTCTCTGTCTCGTCCAGCTGACCGACGGAGGTGGCACGGTTCATTTGGTCCGCATCGAGCGCGGCCAGCGAGCAGCGCCGCGTCTCGCGGCGGTCCTGAGCGACCCGAAGCGGCTCAAGGTGTTGCACTTCGCCCGCTTCGACCTCGCCATGCTGCGGCACCATCTGCGCATCACCTGTGCGCCGGTCTGGTGCACCAAGATCGCGAGCAAGCTGGTCCGCACCTACACGGACCGGCACGGTCTCAAGGATCTCTGCCGGGAGCTGCTCGGCGTCGAGCTCTCGAAGACGGAGCAGAGCTCCGATTGGGGTGGCGAGAGCTTCAGCGAGGCGCAGCTCCGCTACGCGGCGAGCGACGTGGTCCATCTCCACGCACTCAAGGAGCGCCTCGAGGCGATGCTCGAGCGGGAGGAGCGGCGGGCACTCGCCGAAGCCTGCATGGCTTTCCTACCGACCCGTGTCGAGCTCGACTTGGCCGGCTTCGCGGGCCTGGACCCCTTCGCCCACTGAGCGGGTCGCGGATCGGGACGCCGCGTTGACGATGGCGGGACCCTTTCCCATACTCCGACCGCTCGAAGGGCGGGGCCCGGCGGCGGTCGTGCAAATGTCCGGAGGAAACGACGCCTTGCGCGAAGATCGGGCTCCGCTCTGGCGGCCGCGCATCGGGCTCTCCGGCCCGCTCCGCGACCCGGCCGGCGACGAGCGGGCCCTGGCCGCCGGCAGGCGCGTCATCCGCAGCGAAGCCGAAGCGCTGTCGGCCCTCGAGCGGACGATCGGCGACAGCTTCGCGGCCGCGGTCGACCTCCTGGCCGGCATCGAGGGCCGGGTCGTGGTCACCGGGATGGGCAAGAGCGGGCACGTCGCCCGCAAGATCGCAGCGACCCTCGCCTCGACCGGCACGCCGGCACTCTTCGTCCATCCGGCCGAGGCCAGTCACGGCGATCTGGGCATGATCACCGCCCAGGACGCGGTCCTGGCCCTGTCCAATTCGGGCGAGACCAGCGAGCTCAAGGATCTCACCCTCTATACTCGCCGCTTCGCGATCCCGCTCGTGGCCGTGGTCGGCCGGGCGCCGAGCACGCTCGCCGAAGCCGCCGACCTCGCGATCGTCCTGCCTCCGGTCGGCGAGGCCTGTCCGATGGGGCTCGCCCCCACTACCTCGACCACCTGCATGCTGGCACTCGGCGATGCGCTCGCCGTTGCGCTGCTCGAGCGCTCCGGCTTCACCGCTCGCGAGTTCGCCGTCTTCCACCCGGGCGGCAAGCTCGGCGCGCAGCTGCTGCGGGTCGAACAGATCATGCGGCGCGGCGATCAGGTGCCGCTCGTCGGGCTCGATGCGAGCGCCCGCGAGACGGTCCTCGAAATGACCCGCGGCTGCCTGGGGTGCGTCGGTGTGGTCGATCCCGAGGGGCGGCTGGTCGGCATCGTGACCGACGGCGACCTCCGTCGCCACCTGACCGACGACCTTCTCGCCCAGCGCGCACGCGACATCATGACCCGCGATCCGCGAACGATCGAAGGTCGGGCGCTGGCGGTCGAAGCGGTCGCCCTGATGAACGATCCGAAGCGACCGATCACGGTTCTCTTCATCACCGAGGACGACCGCCCGATCGGCGCCCTGCATCTGCACGATTGCTTGAGGGCGGGCATTGTCTGAGCACCGGTCGCCCCTGTTCGTTCTCCTGCTGGGCGGTTCCCTACTGCTCGGCTCGCCGTCGGCGGGCCGGGCCCAGGCCGTTCTGCCCGGGCAGGACTCGACTGCCCCGATCGAGATCGTCGCCGACAGCCTCGTGGTCCGGCAGAACGAGCGGCTCGCCGTCTTCTCGGGCAACGTCGATGCCACCCAGGGCGATCGCTCGCTGCGCGCCGACGAGCTCAAGGTCTTCTACGGCGAGGAGCGGCCCGGCGGCGGCCAGGGCATCCGACGGATCGAAGCGACGGGCCGCGTCGTGGTCGTAGAGCCCGGTCAGACCGCCCAGGGCGATCGAGGTGTCTACGATCCGGACGCCGGCCGCATCCGACTCGATGGTAACGTGGTCTTAACCAGGGGCGACAATATTGTCCGCGGCGGCCAGCTGGAGATGGACCTCGCCACCGGGACCGCAGTGGTCCGGGCGGCGAGGGCCGGCGGCCCGCCGGGTGAGCGCGTGCGGGCGCTGTTCGTGCCCCGGGAGGGGCAGGCCCAGGGTCGCCCCGCGGCGGCCGAGAAGCCACGGGAACAGCCGGCGCGCTGAGCGGGGAGCTCTCGGGCGGTGGCGACGGTGGTCGCGGAGATCGCGGAGCGGGCGGCACACGGAGCCGGCGTGCCGACGGGCCGGGCGGATGCGGCGGGGTGGCCGGCCGCCGCGCTCGGCTGTGAGGCGGTCTCGAAGAGCTACAAGGGGCGCCGGGTCCTCGATTCCGTCACGCTCCACGTCGCACCGGGCGAGGCCGTCGGTCTGTTGGGGCCGAACGGTGCGGGCAAGACCACTTCCTTCTATATTCTGACCGGCCTGATCGCGCCCGACGCCGGGCGGGTCCTGCTCGACGGTACCGACGTCACCCGTCTGCCGATGTATCGCCGGGCCCGGCTCGGGGTCGGCTATCTCCCGCAGGAAGCCTCGATCTTCCGCGGTCTCACGGTCGAGGAGAACCTCACGGCCGTGCTCGAGCTGCACGAGCCCTCCCGGGCGGCCAGAGCCCGCCGGCTCGAGCTCCTGCTCGAGGAGTTCGGTCTCGCGCGATTGCGCCGCTCCTCGGCCCTCGCGCTCTCCGGAGGCGAACGCCGCCGGGTCGAGATCGCCCGGGCACTCGCCGCCGAGCCGCGCTACATGCTGCTCGACGAACCGCTGGCCGGTATCGACCCGATCAATGTGGGCGAGATCCGTGCCCTCGTGGCCCATCTCAAGGAGCGCGGCATCGGTGTGCTGATCACCGACCACAATGTGCGCGACACGCTCGCGATCATCGATCGCGCCTACATCCTGCACGAGGGTCGCCTGCTGCGGGAGGGCACACCGTCCGAGATCGTCGCCGACCCCTTGGTGCGGCGCGTCTATCTCGGGGACCGGTTCTCTCTCTGAGGGCGGGGCACAGCCGTGAGCGTGGGCCTGCGTCTCGAGGTTCGACAGAGCCAGGGGCTCGTTCTCACGCCCCAGCTCCAGCAGGCGATCCGGCTGCTGCAGCTCAACAATCTCGAACTCGCGGCGGTCGTCGACCGGGAGCTCGCCGAGAACCCGTTTCTGATCCGCGCCGAGTCCGAACGGCTCGCTCCCGCAGCACCCGTCGAACGCGAAGCCGAGCTGTCGGGACGACCCGGACTGCCCCCCGGCCGGGCCGGCGAGGACGAGGGCTGGGCGGCTGCCGGGGCGCCGGTGGCCGCCGATCGCCGGCTGAGCGTCGAGCGCCGCGGTGCGTCCCAGCCGGACGATGGCGAGGTGGCGCTCGAAGGCCGCCTCGTCCGGCCGCCGACCCTGGCCGAGCATCTTCGCGCCCAGCTCGCGCGCCAGCGTCTGACGCCGGCGGTCGCCGCGCTCGCCGACCACCTCGTCGACTGGCTGGCCGAGGACGGCTATCTGCGGGAGACCGACGGCGAGCTCGCCCGGGCGCTCGGTGCGAGCGAAGCCGAGATCGCGGCTGCGCGGGCGGCGATCCTGCGCTGCGAGCCGATCGGCTGTGGTGCCCGTGACCTCAAGGAATGCCTGGCGGCCCAGCTCGCCGACCGCGATCGGTTGGATCCGGCGATGGCGACCCTGCTCGACAATCTGCCGCTGGTCGCCCGGGCCGATTTCACCGCGCTCCAGCGCGTCTGCAGGGTCGATCTCGACGACGTCAAGGAGATGATCCTCGAGATCAAGCGGCTGGACCCCAAACCCGGCCTCTCCCTGGCCCCGCCCGAGCCCGTGGAGGTCGTTCCGGACGTGATCGTCCGGCGCACCGGCCGGCGCAGCTGGCGCGTCGAGCTCAACCAGGCTACCCTTCCCCGCCTTCTCGTCGACCGCAGCTACTATGCCGAGATCAGCCGACGCTGTGGCGAGCGGCGGGAGCGGGAGTTCCTCTCCGAGCGCTACCAGGCGGCGAGCTGGCTCGTCAAAGCACTCGACCAGCGCGCCCGAACCGTGCTGCGCGTCACCCGTGCCGTGTTCGCTCGCCAGGTCGGCTTCCTCGAGCGGGGCCCGGCGGGCCTGCGGCCGCTCGTCCTTCGCGACGTGGCGGAGGCCACCGGCCTCCACGAGAGCACGGTGAGCCGGGCCACGGCGGACAAATACGTCGCGACCCCGCTCGGGACCTTCCCGCTGCGCTACTTCTTCACCACCGCGATCGCTGCGACCGAGCAGGGCGCGAGCCACAGCGCCGAGGCGATCCGCCAGGAGATCCGCCGCTTGATCGAGAGCGAGCAGGGGGATGCGGTGTTGTCCGACGACCAGATCGTGGCCGCGCTACGCGACCGCGGCGTCGTGATCGCCCGGCGGACCGTGGCGAAGTATCGAGAATCGCTCGGCATCGCTTCCTCGGTCCAGCGACGCCGGGCCAAGGCTCTCGCTTCGTGAGCACGACCGACCGGCTCGTCGTTCGGCCGGCCGCCGACGCGCTCTCGCGCCGCGAGGAGGTGGCCGCGTGATCGACCTCGGAACCCTAGTGACGCCGGATCGGGTGCTGCTCGACCTCAAGGCGACCAGCAAGCGCCAGGTGCTGCGCAGCCTGGCCCAGGCGGCGGCCCGCGTGACCGGGGTCGACGCCGAGGTGATCCTGGAAGCGCTCCTCCAGCGCGAGCGTCTCGGAACCACGGGCCTCGGCGGCGGCATCGCGATTCCCCATGCGCGAATCCCCGAGCTCGCGGGCTTCACGGGCTTCTTCGCCCGGCTCGCCAAGCCGGTCGACTTCGAGGCGGTGGACGGCGAGCCCGTCGATCTCGTGTTCCTCCTCCTGGCGCCGGAAGGCGCCGGCACCGACCACCTCAAGGCGCTCGCGCGCATCGCCCGGCTGCTGCGCGACGAGGAGCTCTGCGAGGCGCTCCGGGCTTGCGAGGATCGGGCCAAGGTGCACGCGATCCTCGTCGGGCGCCCCGAGGGGCCGCGGTGAGCGGCGGTCCCGGGCTCCCCTGTCTGCACGCGAGCTGTGTCCGCTGGCTCGGGCGCGGCTTGCTGCTACTCGGGCCGCCGGGTCGCGGCAAATCGGACCTGCTCCTCCGACTGCTCGAGGCGGGTGCCGATCTGGTGGCCGACGACCTCGTCGAGCTCGAGGTCCGCAACGGCCGTCTGGCAGCCCGGCCGAAGGCCGAGCCGGGCCTCGTCGAGCTGCGCGGTCAAGGGCTGTTCCGCCTGCCGGCGCTCACGAGCCAGCCCGTCCATCTCCTGGTCGACTGTCGCCAGCGCCTCGTCGAACGGCTCCCCGAGCCCGTTCTCGAGCCTCTCCTCGGCGTCGCCCTGCCGCGCATCGTGCTCGCCTGCCGCGAGGCCTCGGCCTTGGCGCGTCTGCGGACGGTGCTGCTCGCAGCTCCGATCGCTACGGGATCGGCATGAGCCGGATCGTGATCGTCACGGGCATGTCGGGGGCGGGCCGCAGCTCCTGCCTGCGGATCCTCGAGGATGTCGGTTACGAGGCGGTCGACAATCTGCCGTTCCAGCTCCTCACGCGTCTGCTGCGGCCGAGCGAACCTCCCGAGCGCCCGCTCGCCGTCGGTGTCGACAGTCGAACCCGCGGGCTCGTGCCCGTCGAGCTCGTGCGCGAGGTGGAGCGGTTCCGCGCCGAGGCCACGACGCCGATCCGGCTCGTCTTTTTCGAATGCGACGACGACGTCCTGCAGCGCCGCTACACCGAGAGCCGCCGCCGCCACCCGCTCGCCCAGGACCGGCCGGTGACCGACGGGATCGCCCGCGAGCGGGTGCTCATGGCCCCGCTCAAGGCTGCGGCCGATCTCGTGATCGACACGAGCTCGAGCACGCTCGCCGACCTTCGGCGACGCGTCGTGGCCGAACTCGGCCCCCAAGCGGAGGGCCGGCTCACGATCACCGTCCTCTCCTTCTCGTTCCGCAACGGCCTGCCGCGCGAGGCCGACATCGTGTTCGACGCTCGATTCCTGGCCAATCCGCACTATGTGCAGGCGCTGCGCCCGCTGACCGGGCTCGACCCGGCGGTGCGGGACCACATCGCACAGGATCCGGACTGGAGCCCGACCCTGGATCGGCTGGAGGCTCTCTTGATGCCGCTCGTGCCGCGCTACCGGGCCGAAGGGAAGAGCTACCTCACCATCGCCGTCGGCTGCACCGGCGGCCGGCATCGCTCGGTCGCCCTCGCCGAGGAGCTCGGCCACAGACTGCGATCCGCCGGCTGGCGAGCCGCGGTGGTCCACCGCGATCTCGTGGAGCGCGAGCGCGATCCGGCGGAGCCGCCCCGATGATCGGCCTCGTGCTCGTCACCCACGGACGTCTCGCCGCGGAGTTCCTCGCGGCTGTCGAGCACGTCGTCGGGCCCCAGCCACAGGCCCGGGCCATCTGCATAGGGGTCGACGACGACATCGAGCGACGCCGGGCCGAGATCGTCGAAGCGGTGCGCGCGGTCGACAGCGGTCAGGGTGTCGTGATCCTGACCGACATGTTCGGTGGCACGCCGTCCAACCTCGCCATCTCGACCATGGACCGGCCGGGTGTCGAGGTCATCGCCGGCGTCAATCTGCCGATGCTGATCAAGCTCGCGTCGGTGCGCGCGAGCGAGCCCCTGGCAGCGGCTGTCACCGCCGCCCAGGAAGCCGGCCGCAAATACATCAACGTGGCGAGTCGGCTCCTCGTGGTCGACCGGAGCTGAGCCGAGGTGCCCGAAGCACCGCTCACGCGCGAAGTGACCGTGGTCAACCGGCTCGGGCTGCACGCCCGCGCCGCCGCCCGCTTCGTGCGGCTCGCCGAGCGCTTCGACGCCCGCGTCCTGGTCGCCAAAGACGATCTCGAAGTGGTCGGCACCTCGATCCTCGGTCTGATGATGCTCACTGCGGCGACGGGCTCGGTCCTGAGGCTCAGCGCCACGGGACCGGAGGCTGCGGCCGCGCTCGAGGCCCTGGCCGACCTCGTGGCCCGGGGGTTCGACGAGGAGTGAGCTCCGGGCCCGCCGGGCGACCGGCTTGCCGCCGCCGGGCGCACCGTGGTTTAAGCCCGCGGGCCCGAGCCGGTCGGGCACGTGCGCCCGACCACCGGCCCCGTCAGAGAGAGGCTCATGACCGCATCGCAGGATTTTCACGTGGCCGACCTCGCGCTCGCCGATTGGGGGCGCAAGGAAATCGCGATCGCCGAGACCGAGATGCCGGGGCTCATGGCGATCCGCGAGGAATACGGGCCGCTGCAGCCCCTGCGCGGCGCCCGTATCGCGGGCTGCCTCCACATGACCATCCAGACGGCGGTCCTGATCGAGACGCTGCTCCACCTCGGTGCCTCGGTCCGATGGGCGTCTTGCAACATCTTCTCGACCCAGGACCACGCCGCGGCGGCGATGGCAGCCCGCGGTGTCCCCGTCTTCGCCCGCAAGGGCGAGACCCTCGAAGAATATTGGCAGTTCGTGCACCGCATCTTCGAGTGGGCCGACGGCGGGCTACCGAACATGATCCTGGACGACGGTGGCGACGCCACTCTCCTGGTCGTGCTCGGCAGTCGGGCCGAGCGCGATCCCTCGGTCCTCGCCCATCCGACGAGCGAGGAAGAGGAGGTACTGTTCGCCGCGATCCGCCGTCGGATCGCCGAACGCCCGGGCTGGTACGGCAAGGCCCTGGCCAACATCCGCGGTGTGAGCGAGGAGACGACGACCGGTGTGCACCGGCTCTACGAGCTCCAGCGCAAGGGCGAGCTCCCGTTCCCGGCGATCAACGTCAACGACTCGGTGACCAAGTCCAAGTTCGATAATCTCTACGGTTGCCGAGAGAGCCTGGTCGACGGCATCCGCCGCGCCACCGACGTCATGCTCGCGGGCAAGGTCGCCGTGGTCTGTGGCTTCGGTGACGTCGGCAAAGGATCCGCCGCCAGCCTGCGCAACGCGGGCGCGCGCGTGCTGGTGACCGAGATCGACCCGATCTGCGCCCTGCAGGCGGCGATGGAGGGCTACGAGGTCACCACCATGGAGGACGCGGCCCCCCGCGGCGACATCTTCGTGACCGCGACCGGCAACGTCGACGTGATCACACTCGACCACATGCGGCAGATGAAGGACCGAGCGATCGTTTGCAACATCGGCCATTTCGACAGCGAGATCCAGGTCGCCGCTCTCCGCAATTTCCGCTGGCACAACGTCAAGCCGCAAGTGGACGAGATCGAGTTCCCCGACGGCAAGCGGATCATCCTCCTGGCCGAAGGGCGGCTCGTGAACCTGGGCTGTGCCACCGGCCATCCGAGCTTCGTGATGTCGGCCTCCTTCTCGAACCAGACACTCGCCCAGATCGAGCTCTGGAACCATCACGAGAAGTACGAGAACAAGGTCTACACCCTCCCCAAACGCCTCGACGAGAAGGTGGCGGCCCTCCATCTCGCCAAGATCGGCGTCAAGCTCACCAAGCTCACACCCAAGCAGGCCGCCTATATCGGCGTGCCGATCGAGGGCCCCTACAAACCGGAGCATTATCGCTATTGAGCCGCTGGATCGCCTGGTCGTCGAGCTCCGGGGACCGGCCGCGACCGAGGCCCTGGCGGCTCGGCTCGCGCTCCTGCTGCGGCCGGGCGATCTGGTCGGTCTCGAGGGCGAGCTCGGCAGCGGCAAGACCGAGCTCGCCCGCGCCGCGATCCGGGCCCTCGCCGGTGCCCCGATCGAGGTGCCGAGCCCGACCTTCACCCTGGTCCAGCGCTACGAGCTCGCGACCCTGGTCGTGACCCACGCGGACCTGTACCGGATCGCCGATCCGGCCGAACTCGACGAGCTGGGCCTGGACGAGGCGCTCGCGGAAGGAGCGCTCTTCGTCGAGTGGCCGGAGCGCGCCGGGGCGAGGCTCTCCTCCGACCGATTGACGATCCGCCTCCTCCTGCCCGACCCGCGCGAGCCCGAGCGACGCCGAGCCGAACTCGAGGCGGGTCCGGCCTGGCGATCGAGGCTCGCGGAATTGGCGCTGTGGGCGACCGGGCAGGGCTGATCGCCAGCTTCCTCGAAACCGCCGACTGGGCGGATGCCGAGCGCCGGCCCCTGGTGGGCGACGCCTCCACCCGACGTTACGAGCGGTTGGTCGCAGCCGATGGTCGAACCGCCCTGCTCATGGATTCGGGGCCCGTGCCGATCGAACGCTGGCTCGCGGTGCGCGATTGGCTCGCCGGCCGCGGCGTGCGGGTACCGGAGGTCCTGCACGCCTCCCCCCCGGCACGCCTCGCCCTGATCGAGGATCTGGGCGATCGGCATCTCGACGAGGCGGCCGATGGCCCGGAACGCGAGGCCCGGCTCTACGAACGAGCGCTCGAGCTCCTCCTCGCCTTCCAATGCCCCGCCCCGGCCTTTCTCCCGCTTCTCGACCCGCCGACCCTCCTCGACCAGCTCGAGCTCTTCCTGGAACAGGTGACCCCGGAGCTCCCGGCCGCGGCCGCAGCAGAGTTCCGGGCCGCCTGGTCGGCCGTCCTGGAGCACGCCTGTGTCGGCCCGCGGGTCTTCGTCCACCGCGACCTCCACTGCCGCAACCTGATGGTGCTCGCCGACGATCGCCTCGCCGTGATCGACTTCCAGGACGCCTTCGCCGGCCCCTGCCTCTACGACCTCGTCTCGCTCCTCCAAGACGTCCGCCGCGACCTCTCGCCCGAGACCTCGGCCCGTCTGCTGGCCGGCCTGCGTGCCGTCCGACCCGAGCTCACGGACGCCGTCTTCGACCGTGCCGTAGCGATTCTCGGCGCACAGCGCGCCATGCGGATCCTCGCCGTCTTCACCCGGCTCGCCGGCCCCGGCGGCAAGCCCGGCTATCGCGGCTTCATGCCGCGGGTCGAGCGCTGGCTGCGCCACGATCTCGCCCATCCCGCGCTCGTACCGGTCGCCACCTGGTGCGCCCGTTACCGCCCGGGTCTGGTCGAGCTCTGAGGGCGAGCCGCCATGGGCCTCGTCGCGACGATCCGAGCGGGCGAGCCCTTCCTCGACGTGCTCGCGCGCTGGCTGCTCGAACGCGGCGAGGACCGGCTCGCCGACACGCTCCTTCTCCTGCCGAGCCGGCGGGCCTGCCTGGCCACGAGGGAGGCCTTCCTGCGGGTCGGCGAGGGCCGGCCGCTCCTCCTCCCGCGTCTTCTCCCGGTCGGAGAGCCCGACGAGGCCGAGCTCGTCCTCGACCCCGATGTCGAGCTCGATCTACCACCGGTCCTGCCGCCGCTGCGTCGGCGGCTCCTTCTCACCCGGCTCCTCCTGGCGCGCAAAGACACGAGCCACGAGCAGGCGATCCGCCTCGCGGGCGAGCTCGAAGCCCTGCTCGACGAGCTGCAGAACGAGGAGGTGGGCCTCGAGCGCCTCGACGGGCTCGTGCCCGGCGCGTTCGCCGAGCACTGGCAGCGGACGCTGCACTTCCTCGCGATCCTGCGCGAGACCTGGCCGGGGATCCTCGCCGAGGAGGGCGCGCTCGAGCCCGCCGAGCGGCGGCGCCGCATGCTCGACGCCGTGGCCTGTCGGTGGTCCCGCCGGCCGCCCGATCGGCCGGTCGTCGCCGCCGGCATCACCGGGACGCTCCCGGCCGTGGCCCGGCTCCTCGCCGTAGTCGCGCGCCTGCCCGAGGGGTTCGTGGTCCTGCCCGGGCTCGATCGCGAGCTGCCACCGCCGGATCGTGCGGGGTTCGGCCCGACCCACCCGCAATGGGCGCTGCATCGCCTCCTCGATCGGCTCGGCGTGGCACCCGAGGCGGTCCTCGAGCTGCCTTCACGAGACCCCCCGGCCGCGTTCGCGACAGGCGCCCGGCGCGCCGCGCTCTGGCGCCGGGTCGCCGGCACACCCGCGCGCGAGAGCGAGCCAACGGCCGTCGATGCCCCCCTCCCGACCGAAGCGCTCCAGGGGCTCGAGCTGGTCGAGGCCCGCGATCCCGGGGAAGAGGCCACCGCCCTCGCCATCCGTCTGCGCGAGGCGCTCGAGGTGCCGGGGCGAAGAGCGATGCTGGTGACGGCCGACCGCAACCTCGCCCGGCGCGTCGCGGCCGAGCTCGCCCGATGGAACATCGAGGTCGACGACAGCGCCGGGACTCCCCTCGACCAGACCCCGCCGGGCACCTTTCTCCTCCTCACCGCTCGCGTGCTCGTCGAGGAAGCACCGCCGGTGCCCCTCCTGGCCGCCTTGAAACATCCGCTCGCCCAGGGCGGCCTCGGACGTCGCGAGTTCCGCAGGCGAGTGCGCGCGCTCGAGCGTGCGCTCCTGCGCGGTCCACGGGTGGCGGGCGGGCTGCCCGGCCTTCTCGCGGCACTCGGCGACCTTCCCGAGGAACGCTGGGCGGCCCCCGTCCCGAAGGCCGAGCTCGCCGGCTGGCTCACCGGGCTCGTCGCGGCGAGCGAGCCCGCCCGAATCCTCGCCGAGCAGCGAGAGGCCGACCCGGTCGCCCTGCTCGATGCGCATCTCGGCTTCGTCGAGTGGCTCGCCGCCGACGATGCCGGCGATCCGAGCGAGCTCTGGGCGAAGGAAGCGGGGGAGGCGGCGGCCGGCTTCGTGGGGGAGCTGCGCGACGCCCTGCCGGCGCTTGATCCGCTGCCGCCTTCGGCCTGGCCGGCCCTCCTGGCCGTGCTGATGGGCGGGCGCGCGGTCCGGCGCCGTGCCCCCGGTCATCCCCGCCTCGCCCTCCTGGGCCCCCTCGAGAGCCGCCTGCAGAGCGCCGACCTGGTCTGCGTCGGCGGGCTCGTCGAAGGTGTTTGGCCAGGCACGGTGCCGGCGGGGCCGTGGCTCAATCGCAAGATGCGGGCCGCACTGGGCCTGCCGCCCATCGAGCAAGCGATCGGCGTCGCTGCCCACGACCTCGTGCAGGCGGCCTGCGCGCCCGAGGTCGTGCTGTCGCGCGCCCAGAAGGACGAGGGCGGGGCGCCGTGCACCGCTTCGCGCTGGCTCGTGCGGCTCGATGCGGTGCTCGCGCGCGAGCGAGCGCGCGAGCGCGTGCGCCCGCTCCCGGAGCGGCGCAGCTGGCCGGCGCGGCTCGACGAGCCGGACGGGCCCTGGCCACGGCCGGCGCCGCGACCGGCCCCTCGGCCGCCGGCCGCAGCACGCCCGCGCGAGCTCTGGGTGAGCGACGTCCGCGACCTCCTGCGCGATCCCTACCGCTTCTACGCCCGTCGGATCCTGGCGCTCGGCCCCTTGGATCCGATCGACGCCGAGCCGGGTGCCCCGGAGCGGGGCGAACTCCTCCACCGGATCCTCGCCGAGTGGGTCCGGCGCTACCGCGACCGGTTGCCGGAGAACCTGGTGGAGGCCCTGCGCACCGTCGGCTCGCATCGCTTCGAGACCGAGGCACACCATCCCCAGGTCCGGGCGCTCTGGTGGCCGCGCTTCGAGCGGCTCGCCTCGGCCCTCGCCGCGTGGGAAGCCGAGCGTCGCAGCGAGATCGCGCGGATCTGGGCCGAGCTCGAGGGCGCGATCACCGTCGACGGACCCGGCGGGCCGTACCGCATCCGCGCCAGGGCCGACCGAATCGAGATCGGGCGCGACGGCCGGCTCGCGATCCTCGACTACAAGAGCGGACGCGTGCCCGAGCGGCGCGAAGTCGAAAGCGGCCGTGAGCCGCAGCTCGCGCTCGAGGCGTGGATCGCCGCCGAGGGCGGCTTCCCCGACGTCGGCGCCGCGGTGCCGACCGCTCTCGTCTATGTCCCGCTGCGGGGTGGCGAGCCGGCCCAGGCTCCGGTCGACCTCGCCGGCAAGCTGGACCCGACCGACCTGATCGAGGCGGCACGGGCCGGGGTGGCCCGGCTGCTCGCCCATTTCGCCGACCCCGCCACGCCGTTCCGGCCCTCGCCGCGGCCGGAAGTCGCGCGCCGGTCGGATCCTTTCGACCATCTCGCCCGCACCGCCGAATGGTGGGGCACCGAGACGGCGGCGGAGGTACGGTGATCCCGCCCTCGCCATCGGCTCTCCGCCCGCCGACGGAGGCTCAGCGACGGGCGGCCGATCCCGCCCGCTCGGTCTGGGTCACGGCCAATGCCGGGACTGGCAAGACCCGCGTGCTCACCGACCGGGTCCTGCGGCTCCTGCTCGCGGGGGCCGATCCCGAGGGGATCCTCGCGATCACCTTCACCAAGGCCGCCGCCGCGGAGATGACCCAGCGGATCGAGGACCGGCTCACCGGCTGGGCCATCGCCGAGCAGGCCGCCCTCGCGAGCGATCTCGAGGCCCTGCTCGGGCGACCGCCCGGCGAGGCCGAGCTCGGCCTCGCCCGCACCCTACTCCCCCGCATTCTCGACCTGCCGCACGGCCTCTCGATCGCCACGATCCACGCTTTCTGCCAGACGCTCTTGCGCCGCTTCCCCCTCGAGGCCGGGGTCCCCCTGCATTTCGAGGCGATCGACGAGCGCGACGCCGCTGAGCTGCAACGCGAGGCCACCGAGCAGGTCCTGGCGTCCGCGGCACGCGATCCGGGCCGCCTCGGCAAGGCCGTGGCCGACCTCGCCGTCTGGCTCGCGGACGGCTCGATCGAGGAGCTGCTCGCCGAGACACTCGCGGTGCGCACCCGGTTGCTCCGGGTCCGGTCCGGCCACGGCGATTTGGAAGGGCTGCTCGAGGCCGTCGCCGGCGCTCTGCGGGCCGTCCGCGGCCTGCCGCCGGGTCTCGTCCGCGAGCGGGCCTGCGCCGACGGCGTGTTCGACGCGCAGAGCCTCGCGAAAGCGGCCGACCTGCTCCGCGAGGGCGGCCAGCGCGACAGCGAGCGCGCCGCCAAGATCGCGGCCTGGATCCAGGCGGTGCCGGCCGATCGGCTCCGGACCTTCGAGGAGTATCGCCGAGCGTTCGTGAAGCAGGACGGGGATCCGTTCGACGAAGCCCGCCTGATGAGCAAGAGGCTCGCCGACCGTCATCCCGACCTGCTGCGGGCACTCGTGCGCGAGCAGGCCCGGATCCTCGAGGTCGACGACGGCGAGCGGCGCCAGATGGTCCTCGCCAAAACCGAGGCCATGCTCGTACTCAGCTTCGCAGTGCTCGATCGCTACGAGACACTGAAGCGCCAGCGTGCCGCCCTCGATTTCGACGACCTGATCGAATGCACGCGCCGGCTCCTCGCCGATGCCGGGCAACGCGCCTGGGTCCTGTATCGCCTGGATGCGCGGATCGACCATGTTCTGGTCGACGAGGCGCAGGACACGAGCCCTGCACAGTGGGAGATCGTCGAACGGCTGACCGAGGAGTTCTTCGCGGGCGCGGGCGCCCGCCCGGCCAGCCGGACGCTTTTCGTGGTGGGTGACGAGAAGCAGTCGATCTACCGCTTCCAGGGCGCCGACCTCGCCAATTTCCGTGCCGTCCGCGAGCGAATCCGAGCCCGCGCGGAAGCCGCCCGGCGGCCGATCGAGACGACCCTCCTCGATCGCTCCTTCCGGTCCGTGCCGGCGGTGCTGGATCTGGTCGATGCGGTCTTCGCCGATCCGGACGCCCGCCGGGGCGTGAGCGAGGGGCCGCTCCGTCACACGAGCGAGCGGGGCGAGGAGGCCGGCCTCGTCGAGCTGTGGCCCCTTGCGGTGCCGCCGGCGGCTCCGGCCCGGGAGGAGCCCTGGTCGCTGCCCGACACTCCCGGCCGGACGGTCGAGCCCGAGCAGCTCGTCGCCGAGGCGATCGCGACCGAGATCGCCCGCTGGCTGCGCGAGGGCGAACGCTTGCCCGCCTCCGGCCGACCGATCCGGCCGGGGGACATCCTGATCCTCGTGAGCCGACGCGGCACGATCCAGGAGCGGATCGTACGCGCGTTGCGGCGAGCCGGCGTCCCCGTGGCCGGTGCCGACCGGCTCGCGCTCGAGCGGCATCTCGCGGTCCAGGACCTCGTCGCCCTGGGCGAGGTCCTGCTCCTGCCCGAGAACGACATGGCGCTCGCCTGCCTCCTCAAGAGCCCGCTCTTGGGCGTCGGCGAAGACGCGCTGTTCGCACTCGCGCACGATCGCGGCCATCTCTCGCTGATCGAGCGGCTGCGTGCCCGCGCCGCGGAAGACAGCGCGGACGGCCCGTTCCGCACCGCCTACGACCGGCTCCAGGAGTGGCTCAGACGCGCCGATTTCATGCCCCCCTTCGAGCTCTACGCCTGGATCCTGGGTGCCGACGGCGGTCGCCGACGGATCCTCGAACGGCTCGGCCCCGAAGCGCTCGACCCGGTCGAGTCATTCCTGGGCCAGGCCCTCGCTTACGAGCGCGGTCACCCGGCCTCGCTCCAGGGCTTCCTCGCCTGGTTCCGGCTGGGTGCCGGCGAGCTCAAGCGCGACCCGGAGAAGCCGGGCGACCGCATTCGTGTCTCGACGGTCCACGGCGCCAAGGGCCTGGAGGCCCCGATCGTCGTCCTGGCCGATGCCGGCCCCCACGGACAACCGCCGCGCGGGCGGATCCTCTGGGGTTCGGCGGACCTCGAGCGCGGGGGGTCGGAGCTGCCCTTCTGGCGAGCCGGCGAGAGCGAGCGCGAGCCCCTCACCCGCTCGTTGATCGAGGCCGAGAACCTCCTCGAGGCCGAGGAGAATCACCGGCTCCTCTACGTCGCCTTGACCCGCGCCGCGGAGCGGCTGGTCGTCACCGGATGGCACGGTCGCCGCTCGGCCGAGGCCGCGGCCCGGGGTCGCGACTCGGTCGAGCTCGAGCGGTGCTGGCACGGGCTCGTCCGCGCCGGCCTCGAGCGCCTGCCGGGGGTCGAGCGGATCGAGTCGCATCGGCTTGGCGAGGCCTTCCTCGGGCCCGTCCTCCGCTACGAACGGGGTCGACCCGCCGCGCAGACCGACCGGCCGGCCATCGTGACGAGCCCCGAACCCCTGCCCGACTGGCTGCGGCGGCCCGCTCCGGCGGAGCCGCGCCCGCCCCGGCCGTTGTCCCCTTCCCGCGTTCTTCCCGAGCCCGAGCCTTCGAGCGGGCGCCGGAGCGATGCCGAGGCCAGGAGCCGGCGACGTTTCGGCCTCCTCGTCCACCGGCTCCTCGAGCTCCTGCCGGGGGTTCCCGAGCCCGACAGGCCGGCCGCTCTCGACCGCTTCCTCGCCCGCTTCGCCGCCGGTCTCGACCAGGAGGAGACCTCGCGGCTGCGCGCGAGCGTCCTCGATCTTCTCGGCCGAAGCGATCTCGCTCCCCTCTTCGGCCCCGAGGCCCGAGCCGAGCAGGCGATCGTGGGGCTGGTCGACGGGGTCGCGGTGAGCGGCCGGATCGATCGCCTCGTGGTGACCCCCCACGAGGTCGTGGCCGTGGACTTCAAGACCGGCCGCCGACCACCGGCCGCTGCGGCGGACGTCTCGGTCGGCCATCTCCGCCAGATGGCGCTCTATCGAGCGCTGCTCGTCCGGCGCTTCCCCGACCGCCCCGTGCGGCTCGGCCTTTTGTGGACCGAGACCGCCACTCTCCAATGGCTCGACGACGCCCTCCTGGCCGGGGTGGGGGCGGCACCGCCCCCTCCTTGACGGTGCGACGGCCGCAACCTTAGCTACGGGAGCGATGCGGGCGCTGCCCCGTAGTGCAACCACGACGGATAACGTCCATGTCGGTGCTCCACGCGAGCGACACCAGCTTCGAGAAGGACGTCCTCAAGGCCGACCGGCCGGTGGTCGTCGATTTCTGGGCCGAATGGTGCGGTCCCTGCAAGATGATCGCCCCATATCTGGATGAAATCGCGAAGGAGCTCGGCGATCGGGTCCACATCGTCAAGGTCAACATCGACGAGAATCCGCTGACGCCCACCAAGTACGGCGTGCGCGGCATTCCCACACTGATGGTCTTCAAGAACGGCGCGGCGGTGGCCACCAAGGTGGGGGCCCTGCCCAAGCGCCAGCTGCAGGAGTGGATCGAACAGAGCGTCGCCTGACGTCGGGCGACCGCTACCCGAGGCAGGCGCTCAACGCCCGGCCGCGAGCGCCTGCTCGCGGATCGCCGAGAGCGTGGTGCGGGGGGTGATCGCCTCGGGATCCACGACGAGCTCGACCAGCGCCACACCCGGATGGGCGAGCGCGGTGTCGAGTGCGTCCGCCACCTCGGCGTCGCGTGTCACCCGCAGTCCGAGGCAGCCGAAGGCCCGCGCATAGGCCGCGAAGTCCGGATTGACGAGCCCGGTGCCCGAGACGCGGGTCGGGAACTCGCGCTCCTGGTGCATGCGGATCGTGCCGTACATCCCGTTGTTGACGACCAGCACCACGAGACCGCGTACCCCGTGCTGGACGGCGGTCGCGAGCTCCTGGCCGGTCATGAGGAAGCAGCCGTCACCGGCGAAGCAGACGGTCGGCCGGTCGGGATGGACGAGCTTGGCGGCGATCGCCGCCGGCAGGCCGTAACCCATCGAGCCCGAGGTCGGGGCGAGCTGAGTCCGGAACGGGCCGTAGCTGTAGAACCGGTTCGGCCATGCACAATAGTTGCCGGCACCATTGGTGACGATCGCATCGCGCGGCAGCCGCTCGAGCAAATGCCGCATGACCCGCCCCATCTGCACCTCGCCGGGATGGGGAGCGGGCGTCCGCCAGGCGAGGTAGGAGGCCCGAAGCCGTGCCCGGTCCTCGGCCCAGGGCCGCCGGGCCGGTGCGGGAAGGGTCGCGAGCGCCGCGGCGATCGCGGGCATGGTAGCGCAGATGGCGAGCTCGGGAGCGTAGACCCGTCCGAGCTCGGCCGCATCGGGATGGACGTGGACCAGCGGCACACCCGGATGCGGTACCCCGAGGAGGGTGTAGCCCTGGGTGGTCATCTCGGACAGCCGCGAGCCCAGGACCAGGAGGAGGTCTGCGGACCGGATGCGCTCCACCAGCGCCGGGTTGGGGCCGATCGCGATGTCGCCCACGTAGCAGGGATGCTCGTTGTCGAGCAGGTCCTGCCGGCGGAAGCCGGCCGCGACCGGCAGGTCGAAGGCCTCCACGAAGCGGGCGAGGTCGGCGCAGGCCCCCACCGTCCAGCCGCTCCCGCCCACGATCACCATGGGCCGCTCGGCCCGAGCGAGCTTCTCCGCGAGCTTCGCGAGCTTCTGCGGATCGGGCCAGATGTCGACACCCTCCCAGCGGGGTGCGTCGGCGACCACCGCACGCTCGTGCAGCATGTCCTCCGGCAACGCCAGGACGACGGGGCCCGGTCGGCCGCCCATCGCCGTCGACATCGCGTGTTGGACCAGCTCGGGGATCCGCTCGACCCGGTCGATTTCGGCCGCCCATTTGGCGATCCCGCCGAACATCCGGCGATAGTCGACCTCTTGGAAAGCGTCGCGCTCACGAGTGGTGCTGTCGATCTGGCCCACGAAGAGGATCATGGGCGTGCTGTCCTGCTGGGCCACGTGCACCCCCGCCGCCGCGTTGGTGGCCCCCGGCCCACGCGTCACGAAAGCGACCCCGGGCCTGCCGGTGAGCTTGCCCACCGCCTCGGCCATCATCGCGGCCCCACCCTCCTGGCGGCAGACCACGAAGCGCGGGCGGTTCCGGCCGTGAAAGCCGTCGAGCGCGGCGAGGTAGCTCTCGCCCGGAACGCCGAAGCAGAGCTCGATGCCCTGCGCCTCGAGCTGGTCGACGAGGATCCTGCCCCCGTGCCGCGCCGTGCCTTCCATGATCGTCCGCTCTCCCGACCGTCCGCGGGGCCGAGATAGCTGCGACCGCTCCGTCCTGCCAGCGCCCCGGGCGCGGACCGTCCATCGCACGAACCCGGACCTTCGCCGGGCCCGCTTCCCGCGAACACGGGCTCCGCTAAGATCGCACGGGCGAGGAGGCGGCGATGACCGAGCCGATCGAGCTGCTCTACGGCCGGGGCACGATCCGGGTGACACCACCCCCGGGCTGCGTTCCGACGATCGTGCGCAAGCGGCCGATGCCGCTCCTCGAGGATCCCACGGCCGCGGTCGCCCGAGCGCTGGACGAGCCGCTCGGCTGCCCGCCGCTCACCGAGCTGGCGCGGGGCCGCCGGTCGGCCTGCATCCTCGTCTGCGACATAACCCGGCCGGTCCCCAATCGGCTCTTCCTCCGCCCGCTGATCGAGCGGCTCGTGGCGGCCGGCGTACCCCGCACGGGGATCAAGGTGTTGGTGGCGACCGGCCTGCACCGGCCCGCTCCGCCCGAGGAGCTGGCCGAGATCGTGGGGGATCCGGCGCTCCTCGGCGAGGTGCGGGTCGAGAACCACGTCGCCACCGCCGACGAGGACCACGTGCTCCTCGGCCGCACACCGGGCCGGGGAACGGTCGTCAGGATCGACCGCAGGCTGGTCGAGGCCGAGCTCAAGATCGCCACGGGTCTCGTCGAGCCGCACTTCATGGCCGGCTGGTCCGGCGGCCGCAAAGTGATCGCCCCGGGCGTGGCGCACGCCGAGACGATCACGACCTTCCACAACGCCGCCTTCATGAGCCACCCGCGGGCGACGAGCTGCGTCCTCGACGGCAACCCACTGCACGAGGAGCAGCTCGCGATCGTGGCGATGCTGGGCGGAGCCCTCGCGCTCAACACCGTCATCGACGAGCACCGACGGCTCGCCTTCGTCAATTTCGGCGAGATCGTGGCGAGCCACCTCGAGGCGGTCCGGTTCTGCGAGCGCTACGCGCGGGTCGAGTTGCCGCGCCGCTTCCGCACCGTCGTCACCTCCTCGGCCGGCTACCCGCTCGACAAGACCTACTACCAGACCGTCAAGGGAATGGTGGGTCCCCTCGCCATCCTCGAGCCCGGCGGCGACCTCCTGGTCGCCTCCGCTTGCTCCGAAGGCCTGGGCTCGCCGCACTTCGCCGAAGCCCAGCGCCGACTCGTGGAGCTCGGCGTCGAGGGTTTCTGGCGAAGCATCGCCCACAAACCGCATGCCGACATCGACGAGTGGCAGACCCAGAAGCAGCTCGAGTCCATGCGCGCCGCCGGCCGCGTGCGCCTCTACACCGACGGGCTCGATCCGGAGGCGCGGCGGCTGACCGGGGTGGAGATCGTCGCCTCGCTCGACCGCGCCCTCGCCGAGGCGATCGAGCGCCAGGGCGATCCGCACGTCGCCTTCGTCCCCGAAGGGCCCTACGTCGTTCCGGTGCACCGTGCCGCCTGAGGCGCCGGTCCACCTCCACCTCGACCCCTTGGGCGGGGTCGCGGGCGACATGTTGGTTGCCGCCCTCGTCCACGGCCGTCCCGAGCTCGAGGTCGCGGTCCTCGGGCAGCTGCGCCGAAGCGGCCTGCCGGATCGCTGTCGGATCGGCTTTCGGGCCGACCGGCGCGGTGGGATCTTCGGGCTGCGTTTCTCGGTCGAGGTCGAGGACGCCCCGGCTTCGGGAACGCTGCGCGAGATCCTCGAACGGATCGCGGGTTCGGCGATGGACGAGGCCGTCAAGCGCCGCGCGAGCGCCATCTACCGCCGGCTCGGAGAAGCGGAGGCGGCCGTTCACGGCGTTCCGCCCGAGAGCGTGCACTTCCACGAGATCGCCGATTGGGACTCGTACGCCGACATCGTCGCGGCCGCGGGCGCGATCGAGGCACTCGGTACGGCTACCTGGTCGGTCGGGCCTCTGCCCTTGGGCTCGGGCACCGTTCGGACTCGGCACGGCGAGCTGCCGGTGCCCGCGCCTGCCACCGCCCGCCTGCTTCGGGGATTTGCGGTCCGGGACGACGGTCTGCCGGGCGAGCGGGTCACCCCGACCGGGGCGGCTATCCTGGCCGAGCTCGCTCCCGCGCCCCGGCCGCCCTCGCGGCCCTTGCGCCTTCTGGCCGCGGGTCACGGGCTCGGGACTCGCGACCTACCGGGAAAACCCAACCTCTTGCGCGTGCTCGTGATGGCCGCGGGCGAGGCCGCCGAGGCCGAGCGCGAGACGGGCGAGCGGGTCGCGGTCCTACGCTTCGAAGTCGACGACCAGACGGCCGAGGATCTGGCACTCGGGCTCGCCCGGCTGCGGAGCCTGAATGGCGTGCTCGACGTCTGCCAATGGCCGGTCGTGGGCAAGGCCGGTCGGCTCGCCTCCGCCGTCCAGGTCCTGTGCGCCCCCGGGGCGAGCGAAGCGGTGGCCGAAGCCTGCCTGGCCGAGACCACCACGCTCGGTGTGCGGATCGAGACGGTCGAGCGGCGGGTGCTCGCGCGCGAGACCGTCGTGATCGAAGCAAAGGGACGGACGGTTCGCGTCAAGCGCGCGCGGCGCCCCGACGGGAGCCGCACGGCCAAGGCCGAGCTCGCAGATGTGGGTGCAGCCGGTGGCGATGCCGCCGCGCGGGCCCGCCTCCGCCGCGAGGCCGAGGCCACGGCCCTCGGCGAGCCGACGGAAGACGCGTGAGCAGAGTGGCGTCGACCGATACCGGCGTGGCCCGGCTCGAGGCGCTCCTCGGGACGTTCGACCGCCTCGCCATCGCGGCGAGCGGTGGGGTCGACAGCACCACGCTCGGCGTCCTCGCCCACCGCCTGCTCGGGAGGCGGGCGCTTCTCGTCCACGCCGTCTCCCCGGCTGTCCCGGCGAGCGCGACCGAGCGGCTGCGAGCGCTCGCGGCGAGCGAAGGCTTCGCGCTCCGCCTTCTGGACGCGCGAGAGCTCGCGGATCCGCGCTATCGCGCCAACCCGCTCGACCGTTGCTATTTCTGCAAGCTGAATCTGTACGATGCCGTCCGCCGGGTGTGGGACGGGCCGATCGCCTCGGGCACGAACCTCGACGATCTGGGCGATTTCCGTCCGGGCCTGCGCGCCGCCGGGGAGGCCGGCGTCCGTCACCCCTTTGTCGAGGCCGGGCTCGGCAAAGAGGCCGTCCGCGCGCTCGCGCGGACCCTGGGCTTGGGGCCGATCGCGGATCTTCCGGCGTCCCCCTGTCTGGCGAGCCGCCTCGAGACCGGGATACCGGTGTCGCCCGAGAGGTTGGCCCTCGTGGCCGAGGTCGAGCGGCTTCTGGAAGAGCGGCTCGGCCCGGGCGACCAGCGCTGCCGGATCCGCGCCGATCGGATCGAGCTCGAGTTGCCCGAACGACGGCTGGAAGCACTCGACCCCGACTCCCGAGCGGCGCTCCTGACGGCTGCGGCCGCCCTGGTCTCGGCGCACGGCGTCGAGCTCCCGCTGCGCCTCGCACCCTACCGGCGCGGCAGCGCCTTTCTCGGGCGAAGAGCCGGATGAGCGGGAACTTCGTCCACGACGCCGATCGGCGGCGACGGATCGGCCTGAGTGAGGTCGTCCTCTGCGCGAGCAAGGATGCAGACCAGCTCACGGGTGTGCTGCGCGAGCTCGAGGGAAAGGAGCCGGCCCTGCTCCTGACCCGCCTGGCCCCCGAGCAGTACCGAGCTCTTCCCGAGGATCTGCGCGCCCGGATCGACTACGATCCGCGCTCGCGTACGGCCTTCTTCGGTGTGGTCCAGCCCCCGGTGCGGCCGGCCCGGATCGCGATCGTCACGGGTGGCACCGGTGATCAGCGGGTCGCCGAGGAGGCGGCGCGCACGCTCGCGTTCCACGGCGAGGCCGTCGAGCGGCACTACGACGTCGGCGTGGCGGGCCTCTGGCGCCTGATGGAACGTCGCGAAGTGCTGGCCCGCTTCCCGGTTCTGATCGCCTGCGCCGGCATGGAAGGTGCCCTCTTCTCGGTGCTGGGCGGCCTCGTGCCGGGCCTCGTCGTGGCGGTCCCGGTATCTGCGGGTTACGGTGTCGCGGAAGGCGGTCGGGCGGCCCTCCGGAGCGCGCTCGCGAGCTGCGCGCCGGGCATCGTGGTCGTCAACGTCGACAACGGCTACGGCGCCGCTTCTGCCGCGCTCCGGGTCCTGCGTGCCCTGCCCGGTCCCTAGAGGTCGGCCGGGAAGCGCGGAATCACCGCGTCCCGGTTCACTTGTGCGTTGAGCACGAGGCCGAGCCCCAACATCACGGTGAGCATCGCCGTGCCGCCGTAGGAAACCAGCGGCATGGGCACGCCCACGACCGGGATCAGGCCGGTCACCATCGCCACGTTGACGATCGCGTAGAGGGAGAAGTTCCAGGTCACGCCGGCTGCCAACAGCCGTGCGAAATGGCTCTCCGCGCGCAGCGCCACCCTCATGCCCGCGAGCCCGATCGCGAGAACCAGGGCGAGCACGGCGAGCGCACCCACGAGCCCGGTCTCCTCGGCCAACATGGTGAAGGCGAAGTCGGTATGCTTCTCGGGCAGGAACGAGAGTTGCGCCTGGCTACCCTGCAGATAGCCCCGGCCCCAGAGGCCACCCGAGCCGATCGCGATCTTCGACTGGATGATGTGGTAGCCTGCACCCAGAGGATCGGCCTCGGGGTCGAGAAAGGTGAAGACGCGCTGCCGCTGATAGTCGTGGAGCTGGGACCAGGCGACCGGCAGCGCGGCACCGGCCAGGGCACCCGCCGCGACGAACTTCCAGAGGGCGGTGCCCCCGAGGAAGAGCATGGCCGTGCCGACCATGCCGAGCATTCCCGCGGTGCCGAGGTCGGGCTGTTTCAGGACGAGGCCGACCGGCACGAGAATCATGACCACGGGCGGGACGAGGAAGAGCGGCCGGCGCACCTCCTCGAGGTAGGCAGCGTGGAAATAACGGGCGAGCGCCAGGACGAGCGCGAGCTTCATGAGCTCGGAGGGTTGCAGCTGGACGATCCCGATGTCGATCCAGCGCTGAGCGCCCTTGTTGATCTCGCCCACGATCTCGACCGCCAGGAGAAGGACCAGAAGCAAGCCGTAGATCGGATAGGCGAGGCGGAACAACTGCCGGATATCGACCATGGCGATCGCCACGGCGAGCACCGTCATGACGACGAGGCGGATCCCGTGGCGCAGCGCCCAGGGTGTGTGCGAGCCGCCGGCGGCGGAGTAGAGGAGCGCGTAGCCGACCAGCCCCAGAAGGACCACGAGGGCGACGAGCGGCCAGGCGAGCCGCGCCAGCTTCTCGGCCAGCGAAGGTGGCTCGGAGGAGCCGATCGGTCGGGCGGCCATCACGGGTGCAACGCCACCGCGAGGCTGCCGGGCGCCGTGCCCGGCTCGAGCCGGAGCGCCTCGACCATGATGTCGCGGGCGACGGGTGCTGCGGCCTTGGCGCCGCTCTCGCCGTGCTCGACGACCACCGCCACGGCGTAGCGCGGCCGGTCGTGCGGCGCGTAGGCGACGAAGAGCGCGTGATCGCGCTCTTCGCGGGGCTGGTCCTTGCGCTTGTAGGTGCCGAATGCACGCTCGGTCTTGCTGATCCGGCGGACCTGCGAGGTCCCGGTCTTGCCACCCATGAAGACCCCCGGGATCGGCAGCGCACTCGCCTTGGCCGTCCCGCGCGGGCCGTTGACCACCTCGAACATGCCCTTGAGCACGAGCTCGAGGTTGGCACGGGCGACGCCCAGAGGCGGAGCCGCCACACCCTTGCCCTCGTGGACGTGCGCGTGCGGACCGCGGACGATCCAGGGGCGGACGGCCCGCCCCCCGTTGCACAGACGAGCGGTCATGACGGCGAGCTGCAGCGGTGTGGCGCTCACGAAGCCCTGGCCGATGCCGCACACCAGCGTTTCGCCCTTCTGCCAGGGCTGGTTGAGCCGCTCGCGCTTCCAACGGCTGTCCGGCATCAACCCGGGCTTCTCGCCGGGCAGGTCGATCCCGAGGGTCTCGCCGAGCCCGAAGCGACGCGCCATCGCGGCGAGGGCGTCGATTCCGACCCGGCGCGCCAGTTCGTAGAAATAGACGTCGCAAGACTGGGCGAGCGCCTGGACGAGCGCGATGCGCCCGTGCCCGTGCTGCTTCCAGCAATGGAAGCGGGAATTGCCGAGACTCATGAAGCCCGGGCAGTAGACCTCGCTCGTAGGCGTGACGAGGCCCGCCTCGAGTGCGGCCATGGCCGTGATCATCTTGAAGGTCGAGCCGGGCGGGTACTGTCCGCGGATGCACTTGTTGACGAGCGGATGGCGCGGATCGTCGGCGAGCTGGCGCCAGAGCGCCGCCGAGAGGCCGCCCGCGAAGGCACCCGGATCGTAGGTCGGGACCGAGGCGAGGGCGAGCACCGCACCCGTCGACACCTCGAGCACGACCGCGGCGGCCGCCTCCTGCTCGGCCAGCCGGTTCATGCAATAGGCTTGGAGATCGAGGTCGATCGAGAGCTGGAGATCCGCCCCCTCTTCGCCCTCGTTGCGGTCGATCTCGCGGATCTCGCGGCCGATCGCATTGACTTCGACGCGGGAGCGGCCGGCGCGGCCGCGGAGCTCCCGGTCGTAGGCCCGCTCGATGCCGCTCTTGCCGATCCGGAAGTCCGGCAGCTTGAGGAGCGGATCGTTGTCGCGGGCGAGCTCCTGCTCGGAGACCGGGCCGACATAACCCACGACGTGTGCGGTCACGGCGCCGTGCGGATACTGACGAAGCAGCCCCGAATCGAGCAGCACTCCGGGCAGCTCCGGCCCGCGCACCGCGATCCTCGCGACCTCCTCCCAGGAGAGATCCTCGCGCACGGTGATCGGGACGAACGGGCGATAGAGGCGCGCCAGTTGCACGACCTCCTCGATCCTCCGGGCGTCCAGAGGAACGATCTCGGCGAGCGCCTCGAGCACACGGCGGAGATCGCCGGCTTGCTCGCGAACGACCCGGACACGGTAGGTCGGGGCATTGACAGCCAGCGCTCGGCCGCGGCGATCGACGATGCCCCCTCGCGGAGGAACCGTGAGGCGCTGGCTGATCCGGTTGTCGTCGGCGAGGAGCTGATAGGTCGCCGCGTCACGGACCTGGAGCTGCCAGAGCCGGGCGGCGAGCCCGCCGACCAGCGCCACCTGCAGGCCGCCCAGGAGCACGGCCCGTCGGCGGAAGCAGCGGTTGCGGTCAGCTTCCTGATGCATAGCCCGTCCGGGGCAGCAGGCGGCCGACCGGTGCCAACAGCACGACGACCAGCGGATAGGCCGCCCAGGTCAGAAGAGCCTCGAGCAGGAAGATGCGGGCCGGTGCCGGCTGTATCCAGATCAGGGCCGCCGCCAGCCAGCGCCAGAGACCGACCACGACGAGGACGGGCATCAAAAGGATCCAGGCGAGCGCCGGCGAACGTTGCAGAAGCCCGCGCGGAACCCGCCGCAAGAGCGCCGGCACGAGCAGGAAACTCGAGGCGTGCAAACCGAGGGGCAGCTGTCCGGCCAGGTCCCGCACCAGCCCGAGGAGAAAGATCGACCCCGGGGTCAAGAGATCCGACCGGTGCACCGTCCAATGGTAGACGACAGCGAGCGTGAGGAGCGGGGCCACCGCCTGCGGGGCGGCGGAAGGCAGCGGCAGCAGGTCGACGAGGAGAGCGAAGAGGCCGCTCGCGAAGACGAGCGAGCGGCGGACCGCGAGTTCGAGTCGCGAAGGAACATTCTCGTTCATCGCCCGTATCGCCCCGCCGCACGGATCGTGTCGGGGACGGCCTCGGTGCTCGGCACGCTGCCGTCGGGTGCGGGCACGGGCTCGCTCTCGAGTACCGCCACGTGATCGAGTCGATCCCAGTCGACGAGCGGTCGGACCAGAACGCGCCGCTCCTCGATGTGGACGATCTCGCCCACGGGGAGGCCCGGCGGCAGGAGCCCACCGCGGCCCGAGGTGAGTACCCGATCGCCGACCCGGAAGGACGGGCTCATGGGCAGAAAGCGGAGCTCGGCGAGCGGCCCGTTGCGACCCTCGAGGATCGCGTGGTCGCGCGAACGTTCCACCAGCACGGGGATCCGGGAGTTGAAGTCGGTGACGAGGAGGACCCGGGCGCTGCGCTCGCCGACCTCCACGATTCGCCCCACCATTCCGAAGGCGTCGACCACCGCCATGCCCTTCTCGAGGCCGCGGTCACGGCCGGCATCGATCAGCCGGGTCTGGACGAACGGGCCGCCGGGATCGGCCACGATCCGCGCCGTGGTCCGCCGCCGCGTACCCGGTACGGCCGGCATCTTGAGGGCTTCGCGGAGCGCCGCGTTCTGGACCGCCAACCGGATCGCTTCGTTCTGCCAGTGGACCAGCCGCCGGTTCTCCTCGCGCAGCCGCGCGTTCTCCTCCTCGAGGGCGAGCAGCGAGCCCACGACCTCCGTGCCGCGCCGTACGAAGGCGAGCGGCGTCGCCGGGAGGCCGGCGATCCAGGCGAGCGCGTCCGCCGCCTTCTCCGAGGCGTAGGAGAGGAGCTTGATGTCGGCCTTGGTCAGCACGATCAGGGCGAGGGCCAAGGTCCCGAAGACCCCGATCGCGTGGCGTCCCAGAGCCGCGCGCAGGGCGCTCGGCGTGCCGGCGCGCTCCCTTCGAGCGCCGCTCACCGCGACGCCCTCCCGCCGGCCCGGGCCCTGAGGCCGCTCAATAGGCGGCGTGCAGCACGTGCCGCAGCGTCTTCATCTCTTCGAGGCATCGCCCGGTCCCCAGTGCGACGCAGGTCAGGGGCTCGTCGGCGAGGCTCACCGGCAGACCCGTGGCGTGGCGCAGCACGAAGTCGAGATTGCCCAACAAGGCTCCGCCCCCGGTCAGGACGATTCCCTTGTCGACGATGTCGGCGGAGAGTTCGGGTGCGGTGTGCTCGAGGGCGACCTTGACCGCCTCGATGATGGCGCCCACCGGCTCGGCCAGCGCCTCTGCGATCTGCCGTTGACTGATCACGATCTCCTTGGGCACGCCGTTCATGAGGTCGCGGCCGCGGACCTCCATGACCTCGCCGTTGCCGTCCTCGGGCAGGCAGGCGGAGCCGATCCGCTTCTTGATGTTCTCGGCCGTGGCTTCGCCGATCAACAGGTTGTGGTTGCGCCGTACATAGTTGATGATGGCCTCGTCCATCTTGTTGCCGCCGACGCGGATCGACTTGGCGTAGACGATCCCGCCCAGCGACAGGATCGCGACTTCGGTGGTCCCGCCGCCGATGTCGACGACCATCGAACCGGTCGGCTCGGTGACCGGCAGCCCGGCCCCGATCGCCGCCGCCATCGGCTCTTCGATCAGGAAGACCCGACGGGCACCCGCGCTCTCGGCGCTCTCCTGGATGGCCCGTCGCTCGACCGCGGTCGAGCCCGAGGGCACGCAGATGATCACCCGCGGGCTCGCGAAGGCGCGCCGCGCGTGCACCCGCCGGATGAAGTGCTTGATCATCTCCTCGGCGACCTCGAAGTCGGCGATCACTCCGTCCCGCAAGGGCCGGATGGCCTCGATGTGGCCCGGGGTGCGGCCGACCATCTGCTTGGCCTCCTCGCCGACCGCGAGCACCTGGCGCCGACCGCGGTTGGTGGCGATCGCCACCACCGAGGGTTCGTTCAGGACGATCCCTCGCCCCTTGGCGTAGACCAGCGTGTTCGCGGTCCCGAGGTCGATCGCGAGGTCGTTCGAGAAGAGGCCCAACAGTCGGGACAGCATCGGACGGATCGAGCTCCGGCGTGGAGGCGCGCCGCGGCGCCGGGAGCGCTGCCCGACCCGCCCGACGGGTCAGGCGGACAGGGCCGCGGGGGCACTCCTAGCACGCTTGGTTAAAAGCTTGTTCAACGCCGCCACGTAGGCACGGCACGAGGCCACCATCGTGTCGGTGTCGGCGGCCTGGCCGTTGACCGACTTGCCGCCCTCTTCGAGCCGCACCGTGACGACGGCCTGGGCGTCGGTGCCCTCGGTCACGGCATTGATCTGGAACAGCGGCAGCTGCGCTCGATGTGGCACGATGGCGCGGATGGCCCGGAAGATCGCATCCACCGGACCGTCACCGACCGCCTCCGCCCGCTGCTCGACCCCGTCGACCTCGAGCACGAGACTGGCTTGGGGCCGGACCGTCGTGCCGCAGCGCACCTCGAGGCTCACGAGCCGAACGCGCTGGTCCTCGCTCTGGATCTGATCGTCGACGAGCGCGATCAGATCCTCGTCGAAGATCTCCTTCTTCCGGTCGGCCAGCTGCTTGAAGCGGACGAACGCATCCTCGAGCGCGTTCTCGCCCAGCTCGTAGCCGAGCTCGGCCAGCTTCTTGCGAAAAGCGTGACGCCCCGAATGTTTACCCATCACGAGGCTCGACTTGACGAGGCCGACGTCCTCCGGCCGCATGATCTCGTAGGTGCCGGCATGCTTGAGCATGCCGTCCTGATGGATGCCGCTCTCGTGGGCGAACGCGTTGGCACCCACGATCGCCTTGTTGGGCTGGACGTTGAAGCCGGTGATGGCCGAGACCAGCCGCGAGGCCTTCATGATGTCCTGGGTGACGATCCGGTTGCGGAACGGCAACAGATCGTTCCGGGTCCGGATCGCCATCACGATCTCCTCGAGCGCGGCGTTGCCGGCTCGCTCGCCGATCCCGTTGATCGTGCATTCGATCTGCCGGGCACCGGCCTTGACCGCGAGCAGGCTGTTGGCGACCGCGAGGCCGAGATCGTTGTGGCAGTGGACCGAAATCACCGCCTTGTCGATGTTGGGCACGTTGTTCTTGATCGCCCGAATCAGATCGGCGAACTCCTCGGGATAGGCGTAGCCCACCGTGTCCGGGATGTTGATCGTCGTCGCACCGGCGCGGATCGCGCTCTCGATGCAGCGAAAGAGGAAATCGCGCTCGCTGCGCGAGCCGTCCTCACAGGACCATTCGACGTCGTCGGTGTAGCGGCGGGCTCGCGTCACACTCTCGATCACCCGCCGATGGACCTCCTCCGGGTCCATCTGCAGCTTGAACTTCATGTGCAGCGGGCTGGTCGATATGAAGGTGTGGATCCGCCGCCGTTCGGCGGGAGCCAGCGCCTCGGCCGCACGGTCGATGTCGGCGGCAGACGCCCGGGCGAGACCGCAGACCACGCTGCTCTTCACCTTCCGGGCGATCGCCTGGACCGCCTGGAAATCACCCTCGGAGGCGATCGGGAATCCGGCCTCGATGACGTCGACCCCCATGCCCTCGAGGACCTCGGCGACCTTGAGCTTCTCCTCGACGGTCATGGAGCAGCCGGGCGACTGCTCGCCGTCGCGCAGCGTGGTGTCGAAGATCACCACCGGCTCGCCGCGAGCGGCCTCGGCCGCCTGTCGCGCCAACGAATCGATCGGGTTGGTCATGATCGGTACTTCCTCGGACAAGGCTGATGTTGCGACAGAGCGACACCCCTGAACGCCGGCCGGTCGCCCGGCCCGTCGCTCAGGGGCCCGTAAGTCGCAGTCCGAGGCCCGCGCCCGCGAACGCGGCGGCGAACGGGCGCATCGCGCCGACGGCCCGACACCGCCGCCCGCCGATCACCTCGTCGGTCCCTCTCGCCGCCCTTCGCAAGCAATCACTCCACCGGGGCGCTCGACCGAGACCGTGTGGTGCCCCGGCCGACAGCCGCCCTCGCATGATCGCCGATTCGGCCGCCGGTTGTAAAGGGTGCCGGCCGCGTCCCGGTGACCACCCGTCCTCGGGACACCTCTAGAGAAAGCTCACCGGATCCACGTCCACTTCGAGGGCGACCCGCGACGCCAGTCGACGCCCCGCGAGCCATCCCCGCAGATAGCCGGGCAGATCGACGGAGCCGCGTGCCGCGACGAGGATCCGCTCGCGCCAGCGACCCCGCAGGAGAGCGAGCGGTGCCGGCGCCGGCCCGAGCACCCGCACACCGTCCACGTTCGGAGCGGATCGCGCGAGCGCCCGCGCCACCTCGCGCACCACTTCGGCATCGGCACCGCTCACGACCAGAGCGGCGAGCCGGCCGAACGGCGGCAGCCCCCCGGCCTCGCGCTCGGCGAGTTCGGCCTCTAGGAACGCCGCACGATCGCCCGACGCCAACGCCGCCATGACCGGATGGCCGGGATCGTGCGTCTGGATCAGCACCCGACCCGGACGGTCGGCGCGGCCGGCCCGGCCGGCGACCTGGTGCAGCAGCTGGAAGCTCCGCTCCGCGGCCCGCGGGTCGCCGCCCGAGAGACCGAGATCGGCGTCGACCACGGCCACGAGCGTGAGCCGCGGGAAATGGTGCCCCTTGGCGAGCATCTGGGTACCGACGAGCAGGTCGAGCTCGCCCGCGAGCACCGCGTGCACGAGATCGGCCGCGGCGCGCGCGCTGCTCACCGTGTCGCTCGTCACGACCGCGATCCGCGCGCTCGGTACGATCTGGCGGGCCTCCTCGGCGATCCGCTCGACCCCCGGCCCGGAGGCGACGAGCGAGCCCACCGCACCGCAGGCGGGGCAATGTTCGGGCTCCGGGGCCGACCAGCCGCAGTGATGGCAGAGAAGGCGCCGGCGCAGTCGGTGCGCGGTGAGCCAAGCGGTACAGCTCGGGCAGCGCAACCGATGCCCGCAGGCACGGCAGAGCGTCAAAGGCGCGAAGCCGCGCCGGTTCAGGAAGAGCAGGGCCTGCTCCCCGGCCTCGAGCGTGGCGACGAGCGCCTCGCGGACCGGTGGCGCCAGGAAGGCGCCGCGTCCCGGCCGCGCGCGGCGCAGATCGACGAGCTCGACCCGCGGCATCGCGGCTCCGCCGTACCGGCCGTGCAGCGCGAGGTGCGACCAGCCCGGCCGGGCCGGCGGTCCGCCCGGGGCGGCCCCGGCCGCCGCCGCCGTCTCGAGCGACGGTGTCGCGCTGACCAGGACGGCCGGGCAGCCTTCGAGACGGGCCCGCAGGAGCGCGAGGTCGCGGGCGTGGTAGACCACGCCCTCGTCCTGCTTGAAACTCGGATCGTGCTCCTCGTCGACCACCACGAGCCCGAGCTCGGCGAGCGGCAGGAAGAGCGCCGAGCGGGCGCCGACCACGACCGGTGCCCGACCTTCTGCGATCCGCCGCCAGCCCTTGCGTCGCTGGGCGGCGGTGAGGCCCGAGTGCCAGAGCTGCGGCTCCACGCCGAAGCGGCGGACGAAGCGGTCGAGCCATTGGGCAGTGAGGGCGATCTCGGGCAACAGCACGAGCACCCGCCTGCCCCGCCGAAGCGCGGCGGCGATCGCCTCGAAATAGACCTCGGTCTTGCCGCTGCCGGGCACCCCCTCGAGCAGCACCACGCCGTCCCCCGCCTCGACCAGGCCGACGAGCGCCCGGGCCGCAGCCGCCTGCTCCTCGGTCAAGGTCGGGCCCGGCCGGTCGGGGTCGGGGAGGGCCTCGAGAGGCGGCTCGAGCGGGACGGCCTCGATCAAGCCTCGCTCCGCCAGGCGAGCGAGACCGGGGAGGGTCGCACCTGCCGCCCGGGCGAGCTCGCGCGCCGGGAGCGTGCCGACCTCGGCGAGCGCCGCTACGACCCGACGCTCCGCGGCGTTACGGGGGACGGGTGCACCCGCCGCGACGCGGTAACCGAGCGGAGCCGGCGGCGGCTCCAGCGCCGCCGGCACGCTCAACACGAGCCGCAACATCGAGCCCAACGGGGTCAGTGTCTCGCCCGCCGCCCGTTCGAGGAAGCGCCGCAACCGCTCGGGCAGCGGGGGGGCCTCGATGCGAGCGAGGATCGGCTTCAGCCGCTGCGACGGCAGCCCGCCTTCGGCCCCGCCGTCCCAGACCACGCCCACCGTCTCGCGCGGGCCGAGAGCGACCCGGACCAGGCTACCGGGGGGCACGGGCGCCTCTGCCCGATAGTCGAGCGGCCGGTCGAGCGGCACCGGCAGCAGGACCGGCAGGACGGTTGCGGGCATGACACTCCCGGGCGGCGCGTCTTGCGCCGAGGTTGACGGCGGCGGCGGCCTTATCATGCTCGTCGCCGACGGCGAAGGATGCTCCCCTTTGTTCACCCAGGCCAACGACGAGATCGCCCGGACGGCCCGTGCCTGGCTCGCCCGCCTCGCGGGCGAACGGCGCCTCGCGGCCCGGACGGTGGCCGGTTACGGCCGGGACCTCGACGGTTTCCTCGCCTTCCTCGCCGAGCATCGCGGCGGCCCGGTCGGACCCGCCGAGCTCGCCGGGCTCGAGCCGGCCGATCTGCGCGCCTGGCTCGCCGCCCGCCGGAACCGGGGCTATGCCCGCAGCTCGACCGCCCGGGCCTTGGCCGCGGTGCGCGGCTTCCTGCGCTTCCTCGAGCGAACCCGCGGCATCGCCTGCCCCGCCGCCCGCGCCATCCGGCTCGGCGGCGTGCGCCGCGCCCTGCCGCGAGCCCTGGCACCGGAGGAGGCGGCGACACTCGCCGCCTCCGCCCTCGAGAGCCCCGGGGGAGCGCCGTGGCTGGCCTTGCGCGACCGGGCGCTGCTGCTCCTCCTCTGGGGTTCCGGCTTGCGGATCGGCGAAGCCCTCGGCCTCTCCCGCGGAGCCCTCGGGCAGAACCCGGCCGCACTGCGGACGCTGACGATCCGCGGCAAGGGGGGACGCGAGCGGGTCGTCCCGATCCTGCCCGAGGTGGCGGCCGCGCTCGCCGCCTATTGCGCCGCCTGCCCCTGGCCGTTGGTCGCCGATCAGCCGGTCTTCCGGGGAGCCCGCGGCGGTCCGCTGCAGCCGGCGGTCGTGCAGCGGCGGGTGCAGGCGCTCCGGGCAGCGCTCGGCCTGCCCGAGAGCGCGACGCCGCACGCGCTGCGGCACAGCTTCGCCACCCATCTCCTCGCCGACGGCGCCGATCTCCGGTCGATCCAGGAGCTGCTCGGCCATCGCAACCTGTCGACAACCCAGATCTACACGCGGGTCGAGGCGGAGCGTCTGCTCGCGCTCCACGCCCTTCACCACCCGCGCGGCTGAGGCGGGCCGCGCCGATTCCCGCTCCCGGCGATTGCGCCGCGTGACCGCGCCCCATAAGAGCTTGACGGAACGGGACGGTGGCGGGCCCGTGCCCGCTCGGGTCGCATGACGGCGTGCGCGCGCTCTTCTTGATCCTGGCCGCCCTGATCGCCGCCGCGGTGGCGGGGCTCCTGCTCGGCCCGCGGCTGGTCGACGGCGAGCTCGCCCGAGAGCGGCTCCTCGTCCGCCTCGAGCGGACCACCGGCACCTCGGCCCGGGTGCTCGGGGCGACCGAGGTCGCCTTCTTCCCCGAGCCGCGCCTCACCCTCGGCCGGCTCGTCGTCGGCGACGAAGGGCAGGGCGGCACGACGCTTTCGGTCGACCGGGTCGACCTCCTGCTCGGCTTCGGGGATCTCCTCGGCTTCGATGCGGGCGCGCGCGAGGTTCGCCTGATCCGCCCCCGGCTGCACGCGGTGGCTTTGCCCGATCTCGCCGCGCTCGGCCGGCTACTCGACGCGCTGCGGGACCAGACCGCATCCCCGGAGGCGCTCTCGGTCGTCGGCGGCCGCCTCCTCGTGCGCGACCCGCGCCTGCCCGAGCCCCTCGAGCTCGCCGAGGTCGACCTCGAGCTCGCCCGCGAAACCGGTGGCGGCCCCCTCGTGCTCACCGGCGGCGGCCGCTGGCGCGATCAGAGTCTTTCGGTCGAGATGGAGCTGCGGATGGCCTCGAGCGGGCCGCACGCGGTCCGCGCGCAGCTCGGCCTCGGAGCCGGCCCCGCCGCCTCGCGCCTCGCCTATCGCGGTGGGCTCGACATCGTTCGATCCCGCCCGCGGCTCGACGGCGAGCTCGAGCTCGCGGCCGACGCCGCCCGCCTTCGGCCCCTGCTCGCCGCGGTCGGTGCCGACCGCCTCGCCGAGCGCCTCGCACCGGTCGGCTCCTTCGCCGCCCGTGGCCGTCTGCGCGCCGACGACAGCCGGGTCGAGACGGAGGGGCTCAGGGTCGCCACGGCCGGGGGCGAGCTCGCTCTGCGCCTGGTCCTCGGCCTCGCCCAGCCGCACAGCCTCGGTCTCGAGATCGAAGCCTCGCGATTCGAGCTTCCCCTCGGATTCGATCCGGCCGCGCATCTGGCCGCGTTCTGGGCCGGGCCACCGGCCGATCTCGTCGGCAACGTCGCCGTCCGGATCGGCACGCTCGCGCGAGCGGGCGAAGAGCTGCGGCTCGTCCGGCTCGACGCGCGGTTGCCCGGAAACGGCGAGCTCCATATCGATGCGCTCGGCGCCGAGCTCCCGGGAACCGGCGACCTCGACTTCCGGGGCGTCCTCCTGCCGGGCCCGGCCGGTCCGCGCTTTCGTGGCCGCCTCGAAGCCCGTGTCGAGGATCCGCGCCCGCTCCTCACCTGGCTCGGCTACCCGTCCGGCTCGGCGGTCGAGCGGCTCGGTGCGGTCGCGATCGCGGGCGACCTCCTGGCCGTGCCCGAAGGTGCGAGCCTCGGCCGCGCCGAGATCCGCCTCGCCGGCGCGCGTGCCCAGGGGACCTTCGCCTTCCTCCTGGGTCCGCCACTGCGGCTTCGGCTCGTGGGAGAGGTCGACCGGCTGGCCCTCGACCCCTGGTTGGACGAGGCGGCCGACGGGCCGGTGCCCGGCTGGCTCGGGGGCGGCCCGCCCACCGACCTCGAGGCCGAGTTCGACCTCCAGGTCGAGCGCGTGGCTTGGCGTGGACTGCGCGCCGAGCGGCTGCGGATCCGCGGCGAGCTCGCCGAGGGAAGACTGCGGATCGACGAGCTCGCGAGCCCGGCCATGGGCGGCGGATCGGCGCGTCTCGTGGGCAGCCTCGGACCCGCCGGTGCCGCCGACCTCGCCCTCGAGCTCGACGCCGACCAGCCGGCCCGGCTCGCCCGCTCTCTCGGGCTCGACCCGACCTTGCCGGCGCTGCTCGAAGGTCCTCTGCGCGCTCGCGCCCGCTTCCTCGAGGACGAGGCCGGCCGCCGGCTCGAGGCGGAGCTGCGCACGGCCGAGGGCGGAGTCCGGCTCGATCTCGAGCTCGCCCGAGCTTCGCTCGAGCCTCGGCGGCTCCGGCTCGCGGGCGGGCTCGCCGACACTGCGGCACTCGCCGCGCGTCTGGCCGGCCGAGGAGCGCTCGCCCCGGGCCTGCTCGGCCGGCTCGACGGCGAAGTCGAGGCGTCGCGCACACCGGAAGGCTGGTGGATCGAGGGCCGGCTCGCACCGGGGCGGCTCGTGCTCGAAGCCGCGCTCGAGCTCGCCCAGGGCCATGGTGCACCACTGCTGCGCGGCCGCCTGGGGCTCGACGGGGCGGACCTGGCGAGCCTTCTCGACCTCTACCGCCTGTTCGAACCCCCGCTCGGGCTGCCCCCTGGACCCTTGCGCGTCTGGCCCGGAGCCTGGCCGCGCCGTCCCTTCGGCCCCCCGCGGCTGCCGTCCGTCGACCTCGACCTCCTGCTCGATCTGGGCCTCGCACGGGAGGACGGCACGCCGCTCGGGCGCGGCTCGACCGCCCTCGCCTTCGCGGGACGGTCGCTGGCCTTCGATTCGATCGATCTGCCGTTCGCCGGTGGCCGCCTGACCGGTCGGCTGCTCGCCGAGCTCGGGGCCGAGTCCGGCCGTGTCGAAGCCGAGCTCCGGCTCGCGAGCGCCGCCCTCGCCACCTTCGCGGAAGCGATCGGGGCCTCGGCGCCGGTCGCGGGGACCCTCGATCTCGAGCTCGCGCTGGCGAGCGAGGGCCGCTCGATCGGCGAGCTCGTGGGCAATGCGAGCGGCCGCGGTGCGCTCCTGCTGCGCGAGCTCGCGCTACCCGACCCGGCGAGCGGCGGACGGAGCGGGGAGCTCCTGTTGCGCGGCCCGCTCCTGCTCGAGCGGGGGGTGCTCCGAGCCCGCGAGCTCGAGGTCGAGAGCGCTGGCGGACCGGGCCCCGGAACACTGGCCTTCGACCTGGCCGCCTGGATCCTCGATCTCGAGCTGCCGGCGCCCGCGGGCCGCGTCCGTTTCCTGGGGCCACCCGACCGGTTGCGGCGCTACGGTGACGAGGCCGCGGGCCGACCCTAGTCGGAAGGCCCGAGCATCGTCTCCGGGCGGACCAGCGCCTCGAACTCCTCGGCCGTGACGAGCCCCAGGTCGAGCGCCGCCTGCTTGAGGGTCGTACCCTCGGCGTGCGCCTTCTTGGCGACCTTGGCCGCGGCGTCGTAGCCGATCTTGGGCGCCAGTGCCGTGACCAGCATCAAGCTGCGCTCGACGAGCTCGCGGATGTGTTCGCGATTGGCCTCGATCCCGGCGACACAATTGTCGGTGAAGCTGCGCGCCGCGTCCGCGAGCAAGCGGATCGACTGCAACACGTTGTAGGCGATCACCGGCTTGAAGACGTTGAGCTCGAGATGGCCGCTGGCGCCGCCGATCGTGATCGCGACGTGGTTGCCCATGACCTGACAGCAGACCATGGTCAGGGCCTCGCACTGGGTCGGGTTCACTTTGCCCGGCATGATCGAGGAGCCGGGCTCGTTCTCCGGCAGCCGCAGCTCCCCCAGGCCCGATCGCGGCCCCGACCCCAGGAGCCGGATGTCGTTGGCGATCTTCATGAGGCTCACGGCCACCGTGTTGAGCGCGCCCGAGAGCTCGACGAGAGCGTCGTGCGTGGCCAGTGCCTCGAACTTGTTGGGCGCCGTGACGAACGGCAGGCCAGTGATCTGGGCGATCTCGGCCGCTACCGCCTCGGCGAAGCCCTTCTTGGCGTTGAGGCCGGTGCCGACCGCAGTGCCCCCCTGGGCGAGCTCGAGGACCCGCGGCAGAGCCGCACGGATCCGCTCGATGCCCATCGCGACCTGGTGCGTATAGCCCGAGAATTCCTGGCCCAGGGTCAAGGGTGTCGCGTCCTGCAGGTGCGTCCGGCCGATCTTGACGATGTCGGCGAACGCCCGGGCCTTGCCGGCGAGGGCGCCGTGCAGGTGGTTGAGGGCCGGCAGGAGCCGGTGGTGCACCTCCTGGGCCGCCGCCACGTGCATGGCCGTGGGGAAGGTGTCGTTCGAGGACTGGCCGCGATTGACGTGGTCGTTGGGGTGGACCGGGCTCTTGCCGCCGCGACCGGCACCGAGGAGTTCGTTGGCCCGGCCGGCGATCACCTCGTTGGCGTTCATGTTGCTCTGGGTGCCGGAGCCGGTCTGCCAGACGACCAGGGGGAACTCGTCGTCGAGCTTGCCGTCCACCACCTCTTGAGCGGCCTTGCCGATCGCCTCGCCGAGCCGCGGATCGAGCGCGCCCAGGCGGACATTCACCCTCGCGGCTGCGAGCTTGATCACGCCGAGGGCGCGAACGAGCGGGATCGGCATGCGCTCGCCGCCGATCTTGAAGTTCTGCAGCGAACGCTGGGTCTGCGCCCCCCAATAGCGCTCCGCCGGCACCTCGATCGGCCCGAAGCTGTCGGTCTCGACCCGCATCTGGCGCTCGCCGCCCATGGTCCTTCCTCCGCGCTCGACCGGCTCGGCGCCTAGCGCAGGCGCGAGCGCCTGTCGACGCGACCGGAAGCACGCCGCGTCGGCGGAGCCGGGCCGGCAGAGCCCTTCGGCTACTTCTTGCGGAACCGGTCGAGGGTGACGATCTCGGCGCCGCCCCTGGTCGGCGGTTCGCCGTCGGCCGGCTTCGTCGCCACGGGCGGCTTCTTCTCGACCGCCGGGGCGGGCAAAGGCACGATCTCGGGCTCGAGCGTGAACTGGAGGCCGAACTCCGCGCCGGGATCGGCGAAGACCTTGATCGCGTGGAAGGGAATCCTCAGGCGCTGCGGCACGTCGTTGAAACTCAACGTGACCGAGAGCGCCGTGTCGTCGACCTCGAGGTCCCAGAACTGGTGCTGCAGCACGACCGTCATCTCGGTCGGGTAGCGCTCGCGCAGATAGTCCGGGATCTCGACCCCCGGATCCGAGGTCCGGAAGGTGATGTAGAAATGGTGCGGCGGCGGCAGGCCCTCGACGGCGAGCCGGCGCAGAACGTCGCGCACGACGGTCCTGAGCGCCTGCTCGACCATGCGCCCGTAATCGATCGCCCCTCGCGCCATGCCCGTTCGGTCGCTCCGCACCGGCGATGGAGGTGGGGGGCTTCTGTTGCCCGGCGCCCCCCGGGCCGCGCTTACCTAACCGAAATCAGGCAGCGAGCGCCAGACGATTGTCGTTGGCACTTGTGGTTTTGGCCCGATAACGGCGGTACCATGCCGGGCGAAAGCCACCCCTTTACTACGCGCGTCGATCCTGACTCGCCCCCGTGCGGCCGAGCCCCCTCGCGGGGACCCGGCTCGAATTGGTGGAGGCGCCGGGCTCTGCCCCCGGGTCCGCTACGCCTATTCCGGGTGGTGTTCATCGCCATCTCCGGCTCGCGCCGGCGAACCCAATATAGGGAGTGGTCGCCGAACTGCAACCGGGCGCGACCCGTGCCGGCCCGCTGCCCCCGTGCCGGCCCGCTGCCCCTCGACAGCGCGTCGTTCGCGGCCCATGAAGCGCGCCGTTCGACGCGGAGGTGCGGCATGCGGCTCGAGGCCGACAAGCTCGCCGAGATCGAGGCGGCGCGCGCCGAGGTGACATCGACCCGTCGGCCGACGGTCGCGGCGCTCGAGGAGATCCTCGGCCGGCCGTTGCCGGTCCTCGACCACGGCTTCGTCCGTGTGATCGACTACATGGGGGACGATGCCGCGGTCGTTCAGGCGGCGCGCGTGTCCTACGGTAAAGGCACCAAGCAGGTGAGCGGCGATCGGGCACTGATCCGCTACCTGATGCGCCACCACCACACGAGCCCCTTCGAGATGTGCGAGATCAAGCTTCACGTGAAGCTACCGATCTTCGTCGCTCGGCAGTGGATCCGGCACCGCACCGCCAGCGTCAACGAATATTCCGCCCGCTACTCGGTGCTCGACCGCGAGTTCTACCTGCCCGATCGCGAGCTGCTGCAGCTCGTCCGCGTCGAGCGGGCGGGGGAGGGCGTCCGCCAGGAGCGGCTGTTCGACGCGCCCGCGCCCGAGGCACAGGCCACCGCGGCGCAGTCGACCACCAACCGTCAGGGCCGCGAGGGCAAGCTCGAGGCGGCGGTGGCGGCCGACGTGATCCGCCGCATGAAGCGGGCGGCCGAGACGGACTTCACCCTCTACGAGAAGCTGCTCGGCGCCGACGACGGGGTCGACGGCTTCGGCATCGCCCGCGAACTCGCCCGCACCGTGCTGCCGCTCTCGACCTACACGCAGTGGTACTGGAAGGTCGACCTGCACAACCTCCTGCACTTCCTGCGGCTGCGCGCCGATCGTCACGCCCAGCACGAGATCCGCGCCTATGCCGAGGTCCTGCTCGACATCGTCCGCCGCTGGGTGCCCCTCGTCCACGAGGCGTTCGAAGACTACCGGCGCGGCGCGGTCGAGCTGTCGGCGGCCGCACGCGAGGCGGTGCGCCGGGCTCTTCGTGGCGAGCCGGTCGATCCGAACGAGCTCGGTCTCGGCCGACGGGAATGGGAAGAGCTCGTGGCGGCCCTGCCGGAGCTCGCCGGCGCGGTCCGCGGCGGCTAGGCCTCGCGGGTGGTCCCGGTGCAGAGAGCGAGGATCGCCGCGAAGACGACCACCGTGAGGGGCAGCGCGAGCAGGACGAGCCGAGAGAAGCCGGCGGTCAGCGCTACCACGATGCCCAAGAGAACGAGTGCGAGCGCCACCCAACCCACGGTCCCGAGTCCCTCGCTCTCCTGCACGGCGCACCTCCGTATCGAACCCGAGCTCTCCTACCCGCCGTCGAGACCGGGACGCCAGGGCGCAGCTGGTCGCACGGTCTCGCCCTTCCCCGGTGGCCGACGAACAGTGTAGGAAACCGACAACAGGACCGCGGCTTTCCCGCGCAGCCGGCGGCTCGCGCGGCCGTCGAGCGTTCCCTTGGCTCGACGATGCCGGTATCAGCGGTGGTCACGGGAGCAGAGCAGAGGGAGCTAGGTCGCATGCTCAGCTATGTACGCGTGGCCGCCGCAGTGAGCGGTCTGGCGCTTCTGGTCGGCTGCGGCGATCGGCCGCCCGGTCACACGGACATCATCGGCCGCCTCTCCGAGGCCGGCCCGGCGGCCAAGGTGATGAGCGAGGCGCGCGCGACCAGCCCCGGCGCCGACGCCTACCGAGCCGCTTATTACAAGTACTCGATGGAGCACGCCGAGTACGAATTCAACAAGATGGAGCATTATCGCAGCGCCACCTACCACGCCAACAACGCGATGGCCGCGGCCCGTGGCGGCGCCCCCGAGCCGGCTGCGATCTCCTCCCGCCAGCTCCCCGCCGACAAGGTCGACGAGCTCACGAGCGCGCGTAACCGGCTGGTCGCCGCGCTGAACGCCGGCGGCGCGAGCCGCAATCCGGACGCGGCCGGCAAGGCCGTCGCCCGCTTCAATTGCTGGATGGAGCAGCAGGAAGAGAACTTCCAGCCGCGCGACATCGCCTACTGCAAGAACCAGTTCATGGAGGCGCTGGCCCAGATCGAGCCGACCGCCGCCGGCGGCCCGGAGACGATCACCATCGCCGCCGACGTTCTCTTCGACTTCGACAAGGCGGTCATCAAGCCGGCTTTCTATCCGGCTCTCGACAAGGTCGCCGACATGCTGGTGAAGAACACCAACATGCGGGTCGAGATCTCGGGTCATACCGACACCGTCGGTACCATGCAGTACAACCAGCGGCTGTCCGAGCGACGGGCGAACGCGGTGGCGGCCTACCTCGAGCGCAAGGGCGTCTCGCGCGACCGCATGACGGTGCGGGGCTACAGCTTCACCCGTCTCGCGGTGCAGACCGGCCCGAACGTCAAGGAGCCGCGCAACCGGCGCGTCGAGATCCGGCAGCGCTGAGCCGGACGTTCCACCTCTCGTCTCCCGCGGGGCGCGGCCGGGCAACCGGCCGCGCTTCGCTGTTTTCGGGGCTCACTCCGTCCCGCCCGCGAAGCGCAGGAGAAGGCTCGCGAGCCAGAGGAGGATCGAGAGCCGGAAAGCGAGCCGCGCGTAGCGGCGAAACGCCCGCTCGAGGGCCCCGGCGACGAGTCGCTGGGCGACCGCGGCCGGTAGGCGGGGTGGCGGATCCAGGAGCAGCCACGCCTCGGTCCGCTTGTAGGGTCGATGGGGCGCGAGGCGCGCCTTGAGTTCGAGGATCGCCGCCATGAGGAGCGTGGAGCCGGCGCCGACCCGTAGCGCTACCACGGGGTAGCCGGCCAGGCCCAGGCAGGCGCACAGGATCGCGAGCGTCCCGAAGCCCACCCCGCGCAGCACCGAGACCTCCGCCGCCCGTTCGATCGGGTCGTGTCCTTCTCGGGCCACGGCGACGGGACCGCGCTCAGAAGGGCGAATCGACCGTGGGCGCCAGGCCGAGGAGGCGGCAGAAGATCCACCAGGCGATGCGCGCCGCGATCAGCCACCACACGGCGACGAGCGGCATCAGGCCCTCGACCATGAAAGAGGGCGTGATCGGCCGTACGATCGCGATCACCGGATCGGTCAGTTTGCGGAAGAAGCGCCAGATGTAGAAGTCCCAATCGGGCGGCACGAAAAGTCCGAGAAGGAAACGGCCGAGCATGGTCCACATCAGGGCCGCGAGCAGAAAGTTTCCGATCCCGAAGACGGGGTCCTGGAAGAAGTACCAGGCGAGTGCCTCGATCAACGCGTCCACCGTCGGCCTCCCTGCGAAGACAGGAGCGGGGCCCGAAGGCCCCGCTCCCCGACCCGAACGGGTTCGCTGCTCAGTGACCGCCGGCCGGCTTGGCCTCGCCCACGAGCTCGCCGCCCTTCGGGATGCGGATCTGGTCGATGAAGTCCTGCAGCTCCTTGGACGGCGCCTTGGTGAGCAGGCTCACGACGATCGTCACCAGGAAGGCGACGGGAATCCCGATCATGCCCGAGGCGATGTTGTTGAGCCCCTGCTGAGTCAGCCAGGTGCCCGCGAACCACTTCGGGATACCGTAATATTCGGTACCGAACATGTAATAGATGCAGGTCGCGTAGCCGGCGATCATCCCGAGAATGGCACCGGGTGCCGTGCAACGCTTCCAGAACACGCCGAGCACGAGGGCCGGGAACAACCCCGAGGCGGCGACCGAGAAAGCCCAAGACACGAAGATGAGGATCCCCTGTGGCAGCGTGATCGCCGTGTAGGCCGCCACGAGGGCCACGAGGATCAGGAGAAGCCGGGCGACGATCAATCGACGCGCGGTCGATGCGTGAGCGTCGATCATCTTGTAGTAGATATCGTGGCTCAGGGCATTGGCGATCGCCAAGAGCAGCCCGTCGGCTGTCGAGAGTGCCGCGGCGAGACCGCCGGCCGCCACGAGGCCGGCGATGACGTAGGGCAGGCCCGCGATCTCGGGCGTAGCGAGCACGACCGTGTCGGGGGCGATGGCGAACTGGTTGAAGGTCAACTTCGTGACCGGCGCCAGATTGCCGGCTGCGTTCTTGACCGCCTGGCAGGCGGCGAACACGGCCTCCGGGCTCGCAGCGTTGGCCCCGCAGATCTTCACGAGCCCGATCTTGCCGTAGGTGAAGACCCAGGACGGCAGCGCCGCCACCGCTTGAAGGGTCGAGATGTCCTTCCCCAGAACGTTCGTGAAGACCTCGTACTTCGCGAACACCGCATAGGCCGGCGCCGTGAAATAGAGGATGAAGATGAACAGCAGGGACCAGCCGACCGACTTGCGCGCGTCACGAACGCTAGGCGTCGTGAAGTAGCGCATGATCACGTGCGGTAGGGACGCGGTTCCGACCATGAGGCAGAGAATGAGGCCGAAATAGTTGAGAGGATCACGGAACCAGAACGGCGTCGCGTGGCCTTTGGCGGCGCCGACATAGGGTGCGATGTATTCCGCGGTACGTTCGAGGTTGGTGATCTCGGCGAGAATGGAGCCATAGGTGAGCTGTGGCACCGGGACGCCGGTCTTCTGCGTCGAGAGAATCACCACCGGAATCAGATAGGCGATGATGAGCACGATATACTGGGCCACCTGGGTCCAGGTGACGGCCCGCATGCCGCCCAGCATCGAGCAGACCAGGATGCCGAGCAGGCCCACGAAGACCCCGTACTCGAAGGGGATACCGATCAGCCGCGCCATCACGAGGCCGGTGCCGGTCAGCTGTCCCATGAGGTAGATGAAGGAACAGCTCACGAGGATCACGACGCCGACGAACCGGGCGAGGTTGCCGCCGTAGCGGGCGGCGAGGAAGTCGGGCACCGTGTAGGCGCCGAACTTGCGCAGATAAGGCGCGACCAGCACCGCCACGAGCACGTAGCCGCCGGTCCAGCCCAGGATGAAGGCGAGGCCGTCGTAGCCCTGGGCGTAGAGCGAGCCTGCCATCCCGATGAACGAGGCGGCACTCATCCAGTCGGCGGCGGTCGCCATGCCGTTGTAGAAGGCCGGCACCCGTCGGCCGGCGACGTAATATTCCGACACTTGGGCGGTACGGGAGATGTAGCCTATTCCAGCATAGACAGCTATCGTCAATAGAACGAAAAGATAACCGATTACATAGGACGGCACACCGAGTTGCTCGAGAATCGCGAGCACGATGACGAATGTGATGAAGCCGCCCGTGTAGTAGGTGTAGATCTTACCGAGGTTGGCGGTGAATGCGTCTTGCATGGGCTCTCACTCCTCCTCGGCCATGCCGCACTCTTCGTCGATCTTGTTCTGCTTCCAGGCGAACCAGAAGATCTGAACGACGAAGACGATCAAAGAGCCCTGCGCCGCCATGTAGAATCCCAAGGGGAAACCCAGGAACGTAATACGATTGAGCGGCTCGACGAAGAAGTGAATCCCGAAGCTGAATATGAACCAGATCAGCAACGAAACGAGCATCAGGCCGCGGGTGCGGCGCCAATGCTCTTCGGCACGTGTCGACGGCTGCATGTACCACCTCCCGCTCCACCCGGTTCACGACGCTCGGCTTCGCCTCCGTCTTCGGGTGGTCGTCTTGCGCCCCGCTCCGCCGCGTCCGCCGCCCGCCGACCAGCGGACGACCCCGGCACGGGCCGCAGGGCGATGTTTCACGACGCTAATCCGCTGTAAGGTGGGCGCAAGGACGCACCGCGACCGCCCCGACGGGACCATGATGGGACACGCTGCCGCAGCGCTCGAACGGATCAAGAACATCCTCCGACGGACGATCGGCCGACCGGGTTCCGCAACCGCTTGTCGGACCCCGGAGGAGCTCGCGGCCCTGCTCGCCGGCGAAGCGGCCTTCGTCGCCCAGAAGGCGACCATCGAATATTGTCGGGCCCGGGCGGGTTGCGACTGGGCCAAACTCTTCGACCAGGAGGAGTTCGCCGAGGCTCTGGCTCGCTCGCGCTGGAACGGCTTCCCGGTGTTGCTGGGCGATCTCGCCGAACTCGCTCAGTCGCTGTTGCGCCGGGCCGGTGCCGACGCCGCGGCGCGTCCGGAGCGACTGGCGCCGGTCGTCCACCGCGCCCTCCGTCATCACGGCGAACCCGCCGTGCCCCTGGACCTCGAGGCGATCGAGCGGGAGATCCTCGACCGGCTCGCCCGTTCGCTCGCCGCCGAGCCCCGCCCGGCTCATCTTCTCGGCCGGAGCTCCGGCCGGCGGCTCTTCGACCTCCTGCCGTTGCGCACGGACCAGCGGGCCGACCGCGAGGTCGTCGAGAACAACGTCCGCTTCCTCCTCTGCGGGGCCTATGCCCGCCTCGAAGAGGCGATCGACGTCGCGGCTCTCGCCCGCGCCCTCGAGGTCGCGCCGGGCTGACGGTCGACCGCGACGGCGCGGGGATCTGGTGGGCCCGGCAGGATTCGAACCTGCGACCAAGCCGTTATGAGCGGCCGGCTCTGACCGCTGAGCTACGGGCCCGGACGCGGCGAGCCTAGCCGCGCTCAGCCGGCGCGCAAGTCGCGCATCAGGTGTCGAGGAAGCTGCGCAGCTTACGCGAGCGGCTGGGATGCTTGAGTTTGCGCAGCGCCTTGGCCTCGATCTGGCGGATCCGCTCGCGGGTCACGCTGAACTGCTGGCCGACCTCCTCGAGCGTGTGGTCGGTGTTCATGCCGATCCCGAAGCGCATCCGCAGCACGCGCTCCTCGCGCGGGGTGAGCGTCGCCAGCACCCGTGTCGTGGCGTCCCGCAGGTTCGCGAGGTTGGCGGCATCGAACGGCTGCACCGCGTTCTTGTCCTCGATGAAATCGCCCAGATGGCTGTCCTCCTCGTCGCCGATCGGCGTCTCGAGGGAGATCGGCTCTTTGGCGATCTTCAGGACCTTCCTGACCTTGTCCAACGGCATGTTGAGCTTGTGGGCGAGCTCCTCGGGCGTGGGCTCGCGCCCGTATTCGTGGAGCATCTGCCGCGAGGCGCGCACGAGCTTGTTGATCGTCTCGATCATGTGCACCGGGATCCGGATCGTCCGCGCCTGGTCGGCGATCGAGCGGGTGATCGCCTGCCGGATCCACCAGGTGGCGTAGGTCGAGAACTTGTAGCCGCGCCGGTACTCGAACTTGTCGACCGCCTTCATGAGCCCGATGTTCCCCTCCTGGATCAGGTCGAGGAACTGCAGGCCGCGGTTGGTGTATTTCTTGGCGATCGAGATCACGAGGCGCAGATTGGCCTCGACCATCTCTTTCTTCGCCTGGCTCGCCTCCTTCTCGCCCTTCTGGACCTTGGAGACGATCCGCCGGAACTCGGAGATCTGCAGCCCCGTCTCCTCGGCGATCCCGGCGATGTCGCCGCGCAACTGCTCGATCTCGTCCCGGTGGCGAGACACGAACTCGGCCCAGCCGCGCTCCTTGAGCCGGCCGACGCGGTCCAGCCAGTCGGTGTCGAGCTCGTGGCCGATGTAATGCTCGAGGAAGCTCTCCCGCGAGACCTTACAAGAGGTGGCCAGCCGCAGCAGCTTGCCCTCCAGACTCTGCAACAGCTTGTTCATGTCGAACAGCTGCTCGACGAGAGCCTCGACCCGGCTCTGATTGAGATGCACCTGGGCCATGAGCTCGACGACCCGGGCACGAGCCTTCTCGTACTTCGCGTCGAGCTTGGCGTCCGGACGCTTCTGCGCCTGCACCAACGCCAGACGCTTCTCCTGCAGCGCGCGCAGCTCGCGATAGGCCTCGGCGATCTGGTCGAAGGTGGCGAGCACGCCGTCCTTGAGCTTCGCCTCGAGGGCGGCGAGCGAGAGCGTGTCCTCGTCGACCTCGTCCTCCTCGGCCGCCTGCCGGCTCTCGCCTTCCTCCGTCGCCTCGGCCGAGCCTTCCGCGCGCTCCCCTTCGCGCGCTTCCTCCTCCTCGGCGCTCTCGTCCTCCTCCGCCTCCTCGTCCGCCGGTGCGGCGGCCCGCACCGGCCGTGTCGGGGCCGCGGGGCGCTGCACCGCCTGCGGCGAGGTCCCGCCGGCTGCGACCGGGCCGGCCACCGCCTGCTCGCCAGCGGCACCGCCGCCGGCAGCGGCCGTCGCGCCGAGACCGAGCGGGCCGCCTTCGCCCCCGCCGGGACCACCGCCCATGGTCGCCTCGAGGTCGACGATGTCGCGCAGCATCGCCCGGCCTTCGCGGATGGCATCGCGCCAGCCGATCACCGCGCGCATCGTGAGCGGGCTCTCGCAGAGCGCCTCGAGCACCATGTTGCGACCGGCCTCGATGCGCTTGGCGATCTCGATCTCGCCCTCGCGCGAGAGCAGCTCGATCGAGCCCATCTCGCGCAGATACATCCGCACCGGATCGTCGGTCCGGCCGAGCTCCTCGTCGAGCGGCCCCGAGCTCTCCTCGGCTTCCTCTGCCTCCTCGGCGGGCGCCTCCGCGGGCTCCTCCTCGACCACCCGCGGCACCGGCGCCTCGGCCTCGCCCTCGGTCATCACGTCACCGCGGACGACGCCGATGCCGCGGGCCTCGAGCCCGGCGATCAGCTCGTCGAGCTGGTCCGGCGGGAAATCGGCCGGCAGGCTGTCGTTGAGCTGGTCGATCGTGAGCGAGCCCTTCTCCTTGGCCTGCAGCAGCACGCGACGCAGGGCCGGGGCGGCCGCGAGCAGCGGCTCGAGCCGGTCCTCGGGCTTGGCCTTGGCGGGCGGCCGGACCTTGGCGGCGGCGGTGCTCAACGGCGCCGGCTGGCTCTTGGCCATGCGGGAGCTCTCCTCGACAAGGGGCGGTGGTGGCTCGATCGGGGCGAGAGGTGGGACGGGCGGCGCGGCGCTCCGTGGTCGGCCGGCGCTCCCTCAGGACTCGCCCGGCCGGGTCGGAGAAGGCGGCGGCTCGCCAGCGGCATCCTCGTCCCGTGCGTTCAACAGGCGGTCGAGGCCGCCCAGCGGTCGCTCGACGTGCGCCATGTCGGGCCGCTGCGCGAGCGCATCCAGCTCGCGCCTGTGGGTCAAACGCCGGCGCAAACGAGCGACCGTCGCCCGCCAACGGTCCCTGGCGGACTCCGATCCCTCCTCCGTGCCGGCCTCGCCCCCGGAACCGCCCGCCTGCCGCACCCGCGCCGCCGGCTCGGCCAAGCCGCACCGTGCCAGATGGTCAGCGAGCCCCGTGGCGTCAAGATGATGGTCGTGCGACCAGCAGAGGAGGATCTCCTGCCGGATCCGTTCGAGCACGGGATTCTCGAGCACCAGCTCGGCGAGCTCGTCCTCGACCTCGGCGAGGAGCTCGGGGGCCGCGAGCAGGGGAGCCAGGATCGGCGCCTCGCGCCAGCTCTCGAGACGGCCGAGCCCGGACAGGAGCTCGCTCGCCGGGACCACGCGAGGCGCCGGCGGGAGCCCGCGCGTACCGACCGTGCCGCCCCGCCGCGCCGGCCGGCGGTCGAGACCCAGCCGCTCGAGCTCGGCTGCCAGCCTCGTCCGCAGATCCTCGGCGAGGCTCGCCCGCACGTCCGGGTCCGCGACCTTGGCGATCAACCCGCGCAGCGTGGTCCGCAGCCGGGCGCGCTCCTCCATCCGCTCGAGGCCGGGCGAAAGGCCGGCGCGAACGACCCGGAAGACGAACGGCGCGAAGGGTTCGGGCCTCGCGAGCGCGGCGGCCAGTGCCTCGGCACCGCCCGCCCGCATCAGGCTGTCCGGGTCCTCGCCTTCGGGCAGTACGACGAAGGCGAGCGAGCGGTCCGGTCGGAGCAGGGGGGCGGCCCGCTCGGCCAGGCGCAGTGCCGCCCGCAACCCCGCCGCGTCGCCGTCGAGGCAGACGATCGGGCAGTCGACGAGCCGCCAGCAGCGCAGGAGCTGCTCCTCGCCCATCGCCGTGCCGAGCGGTGCCACCGCCGGAAAGCCCGCCCGCTTGAGGGCGATCACGTCCATGTAGCCCTCGGCCACCACCAGCCTGCCGCTGCGCCGCGCCGGCTCGATCGCCCGGTCGAGGCCGTAGAGCAGCCGCCCCTTGTGGAACAGCTCGGTGTCCGGAGTGTTGAGATATTTGGGCTGGCCGTCGCCGAGCATGCGCCCGCCGAAGCCCACGATCCGGCCGCGGCCATCGGCGATCGGGAAGATCACCCGTTCGCGGAACAGGGCGTAGGGTTCGCCACCGCCCTCCGGAACGCGCAGGAGGCCGGCCGCCACGAGGAGCGCCGGGGCGAAGCCCTGCCGGCCGAGCGCCCGCCCGAGGGCCGTCCGGTCGGCCGGCGCCCAGCCGAGCCGGAAGGCGTCGATCGTCGCTCGGTCGAGCCCGCGTCGCTCGAGATAGGCGCGCGCCGCGGCCGCCTCGGGCTCGCCGAGCCGGGCCTGGAACCAGAGCGCCGCGGCGGCGTTGGCCTCGTAGAGGCCGGGGTCCGCCCGTTTCGCCTCGGGTCCGGCGCGGCGCGGCGCCTCGATGCCGGTGAGCTCCTCGAGCCGGGCGAGGGCTTCTTTGAACTCGAGCCGCTCCACCGCCATGACGAAGGAGAGGGCATCGCCGTGCGCACCGCAGCCGAAGCAATGATAAAAGCCCTTGTCCTCCACCACGGTGAAGGACGGCGTCTTTTCGCTGTGGAACGGGCAGAGCCCGACCCATTCGCGGCCGCGCCGGGTGAGCTTGACCCACCGGCCGACGATCTCGGCGAGCGGCAGCCGGGCCTTGAAATCCTCGAGGGATGCCGTCGTCGCCGCACCCGGCCGTGACCGCGCAGCGCCGCCGGCGGTCACCGTCCGGCCCTCAGCCGAGCCGCTCGCAGAGCAAGCGGCGGGCGAGCGCGAAATCCATCCGGCCGTTGTGCCGCTGCTTGAGCCAGGCGATCACCTTGCCGGTGTCCTTGAGCTTGCTCGCACCCACCGCCCGGATCGCCTCCTCGACCGCGGCCCGGGTCTGGCTCTCGTCGAGCCTGGGCGGCAGGAACGATTCGAGGAGCCGGATTTCGGCCGTCTCCTGTTCGGCCTCGTGGAGCCGGGCCTGGCTCTCGCAGCGCGAGATCTGCTCGGCGCGTTGGGCCACCATTTCGCGCAACAGATCCTCGATTTCCGCATCGCCCAGGCCCTGGCCCGCACCCGCCGCTCGCGCCCGATGGTCGCGCTCGCGAACCGCCGCCAACACCAGGCGCAGCGTCGCCGCGGCCTGCTCGTCGGTCCGCTCCGTCGCGGATTTGAGCGCGGCCTGCAGCCGTTCCCTCAGCACCTCGATCACTCCGTCACCGCCTCGCGGGGGATCGCCTTGCTTGACGCGGGGCTGCGGGTTGGTAGAACCCCGCCCGTTTGCCCAAGCGGCGCCGCGGCTGTCCTGCGCCGTGCGCCGAACAGCGGATCCTCGCGCGTGAACCCAGATTCCGACCGGCGCTCGGCAACCGCGGCGTTGGCGCTGCAGGACGGCACCGTCTTCCTCGGCTCCGGCATCGGCGCGCCGGGCGTCCATGTCGGTGAGCTGGTCTTTAACACCGCGATGACCGGCTACCAAGAGATTCTGACCGACCCGTCCTACGCCGGACAGATCGTCACCTTCACCTTTCCCCACATCGGTAACGTGGGCACCAATCCCGAGGACGTCGAGTCGACCACACCCGTCGCCCGCGGTCTCGTGCTGCGGGCGCCCGTGACCCAACCTTCGAATTGGCGCGCCGACCGGCATCTCGCCCGCTGGCTCGAGGCCAACGGAATCGCCGGGATCACCGGGGTCGACACCCGCCGGATCACCCGCATCCTGCGCGAGAAGGGGGCTCAGAACGCGGCCCTCGCCTACGCGCCGGACGGGCGGCTCGACCCGCACGAGCTGGTCGCCCGGGCCCGCTCCTGGCCCGGCCTCGTCGGCATGGACCTCGTGCCCGAGGTCACCTCGCGGCAGCGGGCCATCTGGCGCGAAGGTCGCTGGGAGTGGGGCCGCGGCTACGTCGCGGGCGAGCCCGGCGGACCGCCGGTCGTGGCGATCGACTACGGCATCAAGCGCAACATCCTGCGTTCGCTGGTCTCGGTGGGCTTCGAGGTGAACGTGGTTCCGGCCACTGCCACGGCCGCCGAGATCCTGGCCCTGAAACCGGCCGGTGTGGTGCTCTCGAACGGCCCGGGCGACCCGGCCGCGACCGGTGTCTACGCGGTTCCCGTGATCCGCGAGCTGGTGGACGCGGGCCTGCCGATCATGGGGATCTGCCTCGGCCACCAGATGCTGGGGCTCGCCGTCGGTGCCCGAACCGAGAAGATGCGGTTCGGCCATCACGGCGCCAACCACCCGGTCAAGGACCTGACCACCGGCAAGGTCGAGATCACGAGCCAGAACCACGGCTTCGCGATCGCCGACCACGGCCTGCCCGCCGAGGTCGAGGTCACCCACCGCTCGCTGTTCGACGGCACCATCCAGGGCATCCGCTTGAAGGGACGGCCGGTCTTCTCCGTCCAGTACCATCCCGAAGCCTCGCCCGGGCCGCAGGACAGCCACTATCTCTTCCACCGCTTCCGCGCGCTCGTCGAGCGGGCCGCGGCCTGAGCCCCGCGAGCCGCCCATGCCCAAGCGGACCGATCTGCGGTCGATCCTGGTGGTCGGTGCCGGCCCGATCGTCATCGGCCAGGCCTGCGAATTCGACTATTCCGGCACCCAGGCCTGCAAGGCTCTCAAGGCCGAGGGCTATCGCGTGGTGCTGGTCAACTCGAACCCCGCCACCATCATGACCGACCCCGAAGTGGCGGATGCGACCTACATCGAGCCGATCACCCCGGCCTTCGTGCGGCGGATCATCGAGGCCGAAAGGCCCGATGCGCTCTTGCCGACGATGGGCGGGCAGACCGCCCTCAACATCGCGAAAGCGCTCGCCGAGGACGGGACGCTTCGGGAGTTCGGCGTCGAGCTCATCGGTGCCAGGCTCGAGGCGATCGACAAGGCCGAGGACCGGCTCCTGTTCCGCGAGGCCATGGCCCGGATCGGCCTCGACCTGCCGCGCTCGCGGGCGGTGCATTCGCTCGAGGAGGCACGAGAGGCCCTGGTCGAGGTCGGGCTGCCGGCCATCGTCCGCCCCTCCTTCACCCTCGGCGGCACCGGCGGCGGCATCGCCTACAACCGGGAAGAGTTCGAGGAGATCGTCCGCGGCGGGCTCGACGCCTCGCCGATCGGCGAGGTGCTGGTCGAAGAATCGGTCCTGGGGTGGAAAGAGTTCGAGATGGAGGTCGTCCGCGACCGTGCGGACAACTGCATCATCGTCTGCTCGATCGAGAACGTCGACCCGATGGGGGTGCACACGGGCGATTCGATCACCGTGGCCCCGGCGCTGACGCTCACCGACAAGGAATATCAGCGCATGCGCGATGCGGCGATCGCCGTGTTGCGCGAGATCGGCGTCGACACCGGCGGCTCCAACGTCCAGTTCGCGGTCGATCCGGCGACCGGCCGGATGGTCGTGATCGAGATGAATCCGCGGGTCTCGCGCAGCTCCGCACTGGCATCCAAGGCCACCGGCTTCCCGATCGCCAAGGTCGCGGCCCGGCTCGCCGTGGGTTACACGCTCGACGAGATCCAGAACGACATCACCCGCGTGACGCCCGCGAGTTTCGAACCCACGCTCGACTACGTCGTCACCAAGATCCCACGCTTCGCCTTCGAGAAATTCCCGGAGACCGAGCCGATCCTCACGACCTCCATGAAGTCGGTCGGCGAGGTGATGGCGGTCGGCCGGACCTTCCAGGAATCCCTGCAGAAGGCGTTGCGCGGCCTCGAGACCGGGCTTTCCGGCCTCGACGAGATCGAGATTGCGGGCCTCGCCGGCGCCGATCGGCCGCGCGAGGTGATCCTGGCGGCGCTCGCCAAGCCCACCCCGGACCGGATCCGGATCGTCGCCCAGGCCTTCCGCGAGGGCCTTTCGATCGAGGAGGTCCACCGCGCCTGCCGCTACGATCCCTGGTTCCTCGAACAGATCCAGGACCTCGTCCACACCGAGCGGGCGGTGCGCGAGCGCGGGTTGCCGAACGACCGCGCGGGGTTCCTCGCCCTCAAGGCCAAGGGCTTCTCCGACCGGAGGCTCGGCCGCCTCACCGGTCTTGAGGAGGGGGAGGTCCGGGCGCGCCGCGAGGCCCTGGGCGTTCGGCCCGTATTCCGTCGGATCGACACCTGTGCGGCCGAGTTCGAGGCCCTCACCCCCTACATGTACAGCTGCTACGAGACCGGGATCTGGGGCGAGGAAGAGCCCGAGTGCGAGGCCCGCCCCTCCGCTCGGCGGAAGGTGATCATTCTGGGTGGGGGGCCGAACCGGATCGGCCAGGGCATCGAGTTCGACTATTGCTGCGTGCACGCGGCCTTCGGCCTCAAGGAGGCCGGCATCGAGACGATCATGGTCAACTGCAACCCGGAGACCGTCTCGACCGATCCGGACACCTCCGATCGGCTCTATTTCGAGCCGCTCACCGCCGAAGACGTGCTCGCGATCTGTCGCGTCGAGGCGAGCCGCGGCGAGCTTCTGGGCGTCATCGTCCAGCTCGGCGGCCAGACGCCGTTGAAGCTCGCCAAGCCGCTCGAGGCGGCGGGGGTGCCGATCCTCGGCACCTCGCCCGAGGCCATCGACCTCGCCGAGGACCGCGACCGCTTCAAGCTGCTCCTCGAACGGTTGCACCTCGCCCAGCCGCCGAACGACGTCTGCACGAGCGAGGCCGAGGCGGTCGCCAAGGCCGAAGCCCTCGGGCTGCCGATCGTCCTGCGCCCGTCCTACGTGTTGGGCGGTAGGGCGATGCGGATCGTCCACACGCTCGACGAGGTCCGCCGCTTCTTCGCCGAGGCGCGCGCGGCCTCGGAGATCGGTCCGGTCCTGCTCGACCGGTACCTCGCCGATGCGATCGAGGTCGACGTCGACGTGGTGGCCGATCCCGACACGGTCGTCGTCGCCGGCATCATGGAGCACATCGAGGAGGCCGGCATCCACTCGGGCGACAGCGCCTGCTCACTGCCGCCCTATTCCCTGCCCGAGGCCACGGTGCGCGAGATCGGCCGTCAGGCCGAGGCGCTCGCTCGTGCCCTCGAGGTGCGGGGCCTCATGAACGTCCAGATGGCCGTCAAGGACGGCACCATCTACATCCTCGAGGTCAATCCGCGCGCGAGCCGCACGGTTCCCTTTGTCGCCAAGGCGATCGGCCGGCCGATCGCGAAGATCGCCGCCCGGGTGATGGCCGGCGAGCCGCTCGCGAGCTTCGGTCTGCGACCGCCGGCGGCCGATCACGTGGCGGTCAAGGAGGCCGTCTTCCCGTTCGCCCGGTTCCCCGGCGTCGATCTCCTGCTCGGCCCCGAGATGAAGTCGACCGGGGAGGTCATGGGCCTCGCCCCCGATTTCGCGAGCGCCTTCGCCAAGTCTCAGATCGCCGCCGGCACCGAGCTGCCCACGAGCGGCCGCGTGTTCCTCTCCGTCAAGGACAAGGACAAGCCCGCCGCCTGCCGGGTCGCCAGGGTCCTGCACGAGCTGGGCTTCGAATTGTTGGCCTCGCGCGGCACCGCGGCGGCGCTCGCGGCCGAAGGCCTACCGGTCACCGTGGTCAACAAGGTCCACGAGGGCCGGCCGCACATCGTCGATCTGATCAAGGACCGGGCGGTGGCGATCGTCGTCAACACGAGCGAAGGCGCTCAGGCGATCGCCGATTCGTACTCGCTGCGGCGGGCGGCGCTCGTGGGCCGCCTGCCCTACTATACGACCATGGCCGGCGCTCGCGCCTTGGTTGAAGGACTTCGCAAGCTCGCCCGAGGTTCGCTTGAAGTGCGACCGCTGCAGGCCTATCTTGCCGCGGTGGAAGCGGGCTGAGCCGGCGGTACGGCGACCGCCGGCTGGATATTTTTTTGTCGAACCAACGGACGGGCAGGGATGTCCAACCGCATACCGATGACCCCCGAGGGCCACTCGAGGTTGAGTGCCGAGCTCAAGCGCCTCAAGACGGTCGAGCGTCCGGCGGTGATCAAAGCGATCGCTGCGGCGCGCGAGCACGGTGATCTGTCCGAGAACGCCGAGTATCACGCCGCCCGGGAGCGCCAGGGCTTCATCGAGGGTCGGGTGATGGAGCTCGAGGACAAGCTCGGGCGGGCCGAGATCATCGACATTTCGAAGCTGTCCGGCTCGAAGATCATGTTCGGCGCCAAGGTCCGGCTGGTCGACGAGGAGACCGACGAGGAAGTCTCCTACCAGATCGTCGGACCCGAGGAGGCCGAGATCGCCCAGGGTCTCCTGTCGATAAATTCGCCGCTCGCCCAGGCACTCCTCGGCAAGGAGGCGGGCGATTCCGTCGAGGTGACGACCCCGCGCGGCACCCGGTACTTCGAGATCCTCGAGGTCAAGTACGGCTGAGCGGTCGCCGCCCCGCGTCGGGCCGGGCGGGCACCGGCGAGGTGGTGCGGCGGGCGAGGTGGAGCGGCGATGGCCGAGCGCAGGGTCAAGCTCGCGATCGTGGGCGCCGGTCCGGCGGGGTACACCGCGGCGATCTACGCCGCCCGCGCCAATCTGGCGCCGCTCCTGATCCAGGGCCTACAGCCGGGCGGCCAGCTCGCGATCACGACCGATGTCGAGAACTTCCCGGGCTTTCCCGAACCCGTCCAGGGCCCCGAGCTCATGGAGCGCATGGCCGAGCAGGCCCGCCGGTGCGGGGCCGAGCTCCTCGCCGACGTGGTGAGCGCGGTCGATCTGCACGAGCGGCCCTTCCGCCTCGCCCTCGACAGCGGCGACAGCGTGCGGTGCGAGGCGCTGATCGTGGCCACCGGCGCGCAGGCGCGCTGGCTCGGCCTCGAAAGCGAGCGGCGGTTCCAGGGCTTCGGTGTGTCCGCCTGTGCCACCTGCGACGGTTTCTTCTTCCGCGGCCGCGAGGTCGCGGTAGTGGGCGGCGGCAACAGTGCGGTGGAGGAAGCGCTCTACCTCTCCCAACTGTGCGCGAAGGTTACCCTGATCCACCGCCGCGACACCCTGCGCGCCGAGAAGGTCCTCCAGGATCGCCTGTTCGCCAACCGCAAGATCCATGTCGTCTGGAACCACGTGGTCGACGAGATCCTCGGCAACGACGAGCCCAAGGGGGTGACGGCCGTGCGGATCCGGCACGTCGCGACCGGCGAGGCGCGCGAGATCCCGGTTCACGGGGTCTTCGTGGCGATCGGGCACGATCCGGCGACCGGTCTGTTCAAGAACCAACTCGACATGGACCGCGAGGGCTATATCGTGACCGCGCCGGGCAGCACCCGGACCAGTGTTCCGGGCGTGTTCGCGGCCGGCGACGTCCAGGACAAGGTGTTCCGCCAGGCGGTGACGGCCGCCGGCACGGGCTGCATGGCGGCGCTCGAGGCGGATCGCTGGCTCGCGGAACGGGCCGCGGGCGGTTGAGGCCCGAGCGGGACGGGGGACGCGCGGAGCACATGCTCGACTGGGATCGGGTTCGCATCTTCCACGTGGTCGCCGAGGCGGGAAGCTTCACCCGCGCTGCCGACCGACTGGGGCTTTCGCAATCGGCGATCAGCCGGCAGATCGGCGCGCTCGAGGAGGATCTGGGCGCACCGCTCTTCCATCGGCACGCTCGCGGCCTCGTGCTCACCGAGCAGGGCGACATCCTGGTGGAGGCGGCCCGCGAGGTCGCTCGCAAGATGGCCGCGGCTCAAACCGCCCTGCGCGAGAGTCGCGAGGTGCCGGCCGGCCACCTGCGCGTCTGTACCACCGTGGGCGTCGGAACGGTGTGGCTCGCCTCCCATCTCGGCGAGTTCCTCGACCGCTACCCCGAGATCACGATCTCGCTGATCGTCACCGACGCCGAGCTCGACCTCTCGATGCGGGAGGCGGACGTCGCGGTGCGGATGCAGCGGCCGACGCAGTCCGACCTCATTCAGCGCCGGCTGATGACGGTCCACACCCATATCTACGCCGCTCAGTCCTACCTCGAGCGGCACGGGACACCGACCTCGACGGCCGACCTCGACCGGCATCGGCTCGTAGCCTACAGCGAGGATCCGAACCTCTCGAGCCAACCCCTCAACTGGATCCTCTACGCCGGGCTCGAAGAGGGCGAGATCGACCGGCCGCGGAAGGCGGCGCTGCGGGTCAACAACGTTTACGGCATGCTGCGGGCGGTGCAGAGCGGGCTCGGTCTCGCCTCGCTGCCGGACTATCTGGCGAGCGGCAGCGGCTCGCTCGTGCGCGTCTTGCCCGAGCTCGACGGTCCGAGCTTCACCGGCTATTTCGTGTACCCGGAGGAGCTTCGGAACTCGAAGCGGGTCGCCGTGTTCCGCGACTTCCTGCTCGAGAAGGTCGCCCAGCAGCCGGTCTGGTGAGCGCGGCATGCAAAAAAAGCATGCCAATGTTGCATCCAGACACTAGCGAAACCGCTCAGCGATCCCTAATTGATGCGGTGCAACAAGGGCTGCTCTGGGAGCCCTCGTTGTGGCGGCCCTAGCGGCCGCGCTCCCGGGGGCGCAACGCCCTCGGGAGGGGATCTCCGGATCCCTCTTCCCCCCAGACGTTTAGCCTCCCTGATCCACTCGGCCGGGCCTCGTGCCCGGCCATTTTTTTCTCAGGGATGTCCGGCCCCGAGGCTCTCGAACCTCTGTCTTGCACGGACGGCGGTGAGGCAATCCGTCACAGCCCTCCTAGGGCGACCCGCCCTACCCGTCAAGCGCGCCCCGGCCAGGTCGAGAATATATTGCATTGCAACATTTTCGCCGTTTACGCGAAACGGCTCGCGACCGGCACGAAAACGGCCGCGGGCGACCGCACGGCCACCCGCGACACCCACGGCGGGCCCGAACGCGGGTTCGCGTTCCGGCCGCGGTCCGGCTCGGGGCTCGTCGAGGAGCTCAGGGCTCGAATATGAGGATGCTGTGGGGCACTTCGCCGGCCGGCGTGCTCTTGAGCGGCTTCAGCGTCTTGGTGTCGATGATCGTCACGTCGTCGGACAGGCCGTTGGTCACCCAGAGCCGGCTCCCGTCCTTGTTCAGGGCCAAACCCCACGGCCGTCGGCCCACCAAGATGTAGTTCGTGGGTTTGCGGGTCTTGACGTCGATCACGGCCACGTGGTTGGCACGGCCGAGCCCGACATAGGCACGCTCCCCGCGACCGTCGACCAGCACGTCGACCGGCGTGACGTTCTCTTTCCGTAGCCCCGGGAATTCGAAGTCGATCGTGTGGACCACCTCGAGCTTGCCGATGTCCACGATGTCGACGACGCCGGCGATCTCAGCCGACACCCAGAGTTCCTTGCCGTCCGGGGTCAGTGCCAAGCGCCTGGGGCGCGTGTTCGTCACGATATCCTTGACGATCTCCTCCTTCTCGATGTCGATCACGTGGAGAAGATTGGCCGCTTCCGAGGCGACGAACGCGAGCTTGCCGTCGTCCGTGACGAGGATGCCTTCGGGTTCGGCGCCGGTGTCGTAGGCGGCCACCTGTTGGCCCGTCTCGAGGTCGAACACCGTCGCCTGGCTGTCCTCCTCGTTCGAGACGTAGAGGTGCCGGCCGTCGGGGTGGAGATAATGCACTTCGGGATAGAGGACGTTGGGCACCCGACGTACGAGCTTCTGGGTCTGCGTGTCGAAGACGCCGATCATGTTGTCCTCGGCGCAGCAGACGAGGAACTCCTTGCGATCCTTGGTGAACAGCATCCCGCGGGGACGACCGCAGGCCGGAACCGTGCGGAGCAGATTACCGTCGAGGTCGTAGACGGAGAAATTGGCGGACTTCTCGTTGGTCACGATCGCGAAGCCCTGCGCCCCCGCCGCTTCGCCGGTCGCGAGCGTCAGCGCGAACAGCGCCGATGCCAACGAAGCCGTCGTCTTCCGCATGCTCCCTCCCCGAAGCCATAAGTCGGCCCGATAGCTCACATAAGGCGCATTCGACCACTCGAAAAGCGGTGCCGGGTGCGGTCGGCGTCGGCCCTCGCCAATTCGCTCGGCCCGCGCGAGAATGCCGCCGGTCGGAAAGATGGAATCGAACCCGATGCGGTGCACACGGCTCGTCGGCCCCGCCCTCGGCGTCGGCCTGATGCTGCTCGCCGCCCCTCCGGCGCAGGCCGCCGATCGCGTCTGCGATCAGCTCGCGCGCGATTTCCTGGTCGCCCACGCGGTAGAGCAACGTCAGCTCGACCGGGAACTCGCCCGCGCCGCCGAGAAGGGCTGCGTCGACCTCTTGCGGGAACGCCTGGCCCGAGGCGCCTCGCCGCGGGCGCGCGATCGGAGCGGACAGACGGCCCTCCACCATGCCGCCCGCGGCGGCAAGGTCGAGACCGCGCGGCTGCTCCTCGAAGCGGGCGCCGATCCCGCCGCCCCCGATCTCGCCGGCAACACCCCCCTCCTGCTCGCGACCGAGCTCGATCGGGTGGGCGTCGTCCGGCTCCTGCTCGAGCACGGCGCGCCGGTCGACCGGCCCGGCCGCAGTGGCCTCACTCCGCTCGCGGCCGCCGCCTTCAACGGCAACGAGCGCCTGGTGGCCCTCCTGCTCGAGCACGGCGCCGATCCGAGGACGATCGACGCGACCGGGAAATCGGCACTCGTCTACGCCGCTGCGCGCGGTCACACCGCGATCGTCCGCCGTCTCTGGACGCCGGTGTGCCGGTCGACAGCCGCCACGGCCACGACCTCACGGCACTCATGTGGGCCGCCGGCCACAGCAACGACGTCCCCGAGGCCGAGGGCCTCGCCACCGTCCGGCTTCTGCTCGAGCGCGGCGCCGATCCCGAACTCGCCGACGATCGAGGGCGTACGGCACTTCTGATCGCGGCCGAGCGCGGCCACGCCGGTATCGTCGAGCTCCTCCTCGCGGCGGGCGCAGATCCGGGCCGGCGCGACCGGGAAGGCCTGGGATTGGCCGAGATCGCGGCCGAGCCGGCGATCGCCGCCCGCGCACTCGGGCCTCAGAGCGCACCCAGATAGCGCGCGAGCGCGTCGATCTCCTCGTCGGTGTAAGTGTCGAGCAGGCTCGACATCGCGGCGTTGTTGGCACGCTCCTTCGTCTTGAAGGCGCGCATGGTGACCACGAGGTAGCTCGTGAGCTGGCCGGCGAGCCGGGGCACGGTGCCGTCGCCCATGTAGCCGCCGAGGTGGCACTCCTTGCACATGCCGGCTCCCGCCAGCCGTTCCGCGACGACGTCGTCGCCTTCCTCGGCCTGCTGCCGCAGACGCGGCCAGGGACGCTTGGCGAAGAAGGCCGCGAGCTCGCGCAGATCCTGCCGAGAGAGGTCCTTGACGACATCGTTCATCACTTCGTGCTTGCGCAGACCGTTCTTGTAGTCCCGCAGCTGGATGTAGATGTAGCCCTCGTGTTGCCCGTCGATGACCGGCGATTCCGCATAGTTGGGGACCCCGTTCTCGCCGTGGCAGGCGACGCACATCGGCACGAGCTCCGCCAGATGGCCGGCGAGCTGGTCGAGACCCGGGATCGGCGGCGGCGCCGGCGGCCGCTCGCTCTCGGCGTGGGCGCCCGTAGCGGCGAGCCAGGCGATCGGCGCGGCGAGGAGGGCGAGCACGAGCCGGGGGGTCGATCGGGTCACGGGACGAACTCCTCGGAATCCGTTCACTCGATGGAGGGGCGGCGCCGGTCGCCCGACGCCGCCACGGGGTGCGAAAATCGACAGTCGCCCGCCTCAATCGGCGAGGCTGAAGGCGATGATATTGTTGCCGCGCTTGTAGTCGAGCTGGGTGTTCCCGCCCGCCGCGACAACGATGTACTGTTTACCGTCGACCGTGTAGCTGGCCGGCGGCGCGTTGACACCGGCGCCCGCCTGGAAGCTCCAGAGCTGCGCGCCGGTCGCCGAGTCGAGCGCGTTGAAGCGACCGTTGCCCTCGCCGAAGAAGACGAGCCCGCCGGCGGTCGCCAGAACGCCACCGATCAGCGGCTGCGGGGTCTTGACCTCCCAGCGGATCTTGCCGGTGTTGTAGTCGACCGCCGAGAGGATCCCCCACTGCTCCTCGGTCGGGATGACCTTGAACGCGCCGCCGAGCCAGAGCTTGCCGCCGGGGTAGGGCGTGCTCTCGACGTGGTAGGTCATCGGCTGGTGCAGGTTCATCGCATAGGCGAGGCCGAGCCGCTCGTCCACGGCCATGGGCGACCATTCGACGCCACCATTGGCGCCGGGCAGCATGCGGGCGCCTTCCTTCGTCGGCAGGACCCACATGTTCTCCTGCGGCACCATCGCCTCGGAGAAGCGGATCAGCGAGCAGTCGTCGCGCTTGTGGACATAGATATGCCCGGTCTTGCCGCCGTGGATCACACCCGGCACGACCTTGCCGTCCTTGTCCTTGACGTCGACGAGAATCGGCGGGCTGACCGCATCCAGATCCCAGACGTCGTGCGCGATGTACTGGAAGTGGCAGACGTACTTGCCCGTATCGAGATCCACCGCCACGAGGCTGTCGGTGTAGAGATTGTCACCGGGCCGTAGCGAACCGTCGAGGTCGGGGGAGGGATTGCCGACGACGAAGTAGATCCTCCGGCGCTCGAGGTCGACGGCCGGGTTCTGCCAGACGCCGCCACCGAGCGTCTTGTACGGATCGCCCATCTTGGCGAGCGCTTCCTTCTCGGCCGCGATGTTCCGCTTCATGTCGCGGCCGGTGGCGTCGTGCGTCGCCCACACGCCCACCGAGTTCTCGGGAATCGTGTGGAAGGTCCACAAGAGCTTGCCGGTCTTGGCGTCGAACGCCTTGACGAAGCCGCGGATGCCGTACTCGCCGCCGTTCGTGCCGATCAGGATCTTCCCGTCGACCGCCGTCGGCGCCATCGTCTCCGAATAGCCGAGCTCCGGGTCGGCGATCTCGGTTTCCCAGACGAGCTTGCCCGTCTTGGCATCGAGGGCCACGAGCTTCGCGTCGAGCGTGCCCATGTAGACCATGTCGCCATAGGCCGCCACGCCGCGATTGTTCGGACCGCAGCAATAGACCGTGATCGGGCCGAGCTTGTGCTTGTAATGCCAGAGCTGTTCGCCGGTTCGGGCGTCCAATGCGTAGACGTGGTTGAACGCCGTCGTCACGTACATCACGCCGTTGACCACGATCGGCGTGGTTTCCATCGTCTCTTTCACCTCGGTCTGGAAGATCCAGGCCGGGCGCAGACGGTGCACGTTCGACGTGTTGATCTGCGCATTCGGATAGAACCGGGTCTGACGGTAATTGTGGTTGCTGTGAAGGAAGTTATTCCCGTCACCCGCCGCGGCGTTGAGCATGCGCTGAGTCACGGTGCGCATGTCGCCGTATTTCGTGGCTCCCTTGACCTCCTGAGCCTGCGCGGTGTCGGTCGCGGCGACCGCCAGCGCGAGGAGGCTGGCTCCGACGAGCCAGCTCGTATGCTTCTTCATTGTCCGCCCCCCGTTAGGGATGTTGCCCCGTCGTCAGGCGACGGTGGGCCGTCGCGACGCCTAATCTTTCGCCGGCACTCGAGCAAGCGCGGATATGAAGGTGCGACGACCCGCTCGTGGGATCAGAACCGGCAGCGGCTCTCGGGCTGGTCGACACCCAGGGTGTCGAGCGTGTTGCGCTGGTGGAGGAAGCGATCGAGCGGAGCACGCGCGATCACCGCGTCCTGGGTCCCGAGCAGAATCGGTTGGCGAAGTTGCAGATCCCAAGGCCGGAAGGTCGAGGGGGCGCCCTTGTAGAGATCGAGGGTCAGGTTCTGGTCGAGGAGCGCCTCGCGCACTTTCGCGAAGTCGCTCGAGCGGGCCCGGCTCATCGCGTCGAGCACCGCTCGGATCGCCGCCCAGGCCGAGAATTCCGGGTCCCGCATCTTCCGCGGGGCGGGCAGCGCCCGCTCGAAGCGCTGCTCGAGCTGGGGTGCACCCTGGCGCTCGTAGGCCCAGTGCCAGACCGACGGCACGAGGCCGTGCGTGCCCACGACCGGCCGCGGGAGGACCGTCTGATAGGGCAACACCCGGCCGAACTCGCCGTCGCTGTCGGCCACGACGACGACGTCGTAGGCCACACCCTGGGTCAACAGGCGGACATTGTTCTGCTCCCGCTGGCGAGGGTCGCGTCCCGAAACGAAGCGACGGGTCTCGACGACGCGCCCGCCGAAACGCCGGATGGCGCGGGTGAAGGCCTCGCCCCAGAGCGCGTCCTCGGCCTCCGGCCCGACCAGGAGGAGCGCGTCGCGCCACTGCTGGTTCGCGAGATATTGGCCGAGCGCATCGGCGAGCATCGCCCGGCTGGGTGCCACGTGCAGCAGGTGCGCGGCGCAGGCCTCGCCCCGCAACCGATCGTCGCGTGCCGAAATGTTGAGCAGGAGGAGCTCGCGCCCTTTGGTGCGGGCGGCGAGTTCGCCCAGCATCCCGTCCTCGAGGTCGACGAGCAGGAAGCGCGCCCCGAGTTCGCTCGTGAGCCGATCGATTCCCGCGAGCGCGCCGTCCAGATCCTTCACCCGCAACGGTTCGAGGTCGATCTCGACTCCGATCGCCCGCCCGATCGCCCGCGCGTCCCGCATCGCCACGGCGGCGCCGTCGAGCGGTACGATCGTCGGACGAATGGGGACGTTGGCGTAGGTCTTGAGCTCACGGTACCGAGGATCGTCCTCGAGCCCGATATAGCCGAGCGTGACCTTGGGTCGCTCCTGCGCGAGCACCGACGCGGCGGCACCGATCAGCGTCAGGGCGACGGCCACACCTTGCAGGAGCGAGACCAAGGCAGGACCTCCCCGCATCGGACTCAGCGGACGACGAACTTGCCGACCGCACCTCGAGCTTCGTGCCCCTTGAGGCCGAAGCTGAAATCACCGGTCCGGACCGGGACGAAATAGATGTCCACCTTGCCGTCCTCGTCGAACTCGATACCCTCGATCCCGCCCATCGGATGCACCTCGATCCCGGCGATCACGATCTGCGAGATCCAAGCGTTGCGGAACAGGTCGGGCGCGACGAACATGACCTCGTCGCCGGCCTTGGAATCGACCGTGAGCCGATAGTACTTCCCGGTCTCCAGCTGGAACTCCTTCTTGGAGAACTGGAGATCTTTGTCGATCGCGACCTCGAGACGGGTCGGCTTGGTGGCCAGGTTCCCGGCTGCCTCGGCAACCGTCACGACCGACACGCTCGCGAGTACGGCGAACAACGCCCGATGCAGCATGTTCCTCCCCTCCGCGGCAGCTGCCGAAGCCGCTCTTATGAGTTCCATAAGTTGCCCTTAGAGCCGAGTCAAGGTGCCGCAGAGCGACCGCATCCTCGATGGCATCCTTCGGCCGAGTTATGAGCGCCATAACGTTCGGTCGGCTCGGACCCGAGACACGGAGCCGCGAGCGGGCCTTGCCACCCCGGCGGCCGTGGTACATTTGAGGTCTCGTGCGCGCGAAAGGGAGGCGCTCGCCATGACGAGACTCTGGTCGGGCTCGTTCGCTCTCGCAGCCGGCCTGCTCCTCGGCCTCCTCGCGGGACCGCTCGCGGCGGCCGAACTCGGGACGGTGCGCGCCGGTGTCCTGCGTTTCGGCACGGTGAGCTGGGAGCTGGACGTCGTCAAACGGCACGGGCTCGACGCCAAGGAAGGTTTCACGCTCCAGGTCCAGGAATTCGCCGCCAACGACGCGGCCTCGATCGCTTTCATGGGAGATGCGGTCGACATCGTGGTCGAGGACTGGCTCTGGGTCGCCCGCCAACGCGCCGAGGGTGTCGCGGTGAGCTTCCTGCCCTATTCGAGCGCCGTGGGCGCGCTCGTGGTCCGGCCCGACCGCGGCATCGGCAAGCTCGCCGATCTCGGCGGCAAGTCGCTCGGCGTGGCCGGCGGCTCGCTCGACAAGAGCTGGCTCATCCTCCAGGCCCTCGCCCGGCGCGACCTCGGCCTCGAGTTCGCCTCCGCGGTGCGGCCGGTCTTCGGTGCGCCGCCGCTCCTTTCCGAGAAGTTGGTCTCGGGCGAGCTCGACGCGGTGCTCACCTACTGGCCCTTCGCCGCCCGGCTCGAGGCCCGCGGCATGACCCGCCTGTTGGGCGTGGCCGACGCCATGGCCGCCCTCGGCGTACCGCCCACCACCCCGCAACTCGGCTACATCTTCAAGGAGAGCTGGGCCAAAGCCAACCCGGAGCGCGTCGCCGCCTTCTCGCGCGCCTCGCGTGCCGCCAAGGCCATCATGAAGGAGAGCGACGCCGAATGGGAACTGCTCAGGCCGCTGACGCGTGCCGAGGACCAGGCGACCTTCGAGAATCTGCGGAACCGCTACCGCGAGGGCATCGTCGCGAGTTGGGGCGAGGCGGAGCGGCAGGCCGCCGCCAAGCTCTTCGCCGTCCTCGCCGAGCTCGGCGGCGAGAAGCTCGTCGGCAAGGCCAAGAGCCTGCCCGATGGCACGTTCTGGCCCCTTGTCTGGTGAGGCCGGGCTCGCGGGCGCGGCGCTCCCGAGCGTCGCGCCCCCGGCTGCGCCGCTGCTCGGGCCGCGGGCGCGGCGGTTCCTGCCGTTCGCCTCCTTCCTCCTCCTGATCGCCCTCTGGGCCGCAGCCGCCGCGCTCGCCGAGGCGCCGCGCACGCTGCCGGGCCCCCTCGCGGTCTTCGAGGCGGGCCTGAGGGAGCTGCTCGCGGGCGAGCTGCTCCACCATCTGGCGGCCACGCTCGCCCGGGTCGCCGCGAGCTTCGCGATCGCCATGGGCGTCGGGACCGCGATCGGCATCCTCATGGGTCGGCTCGCGCTCGCCGACGAGCTCGGCCGTCCCTGGCTCCTGCTCGCCCTCAACATGCCGGCCCTCGTCACGATCGTGCTCTGCTACATCTGGATCGGACTGGTCGAGGCGGCCGCGATCACCGCCGTCGCGCTCAACAAGATCCCGAACGTCGCGGTCACGGTGCGCGAAGGCGCCCGCGCCCTCGACAAGGGCCTCCTCGAGATGGCGCAGGCCTTCGCCGTGCCGCGCGGCCGCGTCCTCGCCCACCTCGTCCTGCCGCAGCTCGCCCCCTACCTCTTGGCCGCCGCCCGTTCCGGTCTCGCCCTCGTGTGGAAGATCGTGCTCGTCGTCGAGCTGCTCGGCCGGCCGAACGGGGTCGGTTTCCAGATCCACACCGCCTTCCAGCTCTTCGACGTGGCCACGATCCTGGCCTACGCGCTCGCCTTCGTCGCCATCGTCCAGCTCATCGAATGGGCCGGCCTCGAGCCGCTCGCTCGACGGGTCGAGCGCTGGCGCCGCTGAACCTTCCTCGTCGCCGGCGGAACATCCGGTCGCCGGCCGGTTGACAGGCAGCGGGGCGTGGACGACGAGACTCCTCCAAGAGTTGCCATGCGCCGAGGAGGGAGGCCCGATGCGCATCGACCCACGCACCTTGCTGCAACGCGCAATCACGGCCGGCTGCGCCGCCGGGACGCTCGGCGCCGCGGTGGCGGCCGAGGCGGCCGACACCGGTTGGCCGATCTACGGCGGCAACTACCAGAAATGGCACTACAGCGAGCTCGCCCGGATCAATCGGGACAACGTCCACAAGCTCTCCTTCGCCTGGGCGCGCTCGCTCGGCAACGCCTTCGGCCAGGAGAGCACCCCGCTCGTCGTCGGTGACACGCTGTTCGTCACGAGCGCCAACGGCCCTCAGCACGTCATGGCGCTCGACGCGGCGACCGGTGCGATCCGCTGGAAGGTCGACCTCGAGATGCCGGTCGGCGTCCAGCAATATGCCTGCTGCGGCGTCGTCAACCGCGGTGTGGCCTACAGCGACGGTCTCGTCTTCGTCGGCCGGCTCGACGGCGCGCTCACCGCCCTCGACGCCAAGACCGGCGAGGAGGTCTGGACCGCGGACGTGGTCGACTACAAGCAAGGCTCGGTGATCACCTCCCCGCCCCTCGTCGTGAAGGACCTGGTGATCACCGGCTTCGGTGGTGGCGAGTACGGCGCCCGCGGCTACATCGTCGCTTTCGACAAAAAGACCGGTAAAGAGCGTTGGAAGACCTGGACCGTGCCCGGCCCGGGCGAGCCCGGCAACGAATCCTGGAAGGGCGATTCCTGGAAGTACGGCGGCGGCACCGTCTGGCTCGTCGCTTCGTACGACCCGGAGCGCGACCTCGCCTATTTCGGGACCTCGAACCCGAGCCCATGGAACGCGCTCGTGCGCGGGCCCAACACCTCCGACTACGGCCCCTACACCAACAAGTGGACCGCCGCGACGATCGCCGTCGATCCGGACGACGGCAAGATCGTCTGGGGCTTCCAGAGCACCCCGCACGACGCTTGGGACTATGACGGCGTCAACGAGCTCGTCCTCGTCGACATCGACGTCGACGGCGACGGCAAGCCCGATCCGGTCGGCCTCAAGGCCGATCGCAACGGCTTCTTCTTCGTGCTCGACCGCACCAACGGGAAGGCGCTGTCGGCCGAGACCTTCGTGCCGACCAACTGGGCGAACGGCTACGACCTGACCGCCCAACGGCCGATCGAGGACCCGACAAAGCGTCCCGGCCTCAAGAAGAAGGCCGTCGACATCTGCCCGAACCTGCTCGGCGGCAAGAACTGGATGCCGATGGCCTGGAGCCCGCAGACCAAGCTCGTCTACATCCCGGCCAACAACCTGTGCATGGACATGGAGGACAGCGAGGTCGAGTACAAGCGTGGTTCCTTCTACCTCGGCAAGGACTTCCCCACCAAGGCAGGACCCGGTGGCTATCTGGGCGAGCTGATCGCCTGGGATCCGGTCGCCCGCAAGAAGGTCTGGGGCATCCAGGAGAAGTGGCCGTTCAACGGCGGCGTACTCGCGACCGCGGGCGGCCTCGTCTTCGCCGGAAACTACGAGGGCGAGTTTCGGGCGATCGACGCCAAGACCGGCGAGATCCTCTGGAAGAAGCAGCTCGGCTCCGGTATCCATGCGGGCCCGTCGACCTACGAGGTCGGCGGCAAACAGTACGTCGTCGTCGCGGTCGGCCGCTCGGAGACCATCCCGGGCTTTCTGGGCGAGATCGGCCGCAAGATGATCGAGGCTCAGCCGACGGCGGGCATGCTCTTCGCGTTCACCCTCGAGTGATGCCCGGACGGGCGGCCTTCTGGGCCGCCCGTCCGCGTTCCCCGGAGACGCTCCCTTGCGACGCCTCCCGTGCTTCTTCGCCGCCGCCCTTCTCCTTCTCGTCCCTGGCCCGAAGCCGGTCGCCGCCGAGCCGCTCCGGGTTTGTCTCGACCCCGACACCCCGCCCTTGAGCATGATCGCGGGCGAGCGGCACGGCATCTATCACGAGGTCGGCGAGCGCCTGGCCCGTGCCCTCGGCCGGCCCTTCCAGGCCTACTGGTGGCCGACCGACCTCGGCAAACGCGCCATCCGCCTGACGCTCTTGGCCGACCGCTGCGACGTCATGCTCGGCGTGCCCGACGTCAAGGGCCTCATGGGACCCCGGCTCCTCGTCGCCGGACCGATCCTCGAGCTCGGCTACGTGCTCGTCTTGCCCGAGGGGCGCTCGCTCGGAGCGATCGAGGAGCTGCGCGGCCGACGCGTGGCGGTCGCCTTCGACAGCGAGGCGCAGAGCGCGCTCGCCACGCTCGACGGCGTCGAGCCCGTCACCTTCCGCGAACCCGAGCAGGCGCTGCGCGCCCTCGCCCGAGGCGAGGTCGATGCCGCCTTCGTCTGGGAAGCCCCCGTCCCCTGGATCGAGCGGGAAACCGGCCGGCGCTTCGCGATCGTGGCGGTCGACGGCCCGCGGCTGCGCTGGCACTCGGCGGCCGGCGTCGCTCGCGCCAACGAGGCGCTGCGCGATCGCCTGGACGAACTCTTGAAGGGCATGGCGGAAGAGATCGCCGCGATCGCCCGCGACTACGGGCTCCGCCACGATGGTCGGATCGTCTGGAACTGGCTGCCCGCGAGCGCCGAGCGGCAGGGCTCGCTCGCCCCGGCCGCCGTCCCGGGCACCGTCGAGGTCGCGGCCGAGGCGCCGGCCCCGGACCATCTCCAGGCGATCGCCGAGCGCGGCCGCGAGCTCTTCAACTCGGTCCTGGGCTGTGCCCACTGCCACGGGCCCGAGGCGGTCGGCCCCGACAAGCCGCGCGATCTGCGGCGGATGAAGATCCGCTACCGCACGGGCTGGACCGAGGCCTACTGGCAGACGGTCCGCGAGGGCCGGTTGCAGACCCAGTCGGGTCTCGTGATGCCGGCTTGGAAGGACACCGCGAGCGAGGAGGATCTGAGGGCGATCCTCGCTTGGCTCACGGGCCTGCAGGTGAGCCGCTGAGTGGCCGCCGCGCGGCGCCGCCCGCCGTCGGGAGCCGGGCTCGAGCCCGGCTTTTGGCGCACGAAGCCGCTCGAGGCCCTGAGCCCGGCCGAGTGGGAGGCGCTCTGCGACGGTTGCGGCCTCTGCTGCCAGATCCGCGTCGAGGACCCTGACACCGGCGAGACGGCGCTCTCCGACGTGGCCTGCCGCCTGCTCGACCTCTGCACCCATCGCTGCCGCGACTATCCCGGGCGCCACGAGCGGGTCCCCGACTGTGTGGCGCTCACCCCCGAGAACGTCCGCGCGCTCTCCTGGCTGCCCTGGAGCTGCGCCTATCGGCTCGTCGCCTTCGGCTTCGACCTTCCCGAATGGCACCACCTGGTCTGCGGCGACCCCGAGGCCGTGCACACCCGTGGCCCCTCCATGCGCGGCGAGCTCGTCAGCGAAGAGGAAGTCGACTGGGCCGAAGAGGCCTCGGCCGAACGCGAACGCGGCCGCCGCTGAGCCTTGCGCCGGCCGGTGGCGCGCGCCCGTTGCGGGAAGCGCACCACCCTGGAATGCTCCGGCCCGTAGCCGCCCCGGCGGCGGGGCGCGGAGCAGGGGAGGCCGGAGCATGACCACGAACGGCGCAGGGTCGCGGGCGACCCTCGAGGCAGCCGCTCTGCACCGAAGGCGGATCCTGGAGGCGGCCCTGCTCGGACCGGCCGCGCTCGCGGTTGGCCTGCGCGCACCGGTCGTGCTCGGCCAGGCCAAGCCCTTTGCCGGCGTCACCTTGAACGGGGCCTGCTTCCAGCACGTCTTCCAGACCTACATCAAGGAATATTTACCAGAGTTCGAAGCCGCCACCGGCGCCAGGGTCAACCTCGAGCTGCAGGCCTTCCCGGTCTACAATCAGCGGATGGACCTCGAGCTGTCGACCAAGGGCTCGGCCTACGATTTTTGCAACATCACCTTCATCTACTCGGGCCGCTGGATCGGTGCCGGCTGGATGACCCCGCTCGACGAGTTCCTCGCCGATCCGAACAAGACGCCGCCCGACTTCGACGCCGCCGATTTCGTGGCCGGGGCCCAGAGCTCGCTCGAGGACGCCAAGGGCCTGACCTACGGCTTCGCCTGGGAGGCCGGGGCCATGATCATGGGTATGGCCCGGGGTGACGTCATGGACAAGGTGGGCGTGAAGCCACCCGCCACCTTCGAGGCGTTCGTCGAGGTCTGTGCCGCGACCCACAAGCAGGACGGCGTGGCCGCCTACGTGGCCGACCGCCTGCACCACTGGAACTGGATCCCCTACCTCATGGGCTTCGGCGGCAAGGTCTTCCGCGACCCGCCGGACGATCTCTACCCGATGCTCGACACGCCCGAGGCGATCGAGGCGGCGGCCTGGTACGCCGACATTCTCGCCAAGTACACGCCGGCGGGTGTGCTTTCCTTCACCGACGACCAGGCCATGCGCGCCCAGCTCGCCGGCCGCGCCAATATCCGGACCCAGTCGATCGCCTGGCTCGCGCCGCTGGTCCGCCACGAAGAGAGCCGCGTCAAGACCACCACCCGCTACGCCCTCATGCCGGCCGGCCCCAAGGGCGCATTCCCGGGCTCGAACAGCCACGGCTACGGCATCCCCTTGGGATCGAAGCAGAAGGATGCCGCCTGGGCGTTCGTCACTTGGGCGATGAGCAAGACGTTGCTGCGCCGAATCGCCCTCGAGAAGGGCTACGCCGCCGTCTGCCGCCGCTCGATCATCACCGATCCCGCCTATCGCGAGACCCTCACCCTGAACGGCCAGGACGTCGCCTCGCTCTATCTCCAGGTCCTCGAGCTCGACGGCAAGAGCGGCTACATGAAATACCGCACCGTGCCCGTGTTCCCGCAGGTCGGCGACAAGATCAACAAGGCGATCGAGCGCATCGCCACCGACCAGGCCAAGCCGGCCGAGGCCATGCGGCAGGCGCAGGAGGAGGCGATCGCCGACCTCAAGAAGGCCGGCGTGCCGATTTGAGCCGGACGGAGCCGGTCTTGGCGAGCCTCGCGGTCGAGCGGGCGGCACCGCAGGCGGACGCTCGGTCCGGCTTCACCCGCGCCCGCGAGCGGTTCTTCCTGCTGCTGCTGGTCCCGACCCTCGCCGTGCTCGGCGTCGTGACCCTGTTGCCGACCCTCTACTTGTTCCTCACTTCGTTCACCCCGCTCGATCTGACCAAGCCCGAGACCGCCTGGAACTTCGCCGATCCGCTGCGCAACTACCGGCTCCTGCTCGAAGACGGCCGGCTGCACGGCTCGCTCTGGGTGCAAGCCAAGCTCTCCTTCTGGACCGTCGGCTTGCAGCTGCTGATCGGCCTCGGCTCGGCCCTCCTCCTGAACCTCCGCGCCCGCCTCCTCGTCGCCCTGCGCACCGTCTTCCTCGTCCCCATGGTCCTGCCGCCGATCGTCGTGGCGATCGTCTGGAAGGTCCTCTACACGCCCGACATCAGCCCCGTCTGGTGGGGCTTCGAGGTCCTCGGGTTCGACGTCCCGGCCCTGATCACCGACGCCGACTGGGCACTAACCGCCATCATCGTGGCCGATACCTGGCAGTGGTTCCCGTTCACGATGCTCATGACGCTCGCCGCCCTTCAGATGATGCCCGAGGAGTATCTCGACGCGGCGCGCATCGACGGCGCCACCGCTTGGCAGACGGTCCGCTACGTGATGCTGCCCTGGCTCGAGGGCGTGCTGCTCGTGGCCGGCCTGTTCCGCCTGATCGACAGCATCAAGGCCTTCCCCTTGATCTTCATCCTGACCGAAGGCGGACCGGGCAGCGTCACCGAGGTCACCAACTACTACTCCTACATCCAGGCCTTCAACTTCAGCTTCCTGGGATACTCCTCGGCCATCACCGTGGTCATGGTGGCGGTCACCGTGCTGCTGTCCTGGGCGGTCGTCCGCCTCGTCGGTTGGGGCCGGCCCCGTGAATGACGCCTTGCGCTACAGCACGCCCCTCGAGCGGGCACTCTTGTGGACGCTCGTGCTCGTTCTCGTCGCGCTCGTGCTCTTCCCCTTCGCCTGGCTCCTCGTCATGAGCTTCAAGACCGACCAGGACATCTTCGCCTGGCCGCCTCGGCTCTTCTTCACCCCGACCCTCGCCAACTACGCCGCCCTCTGGGACGGCAACTTCCCCCGCTCCTTCGCCAACAGCGCGATCGCGAGTCTGGTCTCCACCGCACTCGCCATGCTGATCGGCACCCCCGGCGCCTACGCCCTCTCGCGCATGAGCCTGAAAGCCGAGCGCGTCCTCTCCCTCCTGGTTCTCGCCTCTCGGATGGCCCCGCCGATCGCCTTCACTATTCCCTATTTCCTGGTCTACCGCCGGCTCGAGCTACTCGACACGCTGACCGGGCTCGTGATCGTCTACCTGACCTTCAACCTCTCGCTCGTCGTCTGGCTGATGCGCAGCTTCTTCGACGCCACGCCCCGCGCCCTCGAGGAGGCGGCCTGGATCGACGGCGCCACGCTGCTGCAGACCTTCACCCGGATCGTGCTGCCCGTGGCGGGCCCCGGCCTCGCGGCCACGGCGATCCTCTGCTTCCTCTATTCCTGGAACGACTTCTTCTTCGCCCTCATCCTCACCCGCACGCAGGCGATGACCGCACCGGTAGCCGTCGTCAATTTCATGCAGTACGCGGGCTGGGAATGGGGAAAGATCGCCGCCGGCGGCACCCTCGTCATGCTCCCGGTGCTCGTCTTCTCGATCCTGGTCCGCCGCTTCCTGATCCACGGTATGACCGCGGGTGCGGTCAAGGGATGAGCCCGAACGACTTGCGGAGAGCACGATGACCACGGCCGAGCTGGTCCTCGACTGCCGCGACGTCACCGGCGAATGCCCGGTATGGGACGGGGAAGCGCGGGTCCTCTGGTGGGTCGACATCAACGGCCGGCGCCTGCATCGCTACGACCCCGTGAGACGCGAACACCGCACCCTCGCCACGCCCGGTCGGGTCGGCTCCTTCGCCCTCACCCGCTCGGGTGGGATGATCGCCGCGATGGAGCACGCGATCGGCCGGCTGGATCCCGCCACCGGGGCCTTCGCACCCCTCGGCGAGCCCGAGGTCGGCCGTGCCGACCATCGCTTCAACGACGGCCGCTGCGACCCGCGCGGCCGTTTCTTCGCGGGCTCGATGAACCTCACCTTCGGCCCGCCGACCGGGGTGCTCTGGCGCCTCGACGCGCGGCTGCGCCTGTGCGAGGTCGCGGCGCACGTCACGATCGCCAACGGCCTCGCCTGGAGCCCGGACGGCGGCCGGATGTACTGGGCCGACAGCAGCTCGGGGCGGATCTGGACCTTCGCCTACGACCTCGAGGAGGGCATTCCCTACGATCGCCGCCTCTGGCTCGAGACCGACCCGTCCGGGCCGCTCGGCCGGCCCGACGGGGCCGCGATCGATGCGGACGGGTGCTACTGGTCGGCCCGGTTCGGGGGCGGTCGGGTGGTGCGCATCACCCCGGACGGCCGGATCGACCGGGAGATCCGGCTGCCCTGCTCGCGCGTCACCATGTGCGCCTTCGGCGATCCGGACCTGGCGACCCTCTACGTCACCACCGCCCGCGAGGGGGCGGATGCCGCCGAGCTCGTCCGCGAGCCGCTCGCGGGCGGTCTCTTCGCCTGCCGACCCGGTGTGAGCGGCCTGCCCGAGTCGCGCTTTCCGGCCTGAAGGGCACGGGTCGGACCGGGCCCCGGCTTGCCCGGTGGAAGGCGATCGCCTAGGCCTCGGCTGCGCGCAAGCCACGGGGAAGACCTTGCCCGAGGTCCGGATCGAACGGCTCGCCAAGCGGTTCGGCACGACCGTCGCGGTCGACGAGGTGAGCTTCACCGTCGAAGACGGGAGCCTCGCCGTCCTGCTCGGTCCCTCGGGTTGCGGCAAGTCGACGACGCTGCGGCTCGTGGCCGGCCTCGAGACCGCGAGCGGCGGACGGATCCTGGTCGACGGCCGCGACGTCACCGGCCTGCCGCCGCCGGCCCGCGGCCTCGCCATGGTCTTCCAGAGCTACGCCCTCTTTCCCCACCTCGACGTCGCCCGCAACATCACCTTCGGCCTCGAGGTGCGCCGCGTGCCGAAGGCCGAGCGCGCGGCGCGCCTGCGCGAGGCGGCGGCGCTGTTGGGCCTCGAAGGCCTCCTCCACCGCAAGCCCTCCGAACTCTCGGGCGGCCAGCAGCAGCGCGTGGCGCTCGCCCGGGCCATCGTGGCTCGCGCCGGGCTCTGCCTCATGGACGAGCCTCTTTCCAACCTCGACGCCAAGCTGCGCCAGGAGATGCGCAAGGAGATTCGCGACCTGCAGCGCCGACTCGCCATGACCATGCTCTACGTGACCCACGACCAGGTCGAGGCCATGACCATGGCCGACCGGATCGTGCTCTTGAAGGACGGCCGGGTCGAGCAGGTGGGGACGCCCGCCGAGCTCTACGCGAAGCCGGCGACGCTCTTCGCGGCCGCCTTCCTCGGCACCCCGCCCATGAGCCTCCTCGCTCTCGAGGACGGCCCCGAGGGCGCGGTCGTGGCCGGCAGCGGCGTCTGCGTGCTGCCCGGCCGGCCCGGTCGCGGCCGCGTGCTCGGGCTCCGGCCCGAAGCGGTGCGGTTCGGCGACGAGCGCGGTCATCGTGCCGTCATCGAGAGCGTGGAGTTTCTCGGCGCCGACAGCCACCTCGCCTGCCGCATCGGCCGCGAGCGTCTCCTGGTCCGGGCGAGCGGCCTCGTCGATCTCTCCCCCGGCACGGAGATCGGGCTCGCCTGGCCCGAGAGCGCCGTGCACCTGTTCGATGCCGGCAGCGGCAGGCGGCTCGAGGTGGTGTGAGCAGCGAGTGGAAGGGAGCGAGACGATGCGCGTGACGCGGCGTGGGTTCACCGCCCTAGGAGCGGCGGCGATCGGCGGGGCCACAGCGATCGGCGGGACCGTCCTCGGCGGCCGGCCGGCCCGCTCGGCCGAGGTCAAGCTCACCTTCTACTACCCGATCGCGGTGGGCGGGCCGATCACCAAGATCATCGACGGCTACGCCAAGCGCTATTCCGAGATGAATCCCGGCGTGGTCGTCGAGCCGGTCTACACCGGCAGCTACCAGGACACGATGACCAAGACACTGACCGCGCTCAAGGGCGGTAACCCGCCGCATCTCGCGGTCCTGCTCGCGGTCGACACCTTCACCCTCTACGACGAGGATGCGATCGTCCCGTTCGACGAGCTCGTCGCCGGCGATGCCGACCGCGCCTGGATGCGGAGCTTCTACCCGGCCTTCCTCGAAAACGGGGCGATCGACGGCAAGACCTGGGGCATCCCCTTCCAGCGCTCGACCCCGGTCCTCTACTGGAACAAGCAGGCCTTCGCCGAGGCCGGGCTCGACCCCGAGCGGCCGCCCGCCACCTGGGACGAGCAGGTCGAGTTCGCGAAAAAGCTCACCAAGCGCGACGCGGCCGGCAACGTCACCCAGTACGGGATCCAGATCCCCTCCTCGGGCTTCCCCTACTGGCTGTTCCACGGACTCGTGATCCAGAACGGTGGCCACCTCATGAACGAGGCCGGCAACGAGGTCTATTTCGACACGCCCGAGGTGATCGAGGCGCTCCAGTATCAGGTCGACCTCGCCCGCAAGCACGGCGCGATGGCCCCCGGCATCATCGAATGGGGCACCACGCCCAAGGACTTCTTCGAGCGCCGGACGGCCATGATGTGGACCACGACCGGCAACCTCACCAACGTCCGCAACAACGCCCCCTTCCCCTTCGGCGTCGCGATGCTGCCGGCCCGCAAGCGCCGCGGGGCGCCCACGGGCGGCGGCAACCTCTTCGTCTTCAAGCGCGCCAACGAGGCCGAGCGGAAGGCCGCCCTCGGCTTCGTCCGCTGGCTCACCTCGCCCGAGATGGCGGCCGACTGGTGCATCGCCACGGGCTACGTCGCGACGAGCCCGGCCGCCTGGGAAACCGAGGCGATGCGCAAATACGCCGCCGAGTTCCCGCCCGCGACGGTCGCCCGCGACCAGCTGCAATACGCCAAGGCGGAGCTCTCCACCCACGAGAACCAGCGCGTGACCAAGGTCTTCAACGACGGGCTCCAGGCCGCTCTCACGCTCGCCAAGACCCCTGCCCAGGCGATGAAGGACGCCCAGCTCGAGGCCATGCGCATCCTCGCCCCCTATCGCTGAGGTGGGAACCTCGGAGCGGCGGGGAGGGGACGGTCCCGTGGAACGGCGTCTGCAGGCCGTCTACGGCTGGTTGCTCGCCCTGCCCGCCTGCCTCCTGCTCGCCGCCTTCACCCATTGGCCGGCCGTCGCCTCGCTGATCGACAGTTTCTGGTCGACCCCCAAGGGCCGGCGGCCGGCCCGGTTCGTCGGCCTCGAGCATTATCGCCGGATGCTCACCGACGATCCGATATTTATCCAGGTCGTCTGGAACAACTTCCTCTACGCACTCGCGACCGTCCCGGCCTCGATCGGCTTGGCACTCCTGATGGCCCTCCTCGTCAACGAGCGGATCCGCGCGCGCGGCCTCGTCCGGCTCGCCTATTTCACACCCACCGTCCTGCCGATGGTCGCCGCGGCCAACATCTGGCTCTTCTTCTACACGCCCGGCTACGGCCTGTTGAACCAGATCCTGACCGCCTTCGGCCTGCCAGACACCAACTTCCTGGGCTCGCGGGATACCGTTCTCTGGAGCGTCATGGTCGTGACGATCTGGAAGGAGGCCGGCTTTTTCATGATCTTCTACCTCGCGGCCCTGCAGGCGATCGCGCCCGTGCTCGAGGAGGCGGCCCGCCTCGAGGGCGCCTCGCACCTCGTCTATCTGCGACGGGTCGCACTCCCGCTCCTCATGCCGACCACGCTCTTCGTGCTCGTCAACGCGCTCATCGGCGCCTTCCGAGTGGTCGACCACGTCGTCGCGATGACCCAGGGCGGGCCGGACAATGCGAGCGCGCTCCTCCTTTTCTACATCTACGAGACCGCCTTCCGCTTCTGGGACACGGGTTACGCCGCCGCGCTCACCGTCGTCCTCCTCCTCGTCCTGGGCGGGATCTCCATCGCCCAGGTGCGCCTCCTCGACCGGCGGATCCACTATCGATGAAGGCCGCCCCGGCCACGCGGCTGCGCCCCGGCGAGGCGCCCGATCGCATGGGCGAAGGCATGGTCGGCCGCGGCCGTGGGCTCGGCTTCGGCCTCGTCCAGCTCGGTGCTTGGGTCCTGGCTCTGCTCTGGGTCGCCCCGCTCCTCTACGCGATCTGGACCGCCTTCCACCCGGCCGCCTACGCCGCCCGCTTCACCCCTACCGCACCGCTCACGCTCGAGAACTTCGGCCGCGCGCTCGAGGCGGCACCCTTCCCGCGCTACCTCCTCAACACCGTGCTGCTCGTCACGATGACCCTCGCCGGGCAGCTCCTGCTCTGCACGCTCGCCGCTTTCGCCTTCGCCCGCTTCGAGTTCAAAGGCCGCGAGCTGCTCTTCGCCCTCGTCCTCGTCCAGCTCCTGATCACCCCGGACGTGCTCCTGGTCGAGAACTACCGGACGGTCTCCCGGCTCGGCATCCTCGACACGATCCTGGCGATCGGTCTGCCCTACATGGCCTCGGCCTTCGGGATCTTCCTCCTCCGCCAGACCTTCAAGCAGGTGCCCAAGGAGCTCGAGGAGGCGGCCCGGGTCGAGGGCTGCTCCTGGCTCGGTGTGCTGTTGCGCGTCTACGTGCCGGTCGCCCGCCCGACCTACGTCGCCTACGGCCTGGTCTCGGTGAGCTACCACTGGAACAACTTCCTCTGGCCGCTCATCGTCACCAACTCGGTCGAGACCCGGCCGGTGACCGTGGGCCTGCAGGTCTTCTCGAGCGTCGATCAGGGCATCGACTGGTCGATCATCTGCGCCGCCACACTCGTGACGAGCGGGCCGTTGTTGATCGCCTTCCTGATCTTCCAGCGCCAGTTCGTGCAGAGCTTCTTGCGAGCCGGGATCCGCTGAAGGCCCCGGGCGCCCTCGTCCGCCCCGCCGGCCGGCGCCTCAGCGCTTGAGCAGCGAACCCAGGATCCCGCGCACGAGCGCGTTGCCGAGCTGACGGCCCACCTGGCTCGACACGGTCCGGGCGAGGGTCTTGGCTGCCGCCTCGGCGAGCCCCTGACGCCGGCCACCGCCCCCGGTCAGGATCTCCCCCAGGATCCCGCCGGTCCCACCGGGCCGGGCCGGCTCGGGGGCCGGCTCCAGGATCCGCCGGCGCGGGCTCGCCGGAGCAGTCTCCGGCCGTGCACCGGCGGCCCCGCCCAACCGCCGCGCCGTCCCGGCCGGTGCCGTACCCCAGGGGCTGCCGGTCCGTACGGGTGCCGGCCCCGCGCCCCAGGGCGCGTGCGCCTCCACCGTCGAGGGCCCGCTCCTCGCCCTTCCCTGCAGGATCTCGTAGGCCGACTCGCGGTCGACCACCGCCTCGTACTTGCCGGCAAGCGGGCTCTGCTCGATCACCGCCCGCCGCTCCTCCTCCTGGAGCGGCCCCATCCGCGAGCGCGGCGGGCAGATTCTCGCCCGCTCCACCATGCCCGGCACCCCACCCGGCTCGAGCGTCGAAACGAGCGCCTCGCCGACCGCGAGCTCGGTGATCACGGCCTCGGTCTTGAAGCGCGGGTTGGGGCGGAAAGTCTCGGCCGCCGCTCTGACCGCCTTCTGTTCGGCCGGGGTGAAGGCGCGCAGCGCGTGCTGCACCCGGTTGCCGAGCTGGCCCAGAACGGTCGCCGGCAGATCGAGCGGGTTCTGGGTGACGAAGTAGACGCCGACCCCCTTCGAGCGGATCAGCCGGACCACCTGCTCGACCTTCTCGACCAGGGCCTTGGGCGCATCCTTGAAGAGCAGGTGCGCCTCGTCGAAGAAGAAGACGAGCTTGGGCTTGTCGCGATCGCCCACCTCCGGCAGCTCCTCGAACAGTTCGGAGAGCAGCCACAAGAGGAACGTGGCGTAGAGGCGTGGGCTCTGAATCAGCTGGTCGGCCATCAGCACGTTGACCGCACCGCGCCCGTCGGGCGTGGTGAGCAGCAGATCCTCGAGCTCGAGGGCCGGCTCGCCGAAGAAATGCTCGCCACCCTGCTGTTCCAGGGTCAGGAGCCGGCGTTGGATCGTGCCGACCGTGGCCTTCGAGACGTTGCCGTAGATCGTGGTGATCCGGTCCGCCTGCTCGGCCACGAACTGCAGGATCGCCGTGAGGTCCTTGAAGTCGAGAAGGAGGAGGCCCTCGTCGTCGGCCAGCTTGAAGGCGATGTTGAGCACCCCCTCCTGCGCCTCGTTGAGCTCGAGGAGCCGGGCCAACAAGAGTGGGCCCATCTCGCTCACCGTGGTGCGGATCGGATGCCCCTGGCGGCCGAACAGGTCCCAGAAGATCACCGGTGCGGCCTCGTAGGCGAAGTCCGTCACACCCAACTCCGCCGCCCGCCTCTCGAGCTTGGGGTTGGGATTGCCCGGTGCGGCGAGGCCCGAGAGATCGCCCTTGACGTCGGCGCAGAACACCGGGACGCCCGCGCGTGACAGGCTCTCGGCCATCACCTGCAGCGTGATCGTCTTGCCGGTCCCGGTGGCCCCCGCCACGAGACCGTGCCGGTTGGCGAGCGACAAGTGCAGGCGGACCTCGCGCTCGCCCTTGCCCAACAGGATCGATCCGCCACCCTCCATGGCACCCTTCCTCCGCCGAGCCGCCCCCGATATAGGCGAGCCGCGTGAGACGGGCGACGGGGACCTCGCGATGAGCGCGCCGGCTCCCGCGGAGGAGCATCGGATCCGGCTCCCCGACGGCCGTCTCCTGGTCTGCGCCGAGTACGGCGAGCCCGGCCGCTCGATCCCCGTCCTCTACCTGCACGGCTTCCTCGGCAGCCGGCTGGAGCCCAGGGTGGCTGGCGATCTCGGCCTGCACCTGTTCGCCCCCGACCGGCCGGGCTACGGCGCCTCCGAGGCCTGCCCCGGGCTCACCCTGCGAGGCTTCGCCGCCGATGCGGCGACGCTGCTCGACGCGCTCGGGCTCGCCCGCGTCGCGGTCGTGGGCGTTTCGGCCGGTGGGCCCTACGCCATGGCCACCGCCGCCGAGCTCGGCGAGCGGGTCGTCCGACTGGCCCTCGTCTGTGCGGTCGCCAACAAGCACGCGGTCCGGACCGAAGGCGGTGCCGTGCGGCTCATGCGGCTCGCCCGTCGGCACGGCCGGCTGGCGCTCGGCCTCGCACCCTCGATCCTGCGGAACCTCCGCCGCCACGGGCTCGACCAGGCGGTCCTCCGCCTGGTCCTCGCGCCCGAGCGTCACCTGCTCGCTCCGAGCATCGACCGCGAGCGGTTCGAGCGGCTCGTGCTCGTCTCGCTGCGCGAGGGGATCCGGCGCGGCGTGCAGGGAGCACTCGCCGACATCGAGCTCCTCACCCGCCGCTGGGACGTCGAGCCGCGCGCCGTGCGCTGCCCGACCCTCGTCCTGCACGGTGCGCTCGACCGCGTGGTGCCGCCGGCGCATGCCCACTGGTACGCCGCCCGCCTGCCGCACGCCCGGCTCGAGATCGTCCCCGATGCGGGCCACATCTCGCTGCCGGTGAACGAGGCCGCGCGCATCGCAGCCTTCCTGCGTGGCGAGGCTTGACGGCGGGCCGAGCTGCGGGCGTGCTCCGCTCGCGCCGCGGCGATCGCCGGCGGCCTCCGCGGAGAGAGACCATGCCCGAGCTCGATCCGGCCATGGCCGAGATCCTGGCGATGCTCCGGGCCGCAGCCCTGCCGGCCTACGAAACCCTCTCGGCGGCCGAGGCGCGGGCCGAGAGCGAGCGCCGCAACGCCTTCTGGAACCAGGACCCGCCGGCGCTGCCCGAAGTGGACGACGTCACGATCGAGGGCCCGCGCGGCCCGTTGCGGCTCCGCCTTTACGTGCCGCAGGGTGCCCCCGATCCGTCGCCGGCGATCGTCTACCTGCACGGCGGCGGTTGGGTGATCGGTTCGCTCGACACCCACGACCATGTCTGCCGGCGGCTGGCGCGCGCCGCCGGCCTCGCGGTCGTGAGCGTCGATTACGGGCTCGCCCCCGAGCACCCTTTCCCCCAGGGTCTCGCCGACGTGGTCCACACGGTGCGCTGGCTCGCCGAGCACGGGGCGAGCGAGGGCGTCGATCCCGGCCGGCTGGCGTTGGCCGGCGATTCGGCCGGCGCCAACCTGGCACTCGCCGCCTGCTTGCGCCTTCGGGATGCCGGCGAGCCGCTCGTGCGGGCCACAGCGCTCGTCTACGGCTGCTATTCCGACGACCTCGACAGCCCGAGCCACGCCGCCTTCGGCGGCGGCACCCATTTCCTCTCGACCTCGGCCATGCGCTGGTTCTGGAACCACTACGCCCCGGACCCGGCGATCCGCCGCGACCCGCTCGCGAGCCCGCTCCAGGCCGATCTGCGCGGGCTACCGCCGCTCTACGTCTCGGCCGCCGAACTCGATCCGCTGCGCGACGATTCCGAGCGCCTCGCCCACCGCCTGATCGAGGCCGGCGTCGAGCTCGACTGGCGGCTCTGGCGCGGCGTCACCCACGGCTGCTTCCAGATGAGCCGGATGCTGCCGCGGGCCGAGCTCTTCATCGCCGAGGTCGCGGGCTTCCTCGCCCGCCGGCTGGTGTGAGCCCTCGGCAGGCCCGTACTCGCTTCGCCGGCCGGCACTCCTCGAGCTCGAACGGCATCTCGGGGTCGGTGCGGCTCGCGTCGAACGCCCGCCCGTCTCGGCAGTGCGCCTCGGTGACGACGACCTGGCGGCCGTCCACGAGCCGCTCGACGACCCGGCTCGGATAGGCGACGCTGCGGCCCTCGGCGGCCCGCAGCTCTACCGCCGGATCCTCCTGCCAGCCGGCGGAGGCGGTGCCCGCGTCGAGCAGGATCGCGGTCGCCAGGAGGGCCCGAAGCCGATGCCGCATCCTCCGATCCCCCCCACGGTCGGGCCGCACACCCGACCTCGCGCGCGCGGCCGGCATCCCTTGCCCGGCGCCCATCGGTCGAGCGGCGCGCGGGCGGCCGCGACAGCGTGCGCCGCCGTGTCGCTCCTCGCGCTCGCCGGCGATCCGGCGCCAGCGCGACATTCGGGCCTGGAGCGCAGCGGCACGCTCGGCGGCGACGTCGGCCACGCTCCGGTCGACACGCTGCACGGGCCCGAGCGCGACCCACCGGCCGCCACCTCGATCGAGGGCGGTCGCGCCGACCGGGAACTCGAGGAGCTCGGCCGCGACGCGGCCCGGGCCGAGCGCGCCGCCCGCGACCGTTGGCCGACCGCACCCTCCCCCGGTCTCTTCGAGGCGGAGCGGAGCGGTTTCCCCGATCGACGCTCCCTTTCCGGTCCCGCGCCGGTGCTCGGCACGGCCCCTGAACGGCTCCGCGTGGAGCGGCTCCTCGGCACCGCCGAGACCGGCTTCGCGCGCGGCAAGCGCGACCGCGCCCGCTTCCTGGCCGAGCAGGTCCGTGCCGGCCTCGCCGCGGCGTGGTTCCGGCTGCCCGCGGACGACCCGCGGGTCGGGGCCCCGGAGGGCCGGCATCGGGCCCTTCGCGCCGGGCTCGGCGGGTGAACGTCCGTGCGCCGCGCCCGGCTCACCCTTCTCGGCCTGCTCGTCCCGGTGCTGCTCGCGCTCGCCGCCGGCGAGGCTCGGGCGGCCGGGCGGGTGGCGCTCGTGATCGGCAACGGGGCCTACCGCCACGCCTCGGCCTTGCGGAACCCGGGCAACGACGCCCGCGCGGTGAGTGCTGCGCTCCGCCGGCTCGGCTTCGAGGTGATCACCGGCCTCGATCTCGACCGCAACGGCCTCGAGCAAGGGATCCGCGAGCTCGCCCGCCGTGCCCGAGGCGCCGATGCCGCCCTCTTCTACTGCTCCGGCCACGGGCTCGAGGTCGCCGGCCGCAACTATCTCGTCCCGGTCGACGCCCGCCTCGAAGAACCGGCCGACCTGTCCTTCGAGACGTTGGCGGCGAGACGTTGGCGGTCGACACGGTCCTGCAGACCATCGAGCAGAGCGCCCGGATCGGCCTCGTTTTCCTGGACGCCTGCCGCGACAACCCGCTCGCCCGCACGCTCGCGCGTTCGCTGGGTGCCAGCCGGTCCGGCGCGGTAGGCCGCGGCCTCGCACCCATGCAGGCCGGCACCGGCGTGCTCCTCGTCTACGCGACCGACCCCGGCGCCACCGCGGCCGACGGCGAAGGTCGCAACAGCCCCTTCACCGAGGCGCTGCTCGCCCATCTCGAGAAGCCCGGGCTCGAGGTTCGCCAGATCATGACCCGGGTCCGCCAGGAGGTGCTCGCACGGACCGGCAACCGGCAGCGGCCCTGGGATTCTTCCTCGCTCACCGAGGACTTCTACTTCGTGGCCCCGCCGCCGGCGCCGCCGACGACCGCCCCGGCCCCCGCCGCCCGCGATCCCGAGATCGTGTTCTGGGAGAGCATTCAGGGCAGCGCGGACCACCGCACCTTCGAGGAGTATCTGCGGCGCTTCCCGAACGGGCTCTTCGCGGGCCTCGCCCGGCTGCGGCTCGAGGAGCTGCGCACGGCCGTCCCCTCCGACTCGCGTCGCCCTCACTCGGCGACGCCGACACCTTCCCCATCATCCGCTACCGCCTTCTCGCCGCCCGCGTCGGGAGCCGGCTCCGCGCCGAGTCCCGCGTCCCCGGCGGTCGCCGTGCTGCCGCCCGCCGCGGTCCGGCCGGCTCTGCCGGCAGCCGCGACGGCCCTGATCGCCCGCGACCCGCCCGTGGCCTTCCGCGTCCAGTTCCGCGACATCGGCGGACGCGGCGCCGGCGACATCGGCTTCTCCGCCCCCGCGCAATTCGACCGCTGGGTTCCGGTCCGGACCGGGCCCGCACCGCGCATGCCCCGGCGGGAGGGAACCCCGCTCGAGCACTGGCGGCTCGAGCGGCCGGGTGCGGAGGGTGTGGCGGCGGGCGGCATCGACGGCCCCGAGGTCTTCCTCGTCGCCTGGCTCGTCCTGCGGGAGCCGGAGCGCATCTTCGGCTTTCTCCCCGGCGGCGGCGACCGGATCGAGCGGAGCGCGATCGAGGAGCCGATCGCCTGGGCCTATCTCTCCGCGCGCGGCGGGCGGAGCGTGCGGGTCGGCCGCCACGCCCGGCTCTGGCGCGCCTTCGAGTGGCAATACCGCGTGGTCCGCCTCGAGGAGCCGGGCGGCGACCGGTTCTGCCTCTCCTTCGCCGGGGTGCGCCGCCTCGAATGGATGGGCGGGTTCCGCTGCGCCGCTCCGGGCTCGCCCCTCGAGGCCGCCGAGATCGAGGCCTTCCTCGACGCTCTGGGCCCACCCTCCTGACCCGGCCGATCGACTTGCTTCCCGCGCGGCGGGGTCTAGTGTGATGCTGGTCACCGCGGGTCGCGGGCGGAGCGCTAGGCTTCGAAAGCGTGCAACCGGGGGAGACGGCGATGCGTTCGCGGCACACGATGCTCGTGGTGGCTCCGCTGCTCCTGACCGGAGGCTGCGCGGAGGGGACCTTGCCGGGCTGGGGCGGCAGCGGATCGAGCCCGTCCCCGCCGGCGGCGGTGGAGCCGGCGGCACTGCCCGCCACACCCGCGAACCGAGCCGAGGCCCTGGTCGCCGGGCGGCGCTGTGGCACCACCCTGGGTCTCGCCGCCCGCTGCAACCTCTTGCGCGACGACCGCGATTTCGCCGTCCTCCGCTTCGCCGTGCTGCAGGGCCTGGACCGACGCTACGGCGGCCTCGTACCGGCCCGGGAGATGGCCGAGACGGTCGATCTCGCCACCCTCGATCGGATGACCAGCGTCGGCAGCTGCACGGTGCCGGGGGAGGACGGCTCGCGCCTCGAGACGGGCGTGCGCGGCGTGCTCGCCCAGTGCACCGGCCGCTGAGCCCGGAAAGGAGCGAGCCATGACCTCTCGACCCCTGCTCGCCGTCCTGGCACTCGCCTGGGTCGCAGTACCGGCGGCCGCCCAGGATCCGCTCGGCCTCGTCCGGTTCGACCCCGCGAACCGCTCCGGCGAGAGCGAGGTCTCCCGCGCGATCGTGCGCATGGTCGGCGAGCGTAGCGATTCCACCGCTGTCCGCGCCCGCGCCTCGAGCGGGGCCCCGTGGGGCCGGCTCGCCGTCGGGCCGGACGAGGTCCTGGCCGAGATCGGTGCTCTGGCGGCCCTCGGTAGCCCGCGCGCGATTCCCTCCGTCGTCCAACCGCCGCCCACCCCGGTACCGGCTCCGCCGCCGGCGACGGCAGCGCCCGCCCGACCGGCTCCGGCCGCCCGCGCCCAGCCGGCCGCGGCCCAGCCGGCCGGCGAGGCGAAGCCCAAGCGCTATTGGGGACTCTTCGTGAAGCCCGAGCCGACCGAGCGTGCGGGCGGCGACGGGGGTGGGGGAGGCGGCGGGGGCGGCGGGGGCGGCGGCGGGGGTGGTGGGGGCGGCTGGTAGGCCGCGGGCCGCCCCGTGAGCCGACGGCTCGCCGCGCTCCTTCTGCTCGCCCTCGGCCTCGCCTTCGGCGAACCCGGCGCGGCCGCGGAGCGGACGGCGCTCGTCGTCGGCAACCAGGACTATGCGGTGCTGCCCGACCTGCCCAATGCCGGCGCCGACGCCCGGCTCGTGGCCGGCCGTCTCGAGCGGGTCGGCTTCACCGTCACCCTCGCCACGGAGCTCGATCGGGCCGGCCTTTCTCGGGCCCTCGACGGCTTCCTCGCCGCCGCCCGCGGCAAGGAGGCCGCACTCGTCTATTTCGCCGGCCACGGCGTCCAGGTCGACGGCGTCAACTGGCTCCTGCCGACCTCGGCTCGGATCGAGAGCCGCGAGGATCTCGGCCGCGAGGGTCTGGCCCTGGACCGGCTCCTCGAGCGGCTGCGCGAGGCCGGCCCCGAGATCGGCATCGTCGTGCTCGATGCCTGCCGCGACAACCCGCTCGGGGCGCTCTCGGGCTCGGCGCCGATGGGGGCTTCCCGCGGCTTTCGGCCGAGCCGCGGCCTCGCCCGCACCGGGGCGCCCACCGGCCTCTTCATCGCCTACGCCACGGCGCCGGGCCAGGTCGCCTTCGACGGCCCGCCCGGCGGCAACGGACCCTTCGCCCGAGCCCTCGCCGCCCTGATCGAGCAGCCCGGGCTCGAGGTCTCGATCCTGTTCCGCCGGGTCCGGGAGCAGGTCATGGCGATGACCGCCGGGCTGCAGCAGCCCTGGACCGAGGAGTCGCTCACCCGCGAGCTCTACCTCGTGCCGCCCGATCCGGCATCGCCGGACCCGCTCGCACGCCTCAACCGGGCGCTCGCCGACGCCGATCCCGGCCGCCGCGCCGTGGCGCTCGCCGAACTCGCCCGGGCCGAGCCCGCGAGCGGCCCCGGTCGGCTCGCCTCGGCCCGCCTCGCGGGCGAGCGGGCGCGCCTCGCCCGCGGCCGGGTCGCCCCGGATCCCCTCGGCGCCGCGTTCGCCGACCGCCAGCGGGTTCTCCTCCTGGCCGGCACCCCGGCGGGCACCCTCGCCGCCGACGCCTATGCCACCCTGCACGGGAGCCCGCCGCCGCGGATCGAGCGGCTCACCCGCGGCTTCCGCCCGGGGACCGGCGCGAGTGCCCCCGGATCGGCCGCACCCGCCCCGAGCGGCGGCCCGACTGCCGATCGGATCGTCTGGCCGCTCGTCGAGCGTGCCGGTCGAAGCGAGCTGATCGAGAGCTTCCTCGCCCTCTTCCCTTCGAGCGCACACGCCCTCGAGGCCCGCCTCGCCCTCCTGCCGCCGATCGCCTCCGAGACGCCGGCCGCCGCGCCCGCCGCGCGCGAATCGCCGCCGCCCGCGCTCGTCCACCTCGGCACCGGTCGGCGGCCTCTGCCGCTGCCGGCCGACCCGCCGCCGCTCGCGCTGCGCGCCCCGCTCGAGAGCGGTCGGCTGATCGCGCTCGGGCCGGAGGGAGGCGAGCGCGAGCTCGCGAACGAGCCGCTCCCGGTCCGCGCCCTCGCCTTCGAGCCCTACACTTTCGCCCGCGAGCGGGTCGAGCCGGTCGAGCTCCTCGGCCCCGACGGGGCGACGGTGCTCCGGCTCGAGCTCGAGATCGCGATCCATCCTTGTGACCTCGAGGCGGGCTGGCGGTTCGACACGCAGGGCGTGGCGCTCGGCCGCTACCCGAACGAGGTCGACGCCGAGCCGGCGATCGCCGCCTGCCTCCAGGCCGTGGCGGCGCACCCCGAGATCGCCCGCTTCCGCGGCCAGCTCGGCCGCGCCCGGGTGCTGGCCGGCCGCTACGCCGAAGGCATCGCGGACCTCGAGGCCGCATCCGAGGCCGGTCATCTGGCCGCCCGCTGGATGCTCGGCTCGCTGCTCGTCGAGGGCCGTGGCGTGCCGGCCGATCCGGCGCGGGGAATCGCCCTCCTGCGCTCGGCCGCCGAGGCCGGCGATCCGGGTGCCATGAACGAGCTCGGCCGTCTCGCCTCGCGCGGCGGACCCGTGCCGAGGGATCGCGACCGCGCGGTCGACTGGCTCGAGCGGGCGGCCGCGGCCGGCCACACCTTCGCCTACAACAATCTCGGCGCCCTGCTCCTCCAGGAGGGCGCCGCCGCCCGCGCCAAGGAACTCTTCACCGCCTCGGCCGAGGCCGGGGACATGTTCGGCTGGAACAATCTCGGCTGGCTCTACGAAACGGGTCGCGGCGTCGAGCGCGATCTCCCGACCGCGCTCCGCTGGTACACTCGCGCCGCCGAGGCCGGCCAGCCGCACGCCTTCCTCAACCTCGCCCGGCTGTTGCGCGCGGGCGGGCCGGGCCTCGCGCCCGATCCCGAACTGGCGGCTTATTGGCTCGCCGCCGCGGCCGAGCGCGGCAACATCTGGGGCCACCTCCAGCTCGCCCGTCTGAGGCTCGAGGGTGCGGCCGGAGCGCGCGACGAGACGGCCGCGGCCAGGCTGCTCGCGCGCGCCGCCACGGCTCGCCTGGACCGGCTGCCGGGGGCGCTTCGAAGCGGCATCCTCGCTTCGTACCACGAGGAGGCGCAGGCGGCGGCGCGAGCCGAGCTCGAGCGACTGCCGCCCTCGGCCGTGATCCGCGCGCTGCAGGATGAGCTCGCCGCCCGAGGGTTCGATCCGGGCGGCCGCGACGGGCGGCTCGGAGCGAAGACCAAGGCTGCGATCGCCGCCTTCGTCCGCGGCCTCGACCCGCCGCTGCCCGCCGACGCGCCGCCCTGGCTGGTGCTCGGGGCGCTCCTGGAGCCTCGGCCTTGAGCCCGCAGCGCTCGGGGAGACTCGGGCCTTGAGCGTGCGCCTGGTCACGCTGCGCGCCGCGGCGGCACCGGATGCGCTCCTCTTCCACCGCCTGCGGGGCCGGGAAGAGCTCGGCCGGCCCTTCCGTTACGAGCTCGAGGCGCTCTCGGAGAAGGACGATCTGCCGATCCGCGAGCTGCTCGGCACCGGTGTCACCGTCACGCTCACCCGCCGAGACGGCAGCGAGCGGCACCTGCACGGGTTCGTCGGACGTGCCGAGTTCCTCGGCACCGACGGGCCGTACGCCCGCTACGGCCTCCTTCTCGTCCCCTGGCTCTGGTTCCTCGGCCGGCGCACCGATTGCCGGATCTTCCAGGACAAGACCGCACCGACCATCCTCGAGGAGGTGATGACCGGCTGGCCGGTCGCCGATTTCGCGATCGAACTCGAGGGTTCCTACCGGACTCGTGACTATTGCGTGCAGTACCGAGAGAGCGATCTCGACTTCATCTCGCGGCTGGCGGAGGACGAGGGCATCTCATTTTTCTTTCGCCATCGCGCCGACGGCCACACGCTCGTCTTGATCGACGGGCCCGGGGCCTGTGCCGCCATGCCCGGCTACGAGCGGATCCCCTATCTCGCACCCCGCCCGGGCGCACGGCGCGAGCGCGAGCATCTCGACGGCTGGCGCGCCGCGGTCGAGGTCCGCTCCGGCAAGGCGGCGCTCGAGGACTTCGACTTCGAGAAGCCGCGCACCGACCTCCTCGCGGTCGATGCCGACCCGCCGCCACACCCGCTCGCCGATGCCGAACTCTACGACTATCCCGGCGGCTACAAGGAGCTCGCCGCGGGCGACGCGCGCGCTCGGCTGCGCCTCGAGGAGGAACTCACGGGCCATGCCGGAGCGATCGGCACCGGGAACGCCAGCGGACTCGCCTGCGGGGCCCGCTTCGAGCTCGAGGGTTTCCCGCGCCGGAGCGAGAACCGCAGCTGGCTCGTGGTCGGGACCGAGATCGAGCTTTCGAGCGAGCGCTACCGCTCGGCCGCGGGCGAACCCGAGGCCGAGCCGTTCCGCTGCCGCGTCGAGGTGCACGAGCTCGACCGACCCTGGCGGCCGGCGCGGCGCACGCCCAGGCCCTTCGTCCGCGGGCCGCAGACCGCGATCGTCACGGGTCCGCCCGGTGAGGAGATCCACTGCGACCGCTACGGCCGAATCAAGGTCAAGTTCCACTGGGACCGCCACGGCCGCGAGGACGACACGAGCTCCTGCTGGCTGCGGGTGAGCCAGGCCTGGGCCGGTGCCGGCTGGGGAGCGATGCACGTGCCCCGGATCGGCCAGGAGGTGATCGTCGACTTCCTCGAGGGCGACCCCGACCGACCGATCGTCACCGGACGGGTCTTCAACGCGCTCGCCATGCCGCCCTGGAGCCTACCCGCCGATGCCACGCGCTCCGGCATCAAGAGCGACAGTTCCAAGGGCGGCGGCGGGTCGAACGAGCTGAGCTTCGAGGACAAGAAAGGCAGCGAGCAGGTCTATCTGCACGCCCAGAAGAACGAGGACATCGTCGTCGAGAACGACAAGACCGAGCGGGTCGGTCACGACGAGACGATCACGATCGGTCACGACCGCACCGAGAGCGTCGGCCACGACGAGACCCTTTCCGTCGGCAACGATCGAACGCGCGCGGTCGGCGGCGACGAGACCGTCGACGTCGACGGCAATCAGACGGTGACGGTCGGCAAGAGCCGCACCGACACCGTGAAGGCGAGCGAGAAGCGCACCGTCTACATCGCGCAGAAACAAAAGGTCGGCGGGCTCAGAGCCGTTCAGGTCGGAGCCAAGCAGTCACACACCATCGGCGCCGACGACAGCTGGCGGGTGATCGGAGGGCGGACCGTCAAGATCGGCCGAGGACTGACAGTCGATATCGGTAAGGAGCGAAAGGCCAAGATCGGGGAGGACGACACTCTCGAGGTCCACGGTGCACGTACCGGCAAGATCGCCAAAGACGATACCCTGGAGGTCGGCGGCAACCGGTCGACCAAGATCGCCAAGGACCGTTCGACCGACGTAGCCGGGGGCGATGCGATCAAGGTCGGCAAGGACCTGACCGTGACGATCGGCAAGAGCCTCCTGATCGATGCCGGCGACCAGGTCGTGATCACGACCGGCTCGGCCGCGATCGCCATGAAGAAGGACGGCACGATCACCATCACGGGCAAAGACGTGACGATCGACGCCTCCGGCAAGATCACCCTCAAGGCCGGTGGCAACGTGGTGATCAAGGGCCGGAAGATCGAGCACAACTGAGGTGGCCATGGTCGAGACCGATCTTCTCGCTTCGGTACCCGGGGTAGCGGTCGGCAGGCTCGCGGGACTCGCGGGCGACGGGTCGCCCCTCGTGACGCTCGACCCGGCAGGCGAAGCCCCGCCGCGGGCGGCGCGCACCACCGTGGCCCTCGGCTTCGAGGACGTCGGCGCCGAGCTCGTCCTCGTCTTCGAGGCCGGCGATCCGACCCGGCCGATCGTGGTCGGCCGGCTGCGCGGGCCCGCGCCGGCCGTCGCGCGGGTCGATCTGGTCCGCGACGGCGAGCGCCTCGTGCTGGAGGCCGACCGGGAGATCGTGCTCCGCTGCGGCAGAGCATCGATCACTCTGACCCGGGGCGGCAAAGTGCTGATCCGGGGCGCCTACCTCTCGAGCCGCTCTTCGGGCGTCAACCGAATCCAGGGCGCCTCGGTCCAGCTCAACTGATGGCTACCGTCCTCCTGGACATCGTCGGGCAGCACGTCGAGGAGGCGGCCTTCCTCTGGCACCTGCGCGACCTCGCGGTCGACCGGCCGCACTATGCGCCGCGCCACCTGCTCCGCCTCGAGGAGCGGCTCGAGGCCCATCTCGACGGGCTGCGCACCGCCGGTGCCGTTGGTCTGGAGCTCGCCCAGGGCCGGCTCGACCGGTACCCCGAGCCGGCCGAGGCCTTCCCGCTCGCCGTCCTCCTCCTCGAGGCCGGCGACAGCGACCGGCTCGCGGCCCTTCTCGAACTCGCCCGTGCCGAGCCCTCGATCCTGCGGGGAATCGCGGGTGCCCTGGGCTGGGTCGGGCCGCCGTACCTGCGCGGCCGGGTGGGCCTCTGGCTCGATTCCGAAGACCCGCTCGAGCGCCGGCTCGGCCTGATCGCCTGTTCGCTCCATCGGGTCGATCCGCAGGGTCGGCTCGACCGGCTGGTGGAGGATCCCGACCCGGCGGTGCGCGCCCGGGCCTTCCGCCTCGCGGGCGAGGTCGGCCGCCGCGCGCTGCGCCCGGTGCTCGTCGCGGCCCTCGACGACACCGACCCCGCCTGCCGGTCGTGGGCCGCCTGGTCGGCCGTGCGGCTCGGTGATCGGGGTGCCGCCCTCGAGGTCCTGGCGCGCGCCGCCGAGGAGGCCGAGCCCGACGGCTGGCCGGCCCTCGACCTCGCCGTTCGGGCCATGGCCCCGGCCGCGGCAGCGGGCTGGATCCGCGTCCTGAACGGCGACCCGCGCCATGCCCGGCGGGTGATCCGGGCGGCGGGCGCGCTCGGCGATCCGGCCGTCGTCCCCTGGCTCGTGGCCCGCATGGACGAGCCCTCGCTCGCCCGGCTCGCGGGCGAGGCCTTCGCCCTCCTCGCGGGCATCGACCTCGCCTTCGAGGATCTCGACCGCCCGACGCCCGGCGAGCTGCCGGCCGGTCCGACCGACGACCCCGAAGACGAGAACGTGGCCCTCGACCCGGACGAGCATCTGCCCTGGCCCGATCGGGCGAAGGTCGAGGCCCGGTGGACGCGGGAGGGCAGCCGGCTCGCCCGCGGGACCCGCCACCTCCTGGGCAGGCCGGTCGACCCCGCCGCCTGTGCGTGGGCTTTCGCCGAAGGCTACCAGCGCCAGCGCCGCGCCGCCGCCCTCGAATGGGCGCTGCTCGAGCCCGCGACGCCGATGCGCACCTGGCGGGCGAGGGTGCGGCGGTGAGCGCCGAGCCGAGCATCCTCTTCGTCGATCTGGCCGACAGCGTGAGCCTGTTCGAGCGCCTGGGCGACGCGGCCGCCGCGGCCCTCGTCCGGCGCCTGCTCGACCTGTTGCGGGCCGAGGTCGCACGCGAGGGCGGGCGGGTCGTCAAGTCGCTGGGTGACGGGCTCCTCGCGACCTTCGATGCGCCCGAAGCCTGCCTCGCCGCGGCCGAGCGGATGGTCGCACTGCGCGAGCCGCCGGCTGCGGGCCTGCGCGCAGCGATCCACCTGGGCCCCGTCGTGGCGGGTCCCGACGACGTGTTCGGCGATGCGGTCAACCTCGCCGCGCGCATCGAAGCGCGGGCGCGGCCGGGCGAGATCTTGGCCTCCGAGAGCTTCGTCTCGGCCCTGCCGAGCGGGCTTCGAGAGCGCGCCCGGCCCTTCGACGAGATCACGGTCAAGGGCCGGACGGCCCCGGTGCGCTTGTTCCGCCTCGAGCCCGCGGCCGGGCCCGAGCGGACCGTGCTCGGCACCGGCCCCGAAGCGCGTCCGCTCGGCCTCGTCCTGCGGCTTCGCCACGGGGAGCGCAGCCTGGAGCTCCGCCGCGGCGAACGCGCCGTCCTCGGCCGCGATCCCGGCTGCGATCTGGTCCTCCTCACGCCCTGGTGTTCGCGACGGCATGCGATCGTGACCAATCTCGGCGATCGTTGCACGCTCGAAGACACGAGCACCAACGGCACCTTCCTCCTGCCCGAGGGCGGCGCGCTCCAGCTCGTGCGCCGCGAAACCGCGACCTTCTCGGGGAACGGCCGCATGGGCCTGGGCCTCGCCCCGCGACAGGACCTGGGGCAGGTGGTCGGCTGGACGACCGGCCCGGGCTGAGCCCCGCTCAGAACCCGAAGGTGCGGTGCTTCCAGGTCGTGCCGTCGAAGCGCCAGACCGCATCCCCGGCAGCGACCGCCAGGTAGCGCCCGCTCGCCGCGACCGCCTGCGCGTCGATATCCTCCTTGAGCGAACGAAAGCCCGCACCATCGAACAGGGCAACGCCGGCGCCGGCTGCGGCCACCGCGAGCCCGCTACCGACCGCGCAGAGATCGTGCGCGGAAGGCGCCGGGTCGACCAACCGCCAACGCGCTCCGGCACCCAGGAGGAAAACACCGTTCTCGCCCCCGAGCGCGATCTCGTCGGCACCCCAAGGATGCACGCACAACAGGGTCGAATCGGTCGGCAGGGCGAGATCGTGCCAGCCGCCGTCGTCGATCCGCGCCGCCGTTCCTCGGTCGCCCACGACGTAGAGCGTCCCGTCGGCGGTGCCGCCGACGCCGTAGAGGTCGGCGGTCAGCGGGCGGCCGATCGACGTCCACGTCCCTCCCCGGCGGCGCAGGACCACGCCGTCGGCGCCACAGGTCACGAGGTCGCCTGCGACCTCGACCAGCCTGTAGAGGCCCATCGGCGCCCCGAGATCGATCCGTTCGAAGCGGCCGCGCTCGGTCGTGTGCAGGAAGCCGTCGTTGTCGACGACGTAGATCGGCCCGTCTTCGACCCGCCAAAGCGAATGGCACCAGCTGTCGGTCTCGTAGAGAACCGTCCCCGGCCGGTCGATCCGCGGATGGAAGACGACGTAGGACCGGAACGATTCGCCGTCGGTCGTCACCACGAGCGAGGTCACCGCCCCCGCCGAATCGACCGCCACGTCCAGGCAGTTGATCTCGATCGTCTCGTCGCCGCCTTCCTCGTCCTCCTCGTCGTCCCCGTTCATCTCCGTTCCTTTCCGCCGCTCGCCTCAGGTAACGAGCTTGCGACCCCGCTTGAACTTGCGCGTGCGCGGGATCCTCACCTCGCTGTCGTCCTCGAGACCGAGCTTCCCCTTGAAGTACTCGTCCAGCTTGATCTGGATGCACTTCAGCGCCTTCGCCGAGGGTGGATGGTTCATCGACTCGTGAAGGATCTTCAAATTATCGTCGCGCGCCTTGGCATAGGTGGTGTTTTTGGCCCCCTTCCTTCGCAGCTCTTTCTCCCATTTGGTCTGCTTCCTTGTCTTGCGGCCGTGTTCGCCGTTGCCCGTGCTCTTGCCGAACAGGCAGATGCACGGTGCGTCGTCGGTGCTGTAGCCGGGCGCGGTCGAGATCGGCGTATCGAGCTTGCGGTTGTTGACGAAGCAGGCGTTCTGGACGATGTGATCGGACTGCTGATCCTTACGGCACTCGCTGTCCTTGTGTGCCGTGATCTTGATGTCTTCCTTGGCGAGGATGCTCGGGCAGTCGGTCGGGTCGACCTTGATCGTGCTCAGATCCGGAAACGGCGGCGTGTTGGTGACCGGCGAAGCGTGGTTGTGCGTCGTGAGGTCGAGGTGGCGATCCACGTTCTCGCCCTCGAACTTCACGTCCATCGACCAGGCGATGAAATAGACCTTGCCACGATTGACGCTGGTGACGACACCCTTCTTGGCGGCGCAGCCGGCCTCGTCGCCCATGCTCTTCTTGTAGTAGCTCTTGTTCTTGAGCATCACCTCCTGGCCGTGGATCACGACCGTGCGGCTGCCGTCGCTGGTGTCGGACTCCATACCCGTGTTCGGGTAGGGCACCGGCACGCCCGGCGGCGTCGCCGGGTTCTCGGGTGGCGTCATGCAGACGTCGGGGAAGGCCGCCGGCGCCTTGCCCGAGCCCGCTCTGCAGGCGATCCCGCGGCCGTTGGCGAAGACGTCGTTCACCGCCCGCCCCCGCCGGCGGCGAGGACGAGAGCGGCGCAACGCCCGTCCTCGTCGCTCGCGGCCACCAGCATGGGATCGCCCGGCGCCCAGCCCTTGCGTGCCGCCTCGAAGGCCAGAGCGAGACAACAAGCGAGCGCGGCCGCCCCGGTCTCGCCGATGCAGTCGGCCGGATGCCAGAGGTCCTGGAACGCGTGCCGGCCGCGCAGCAGCCGGGCGGCCGCGAGCTCGTGCTCCTCGAACCAGAACTGCTCGCCGCTCATCGTGCCGAGCCGCCAGCCGACCTCCGCCATGGTGATCCCGGCGGCGGCGAGCGCTTGCCGGAAGGCGGCCGCGAGCCCCTCGGCCCGCGAGGGCTCGCCGCTCGCGATCGGCGCCGGCTCGCGGCCGAAGCCGGCCGAGACGACGTGCAGCAGCGCCTTCGGATCGGGCCCGGTCAGGAGCAGAGCGGCCGCCGCCTCGCCCGGCACGAAGCCGTCGCTGTTGCCCTCGCAGAGGAGCCGGCGGTCCTCGTCGAACGCCCGGAGGGTCGGCGCCAGGAGGTAGCCGTCGACGCTCGCGACCAGCACGGCCGGCACCCGGCCCTCGGCCAAAAGGCGCGAGGCCTCGCCGATCGCCTCCGCGGGCCCGCAGCGGCCGCGCGCCAGGATCCGGCTCGCCGGATGAAGCGGCCCGCCCGCTATCGCCGCCAGCTCCTCCGCGAGCTCCCGCTCGAGATCGGGCAGGCGTCCCGGCCTCTCCGGCTCGGCCACCGCGAGCAGCAACGGCAGCTCCGCGAGCCGCGCGCCGGGCAGGGCCGCGAGGCACTCGCCGAGCGGGCCCTCGAGCAGCCGCGCGAACCGCGGCACGCCGCGCCAGGGCTCGGGCAAGGGCACCTCGGCCCCCACGATCCAGGCCCCGCCGCGGGCGAGGAAGCGGGTCTCGCGGAAACCGTCGATGCGGGCGCGGATCGCGGCGCAGGAGGCGGGGGCGTCGAGCCCGACCGCGCTCGCCATCCCCACCGCCCGGATCGAGAGCCGCGGCGTCACGGCTCGGTCGGCTCCTCGCGCCGATCGAGCTCCGAGAGACGCCGGTAATAGGTCTTGCCCGTGCGCCGTGCCCGCGACCAGGTCGGGCTCGTCCGGCCGACGATCGCCTCGGGGATCTCGAATAGGTTGCGGCGCAGCGGTTCGCTCGTCCGCCAGGTGAGACAGACCCGCCGCGCATCCGGCTCGATCAGGATCGTATCGAGCACCGGCCGCTTCTCGCGCAGACCGCCGTCGCGATCGATCAGCACGACCGGCAGATCGACCACCGGCAGCCCGAACCGGGTGCGGCCCTCGGGGGTGAGGTGGAGGAGCACCACCTCCTCGCCACCCGTCGGCCAGGGTAGGCGTTGGTCCTCCGCAGCCGCCTGGTGGTAACGCTCGTCGAAATCCTCGGGAAGGAACGGGAAGACCTCGTCGAGCCAGCGCTGGTCGTAGGTCCCGGCGAAGCGCAGGCGCTCCGGCACGCTCCTCGGCACGATCCCGAGCCCGGCCGGCCTGTAGCCGCCCCATGGCACGGTCACGGGCTCACCGGGACGTTCGAGATTGGGCAACGGCCGGCCGAAGATCCGCCCCTGGTTCTTCACCCGGTGCCAGCCGCGGCCGAACGGGTTCGCCGCGTAGGCGAGCGGCTGCGGCTCGTCCCCGTCGGCATCGTCCACCCCGCCGAACGCCCGATCGAGCCGGACCGGCATGCTCGTGAACGGGGCGGGTGCCGAGGGCCCGACCACGGCACCCGCCTGTCGCCAGACCCGATCGCCCACCACGACGACGAGCTTGCGGACCGGTCCGCACGCCACCCCGACCTCGAGCCGCTCCACGGGCCGCCCGTCCGGGGCGTGGGCGGTGCCGTTCACGAGCAGGTCGCAGCGCGGCTTGAAGCGGGCGAGCTCGGCCTCGAGCCGCGGCGGCGAGAAGCCCGGCTCGCCCCAGTGCAGGTCCGCGAGCACGGGCTCCTCCTGCGCCTCGGCCGGCTCGAGCGGCGCGCCGGCCCGATTCGGGAAGCGGAAGGTGCCCTTGACCACGAGTACGAGATGCCGGCGCGCGGCCACGTCGAGCGCGGTCGCGCAGGCGACCTTCCAGGGGGTGAGGTTGGTGACGATCACGGCACGCTGCCGAGGCCGGGGACGGTCCGGTCGGGGTCCACGCCGAACGCGGCGACCACCACCGTCACATTGTCGGGCGCGCCGCGGGCGAGCGTGGCCTCGATCAAGGGCCCGACCGCGTCGAGCCGGTGGCGCTCGAGGATCGCCGCGATCTCTCGCTCCTCGAGCGGGCCCGTGAGCCCGTCGCTGCACAGGAGCACGAGGTCGCCCGGCCGCAGCTCGAGCGCGCGCCGCTCGAGCTCGAGCCGTTCGCCCGTCCCGACGGCGCGGGTGATCAGGTTGCGCAAGGGATGCCGGCGCGCCTCCTCGGCGCTGATCAGCCCGGCCTCCGCCAATTCCTGCACCCGGCTGTGGTCGCGGCTGAGCGGCTCGAGCCGGTCGCCGCGCAAGCGGTAGATCCGGCTGTCGCCGGCCCAGAGCAGGACCGCCCGCGCCTCCCGGGCGAGCAGGAGCGCGACCGTCGTCCCCATGGTGGCGCCGATCGCGAGCGCCTCGGACCGGATCCGCGCGTGCGCCCGTTCGAGGGCCGCCCGTGCCGCCGCCTCGAGGTCGGCCGGGTCGGGCGCCGGGTCGAGCCTCGCGAGTTCCTCCACCACCACCCGGCTCGCCCGGTCGCCGCGGGTGTGGCCGCCGAGCCCGTCGGCCACCGCGAACAGCGCGAGCTCGGGCCGCGCGATCCAGGCGTCCTCGTTGACCCGCCGGACCTTGCCGACGTCGCTCCCACCCGCGGCTCGCCAGAGGAGGGGATCCTTGCTCACGTTCCCCCCCGATCGCTCAGGAGCCGCACGAAGTCGCGCCCCTCGGGCAGACCGAGGCTCGCGAGCAGACCGGCCGCCACGTAGGGCGATCCCGCGCTCCAGAAGAGTGCGAGCCCGTGCCCGCCGCGCGCGACGAGCGCCTCGGCCAGCCGCGGCGCGAGCCCGCCGGCCTCGCCGAACAGGCGCAGCGGGAGCGGTGGCGGGGCCGCCACCGGCGGTCGCTCGGGCGCCATCGCCCGCAGCTCCGCGAGCCAGACCTCGAGGTCGAGGTCGGGAACCAGAGCCGCGCGCGCCGCCGCCTCGAGCCGGTCGAGCCAGGGCGGGCCCGCCAGCAGCCCGAGCGGCTCGAGGGGCTCGGCCGCGAGCCGGGCCAGGGTCAGCGGGAACGCCCGGCCGACCGCATCCACGCTCGGGACGAGGACACCGGCCGCGGCCACCGGCCCCGAGAGGCCCGGTGCCAGGAGGAAGCGCCAAGCGGGCGCCACGCGCCAGACCTCGGCGAGCCGCTCGCCGAGCAGCAGCCGGGCGTCGGCGAGCCCCCGCACGAGCCAGCCGTGCCAGGCGTCGGTGAAGAAAGGGGGCAGCCCCTGCGCCACGAAATCGCCGCGCGCCGGCAGCTTGCCGAAGACACCGATACCGTTCACAGCGCCTCCGGACAGCTGAAGCCCGCGAGCAGGCCGAGGTCGAACGGGTTCTCGACGCTGCCGGCCTTGAGCCGGAAGCGGGCCCGATGCCGGCCCGCACCGAGCGTCAGTTCGAACAGATCGGGCTGGCCGGTAGCCCTGACCTCGCCCCGGTGGATCAGCCGGAAGAGCGACCAGGCTCCCTCCTGGACCACCGTCACCGGCGGACCGCCGTCGAGCGGCGCGAAGGAGAGCCGCACGAGCCCGGTGCCGCCGGGGCCGGGCCAGAGGAAGCTCCGCGGCTGCGCCGGGCCGTGATCGTAGCGCAACTCCTGGCCGTCGAGGTCGAGGCTGACGCTCGAGGCCGCCGCGTCGAGTTCGAGCGGGGTCAACGAGAAGGCCACCCGGGGCTGCGGGCCGGCGGGGAACAGCGCGTTGCCGATCCGCTTCGCCCGCTCGAGCGCGGCGAGCGAGCCCGTGGCGAGTGCCACCCCCTGGAGCGGCTGCCAGGGCCGACGGGTGGTGTCGACATGCGCCGCGAGATGCACCTTGAGGAAGGTATCGATCAGCCCGCCCGGGGCGAACAGGCGGGCCGCGTCCTCGAGGCTCGCGTCGATCGCGCTCGAGCGGGCGAAGGGAAAGCGGCCGCCGAGCGCCAGACGGCAGAAGGGGAGGACGTCGCTCTGCCAGGCGGCGTTGATCTGCTCGCGGAGCGCACCCGTCGTGGCGCCGCCGACCTTCTGGGCGATGCCGGCGAGCATGGGCCCGAGCGGCGGGGGCAGACGCGCCGCCTCGCCGGCGAGCTGACCCGCCGCCTGCGGCCCGATCGCGGCGAGCTTCGCCCGGGGATCGGGGGAGAGGAGCGCTTCCTGGATCTTGCCGCTCAGGGCCGCGAGCGCGGAGAGTGCGGCATCCAGCGCCGGTGGTGCCCCGTCCCGTCCCTCGACGAGGGCCGCGAGCCCCGCGAAGTGCCGTTCGACCGGTGCACCGGGCGGCTCGCCGGCCGGCTCGGCGGCCGCCCCCGGACTCGCACCGCCCACGAGCTTGGCGAGCTTGCCGATCTTGGCGGCCAGCGGTCCGAGCGCCTTGGCGGCGGCCGCCGCGGCCTTGGCCGGGTCGCTTCCCTGAGCGTCGGCTGCCGGCGGTGGCCGGGTGAGCCGGGTCTCGGCCAGGATCGCCTGGACCAGGAGCTTGACCGGCGAATTCGGGCCGGAAAGCGCCTTGGTCACCTCCGCCGCTTGGGCGATATCGCCGAGCGGGGCGAGGGTCACGTCGTCGAGCACGCCCTGCCAGGCGGCGATCGCGTCGTCGTAGTAGAGCGCCAACATGTCCGCCCGCAGCCGGGCGAGCTCGGCGGGCGACGGCTCCGGCCGCTGCTGCGCCCCCAGGACCCAGTTCTCGGCGAAGGCGTCGCGCGCCGCCTCGTCGAGGATCGGCAGGAACACGCCGTGGAAGGCGGCATGCGTGAAGATCCCTGGCACCGGCGCCCCGAGCGGCCGACCCGAGCGCCGCACGAGCACGGTGGGCCCGTGCGGGCCGGCCGCCTCGCTCGCCCGCCAGGGCGGCAGCCCCTGCACCTCGGGGCGCGCGCGCACCGTCCGGTAGGCCCGCTGGGCGAGCGGCAGCCGGGCGAGCGTGACGCGCGCCTGCTCGAGGAGCGTCTCGTCGGGTGCGGGCTTGGGCTCGAGTGCGGCGAGCTCGGCCCCGAGCGCCTGCAGATGCGGTCCGAGTGGTCCCGCGAGCGCCGGCTCCGAGCCGGCCAGATCGAGCGCGAACCAGGTCGCGACGAGCTCGGCGTCGGCCGGGGCGCGGCCGACCAGGGCCAGATGGACCTTGAGCGCCTCGAGCAGGAAATCGGGTTCGAGCAGTCGCGCCCGCATCTGCCGCTCGAGCCTGAGCACGAGCCGCGGCAGGAGGAGATCGCGGAGCGCGTCCCGGTAGGCGGCACGGAGGAGGCTCGCCGCGGTCGCCCGCTCGGAGAGCCCGAGCCGCATCGACCAGGGATCGGGCTCGGCGAGCCGTGCCGCGAGCCTGCCGAGCCGCTCGAGCGGCGCCACGACGGGGGCGAGCGCGGCATCGGCCGGTCCGAGCCGGTCGCGGGCCACGGGCGCCGCTTCGCGCGGCCAGAGCGCGAGCTCCGCCTCGAGGGCGAGGATCCGTTCGCGGTTCTGGACGTAGCTCCACACCCAGCCGCCGATCGAAGCGGCCGCGACCAGCGCGATCCCGGCGAGTGCCGCAGCGCGGAGCAGGCCCTCGCGCCGCTCGCGCAGGGGCTCGCGCGCGACGAGGCTCGCCTCGGCGAACACCACGTCCCGCAGCAGCCGGGTGAGGAAGAAGCTGCGGTCGCCGGCCTGCGGCTGCAGCGGCGGCTGCGCCAGACCCATGCTGCGGGCGATCGCCGCCACGAGCCGATCGACCGGCGTGCCGGTCTGGGTGGCGCTCGTGAGGTAGACGCCGCGCAGGAACGGGGCGGCGGCCCAGCCGTGGCCGGCGGCGAGCCCGTCGAGGAGCTTCAGGATCGCGGGCGAGAGGGCGTTCACCTGCGCCGGGAAACCCAGGATCCGCGCCCGCCGTTCGAGGTCGCGTTCGGCCGAAAGGCGCTGCGGCACGAGCCGGTCGAGCCGGGCCACGAGCTCCTCGAGCCCGCGGGCGAGCGTCTCGCGGATCGCCTCGGCCGGCGTCTCGACCGGCAGCGTGAACCCCCAGACCTGCCCCCGCTCGCTCTCGGGCAGCTCGCCGAGCGTCTCGGCGAAGCCCGCGAGGAGATCGACCTTGGTGATCAGGAGATAGACCGGCAGCCGCAGGCCGAGCCGCGTCTCGAGCTCGTCGAGCCGAGCGCGGATCGCCCGCCCGTGGTCGAGCCCGCTCCGGCCCGGATCCACGAGGTCCGTGACGGACAGGGCGACGAGCACGCCGTTCAAGGGCTGGCGCGGCCGGTGGCGCTTCAGGAGATCGAGGAAGGCCCCCCAGGCGGCGGCGTCCACCTCGGCGTCGCTGTCCTGGGTCGTGTAACGGCCGGCCGTGTCGATCAGCACCGCCTCCTCGGTGAAGAGCCAGTCGCAGTGCCGCGTCCCGCCCACTCCGCGCAGATCGTCCGGCGAGCCCAGCGGGAAGCGCAGCCCCGACTGCACGAGCGCGGTCGTCTTGCCCGAGCCCGGCGGGCCGATCATCGCGTACCAGGGCAGCTCGTAGAGCCAGCGGCGATGGCCCCGGCCGCCGAGCCGGCGGGCCTTGAGCCGCTCGAGCGCCTCGGCGAAGCGGCGGGCGAGCTCGGCCCGTTCACCGGCCGCCGGGTCGGGCCGAGCCGCCGGGGCCGCGAGAGCCTCGACCAGGGCCGCGTTCCGCCGGCGGGCGCGGTGCTGGTGCCAGAGATTGCTCGCTCCCCAGAGCAAGGCGATCAGGAGGATCGCCACGAGCTTCTCGACCTCGCCCGAAAGCGGCCGAGAGGCCCCGATCGCCAGGAGATCGCCCGCGAACCAGACGAGTGCCACGAGCAGGAGCGCGCCAGCTAGGGTGAGGAACCAACGCGCGGTGACGACCGCCCAGAGGGTACGCAAGAGGCTCACCGCCGCCTCACCGGAACACCAGGATCTCGACGCGTCGGTTGCGGGACCGGCCGGCCTCGTCCGTGTTCGGCGCCACGGGCTCGCTGTCCGCCCGGCCCTCGACCGCGATCCGCGCGGGACCGGCGAAGGCGGGAGCGAGCCCTGCCCGGACCGCTTCGGCGCGGGCTCGCGAGAGTTCCCAATTCGAGGGGAACCGGGCCGTGCGGATCGGCCGATCGTCGCTGTGGCCCACGACCAGGATCCTGCCGGGCTCGGCGGCGAGCTCGCGGCCGAGGCACGAGAGGAGCGGCATCACGGCGGGGTCGAGCTCGGCCCGCCCGGAAGCGAAGAGCCCGGCATTGGGCAAGCGGACCCGCAGCTTCTGGAGATCCTCGCTCACCGCCTCGCCGCTCACGCCCGAAGCCCGCAGGCAGGCCCTGAGCCGCTCGGCGAGCGGAGTCGCCACGGGCCTCGGCGGCTGCGGCCGGACCACGGGCGCTGCTTCCGCCACCCGCACGAGCTCGACCGGCCGGTGCGGCGGCAGCCCCGCCACGGCCGGGCCGAGCCGCTCGGCGATCGCCCCGAGCCGGACCGCGAAGAGGCCGTAGACGATCGCGAGCAGCGCGAGTGCGGCGACCCCGGCCACCCAGAGAGGCAGCCGCTCGGCCAGCGGCACGTGGCGGGCCGCTGCGCCGCGCCAGGCCGGGCTCAGCTCGCGCTCGACCCCACCGTCTCCCGCCCCGAGCCGGGCGTAGAGCTCGCTTCGGATCCGGGCGAGCTCGACCGCCCCGCCCGGGGCCAGCCGGTAACGGCCCTCGAAGCCCATGGCGAGGCAGGCGGCGAGGAGCTCGAGCAGCGGCCGGTTGCGGCTCGGCTCGCGGCCCGCCTGGTCGAGGAGCGCGAAGAAGCGCTCGCCCGCCGCCACGTCGTGATGGAGCGTACCGGCCAGGCTCTCGCTCTTCCATCGCCCGTGCGCGCCCCAGGGCGTGTTGAGGATCACGTCGTCGAAGAACGCGCAGAGCGCGTAGTGCCCCGCCTCGACCTGGCGCGGATCGGCGCCGAGGGCGATCGCTCGCTCGCGGAACCGGCCGAGCTCGCCCTCGAGGCGGACGCGGAGCTCGGCCGGATCCGTGGGCGGGGTGCGCGTCGCGAGCCGCGGGGCGAGCAGGAGGAGTCCGTGCGCCGCCTGCACGAGCGGTCCGCGACCGGGTGTGCCCTCGGGCAGGGGCGCTCCGCTCGCCGGCGGCGCCGGGCGCGGAGCGGGCCCCGGTCCGCGGCCGCCCGGGGTGGGGATCAGCCGGGTCCGCTCGTCGTCGTCGCCGAGGCCGAAGGGGTCGTCGCCGCCCATCGCCCCGCTCCCGCCTCAGTCCCGGATCGCCCAGAGCTCGAGGTCCATGCCCTCGCGCAGCTCGCCCGTGACGTGCAGCGCGAGCCCGGCCGAGCTCGGCAACCGTCGCCAATAGTCGTTCGCCCGGTCGAGCTCGAAATAGACCATGCCGCGGTGCAGCGGGATCTCGCGCGGCACCGTCGGCAGATGGCGGATCGGAATGCCCGGCACCGCCGCCCGCACGATCGCCTGCAGTTCCTCGGCGGGACCGATTTTGATCTGGCCGGGCAGCCGCTGGCGGATCGTCTCGGGCGGTACCGGCGCGTTGAAGGCGAGCACGAAGCTGGCCTCGGCATAGAGCGCCCGGTCTTGCACCTCGGCCGCCCGCACCCCGCTCGGGAAGGTCTTCAAGGGGATCTGCACGGCCCTACGCTCCGGCCGGGCGAGCTCGAGCAGCACCCGCCGCAGCTCCTGGAACAGCGCCTGGAACGCGGCCGTGGGCTCGCCGTGCCGGTAGGGCGGCAGTCGCGCCGGCCGCAGCTCGCCCGCAACGAAGCTCGCGGCTTCGCCCAACAGCCCGACGAGCCAGCCATAGAGCGCCTCGCCGTGCAGGTTGCGCTGCTCCGCATGGTGGCGAGCGATCTGGAGGGTCCGATTGCAGAGCAGCAGGATCAGGAAATCGGCGATGTCGCCCGCCCCGGCGAGCCGTTTGCCGCCGACGAATGCCGCCCGCTCGGCGGCGATGGCCTCGAGCTTGCCCGCGAGCTCTTCGAGGAAAGAGAGCAGCACCGGGCTCGCGGCGATCGACAGGCAGGGCGGGACGAAGTCGCGGTCGAGGGCGAGCGCCCCCGAGGCCTCGACCTGCACGACCCGGGCGAGCGCGAGCGTCGCGTGCCCGTCCAGCCCCGCGCCCTCCGGCAGGAGGCGGAAACGCGGCTCGGCGATCTCGATCGTCGCCCGCTCCTCCCGGCCGAGATTGGCATCGCGCAGCTCGACCGTCCGGCCGCGATAGCGCAGCCCCGCCTCGGGCTCGCCCTCGGGCTCGACCTCTTGCGCCCCTTCCACCCGGAGCGGCAGGGCGAGATGGACGAGCGTCGGCCGGTCGGCACGCGGCAGGGCCAGGGGTTCCACCGGCGGGTCGCGGTCGGGAATCGCGAAGGGGGTACCGTCGGGCAAGATCCCACTCGCCGCTCTGACGCCGACCCGGCCCTGGGCCAACAGCCCCTCGTCGAGCTCGAGCCTGCGAAAGCCCCAGCCGAGTGCCGAGAGGCCGGCGAGTGCCAGCGCGAGCTGCGCCTCGATCCAGCGGTCCTGCTGCTGGAAATGCTGGGTGCGGAGGAACATGCCCTCCGACCAGACGAGCCGCGCCCGGCTGCTCAAGGTGCGGCCTCCGCGAGTTTCACGCCGCCCGCATCGAGACGCGCCTCGAGGAGCGTGGTGGCGTTGCGCGGCACCTCCTTCCACGCCCGCCACTGCACCTCGGCGATCCGCTGGTAGGCGGCCACGACGCCCACGACCTTGACCTCGTCCGCGAGCTTGGCCTGCCAGACCTGGGTCCCGCCGGGCGCCAGGACGAGCTCCTCCACGCCTTTGAGGTCGCGCCCGAGCGCCTTGGCGGGGTCCTTGTCGAGGGCGAAGAAGTCGACTTCCGGGAGGCTGCGCCCGCTCGCGAGCTGGAGCACTCGCACGCGCACGGGCTTGGCCGCGCCGGAAGCGTCCGGATTGACGTCGGCCGCGGCCTTCAAGGTCAGGCTCACGACCGTGGGCGGCGGGGGAGGCGGCGGCGGCTTGCCGCCGCACGCGCCGAGCGCGGCGAGCAGGAGAAGCGGCAGCAGCGGGAGCGGGCGGCGCCTCATCGCGGCTCGTCCTCCTTCGCCTCCGGCGAGCCGGCGAGCCGGCGCTCGTAGGCCGCACGGAACGCATCGTCGAGATCGCCCATGAATCGGCGCCGGGCCTGCTCGGAGAGCTCGCCCCAGCGCTCGCGATAGAGCTCCCAGAGCCGCGCCCGCCTGCCGCCCTCGAGGAGGATCTTGAGGGCCGTCTCCCGGGCGAGCCGCTCCTCGAGGGCGGCGGGATCGAGCCGGGTCAAGAGGGCCCGGAGCGCCGCCTCGACCGCCTCGAGGAGCCCCGTCTCGTGCGCCTGCAGATCGCGCACCGCGGCCTCGACGGCGGCGACCGGCGGCAGATCGCCCGGCTCCGGCTGCCCCAGAAGCGCCGCGACCGCCCCCTGGCTCGAGCGGGCGTATTTGAGCGGATTGTTGCGTCCCGCCCCGATCGTGGTCCGCTCGAGCCGGGCGTGGGTCTTGACGAGCGCACGGGTGGCGAGGAGCCGGCGCAGTCCCTCCGCCATCGCCGCGAAGACGGCACCGGCCTCGCGCAGGAACCGCTCCGGATCGCCCGCCGGCAGCTCGTGGGCGGCGAGGCCGGCGCCGGCGAGAAAGGCGCGCAGCGCCGCTTCGGCATCCGGTGTCGCGGGCGCGGCGGGCCGTGGCGGCGCCGGGGCGAGGAGGAAGCTCTCGTGCTGGGGAGCGGCGTGATCGCCGCGGCTCGGGCCGACCTCGCGCGGCGGCGGCACGGCCCGCGCGGCCGTGCCCGCGAGCTCCTCGGCGAAGCCGCCGAGCGGATCCTCCTCGAGCGGCGCGGCCGGGGCGCGGGCGGGCGCCGACTCGCCCTCGGCCCGCGCCGGCGAGGCCTCGCCCGCGAGCTCGGCCAGGATGGAATCCAGCGAAGGAGCCGCCGCGATCGCCGGACCCGGCCGTGCGGCGCCCGCCCCCTCGAGGACGAGGCGCAGCCTCTGCCGGCCGAGCTCGAGCGTGTCGCCGTCGGCGAGTGGCACCGCCGCGTCGCTCGGCACCGGCACACCGTTCCGGCGGGTGCCGTTGGTCGAGCCGAGGTCGCGCACGGTGAACCCCTCGCCCGTGCTCTCGATCAGGCAGTGGCGGCGCGAGAGAGAGGCCGGGCCGGTCTCCGGGAGGATCCAGTCGCAGCCCTGGCCGCGGCCGATCAGGAGCCGCCCGCCCAGCAGCCGACGCCGCTCGCCGGTCGCCTCGTGCTCGATCACCAGGGCCCTCGCCTCCGTCACCGGCTCTCCCCGCTGCCCGCTACACCCGATCGAAGTCGCAGACGAAGGCACCGTCGGCGACGCCGACCCGTACCGAGCGCAGCGGCCGCCCCTCGCGCAGCCGGGAAAGGAGTTCGCGGCCGATCTGCGGCAAGAGCGTGCCGGTGAGGATCGCGTCGACCATCCGCCCGCCGCTCTCGGGCTCGGTGCAGCGGGCGAGAACGAGATCGACCACCGCGGGGTCCCAGGCGAAGGGCACGCCGTGCCCTTCCTGGAGCCGCCGCCCGATCCGGCCGAGCTGCAGTTCGACGATCCGCGCCAGAACCTCGGCCGAGAGCGGATAGTAGGGGATCACCGTGAGCCGGCCCAGGAAGGCCGGCGGGAAGACCTGCAGGAGCGGCCGGCGCAACGCCTCGGCGAGCCCCTCCGGGGCGGGGCGGAGCTCGGGGTCGGCGCAGAGCTTCGTGACCACCTCCGAGCCGACGTTCGAGGTCATGAGCACGATCGTGTTCTTGAAGTCGATCCGCCGGCCCTCGCCGTCCTCCATCACCCCCTTGTCGAACACCTGGAAGAACAGCTCGTGGACGTCCTTGTGCGCCTTCTCGATCTCGTCGAGCAGCACCACGCTGTAGGGCTTGCGGCGGACCGCCTCGGTGAGCCTGCCGCCCTCGCCGTAGCCGACATAGCCCGGCGGCGAGCCCTTGAGCGTGCTGACCGTGTGCGCCTCCTGGAACTCGCTCATGTTGACGGCGACGACGTGCTCCTCGCCGCCGAACAGCTCCTCGGCCAGCGCGAGCGCCGTCTCGGTCTTGCCGACGCCCGAGGGTCCCACGAGCAGGAACACGCCTTTGGGCTTGCCCGGATGCTCGAGCCCGGCGCGCGCCGTCTGGATCCGCCGGGCGATCGCCTCGAGGGCGTGGTCCTGGCCGATCACCCGTCGGCGCAACGCCGCCTCGAGGCCGAGCACCGCGTCGATCTCGGCCACCAGCATCCGGCCCACCGGGATACCGGTCCAGCTCTCGACCACGCTCGCCACCGCCTGGCCGTCGACCGCCGGCAAGATCAGGGGTCGCTCGCCCTGGAGATCCGCGAGCTTGCGCTCGGCCGCCCGCAACCGGGCGAGCCCGTCCTCCGGGACCGCGCCCTCGCGCAGCGATCGGCGCAGGACCGAGAGCTCCTCGACCGTGGCCCGCTCCTCGGCGAGCCGCGCCTCGAGCCGGTCGAGCTCGGCCTTCTCGCGGGCGAGCGCCGTCTCGAGCGCGGCCCGTCGCTCGGGCGCCTCGATGCCGATCCGCGCCTCCCGCTCGAGGGAAGCGAGCTCGGCCTCCAAATCCGCGATCGCGCGGCGCGCATCCTCGATCGGCCCGGGTGTCCCGGCCCGGCTGATCGCCACCCGGGCGCAGGCGGTATCCAGCACGCTCACCGCCTTGTCGGGCAGCTGGCGGCCTTGAATGTAGCGGCGCGAGAGGCCGACCGCGGCCGTGATCGCCTCGTCGAGGAGCTCGACGCCGTGGTGCTTCTCGAGGGTGCGGGCCACGCCGCGCAGCATCCGCACCGCCCGCTCCTCGTCCGGCTCGTCGACCAGCACGGTCTGGAAGCGACGGGTGAGCGCGGGGTCCTTCTCGATGTGCTTCTTGTACTCGCCCCAGGTGGTGGCGGCGATCGTCCGAAGCGTCCCGCGGGCGAGCGCCGGCTTGAGGAGGTTGGCGGCATCGCCGGTCCCGGCCGCACCACCCGCGCCGATCAGCGTATGGGCCTCGTCGATGAAGAGCACGACGGGCTCGGCCGAGCGTTGGACCTCCTCGATCACCTGCTTGAGCCGCTGCTCGAACTCGCCTCGGACCGACGCCCCGGCCTGGAGCGCCGGGAGATCGAGCGCCAGAAGGCGCACCTTGCGCAGCGGCTCCGGCACCTCGCCGGCCGCGATCTTGAGCGCGAGGCCCTCGACCAGCGCCGTCTTGCCGACCCCTGCCTCGCCCACGATCATCGGATTGTTCTGCCGCCGGCGCACGAGGATGTCGACGACCTCGCGGATCTCGCGGTCGCGCCCCAGCACCGGATCGATCCTCCCCTCGCGCGCCTGGGCGGTGAGATCGTGGGCGAAGCGGTCGAGCGCCCGCTCCGCGGCCGCCCCCGGCAGACCCGTCCCGGCCCCCGCACCCGCCGGCACCCGGCCCGCATCGGCCGCCGCCTCCTCGCTCGAGCCGCATGTGAGCTCGCCGAACCGGGCGGCCAGTTGGTCCGCCGTGAGCGGCTTCAACGAGGGAGCCACCTCCCAGAGCAGGCGGCGCAACTCGCTCTGGTCGAGCATGCCGTGCAGGAGATGGCCGGTGCGGATCCGGCTCCAGCCGAACAGCAGGCTGGCGCTGAGCCAGCCCCGCTCGATCGCGAGCTCGAGGTCGCGGGAGAAGTCGAGCCTCGCCCGGTCGCCCCGGCGCGGTCCGCCGAGCGCCCGGTCGAGCTCGGCGAGCACCCGGTCGCGGTCGATGCCTGCCCGGGGCAAGGCGAGCGCCAGGTCGGAGCCGTCGGTGCGGAGCACGATCGCGAGCCAGTGGGTGGGCTCGAGGCGGGCGTCGCCGCGTGCCCGGGCGAGCTCGAAGGCCGAGCGCAGGCTGCTCATCGCGAGCGCGCCGAGCTTGTCGAAGATCACCTCGCGGCTGATCACCGCCATGCCCGCTCTCCCCGTCCCGGCCCGCGGTCGAGCCCTTCGAGCACGAGATCCTCGGCGTCGCGTTCCCGCCGCTCCCTCGCGAGCCAGCTCGTCCAACCGAGCCGCGCCCGACCATCGAGCCGGGCGGCCGGCACCTCCTCCCGGCGCAAGACGAGGAGGAGGTCGAAATCGAGCGCGCGCCCCTGGAACAGGACGACGAGCGCCACCACCGAAGGCAAGAGTTCACCCTCGGGCAGGAGCGCCTCGTAATCGGAAAGGCCCATGGGGCCGAGGCGGAGGCGAAAGCGGCTCGCCCGGTCGGGCGCCCGTGCTCCCAGGAGCGAATCGCGGCCGAGCCGGCCGCTGCCGAGCCGGGCCCGCAGCCGCTCCGGCAGTTCGAGCCACTGGAAGCGGAACTCCTCGATCGCGGCCCGAAGCCCGAGCCAGATGGCGAGTGCCCGCTCGAGCGCCTCGGCCGGCCGGCCGCCCGGCAAGAGGAGCCCCGCTACGAACAGGAGGAAGCGTTCGGGCAGCGGCCCCCGACCGCGCCCGACCGGCTCGGGCAAGCCCAAGAGCGCCCGCAGCCTGGCCCGTGAGCGGCTCGCCTCGGGCCGATCCTCGCCCACCGCCGGGCGGGCCTCGGCCCAGGCTCGATAGTAGAGGGCGAGCATCCGGTGGTGGAAGACGTCGGCGAAATCGGCGAGCGTCCGATCGCCCTCCCGGCGGGCGAGGGCGCGCGCCCGCACTGTCACGCCGAGCGGCAGCGCGCCTTGCGGTCCGAACAGGCCGAGCACGCGGCCGAGAAGCTGCGCCGGCCGATCGCCCCGCCCGCTCTCGAAGGCCAGGATCTCGGTCGGCGGGAAGGACAGCTCGGGCGGCTGGCCGAGGCGGACCGACTCGTCCGCCGCCCGCCGCGCCCGGCCGAGTGGCGGCCGGTCGGGGTGCGCCGCCTCGAGCACCCGGATCGCCTGGAACCAGTCGAAGCGGCAGGGCTCGGCCCGGAGCGCCGCGAGGAACGCGGCCGCCGCGTCCGACGCCGGCGGCCGCGGCGTCAGAGCAGGTGGCGGCTGCCGATCCGGGCCGGCCATCGGACGAGCTCGCCCCGCTCGCGCGAGCGGACGATGGTGGAAACGAAGCCGTTCACGGTGACGAGGCGGCGGAACACGAGCTCGAGCACCGAGCCCAGCAAGAACGCGCTGCCCTCGGCGAAGGCCGTCTCTTCGAGCTCGAGTTCGAGCTCGAGGCCGCGGCCGACGCAGAACGGGCCGCGCCCCGGCAGCCGGTCCGTCACCCGCCGCCCGAGCAGTGCCCGCACCCCCTCGATCTCGCGCTGGCGGGCCCGCTCGGCCCGGCTCGCGAAGAGGGAGAGCAGCGACCGGAGGCAATCGCCCCCCTCGCCCTCCTCCTCGCCCCCGTCGAGGAGCGGCAGCCGGGTGGCGGCGAGCAACCCGGCGAGCCGCCAGGCGACCATCCCGTACGGTCCCGCTTCTTCCTCGTCGCCCGCCGCGAGCGCCGGCAGCGGATCCGCGAGCCGCCCGAGCACCCGGATCGCCCGCAGAGGCGCCCCGAGCTCGCAGGTGAAATGGCTTTCACCCGCCGGCAACGGCAGGCGGATCGGCAGGTCGCGGTTGGTGCAGAGCGCCACCACGTCGAGCCGGCGCAGCCGCTGCGGCCAGGGGGCGGCCGCGCCGTCGCAGAGCTGGAGGAAGACCTCGCTGCCGAGATAGGCCGAGCGCTGCGGCCGCGCCCGCCCGTCCGGGCCCGCCACCAGCCGCGGCCGCCGCTCGACGGCGTAGAACGCCCGACCACGCACCGCCTCGCCGCGACGGTCGAGGGCGAAGAAGGGCTCGAAGCGGAGCCGCTCGCGCTCGTCCGCCCCCACCCCCTCGACCGAGAGGAGGTCGAAGACCTCGTAGTCGAGCGGCCGCAGCCGGTCGACCACGAGGTGGTGCTCGCGCTCGAAAGGCTCGACCGGCACCGGCCGGGTCACTTTGCGGAACAGGTTGACGATCGGCGTGGCGAACAGCGCGAAGGCGTCCGGCCCGACCGCCCCGTCCAGGACCGGATCGGCCCGGTCGAGCAGCACCGCGATCTCGAGCCGCCGCCCCGTGCAGGCGCGAACCGCGGGAGCGAGCCCCCCGAGCTCCACGAACAGGAACCGGCGCGGCAGCAGAAAATACTCCTGCAAGAGCCGATAGGCCGAGACGGTGCGCGGCTGGACGGGCAGGAGCGCCTCGCCGTCCTCTGCCCCCAGTCGAACGATCGCGGCCCCGGCCGGAAGCCGCAGCGTCCAGACCTCGGCGCCGGCCGGCCTGGCGAAGACCGTCCGGGCGTGGGCGGTGAGCGCCTCGAACAGGCTGAAGGCGATCCGATCGCCGCCCGCGAGGTGGAGCGGCAGCCGGTCGAGGGAGAGCGCCGCCATCGGCAGCTCGGCCAGGGTCTCGAGCTCGAGCAGGAGCGCCGCGCGGGTCTCCCGCCCCTGGGGCAGGCCGAGCGCGCCGAGCGAGCCGGCCGGCAGCCAGCGCGCGCGGGCGATCCGGATCGGCCAGAGCGTGACGGGATGGGCCGTGGTGAAGAGGCAACGGGTCTCGGCCCCCCCGCGGCTCGCGAGCACGGTGCCGCGCGGGATCGGGAAGCCGGCCTCCATGAGGCCCTGGGCGACGTCCGGCTCGAAGACGGCGATGCCGGCCGAAGGCCTGGGTGCGGCGAGCGTGGGGAAGGTGAGTTCGAGCAGATGCCGGGTGAAGGTCTCGAGCTCACCGTCGAGCTTCATCTGCACGCGCGCGGCGAGAAAGGCGAAACCGTCCAGGAGCCACTCGACGTGCGGGTCGGCGCAGCTGTCCTTCTCGAGGCCGAAACGGTTGGCGACCCGGGCGTGATCGAGGGCGAACTCGTGGGCGAGATCGCGCACGAAGCGCAGCTCCTGCTCGAAATGGCGCAGGAAGCGGCGGTCCATCAGCCGGCCTCCCCGGGTGCCGGCGCCAGCCGCGCCCGCCCTTCCTCGAGGTCGAGCACGGTCCGCAGCCGCAGAGGCTCGGCCACCGGATAGCCCCAGAGCTCGGCCGTCAGAAGGAAGCTCACGGGATTGCCGGCCGGAGCACCGGGGTCCTCGGGCAGCCCCTCCGGCGTCACGGTGACGGCCCTGAGGCGCGGCTCGAAGCGCTCGATCGCGAGCGCGATCCCGCGCGCCAGCGCCTCGCAGTCGGCCCGGGTGTGAACCTTTCCGGCGAGTGCCGGGATCCCGTAGTTGAGCACGCTCGCTCGCACCCGCGGCAGCCCGTCCAGGAGCGCGATCCGGTTCCCCCCCTCCTCGGCAGCGAAGCCCTCGAGGTTCTCGGCATTGAGGAGAGCCTCGAGATCGCGCAACACGAGCGCCTCGAGATCGCGCAGACCGATCCGGGCGGCCCGCGCCCCCTCGATTCTCCGCCTCTCCTCGAGCTCCACGAGCGCGAGCACTTCCTCGCGCACCGCCTCGCCGAGCGGGTCGAGCGACGGGCCGAGCTCGCGCCCGAGCCGCCGGGCGGAGAGATCCGGCCGCGCGAGGAGCCGGGCCAGGGCCGTCCGCTGGACTTCGTCGAGTTCCGCCTCGAGCGCCGCCCGTCGCTGTGCGATGGCCTCGAGGATCGAACCCTCGGGGTCGACCAGCCGGTCGAACAGGGCGGGCTGCAGCCGCTCGAGCAGGGTGGGCTCAGCCATGACCCGCGGCCCCGAGCCTGATCCGCCGGACGGCCAGGAGCGGACGGTCGCCCCGATCGCTCGCGAGGAGCCGGCCGCCGAGGCCGCGACCGGCAGTGTCGAACAGGGTCGCCCGACCGAGCCGGGCCAGCGGCTCCCCGGCCGTCTCCGTGCCCGGATAGCGGCCGGGCAGATGCGCCGCGACCTCCTCCCCGCCCGCGAGCGTGAGCGTCACCGGCAACCAGACCACGTCCTCGAGGTCTCGGGGTCCGTCGGTGCGCAGCTCGCGCAGCCGCTCGAGCGGCAACCACCGGTAACGGCCGTGGACGACGAGCTCGAGGCAGGGGCCGAAGCGGGCGTCGGCGTCCATGAGCCAGGCGAAGTCCGCCCCGTCGAGCTCGCCCGGCACGGCCTCGGCCCCCTCGAGTGCCGCCCGCCGCTGCGCCGCCGCGGCCTCGCCCTCACCCGCAGCCTCGTGGCGCAGCGCCTGGACGAGGTGCGCCACGAAGGCGGGCGGGGCGCCGAGCGTCACCGGCGGGCCGGCGCCGGCGAATACCGCGGCCCGTTCCGCCTCGGCCCCGATCAGCGCCGTGTAGAGGCGGGCGAACATCGCGGTCTCGGGATCGAGCCCGGCGATCGCCTCGAGCGCCCGGCGGGCCCTGTCCCACTGGCCCTCGATGCAGGCGATGCGGAAGAGGGCGAGGCGAGGGCCGAGGGCGGCCGGTGCCGCGCGCACCTCCTCCATCACGAGGGCGAGCGCCCGGGCCGGATCACCGGCCCGCAGCGCCTCGGCCGCGGTCTCGGCCACCGGGCCCTCTCAGAGCTTGACGTTCTTCGAGATGTTCCAGCCGGCGGTGACTTCGGCGTCGCCGGTGCCGTCGGCCTTCTGCGGCGTGTACTTCACCTCGACCTCGCCGAAATTGAGACCGACCCGCTCGAGTGGCCGGTCCTTCTCGGCGTCGCCGAGCGGTTGAACTCGCGAGACGAGCACGTTCTTCATCGTGATCACGAGGTATTCGAGCGGGTTCTCGCCCGCCCGGCGGCAGGTGAGTTTGGCCTCGGGAATGTGCTTCCCGTTGCAGCAGCAGAGGAACAGGACCGGGGAGGCCTTGTCGATGAAATGCGTGAAGTAGAGGTCCTGGACCTCGACCTTGCCCGAGCCGAGCCCGCCGCCGAGCGCCGCCGAACCCTTGTTGACCGCACCCCATTCCCAGTTGAGGACGTCGATCTCGCTCGCGTGAGCCTCGTCCTGCGACTCGCCGTCGATGCCGTCGATCTTGATGAACATGTCGACCGCCACGACCGTCCCTCCTCGCTTCGGCGCGGCCGGGGCGCCGCACCCGGGAACGAGACTAGACCCGCCGTGCCCGGCCGGCGGTGCCGCCCGTCACAGGGCTCAAACGCCCTTGACCGACGGCAGTTTGGAGACCAGCCGCAGGCTGACGTTGACGCCTTCGAGCTGGTAGTGCGGGCGCAGGTAGAACTGCGCGTTGTAATAGCCCGGATTACCCTCGACCTCCTGCACCCGGACCTCCGCCGCCCGGAGCGGCTTCTTGGCCTTGGTCTCCTCCGAGGAGAAGTCCGGGTTGCCGTCGACATAGTTGAGGATCCAGCGGTTCAGCCATTTCTCCATGTCGGACCGCTCCTTGAAGGAGCCGATTTTGTCACGCACGATCGCCTTCAGGTAATGGGCGAAGCGGCAGACCGCGAACAGATAGGGCAGCCGTGCCGACAGATTGGCGTTGGCCGTGGCGTCCGGGTCGTCGTAGACCTCGGGCTTCTGCAGCGACTGGGCGCCGATGAAGGCGGCGATGTCGGTGTTCTTGCGGTGCAGGATCGGCATCAGCCCGAGATCGGCGAGCTCTTTCTCGCGCCGGTCGTCGATCGCGATCTCGGTCGGGCACTTCATGGCCACCCCACCGTCGTCGGTCGGGAAGGTGTGCACCGGCAGGTTGGTCACGGCACCACCCGACTCCACACCGCGGATCCGCGTGCACCAACCATAGAGCTTGAAGGACCGGGTGATGTTGACCGCCATCGCATAGGCGGCGTTCATCCAACAATATTTGTGGTGATCGGTGCCGCGGACGTCCTCTTCGAAGGCGAAAGCCTCGACCGGGCTCGTCTTCGCGCCATAGGGCAGGCGCGCCAACACGCGCGGCATGGCGAGGCCGATGTAGCGGCTGTCCTCGGCCTTGCGCAGCGACTGCCACTTCGCATAGTCGGGCGTGCTCTGGATCTTCGCGAGATCCCGCGGGTTCATGAGCTCCTGCCACGACTCCATGCCGAACAGCGAGGGTGCCGCACCGGCGATGAACGGCGTGTGCGCCGCGGCGCAGATGTTCGCGAGGTTGCCGAGCAGCGCCACGTCCTTGGGGTAGTTGTCGAAGTAGTAGTCACCGACCAGGCAACCGAACGGCTCGCCTCCGAACATCGAATATTCTTCGGTATAGATCTTCTTGAAGATAGGACTCTGATCCCAGGCCGTGCCCTCGAAGGCCTCGAGGGTTCGGGACAGCTCCTGCTTGTTGATGTTGAGGACCCGAATTTTCAGCATCTGGTCCGTCTCGGTGTTGTTGACCAGATGCCACAAGCCCCGCCAAGCACCTTCGAGCGCCTGGAAGTCGGGATGATGAAGAACGAGGTTGAGCTGCTCCGTGAGCTTCCGGTCGATCGCGGCGATCAGCGCCTGGATGCTTTTCAAGGCGTCGTCGCCGATCAGCCGGGTATTGGCGAGCGCCTGCTCCGCGAGCGTGCGCACCGCCGCCTCGATCCGCTCCCCGGCCTCCTCGTCGCGCGGCCGGAACTCGCGCTTCAAGAGGGCTTTGAACTCGTCGAGGGCGACCGCCTCGCCGGCCGCCCGACCCTCGCTCGCGACCTGCTGCTCGGCCATCCCACCGCCTCCCTCGCTCAATCGCCCCGGCCCGCCTGCCCGTCGCCCGCCGCTTCGGCTTCGGGCGCCTGCGCCAGCGCCTCGCGGAGTGCCGGATCCTTGAGGAGCCTCGCCACGAGCTGCTCGGCGCCGTCCTTGCCGTCCATGTAGGACAAGAGGTTGGAGAGCTGCTCGCGCGCCTCGAGCAGCCTGCGCAACGGCTCGATCTCGCGGGCGACCGCGTCGGGGGCGAAGTCGGCGAGGCTCTCGAAGGTGATGTCGACCGCGAGATTGCCCTCGCCCGTCAAGGTGTTCGGCACGGTGAAGGCGACCCTGGGCTTCATCGCCTTGAGCCGATCGTCGAAATTGTCGACGTCGATCTCGAGGAACTTGCGTTGGGCCACGGGGGGCAGGGGTTCCGCGGGTTTGCCCGAAAGACCGGCCAGCACACCCATGACGAAGGGCAGCTGGATCATCTTCTGCGCTCCGTAGAGCTCGACTTCGTACTCGATCTGCACGCGCGGCGCCCGGTTGCGGGCGATGAACTTCTGGCCGGCGTCCTGTGGCATGGCTCACCCCTTCCTGGCCGGCCCGGGGTCGTCGAACGCCCCGGCGGCCGCCTGCAGCTCCTTCATCCCGGCCGGCGCCAGCTCCTTGAGCGCCTCGACGAAGCTCATCGGCACGAGCCGCTTGGCGCGCGCCACGAGCAGCGGCACCGGGCTCGAGGGCTCGTGGCGCCGGTAATAGTCGAGCACCTGATCGAGCAGCCGGAGGACGTCCTCGCGGGTGCGCACGGGCCCGCCCGCGGCCGGACCGGTTCCGGCCGCTTCCGTGCCCTCGCCCGCCGAGCCCGCCGCGGCAGTGGCCACCGCGGCGGATGCCACGAGCCGGGCGAGTGCCGAATCGAGCGCCTCGAAGCCGAGCTGCGGGTCGGCCGCGGCCCCGAAACCCGCGCGGAACCGCTCGGCGATGGCCGCGAGCGCGTCCCTGGTGCGCGCCACGAGCGGCGCCTGCTCCGCGACCGGTCGGCCGGCGGCGGCCCGCTCGAGATCGTCGAGCAGATGCCGGACGCTGCGCAGCCGTGCCATCTCGCCGGGCTTGAGATGCGCGCTCGAGGCGCCGAGCAGCGCCATCGCGTTGACCCGGGCGAGATAGCGCCCGCCCGGGTCGGGATCGTCCGGGTCGAGCGGCGGCAGGGTCTCCCAATGCCGCTCGAGGCCGCTCCGGATCAGCTCGAGCCCGCGCACGAGCCCCGCGAGCCCCTCGGCTGCGAGCGCGGCGCGGGCGAGCCAGACCCAGACCCTGAGATCGCGGCCCTTGCGCGCGAGGGCCTCGATCCGCCCGAGCTCCTTGGCCCACTCGACCGGTGCCGCCGCGGGATCGCGGTCGACCCGGGTCGCGAGCTCGCGCAAACGGGCGAAATCGTCCTCGTGAGCCAGCTCGGCGCCGAGCGGGGCACCGCCATCGAACGGTCGGAGCAGCTCGTCGACCTCGAACGCCATGGTGCCGACCGTCGCCCCCGGGCCTCTGCCCTTCGTTCCAGTGTACCCCTGCGACAGGCCGCCGCAAGTGACCCGGATCACCGGCTGCGCGGCCGGGGCTCGGCCGCGCCGGCTCAGGGCAGCGTGCGGACTTCGACCCGACGATTGACGGCACTCGCCGGATCCTTCGGGTCGGCGAGCTCGCGCTCGCCGACGCCCAGCGCCGCGAGCCGTCCGCGGTCGATCCCGTGCCGTTCGACCAGGTAGTCGACCACCGCCCGCGCCCGCCGCGCCGAGAGCCCCTCGTTGTAGACCTCCGAACCCACCGCATCGGTGTGCCCGGCGATACGGAAGCGGAACGGCCGCAGATCCGGCGAGGCGAGCGCGCGGCCGAGTTGGTCGAGCTGCGCCCGGGCCTCCGGGGTGAGCTCGGCCGAGTTGAAGGGGAAGAGGATCTTGAGGTCGGGCACGACCCCGCTGCCCGCCGTGCCGGGCGGCGGCACGGGCTCGCTCCTGGGCCCGCCGGTCGCCGGGGTGAAGCCGCGGGTACGGCCCATCGCTGCCGGCTCGCCCGCGGGCTTCAGAACCCGGACGAGATCCTCGGCACTCCATCCCGGCCCCTTCTCCCGGCCCGCCCCCTTCTCCTGGGCCGCGGCCGCTCCCAGAAGGAGCAGCCCGACCGCCGCCGCCGCGAGGCTCTCGCGCACCATCGTCCTCTCCCCCCGATGCGCCCGCGCCCGCCCACCGATCAGGGCCCGGGCCGGGTCGCGACCGAAAGCTCGCTCGCCCCGAGCCGCACCGCGCCGCCGGTCGCCTCGATCGCGGCCTGGAGCGCCGCGAGATAGTCCGCGGCCGGCTCGCCGATCGGCCGCGGCCCGTCGAACAGCGGCCGCTCGCTCAAGACCAGCACGAGCCTGCCCTCGCCATAGGGCTCGCTCGCCTCCCACACCCGATCCTCCGGTCCGGCCTCCGCCTTCTCGCGGCCGACCCGCAGCGTCGCTCCGGCGAGGAGCCGATTGTCCGGCGCCAGGGGCTCGGGCAGCAGATGATAGACCTCGCCGTTCTCGTGATAATAGTCGAGATAGGCCCAGACCGTGTGCTCGGCCGGCGCCCGGATGGTCGCCACGAGCACGTCCCGGCCGGCCGTGAACACCCCCTCCGGCCGGTTGAGCTGCAGCCGCACCGGCCCGAGCCGCGAGGGACCCACGAGGCCCGCGACCTTGAGCGCCGCCTCGCAATGCGGTCGCGACCGGATGCCGAGCGCCCCGCCCTCGACCGCGGCGGCCCCCGGCAGTGCGGCGAGCGCGCGCACGAGGCTCGCCCGCTCGAGCTCGCCCGTGACCGTGCCCTCGAGCCGGATCCGCCCGTCGGCGGCGGCCATCGGCCGCACCTCGGCACAGGGAAAGGCGCGCAGCAGCAGCTTCGCCTGCGCCTCGAGCCGAGCCGGATCGACCGCCGCCGGCACCGGCGCCGGCGGGACCGGCGTCGGTGCGGCCGTCGGCCCCGGCACGGGCCCCGGCTGCGCGACGGGAGCCGGCACCGGCGCGGAGGAGGGCGGATCGCCGGCCGCGGCCGGCGGTGCCTGTGCCGTCGTCGGCCCCGGTGCGGGAAAGGGCGAAGGCGGCGCCGCCGGCGTCGGGGTCGGGTGGGGCTCGGGCCCGCCCGAGGGCCCGCTCAGCCGGGCCTGGGGCGGCAGGGGTCGCAGGATCTCGAAGCCCGCCCAGCCCAGCACCGCGAGGACCACGGTTCCGGCCGCGACCGCCACCCACGGCAGGCGCCGGCCGGCCGGCGCGGCGCGGGTCGGGGAGCCCGGCAGGTGGCGCATGGCGAGCTCCTCCACGGCGTGCATGTCGGCCGGCCGAGCCGCCGGATCGGGTTGCAGGAGCGGGGCCAGCACCGCCGGCAGGGGCGGCGGCAGCCCGGACAGGTCGGGCCGGCTGCGCCGCGCCGCCGCCGCGGCGAGCGGATCGGCACCCATCTCGAGCGGCCGGCCGCGCGCCGCCGCGGCCAGCACGAGGCCCAGGCTGTAGATGTCGCTGCGATGGTCGACCGGGGCGGCGACCGCACCCGCCTGCTCGGGCGAAGCGTAGGCGAGCTTGCCGACGAAGCCCGAGGTCGCGGCACTCGGCCCGAAGAGGGTGGGTCCGTCGCCCGCGCCCGCGCGCCGCGCGATCCCGAAATCGACGATCACCGCCCGGTCGAGATCGCCCTCGGGCAGGAGGACGTTGTCGGGGCTCAGATCGCGATGGTGCACGCCGACCCGGTGGGCGGCCGCGAGGCCGCGGGCGAGCCGCGCCATGAGCCGCAGCACCTCCACGGCGGAGAGCGGCCGCTCGCGCATCCGCTCCTTGAGGGACGGCCCGTCCACGAAGCTCATGGCGATCAGGACCCGGCCGGCCTCGTCCTTGAACGCCCCCTCGTAGCCGACGACCGCGTCGTCGCGGATGCTCTTGAGCGCCTCCGCCTCGCGCAGGAACAGCCGGCGGACGAGCTCGTCCTCGACGAGCTCCGGCCGGATCGCCTTGATCGCCGCTACCGCACCCGGGATGACCAGGCTCTCGGCGCGCCAGACCTCGCCCATCCCCCCGGCACCCAAGCGGCGGAGCAGCCGCCAGGTGCCGCCCGCGAGCACGGCGCCGGGCACGAGCGGGGCGGCACCGCCGCCCGCCTCGGCTGCCAGCCGGGTCGCCTCCTCGGCCATCCCTGCTCCCACCGCGACCGCCGCGATGATGCGCCCAACGGTTAGCCGATACCAGCCACCGCCGGCTGTGACCCGGAGCACGCCCGCCGTCCCGGGCGTGGCGTCCGTCGCCGCCCGGCGGCACGGCTCCGGCACGACCTCGCTCCGCAGCCCCTCCGTTCGTCACCGCCGCTCCCGAGCGGCGGTCCGGCTGCGACGTTCGGGGCGGGCCACCGTCGGCGAACGGCGGCGACTCTTCGTCGACGAGAGCTGCCTGGCCGCCGAGCCGGCCGTCCGGAGGGGGCGCGGATGCCGCCCGCGCCGGCTGCCGACCCGGGCGATCCAGGCTTGACGTCCTAGATGTTTGGGACTATGGTCCGCGCACCCCCCAGGCGCGGAGCCCCCGATGCCCGAACAGCCCGCCCGCTGGGCCGAACCCGGCCCGGCGCTTTCCGCCCTCCTCGCCCACGCCTCGCCCGCCGAACAGACCCGCC